>ERZ1034361.1-NODE-1-length-482485-cov-19.027980_pt1 | contig 482485 bp, 483 predicted proteins | sample MGYA00520617_ERZ1034361 | MGnify/ENA primary metagenome ERZ1034361 (study PRJEB33736, sample SAMEA104284507) | Azolla filiculoides | biome: Urban; feature: Water surface; material: Ditch water | place: Netherlands | collected 2015-10-28 | depth 0-0.1 m ... | reverse complement strand
AATTCAGTAACTCCATAAAAAGTACCGCTTTATATTTTAATTATATTATTTTATCACTCAGGTTTAAAAACGCTATATGAGTAATGTGTCGAATTCTTTAAAAGCGACTTGAAATTCTTCAGGTGTTTTAAAATTTATATGAGGTAATACACCAAAATCATATAGTGTTTTCATTGCAACTTCAAATAATCTATAAACATAATTATGAGCAGAATCACCGCTAATTCCAAAAGTAAAACCTAATACATCAAAAGTAGGATAACATCTCAAATAAAAAAGAATTAATAATAACTTTTCTGTGGGTGTTTCTATAGCTCCTTTATTACCGCTTCCTATTTTTCTCTCTTTATTTTTATGTTTATCTTGTTTCATCTCTTCCATATATTGAGAAAAAACAGGCAGCAATATAGAAAACTGTTTGTAATTAAGTCCTGTTATTGCTCTTAACTGACGTTCCGTTTTGATTTTTTCTGATATTTCTTTTACACTCATTGCGCCGTTTGGTATTTTGATTATTTTAAGAAATTGTAATAGAGTTATTATTTTTTTAAGAAAAAATTTATCTTTATAAAACACTGATTTTTATGGCTTTTATAAAGAATAATAATAAATGTTATTTTTACAATACATTGATTTTAAGCTATTATTTCAAAGCAACAAGTCTAATAAGTTCATTGCGATCTAAAGGGTAGATTTCTATCTTGACAGCTTTCTTCAAATTCGTGCATAAAATCCTCGAAATTCTCCGTTTTAACGCCTTGCTGAATAATTTGTCGATAATAATCGCTATTTTTAACTGTTGGCGTTTCTTTTTTAATCATCGAAAAAGAAATACCTAGTCTTTGCAATAATGACAAAACAAAGTTTTCATCATCGCTATTATTAAATTCTAAAGTGATTTGTGACATTTATTTTTTCTCCAAACTTATCTAATTTTCTATCTTGAGCGTGCCAAAGATTTTTTTAAAGCCAAAATCAGTAAAGGGATTTATAAACGTGCCTAATGATTTATCGGTCATTTTTTATAATTCCAAAGGTGATTTAATTTACTAACCTTTCTAACAGGACAATTTTTTCAATGGGTTAATTAATTTTCCACACGTTAAAACACCCCCACCCTTACTTCAAAAAACCATATTCAAATACTTTTGGCGTAATTTTGGTTTGTAATTGTTTAATGTTCTCGCGCAGGGTTTTGATGAGGTTCATATACATTTCATCATTGCTTTTGTTTTTCATTTTGCCTTTGTCGTTTCGACCTTGAAAATGGGCACGAATATCATACAAACTGGCGTTGACGTTGCAACTTTCTTGCCGATGATAGTAAGTCCAAAGTTCACGCCCTGCTTTAAAAACAGCTTTTGCTTCGGGTGAAAATTTCAGCGGCGTAGTGCGGATTTTTAATGGCAAACCGTGTCCTTCTAACGCCATTTGTTTTGAGTCTTCGGGTTTGAGTTTGCCTTGTATGAATTTTGTCATGAAGTTGCTGGCAAATTTATCCTGCGCGTTAATTTCTGATTCGGTAAAGGGAATCCAGTGGTTTGTGCCAAATTGCGATTGAATGTTGTTATTGAATAGCGTGTAAGCCAAGCAGTCGTTTTGAAACTCCGTGTCGGTTTTCCAGCCGTCATTGGGGTATAAAAACTGGTCACGGTCGTTAAGCCAAGTGGCTTCAATGCAATGACGAACAGCATAAAATATACAGTTTTGTATAAGATTAGATTGGGTAATGTCGTGCGTTTGTGAGTGTTCTACTACTGCTTTTGAAGGATTGGTTGTTATAAAAACAATTTTGTTATTTTGAAAGTCAGATGCACCACGAACCATATAAGCTAATCGTTGGTTTGTTTTGTCATAAAATTGCTGCATCCAATTGAGAATGACTTTATTCTTCTCTACAAGTTGAATTGTTTTTTTACCCATAAATTTTTCTGTACTATCAAAAACATCTACTTGGGTTTCAGTAAACTTTTCCTTTTGAGCGGTATTCCATATCTTAAAACCAATCGGAAAATCACCTTTTACATTGTCAAATGTTTTTGCTGGCACGATGAAACACTTTTGAAGTTTTGCCATAAAAACATCTCGAAAATTTGAGAAGTTTTGAGATTGCAAAGTTTTTAACTTTGAAAATTCTGCAAGCACAACGCCATTAAGCTCCATATAAATTCTAATGAAAAATTGAGCGAAGACTTCATTTATTCCTCTACCTAGAAGTGACTGGTATCGTTCGTATGTTTTATTCGCAGAAACCCCAGATTTATGTCTTTTATTGCCGATTATGGTATCGCTTGCTGTCGCTTCCGCATACGGCGGATTGATGTAAATCACCAGCTTTTTGCGTTTTTCAGGGTCGTTGATAATGGCTTGCAAGCCTGCGGGGAGTTTGGTGAATTCGTCATTGAGAAAGTCAAATTGAAAAACGTGATTCTTCAATAAATTAGCTCCATTGCCGTGAATGGAATTCTTATTCATGGTGTCAATGCGTTCGTACATCACATCAACATCTTGCTTATCTAAGGTCGATGCCCAAATGTTGTATTTGTTCGTGAGTCCAGTCAACAAATTACCTGTACCAGCAGCGCAATCCCATATTGTGTATTCGTCTTGCCAGTCTTCGCCCAACACATCGGTGAGGTATTTTTGCGAAAGCTCTACCCATATTTGTGGCGTGAAAAAACTGCCTTTGCGTTCGCGTACATCTTGCGGCACCAATAAATCGCGGCGTTCAACAATGTAATCCCAGTATTCTTGTTTAGGTGGACGGTCGTAGCGATTCCAAAATTGCGTGTGGGCGATTTGCTTGTCGTTAAATGAGGCGGAACTGTGGCTAAACAAACCTGATTCCTCAATTTTGCGGTCTAGTTCGTAGTGTTGTCCTTTGAGTAGCACAAAGAGTTTTTCTTTGAGGGTCTGGTTTTCTTGACTGAGTAAATCGGCGAGGTAAAAGTCGCCATCAATAATGCCGCTTTTTTTGGCAATCTCCCAATTCACGGCAATGCTGGGCTTCACGGTTTGCAGCCATTTGTTGTAAATAACCATAAAGTTGTTTTTGTCGATTTTGGTTTTGGTTAAGCCAAGTTTGCCAACGACAAAATTTTGTTTAATGAATTGGTGCAGGTCTTTGTGGTCTTGCTCAAAGTGAAATAACAAAGATTCGAGGTCTATCGTCGTTTTGACTTTTGTATGAATTTGTTGAAATTCTTTGGTGGAATAATCAGACGGCGTGACGTTCCAATTAAAGTCGTTTTGATAAAAAATATCGTGAATTTCGTTGTAAGGAATAAACGCGATTTTTTCGCCATCAAACGCGCCAAGCATAGGCGGCGGCAAAAATTTATCAAACGTGCGGGCTTTGCCAATGGTGAGAATAAGTTGAACGAGGGAGCTGACAATGTCCGACGCGCCTGTTTTGGCTTCTGCCCACAGCAAGGATTCTTGCTCAAACAATGTTTTTTGATTTTCGCGTATCGTTACGCAAAAATCCACATTGCCGATAATTTTGCTGCAATCGTAAAACCCAAAATAATCCTGAGCGATTTTGTTTTTGAGTTCTTCTTCGCGGATGTTGGTGTATTTCATAATTTTTTTTTACAACTTGCAAAGCATAATAGTAAATTGCCTAGATTTGAATCACTTAAGCCACTTAAGCACACTGGGTTGCTCAGTATTATTAACAGACACCAGTAAGGATTTAAAAATTTCAATCGCCTCTTTTAAAGAAACTGTCGCGCCCACTTTATCACCGCTCTTGATTTGACGACGCGCATTTCTCAGCGCAGTAGAACCGCGTTCTTTTTTTGCTTCAATCGAACATCTCCCCAAAATATCACTGGCAGAATCGCGCGTGGCATCAATATAATCTTGCGCCTCAGCCAACTTATTCGCAGTCACCGCTTTCAACGCGGCTTCAAGGTTGGCAATAGCGGTATTCGTCGCTTGCATCATCGCAAGTTTAGTTTCTGGAGCGGCTGTCACAGGCTGCGCAGTGCCAAAAGACAGCACTAAAAAACCGACAACCCAATATTTTTTTAATTTCATATTCATGTTCTCACCTCTATCTGTGTTGATATTTTCATTTCACGCATTTTAACCCCGCAAATGCCCTCTTCATAAGCTCCCATTTAATGGGTCAATTCGTTGATGGGAAACCTAGCACTTTTTTGTTATTTTTTCACAAATTGATAATCATTGCACTTAGTGATATAGTTTTATTCATTAACGCCGTCGAAAAAGTCGAAATATGCACATTTACAAAACTCACTGGTTTGATAACTGGGCAAAAAAACAGGATTTAAGCTCTCTGGCACTTTGTCAGGCGGTGCAGGAAATGAAAGCCGGACTTTATGAAGCAGACTTAGGTGGCGGATTGTTCAAAAAACGCATCGCTAAACAAGGACAAGGCAAAAGCGGCGGCTTTCGCACCTTGATTGCCACCAACAAAGGTAGTCACTGGTTTTTTGTGTTCGGATTTGAAAAAAATGCCCGCAATAATATTGGTCAAAAAGAACAAGCCGCGTTAAAACGATTAGCTGTTGAACTGCTACATTACCCGCCACAAGTTATTGAAAACTTAGAACGTGCCAACGAACTCCTCAAGGTAGAATGCCATGAAAAAAAATCAATCAGCCATTCTTGAAGCGGTTCACCAAACCGCACAAGGTTTACACCGTGCAGGCGCAATGGACAAAACCACCTTGCGCGAATTTGACCGTTTATGTTTGCCGCCTATCGAAGCGTTACAGCCCGAACAAATCAAACAGATTCGGGAAAAAGCAAATGTCAGCCAATCCGTATTTGCCGCGCTGTTAAATACCAGTGTTTCTACCGTGCAGAAATGGGAAATAGGACAAAAACGCCCCACCGGAATAGCCCTTAAATTGCTGCATTTAGTACAAGAAAAGGGCTTGGAAATCGTTTTTTAATGTGCTAGCCCCGCAAATGCCCATCCCCATAAGCCACCCATTTATAACTGGTCAACTCATCAGCTCCAACGGGCCCGCGCACATGCAGCTTATCGGTGCTGATGCCCACCACCGAACCCAAGCCATAATCACCACCGCCGGATAAGCGCGTCGAAGCGTTAATCATCACCGAAGCCGAATCCACCTGTGCTTCAAATTGCTGCGCGAATGCCAAACTTTGCGTCACAATTCCATCCGTATGTCCTGAACCATAATGATTAATATGCTCAATCGCAGCTTGAATTCCGTCCACAATCTTCACCGACAAAATCGGAGCTAAATATTCGGTATGCCAATCTTCTTCTGTTGCTGCTGGAATATCAGGCAAGAATTTTCGCGTTTCTGCACAGCCGCGCAGCTCAATTTTGTTTTCAGTAAACGCTTTATAAAGCAGCGGCAACAACTCTGCGGCGCAATCTTTATCCACTAACAACGTTTCCAGCGCGTTACAAACCTGCACACTTTGGCATTTGGAATTAATCGCAACGGCAACCGCTTGTTCTGGATTCGCATCGGCTGCAATGTATTGGTGACAAATCCCATCATAATGCTTAATCACTGGAATCCTTGTGCCTTCGGCAATCCGCTGAATTAAGCCTTTGCCGCCGCGTGGAATTAACACATCAATATATTCATCCATTTTCAACAACTCACCCACCGCTTCATGCCCCGGCGTGCGAATAATTTGTATCGCATGTTGCGGCAATCCGGCATCCACCGCGCCTGCAATCATTGCATCTGTCAATAAAGTATTGGTTTGAATCGCTTCTGAACCACCGCGTAAAATGACTGCATTACCACTTTTAATACACACGCCTGCAGCATCAGTTGTCACATTAGGTCGGGATTCATAAATAATCCCAATCACACCGAGCGGCACGGATTTTTTATAAACCCTAAGTCCTGCTGAATTGGTGTGACCTGCCAAAATTCGATTCAGCGGGTCGGGTAATTGCGCCACTTTTTTCAAGCGCGATAACATATATTGAAAGGTTTTGTCATCAATAGTCAGTCGTTTAATCATCGCATCGGATTGTCCTTCATCACGCGCTTTGCTGATTTCTTGCGCGTTGATGTCCAGCACTTGCTGTTTCACCGACTCCAGTGATTGCGCCATTTTTGCCAAGGCAAGATTGCGCATAGTTTCAGAAGCACAGGCAAGTTGGCGTGAGGCAAGGCGACTTTGTTGGGCAATTTCTTGAACAGTATTTGAACTCATGTTTTTAAAATGATTTTTTTGAAAAATTAGATGTGTTTAAACCGCTTTTATGCCGTTGATAGGGATTTCGCTATTGTGTAATTGCGTAATAAAATCAGGCAACACGCTGTGCAAATTAGCCGCATAACCGCGCTCCCAAATTTCTTTCAATTTATCTCTAGCCGCTTCATTAATAAAAACCTCACCGGTTTTTTCAATTAATACCATTGCGCTATCTTGTTTTTGTGTCTCATCATTGGTGTGCACGGTGATTGCAAAAATATAATCATCACCATCTTCCAACAACGTGGCTTTTAAATCTTCCTGCATATCTTCCAGTTCGTATTCATACAAACCCATCTCCATTACGCCCTCTTTGAATAAGGCATCTTCGAGTGCTTTTTTAATTTGGTTTTTGGTCATGTTGATTATTCCTAATAATTTAATCAGTCGTTTTTGTGCTAGCGTTTGAAGTAATTATTTGTGCACAGTGTGAATCAATCGTTTGATTTTCAGCTGTTTTATTAAAGTCATGCTTTTTTTTAATCTGTAAACGCCTGTTGAGTCTAATCATATTGAGTTTCTTACATTTAGTATCAAATTATGCTATCCTTTCGCCCATTTTTAAGATAACTCGGCTAACGAAACAGTCCGTTTTGACAAGTGAGATGACGATGACAGAACTCAATGCGCAGCAACAGGTGATAGATCAAACTATCGCGACTTTAAAAGATAAGCCAGGAGCATTATTACCTATTCTGCATGGCTTACAAGATGCTTTAGGTTATATTCCTCCGCATAGCGTAGCAGATATTGCAAAGGCTCTGAATCTTTCACGCGCTGAAGTGCATGGTGTCATTAGTTTTTATCATTATTTTCGCGATACGCCACCGGGCAAACACACTATTCATATTTGTCGCGCTGAATCTTGTCAAGCGATGGGTAGCACTCAATTGGAATCGCATGTGAAATCCACATTAGGGATTGATTATCATGAAACCACTGCCGATGGTCAATTTTCCTTAGAGCCTGTTTATTGTTTAGGTAACTGTGCTTGTTCCCCTGCTATTCAAATTGATAAAGAGATTTACGGACGAGTTTCCAATGAATCTTTTGATGCCATTATTAATGAGTTAGGAGCATCAGCATGAGTATTACAATTTATGTTTCAGCCGACTCCAGCGCGGTTTCCTTAGGTGCTGACCGTGTTGCTGCCGCTTTAGTTAAACACGCCCAAGAACGTAATATAGAGATTAACTTAGTGCGTAATGGTTCGCGCGGGATGTACTGGCTAGAGCCTTTAGTCGAAGTTGAAGTGAATGGCGAACGCTTAGCTTATGGCCCTGTGCAAGTCAGTGATGTTGCGAATTTGCTGGACTCTGGATTGATTTATGGTCGCAAACATCCGCTATTTTTGGGAGCGACTGAAGAAATTCCTTATTTCAAAAAACAACAACGTTTAACCTTTGCGCGGGTTGGGATTACTGATCCTGTTAGTTTAGAAGATTACGTTGCCCACGATGGCTATTTAGGTTTAGCAAACGCATTAAAAATGAACCAAACGGAGATGGTTAAACACGTTACCGATTCTGGTTTGCGTGGACGCGGTGGTGCAGCTTTCCCCACAGGGATTAAATGGAATACGGTTTTAAATACTCCATCCGAACAAAAATACATTATTTGCAATGCTGACGAAGGCGATTCGGGCACATTCTCTGACCGCATGATTATGGAAGGCGATCCGTTTGTGCTGATTGAAGGGATGACAATCGCAGGTTTAGCAGTGGGCGCAACGCAAGGTTATATTTATTTGCGAGTGGAATATCCTCATGCGCATATCGCTTTAAATGCCGCTATTGCCAAAGCTTACAAGGCGAATTATTTAGGCGAAAACATTCAAGGCAGTGGCAAAACTTTCAATTTAGAAGTGCGTTTAGGTGCTGGTGCGTATGTGTGCGGGGAAGAAACTTCTTTGATGGAAAGTCTGGAAGGCAAACGCGGCTTAGTCCGTTTTAAACCACCACTCCCTGCCATTAGCGGCTTATTTGGTAAACCTACTGTGGTAAATAACGTGATTTCATTGGCTTCTGTGCCTGTGATTCTACATAAAGGCGGCGAATATTATCGTGACTTTGGGATGGGACGCTCACGCGGTACATTGCCATTGCAATTAGCCGGTAATTTAAAACACACAGGTTTAGTTGAAGTTGCTTTCGGAATGACCTTGCGCGAATTGTTATACGATTTCGGCGGCGGCTCTGCCACTGGCAAACCCATTAAAGCTGTGCAAGTGGGCGGTCCTCTTGGTGCGTATTTACCTGAATCGCAATTTGATACGCCATTAGATTATGAAGCTTTTGCCGCAAATTGGACAGTCTTAGGTCACGGTGGTGTGGTTGCTTTCGACGATACAGCAAATATGGCGGAACTGGCAAAATACAGCATGGAATTTTGCGCTGCTGAATCTTGTGGTAAATGTACACCTTGCCGGATTGGTTCAACACGAGGCTATGAAGTGATGGATGACATTATTAACAATGTTGATCGTGAGAAAAACATTGTTTTGTTGCGCTCACTTTGTGACACCTTATTAAATGGTTCTTTATGTGCTTTGGGCGGTATGACTCCGTATCCTGTGTTAAGTGCGTTGAATCATTTTCCAGAAGATTTTGGGGTTGATGCGTAAAAGTGGATATTAACAAAAACTATTACAGCGTTTTAGGCGTTATTCCATCTGTAGAGTTAATTGTTATTAGAGCGGCATATAAAGCTTTAGTTCAAATTTATCATCCTGATCGTTATGCGGGGGATAAAACTGAAGCGCATCAAAAAATGGTAGAAATCAATGAAGCGTATAGTATTCTTTCCGACCCACTTAAGCGGAAAGAATACGATAGCTTACACAAGTCTAAAATGCAGGAACGCGACTCTTATGATGAGTCTGAAAATGAAAAGCCAACGTATGACCCGCTAAAAGATGATTGGGATACCGTCATAGAATACTACCCAGATATTTCAGAATTAGAAAAGCGACTTTCAAAGTTATCATGGAAGATAGGATATTCTTATAGAGCGTATTTGCTAGAATCTAAACTGTTTGAAGAACGGATTAAAATTGCGAACAAGTTAGAACAAGAATTTTTGGAAACATACTTTGGTGATAATTCATCGGTTTTGGATTTTGCTAAAGAATTAATAAATTCGGGTAACAAAGTAGTGGCAAAAGAACTGAATAAAGCTATAAAAGTTCTTGGCAGTCAAAAATCTCAAGAAATAATTCATCGAATTCGGACGAAATATAATATTCTGAGTTTTGAGCAAAAGCAGGTACAAATACTAGAAAGTTTGGGATGTAAAGTAGGTTTTGATTTATATACAAACGTTTGGAGGATTGAGTCTCCAAAAAATAAAATTTCTACCATTAAATCTATTGAAGAGCTAATAGTATTTACAAAACAGCGTCAAATAGAGGTTTGGTGTGAGGATAAATTAGAAAAAAATGGTTATCTATTAGAAAAATTTGGTTCACGATGGCGTTCCACAGATAGCAATAGTACTAGAAGAGGTTTTGACTCGATTCAGGAATTAGAAGTTTTTGCCAAATCTCTAAAACTATAATTTTAAGAGGCAATGTGAAAAGCTATTGTAAATAACTGCAAAAACTTTTTCTGGAGTTAATAAAAAATGAAATCAGAATTTGAGCGAATCACCACCAACCCAGAAATCTGTCACGGCAAACCCTGCATTCGTGGTTTACGTTATCCGGTTCAAATGATTTTAGAATGGTTAAGTTCAGGAATGACACAAACAGAAATTCTTGAAGATTATGAAGACCTTGAGCAAGAAGATATTTTCGCCTCATTAAATTTTTCAAAATGTTAGAAAAAACTTTCCTGAGTAAACCATTATGTCTTACAGCGAATTCAGTTTGGCACGAATAAAAAAAGAATTTCAAATAACCGTGATTGAAAAAGTCGGTTTATTTGATAATTTACCAACAAAGAGTTGTTCTGCTTATTTAGCTGAAACGTTAGCTTATAATGTTCCGTTAGCTATTAGTAATAATACTGAAAAAGCCCGTTCCGAGTTAATTATTTCTCCTATTTTAGTAGAAGCACGAAAACATCAGGAACAGTTTAATTTCTTTTCCGGCACTAAATTTGATGTAGATGAATCAAAGGGCTTAAATGGTTTTTGTGATTTTATTGTGACCTCTTCAGAAGAAAGACTTTACATCACTGCCCCTGTTTTTATGCTGGTAGAAGCAAAAAACGAAAATATTAATGGCGGTTTCGGTCAATGTATTGCGGAAATGGTAGCTGCACAAATCTTTAATAATCAAGAAAATAACAGTATTAAAACTATTTGGGGCGCAGTCACTAGCGGGACAAACTGGCAATTTTTAAAATTAGAAAACAACATAGTTGAACTTGATTTAAAAGATTATTATTTACACGATATTGAAAAAATATTGGGATTTTTAACGCTCCCCTGTCAATCTTTGGGGAATAACCAATAAGCCGCCTAAAACGTCACACGAGGACACACATCATGTATAAAGAAAAAGATTTTGGCACTCCCGCCAGTAGTGCCACACAAACCGTAAATTTAGAAATTGATGGTTTTAAAGTAACCGCTCCGGCTGGGACTTCTGTGATGCGAGCGGCGGCTAGTATCGGTATTGAAATTCCCAAACTTTGCGCCACCGACAGTGTTGAACCGTTTGGCTCGTGCCGCTTATGTGTAGTGCAAATTGAAGGTGGGCGTGGAATGCCTGCTTCCTGCACTACGCCAGTCGCAGAAGGCATGAAAGTCGTCACACAAAATAAAAAGTTAGCTGATGTACGACGCGGCGTGATGGAATTGTATATTTCTGACCATCCTCTCGATTGCTTAACCTGTTCTGCAAATGGCGATTGTGAATTGCAAGATATGGCTGGCGCGGTTGGTTTGCGTGAAGTGCGTTATCGTCCAATCACCACCCATTTAAATGCCGTCAAAGACGAAAGTAATCCTTATTTCAGTTTCGATCCCAGCAAATGTATTGTTTGCTCTCGTTGTGTGCGTGCTTGTGAAGAAACCCAAGGTACATTCGCATTAACCATCGACGGACGTGGATTCGACTCCAAAGTTTCCCCCGGACAAAATGAAGCTTTCATGGATTCAGAATGCGTTTCTTGTGGCGCGTGTGTGCAAGCGTGTCCAACTGCAACGTTAATGGAAAAATCCGTTATCGATCATGGTCAACCTGAACACGCGATTGTCACCACTTGCGCTTACTGCGGTGTTGGTTGTTCATTCCGTGCCGAAATGAAAGGCGAACAAGTGATTCGCATGGTTCCTAACAAAGACGGAAAAGCCAATCACGGACATTCTTGTGTGAAAGGTCGTTTTGCTTTTGGTTATGCCACTCACAAAGATCGCATCACCAAACCAATGATTCGATCTAGCATTAAAGATGCGTGGAAAGAAGTGAGCTGGGAAGAGGCGATTGCTTATGCTGCATCCGAGCTAAAACGCATTCAAGCTAAATACGGTAAAGACTCTATCGGTGGTATTACATCATCACGTTGCACCAACGAAGAAACGTACTTAGTTCAAAAGTTAATCCGCGCAGGCTTTGGTAATAATAACGTGGACACCTGCGCCCGTGTTTGCCATTCACCTACAGGTTACGGCCTAAAGAAAACATTCGGTGAATCATCAGGCACACAAGACTTTGATTCAGTTATGGATTCTGATGTCATCATGGTGATTGGTGCAAACCCAACCGATGGTCATCCTGTTTTTGGCTCAATGATGAAAAAACGCCTGCGTCAAGGCGCAAAATTAATCGTTGTTGATCCACGCGAAATTGATTTAGTCAAAAACTCTCCTCACGTTCATGCTAATCACCATTTGAAATTGCGCCCAGGTACTAACGTCGCATTAATCAATGCTCTGGCATATACAATTGTGACTGAAAATTTGGTTGACGAAGACTTTGTAAAAACACGCTGTGACGTAGCTTCTTTTGAAAAATGGCGAACATTTATTGCGCAAGAACATCATTCTCCTGAAGCCTCTGAATCTATCACAGGCGTTCCTGCTGCTGAAGTACGGGCTGCTGCTAGAATTTATGCAACTGAGAAAAATAGTGCAATTTATTATGGTTTAGGTGTCACTGAACACAGTCAAGGCTCAACCTCTGTCATCGGCATTGCAAATCTGGCAATGGCAACTGGCAACTTAGGGCGCAGCGGTGTAGGCGTAAATCCATTACGCGGACAAAACAACGTTCAAGGCTCGTGTGATATGGGGTCTTTCCCACATGAATTTCCAGGCTATCGTAACGTTGCTGATAAGGCAACGCGCACTTTGTTTGAAAATGCTTGGCAAGTTGAACTCAGTGGAACTCCAGGCTTACGAATTCCAAACATGTTTGAGGCTGCACTAGACGGCAGCTTTATGGGCTTATATTGCGAAGGCGAAGACATTGCCCAATCTGACCCAGACATCAAACATGTTCATGCTGCATTACGAGCGATGGAATGTGTGATTGTGCAAGATATTTTCTTGAACGAAACAGCAAAATTTGCTCATGTGTTTTTACCCGGATCATCATTCTTAGAAAAAGACGGCACATTCACCAATGCAGAACGCCGGATTTCACCTGTGCGTAAGGTGATGAAGCCATTAGCAGTTTATGCTGATTGGGAAGTGACGCAAATGCTATCAAATGCTTTGGGTTATCCAATGAACTATACACATCCCTCTGAAATTATGGATGAAATAGCCAGTTTGAAACCTAGCTTTACAAACGTCAGCTACGCAAAAATTGATGAAATGGGTAGTATTCAATGGCCTTGTAATGACGAAGCTCCTGATGGTACGCCAATTATGCACACAGAACATTTCTTGCGTGACAATGGCAAGGGTTTGTTTATGTTGACTGAATATGTAGCAACCGCTGAAAAAGTTACCCCGATGTTCCCGTTGATTTTAACGACCGGACGGATTCTGTCGCAATATAATGTTGGCGCACAAACTCGTCGTACAGACAACGTTGCTTGGCATTCTGAAGATCGTTTGGAAATTCATCCACATGATGCAGAAGACCGTGGCGTAGTGACAGGTGATTGGGTTGGAATTAAAAGCCGTGCAGGAGAAACAGTGTTGCGGGCTTTGGTTTCTGAGCGTGTACAGCCGGGCGTAGTTTACACTACCTTCCATTTCCCAGAGTCAGGGGCAAATGTAATTACAACCGACAACTCAGACTGGGCGACAAATTGCCCTGAATATAAAGTCACCGCTGTGCAAATCACTAAAGTCATGCACCCGTCAGCATGGCAACAAAGCTATGCTGATTTTAGTGAGCAACAACTGGAATTGCTGGAAACAGCGCAGCAAAATGGCTAATACTCTTCTAAACAGTCCAGATTTAGGTTTGGACTCTATAGCGGAGTTGGGCTGGACAAATTATCAGCAGCGTCTGGTAGATCGTTGGCAAGGAAGCCAACACAGTCAGGAACAGGATTGTGTCGCAGAAGAAGTGCCGATTGTATTAATGTATAACGGCATTTCCCATGTAGTGATGTTGGCAACACCTACTAATTTGGAAGATTTTGCTTTAGGGTTTAGCATGACCGAAGGCATCATCCGCAACCCAAAAGAGTTTTTATCAGCGAAAGTGTATCACCGCGCTAACGGCATTGAAGTACAAGTAAAGATTCCTGATGAACGCTTTCAATGCTTAGCTGATAAAGGGCGTAATCTTACGGGGCGCACCGGTTGTGGTCTGTGTGGTGCAAGCACTTTGAAACAAGCGATTCGCACTCCGCCTCCTGTAAATAGCACTGTTGCAGTCACCGCTGAACAATTAACAACCGCCCTTGCTAGTTTGCAACATAAACAATCCTTAAACCAATTAACAGGCGCAATTCATGCAGCTGCTTGGGTTGTTCCAGAACTCGGAATTATTGATATTCGCGAAGATGTTGGACGGCATAACGCCCTAGATAAACTGCTTGGGCTTTTGTATCGCACGAATCGCGACATCAATACTGGATTTGTGATTGTCACAAGTCGTGCTAGTTATGAAATGGTGCAGAAAACCGCTTTTATCGGTATAGGTTTATTGGTTGCAATTTCTGCTCCTACAGGTTTAGCCATTCGCCTTGCCGAACAAGCAGGCGTAACTTTAATCGGTTTTGCCCGCGATGATAAGCATGTTGTTTACAGTCACGGTCATCGCTTGAGTCATTAACTTACCCTTAATAATATCATTATGAAAGTAGAAAAATTAGTAAAAATGGCTAATGACATTAGCAATTTCTTTGATTCAGAAAGTGATAAAAACATTGCTGCTATCGGCGTTAAAGATCATATTACCCATACATGGGAGCCTAGAATGTTAAAGCTATTACTAGAATATGCTCAACAAGACGGTGCTGAACTTAGTGTATTAGCTCGTGATGCTGTGAGCCGTATTCAAGCTGAAGCAAAATAGTTTTAAATCTTATCTGTAAAATCTCAGAATTCCCACCTCAATTCTGAATCCTTAAAAAAACGCCCCATCTTGGGGCGTTTTTGCACCTAGTCTATCTCAACTCAAACGCTACAAATCAGGATTATCAGTATTTGTGCACCATTATGATTATGGTCTAAGATTTGCTTAAGATTGTAAAAATACAATTTCAAAATCTATTCATCATGCACAAAAAAATTCTCGATCATCTTAACGAAGCCATTTTATTGTTCAATCAGGATCTCGTCTTAACTTATATCAATACCGCCGGTGAAATATTGCTGGCTGATAGTGCAAAACATCTTGTCGGCAGCAATGCGAAAACTATTTTTAATGCCTCAACCGCATTATTAAACCACTTGCAACAATCATTAAATAGCCAAGAAGCCTTAGCTGGCAGAGAATTAACCCTAGAGCGTCTTAATCAATCAATCACTGTCAATTGCAGCGTCACTCCGTTACTTGAAAATAATAAATTTTCTGAACTCTTAATGGAGCTGCAACAAGTTGACAGACATTTGTGGATTACCAAAGAAGAACAACTCTCAGCACAGCATCAAATTAGCCGCATGTTGGTGCGGGGCTTAGCACATGAAATCAAAAATCCGCTCGGTGGCTTACGAGGAGCGGCACAATTGTTGGATTTGGAATTAACCGATCCTGAATTAAAAGAATATACCCAAATCATTATCGCTGAAGCCGATCGCTTGAAAGATTTAATGGATAAAATGTTAGGGCCGAATAAATTGCCGCAAAAATCTGAAATTAATATTCATCAGATTTTAGAGCGAGTAAGACAATTAGTGATTGCTGAAGCCAGCGGCACAGCACAAATTATTTGTGATTATGACCCTAGTATTCCAGATTTATTAGCCGATAAAAACCAACTGATTCAAGCATTGCTCAATATTGTCCGCAATGCAATTCAAGCGTTAGAACAACGCAACGATGGAGAAATCACCATCCGCACCCGCATTCACAGGCAAATGACGATTGGGCGAAAGCGATATAAGCTTTTGATTAAAACAGATATTATTGACAATGGCTGCGGAATCAAAGCCGATATGATAGGACAGGTTTTTTATCCCATGATTACAGGCAGAGCAGAAGGCACAGGCTTAGGGCTGTCAATTGCACAAGCTCTTATCAATCAACATAACGGCATTATTGAATGCAGCAGTGAGCCGGGCAATACGGTTTTTTCTGTTTATTTACCACTGGAGCTTTAATCATGGAAACGGTTGCAGATAAAGTTTGGATTGTTGATGACGACAAATCAATTCGCTGGGTGCTAGATAAAGCCTTAAAAAAAGCGTCCATCAATAGTCGCAGTTTTTCAGGTGCAAAAGCCTTGTTAGAAGCCTTGCAGCACGAAGTACCTGATGCGTTGTTGACCGATATTCGGATGCCTGAAATGGATGGTTTGGAATTATTGGCAAAAGTGCAAGTGCAGTACCCAACTTTGCCAATGATTGTAATGACCGCACATTCTGATTTAGAAAGTGCGGTATCCGCGTTTCATGGTGGTGCGTTTGAATATTTGCCGAAACCTTTCGACATTAAAGAAGTGATTGATATAGTGCAACGCGCTTGCATTCATAGTCGGCAACAAAAAAGCCAACAACCTTCCGAATCCATTGAAATGATTGAGGCAACACCGGAAATTATTGGTGCAGCTCCTGCCATGCAGGAAGTGTTTCGAGCGATTGGTCGCTTAGCACGTTCACATATTACGGTATTGATAAATGGCGAATCGGGCACAGGTAAAGAACTGGTTGCAAAAGCGTTGCATCGCCATAGCCCTCGCGCTAAAAAACCCTTTATTGCCCTCAATATGGCAGCGATTCCAAAAGATTTAATGGAATCTGAATTATTTGGGCACGAAAAAGGTGCATTCACCGGCGCACAGGCTCGCCGCGCGGGGCGTTTTGAACAAGCCGATAAAGGCACTTTATTTTTAGATGAAATTGGCGATATGCCAGCCGAATTGCAAACCCGTTTATTGCGGGTTTTAGCGGATGGCGAATATTATCCAGTCGGCGCAACTTCTTCGGTGAAAGTCGATGTGCGAATTATTGCCGCAACCCATCAAAATTTAGAAAATCTAGTCTCCGCAGGACGCTTTAGAGAAGATTTGTTTCATCGTTTAAATGTGATTCGGATTCACATTCCGCCACTGCGGGAACGAATTCAAGATATTGGCTTGCTGATGCGGCATTTTTTAACCCAAGCGGCAAACGAGCTGAATACCGAAATAAAAATCTTAAGACCAGAAACCGAAGCTTTTTTAATGACCTTGCCTTGGCCGGGAAACGTTAGGCAATTAGAAAATATTTGCCGTTGGTTGACCGTGATGGCATCGGGGCGAGAAATTTACCTAACTGATTTACCACAAGAATTGCAAAATGCCAACAAACAAAAAAACCTAATAACAGAGAAAGAAGATTGGCGTAGTTTGTTGTATGAAGCAATCGAACTTCAATTAATTGTGGGAAAATCGGAAATTGCCAGAGAAACCATTGCAGATGTAGAATCCATTATGATTAAAGCGGCTTTGGCACATTCTGCTGGCAAACGTTATGAAGCGGCGTTGTTACTGGGTTATGGTAGAAATACCTTGACCCGAAAAATTCAAGAATTAGGTTTAGAAAAAGAAAATTAATCAAAAGTGTAAAAGTTTTCGTGTAAACCTGTCAGGTTTCTAAAACCTGACAGGTTTATTTATTCTACTAAGGCATTGCCGCAGCCATTTTCCCTAACATTTCCACTACTTTTGCAACCTGCATAATGGTTGCTGCAATTTTATCCAAATCATCAATCGCTTCTTTAATCGACTGATTCGCCGCATTCAAATTATGTGTCACCGCAATATATTCTTTTGAATTTTTTTTCACATTCTCCTTGACCAACTTTTCAATTGACTCCGTAATCACATCAAATTGTTCACGCAATTTTTCTTTTTGTTCAATATCTTCAGCTGCCAAGATTAACTCAAGCAGAGCATCGCTGGTTTCGGTTAATTGTTCGCCCAATGTCATTTAATTTCTCACACTTAAGTTAAGAGCCACTAAACACTTTTAGTGCTAGTCCTAAATTTTTCATTTTTACCCCCAAAAGACGGGTATCTACTAAAAACTCTGAGTTGTTTTCTAAAGCATTCACCAATTCGGCATTTGCTGATTTTAAAGCGGTTAAAACTGCAATCGCTTGCGCTCCGGTTTTTTTCACGCGAGTGCGTTGCGAATCCGCCAGTCGATACGCTTGAATGGCAAATAATTTACTTTTGGGATTATCTTTGTGAGCAGCCAATGCCATATCCGCATCCACTTTTAAGCGTTTGCTGGTGTTATCAACCGCATGAAGTAAATTTAAACCAGTCGGATTAAAATCTTGAATCAATAAATCACACAAATGATCGACATCGGTTTTGCTACGCAGCACAATCTGTTTTAAGGCTTTTGCGCGTTGTTGCTCCAGAAAAAAACCACCAATATTGTAAACCAGCGCACCTAAATTATCTAAATCAGCGTCACTTAATGTTCTGCCGCTGACACCTCTGAGGCTATCTTCAAACTGCATGGTGGCGTTTCTTAAATCACGACTTTGTCTGTCATCCACCAGCGCAAGCAACAAATCGCCATACGCCGATAACGCAATTGCCGCATTAATTCTAATTGCCACATCATCTACATCAAATGCGCCATCCAAATCATTGATTTTTGCTTTGCCGCCTAAAGCAATATCTTTGGTATTCATTTGAATCGTCACATCACGCATGGCTGCAAATTCTTTTGCAGAAAAATCCCCCACGCTAGTGGAGGCAGAAGCAAAGCGCGTTGCAGCTTCGCGTTGTGTCACGCTTAAGCCGCAGCCTGAAATTATCAGCGATAAGGTTAAAACGGTTATTTTTTTTATCATCATCTTTCTCTAAGAAATATGCACAAATTAATTTCTTTAAGTGGGTTGTTCTAATCGGTGAATGTCACGACTGGCAGTCTGCCAGTCGTTATGCTTTACGCCGCTACCGCTATCCCATTGTGCCGCAACAACGCATCAATTTTCGGCTCGCGTCCACGAAAGTTTTTAAACAATTCTAACGCATCCTCGCTGCCGCCTTTTTCTAAAATATTGGTTAAAAAAGCCTCGCCTGTCGCACGGTCAAAAATGCCATTTTCTTCAAACAAAGAATAAGCATCGCTGGATAAAACTTCTGCCCATTTATAGCTGTAATATCCTGCATCATAACCGCCGGCAAAAATATGCGAAAAACTGTGTGCAAAGCGATTAAAATCTGGCGGCAAAACCACCGCAACTTGCTCACGAATCGCATTTAAGGTTTCATAAATTCGCCCGCCCTGCGCAGGGTCAAAAGCTTGGTGAATTTTAAAATCAAACAAACTAAATTCTAATTGCCTAACCATCATCATGCCGGCTTGAAAATTCTTTGCTGCCATCATTTTTTTAAACAATTCATCCGGCAATTTTTCCCCTGTTTGATAATGCCCAGAAATCAACGCCAACGCTTCTTGCTCCCAACACCAGTTTTCCATAAACTGACTCGGCAACTCCACCGCATCCCACTCCACGCCACTAATACCGGAAACGCCAGCATAATCGACTTGGGTAAGCATGTGATGTAAACCGTGTCCAAATTCATGGAATAAGGTTTGCACCTCATCATGGATTAATAATGCCGGTTCATCGCCCGTTGGTGGAGTGAAATTGCACACTAAATACGCAACCGGCGTTTGAATGCCGTCTTGAGTACGTCTGCGTGTCACGCAATCCGCCATCCACGCGCCGCCACGTTTTTTACTTCTAGCATATAAGTCTAAATAAAATTTGCCACGCAATTCGCCATCTTTATCGTGAATTTGGAAAAATTGCACGTCTTTATGCCAGCTATCAAATTCAGTGATTTCTGTAATTTGCAAACCGTATAATTTTTCCACAATAGCAAACAATCCCGGCAACACGCGGTTAATCGGAAAATAATGTTTCACTTCTTCTTGCGACAATTGATAAGCATGTTGCCGCATTTTCTCAGAATAATAGCTCACATCCCACGCTTGTAAATCCTCTAAACCATCATATTGTTTAGCAAACTCACACAATCCCTCTAAATCTTTGCGGGCTTGTGGCAATGATTTTTCTGCCAAATCTTCCAAAAATGCAGTCACATCAGTCGGTTGCTGCGCCATTTTGGTTGCTAATGATAATTCGGCATAATTGGCAAAACCGAGCAGCAACGCCATTTCGTGCCGTAAAGCTAAAATCTGCTCCATCAATTGTGAATTATCCCATTCAGGATTTGCGCCCAATTCCGATGCGCGTGTTGCAAAAGCTTGATAATGTTCTTGCCGCAATGCGCGATTATCGGCATACGTTATCACCGCTAAATACGATGGAAATTGCAAGGTAATCATCCAGCCTTCTTTTTCTGCTTGTTCCGCCGTTTGTTTGGCTTGCATCATGGCAGATTCAGGCAGCCCCGCTAATTCAGTGGCATCGGTAATGTGTTTTGTCCACGCATTGGTGGCATCCATCACATGTTCGCCATATTGACTGGATAATCTTGATAATTCCTGACTAATTTCTTTATAACGTTGTTGTTGTTCGGGAGGTAAATCAATGCCGGATAAACGAAAATCACGCAGCGCGTTATTAATCACCCGTTGCTGTGCTTTGTGCAATTGCGCAAATTCTGCACTGTCAGCAATAATTTGATAAGCGTTGAATAAATCTTGGTTTTGCCCCATTTCGGTGGAATATTCACTCAACTTGGGCAAGCAAGCGTTATACGCATCACGCAATGCGTCATTGTTCATCACCCCGTTCAAATGGCTGGCAGGCGACCACGCTTTGCCGAGTTTATCCTCAATTTCCTCTATCGGCTGCACCAAATTTTCCCAAGTATAGTCTTTAGTTGCTTGCAAACACTGCGCAACAATGCTCCGCGCTTGCTCCAAAATGTGGTCGATAGCAGGTTCAATATGCTCAGGTTTAATCTGAGAAAACTGCGGCAAGACCGATTCAATAAGTAATGGATTTGTATTCATAAAAATAAGAGATTATTTAAGATTAAAGACAGGCTGCGCTGAGAACAAAACCTTGCGGAGATTCGATTTTGGAGAAAGCAAAAACAGCATCTTGGAGAGAGTAGCTCATATAATAGACTTGTTTTAATCTAAAAACATAGTATTTCACTCAGGCATGGTTCAAAAGTTTTCATACGACTATGGAAGAAAGTTTAGCTGAAATTTTTCACTGTAAAAGCAATTCCCACAATAAAAAAACTATTAGCCGATGTTACGCACGACTCTACATGGAAAAGGCTAATCGCCACTCAAAAATAAGTCCGAAAAAATATTGAATGTAGGTGCGGATTTATCCGCACAGTGCGAATGAATTCGCACCTACAGTTTTAAGCTTATTACTCAAAGATGTTGTGCAAAATCAATAAGTGTTGTCGTCGCAATCTTCTGAATTTCACAAAACGACCAGTCGTCTTTAAAATTTTTTGTTTAACTTAGCAATGGGCATAAAATAATTCCGGCAGCATAACGACTAGCAGTCCTTTAAGGCATAGCTATCTACACATCTTTATTTTAAAAAAGTGTTTATATATCAATTGGATATTGAAATATGTAGGTTGGGTTAGCTGCTTTTTTCGTCAGAAAAAAGAGCGTAACCCAACAAAGTGCGTCGATTTTAACGCTGAATGTTGGGTTACGCTTATCTCGCTTCGCTCAATAATGCTAACCCAACCTACAAAAAATTCTTTATTATCAATGGTTTTGGTATAAAAACTATCAAGCTATCTTGTGTAGATACTTATGCCTTTGAGGACTGCCAGTCGTGACCTCAGCGATTTTTTGTACAGGTTTCTAAGCGAATGAATTCGCCTCTACTTCAACATCTGTTTTTCTTTTGCCAATGTCAGCCACTGCGGATACTCAGCCATCAACAAATCATAAAGTTCTTCATTCGTGACTTCTTCAGGATCTTCCACACTAAAAAAATTGGCATTATCAATATAACGATTCGGTAACACGTCTAATTCTTCTAAAAAAGAAAACTCACTCGCCAAAACTTTGGCAAAAAAACCTTTATTTTTCGCGGATTTGTAAGTTTTGCCGATTGCCATAAATTGCCAAAATATCGGCTCATACGATGAACCTTTCACTTGGCGGCGCGTATCTTCTGGGTCGGTAGTATTGCCATCGGTGACAAACATCACATACACAGGCAACTCTGCTGTCGTAACAATCGGTTTATCAGCAGAAATTTGCAACGGAAAATAAAAATTGCGGATTTCCTTCATCACTTTGCCATAACTAGTGCCGCCTTCCAAAGGATATTGTGCCAGCAATCGGTGGGTAAAATCTGGAAAATTCTCAATACTCATTTCTTCTGCATGGTGAGCGCGAAAACCAAACAAAAACACATCAATCATGCCGTCATCATCAAACTGACACCCCAGCGCAAGCACTTTTTCGGCTAAGCGTTGCATTTTGCCGCTGCTATATAAATTGTGCATAGAAGCTGAAATATCCAAACAAATTGCCACGCGAGCCTTATGTTGCGTGAGATTAACCTTTTCCAACGAAACATGCGCTTGTTTTGCCAACGATAATAACACCGGTTTATCTTGCAGTTTTTTCTCCAAAGAAATCATTTTAGAAGGCGCGGCTGGCGCAGCTGGAACAACCACTTCCAGAACAGAAGGCGCAACGGTTGCCGCAGCTTCTTCACTCACCGAAACACCAAAATGCAAACACAATGCCTCTAAACCGCCATTAAAACCTTGTCCGATGGCTTTGAATTTCCACTGCCCTTTGTTTAAGTACAATTCTGCAAAAATCAGCGCGGTTTCTTGATTCAGTTCTTGCGTAGCTAATTCATACGCTGCCAATTCTTCTTTCTCTTTAAACACCTGAATGGTCGCTTGATTGAGATTTTTAAATTGTTGGTTGCGCTCCACGCCTTCATAAATTGTCAACGTAAAGGCAATTTTTTCAATCACAGGATTGAGTTTGTTTAAGGCAATCGTAAACTGTTTTTTCTTCGCCAAATAATGCACCGCGTCATCTTGCGAGGCGGGTTGATTAAAAAAAATCATGCTTTCATCATTGAGAACTTTTCCAGCAGCATTCAGCATAAAAGCGGAAGCGTCCAGTTCATAATTTCTCGGCACGTCCCAATTTAAGCTCACCACAATGGCATCTTGTCCAGATGCAGAAATCACAGTATTCGAGCCTTTAGCAAGTTGTAGAGTCATCGTGTTACCTAAAATAAAAAGTTAATGTCGCAGATAAATCACATCTATTCAAAACAGTTTTTCAAAAGAGTGAGCGAATATTCTTAAATAACCTGAGTTCGGGATAATCTTACAAGCAAACGCTACGTCATTCCGGCATGGATGCCGGAATCCAGCCACAAGGATGTGAACCTTTAACTAAAACTTGCCATCCTTGGCACTGGATACCAGCATCCATGCTGGTATGACGATGGCTTTTATCCCGAACTCAGGTTAAATAGGTAGAGACGCAACTACTGCATCTCTACGCGTTAATTACCATCAATCAAAGGCAGGGGATTTCAATCCAAAAACAGCTACCTTCGCCTTCCACACTTTCCACACCAATTCTGCCATCCATAGCTTCAGTCAATTTTTTGCTAATACACAAACCAATCCCCGTTCCTTCTATATGAGAGTTTTTCGCAGTCAATCTTTCAAACGGATGAAACAATTTAGCTAACTGCGCTTTAGATAAGCCATTGCCAGTATCTGTGATGCTAATTCTCAACCGCTGCGGCTGAATCAGCGCAGTTGAAATAGTCACGCTGCCGGCTGTGCGATTATATTTAATGGCATTTGAGATTAAATTCAACAACACTTGTTTAAAACGTAATTTATCCACAATCACAAATCTTTGAAAACCCATACTGGAGTTATCAATCAACTTAATTTGATTTTTCACGGTTAAAGGTTGCATCAAGCTCAAACAATTTTGAATTAAAAAAGTTAAACTGATTTCTTCTAAGTTGAGTTCTAATTTTTCCGCTTCAATTCTTGCCAAATCCAACACTTGATTGATTAAATCCATCAAATGATGTCCGGCAGTAATAATGTGTTGCACGCTTTCACCTTGGTCTTCCGTTAATTTATCTAACGCTAACAGCTGCGCAAAACCTAACACGGCATTCATGGGAGTGCGCAGTTCGTGGCTCATCTGCGAAAGAAATTCACTTTTGGCACGGTTGGCTTTTTCAGCTTCCAACTTCGCTTTATTCAATTCAGATTCGCTTAAACGTTTAATTTCCTGTTCTTGCTGTTTGCGCTCCGTAATGTCATGCAAAATAGCATAAATAACCATTTTCCCTTCATAAACAATCACATTAGAATAAAACTCAATCTCTTTGATGTCGCCATTACTTAAGCGGTGTTGTGTTTCCAAATGCAGATTTTGTTTTAAAGTGACGTTTAAGATGGGTAAAATTTTGTCTAATGGCAGCGTATGAATATCACTGATATTCATGCGACGTAATTCTGCAACGCTATAGCCCCAAAAATCACTGGCGGCAGGATTCGCGTCAACAATATTGCCAGTTTCTGGTGCGATTAACACTGCCATGCTGCAACTGCCTTCAAACATTTGCCGATAGCGCGTTTCACGTTCTAGCAACTGCGCATTCATTTTTGTTGCTAATTTTAGGGCGCGTTGCCGACCGTTGACCAACATCCAAGTAATCATCGTCAACATTTCAGTCATCGCAAAACCGATGAAGGCCGTTAGATACGGATGATTTAAATTGATGCTAGATTCAAAAACGCTATGCGAATGAATGTATATCGACCAAAAATGCCCAGCCATTTCAATGTATTTAACTCTTACAAAAGCGGATTTTGTGTAGTCCAAATCATCGTTATTATGATTATAAAGCAAGCCTTGGGTAGAAACTTTTGTGCCGTCATACACATCAATATCTAAATTAAAACCTCTTTTCTGGCGATCCTTTAACACCGCCCGCATAAAATCATTCATTCTAAACGGCGCGTAAACCCAACCTAATAACTGTTTGTGGCGTAACGCGGGCTTTGAAATTTCGGTATTTTTGCGATACAGCGGCAAATAGATTAAAAAGCCCGCTTGCACATTCGGTTCAATTTCCTGCACCAATTTCACTTTGCCAGACAACACAATTTTATTTTCATACCACGCTTTATCCATTGCCGCACGTCGCACCGGCTCTGAATACATATCAAAACCAAAAGCTCTTTGATTGCGTTGATTAAACGGCTCTATAAACACAATCGAGCTGTAAATGCTGCGTTCCCCAGCCGGATGAATGGTGTAATTTGCAAAACCTTCTGCCTGAATTTGCGCAATATGCGTTTCTTTTTCGCTGGCAGGAATCAACTTTGCAAAGCCAACCCCTTGAATGCCCGGATAAATTTGTTCAACATCTAACTCGCTGACATAGTTTTTAAACTCCTCGCGCGATACTTCATTTGATGCAATAAACAAAGCGCGTCCACCGTGTAACACTTGGCTGTAAGCTTGCAAACGTTGTTTAATCAAAATTTCAACTTCACTGGCTTGAGCATCAAATTGTTGTTGCTGCTCTTTTTTTGCCAATTGATAGGCTAAATCCCATAAATAATATGAGCAGCCTAAACAAAGACCCAACACTAACACTGGCAATAAGCCAATAGCATTAAACTTCGGTTTAATACTCACATTCATCAAAACCTCACATTAGACAAAGACATATTTTTTAGTTAAGTTTTTGATTATCATTCGTTTTTTTAAGTTACAGTCTTTGCATTAAGGCATGAAAATTTCTTAAACCAACCCGCTTATATTTTTGTTTTGCTGGAGTACAAGAGCTTTAGCTGTTGTTGTGCTTCGTAACAAACTAAAGCTTTTTTACTCCTGCAAGGGCACGAGTTATTTAAATATCGTTCCTAAATACTGGGGATTTCAACCCAAAAACAACTCCCCTTCCTCACTTCACTTTCCACACCAATCGTGCCGTGCATGGCTTCAATCAGTTTTTTGCTAATCACCAAACCAATGCCAGTGCCTTCTATATTGGAGTTTTTGGCACTCAAGCGTTCAAATGGTTGAAATAATTTGGCAATTTGTTGTTCGGATAACCCTTTTCCGGTGTCTGTAACGTTGACTCTTAACAACTGAGGATTTATCACACGACACGAAATACTCACAGTGCCACCGATGCGATTATATTTGATTGCGTTGGAAATTAAATTCAGCAGCACTTGTTTAAAACGCAATTTATCGGCTATCACAGCACTATGACAATCTTTACAAGTCTCATCAATCAACGTCACTTGATTTTTGATTGCTAACGGCTGCACCAAGCTTAAACAATTCTGTATTAATTCGCCTAAATCAACGGCTTCCAAATTTAATTGTAATTTATCAGATTCAATTTTCGCCAAATCTAATACTTCATTAATTAAATCCATCAAATGATGTCCTGCCGTTAAAATATGTTGCACACTATCGGTTTGATCTTCAGACAATTCGTCTAATTCCAGCAGCTGCGCAAATCCTAACACTGCATTCATTGGCGTGCGTAGCTCATGGCTCATGCTAGATAAAAACTCACTTTTCGCCCGATTAGCCCGCGTTGCAGCTAGTTCAGCCTCGTGCATTGCTTGTTCTGCTAATTTGCGTTCGGTAATATTTTCATGGCTAATCACCACGCCGTTTTTTTCACCTTGCAACTGCGAAACCGTCATATAAAACCAACGATTTTCAGTTGGCGAATGACAGGGATATTCAATATGGAATTCTTCCTGTTGCCCTGCCATCACCGCTTTAATTCCAACTAAAAATTGATTTGATGATAGCGCATCATTTGCATGAGTACCTTCATCTGCCGAGGCTTGCAGGTAATTGAAGCCTAGCATGTAGTTACGCTCGTCCGACATTCCATTGTCCTGCGCAAATCGCTGCCAAGCTCGATTCACCATAATAATCGTTCCGGTGGAATCTAACACAGCAATATGCGGCGTGAGCGAATTTAAAATACTCGTGCTAAGTGATTCACTATTTTTCAAAGCATTTTCCATTTGTTTTCGTTCTGTAATATCAGTGAGAAAACCATGCCAAACCGTTGCGCCATCTTCTTGTCGTTCTGGCAAGGCATTACCAAGCAGCCAACGTTCGCTACCATCATCAAAGCAAATGCGGCATTCATGTAACCAAGGAAATAAATTTTTTGCAGAATACTTCATAGAAGTTAGCAATTGTGCATAATCTTCACGATGAACCACTGCCAGAATCTTCTCGCTGTTTTCCAACACATCTTCAGGATTCAAATGAAAAATATCTTGAATCGCCAAACTACAATACGGAAAACAAGTGCTGCCGTCGGCATTTAAGCGAAATTGAAACACCATGCCCGGCACGCGACTGGCAATTTTTTGTAACCGTTCTAAAGCCTCCAGCTGTTCGAGGTGCGCTTGTTTATACTCGCCCAATAACACCGCGATAAATTGTCCAGCTAATGCCATGCTCAATAAATAACCATTTAAATCGAGCAATAAAATCACATTTTTCTCTACAAATACGCCGTGCATCTGTTGCGTTAATAACAAACTCACCGCTGCCACAATTGTGGTTGCCAAATTCACCATCGTGATACCGCCAGCTTCTGCGATAAAAATCAGCAACGGCACAGTCACTGCAAACGCCAAAGTTACACTGCTAAACAGCGCGGTAGAAAACAAAATCCCTGCCGTTGCCAGCACAAATACACTGAACTTACGAAAGTTGTATAAACTTTGGCGTAAATTGTTTTTATGAGTATAAGCAGTCAACAGCAACGGTGTGATTAAGGCTTGCCCTAACGCATTGCCACACCACCAAGAAAAGCAGGCTATGGTAAATTGTGAGGTTGGCACGACATTGTTTAACCATAGCAATGTTGTGCCTAATGTGGCACTAAAAGGTTGCAATATAAAGAAAATCAACAAAAATAATCCCGAAACATCACGGATTTTTGCTAACGTTGATTGTAATGCTAATCGGTGAAAAAGTATTGTCCCAAGTACCGCTTCAAGACTATTAATGATTGATACGCCTAACGCGGCGTGCCAATGCAAGCCATTGTATAAAGCCAATAATAATTGCCCTAAAAACACGCCAAGCCACATGCGCTTGCCAAATAAAATCGTGGCTGCAAGGGCAAATCCTTCGGCGGCAAAGACCACTAAAGTCACAATGCCATGCGAAACGGAGAGGGAAAAACTGGCTTGTCCCGCTGCAAAATAAGACGCTGCCAGCAATAGCACTTGCAGAAAATATTTAGGCATAAAGTGCACCTGTATTGCTGAAAAACGATAACTCATTGATAAAAGTGTGTAATTGGAGTCAAAAAAATAACGGTTAAGCCTAAACGTAATCTTGCAAAGTTTCAAATCGAAAAGCGGCGTTTCAGTTTTTAAGTTATTCACAAATATTTTCCACTATGTGGGAGCGACTTTTTTCTTGTTCCCACGCGCCGCGTGGGAACACATGCTGTATCGCGCTGCGATACGAGACGCAGCGCGTCAAAGCGACATTCCCACACAGCGTGTGGGAACGAGAGAACGAGAGAAAATACAAAAAAATTTCAAGACGACTGGTCGTTTTTTAAATATTTTTAAAACGACCAGTCGTCTTGAAAAATTTCACTGTAAATTACATTCCAATGAGAATCCACTTCGCGAAAATAAAATTCCGCGCCTTTGTGCGGTATACTTTGCAACAAAACTTTTCTCAAAATCACAAACCACAATGAACAACCAATCCTTTATTCAACGCGATGCGCAAGTGCTTTGGCATCCTTGCACCCAAATGAAAGACCACGAAACCCTGCCTGTTGTGCCCATTAAAAGCGGCAAAGGCGTGTGGTTGGAAGATTTTGACGGCAATCGCTATTTGGATGCGATTAGCTCGTGGTGGGTGAATCTGTTTGGACATGCCAATCCACATATTAATCAAGCGTTAAAAAATCAACTCGATTCGCTGGAGCATGTGATTTTAAGCGGCATGACACACGATGCCGCAATTACCTTAGCGGAAAAATTGGTGGAAATTACGCCAGCCAACTTAAGCAAATGTTTTTATGCTGACAGCGGCTCGGCGGCGATTGAAGTCGCGTTGAAAATGAGTTTTCACTATTGGCAAAATCGCGGACAAAAACAAAAAACCAAATTTATCACGCTGGATAATAGCTATCACGGCGAAACGCTGGGCGCATTGGCGATGTGCAATTTGGGATATTTTAAGGAAACCTACGCGCCGCTATTAATGGATGTGATTACTGTGCCGAGTCCCGACTGTTTTCATCGAGAAGTAGGCGAATCTACCCATGATTATTCGGTGCGGCAATTTGCGCTGATGGAAAAAGCGATTGCCGAAAATGCGGATAATGTCGCTGCGGTAATTGTTGAGCCGTTGGTGCAAGGCGCGGGGCGAATGCGCATGTACGATCCGATTTATTTAACTTTGCTGCGGGCGGCGTGCGATAAATACAACGTGCATTTGATTGCTGATGAAATTGCGGTCGGTTTTGGGCGCACCGGAACATTATTTGCCTGTGAACAAGCCGGCATCAGCCCCGATTTCATGTGTTTATCCAAAGGTTTAACCGGCGGTTATTTACCGTTATCAGTGGTTTTAACGCACGATGAGGTTTATCAAGCCTTTTATGATGATTATCAAAATTTAACCGCCTTTTTGCATTCGCACAGTTATTGCGGCAATCCTTTAGGTTGTCGGGCGGGTGTGGCAACGATTGAAATTTTTCAACAGCAGAATATTATCGAAAAAAATAAAGCGTTAAGTGTGGCAATGGCAACAGCAACTGCGCGTTTTAACGAACATTCTCATGTGATTGATGTGCGCCAAACCGGAATGATTTTGGCGATTGAATTTGTGAAAAACAAACAAACGGGCGAGGCGTTTGCGTGGCAAGAGCGGCGCAATTTAAAAGTGTATCAATACGCGCTCTCAAAAGGTTTGCTGCTACGTCCGATTGGCAATGTGATTTATTTTATGCCGCCTTATGTTATCACCGAACAGGAAATTCACTGGATGGCTGATGTAACGTGGGACGCGCTCAATTTTGCGGTGCAAGGATAATCATGCGAGTGTCTCGATTATATTTAGCCGTCACGCTGCAAGTGGGGCAAACTTTCGCGCTCGACGACGATTCTGCCCATTATTTGCGCACCGTGTTACGCTTAAAAGAACAAACGGAACTGATTTTATTTAATGGTGAAGATGGAGAATATTTAGCCAGCTTAACCGAAGTCAGTCGTAAACATGTGCGGGTTTTCATCAAAGAATGGATTAATCGCAGTGTCGAATCGTCATTGAATGTGGTGATGGGCTTGGGGATTTCACGCGGCGATAGAATGGATTTAGCGGTGCAAAAATCGGTGGAATTAGGCGTAAACACGATTACGCCATTGATTACTGCTCGTTGTAATGTGCCTCTTAAAGCAGACAAAGAAAATAGCAGCGCAGACCTTCCAGGTTTTAAAAACCTGGAAGGTCTCAAAAAAAGCAAAGAATCATCAAAGCTCCTGCATTGGCAAAAAATTGCACAACACGCCAGCGAACAAAGTGGACGCACGCTTGTGCCGCCGTTAAATCCTATCGAAGAATTGGAAAATTGGGTGACGCAGCAGCAAGGTTTAAAAATTTTTTTAGATCCTTATGCGCAATTCACTTTAAAACAATTGCAACCGGAACAAAATTTAGTCACTTTGTTATCAGGGCCTGAAGGCGGTTTTACTGAAACGGAACGTGAAATTGCGAAAGCGGCAGGATTTATTCCTGTGTCATTAGGAAAGCGAATTTTACGAACTGAAACGGCTGCGTTAGCGGCTTTATCTGCTGTGCAAATGCTCTGGGGGGATTTTGCGTAACGTGTTTTTGCCGCATTATGTCGTGGCCATTTTGTTTCCGCTGCTGATTTTATTCGTGCTGATTAGCGTCTCTTGCGTGCTCAGTTATGGCATCGTGATGACAGTCGGCGAAATTTTGCCGCTGCATAAATTAATTAGCAAAGTCACCGAGTTTTTATTGCTGCTCAGTTTTTTTCCATTACGCGGCTGGTTAAACTTATCATGGACAGGCATTGGATTTTCGCCTAAACATCTGTTTTTTAAACAAATGTTGACAGGTATCGGTACAGGATTATTAACATTGCTGCCAATGTTCGGATTGCTGTATTTATTAGGCGTAAATGTTTGGGATGACAGCAAAGTCTGGACGCTAGGCATGGTGCTGAAAAAAACCACGATTTCATTTTTGTTAGCGTTGTTAATTTCCGTGATAGAAGAACCGATTTTTCGCGGGATTTTATTAGAAGGTTTATTAAATAAAACAAACACTTGGCTTGCGGTGATTATCAGTTCAGCTTATTACGCGGGTTTGCATTTTTTAGCGACCAGTCATCAAGTGCCTTTGCAAGAAATCAGCTTGAGCACAGGATTTATGTTATTTGCGGAAGCAATTGGCAATTGTGTGAATCCATCCGTGCTGCCAGCTTTTATCGGATTGTTGATGGTCGGTGTGTTTTTAGCGATGATTCGCACGCAGTTTAAAACCAGTTTAGGGTTTTGTATCGGTTGTCATGCCAGTTGGGTGTGGCAAATTAAAATCAATAAAGATGTTTTTAATACAGATTTTGACTCACCTTATGCGTATTTGGTGAGTAATTACGATGGTTTAGTTGGTGGTTTAATCGCAGGTTGGTTGTTGTTGGCGACGTTGATTTTTTTGGCTTATCAAGGTGGGCGGCAATAATCTAAATTCTCAAAAAACGCAAACCTTCCAAGTCTTTAAGATATGGAAGGTTTTTTTACGCTTACAAAACAAAATCTGCTACCGCTAGTGCACTGACACCAGTGAGCAAAATTGAAAATTCAGGGCTGCTATCAGTATCATTACTGCCATATAAAATATGACTGGCAGCATCAAAACGTAATTGTCCCGCTGCATTTGTGGTGCTGAATGCAGTAGCACCGATAAAGCTAAATGCTTGATTGCCCACTGTATTTGTATTTGCATCAATCGCGGAAAGATCTATTTTGTCTGCTTGCGCATGTTTGAAATCAACAATTGTGTCTCGCTTGGTTGCGGTAATCCCTGTTTCCGTCACAGCAGCAAACTTGAAAACATCCGCCCCTGTACTGCCTGTTAATTTGTCTTTTCCTGCGCCGCCTATCAATACGTCATTGCCTGCACCGCCATTAAGTACGTTAGCTTTTGCATTGCCTGTGAGCGTATTTTTTAAGCCATTGCCTGTGCCATTAATTGCCGAAGTTCCCAACAGAGTCAGGTTTTCTACATTAGCTCCTAACGTATAATTGATGTAGCTTTTAACCGTGTCAATTTGGGTTGTAAGTGTTGATGTTTCAATAACAACATCACCTGTATTATCAACGGTATAAGTGTCATTGCCTAACCCGCCCGTCATCGTGTCAGCCCCTGCTAAACCATTAATAGTGTCATTACCCGCTGTGCCAGTCAGTGAATCATTACCTGCTGTGGGCGTGGTGCTAATTGAAAAGGGATTTGCGGTGGTATAAACATTTTCACTATTGCTGGGGTCAGTTGCTGAATTACTATTCCAACGGCTAAAACTGATAGTTGCGTTGTCACCGCTAAAATTGGGCGATTCACTATCACCTAAATTGGTATTATCAGCGAGTCTTACAATCTCACCTGTGTCTACTTTTACCACAAACACATCAGCAGCGTTATTGGCATCACCAATAACTAAATTAGTCGCATCACTGACGAAAGCAACGGTTTTTCCATCAGGACTGATGGTCACATCCCAACTATTACCGTCTATAGATTGTCCGTCATAACCTACCGTAAGCAGTTTTATCATGCCGGTTGTCCAATCTTTTACATAAACCGAAGCATAGCCAGCATCGTTGGTGCTGTAATACAAATCAGTGGCGTAACTGACAAATGCAACTTGTGAACCATCAGCACTTATGGATGGATTATCACTCCAGCCGTAAGCCGAATCCCCCACACCATTGCTGCTAATCAGTGTCACTGCGCCTGTTTGCATGTCTTTTACAAATACATCGCGGTTATCGTTGCTGTCGTTGGCGATTAAATTGCTGGCATCACTGGAAAACGCGACATAGCGACCATTATCGCTAATCACCGGATGAAAACTATCCCAATCTGTTTGAATACCATCAACCGTTTGACTAACTAAACTCAACGCACCTGTGCTGACATTTTTCAGATAAATATCATTTGTGCCGTTGAAATCAGTAGTTATCAGATTTGAGGCTTGGCTTTCAAACACCACATACAACCCGTCTCTGGTCATATCGGCGTTGCCGCTCCAACCGTCACCGACTTGTGTGCCAATCCCACTAATCAATTTTATAGCGTTGGTGCTGGTGTCTTTGATGAAAATATCGCTGTCGTTATTGTTGTCATTGGCAATCAAGTTGTCCGCGTAACTTGAGAACAGCACAAATCGCCCATCGTTGCTGATGTCAGGTTGGTAACTGTTGGAATTGGCTTCAAAACCTGCGGCTGTAGTGCTGACCAGTTTTAATGCGCCTGTTTGGGTGTTTTTTAAATAAATCAGATTTTGCCCGTAAGCTTGGGTGGATAAGTTTTGTGCATCACTGGCAAACACGGCATATTGTCCGTTTTGGCTTAAAGTCGCTTGATTGCTGATGCTGTTGCCGACCACATTAGTGGCAGTGCTGCTGATTAAAGTGGTAGTCATAATAAATCCTCATTGAGCAAAAATGCCGCTTGTAAAGTTTTTGCGTCTAAAATCGCCTCTGCCCAGCTTTCCAACTCATCCGTAGAAGCATTCGCTAATTTTGCCTGCGCCCAATCCGGCAATTCACCAAAACGTTTGCGCAACTGCCGTCTCAGCACTAACGCTTCGCCTTCTAACAAGCCTTTTTGCAAGCCTTTTTGCAATCCTTTTTCCTCTCCTTTACCTTCCCAGTAATCAACCCAGGAATCCACACATTCTTCTAACATAATTGCCATCTCCTCTAAATTCTTTGCTGCTTTAAAAGCGTTTGGTTCTTTCAAACGCATTGATAAGTTGTATTCTACCCAATGCCTGAAAATCCGCTCCAGTTCAGGCGTATGTTTTACCAACAAAAACAACCGTGCTACTTGTTTGGCTTTTGTGAAAATATCATCATTTTTTTCGAGCTGAAACAAGGTGGCGACGGCATTATCAATCTGCATTAAGGTTTCATTTTCATATTGACACTCATCTATCAAGAAAAACGATAAGCTTGGACAATACTGCGCTAAAACTTCATGCGGTTGGGCAATCAATTCCTGAATCGCTTGCGGATATTTCCAAGCGTGTTGTCCACGATGTAACACAATCGGCATCACGGGCGGTAATTTATCGTGCGTTTTTAGATTTTGGCTGCTAATCAAGTCTTGATACAGCAAGCCGATGTAGGTCATTATCCGCACGGGCATAAAATAGTCAGGTTCTGATTGAAATTCTAACAGCAGATAGACATATAAATCCTGTTCATGCCAGCGCACTTTCCAAATCAAATCATCAAACCGTTCACGGCAATCCTCAGTGACGTAGCTGTTATTGGTTTTTTCCAGAGTTGAAAAATCCAATTCATTCACCCAGTCTTGTTTAACAAAGCTTTGCAGCAATTGCTGAACAATTTCAGGATGGCTAAAAATGGCTTTGTAACTGGCATCGTGTGATTTCAAAGGGTCTCCAAGTGTGTTTGATTAATCATGATTCAGACAAAATGTAGGTTTTCATTAGGCACTCATCATCAATTCTGCCTGAATGATTTGTTTCAGTGATTTCATCATTTTAAAAATGGCAAAAATTTCTTCATTATCGGCATGGTAAGTTCGGCTAATGCAATATTCATTGCCTGTTAAAACAATGAAATACCAATCCAATCCCACCACAAACAAACCGTAAATGGGCAATCTGTTTTGATTTTGCTCTCTGGCAACCAACATGGCTACCAAAACTTGTGCATCGGGCGTGCCTTGATTTTCAATGCTGCGTTTGTATTCATGCAGGCAAAAATAAGGTGTCTCAGGTTCACGAAAACCTGTGGCAATCACCCCGTCGACAGTGCCCGATAATTCATAATCATCGACAGTTCCTGATAAGGGACGCTCTAAAAAATAGCCGATTTGTTCATCGTCAATTCTGGCTGTGACAATCAAAGGGCTAATAAATTTATTTTCTAATTCCACTTCGTTCCAAGCGCGTCCGCCACGAATTAAGGCTTTTTGAAACCCCAATAAACTCTCTTTTTCAAACTCATTGATTTCAAGTGCGTTATTTTCCCACTGCTTTAATAACTCACATTCCCAAATTTGTTTTAAGCCAAAGGTTTTGTCTAATGTGGTGAGCGTCCAGTCTTTAAACGTTGCTTTTTTCATGCGTTATTTCTCTGTATAGGGCTAATCATTATTCAATTTCTTAATGATAGATTTTGCTAAATTTTCGTTGATTTCAGTATGTCGCGGTATGGGTTGAGATTGTTTAGTGTGTGGATTTGTGTACCAGTCGTGCCGTCCACCGTTACGAACCAAAATACAACCCATTTGTTCAAGTCGTTTGATTAAATCGCGTCTTTTCATTAGGCAACCAAAAGTTCTTCAACTTTACGAAGATAGGGAACTTGCCCTGATTCCATATCGGTTAGCAGGTCTTTGAGATTTTCGATAAGTTCTTGTTTTGTTTCAGCCTGAGTTTGATAATCGGGATAATCATTGAGAAAACCTAACAGAAAATCATCTTCTTGCCAAAAGGTGTATTGTAATTTTTTCATAAAAAACCTTCTTATTTAGTTGTCTGAATCAGGATGGGCAGGATTTTAGGATTAACAAGATACCCAATGCAATCATCCTGAAAATCATGATTCAGACAAAATGTAGGTTGGGGTGAGGAACGAACCCCAACATTTACGGTGTTTGTTTTTGTTGGGGTTCGCAAGCTCACCCCAACCTACGCTCTAGGGCGGCTTGAAATTTGATTTTTGACTTTTAAAACACGCTCTTAAGAATTAACATTGTGTTAGAACCAGAAACGAGCCAAGTGTAGCTTCTACTCTATAACCTGCGGGACATCCCAATTCTTCTGGTCTAAGCAGAGCATCTATACCTGGAGCAAGGCAATAATTCATTTTTTTCCAACATACATTTCTTCCTTGAAAAGCTAATGATTGAGAGATATTTGTATTAGCCGATAAAGCATTTACTTGTGACGCAAGGGCATTCAGACTAGCAGCGGTTTGAGAAGCTACTGTTGTAACTTGAGCAACATTTTGATTAGTTACACTCAACGCCGCTTGCACATTCGCCAAAGCCGCCGCGCTAATTTGCGCCATTGCCTTATCCACCGAAGTGCGTGACAAAGAACCAATCGCTGCCATTGGTACTTGATACGCTCCCGCACTGGTATTAAACACCAATGTTTGAGCATCTGCGTTCAAATTATTTGCAGCGTCTTTTATCATTTGCCGCTGGCAATTAATGGTTAATTTACTCGCAGAATCAAAAGTAAACGCAGTGCTGGCATCAATAGTAATCACTTTACCTGTCAACGATGTGCCACGGGCTGGCAACGTAGTTCTGCACAGAAAACGTCCTGTTCCCATTTGTGACATCCCCAAAAACTTGCCAGATGTTCCTGCGACTGTGGATAAGGTGACACTGACACCTTGCAAGCCGCTGTCGAGTTGCGTTTCAAAAATAACGCCTCTACCTGCCAACGCTTGACATTGATTCCACGCATCTAATGACCCCTGATAAACGGTTCTTGAATAATACGAAGCTTGATTACTGTACGCGCTGCTATTGAACCCTGATGTACAAACTTGACTCTGTTTTGTAACAATTTCTGAATCACTTGCCGCTCCCGAAGCTCCACCAGAAAAAAGACCATATGATGCATTAATAGCTGCTCTTTGGGAGCTGCTTGTTTGAGTATTGCTGTAATCTGCTGAACAAAAAGTAGATTTGGCTAATGATTGCGAATCTTCAGCACTACTGCTTTGCGTGGTGTTGTATATCCCCGCTTTCAATAGCGCGTCACAAGAATCCGCAAAACTGCTGGATGAAAAGGCAAAAACTAGCATTGAACTGAATGCCAGAAACGTTGTTTTTTTGAGGGTGAATGACATAATTTTCTCCTAAAAGTAAAATAAACCGCGTTAGAGTCTGTGCTTTTTTCACTTAAAGACAATAAGCTACAGACAAAATAAGTTGCAGGCGATATTGTTGGGGTTTCTGCGTATTTCATAGGGACTACTTGCCATTTAACGTGGATTTACAAATCCTCATTGAGCAAAAATGCCGCTTGCAACGTTTTTGCATCCAAAATCGCTTCTGCCCAGCTTTCCAACTCATCCGTAGAAGCATTCGCTAACTTTGCCTGCGCCCAATCGGGCAATTCACCGAAACGTTTGCGTAATTGCCGTCTCAGCACTAACGCTTCGCCCTTTAATAAACCTTCTAATAAACCCTCTTGTTTTCCTTTTTGCAATCCTTTTTCTAAACCTTTTTGCAAGCCTTTTTCTTCACCTTTGCCTTCCCAGTAATCAACCCAGGAATCCACACATTCTTCTAACATAATTGCCATCTCCTCTAAATTCTTTGCTGCTTTAAAAGCGTTTGGTTCTTTCAAACGCAGTGATAAGTTGTATTCTACCCAATGCCTGAAAATCCGCTCCAGTTCAGGCGTGTGTTTTACCAATAAAAACAACCGTGCTACTTGTTTGGCTTTTGTGAAAATATCATCATTTTTTTCAAGCTGAAACAAGGTGGCGACGGCATTATCAATCTGTATTAAGGTTTCATTTTCATATTGACACTCATCAATTAGAAAAAACGATACGCTTGGACAATATTGCGCTAAAACTTCATGCGGTTGGGCAATCAATTCCTGAATCGCTTGCGGATATTTCCAAGCGTGTTGTCCACGATGTAACACAATCGGCATCACGGGCGGTAATTTATCGTGCGTTTTTAGATTTTGGCTGCTAATCAAGTCTTGATACAGCAAGCCGATGTAGGTCATTATCCGCACGGGCATAAAATAGTCAGGTTCTGATTGAAATTCTAACAGCAGATAGACATATAAATCCTGTTCATGCCAGCGCACTTTCCAAATCAAATCATCAAACCGTTCACGGCAATCCTCTGTGACGTAGCTGTTATTGGTTTTTTCCAGAGTTGAAAAATCCAGTTCATTCACCCAGTCTTGTTTAACAAAGCTTTGCAGCAATTGCTGAACAATTTCAGGATGGCTGAAAATGGCTTTGTAACTGGCATCGTGTGATTTCAAAGGGTCTCCAAGTGTGTTTGACTAATCATGATTCAGACAAAATGTAGGTTTAAATATCTAAAGCCACTACTCCACTAAACAACCACCGGCTAAAGCACGGTGGGTTTAAGTTACGGACTGAAAGTCCGGATACACGTCGCCTTAACGACGTGTTTTAGGGTTCGACATCAAAGTTTTCGCAGAATCAGATTCAAAATGATGCTCCCAATAGCGTTTTTTCAAAACTGGAAATTCCTCGAAAAACTTGCACACCGTTCTTCCTTTTATTATAGGCACGCTTTTATGGCTGGAGATGAAATCTGCCCGTCTAAAGACGGGGGTTTTAACCTTAATGTATGGAAAATAAACGTGTTTCTAAAATTTCTTTAAATTTTCGCAAAATGGCAATAATTTGTAATAAAGCATCACGTTCTGTGCAGTCATACGATTTAGAGAGCGTATAAACCCTATGTTCTAGCACCATAAAATTCCAAAACTTTCCAATCACATAACAACCATAAATAGGTTTATTGTTTTGATTCAGTTCACTGGCGATAAGCATCGCTTCCAACACTTGCGCAATAGGGCTGCCAAAAGGATTGGTCTGGCGTTTATATTCTTGAAAATGAAAATAAGGCACTTCCGGTCTGTCTAAGATTCCTTTTGCAATCATGCAATCTGTTTTTACTTTTAAAAAATAATCGCCAACGGTCGCAGAAACCGTGCGCTCAAAAAAGGTCAGATAGTTTTTGTCTGGATGACTCAAGTTCGCTAGTCGTAACACAAAGGAGATAAATTGCATCTTCAAATCTTCTTCTTGCCAGCCGTCTATTTGTGATTTGGCATCGGTTAAAATCATGTCGAAAATATATTGCTCACCTGCGTTTAAGGTGGTTTGAGCATTTAGCCATTCTTGAAGGAGAAAACTGCTTTCACTGTCACTGACACGAGTTAGACCAAAAAACTTGATTAATTCGGCTTCGGTATATTGCTTTGTTTTTTTAGCCATGATTTGCAAAAGATAAAAGTTGAGTTGATTGAAGTACAAAAGGCTCTATCGCACTGTTAATTTTTATAACTCAAGCATACAGGATTTTAGGATTAACACGATAAACAACACAATCATCCTGAAAATCATGATTCAGACAAAATGTAGGTTGGGGTGAGGAACGAACCCCAACATTTACGGTGTTTGTTTTTGTTGGGGTTCGCAAGCTCACCCCAACCTACCGCGCTAAAATCTTTGTGCCTGAAAATCATGATGTAGGGTGAGCACGTTGTTTTGCCCACCATTTTAAACAAAAAATATTTTATAAAACACGCAGTTTTTTATGTAATTCAATGTGATGCGGTTGTTTGCGGTGGGCAAAACAGCGTGCCCACCCTACCGGGCTATAAACTTGTGGGTATAAATATTCCTGTTATTTTGCTGCCTGATAAATCACATGAATGAGGATTTCCGTCTCCAGTTGAACTTCTTACGCTAATTGTATGAATGCCAGGTGTGGTTAAAACTGTAGAAGAAATATGGGCACTTTCCCTAACATTAGCGTTAGTGTAAGTACTATCTTTATCGCTAACAATTGAATTATCTAAGAAAATAGAATACCGGCAAGAAGCTCCCATAATGTATCCGTTTAAATGTAAAGATAGTATCCCTTTTTTGGGTACTGTAATATTACAACTATATATATCAGGGCTATAGCTGTTGAATTGTGAATTAATGGTATACATCCACTGAGGAGAGTCGCATGAAATAACAAGTGTGTTATTCAAATTAGCAATAATTAAGTTTCGAGTATTTTCCTCAATTTGCGCCTGCGCTTTATCAAAAGACATTCGTGAATAAGCCCCAATCGCCGCCATCGGCACTTGATAAGCCCCCGCACTGGTATTAAATACCAACGTTTGTGCATCGGCATTCAAATCACCCGCCGGACTCAAACGCATTTGCCGTTGGCAATTAATGATTAATTTACTCGCAGAATCAAAAGTAAACGCGGTGCTGGCATCAATCACAATCAATTTGCCTGTCAACGATGTGCCACGCGCTGGCAACGTCGTTCTGCACAGAAAACGCCCCGTTCCCATTTGCGACATGCCTAAAAACTTGCTGGATGCGCCTGCCGGAGCTGATAACGTCACCGTCACACCTTGCAAACCACTGTCAGTTTGCGATTCAAAAATTACACCTTTATTCGCCAAGGCTTGGCATTGATTCCACGCATCTAACGAGCCTTGATAAACGGTTTTTGCATAAGCAGAAGCTTGATTGCTATAGGCACTGCTGTTAAACCCAGAGGTACAAACTTGACTCTGCTTTGTCACAATTTCTGATGTGCTTACGCTGCCTGATGCACCGCCACCAAAGCCAGCATAAGACGCTTCAATAGCGGCTTGTGTAGAACGGCTGTTTGATGTGTTGCTGTAATCAGCGGAACAAAAAGTGGATTTGGCTAATGATTGCGAATCTTCGGCACTGCTACTTTGAGTGACGTTGTAAATGCCTGCTTTCAATAGTGAATCACAAGAATCAGCAAAACTGCTGGACGAAAAAGCAAAAACTAGCATTGAACTGAATGCCAGAAAAGTTGTTTTTTTGAGGGTAAAGGACATAGGTTTTCTCCTGAAGACATAAAAATTTAACCATACTAAAATTATGTTACTTTTCAAAAGAGAAAACAATATTCTACAGATAAAATAAGTTGCAACTATCTGTGTTTTTCAAAACAACTCTTGTTGATGATTTTGATAATACAACAACGTATTTTTCACCGCCGTAACCACGGCTCTTGGTGTAATTGTTGCCCCGCTAAACTGGTCAAACGCGCCACCATCACGTTTCACCGCCCATTGTGGCAAACCCAATCGCGCTAACGATTGTTGCTGAAATCGCAAAACCCAATCAGAACGACTCAACTCAATTTTATCACCCAAACCCGGCGTTTCTTGATGAGCAATCACCCGCACCCCAGCCAACGTGCCATCCAATTTAATCGCAACCAACAACGCTATTTTGCCGTTATATCCATCAAGTGCAGCACTGGCAATCACCACCGCAACAGGCTTGTCGTGCTTTCTCGCGCGATAAATGGTTGTAACTTCATTACCTAACTGCGAGTCAGTCACTATCAGCGTGTCGCTCTCAATCTGATTGTCATACAACGCGAGCGGCAAAACTTGCTGCAAATTCTGCAACACAGCCGCGCGTTGATTTGCTTGAATCGTGCTGTCGCTCAAATAAAAAACCAAACTCACCAAACTAATCCCAATTAGCGTCATGCCGCCTAATAAAATGGCCAATGCCGCAGGTTTATGCGCAGGTAATTTCATTTTTGCAGCTCATAAACTTTCGGTTGCGTGCAAGCATCTATGGTCGGCACAGCCAAATTCGCCAACAACACCGCAAACGCTAAGCCATCTGGATAACCGCCCCACGTTCTAATGCTGTACAGCAAAATGCCCATTAAACCACCGTACACCCAACGCCCACGATTGCTGGTTGCTGCTGTCACAGGGTCTGTCGCAATAAAAAACGCACCAAACAAAGTGCTGCCTGCAAAAATATGAAACAGCGGTGAACTCAACTGCTCACTGTCATAAACATATCCAAACAACGCCAACACGCTCAAACTGCTTAGCAACCCGCATGGAATCTGCCACGCAATCACTTTTTCTTTCAGCAACCACACGCCACCCAGCAAATAACTCAGCGCAATCCATTGATAACTTTTTCCTGCCAAAAGCCCAAACAGCGGCAAATCATAAATTTGGCTTAACGTTTGACTCAAGCGCAGTTGGGTTTTAATGCTATCGAGCGCAGTCGCATGAGTTAAGACATCAAAACTAAGATGCGCCGGCATGGTTTGATTAAAAATAATCTGAAATATTTCACTGACGCTTAAACTCGGCGCATCAAACGCTAACCATGCGGTCATCGGCTGCGGAAACGAAATCAACAAAAACGCATAACCCGCCATTGCCGGATTAAAGGGATTAAAACCTAAGCCGCCGTACAAATGTTTGGCAATCACAATCGCAAAAATAGTGCCGTTCACCGCAATCCACCAAGGCGCAATCACAGGTAATGACAAGGCTAATAATGCTGCGGTTACGATCGCGCTTAAATCAGATAGCGCAGGTTTTAAAGCGCGGTTGCGGAGTTTCAAAATCATCGCTTCGCAAATCACCGCCGTGCTCGTCGCTAACAGCAACTGAATTATCACGCCGATATTTAAAAATAATAGGCTGGTCAAAATAGCCGGCAACAAGGCAATCAGCACTTTTAGCATCAGAGTTGAGACGCTATTTTGGGAAAGAAGATGCGGTAATACAGGTGGGGGAAATTTCACAGACTACGATTGAAAATTTTGAATGTAAAAAACGTAGAGACGCAACAATTGCCTCTCTACAGGTTAAAAGGTTAATAAAAACTAATCAACTCGTTTAATTTCTTGTTCAGAAACAAATACTTGCCCACCCCTCAACACAATCGGCGTTTTCATATTACCCGGCTCTACACAAATAAACTTTTGATACGATTGCGGCGTTAAATCCGCCAATTTTTTTTCCGCCTCCTCCCAAGGATTCCACACAAAAGCATCCCGACACTTTTTAGTGTGCATCAAAAACAAACGCCCTGTCGATTTATCCAAAATTTTAATTTCATCGGCAATGCCTTGATAACGCCGATCAATAAACTCTGAAATTTCAACTTTTTCGCGGGTTTCTTGAAAAATGGCATGGTCACGCAAATTATCCATATATTCCAAACCTAAAAAATCGCTGATTTCCACACTATGAATATCATCCACCGCCAAATAAGTATGAAAACCTTGCGTAAATACCAATGAATCTCTGCTTGGATTTCTCACTTGCATTTGCGTGACTAACGTCTCACCTAAGGAAATCGTCACGCTCAGCACAAAATCATGCGGCCATTGTTGGCAATAATGCGGCGCAAGATCTTCAGGCCTTAACTCCAAACCCAATGTCGTCACTCTGCTATTGACCTGTGTTTTCATTACGCGCCATCTTGAATTACGCGCAAAGCCGTGCTGAGAAATATCTCCCGCGCCAAATTGTGGAAAAATAATGGGATTGCCGCCGCGAATCGGCACGCCTTCTTGATACACCGCGCTTGAGCTGTTAAAAATATTTTCGCGCCCCAACGTATCCGTCCAGCGCGTTAAATGCGCTCCTTGCAAATGTATTTCGGCGCGGGCATTTTTTGAAAATCTTAATTCGGCTTTATATAATTCTGGCGTGACTTGCAAAAACTTTACGTTTGCATTACCAAAGCTTTGATTAAGATAATCAATGTCTTGCAAGATGGAATTATTGTTTTTATTCATAGATGACTACCTAAGTAATTATAAATTTCAAATATAAAAAACCTTCCAGGTCTTTAAGACCTGGAAGGTTTGGGCGATGAGTTTATCGCAAAAAAGTAGGGGCAATTTTAATCGCCTAGGGCGAATGAATTCGCCCCTACAGCAATATTCATTATTCTAAGTGATTGAATACATATATAAAAACCTTTCAGGTCTTTAAGACCTGAAAGGTTTGGGCAACGAGTTTTTTTTAATAACTTATCGCAAAAATCAGCGTTCTTCCATTGCAGAAAGTTCAATATCAGTTTGCCGCAAACGCAATGAAATCGCTCTGGCAATTCGGGCAAAAATCCGCACGCCCAACACACTATCAATATAAACCTGTGCATTAAATTCTGTTCGAGACAATACATATAAATCACAGGCAGTTTTGGCAATCGCATCCGCTGAGCGTTGTCTATGGTCAAGAAAAGCCATTTCGCCAAAATAATCGCCACTGCAAAACGTGGCTAAATGATGATGTTTGCCGCTTTTTAAGGGTAAAAATATTTGCACAACGCCGCGTCGAATTAAAAAAATCTCATCGCCGCTATCGCCTAACTGAAATATTCTTTCACCCGCCTGCACACTGCGTTCATGGATACAGTGTCGCAACGCGCTAATCGTATATTCATCTGTTTCGCGTAATAATTCAATGGCTTGCAAATCGAGAGCTTGTTCTTCTGTTGTGTTAACCCAACCTGCATCTTGCAAAATTTGATCTTCCATCCATTCTAATGCTTCATCACGAGTATCAAAAATCCGAATGCCGTTACCGTTTCTTTTTACCAAACCAACATCCTGCATATAGCGTTGTAAATCTTGACCTGTTGGCAAGTTTGATGGCATTCCACTGAATAATACGCCGCCACCGCGTTCTTTTAATCGGTCTTGCATTAAGCTAAACAGATGCGCGGCAGTGTAATCCATTGATTGCACACGCCGCATATCAAATAACATCCATTTATGCGTGCTTAAATCCGCTTCCAATTCAGTAAATAAATGATCGGTTGTGCCAAAAAACACATTGCCTTGCAGCTCATAAACAGCGGCTTCATCACCATGCTGTTGTAAAATAAGACGTTCTTCTTCCAAACGAGAAGTTTTAGAAGAAGTTTCCGTTAAGCCAATCCGTCTGCGCAACACTGAGACACGAATTTGGTCGCGAATAAATAATAAAATCGCCAAGCCAATGCCAGTGGCAGATGCGGCAATCAAACCAACGCTTTCCGCCACAATCACTACGGCGGCAATCACGGCAAAATCAAAGCGCGTTTCTGCGTGTTTTAACAGCCGAAAAGCGTGCCAATCAATCATCCGAAATGCGACCACTAACAAAATGCCAGCCAATGCGCCGATAGGAACCCACGCAATCAGCGGTGCTAAAACCAAGATGACCAGCACCACCAATCCACCTTCCAAAATACCCGATTGTGTTGTGCGTCCGCCGCTGGTCACGTTGACTAAAGAAGCTCCCATTGTGCCAGCACCGGGCATTCCTCCGGCAAAAAACGAGGCTAAATTCGCAATGCCCTGTCCTAATAATTCTTGATTTGAATCGTGTCGTCTTTTGGTTAATGCTTCCAAAACCACGCAGGTTTTTAAGGTGTCTATCGACAATAAAGCAGATAAAGCAACGGCGGAATGCGCGACTAATTGCAAATCCGTCAGGCGCATGTCAATCAGTGCGCGAAAGCGTTGCGAAACTGTTTCAAAAAAAGGTGCGTTGGCGTGAATTGTTCCGATAATTAATTTGTTTGCATCAATCATTAACAGCGCGGGAAAAAATAAGCTCAAGGCAAAATAACACACAATGCCCGCGACTAGCCCTAAAATCGCTGCTGGAATTTTTTTGGTAAAGCGCGGCGCAATAATCATGACTGCAATCGTGGTTAAACCGACCACAATCCCTTGCCATTGCCATAACTCTGTGGAGATTAAGCCCTGCATTAATTTGGTGTCTTTCGGTAAACCTAATAATTTCGGAATTTGCCCGATGGCGATAATTAATCCAACCCCCGATAAATAACCGCTCACAACCGGAAAAGGAATATATTTAATCAGTCGTCCGCCTTTTAATACGCCGTATAAAATTTGCAATAACGCGGCTATCAAGGCGGTGAGTGCTAATAATGCCGGAATTTTTTCAATTGTTGTGCCTAAATTTAGCAACTCCACAGCCAATCCAGACAAAACCGCAGCGGCGGGTGCGCACGGTGCTGAAATCAACGCTGGAGTACGTCCAAATAATGGTGCAATCACGCCAAGAGCCGCCGCCCCCATCATCCCGACAAATGCGCCCTCGCCCACCATTTGTGGCGAGATTACCGAAAACACCAGTACGCCAAAGGCAATAGATGACGGTAACGCCACGAGCATGGATGCCAATCCGCCCCAAAATTCATTAATAAAATCAGGATTCATTAAGGTTGTTGCAAGATTTTTTGTCGTCATTTTGAATCCATCCTAGAAAATTTAAAATCTCAGTACAGACCTTGCCGTGCAACATCTCTACGTTTTAACAAGTGTAATCTATTTTTCTTCACAAAAAAGAGTTTTATCGCAGGCATCTTTGTTCATCACAAAACGGATTTTTTGACTCTAAAACTGCTGAAATTTTTCAAGACGACTGGTCGTCTTAGAAAATTTTGCTGTCACTTTACAGCAGACATAAAAAAACCTTCTGCATCGCGAAGATGCAGAAGGTTTTTTGTCAAACTTTAGCAGTGATTAAGCTGCGTAGTTGCTTGCTGCAAATTCCCAGTTTACCAACGCCCAGAAAGCGTTTAAGTAAGTAGGACGTGCATTGCGATAATCAATGTAATAAGCGTGTTCCCAAACATCACAAGTCAACAACGGTGTTTGTCCAGTTGTTAATGGGCAACCTGCATTGCTGGTGCTGACTAATGCCAAACTGCCGTCTGCATTTTTCACCAACCAAGCCCAACCAGAACCGAAAGTAGTCACTGCGCATTTTGCAAAAGCTTCTTTAAATGCGTCAAATGAACCGAAAGCCGCAGTGATTGCTGCTGCTAATTCACCAGTAGGTTCGCCGCCGCCATTTGGAGACAAGCTATTCCAGTAAAACGTGTGATTCCAAACTTGTGCCGCGTTGTTAAACACGCCACCTGAAGATTTCAATACGATTTCTTCTAACGACAAACCTTCAAACTCTGTGCCTGGAACTAAGTTATTTAAGTTAGTTACATAAGTTTGGTGATGTTTGCCGTAATGAAACTCTAAAGTTTCCGCAGAAATGTGTGGTGCTAACGCATCTTTTGTATAAGGTAAAGCAGGTAATTCAAAAGCCATGTTTTTCTCCAAGGGATTTTAAGGTTAAAAAAATCTGTGTTTCTTCAAAATTGGCTGAACCAGCAGCGCAAATCTAAATACCAACTATTTTAATAAAGTATTATAACTCTATCATTGCTATGCAATTTAATAAAGTAGAAGTTAGTCTGTAAAAGCTAGTCTGTAGATAACTATTAGATTTTAAAATGTTATTACGCTTAATAACAGCAGAGAAAATAGAACCGTGCAAAAAGTAGCAGACAAAAAAAACGGCTAGCCGAGAGACGGTAGCCGTTTTAGAGAAGGATATATGTAAAACTCTAACCAGGTTTAGGAGCTGGAGCGCATTTAAGAGTTGCGTTTATACTACGACTTTAATCGGTGAGTGAGAATGTGACATAGTGTCGCGCGACAAATTGTCGCAGCTAAACAAGCACTTATATCCTTATAAATCAAAAGGACAATCATTACTCATGTCGCAATGCTTCAATCGGATCTAATCGTGCGGCGCGGCGTGCAGGGAAATAACCAAATACAATTCCCACAGCCGCAGAAAATAATGAGGCAATAAACACAATGCTTAAATTTAAAATAAACGGCACTTCAATGGCATCGGCAATCACGACGGAGGCGACCAATGCCAAGACAATGCCAAAAAAACCGCCTAAACAGGATAAAACCACCGCTTCTACTAAAAACTGCATCAGCACTTCGCGCTCTAATGCGCCAATCGCCAAGCGTGTGCCTATTTCACGGGTACGTTCAGTCACCGAAACCAACATAATATTCATAATGCCAATGCCTCCGACTAATAAACTCACCGCAGCCACTGCGCCTAATAAAGAGGTTAAAATTTTGGTTGTCCCCGTCAGCGTTTCTGCAATTTGTTTGGTATCTAAAATAAAAAAATCATTCTCATCGTTGTAAGAAAGATGGCGTTGTTCGCGCAGCAATCGCTCGACTTGCTGTTGCACTTTATCCGTTGAATAGCCTTCTAACACTGAAATTAAAATCATTCCAATATCTTGGTTGCCGGCAATGCGCCGTTGAAAAGCCCGCATTGGAATAATAATCGTGTCATCTTGATCGCGCCCAATCGCGGATTGTCCTTTGGGCGCAAGCAAACCTATCACTTGGCAAGACAAATTTTGTAAGCGAATTTTACTGCCTAACACGGTTTGTCCTGCGAATAATTCTTTCCAAACGGTATTGCCAATAATGCAGCTCATGGTGCCAGCGCGTAATTCCCCTTCGCTAAACTCGCGCCCTTCTTGCATCACCCAATTGCCCGCGACAAAATAATTATTCAACGCGCCCGTGATGCTTGTTGCCCAGTTTTTATTGCCAAACACAACCGTGCCGCTTTTTGAACTAGATGGCGCAACCACATTAAGATGACTAATTTCTTGGTTAATCACTTTCACATCATTGGCAGAAAATGGACGTGCCGGCGTTGACATGCCACGCGCACCGGAACGCACAATTAATAAATTGCTGCCTAAACTGGCAATTTGCTCTGTGACTTTGGCAGTTACGCCATTTCCTACCGTGACCATAATAATCACAGCGGCAATCCCAATCACAATTCCCAAAGTGGTGAGAAACGAGCGCAGCAAATTGCGGCGAATTTCGCGTAACGCTAATAACAAAGCATTCCATATCATTGTCTATTTTCCTGTCTCAGTCAGACTCGTTTGAGTTTTCAATGGTTAAAAATCGACACCTTCCGGCGCAACTCGTAACACCTCTTCAACAGTGGTTAAACCAGCCGCCACTTTTTCTGCACCACTAAACCGCAAGGTGCGCATTCCTTCTTTAATCGCCTGTTTTTGCAAAACGACCGTGTCGCAATCTGTCACAATGATTTTTTTTAAGGTCGGTGTGTTTTCAAAAATTTCATAAATCCCTATTCGCCCTAAATAGCCGGTATGCCGACATTCTGTGCAACCCACCGCTTGATAAACCTGCTTGGGTTTTTCCACTTTATACGGCGTAATCAACGCCTGCCATTGCACATCTTCTATTTCTGCTGGCTTTTTGCAATGCTTGCACAACATTCTTAACAATCGCTGCGCCATCACACCTAGCAAGGTTTGTTGTATCAAATACGCCGGAACGCCAATATTTAATAAGCGCGTAATCGCACCGGGCGCATTATTGGTATGCAAGGTAGAAAACACTAAATGTCCGGTGAGCGAGGCTTGAATTGCCATTTCAGCGGTTTCTAAATCCCTGATTTCCCCCACCATAATCACATCGGGGTCTTGTCGCATTAAGGTGCGAATCCCCGCCGCAAACGTGAGTCCAATATTATGTTGCACCTGCATTTGATTAAAACTGGGGTCAATTTGCTCTATTGGGTCTTCAACTGTGCAAAGATTAATTTCAGGCGTTGCGAGTTTTTTCAAGGTGGAATACAGCGTGGTCGTTTTTCCTGAACCTGTAGGCCCTGTCACCAGAATAATGCCATGCGCTTGGCTAATCATTTTATTCCAGACTGCCAACTCAGTTTTATTGAAACCTAATTGTTGATAATTGCGCAACAACACATCGGGGTCAAAAATCCGCATCACCAGTTTTTCCCCAAAAGCGGTAGGCATGGTAGACAGCCTTAATTCAATTTCCTTTTGTTCAATATTGCGCGTTTTAATCCGTCCATCTTGTGGCAAACGTTTTTCGGCAATATTCATCCGGCTAAGAATTTTTAAGCGACTGACCACCGCCAACATAATGGGCGAAGGTAACTGATAAACTGAATGTAAAATGCCGTCGATTCTAAACCGCACATTGCCTTGTTTGCGGCGTGGTTCAATGTGAATATCACTGGCACGTTGATCAAACGCATATTGCAGCAACCAACTGACTAAATTCACAATATGTTGATTATTCGCATCAACGTCTGAGGATTTACTCAGCTCAACTAATTGTTCAAAGTTTTGCGCGGTAAACGTAGTAGATTGTTCTGCCTGAGCCGCATTTGCCCCTTTTAATGACTTAGCAAATGAATAAAATTCGGTTAAATAACGCTTAATCTCTTCGGGATTAGAGAAAACGCGCTTAATCTGCCTGTGATTCATTTTCAGCAAATCAGCTTCCCAAGCACGAATATAAGGCTCAGCCGTAGCAACGACGATTTCATCATCACTCACTCGCACAGGCAAAATATTGTAATTGCTCGCATAAGCTTGGCTGTAAACCAAGGTCACCGCCGCCACATCAATTTTTAGCGGATCAATATAGTAATACGGCAAATCAACTTTGCTTGCTAACCATTGCGTCAGCTCTTCCAAACTCAAGAGTTTTCCCATCCGCGTTTGATCGCACACTTCACAATCAACAACAATTTTCAGCGGATGTTTTTTTTTGTTATGCGTATAGGGCTTGCACTTTTGATAATCTGCGTCAGAAATAATGCCGTCCACTTGCAGCCAAAACAAGACTTGCTCAAGCGAGAGTTTTTCTTCTTTAGATTTACTAACGTTCATTACAGATGAAATGGGTTGATTTTAGCAATCAACTTTAGGAGGGAATTGAATTTGTTGTTAGAGCGATAGAGACGCAGCCATGCAACGCGCCTCTATCGACCGATTTTTTATTATTTAGCAGCAGGATGGGCTTTAGATTCTTGTGCAATCAATTGATTCAACACTTTAATCATGTTTTCATGGCTGCCAGCTAATGAACCACTGGTCATATACTTGCCGTTGACAATCAACGTTGGTACGCCTGAAATGCCATAACGAGGAGCAGTTGTTTTGGCTTGACGAACTTTGGTGTCCACGCCAAATGATTTATAAGCATCGTGAAACGCAGCTTCTTTTACGCCATGCGCAACAAAAAATTTGCCTAACTCTTCTTCAGTTTCTAAGGCTTGTTTTTTGTTTTGAATGGCATCAAAAAAATCCGCATGAACTTTATCAACCATATTTAACGCTTCTGCCACAAAATACGCTCTGGCGTGTTTTTCCCAAATATCGCTAAATGCCGCCGGTTGACGAATGAATACCACATTTTTAGGCATGGTTTTTAGCCATTGATTCAACAAAGGCTCAAACGCATAACAATGGGGGCAGCCATACCAAAAAAACTCAATCACTTCGACTTTGTTTTTATCTTGAGTTGGTTGTGCAGGTGATAAAGTTTGATAGCCAGCTCCTTGTGGTGCTGCGGCTTGCTCTGCGTGAGCTACCCATGAAACCGCCAGAAATAGCAGAAAAAATATTTTTTTAAACATAAAAAGATTCCTAGTTTTTTTGAGAATTAAAGTGAGGCTAAATTACTCTGCTTTTGATAAACAAGTGCTGAATCATCGAACAACTGCCAACTCCTTAAGAGCAAGCAGTTGTAGCGATAAAGTAAAATTGAAAAAACAGCCTTATTTCATCACCGAAATATAATAAGAAACCGCTCTAATCTCTTTTTCTGTCATTTTAGTTGCAATCATGTGCATCATATTGTCCGCCACTTTAGTGCGCGTACTGGTTTTAAAGTCTTCCAGTGTTTGAATTAAATAATCAGCGTGCTGCCCTTTTAACATTGGAAATCCAGCCGGTTTATTGCCCTCGCCAAAGGGGCCATGACAAGCAATACAGGCAGATACTTCACGTTCTAAATCCCCATTTCGGTATAAATCCCCACCAAAAGTTAATAAGGCTTTTAATTCTGTTTCTTTATTTTTATTATCACTGTGTTTATTACTTTCCACCTCATGGTCTTGCCCTTTTAAAGTCGGCATCGGATTAGCAGAAATAGTTTGTTCCGAGTAGAATTTAGCAATATCTGCAATGTCTTTATCCGTTAAGCCTTTCGCCAAAGGAGCCATCATCGGCGCATTTCGTGTGTCGTTTTTAAAAGCTTGTAATTGTTTAGTTAAGTAGGAAAAGTGTTGTCCTGCCAATTTAGGAAACGTAGAAACAATACTATTGCCACTATCACCATGACAGCCGGCACATGCTGCTGCATGTTGCTTTCCTGCCTGCGCATCACCTTCAGCGTGTACACTAGCAGGAATTATCATGCAGATTGTTAGAGAAATTGAAACAGCCAGTAGTTTTTTTATCATCAAATTCTCCTGTAGGAGTAAAAAAATCAGAAGCGACAGCTTTAAACTGTCAGTTTTTTAGTAGCTATCGCTACTTTACATATTATTTAAACGAGATAACAATGAATCCAGTTTATCATCAAGCTAAATTTATTAATAGTGCACCCCAGTTGAAGGACGCACCAAAAGATGAAGGTTTAGAAGTCGCATTTGCCGGACGCTCTAATGCTGGTAAATCCAGTGCTATTAACGCCTTAACGCGACAAAACAGTTTAGCTCGAATCAGTAAAACTCCAGGACGCACACAAATGTTAAACTTTTTTCAATTTGCAGAAGGGAAAAAATTTGTGGATTTGCCCGGTTACGGCTATGCCAGAGTTCCCCTTGCCATCAAAGAAAAATGGCATAGAATGATGGAGGATTATTTGAGCAAACGCAAAGCCCTCTGCGGAATGATTCTAGTGATGGATGTGCGCCACCCGTTGACCGAATTTGATTGGCAAATGATTACTTGGTGCGAACACAATAATTTACCGCTGCATATTTTGCTGACAAAATCAGATAAACTTGGTTATGGCGCGGCAAAAAACACCTTATTAAAAGTGCAAAAAGAATTATCAGAAGTGGATTTCCCCCTCTCTTTACAGCTATTTTCCGCACCAAACAATACTGGCGTTGATGAAATTCATCAGATTTTAGATCAATGGTTTAATCCTGACTTAACAGAAGAATCAGAACTCAATCTCATCTAAAAACGTTGACAACAGCCTTTTGTTTTTACTTCTATTTTCTGTCGCTATTTTTGCAAAAAAATTCATACATTGTCCTAAAAAACATTTTTCTGCTAAGAGCAGTAATCGCGGCTCTTCACTTAAAATTAAAGCTGTTTTTAGTTTAATTTAGCACTGTGTTACCATACTTTATTAGTAACAACTTATCTTTTGATTTTTTAATCTAACTTAACGAAAAACTCAGATGCCTGTAGATATTGACTCCCCAGAAGGGCATATTATTCGGAAAATGGTTCCTTTTTCGACCATGCCGAATAGTATTTTTAAAGTTATCTGTGACAAGATTGTGATCGAAACAGCTCGATCGGGAGCTTTTTTATTTAAACGTCACGACACTAAAAAAGAGCTTTTTTATCTGTTAAAAGGCGAGGTTTCATTAGAAGTTGATAAATTGAAAATGGAAGTTATCAAGGCAGGCACTGAATCTGCTCGCTTTGCTTTGGCGCATCAACTGCCTCGCAAAGTGAATGGCGTGGCAAAAGGCGCAGTGCAATTTATCAAGCTCAATAGCATTTATATTTCAACCCCAGATTCTTCTGAACTTAAAAAACACAATACTGCAACGGCCGCCAATAAAGATGCAACTCCGCGCTGGATGAGCACTTTATTAATGATTCCGGTTCTAAGAGCCATGCCGCCTGAACATTTAATCAAAATTAGTGAGTCCGCAGAAGAGATTAATTATGCCGAAGGGGAAACCGTTATTTGGCAAGGGGATATCTGCGAATATTTTTATCTAATCAAAAATGGGGAATGTGTTCTTACCTATAAAAGCGCAACGCCCGAACAAACACTCATCAGCAACAAATTAAAAACTTGGGATAGTTTTGGAGCTGAAGCTTTGATTTCTGACAGTATTGATAGCCATACGGTTACAGCTCTGACCGAGCTATCTTTATTAAAAATATCCAAAGAAAACTTTTTAAACCTGATTAAACAGCCATCTTTAAAGTTTGTTAATGAAGACAAAACCAATGAGTTATTAGGCAACGGTGGCGTATTATTAGACGTGCGTCCTGCTTGTGAATATGAAAAAAGTCATAGCTTGCAAGCAATCAATGCACCACTGCTAGAGCTGCGTGACTTTATACAAAAACTAGATAAAAATCAGCCTATTGTGGTAATCAGTGATGATTTACGCTTCAGCGAAGCGGCGGCGTTTTTACTGCTATGTTATAAGTTTGCTGCGCATGTTTCTGAAAAAAATACAGATCCTGCTATCTCAGACTTAATCATTAAAGTACGCAAGCCCAAACAACATAAAGCTCCAGATAATGACATCATTATCATGGAATCAATGGATGATGATTTTGTTTTTGACAATAACATTGTTGTTGAAACACGCCCATCGTCTATGCCTACACTTTCTGCACCACCCATCACGATAGAAGACCAGAATGCACAGCTGAAACAACAATTGCAAAAGTTACAACTGAAATTAGAGAAAACAGAGGAAGAAAAACAAGAAATATCGCAAAAATATCAGTTGTTACTCAAACAAACAGAGCGATTAAAGACAATGTTAGCGTCGTTGACAAAATACAACGGTATGATTTGATGTGTGCAGCATAACCACAGCAGAAATGCTGTGGTTTGGCTAAGCACTAGAAGAAACTTTGCCTAAGTCAGGCAAAAGTGCAAAGAGTTTTATTTGATTTTAGCTTCTTTGTAAATAACGTGCTGACGTACTACGGGGTCAAACTTTTTGATTTCCATTTTTTCAGGCATGGTTTTTTTATTTTTAGTTGTAGTATAAAAATGTTTTGAGCCTGAAGTTGAAATTAATTTAATTTTATCGCGCATTTTTTAAGCCTCTTAAACTTTTTCGCCACGGTTACGCATCTCAACCAAAATGGCATCGATACCTTTTTTATCAATAACGCGCATTCCTTTCGCAGAAATTCTTAAGCGAACCCAACGGTTTTCGCTTTCCACCCAAAAACGGTGATGTTGTAAATTAGGATTAAAACGACGTTTCGTTTTATTGTTTGCATGTGATACGTTATTACCGACGATAGGATGTTTGCCGGTCACTTGACATATTCTGGACATAGTTACCTCTGTGAGTGCCTTGATTCAAAAGTTAGCCTGCCTTTATACCAAAATTTCTTTTTTAGGTAAATAACAAACTGTAAAATAAATTTGGTAAAATCCCTATCTGATTTCGCAACCCCACTTTAAAGAGAGTGTAATGACGCTTAATTTCGGCATGGTCATGGATTCCATTGACCACATTAATATTAAAAAAGATACCAGTTTTGCGATGTGTTTAGAAGCTCAAAGTCGAGGCTGGACAGTTCATTACATGGAATTAAATGATTTATTTTTGCGCAATGGTAGGGCTTATGCGCGTACCCGCACCTTGCAAGTGCAACGCGACCCTCAGCAGCATTATCAATTTTTGGCAGAACAAACCATCGCGCTTGATGAGTTAAATGTCATTATGATGCGCAAAGATCCGCCTTTTAATCAAGAGTTTCTTTATGCAACACATATTTTGGAACAAGCTGAGCGACGCGGCAGTTATGTGATAAATAAACCGCAATCCTTACGCGATGCGAATGAAAAGTTGTTTACGGCTTGGTTTCCGCAATGTTGCGCTGATACTTTGGTTGCCAGAGAGCCGTATTTAATTCGAGATTTTTTGCACGAACACGGCGAAATTATTTTAAAACCTTTAGACGGCATGGGCGGCACGTCAATTTTTCATTTGCGTTTAGGCGACCCGAATCTCAGCGTAATTTTGGAAACCATGACCGAATACAACAGCCGCTATGTGATGGCGCAAAAATATTTGCCGGAAATCAAATACGGTGACAAACGCATTTTAATGGTAAATGGCGAACCGATTCCTTACGCTTTGGCGCGAATTCCAGCTCAAGGCGAAACACGCGGCAATATTGCTGCGGGTGGTACAGGACAAGGACAACCTTTAAGTGAGCGCGATTTTTGGATTGCCAAACAAGTCGGCGCAACGTTAAAAGAAAAAGGTTTGGTTTTTGTAGGATTAGATGTCATCGGCGACTACTTAACTGAAATCAACGTCACCAGCCCAACCTGCGTACAAGAACTTGATAAGCAATTTAGACTCAATATTTGCGGACAACTGATGGATCATGTCGCAGAAAAGTTAAGCTAAATGTCGGCTCAGTTTTTAAATCAAATGCCTTATCAGGAACTACCTAAAAAAACCGACAGTCTGACAATTTGGCTATTTATTGCAGCAGTCATTCATGCGATTGTCTTGATGGGGCTTGGATTTGAAAACCCTAAGCCACAAATTATTAGCAAAAGCATTGAAGTAACTATTGTTAATTCTTCAGCCAAAAAAGCACCGGAGAATGCCAAATATTTTGCCCAAGCGAATCAAATTGCGGCAGGATCTGAGCAGCAAAAACCACAGCCGATTGAGAAGAAAAAGCCGCAAGCAGGTCACGATCAGAAAAAACAAAAGCGGGTTAAATCGTCAAAAGCGCAAACACAGATTGAGCATAGACTGATTACTCAAAAGCAGGCAGAAAAAAAACTGGAGTCAGCACAAAAGCAGGAGGAAAATCAGGAAGATGATAAAAACACACAGGCACAACCTGAGCTTTCTGTAGAAGAACTCGACAAACAAATCGCGCTGCTTGAGTTAAAACTCAAAAAACAGCAAGAAAACTCTGAAAAAACCAATATCAAATCCATTAATGGAATTAGTGCGCATAAATATATTGCCGCACAATACATTAAACAGTGGGAAAATAAAGTTCAGCGCAATGGCAATCTCAATTTGCCTGAAATTAATGGCACACAAAGCTTTTCAGGCACTCTAGTAATGGATGTGGGCGTGGAAACCGATGGCAGTCTTTATAATACCGTCATTGTTAAATCATCAGGGATTGCCGCACTTGATAAAGCAGCAAAACAAATTGTGAAAATGAGTGCGCCGTTTACACCTCTGCCGAAAGAAGTTGCCGAACAACTTGATGTATTAAGAATTCGCCGTGAGTGGGTTTTTTCTAATGGAGAGACGGTATCTACCTCAAGCTATTTAACACCCATCGAATGATAAAACTAAAAATTTAATTTCTAAAAATTATGATTGCCAGTAGCTATTTAAATAACCAATTTTTAATTGCCATGCCGGGTCTTACCGACAGAGACTTTGCGCATACCGTCACTTATCTTTGCCAACACAGTGCAGAAGGTGCGGTCGGAATTATTATTAATCGCCCAACGACCATGAAACTGGGTGATATTTTTGCACAAATGAACATTGATCCAATTTCCAGATCCAGTGCGAATAGCCCTGTGTATATTGGTGGCCCCGTGCAACCAGAACGCGGATTTGTGATTCATAACAGCAGCGAAGAACAATGGGATTCTTCTATCGCCATTTCAGAAACCGTATCCTTAACCAGTTCGCGTGATATTTTGGAAGCGATTGCCAAAGGTGAAGGGCCTCCGCATTACTTAATCGCCTTAGGTTATGCAGGCTGGAGCGCGGGGCAGTTGGAAAAAGAAATTGTTGAAAATGCGTGGCTACACACGCCTTATGCGGAAGCAATTTTATATCACACGCCCGTCAGTCAGCGTTGGAATGAGGCGGCAAACTTATTAGGAATCAATATTAATTTGTTAGCCGCAGTGGCAGGTCATGGCTAAAATTGACCCGTTAGCAGCAAAATTAACTGCGACCACTTATTTAGGCTTTGATTTTGGCAATAAAAAAATTGGGGTCGCGGTTGGACAAACCACCACGCAAACCGCAAGTCCGCTGCAAACCATTCGTTCCATTAATCAAACGCCCAATTGGGAAATTATTTCGCAATTGATTAAAGAATGGCAACCGATTGGGTTAGTTGTGGGAATTTCTAAACAGCAAAATGGCGAAGAGAATCCCGTGACACCGCGAATGCGCAAATTTTGCAGGCAACTGGAAGGACGCTATCAATTACCTGTGTATCAAGTGGATGAAACCTTATCAACTTTTGAAGCGAAACAGCTATTATTTGATGATTTGCATGTCAGTGCAGGCAAATTATGGGATGTGCAAGATCAGCTTGCAGCACAATTGATTTTACAAAGTTGGTTGAACGATTATTCGGCTTAAAACATTCAACGCTGATTACTTCTAAGACCTTTCAAGCTCAGCAAACCTGAAAGGTCTGCACCTCTTAACCGTGTTTGTAATGTTTACGCAACGGTTTTACCACTTCCCAGTTAGTATCCAAACCAGCAGGAAATACCACTAAATCGCCCGGAACGATGCGCACAGCTTCGCCACCTTTAGGCGTAACCAGAATCTCACCTTCCAACACATAAGCGGTTTCTTTAATTCCAAAATCCAATGGAAATTTTGACACTTCTTTTTCCCAAATTGACCAGCTTGCAACGCCAAGTTCTTTTAAACGCTCTTCGCTGGGGTTATGTTCAATCGTAATTTGACTCATGATTTATCCTAAAGTTGACAGTAATATTTTAAAAAGTGGCGAATTTTAGCATTTTTAATTAACTGGTGTTGTTTTTCCTAATTTTCACGACTGCCAGTCCTTTAAAGGACTGGCAGTCGTAACGCTAAAAAATAGCCTGTAGCATGAAGCGCGAAAGCTTTTGTGCAATAATGGCGCATTACTTTTTTTAGCGTATTTTTACACCATGTCAACACGAAAAATCCTTGCAACTAGCGCACTTCCCTACGCCAACGGCCCCATTCATTTAGGGCATTTAGTCGAATATATTCAAACAGATATGTGGACGCGCTTTCAAAAACAGCGCGGAGTGGAATGCTATTACATCTGTGCGGACGACACGCACGGCACGCCCATTATGTTGAAAGCCGATAATTTAGGTATAAAACCAGAAGAGCTGATTGCCAAAACGTATCAAGAACACACGCGCGATTTTGCGGATTTTGGCATCGTATTTGACAACTATCACAGCACCCATTCTGAGGAAAACCGCGAATTTTCCAGCATGATTTATAAAAGACTGCGCGATAAAGGACACATCAGTTCGCGCAGCATCACGCAAGCCTACGACCCCGTAAAAGAAATGTTTTTACCTGATCGTTTTATTAAAGGCGAATGTCCAAAATGCGGCGCGGCAGATCAATACGGTGACGGCTGCGAAGTGTGCGGTGCAACGTATTCACCCACCGATTTAAAAAACGCGGTTTCTGCGATTTCTGGTGAAAAACCGATTGAAAAAGATTCTGAGCATTATTTTTTCAATCTCGCCGACTTCACCCAAATGTTGCAAGACTGGACAACTGCCGGACATTTACAATCAGAAGTCACTAACAAATTGGCGGAATGGCTGGATGGCGGCTTGAATCAATGGGATATTTCCCGCGACGCGCCGTATTTTGGGTTTGAAATTCCTGATGCGCCGGGCAAATATTTTTATGTTTGGCTGGATGCGCCGATTGGCTATATGGCGAGTTTTAAAAACTTTTGCGATAAAAAAGGTTTGGATTTTGATGAGTTTTGGCAAAAAGATTCAGAAACCGAGCTGTATCATTTTATCGGTAAAGACATTATTTATTTCCACGCCTTGTTCTGGCCTGCGATGTTAAGCGGCGCGGATTTCAGAACGCCATCAGCGATTTTTGCACACGGCTTTTTAACCGTGAATGGCGAAAAAATGTCGAAATCGCGCGGCACGTTTATTCAAGCGCGTACTTATTTGAACCATTTGAATCCTGAATATTTGCGCTATTACTTCGCGGCGAAACTCAGCGCGGGCGTGGATGATTTGGATTTGAATTTTGATGATTTCAGTCAGCGGGTGAATTCGGATTTAGTCGGCAAAGTGGTGAATATCGCCAGCCGTTGCAGTGGCTTTATCGCGAAACGTTTTGAAAATAAACTTTCGGATAGTTGCGCAGAACCTGAATTATTTCAATCCTTTATTGCTGCAAATGAAGAAATTGCCAAACTGTATGAAAACCGCGAATTTGGGAAAGCGATGCGCGAAATTATGGCGTTAGCGGATAAAGCGAATCAATATATTGATGAGAAAAAGCCTTGGCTGATGGCGAAAGAGGAAGGCAAAGAAGCCGAGTTGCAACAAGTTTGCAGTATGGGAATTAATTTATTCCGTTTGTTGGTGGCGTATTTAAAACCTGTGTTGCCGTTAATGGCAGCGCAAGTGGAAGAATTTTTAAACAGTCCGTTACAAGGTTGGATTGATGAAATGCAACCTTTGTTAGGTCATACCATTAATGAATTCAAACCATTAATGACGCGCGTTGATCCTGAAAAAATCGCCGCGATTGTGGCGGATTCGCAAGAGAATTTAGAAAAAACACCCGCTCATTCTCAAGTTACTCAAGAAAAAGCAAAACAATTTGACCCAATTGCGCCAGAAATTGAATTTGATGATTTTGCCAAAATTGATTTGCGGATTGCAAAAATTATCAAAGCCGAGCATGTGGAAAAAGCGGATAAATTGCTGAAATTAACGCTAGATATTGGTGATGAAACTCGCCAAGTGTTTGCAGGGATAAAGTCTGCTTATGCACCGGAAGATTTGGAAGGTAAATTGACGGTTGTGGTAGCGAATTTAAAGCCGCGCAAAATGAAGTTTGGTATGTCCGAAGGGATGGTGTTAGCCGCAGGGCCTGGTGGAAAAGATATTTGGGTGTTGCATCCTGATGAGGGTGCTGTGGCGGGGATGCGGGTGAAGTAAATTTGATAGCGAGTAAGTCATTCGCATTTTATATCATTTAAAAATTTCAACGTTAATTTGGAACATTTATGTCAGAAAAAGAAATTAGTTTAATTCTTCGTATAGAAGGTGGAACAGCCAATGAGGGATTACTCGATATTTATGACGCAGCAAAGACTATTTTTGGACTTGCACGTTCCCTTAACCTGGTTACCCACTCATTTGCGAACGACGAAGAAGTACGAAAAAGAAACCAAAGTGCTGATGGGGCAAATGCTTTTATTCACTCTTCAAAAAAAGGCTGTTTTGAAGAGCAGGTGGATATTCATTTTGATGCAAAAGTAGTTGATAAAATTGGAAAGTCTGTTATTGCAAACGTATTTTGGGACTATACAGCTTGGGCTTGGTCGTATGCTATCGGCAATCAATATGACCCAACAACACCGCAAGTTAAAAAAATAGCTAAAGCGAATGAGTTTTTTATTTATGACATTGCAAATGCGTTAGAGACCCCAATGGCAGAGTTACATAAATCTATTGTTCGAGATAAAAATGTAACTATCTTCCTACATAGACCTAGAATTGGAGATATTGTCACGCTCAATTCTGAGTCTCTTGATTATGTAACAACTCGTGAGGAACAAATAGAAACTGAGTACATCGTAGGGAATGTAACAAGGTTTAATGTGCTTAGTGATTTTGGACGCTTATTTTCTGATGAAGAGAATCAGGTAATGTCTTTTCAATTGAAAGATGATGACCCTAGAATTCGTGGTTTGGCTGTTAAATCAATGCAGGAGCATACAAAAGGTGAATCAGGAAAACTACATTTCAAAGTGTCGAAAATAGTAAACGCACGAGGATATGTTAAAAGATACATTGTTTATGACATTCTTGAGATGTAGTCACAATGCAAAGTTTTCGGCGATACTGCGACCCATTTACAAATCATCATTGCATGACAATGCAGGAATGGGGTGTTTATTGGCAGGCAATAGGTGTCTTAGCAACAGTATTCTTCGGGCTATTTGGGTTGTATAAAATATTTCAAGAGTTGCGCCGTCTAAATGAACAACGAGATAAAGATCGCACAGATAAGGAAACATCTGCAAAACTTAAACGAACAGAGTTTTTTCTGAACCAACATAGAAGATTATTTGATAACTCAGAGCTTTATGAAGTGCTTTGCTTAATTGATAGTGATGATGCAAAACTTGCAATGCAAGAAATGTGGGATAAAAAAAGAAAGTTTCTTACATTTTTTGAAGAAATAGCTCTTCTTGTAAAGTCTGAACAGATAAATAAAGAGGTAGCATTTTATATGTTTGGTTATTACGCAAGATGCGCTAAACATGGTAAAAACTTTAATGAAGGAATTAATCTATCAGAGGAGTATTGGTGGCTTTTTTATGAATTTGTAAAAGAATCTGAAGAATATTTTGAAAAACATAAAGATAATCCTCCACAATCAATGTCATTATGATTTATTACAAATACGTTCACTTGCCGATTACTTCTTAAGAAAACAAAAATGTACGCTGAAAATACTACCTCCTAAAACATAAACTGAGGTCATCACCATGAACTGGCAAGAAATCTGTAACAACCCCGCCTTTAACGATTTACCGTTTAAATTTGAAACCAACGAATGGGGAAAAATTGAAATGTGTCCGGCAAGCAATGAACACAGTCTTTATCAAATGTTAATTATTGAATGGCTAATTCGATTAACCCAAACAGGCAAACCTTTACCCGAATGCAGCATTCAAACCAGCAAAGGCGTAAAAGTGGCAGACGTGGCGTGGGCAAGTTTCGATTTTTTTAAACGCAATAAACGTAGCAATCCGTATTTAGAATCACCAGAAGTAGTGATTGAAATTGTTTCACCGTCGAATACCCGCGCTGAAATGGATTTAAAAAAACAGCTTTATTTTGAGAAAGGCGCACAAGAATTTTGGTTATGCGATAAAGATGGCGCGATATTATTTTTTAATCCGCAACAACAACTCGCAAAAAGTGGCATTATTTTGGACTTTCCACCGCAAATTGCCATTGATTTTGCTTAATTTATAGATTAACCGCAAAATGAAAAGTGAGTATTCATACTCTAGGTCGATTAGTTGACAGTTTCCTTTCACAACATTACAGGAACGGTTAAACTACTTTGCACCTTTTTGGTGAATTTTTATGTTTTTTTTGCACAAGTTATGAGCATTTTTAATTTCCAATTAACCATTTTATGAAATCTATTTTATCCACTTTAACGTTAGTCACAGGAATATTACTCATAGCAGGATGCGCAACCACATCCCCGCGTGATACATCGCTCTGGGCATCTTTAGCGATTGACCGCAATCAAGGTCGTGCTTATGGCGTATCGTATGATTATCCTAGCGCACAAGAAGCGGACGCACGGGCAATTAAAGAATGTGGTGTAGGTTGTCATGTAGTTAAAAACTTTACCGCAGGTTGCGGAGCTTATGCAGCCGATCAAGCTCGCAATGGCAAGGCATCAGGTTGGGGAACTGCATCAACAGAAGCGGAAGCTAAAAGCATTGCTTTAAACTATTGCCGCCAATACGGTGGTACTAACTGCATCATTCGAGTGTGGAGTTGCAACTCTCACTAATTTGCAAATAACTCCCCTTATTAATCTGAATATTAATTATTATGAACCAATGCCCTGAATGCGGTCAAAAACGCCAAGCCGATGAATATAGATGCCTTAATTGCGGTTGTTTTTATTCTCAATTAGATGAAATTCTTGCCGCAGAAGAAGCCGAACAATACAGAACTTCAATTAAAGGTCGTTTAAATGCCATAAGAACCGCAGACCACCCTAAACAAGCATTATTCGACGAACTCAGCAGCATCAAAAAAAATACATCAGGTAAAACTTTTTTTACTTTATGGGTTATTTTTGCCTTTATTTTCGCACTCATCGTATCTGTTTTATAGCTATTAGTCATCAGCAGAAAACGCCGAAAAACACTCCAATGGCACGACTTATGCTTTTAATATATAGCAAATGGGTCTTAAAAGTCTCTTTTCACATTGGAGCAACTATAAACGGCAAGTTAATAAAGGTTTTAGGTGCGCAAATAAGTTTTGTCTTTACTAGTGAGTTTAAAAAATTTGACAACAACATCAATCTTAAACACACTAAACATAGAAATTATTTGTACTTTAAAGAAAATTTAAATCGCATGATAAGTTAATTTTCTTTTTAAATCTTTAACTTATAAAAGAACGTATTTTTTTATTCATTAACGGGAGTTAATAAATGGCCGTAGAAACAAGTTTAGACTCTGAAAAGCAGCTTTTAGAAATTAAAATTTCAGGACGCTTCGATTTTAGTGTTCACCAAGATTTTCGCAAAGCAACACAACAAGCAAGTAGCGGAGTGACAGCTATAACAGTCGATATGAGCGAAACAGACTACGTCGACAGTTCAGCATTAGGTATGTTATTAGTGCTTCGTGACAAAGTTGGCGAAAACAAAGATGCCATCAGCATTAAAAATGCAAAACCAGAGGTGCGAAAAATTCTGGATATTGCCAATTTTGATAAATTATTTACTTTAAACTAAATTTTATTACTTTTAAATAATCAACGCTTTTCATTACAGCAAATTTGAAGTTAAGCTTTTTTTAACGTTAGCAGTATATAAAATATAAATGGTGGAAAATAAATGAATAAAATTTTAAGCATCTTCGCAATTTCACTACTCGTGGGATGTGCGGCAACCCCTCCTTCCAATAGCCGATCGACCAGCTTGTTTGAAAATGCTTTCTCTCAAAGAAGCGATTCAAACACAGAATGGTCAAAAACAGCATTGGATAAATACTTTAGAGAATGGGAATCGGTAAGATATAAATTTGGCGGACTTAGCAAAGAAGGCATTGATTGCTCGGGATTCGTTTATTTAACATTCTTAAATCAATTTGGCGTAAAACTCCCCCGCAATACCTCATTACAATCCAAAGTAGGTGAAACCGTAGCACAAAATCAATTGAAAACAGGCGATTTGGTGTTTTTTAAAACACGTTTTTCAAGGCATGTCGGTATTTACTTAAACAACAGACAGTTTATACACGCCTCATTAACTCAGGGCGTAACAACTTCTAGCTTAGATAGCAAATATTGGTCAACTGCTTATTGGACGGCCAAACGCTTGGACAGCAAGCTTTTGCAGCATTCTTAAACCAGTCTTAGCAGTTCACATCAATCTTTAAATAATTTATTTGTTCAAGCCTTAAAAGAAAAATGCCAGATACTTTTAAAATACCTGGCATTTTTTAGTTTCTCGCTTTATTTAGGTTAAGTAAAAAGCTATTTAACCTGCTTTCAGCAGTTCAGCACGCATTTCATCAATCACTTGTTTATAATCGGGTTTGCCGAAAATTGCAGAGCCTGCAACAAATGTATCTGCTCCAGCAGCTTTAATTTCACGAATATTGTCAACTTTCACACCGCCGTCAATTTCCAAACGAATATTAAAACCGCTTGCATCAATTCTTTTTCTCACTTCGCGTAATTTGTCCAATGCGGATGGAATAAAAGATTGTCCTCCAAATCCTGGATTAACTGACATCAATAAAATCATGTCTAGTTTATCCATCACATAATCCAAATGGTGTAACGGAGTTCCAGGATTAAAAACCAATCCTGCTTTACAGCCACAATCTTTAATCAATTGCAAAGTTCTATCAATATGCACAGATCCTTCGGGGTGGAAAGTAATATAAGTAGCTCCTGCTTTCGCAAAATCAGGAATGATTCTATCAACAGGCTCAACCATTAAATGCACATCAATCGGCGCAGTCACTCCATGCTTTCTTAATGCCTCACATACCAAAGGTCCAATCGTTAAGTTAGGCACAAAGTGATTATCCATCACATCAAAATGTACAACATCGGCACCAGCGGCTAAAACGCTATCAACTTCCTCGCCTAATTTAGCAAAGTTTGCCGAAAGAATAGAGGGAGCAATCCAGTTTTCATTCATTTTTTAAGCCTCGTTTGTATTTTTATGTAAGCTTGGTTTACAGTTTCTATGCTAGCTATTATCTAGCACAACTTTGATAAGATCCCCTTATCGCTGAGCGATTGTAACATTCGCCCTTTATCAAATCCAGCGTATTTAAAACACACCTTGAAGCTATACACTTACTCTGAATCCTAATTATGAAATTTTCTGTTTTAACCTTACCCTCGAACAAACCTAAAAAAACAAATTGCTTATTTTTTAAAATCTAAATTTCTGCTAGTATAGTCGGTTCAATTTTTTTAACGAATTCTTGGTAAATAAACATGGCTTTTGTAGTCACCGAAAACTGTATTAAATGTAAATTCACTGATTGCGTAGACGTATGCCCTGTCGATTGTTTTCATGAAGGTCCAAACTTTTTAGTTATCGACCCTGATGAATGTATTGATTGTACGTTGTGCGAGCCTGAGTGTCCTGCTGGAGCAATTTTTGCTGAAGACGAATTACCCGAAGGACAAGAGCAATTTTCAGCTTTAAATGCTGAGTTAGCTAAAATATGGCCTACTATTGCTGATGTAAAAGATGCTTTACCTGATGCTGAAGAATGGAATGGCAAAACAGATAAGTTAGAACTACTTGAAAGATAGCCTCGTTCTTTCAAAATATCGATAGACATAAAAAAAGCCGATTAAAATCGGCTTTTTTTATTAATGAGGTTTTATTATTCGTCTCTACCCACAAGTTCTACATACGCCATTGGAGCTGCATCACCTGTTCTAAAACCACATTTCATAACTCTTAAATACCCGCCTGGTCTATCTTGATAGCGAGGACCTAATTCGTTGAATAATTTAGTCACAGCATCACGATCACGTAGTTTTGCAAACGCTAAACGTCTATTTGCAACAGAATCTACTTTAGCTAAAGTAATTAATGGCTCTGCAAATCCACGTAATTCTTTTGCTTTTGGTAACGTGGTTTTAATTAATTCATGCTTTAAAATCGAAGTAACCATATTGCTAAACATAGCTTTTCTATGGCTGCTATTTCTATTTAATTGTCTTCCAGATTTACGATGTCTCATTTTGAGATAACCTTAAGTTTAGTTAAATTCCAGTTTGGCTTTGATCTGCTAAATTCTCAGGTGGCCAATTCTCTAGCCTCATTCCTAAAGACAATCCTTTTATAGCCAATATATCTTTAATTTCAGTTAATGATTTTTTGCCTAAGTTAGGAGTTTTTAGCAATTCAACCTCAGTGCGTTGAATTAAATCACCTATGTAAAATATATTTTCTGCTTTTAGGCAATTAGCAGAACGAACTGTGAGTTCTAAATCATCAACTGGTCTTAGTAACACAGGATCAAAGGCTTCTTCTTCGATAATCGCTTCTTCTGCTATTTGTTCATTAACTTTTTCAAAATCAACAAAAACAGACAACTGGTCATGAAGAATGGTAGCAGCAAGCTTAATTGTTTCTTCAGGATCGACAGTTCCATTAGTTTGCAATTCAATAACTAGTCTATCTAAATTAGTTCTTTGCTCAACCCTTGTGCTTTCAACATGATAAGCAACTTTAACTACAGGACTAAAAGCAGAATCAACTATTAAAACACCAACAGCAGCAGAAGAGTCAACAAGCTCTTTTTTAGCACTTGCAGATACATACCCACGACCACGCTCAACTTTTAATTTAATGTTAAGCTCACCTGCTTGAGTTAAATGAGCAATAATTAAATCAGGATTAACAATTTCAACGTTATGAGGTAAGTTTATATCCGCAGCAGTTACAATTCCAGCACCGCTTTTATTAAGCGACAAAACAACTTCGTCTCTTGAATGCAAAATAACAGCAAGCTGCTTTAAATTCAACAATATATCAATAACATCCTCTTGAATGCCATCAATAGTTGTATATTCATGCAAAACACCATCAATTTCAACTTCTGTAACTGCGCATCCTGGGATAGATGACAGCATAACTCGTCGAAGCGCATTACCAAGAGAATGACCAAAACCACGCTCTAGGGGTTCAATGACAATTCTTGAATGATTAGCAGTATGACTGACAACATCAACCAATTTTGGTTTTAGCAAGCCAGCAATAGATTTTTGCATAGTTATATCTCAGACCAAATTATTTAGAATAAAGCTCTACAACCAGCTGCTCATTAATATCACTACCTAAGTCAACGCGATCAGGCAATGACTTAAAAACACCTGTCATTTCCTTAGCATCAACCTGAACCCAGACTGGAAATCCATACTGTTCTGTGACATTCAAAGAATCAATAATTCTTTGTTGTTTTTTGGCTTTGTCTCTAATTTTTATTTCATCGCCTGCTTGCACATGATAAGATGGGATGTTAATAACTTGGTTATTTACAAAAATTGCCTTATGTGAAACTAACTGGCGAGCTTCAGAACGAGTAGAAGCAAACCCCATGCGATATACAACGTTATCAAGTCTTGTCTCTAAAAGAGACAAAAGATTTTCACCTGTCGCGCCTTTCTGCATATCAGCCAAGTGATAATAATTTCTAAACTGCTTTTCCAAAACCCCGTAAATTCTTCGAATTCTTTGCTTAGCTCTTAATTGCAAAGCATAGTCAGAACTTCTAGCGCGCTTTGCGCCATGCTGACCTGGTCTTTGATCTAACTTACACTTACCTTCTAAGGACTTTCCTCTACTTTTTAAAAATAAATCAGTTCCTTCTCTACGACTTAACTTGCAAGTTGGGCCGAGGTATCTTGCCATAATAACTACTCCAGAATTCTTAAACGCGGCGTTTTTTAGGTGGGCGACATCCGTTATGTGGAATCGGAGTCACATCTACTATATTGGTAATTTTAAATCCCAAGTTGTTAAGAGACCTAACAGCAGATTCACGACCTGGTCCCGGCCCTTTAATCATAACATCAAGATTCTTCATTCCATATTCCAATGCAACGCCCCCAGCTTTTTCTGCTGCAACTTGTGCAGCAAAAGGAGTGCTTTTTCTTGACCCCCTAAATCCTGACCCACCCGATGTAGCCCAAGACAGCGCATTACCTTTTCTATCAGTAATGGTTACAATTGTATTATTAAATGACGCATGCACATGAGCAATGCCATCAGCCACTTCTTTTTTAATGCGCTTTTTAGAACGATTTTGAGTTGCCATTATACTTTTCAAGCCTTTTAAAATAATATCTTATTTTCTGATTGGTTTGCGTGGACCTTTACGAGTGCGAGCATTCGTTCTTGTGCGTTGACCTCTTAAAGGCAACCCTCTTCGATGTCTAATTCCACGATAACAACCAAGATCCATTAGTCTTTTAATATTCATCGAGACTTCACGCCGCAAATCACCTTCGACTGTCATTTTGGAAATAACACTGCGAATTGATTCTAACTGCTCTTCTGTTAGCTCTTTTATTTTTAAAGACGGTTCGATACCCACTTCTTTACAGATGTTTTTTGCAGTTTGGCGTCCAATTCCATATATAGCTGTTAACGCAATTTCTGCATGCTTATGCTCTGCTACATTTATTCCGGCAATACGTGCCATCTAGATACTCCCATGATGGTATTCTACAGTTAAGCGCGAAATTATAGCATGTAACCAAATCTAGCGCAACAAATTTTAGCCTTGACGTTGTTTATGTCTACCGTCTACACAAATAACCCTCACAACACCACTTCTTTTTACAACTTTACAATTGCGACAAATCTTTTTAACAGATGCTCTAACTTTCACAGCAAGCTCCTAACTTTATTTAAAATATTATTTCTTAAGGTTGGCTTTTTTCATAAGGCCATCATATTGTTGTGACATTAAATGCGTTTGCATTTGTGATATAAAATCCATCACAACAACGACTATAATCAAGAGTGACGTGCCGCCAAAATAAAACGGAACATTCCAATAAACTATCAAAAACTCTGGTAACAAACAAACTAAAGTAATATAAAACGCACCAATTAAAGTGAGCCTAGTCATAACCTTATCAATATAAACCATTGTTTGAACACCAGGTCTAACTCCAGGTAAAAAAGCACCTGATTTTTTTAAGTTATCCGCTGTTTCTTTTGAGTTAAATACTAACGCTGTATAAAAAAAACAAAAGAATATAATAGCAGCAGCATAACACATTACATAAATTGGTTGACCAGGCGATAAAACAGTTTGAATATCATGCAACCAAGAAAATCCCTCTGTATCTCCAAACCAACCGGCAATAGTCGCAGGAAACAAAATAATACTTGATGCAAAAATGGGAGGTATAACACCAGCCATGTTTAATTTAAGAGGTAAAAAACTAGTTTGCCCAGCATACATTTTACGTCCTTGCTGACGCTTAGGGTAGTTTATCGTAATGCGTCTTTGTCCTCTTTCTACAAAAACTACTAACGCTGTAACTGCCATAGCAATCAAAAACAATAAAACAATAAATGCTCCATTCATTTCTCCTGTTCTTGCAAGCTCAAGAGTTCCGCCAATTGCCTTAGGCAAACCTGAAACGATACCTGCAAAAATAATCAATGAAATACCATTTCCTATTCCCCTTTCTGTCACTTGCTCACCAAGCCACATCAGAAAAAGAGTTCCTGTAACAAGTGTAATGGTAGTTATAACCAAAAAACTAGTTCCAGGGTGCAAAACCACAGACAAACCACCGGCTGTTTGACTTTGTAAAGCAAGAGAAATGCCTATAGCTTGAAAAGTGGCCAAAACAACAGTTCCATATCTTGTATATTGAGAAATTTTACGTCGCCCTGACTCACCTTCTTTTTTTATCTGCTCCATTGCTGGAATAACAACAGTCATTAACTGCATAATAATTGAAGCAGATATATAAGGCATAATACCAAGAGCAAATAAACTTAAACGCATAAGAGCACCGCCTGAGAACATATTAAACATGCTCAGTATAGATCCTTTTTGCTGTTCAAACATCAATGCTAAAGCTTTCGGGTCTATTCCTGGTACAGGTATATGAGCTCCTACCCTGTAAACAAAAAAAGCACCAAGAACAAAAAACAACCTAGATCTAAGCTCTGATAGATTACCTAATTTATCTGACATTTGCGTTCTTGATGTACTCAACTTATTACGCCTCTATTCTACCACCGGCTGCTTCAATAGATGCTTTCGCTCCTACTGTAACTTTAATGCCTTTCAGTGTTATCGACTTAGTTATCACGCCTGATTGAATAACTTTAGCATTTTTTGAAAATGCTGGAATTAAATTCGCAACAATCAATGCATTCAAATCAATAATATCAGCATCAACGAGTTCTAACTCATTTAATCTTACTTCGGCAGAATATTTTTTGGTGCGAGAAGAAAAACCTACTTTAGGCAATCTACGCTGTAAAGGCATTTGACCGCCCTCAAAGCCAACTTTATGAAACCCACCAGCTCGTGATTTTTGCCCTTTGTGACCTCTACCGCAAGTCTTTCCAAGACCAGAACCTATACCACGCCCTACTCTTTTAGCTTTCTTATGTGAACCCGCAGCAGGCTGAATGCTATTTAGAAACATTAAACTTCCTCAACTTTGAGCATATACGATATTTTGTTTATCATGCCTCTGTTTTCAGGAGTATTGATAACTTCAACCGTTTGATGTATTTTGCGCAAACCCAACCCTTTTAAACAAGCTTGATGGCTTGCAAGACGACCAATTTTGCTTTTGGTCATGGTTACATTTAATTTTTTATCGGCCATTATTACTGTCCAGTAATTTGTTCAACAGTTAATCCGCGTTTTGCAGCAATCTGTTTAGCACTATGCATGTCAGTCAAACCATTAATTGTTGCTCTTACAACATTAATTGGGTTGCTTGTACCAATACATTTAGCTAAAACATTATGCACACCAACAACTTCAAATACAGCACGCATAGCACCACCAGCAATAATACCAGTACCTTCCGATGCAGGCTGCATATAAACTTTAGCTGCACCTGTAGTCGCCATAATTGGATACTGCAAGGTATCGCCTTTTAAGGCAACTTTTCTCATATTTTTACGTGCTTGCTCTAAAGATTTTTGAATAGCAATAGGAACTTCGCGAGCTTTGCTCACGCCATAACCTACACGCCCCTCACCATCACCAACTACTGTTAATGCTGTGAAACCAAAAACCCTACCGCCTTTTACTACTTTTGCAACGCGTCGCACATTTACTAATTTCTCTTGCAACCCGTCAGTACTACCTTGAGATGGTGCTGTAGCCATTATTTTCCCCTAGAACTTCAATCCAGCTTCACGTGCAGCATCTGCTAATGCTTTAACACGACCATGATATTTAAAACCTGAACGATCAAATGCAACTTCGGTAACACCTACAGCAACTGCTCTTTGAGCAACAATCTTGCCCACTTCTTTAGCTGCTTCTGTATTACTAGTGCTTTTTAACGCCGATTTAATATCAGCTTGAGTTGTAGAAGCACTTGCAAGCGTTGTTGATCCATCTTTGCTTAGAACTTGCGCATAAATATGCTGAGAGGTTCTGTGAATTGTCAACCGGTTTGCGCCTAATTGTCTGATTTTACAGCGTAGTTTTAAAGCACGCTTTAATCGGGATGTCTTTTTATCCATCACTTTACCTTACTTCTTTTTGGCTTCTTTTCTAACAACATTCTCATCAGAATATCTGACTCCTTTACCTTTATATGGCTCTGGCGGACGATAAGCCCTGATTTCTGCTGCGACCTGACCTACTTTTTGTTTATCCATTCCTTTGATAACAATTTCAGTCTGACTTGGTGTTTCAATGCTAATTCCGGCTGGTATTTCATATCCCACAGGATGAGAAAAACCTAAAGTAAGGTTAAGTATATTACCAGCTGCTTGAGCTCTGTAACCAACCCCAATCAAAGTTAGCTTTCTCTCAAAGCCTTTAGAAACGCCTGTTACCATATTAGTAACTGTTGCTCTCACTGTTCCTGCTTGAGCATTAGCTTTTTTTACACTTTCATCCCATTTAACTTGGATTACGTTATCGTTGATTTCAACACTAACGCCACCTTTTAGTTCAAATGACATTTGACCATTGCTTCCTTTTACAGTCATGTTAGTTCCATCCAACTTAACATCGACTCCTGTAGGAATAGCAATTGGCGCTTTAGCAATTCTTGACATAAACAGGCCTACTACTTAACAAACTGTGCAAATAACTTCACCACCGTGTCCAATAGCACGAGCGGCTCTATCCGTCATAACACCATTTGAGGTTGATACGATAGCAATGCCTAACCCGCCTAAGACTTTCGGTAATTCGTCTTTAGATTTATAGATGCGTAAACCTGGTTTACTAATCCGCTTAACTTTTTCAATTACAGGTACACCGTTAAAATACTTCAACACGATAGTCATCTCGGTGTGACTACCTCTTGTTTCAGTCGTGTACTCAGAAATATATCCTTCGTCTTTTAAAACTTTTGCAATTGCAACTTTTAGTTTAGAAGAAGGCATACTTACACTTTTTTTGCTAGCAGATTGACCATTCCTAATACGGGTCAGCATATCTGCTACTGGATCTGTCATACTCATTTATCAATTCTCCAAAAGCCTGAATCTAGTTCAGAATTACCAACTTGCCTTTCCTAAACCAGGAACATCACCGCGCATTGTGGCTTCTCTTAGCTTATTACGGCACAGACCAAATTTACGATAATATCCATGTGGACGACCTGTTAAATTACAGCGATTACGCAGTCTTGCAAAACTGGAATCTCTGGGTAATTTTTGAAGTTGCAAAACAGCAGACTCTTTTTCTTCAAATGAAGTATTAGGATTTCTAATAAGTTCTTTTAAAGCACCGCGTTTTTGCGCGTGTTTTTTTACTAATTTATTACGCTTATCTTCCCGCGCAATCATTGATTTTTTTGCCATACTAAAATCGCCCTTTAGTTCTTAAATGGAAAATTAAAAAGCTTTAACAAAGCCAAACCTTCTTCATTAGTTTTCGCTGTTGTTGTAATAGCAATATCCATCCCACGCAGAGCATCAATTTTATCGTAATCAATTTCAGGGAAAATGATTTGCTCTTTAACGCCCATTGAATAATTACCACGCCCATCAAAGCTTTTAGGGCTCATTCCACGAAAATCACGAATCCGAGGAATAGAGATATTAATTAATCGATCTAAAAATTCGTACATTTTATCGTTGCGTAAAGTTACTTTACAACCAATCGGCATGTCATCACGAATTTTAAATCCAGCAATCGATTTTCTTGACATGGTAACAACCGCTTTTTGACCGGCGATTTTTTCCATGTCTGCAACAGCAGCTTGCAAAACTTTTTTATCAGCTACTGCCTCACCCACTCCCATATTGAGAGTGATTTTTACCAACCTTGGCGCTTCCATAACTGATTTGTATGCAAATTGCTCAATCAGCGCGGGTAAAATCTTTTCTTTATATTCAGTTTTTAGTCTAGCCATGATTTTTATCTATTCCTTACGCATCAACAACTTGATCAGTTGATTTAAAATATCTAACTTTACGTCCGTCATCTAAAAATCTGAATCCTACCCGATCCGCTTTTTTTGTTTCAGGGTTAAATAAACCAACATTAGATATGTCGAGCGGCATGTCTTTGTCAATTATTCCACCTTGAACACCGGCATTTGGGTTTCCGCGTTGATGTTTTTTAGCTTGGTTAATCCCTTTGACTAGTATTTTATTGTCTTTGAGAACCTGAGTTACCGTACCTTGCTTGTCTTTGTCTTTACCTGTACGAATAATTACAGCATCACCTTTTTTAATTTTTTGCATCTTGCTACCTTCTTATAAAACTTCTGGAGCTAAAGAAATGATTTTCATAAACTTCTCACCCCTTAACTCACGGGTAACAGGTCCAAAAATACGTGTGCCGATAGGTTGTAGTTGGTTATTCAATATAACTGCTGCATTACCATCGAAGCGAATCACAGAACCATCAGGCCTGCGCACTCCTTTGCGGGTTCTCACCACTAACGCATTATAGACATCGCCTTTTTTTACTCTGCCACGAGGAATCGCATCTTTAACGCTGACTTTTATTATATCGCCAATCCCAGCATAGCGTCGGTGCGAACCGCCTAAAACCTTGATACACATGACCCTTTTTGCACCGCTGTTATCGGCGACGTCAAGGTTAGTTTGCATCTGAATCATTATTAAATCCCAACCATCTCAATATTAACTTGCTTTCAAAAACGTGATTTATTTATTCGCGCTTTCAATAATTTCAACCATTCTAAATGTTTTTCTTTTGGAAATTGGCCTACATGAAGTAATCGCTACTAAATCACCTTCTTCGCATTGATTATTTTCATCATGGGCTAATAACTTGGTAGAACGTTTGATATATTTACCATAAACAGGATGTTTGATAATACGTTCTACCAAAACAGATACTGTCTTATCCATTTTATTGCTAACTACACGACCTGTGATCGTGCGCAGTTGTTCTGTATTTTCACTCATGCTGATGCACTCGCTATTTCATTTAATACGGTATGAATACGCGCTATATCACGTCTTACCTTTTTTACTTGATCAGGCTTACTCAACTGACCAGTACCTTTTTGCATTCTCAGATTAAACTGTTCACGTGCTAATTCAAGCAACATAGAACTTAATTCATCTTTAGTTTTTTGACGTACTTCACTTATTTTCATTACATTATCGTCCGCGCAGCAAAAGTTGTCTTTACCGGAAGCTTAGCTGCTGCTAGCAGAAATGCTTCACGCGCCAATTGCTCTGGCACACCTTGAACTTCGTACAACATAGTCCCTGGTTTAATTTGAGCAACCCAGTATTCTACACTACCTTTTCCTTTTCCCATACGAACTTCTAATGGTTTTTTAGTAATAGGCTTATCAGGGAATACTCTAATCCACATTTTACCACCACGTTTCACATGACGAGTAATTGCTCTACGAGCTGCTTCAATTTGACGGGCTGTTATTCTACCACGAGTTGTCGCTTTTAAGCCATATTCACCGAAACTGACTGAAGAGCCGCGCACCGCAATACCATTGTTTTTGCCTTTGTGCTGCTTACGAAATTTAGTTCTTTTAGGTTGAAGCATGACTATTTCCCTTCAACAGTTTTTTTAGATTCTGTGTTCTCTGCTGCTAGATGTGCATCCATATCGAACACCTCACCTTTGAAGATCCACACCTTTATGCCGATAATACCATATGTTGTATTTGCTTCAGCTGTACCATAATCAATATCAGCACGCAAAGTATGCAACGGCACACGACCTTCTCTATACCACTCGCCACGAGCAATCTCAGCACCATTCAAACGTCCACCAACATTGATTTTGATGCCTTCAGCACCTAATCTCATCGAGTTTGACACAGCACGTTTCATAGCGCGGCGATACATGATACGTTTTTCTAATTGTTGAGCAATACTTTCTGCAACTAATCTTGCATCTAATTCAGGTTTTCTAATCTCTTCAACATTAAGCTGAACAGGAATCCCCATAATAGCAGAAACATCACGTCTTAATTTATCAATATCTTCACCTTTTTTACCAATCACTATACCAGGACGAGCTGTGTGAATGGTAATATGCGCATTGCTTGGTGGTCGATTAATCTGAATTCTACTTACCGATGCGTGAGCTAATTTTTCCCTAATATAATCACGAACTTTTAAATCCTGAAGCAAAAACACTGGATAGTCTTGGCTATTTGCATACCATCTTGATGTCCAATCTTTTACAATCCCGAGGCGTATGCCTGTTGGATGTACCTTTTGTCCCATTTTTATATACCCCTATTCGTGTTCTGCTACTTTAACGGTGATATGGCAGGTTCTTTTCAGGATGTGGTTACCACGTCCTTTTGCTCTTGCACGCATTCTTTTTAACACAGTTCCTTCATTAACAAACACAGTCGTTACAACTAGTTCATCAATATCGGCACTTTCGTTATGCTCAGCGTTTGCAATCGCAGACTCTAAAACCTTTTGCATAATTCCAGCTGCTTTTTTTGAACTAAACTTTAATAAATTCAGTGCTTTTTCAACTGGCAAGCCACGTATTTGATCACCAACCAATCTTGCTTTTTGAGCAGACATTGGGGCATTACTTAATTTTGCTGAAATTTCCATAGAGTTCTTACCTTGATTTCTTATCAGCTACATGCCCTTTATATGTGCGAGTCGGCGCAAATTCACCCAATTTATGACCCACCATATTTTCAGAGATAAGAACCGGAACATGCTGACGACCATTATGTACGGCTATAGTTAAACCCAACATATCTGGGCTAATCATTGATCTTCTTGACCAAGTTTTAATTGGTTTCCTATTATTGCTACTTACTGCACTCTCTACTTTCTTCAGTAGATGATGATCAATAAATGGACCTTTCTTAATTGAACGTGGCACGCTTTGCCCCCTTATTTCTGGTTACGTCGTCTGACAATCATATTGTCAGTGCGTTTGTTCTTACGAGTTTTATAACCTTTAGTCGGCATACCCCATGGTGAGACGGGATGTCTACCACCTGATGTACGACCCTCACCACCACCATGTGGATGATCTACCGGGTTCATTGCCACACCGCGAACAGTTGGACGAACACCGCGCCATCTTTTGGCACCTGCTTTACCTAAAGAAATCAAGTTGTGTTCTGAGTTAGAAACCTCTCCCACAACTGCTTTACAATCTGCCATCACTTTACGCATTTCACCAGAACGTAAACGCAATGTAACATAAGCACCATCTTTAGCCACTAATTGCGCTGATGTTCCAGCACTGCGGGCGATTTGTGCGCCTTTGCCGGACTTTAGTTCAACACAATGAATTGTTGTACCTAAAGGCATATTACGCAATGGCATACAGTTCCCAGGTTTAACAGCTGTAGTTTCGGCAGATAATACTTCTTGCCCTACTTTCATCCCTTTAGGAGCGATAATGTATCTACGCTCACCATCTTTAAACAACAGCAGAGCAATATTAGCCGTTCTATTAGGATCATATTCCAAACGCTCGACAACCGCAGGAATATCAACTTTATTTCTTTTGAAATCAATAATCCGGTAGTGTTGCTTATGTCCACCACCTACATGGCGCGTTGTGATACGCCCATTATTATTTCTGCCACCAGTTCTACTTTTTTTTTCAAGCAGCGGTGCAAATGGCTTACCTTTATGCAAGTCATCATTTTTAACTCTTATTACAGACCGAGATCCTGGTGATGTCGGTTTTGATTTTAGAATAGCCATGCTATCTACCGTTCCTATTGATTCTTAACACTTTAACTTTTTAAGCTTTCGCGAAATCGATGTCATGACCTTCTTTAAGCTTTACATAAGCTTTTTTCCAGTCAGATCTTTTCCCCAACGCGCGTCCGAAGCGTTTAACTTTCCCTTTAATATTAAGGACCTGAACACTATCAACCTCAACATTAAACATTAGTTCAACTGCACTTTTAATTTGCTTTTTAGTTGCTACTTTTTGAACTTTAAAAACAAAGCGTTTATCAACCTCTGCTGCAACTGAACTTTTTTCTGAAACAATTGGCGCCAGTAAAACATTTGCAACTCTGCTCTCTGCTACACTCATGCTAAACGCTCCTCTATTTGCTTTAACGCACTTGAAGTGACGATAACTTTATCAGCAGAAACTAATGAAACAGGATTTACGCTCTCAGCAGTTGCAACTTCAACATAAGGTATATTCCTTGAGGCCAAAATTAAATTTTCATTCACTTCATCTGTGATAATCAAAATACGTTTGCCATCAATGCTTTTTAATTTTTGATTGAAATCTTTTGTTTTTGACGTTGTAGGTGTAATGTCATTGCTAACAACTAATCTTTCTTGTCTTAACAATTCAGAAAATATAGATCGAATACCTACTTTGTACATTTTCTTATTAATTTTTTGCTCAAATGAACGCTGTTTTGCAGCAAACGTCACACCACCTGAACGCCAAATTGGCCCACGTGTAGTACCCGCTCTAGCACGACCAGTGCCTTTTTGACGGAATGGCTTTATACCACCACCACTTACTTCTGAGCGAGTTTTTTGCGCTTTAGTTCCAGCACGAGCACCAGCCAAATATCGAGTAACTAACTGATGAATTAATGTTTCATTGAATAACTGACCAAATACTTGCTCTGCGACTTCCATCGCACTAGCAGAATCCTGATCATTTATTACAGGTACTTGCAAAGTCATAATTTAACCTTTATTCCTTTTTTTTGATGCAGCTCTAATAATTACGTCGCCGCCTTTAGCTCCAGGAACTGAACCTGTAACCAAAATCAAGTTTCTTTCTATATCCACAGAATGAATTGTCAAATTTTGTACAGTAGTCTTGACAGCCCCCATGTGGCCGGCCATTTTTTTACCTTTAAAAACTCGTCCAGGCGTTTGACATTGTCCGATAGAACCCAACACTCTATGAGAGCGCGAGTTACCATGTGTAGCATCCTGCATCCCAAAATTATGACGTTTTATACCGCCAGCGAAACCTTTACCTATACTAGTGCCACACACATCTACTATTTGACCTGCTGTAAAAGTGCTTAACGGAAGCTCGGAACCAGCAGATAAATCCTCTCCTTCGCCATCGGCTAATCTGAATTCCCAGAGGCCTCGACCTGCGGTAACGTTAGCAGCAGCGTAATGCCCTGCCATCGCTTTATTCACTTTTGAAGATTTTTTATCACCAACAGCAATTTGAATCGCACGGTAACCATCATTATCCAAACTCTTCACCTGTGTTACTCTGTTTGAGTCAATTTGGAGAACAGTTACAGGTGTAGATGAACCATCTTCACTAAAAACTCGGGTCATACCACACTTACGACCAATAAGACCTATTGACATCTGCCAATTCCTCTACTTAAAATTTTACAGCTCAATTGAGCTTAATTTGAACATCTACCCCTGCTGCAAGATCCAACTTCATCAGTGCATCAACGGTTTTTTCTGTAGGTTCCACTATATCAAGTAACCTTTTATAAGTTCTTAATTCGTATTGATCCCGTGCATCTTTGTTTACATGCGGTGAAATCAATATTGTGAAACGTTCTTTTTTAGTAGGCAAGGGAATAGGGCCTTTAACTTGAGCACCTGTTCTTTTTGCTGTTTCTACTATCTCTCCTGCTGACTGATCAATTAGTTTATGATCAAAAGCTTTTAAGCGGATACGGATAGTTTGATTTGCCATTATTTCTTCTCATTTTTGTCAAGAATTTCAGCAACAACACCTGCGCCAACAGTACGACCACCTTCGCGTATAGCAAAACGTAAGCCCTCTTCCATAGCAATCGGAGAAATCAGCTTTACTGTTACTGACACATTGTCTCCTGGCATAACCATTTCTGTTCCTTCTGGAAGATCAACTGCTCCAGTTACATCTGTTGTTCTGAAATAGAACTGCGGACGATATCCATTAAAGAAAGGAGTGTGCCGCCCACCTTCCTCTTTTGATAAAACGTAAATTTCAGATTTGAAATGAGCATGTGGCTTAATAGTGCCTTTGTGTGCTAATACTTGACCACGTTCAACATCATCTCTTTTTGTGCCTCTTAGCAACACACCTACGTTATCACCTGCTTGTCCTTGGTCAAGTAACTTACGGAACATCTCAACGCCTGTGCAAGTTGTTGTTGTTGTAGGTCTAATCCCTACAATTTCAATTTCTTGCCCAACCTTAACAATGCCACGCTCAATACGACCAGTTACCACTGTACCACGACCAGAAATAGAAAATACATCTTCAATTGGCATTAAGAATGGTTTATCAGTAACCCGCTCTGGCTCAGGAATATAACTATCTAAATAACCAGCAAGCTCTAATATTTTCTCTTCCCATTTAGCATCGCCTTCCAATCCTTTTAGAGCAGAACCGCGCACAACTGGAATATCATCCCCTGGAAAATCATACTGAGACAGTAAGTCACGAACTTCCATCTCAACTAATTCCAATAACTCTTCGTCATCTACCATATCGCATTTATTCATAAAAACAACGATATATGGAACACCTACTTGACGAGCTAATAAAATATGCTCACGAGTTTGAGGCATAGGACCGTCAGTTGCAGCAACTACTAGAATAGCTCCGTCCATTTGAGCCGCACCAGTAATCATATTTTTTACATAATCAGCATGACCTGGACAATCAACATGAGCATAATGACGATGATCTGTTTCATACTCAACGTGAGATGTATTAATAGTAATACCACGCGCACGCTCTTCTGGAGCGTTATCAATTTGATCAAATGCCTTTGCCGTTCCACCAAACTTTTTAGATAATACCGAAGTAATAGCCGCTGTTAATGTAGTTTTTCCATGATCGACATGCCCAATCGTGCCTACGTTTATATGTTTTTTTGTACGGTCAAATTTTTCTTTAGCCATGAGTTAATACCTTTAATTTAAATTTTATGAAGACTTTTTAATAATAGCTTCCGCAATTGCTGCAGGTGCTTCATTATATTTTTCAAACTGCATACTGTATGTAGCACGACCCTGTGTTGCAGAACGCAAATCTGTCGCATACCCAAACATTTCTGACAAGGGTACCTCGCATTCTATCGTTTTTCCTGAAGGAGTATCATTCATCCCGTGAATAACCCCGCGACGTCTATTGATATCACCAACAACATCTCCCATATGTTCTTCAGGCGTAACAATTTCCACTTTCATGATAGGCTCAAGAAGGACTGGATTCGCCTTTTTTGCTCCTTCCTTGAAGCACATAGATCCCGCAATTTTGAAAGCCATTTCATTAGAGTCAACATCATGATACGACCCATCAAACAAGCTAACTTTAACATCAACAACTGGGTATCCAGCAATCACACCATTTTCCAGTTGTTCTTGTACGCCTTTATCCACAGCGGGAATATATTCTTTTGGAACAACCCCTGCCACTATTTCATTGACAAAAAGATAACCACTCCCTAATTCGCGAGGCTCAATCCGCAACCAAACATGTCCGTATTGCCCACGTCCTCCAGACTGACGAATAAACTTCTCCTCATGTTCAACAGCACTGCGAATAGTCTCTCGATATGCAACTTGAGGAGCACCTACATTAGCATCAACACTAAACTCCCTTTTCATCCTGTCAACTATAATATCTAAATGCAACTCCCCCATTCCAGAAATAATAGTTTGACCTGATTCTGCATCGGTATTTACTCGAAATGAAGGATCTTCTTGCGCTAACTTAGCTAAAGCTGCACCCATTTTTTCTTGATCAGCTTTAGTTTTAGGCTCTACAGCTATAGAAATTACCGGCTCCGGAAAGTCCATTTTCTCTAGAATTATATCGCTTTCAAGACTGCATAAGGTATCGCCTGTAGTCGCAAACTTAAGACCTATTGCAGCGGCAATATCACCAGCTCGAACTTCTTTAATTTCTTCACGACTATTAGCGTGCATTTGCACGATTCGTCCAATCCGTTCTTTTTTATTTTTAATAGGATTAAAAACGCTATCACCTGACTTTAAAACGCCTGAATAAACTCTGAAAAAAGTCAGTGTTCCTACAAAAGGGTCTGTCGCGATTTTAAAAGCCAACCCAGCAAATGAAGCATCATCTTGTGCTAAACACTCCAATTCTTCCTCGCCATTAGCTGAAACACCTTTAATTGCCATTACTTCAGTAGGTGCAGGCAAATACTCAACTATAGCATCAAGTACAGCCTGAACGCCTTTATTTTTAAAAGCAGAACCACAAAATGCTGGAACTACTTTATTAGCAAGTGTTTGCGCACGAATTCCTTGTTTAATCTCTAGATTATTCAGAAATCCTTCTTCTAAATACTTATCCATAAGCTCTTCACTGCCATCGGCTGCAGCTTCAATCATGTATTCGCGCCACTTTTCGCAAATTTCTTGCATTTCTTGAGGAATATCTTTTTCATCAAAAGTCATTCCCATATCAACATCATGCCAATATATAGCCTTCATTTTAATGAGATCAACCACTCCTCGAAATGAATCTTCCGAACCAATGGGTATTTGCATAGGTACAGGAACACTCCCTAAGCGACTTCTTATTTGCTCAACAACCCGCAAAAAATTTGCACCAGAGCGATCCATTTTATTAACAAATACAACTCGTGGAACATGATATTTATTTGCTTGCCGCCAAACTGTCTCAGATTGAGGCTCAACACCGCCTACCGCACAAAAAACTGCACAAGCACCATCCAAAACTCGCAAAGATCTTTCTACTTCAATAGTAAAATCAACATGCCCTGGCGTATCGATAATATTAATCCGGTGCTCAGAAAACTGCTTTTCCATGCCACTCCAGAAACAAGTTGTGGTAGCAGAAGTTATGGTAATACCTCTCTCCTGCTCTTGCTCCATCCAATCCATTGTGGCAGCACCGTCGTGAACTTCGCCAATTTTGTGAGACACTCCAGTGTAATACAAAATTCTTTCTGTTGTGGTAGTTTTTCCAGCATCAATGTGAGCCATAATTCCCACATTACGATACTGTTCTATTGGAGTCTTCCTTGCCACTAGATAACCTTATTTGCTTTTACTACCAACGATAATGAGAAAAAGCTTTATTTGCTTCAGCCATTCTATGAGTATCTTCGCGTTTTTTCGCGGCCGCACCACGACCTTCAAAAGCATCCAGCAGCTCTCCAGCCAACTTAGAAGGCATATCTTTTTCATTCCGCTTACGAGCAGAATCAATTAGCCAGCGCATAGCTAAAGCCAATCGTCTTGACGGACGCACTTCAACAGGGACTTGATAAGTTGCACCACCTACACGGCGCGATTTAACCTCAACTCTAGGCTGAACATTCTCCAAAGCTTTTGACAAAACCTCTAAAGACTCTTCATGCCCCTTGCCTTCAATAACATCCAAGGCACCATAAACTATTTTTTCAGCAACTGATTTCTTTCCATCAACCATAATCATATTCATAAACTTGGTTAGCATTTCGCTACCAAATCTAGGATCAGGAATAACATCTCTTTTTGCTGCAATTCTTCTTCTTGACATCTATATCACCAGTATTAGCTTTTAGGTCTCTTTGTTCCATACTTAGAACGACCACATTTTCTGTTAGCCACCCCAGAAGTATCCAGACTACCACGCACAACGTGATATCTCACCCCTGGCAAATCTTTAACCCGACCACCTCTGATTAAAACCACGGAGTGCTCTTGAAGATTATGTCCTTCCCCCCCAATATAACTACTAACTTCAGATCCGTTAGTTAACCGAACTCTAGCAACTTTACGCAATGCTGAGTTTGGCTTTTTTGGAGTTGTAGTATACACGCGTGTGCACACACCTCTTCTTTGAGGACAAGCTTCCAATGCAGGAACATTGCTTTTTTCTATTTTTTTAGCACGAGGCTTACGAACCAACTGGTTGACCGTGGCCATATCTTTTATTACTCCGATATACAATTTAACTGCCAGACAATTCAAGAATTATCACCTGATTTCTTAAATTCCTTACCTGACCAAGCACTTAGCTCATGTGAGCCCAATATACTATACGCTACATCTCACTTGGTCAAGCATTATTTTATTACTCAATATTTAAAGCTTGCTTCAACGCCTCTTCAACCTCTATCGTATCAACAACAGAAGCTAAATCAACTTCAATTTGTTTTTCTGCAAAGCGTTTTTTCTTTCTTCCTTCATGATGCGCTAACCCTGTACCAGCAGGAATTAAGCGACCTACAATCACATTTTCTTTTAAACCTGTCAATCCGTCACTGATACCACGCACTGCTGCATCAGTCAACACTCGAGTTGTTTCTTGGAACGAAGCTGCAGAAATAAATGACTCTGTTGCAAGTGAGGCTTTGGTAATTCCCAATAAAACAGACTCATAGCTTGCCGGGATTTTCCCTTCTTTTTCCATTGCTTCATTGATTGCATTAATAGCACTGCGTTCAACTTGCTCGCCTTTAACATAATCAGTTTCACCCGACGCTGTCACTTCAACTTTTCTCAGCATTTGCCGAATAATAGCTTCAATATGTTTATCGTTAATTTTTACGCCTTGCAAACGGTAAACATCTTGAATTTCTTTAACTAAATAATCAGCTAATTCCTCGATACCTCTCAGTCTCAAAATATCATGTGGAGTTAACTCGCCTTCAGCTATCGTTTCACCTTTTTCTACAAACTCGCCTTCAAACACCGTAATATGTCGCCATTTTGGCACTAATGTTTCAAATTGCTCGCCAGTTGAGTCAGTGATAATAATACGTTGTTTTCCTTTTGTTTCTTTACCAAAAGAAACAGCACCTGTTGTTTCAGCAAGAATCGCAGGATCTTTAGTTTTTCTAGCTTCAAACAAATCAGCAACGCGCGGCAAACCACCGGTAATATCTCTCGTTTTACTAGATTCTTGTGGAATTCTAGCAAGTACATCCCCCACCTTTACTTCGCCGCCGTTTTTAATGCCTGCAATCGCTCCAGCAGGTAAAAAGTATTGCGCTGGAATATCAGTGCCAGGCAAATAAATTCCTCCGCCTTGTGCATCAACCAACTTAACCATAGGGCGCAATTCTCTACCAGCACTACCTCTTTGTTTAGGATCGGTAACAACTTGAGAACTTAAACCCGTAACCTCGTCAGACTGTTCTTGCACTGTGACATTGTCAACGAAATCTATGAGTTGAATAAATCCTTCTACCTCAGTAATAACAGGATGCGTATGCGGATCCCAAGTAACAATAATGTCGCCGGAGTTAATTTTGCTACCCTCTTCCACAGATAACACAGCACCATAAGGAATCTTATAACGCTCCCGCTCTCTACCGTACTCATCCATGATTCCAACTTCGCCTGACCTAGAAACAGCAACCAGATTTCCTTCTCGGTTTTTTACTGTTTTCATATTATTCAGTTTAACGCTACCTGCTGCTTTAACTTGCACATTACTAATCGCAGCAGATCTAGAAGCCGCACCACCAATGTGGAAAGTTCGCATAGTTAGCTGCGTGCCAGGTTCACCAATGGATTGCGCTGCAATAACACCTACAGCCTCACCAATATTAACCATGTGCCCACGACCTAAATCACGACCATAACATTTCGCACAAACGCCACGACGACTTTCACAAGTAATAATCGAACGCACTAAAATCTGATCTATACTGTTATCTTCAAGCTCAGCAACCCAGTATTCATCAAGCATTGTGCCATTTGGAACGATTAGTTTTTCGCCAGAAGCGTCCATGACATCGTTAATCACAACACGACCTAAAACTCGCTCAGCCAAAGCCTCAACAACATCGCCTCCTTCAATAATAGGAGTCATTGTCAAACCATTGCTTGTTCCGCAATCTACTTCAGAAATCACCAAATCTTGCGCAACATCAACTAATCTACGAGTTAAATAACCTGAGTTCGCTGTTTTCAATGCCGTATCAGCCAAACCTTTTCGCGCACCGTGCGTAGAAATAAAGTACTGTAATACGTCCAAGCCTTCTCTAAAGTTTGCTGTAATTGGCGTTTCAATAATCGAGCCATCCGGCTTTGCCATCAAGCCTCGCATCCCAGCAAGCTGACGAATCTGAGCTGCCGAGCCTCTCGCGCCAGATTCTGCCATCATAAAGATAGAGTTAAATGATTTTTGTCTAATCGAGTTACCTGACGCATCTTTAACTAATTGACCATCGGCATCAACAACATCATCCTCTCCCAAGCCATCCATCATCACTTTAGCGACTTGATCGTTAGCATGAGACCAAATATCCACAACTTTGTTGTAGCGTTCGCCATCAGTAACTAAACCTGATGAATATTGCTTTTGAATCTCGCTAACTTCTTTTTCCGCATTTTTAATAATTTCACTCTTTTTGGCAGGAATTTCCATATCCTCTATACCAAAAGAAATACCAGAGCGGGTTGCATATTTAAATCCTAAATACATCAACTGATCTGCTAATACTACCGTATCTTTAATCCCCAAATAGCGATAGCAATAATTAATCAACCGTGAAATGTTTTTCTTGGTCATTTCAACGTTGACGATGTCATAAGGCATTCCTGCTGGAAGAATTTCCCAAATTAAAGCTCTACCTACTGTAGTCGTTTTTCTACTGGTAATTTCTTCAAAAACACCTTGTTCGTTTTTCAGTTTTTCAGTAATTCTGACTTGTACTTTACTTTGTAATTCAACAGATTTACTGTCTAAAGCTTTGTGGATTTCATTAATATTTGAAAAAACATGCCCTTCGAATTGACCGTTAGCATTTATTTTGCCGCCGCCTTTCGCATTCACTTTTTCACGACTAATGTAATACAACCCCAATACCACGTCTTGCGTCGGATTGATAACAGGTTCACCATTCGCAGGCGACAAAATATTGTTGGTCGCCATCATTAAAGTACGCGCTTCCAATTGTGCTTCAATAGACAATGGGATATGTACCGCCATCTGGTCACCGTCAAAGTCGGCGTTAAACGCACTACATACCAATGGATGCAGTTGAATCGCTTTGCCTTCAATCAAGGTTGGTTCAAATGCTTGAATACCCAATCTATGCAGCGTCGGCGCACGGTTTAACAGAATCGGATGTTCGCGAATCACCTCTTCAAGAATATCCCAAACTTCCGAGCCTTCGCGCTCTACCATTTTTTTAGCCGCTTTAATCGTTGCAGCTAATCCGCGTAGTTGCAATTTGCTAAAAATAAACGGCTTGAATAATTCCAATGCCATTTTTTTCGGCAATCCACATTGATGCAATCTCAATGTCGGTCCAACCACGATAACAGAACGACCTGAATAATCTACCCGCTTTCCTAACAAGTTCTGACGGAAACGACCTTGCTTGCCTTTAATCATATCGGCTAAAGACTTCAAAGGTCTTCTGTTAGTGCCGGTAATCGCACGACCACGACGACCGTTATCCAACAGCGCGTCAACAGACTCTTGCAGCATTCGTTTTTCGTTACGAATGATAATGTCAGGTGCGTTTAAATCTAGCAGGCGATTTAAACGATTATTTCGGTTAATAACACGGCGATATAAATCGTTCAAATCTGATGTTGCAAAGCGACCACCATCTAACGGCACTAAAGGACGTAATTCAGGCGGCAACACTGGCAATACCGTCATAATCATCCACTCAGGACGATTGTTTGATGCAACTAAAGACTCAATAACTTTTAAGCGTTTAGAGAATTTTTTAATCTTAGTTTCAGAATTAGTCGCATTAATTTCTTCACGCAGAATATTAATTTCTTCTTTTAAATCAATAGATTTTAATAATTCAAAAACGGCTTCCGCACCCATTTTGGCAACAAAATCATCGCCATGCTCTTCAACTGCATCCAAATATTCATCATCTGTCAGCAATTGCCCTTTTTCCAAAGGAGTCATGCCTGAATCAAGCACCACAAAAGATTCAAAATACAAAACGCGCTCAATACCGCGCAAAGTCATGTCTAGCAATAACGCAATTCTGGATGGCAATGATTTTAAAAACCAAATATGAGCTACTGGGCTAGCTAAATCAATATGCCCCATCCGTTCACGTCTTACTTTAGATAACGTGACTTCAACGCCGCATTTTTCGCAAATTACGCCGCGATGTTTTAAACGTTTGTATTTACCACACAAACATTCATAGTCGCTAACAGGTCCAAAAATTTTGGCACAAAACAACCCATCACGTTCCGGTTTAAAGGTACGGTAATTAATAGTCTCAGGCTTTTTTACTTCTCCATAAGACCAAGAACGGATCATATCAGGCGATGCCAAACCAATATGGATTGCATTAAAGTCGTCTGAACGACCTTGACGCTTTAAGAAATTCATTAAATCTTTCAAGAGCTTATCCTCTTTGTACTTATCTGTAAAACCAGAATAGGACGGTTAAAATTATTTAACACCAAACAGTTAATCCTGCTCTAATTCAATATTTACGGCCAATGAGCGTATTTCTTTAATCAATACATTAAAGGACTCTGGCATTCCAGCTTCCATGGTGTGGTTGCCATCAACAATGTTTTTATACATGCGTGTTCTACCCGTGACATCGTCAGATTTCACAGTCAACATTTCTTGCAATGTATAAGCCGCACCATAAGCCTCTAACGCCCAAACCTCCATCTCTCCGAAACGTTGTCCACCAAACTGAGCTTTACCACCCAATGGCTGTTGCGTTACCAAGCTATAAGGGCCTGTTGAACGAGCGTGCATTTTGTCGTCTACTAAGTGGTTTAGCTTTAACATATACATGTAGCCAACAGTCACTTTCCGCTCAAATGGCTCACCAGTTAGTCCGTCATATAAAGTGACTTGTCCACTTTCAGGAAGATCAGCTAATCGCAACATAGTACGAATCTCTTCTTCGCTTGCACCATCAAAAACAGGACTTGCCATTGGCACGCCAGCAACAAGATTGGTTGCCATTTCTAAAATTTCAGTATCAGAAAATGAGTTTAAATCTTCTTTTCGGCCGCTACTGTTGTAGATTTTTTCTAAAAAGCCACGAATCGTTGCGACTTTTTCTTTCTCTTCATCGTAGCGAGCTTCTAGCATTTTGCCAATTTTGACACCAAGCCCTTTTGCAGCCCAACCTAAATGCGTTTCCAAAACCTGTCCTACGTTCATCCGCGAAGGAACACCTAATGGATTTAATAAAATATCAACAGGATTACCATCAGCGGTATAAGGCATATCTTCAATCGGTACAATCATGGAAATAACCCCTTTATTTCCATGCCGCCCCGCCATTTTATCGCCGGGTTGAATACGCTTTTTCACTGCCAAATAAACTTTGACCATTTTTAATACGCCGGGAGGTAAATCATCACCCATCGTGATTTTTTTCTTTTTGACTTCAAACTTTTCGTCAAAATCTTTGCGTTGCTGTTCAATTTGCTCGGTTACAGTTTCCAATTGCAGATTAACATCTTCATCTTTTAATCTGATTTTCAACCATTCTGATTGTCTTAAGCCATTCAAATAAGCTTGCGTAACAAGCTCACCCATTTTCAAATTGTTCGGCCCAACAATTGCAGGTTTACCAATTAATAATGTGGCTACCCGTGCAAAAATATCTTGCTCTAAGATTTTTAACTGATCGTCTAAGTCTTTTCTGAAACGTTTGATTTCAATTTCTTCAATTTCTAAGGCGCGTTTATCTTTTTTCACGCCATCACGAGTGAAAACTTGCACGTCAATAACTGTACCACGCACACTACCAGGCACACGCAAAGAACTGTCTTTGACATCTGCTGCTTTTTCACCAAAAATCGCTCGCAATAATTTTTCTTCTGGTGTCAGTTGTGTTTCTCCTTTTGGAGTCACTTTACCAACCAGAATATCGCCGCCTTTCACTTCGGCTCCGACATAAACAATGCCAGACTCATCCAGTTTCGACAGAGCCTCTTCACTCACGTTAGGAATATCAGCAGTAATTTCTTCAGGACTATGTTTAGTATCTCTAGCAACGCAAGTTTTTTCTTCGATATGAATCGTAGTAAATCGGTCTTCTTTTACCACGCGCTCAGAAACTAAAATCGAATCCTCGAAGTTATATCCATTCCAAGGCATGAAAGCGATTAGCATATTTTGCCCCAACGCTAACTCGCCCATATCGGTAGAAGGACCGTCTGCTAAAATATCGCCCGCATTAACAAGATCCCCCGGTCTAACCAATGGTTTTTGGTTAATACAGGTATTTTGGTTAGAACGAGTATATTTAGTAAGATTATAAATATCGACACCGGGAGTTCCTGTTTCGGTTTCGGTATCATTCACTCGTACCACGATTCTTGCCGCATCAACGGCTTCAATAACCCCACCACGAGTCGCAACCACGACTACACCAGAGTCTTTTGCTACCACGCGCTCCATACCCGTTCCAACTAAAGGCTTTTCAGCTCTTAAGGTAGGAACAGCTTGACGCTGCATGTTTGATCCCATCAATGCACGGTTCGCGTCATCATGCTCCAAGAATGGAATAATAGAAGCCGCAACCGACACAATTTGTTTTGAAGAAACGTCCATGTATTGCACAGTTTCAGAGTTTGCTAAGGTAAACTCATCTTTGTAACGGCAAGACACTAATCCTTCAACCAATTTGCCTGTTTCATCTACTGCCACACTCGCCTGCGCAATAACAAACTCGCCTTCTTCAATCGCAGATAGAAAATCGACCTGATCTGTTACATGACCATCAACAACTTTGCGATAAGGCGTTTCTAAGAAACCATAGGAATTAGTTCGTGCATACACAGACAACGAGTTAATCAAACCAATGTTTGGTCCCTCTGGCGTTTCAATTGGACATACGCGACCATAATGGGTTGCATGTACGTCACGAACCTCAAAGCCTGCTCGCTCACGCGCTAAACCGCCAGGCCCTAACGCAGAAACACGGCGTTTATGAGTCACTTGCGACAATGGATTGTTTTGATCCATAAATTGCGACAACTGACTAGAACCGAAAAATTCTTTTACAGCTGCTGAAACAGGTTTCGCATTGATAATTTCTTGCGGCATATAGCCTTCAGAATCAGCAAGTGTTAATCGCTCTCTAACAGCCCTTTCCACACGCACCAAGCCAACACGGAATTGATTTTCAATCATTTCTCCAACAGAACGTACACGTCTATTGCCTAAGTGATCTATATCGTCAACTATTCCATTGCCGTTACGAATACTAATTAATTCTTTTAAAACATCAATAATGTCTTCTTTGCTTAACGTGCCTGAACCTTCAACTTCTTCTCTACCTAAACGGCGGTTAAATTTCATTCTACCTACAGCTGATAAATCATAACGCTCGTCGGTAAAAAATAGATTTTCAAACAAGTTTTCCGCAGATTCTTTCGTTGGTGGTTCACCAGGACGCATCATGCGATAAATTTCCACTAACGCTTCTAAGCGATTCGTCGTTGAATCTAAACGCATGGCATTGGAAATATAAGCACCGCGATCCAAATCATTGATAAACAGCGTATTAATTTCTAAAACACCAGCATCAATAATTTTTTGTACCGACTCAGCAGTCAATTCTTCATTAACAGCGACTAATAATTCGCCTGTTGATTCGTCAATTAAATTGTGACCTAAAATTTTTCCATACAGATATTCTCTAGGCACTTCTATTTCAGTTATGCCTGCTTTATCCATTTGTCTAATATGTTTAGCCGTAATTCTACGACCTTCTTCAATCAGAACTTTATCTTCATGCTTAATGTCAAACGCAGCCATTTCACCGCGTAATCTTTCAGGAATAATATGAAACAGACATTTATTCGCAGTTAAGGTAAAACGATTCATATCGAAGAAAATTTTAATCATTTCTTCGTTTTCGTATCCTAAACCTCTGAGCAAAATTGTAGCGGGGATTTTGCGTCTTCTGTCTATTCGCACAAATACAGCATCTTTATGATCAAATTCAAAATCTAACCAAGAGCCGCGATAAGGAATAACTCGCGCATTGAATAACAGCTTTCCTGATGAATGGGTTTTTCCTTTATCATGGTCAAAAAACACACCCGGAGAACGATGTAATTGCGAGACGATAACGCGCTCTGTACCGTTGATAACAAAAGTTCCATTGTCAGTCATCAAAGGCAATTCGCCCATGTAAACTTCTTGTTCTCTAATATCCTTGACTACCTTTGCATTCACGGGAGCATCTTTGTCATAAATGACTAATCTCACCAACACTCTTAAAGGTGCAGCAAAAGTTGCGCCCCGCTGTTGACACTCTCTTACATCAAAAGTAGGCTCTCCTAGTCTGTATTTCACATACTCCAGCACTGCATAACCAGAATGGCTGACAATAGGAAATACACTTGAAAACGCTGCGTGCAATCCACGATCTAAGCGTTTATCAGGTTCTGTACCTGATTGTAAAAAACTGGCGTAAGAATCAATCTGTGTCGCCAAAAGATAAGGAACTTCAAGTACTTCAGTACTTTTCCCAAAATTATTACGGATACGCTTTTTTTCGGTAAAAGAATAGGTCATATTGCTTACATACCTTTTCGTCAAGAATTATTGCTACTATTCACTTGCAGCAAACAGTAAAAGGCCGATGACAAAATTGCCATCAGCCTACTTTGTGGGATAAAGCTTAGGCTTTTAGTCAAAAATTATTTAATTTCGACTGTTGCGCCCGCTTCTTCAAGTGCTTTTTTCACAGATTCTGCATCAGCTTTGCTTACGCCTTCTTTCAGAGTTGTTGGAACTCCTTCTACTGCGTCTTTTGCTTCTTTCAAGCCTAATCCTGTAATAGTACGAACTGCTTTAATAACAGCAACTTTATTTTCACCGAAAGATGTCATTATCACATCAAATTCAGTTTGCTCTTCAACAACAACTGCTGCTACTGCTGGACCTGCTGCTACTGCTACTGCTGCTGATACGCCAAATTTTTCTTCCATCGCTGAAATTAAATCAACGATTTCCATCACAGTCATGTTAGAAACTGCATCCAAGATATCTGCTTGTGAAATTGCCATTCTGTATTCCTCTTGTATAAATTAGGTTTTTAAAACTGGTTGTATGTAAGATTTAAGCTGCTTCTTTCTGGTCTTTGACAGCTGCCAAAGTACGAACAAGTTTGCCGACTGGAGCTTTCATTACAGACATTAACATCGCAATACCTTGATCGCGTGTTGGTAATCTAGCCAGTCTATCCAGCTCGGAGCTGCCATATGCTTGACCGCCAATAGCCACAACTTTGGTGATTAACTTGTTATGCGTTTTAGCAAAATTGCTAATCAAACGTGCAGCACAACCAGGATCTTCCATTGAAAAGGCTATTAACAACGGTCCTACAAGACCTGCTTGCATACATTCAAATTCAGTTCCTGCCACTGCCCGTCTTGCTAATGTGTTTTTCACCACACGCAGATAAACACCCGTTTCTCTCGCAGTTTTACGCAGCTCGGTCATTTCCGTTACTGTTAATCCACGATATTCTGCTGCTACAGCAGAATGGGCTTTAGCGGCGAATTCAGCAACTTCTTCTACGACAACTTTTTTGCTATCCAAATTTAGTGCCACAATCTACCTCCAATATTTTCTGATGCCACATCAGAAATCAATAAAACGTATCTTTCGATACCCCTCACGGTCCCTTTCACCAGCTTTGCGGTTTAAGCTTCCGTCTGCGCAGGAATGATTAAGCTATAAAATACAGCTCCTGCGGTCTTTGACAGTTGCAGAAAAACCTGCAACCCAAAGTTTGTTACACTTACTCTTTAATACTGCTTTGTTCAATCCAAAGCCCTGGCCCCATAGTAGAAGACAGAGTGATTTTTTTAATATAAACGCCTTTGGCAGCAGTCGGTTTTAACTTTCTTAAATCAGCCAATAACGCTTCTAAGTTACCTGCAACAGCGTCAGCATCAAAAGAAATTTTTCCTAATGTGCAATGAACAATGCCGCCTTTATCAGTACGGTAGCGAACTTGACCTGACTTTGCATTTTTAACCGCAGTTACAACATCAGGAGTCACTGTTCCAACTTTAGGGTTAGGCATTAAACCTCTTGGCCCTAAAATTTGCCCTAACTGACCGACAACGCGCATCGCATCAGGAGAAGCAATTACAACATCAAAATTCATTTCGCCTTTTTTAACCAAATCAGCTAAATCGTCCATACCGACAATATCAGCACCAGCAGCTTTTGCAGCTTCTGCATTTGGACCTTGCGTAAACACAGCTACTCTGACAGTTTTGCCTGTTCCGTGTGGCAATACTGTTGCACCACGCACGTTTTGATCTGATTTTCTAGGATCAACACCTAAATTAACGCTAACATCAACTGACTCTACAAACTTCGCAGTGCCTAATTCTTTTAATAAAGCAACTGCCTCAGCAACTGAGTACTGTTTAGTTCTGTTAACTTTCGCTTTTATAATTTTTGCTTTTTTAGACAATTTAGCCATTACAGTCCCTCCACATTCAGACCCATGCTACGCGCACTGCCTGCAATAATTCTCAAAGCAGCTTCCATATTCGCAGCATTTAAATCTTCCATTTTTGTTTTAGCTATTTCTTCTAATTGTGCACGAGTAATCGTGCCAACTTTAATTTTATTAGGAGTTTTGCTACCTGATTTAATCCCAGCTGCTTTTTTCAACAAAACAGATGCAGGTGGGGTTTTAGTAATAAAAGTAAAACTTTTATCACTATAAACTGTAATAACAACAGGAAGAGGCAAACCTTGCTCTACTTCTTGAGTACGAGCATTAAAGGCTTTGCAAAATTCCATAATATTCACACCGTGCTGACCCAATGCAGGACCAACAGGAGGACTTGGTTTTGCCTCTCCAGCTTTTACTTGCAGCTTAATATAAGCTGTTATTTTTTTTGCCATGATTTAACTCCCAAACGGGTTCAAACGCTTTACAGCTCCCCAAATAAACAAAAAATCCTTGCCTTAACTAAAGACAAGGATTTCTCAAAAAACCTACAAGACTAATTTTTTTCAACTTGTGCAAAATCTAATTCAACAGGTGTTGAACGTCCAAAAATTAACACAGATACTTTAAGCTTGCTTTTTTCGTAATTAACTTCTTCAATACTGCCATTGAAGTCTTTAAAAGGACCATCAATAATTCTTACCACTTCACCAGCTTCAAATAAAAACTTAGGTCTAGGCTTATTAACACCTTCTTCAACTTTATTTAAAATAGCATTAGCTTCTTTTTCAGAAATAGGAGCAGGGCGATCCGAAGTACCACCAATGAAACCAAGCACTTTAGGAGTATCTTTCACCAAATGCCATGTTTCATCAGTCAATTCCATTTGCACTAACACATAACCTGGAAAAAACTTTCTGTCGCTTTTGCGCTGCTGCCCCATGCGCATCTCAACGACTTCTTCAGTTGGAACTAATATTTTTCCAAATAAGTGCTGCAATCCTTCTCTTTCTATGCGTTCTTCCAAAGCCTGCTTAACTTTATTTTCAAAACTAGAGTAAGCATGTACAACATACCAGCGTAGAGCCATTATTTACACCTGTCCTGTTAGGAGACGAATACCCCAAAAAAGAAACATATCAAGACACCACAAAACCAAACCAACAACAAAAACCATTACAACAACCATTAATGTGGTTCTAATTGTTTCTTCGCGAGTGGGCCAAACTACCCTTCTAACTTCTTGTTTAGACTCAAGAATAAAAACCCAAACATTTTCACCAACCTGCGTGGTAAAAATCAAACCTATTGCTGCAAGCACTAGTGCAACTAACCCCAGCACTCTGTACAACAATGAAAAATCAGAGAAATAATAGAATGCGGCCACACCAGCAACCACAAAGAGAATCGAAATAACTTGCTTAACAACATCAAATACTTGCGTTGCTGACTCTGCTGTCTGTGCGCTCATTAAATAACTTCGGGTAAATTAGAAATATTGAATATTTTTGATGGCAGGCCAGGAGGGAATCGAACCCCCAACCTGCGGTTTTGGAGACCGCTGCTCTACCAATTGAGCCACTGACCTATTCAAAAACGTAATGAACTGCTGATTTTACTCTGAAAATGTTTTTTTTTCAAGCTTTTTTAAAGCAACTCTATTTTTCACACATTCCACAACTAAAGCTCATATTTGGAGCTCATAACCGGATTTGAACCGGTGACCTCTTCCTTACCAAGGAAGTGCTCTACCTACTGAGCTATATGAGCTTTACAACAGGAAGTATTGGAGCGGGTGATGGGAATCGAACCCACGCAATCAGCTTGGAAGGCTGGAGTTCTACCATTGAACTACACCCGCGAAAAATCTCAGATGAAAAAAGTGGTGGAGAGGGGAGGATTCGAACCTCCGAAGGCAGAGCCAGCAGATTTACAGTCTGATCCCTTTGGCCGCTCGGGAACCTCTCCAAAATTTGAACGTTCATTATCTCAGCAAAACTACAATTAGTCAAGTTTTTATGCTGTATTAATTTTATTCATTGTAAATGCTATATCACCATCAACAATATTTGTTATAAAACTTTGACTTAAATCGAAAGCCTTTTCAATCAAACACATTTCATTTTTTGAAGGATTTGATAACACATAATCAGCAACAGACTTACCAGTATTTGGTCGCCCTATGCCAATTCTTAACCTGTAAAAGTCTTTGGAATCCAAATGGGCTATTATATCTCTTAGTCCATTATGTCCTGCATGTCCGCCACTCATTTTTAATCGCACTAAACCTGCTTCAAAATCTAATTCATCATGAATGACTAAGATTTCTTCTGGCTTAATCTTATAGTATCGTATAGCAGCTCCAACAGCCTGCCCACTACGATTCATAAAAGTTTCTGGTTTTAACAAAATAACTTTCTGCTTCCCAATATGAACATCGGCGGCTAGACTTTGGAATTTTATTTCTTTATTCCAAGAAGCACATGCTGATTGAGAAACCAGACGATCCAAAAATAAAAAACCGACATTATGTCGGTTTTTTTCATACTGTTGACCAGGATTACCTAGACCAACTATAAGTTTAATCATGCTTAATTATTCAGCATCAGCTTTTGTTTTTGATGCCATAATAGATACTACCGGCAAGTTATGCTCAGATCCATGAGTTAACTCAACAATTTCAACACCCGCAGGTAAAGTCAAATCAGATAAATGCACAGAATGTCCAACATCGATATTAGCTAAATCTACTGCTATAAACTCAGGCAAAGCAGAACTTAAGCAAGTTACTTCAACATCAACCATTGAATGCGCTGCAACACCACCTTTTTTCACTCCAACAGAAGTAGCTTCGTTGATAAAGTGAAATGGAACGCGAACTTTAATTTTATTTGCTTCATCGACACGCATAAAATCAAGATGTAAAACTTTTGGTTTTGCAGGATGTCTTTGAACACCTTTTAACACGGCTTTTTGGGTCTTACCATCTACAGTAATATCCAACACATGAGAATAAACAGCCTCATGAACCAAATGTTTCAAAATTTCATTATGTTCTAAAACCAACATTTCTGGAGCTTGATTTCCACCGTATATTACTGCTGGCACATCTCCTTGACGGCGCACAGCTTTAGCTGCACTTTTACCTGATTTATCACGGCTTTTTGCCACAAATTCAAATACGCTAGACATTTTCTTCTCCGAAGCCCAGTGCTTTTATTGCACTAAAAATAAACTTAATTTAATCAACATACAGCGAACTGACAGATTCACCAGCTGCTATTCGTCTTATTGTTTCAGCGAGCATTTCTGCAACACTCAATTGCCGAATTTTACCTAATTGCGCCAGCTCTGGTCTCAAAGGAATTGTATCCGTAACAATTAACTCATCTAAAACCGAATTCTTTATATTTTCTACCGCACGACCTGATAAAACAGCATGAGTACAGTAAGCGACAACTTTTACGGCACCATGTTTTTTTAACGCCGTAGCTGCATGACATAAAGTCCCAGCCGTATCAACTAAGTCATCAATCATCACACAGGTTCGACCACTTACATCGCCTATAATGTGCATAATTTCTGATACATTAGCTTTCGGACGACGTTTATCAATGATAGCTAAGTCTGCATCATCAAGCCGTTTAGCCAAAGCACGAGCTCGAACTACTCCTCCTACGTCAGGAGAAACAACAATTAAGTCTTGATATTTTTGCCGCCACACATCACCCAACAAAATAGGTGAAGCATAAACATTATCAACAGGAATATTAAAAAAACCTTGAATTTGATCTGCGTGCAAATCTACTGTCAACACACGATCAGCTCCTGCCTTCCCTATCATGTTTGCAACTAGCTTTGCAGTAATAGGCACTCTCGCAGAACGAGACCGTCTATCTTGCCTTGCATATCCATAGTAAGGCATGACAGCTGTAATCCGTGAAGCCGATGCACGTCTAAGAGCATCAATCATCACTAACAGCTCCATCAAATTTTCATTTGTTGGCGAGCAAGTTGGCTGAATCACAAAAACATCTTTTCCTCTGACATTTTCTTCGATTTCAACAGCAACTTCCCCATCACTAAACCGCCCAACCGCAGCCATTCCAAGGCGCATATTAAGCTTTCTTACGATACCCGCTGACAACTCTGGATTAGCATTACCTGAAAACACCATTACAGAGGCGTCACTCATTTGGGCACTCCTAAAAAGATATAATTTAGTGAGATAAAATGGCTGGGTCGCAAGGATTCGAACCTTGGTATGCGGAGATCAAAACCCCGTGCCTTACCGCTTGGCGACGACCCAATATTTGAGAAATATTTTTTAGAATTTTTCCAACTCAGTTAGCAAAGGTGATTTATTTATCCCCTGAGCTATATAAACTTGCCAATTCTTGCTTAAAACATCGTATGCTTTTTTTGCATCCGCATTGCTCTCAAACTGAGCAAAAACACATGCTCCTGTACCTGTTAATCTTGCACTAGCAAAACAAGAAAGCTCGTACAGAGCATTTTTTACTGGCAGATACAAATTGCTTACAACATCAAGGCAATCATTTTTATCTTGCCCTGCAATAAAGCAGGATATTGTGATAGGTTTGCTATCTCGTGTCAACTCTTTTGTTGAAAAAATTTCTTTTGTATTAACATGACACTCAGGTTTAATTACAACAACCCATTGTTCTGGAACAGTTATTCTTTCTAACCTTTCCCCGACTCCTTCCGCCCAAGCTGCGTATCCATAAATAAAAACAGGCACATCTGCACCCAATTGCAATCCAAGCTGCATTAGTTTTTCAGTAGAAAAATTAATATTCCATAACTTATTCAGCACTAATAGTGTTGTTGCGGCATCAGAACTCCCCCCGCCTAAGCCTCCGCCCATTGGTAAGTTTTTTTCTACTTCAATGCAAACACCGTATTGACACCCTGATTCAGCTTTTAACAAGTTAGCAGCACGAATTGTCAAATCGCTAGATTCAGGCACGCCCGATATAGGCTGTTTTAAATAAACGCGATTATCCGTCACTTGATGAAATGTAATCCAATCGCATAAATCTATGAATTGAAACACAGTTTGCAATAGATGATAGCCATCTTCTCTGCGCCCTACAATTCGCAACATCAGATTTAATTTTGCCGGTGCAGGCCATCTATTCTGCCATGCCAATGACAAATTATCGCTTTCAACCATCATATCGTCCATTCATCAATAATTAATTTTAACTTAGCATCACCTTGCTCAACCCCTATTTTGCGGGGCATCCATTCTGTACCCAAGTTCTGTAGTTGAAGATAATGCACATCCCAATTCGCCTGTTTAAATCCATCACCTTTTTCAGTATATAAGCCACTAGGATTCGGCAATCCCAGCACCCAATAACGCAAAGCACTCACAGGAACAAATACACCCAATTGTTTTTGAATAAACTCATCAACTTGCGCAGATTGTTTCGGCTTATCATCACCGCGATCTATAGTTACAGAGTCCTTAATGAGGGTAATTACCGCCGCCCCTTGACCTAAAGGCCCTGACAACTTGATTTCGTCTTTAGTCCCTGTATGCGCCCATACAACCGCAGCAGACCAGGACTCACGTCCATCAGAAAGAGAAAGACGACCTGAAAAAGACCATTGTTTTAATTTATATAAATGGGATTTTTCTGCTGCTTTGTAACTTACGTCCGATTTAATCGGCAACCCAGTACAACCCGATAACAACGCAAAACTAAGGAATAAAAATAGAAAACGCATCACAACCATCACTTTTTGTTAGTTTATTGAGCTTTTAACACTCGCTGTTGAAATTCAAGCAAAAACTCATCTTGCGGTGTTTTTTTCAAAGCTTCTTTAATCAGTTCTTCCACTTCTTTCTTTTTTCCCAATGCCCACAATGTATCAGCTAAATGCACCGCAATTTCATTTTCGGGCATTTTCTTATAAGCACCTTCCAAATATTTCAAAGCATCAGCTAAATTACCTTTTTTAAATTGCAACCAGCCATAACTATCCACAATCATTGCTTCATCAGGCTGTAATTTAAGTGCTCGTTGCAAATATTTTTCCGCCTCATCATATCTATCCGTATGCTCTGTCAAAAAATATCCCAAAGCATTTAATGCCGCAACATCTTCTGGGTCTTGCGCTAGAATTTTCTGTATATCTTCTTCAAAAATAACAGAGCTATCCATTTTTTCAGCCGTCAATGCTCTGGCATATAACAATTCTCGGTTATCAGGATTATCTTTTAAGGCTTGAGTAAGAATATCAACCGCTTTTTGATAGTTTTTTTGCAAGCTTTGCAATTCTGCCTGCATCACCAACAATTGCAAGCGTTGCTTAGCCACTTGCTCTTTTAGCAACAATCCATCTAACCGTGATGCCGCTTCAGTAAACTTTTTTTGTTCGGTCAACACAGAAACTGAGGCTATCGCAGCGTCAAAAGCTAATGAACCTTGTTTTACTTTATCAAACCAAGCGACCGCCTCAGCAAATTGTTTTTTCTTAAACGCTAACTTACCTGTGTAAAGCAGCAACTCCGCTTCAAAATTACGCGCTTTTTCCCAAGCAGGTTGCAACACTAAAGCTTGCTGCACCTTATTTCTTGCCAATTCAATATTATTTTGCCTAACCGCTAAAATTGATTGGGTTAAAAATATCATTGCTTGTTGTGGACGCTGTTTTGCTAGCACATCCAAAGTTTGATAAATAAATTTAACCTCTGCTTCAGATTTCAACGATTTCTCTAAATCTAACAAGGTTTCTTCAAATGCCGCTGGATTATTTTTTAAAACAGCATTCAGATGTTTAATCAGTGCGGCTTGATTCTTATGCGTCACTGCTGAAGTTAATGCCATCTGCCGCGCTTCAATATTTTTATCATCTTTGTCCAACCACAGCGAGACCGCTTTTTCGGTTTTGGGCAAATTATCCAAATACATACTAATTTGCGTTGCTTTTTCAGCGATACGCGCATCATTAGTACGCTTTGCAGCTTCCAAATAAGCCTCTAAAGCCACATCATAATGCCGTCTTTGCAGTGCGGTCTCTCCGGTAAGCAATAAATACAGCACATAACTATCAATAGCAGTGGGAGGATCTTTTTTAACAGGAGCTTCTGTTTCACCACTCACTACGACAGGCTCTGCACTAACGCTTTGATCCATCTTATCTGGATTACTTTGGCAAGCGGTTAGCAAAACCAGTGCGGTCGCCATTGTTATTAATTTAAAATCCAACACAACAAATCCTTAAGTTTGTTAAAATCTGCCTATAGATTAGCAGAAAAAAGCATTAATTCAGATAGCTTAAGTGATTCGATTTGGCTAAAAATGCTATATTCCTTAAAATATTCACTTCTAAAGCCCGTTTTCAACTCTAAAACCATGACACTTATTGCCGTAGGGATTAACTACAATACTGCACCTGTTTCGATTCGTGAACGGCTTGCCTTCCCTGCCGACTGCCTAAACTTATCCCTCAAACAACTTTGGCAGACCAAAGAAATCAGCGAAGCCGCCATTTTATCAACCTGCAATCGCACCGAGTTTTATTGCGAAACCGAAACGAGCAACCAAGAAATTTTGATAGAGTGGATTGCCGATAACCGAAAAATTAAACCCGTTGACTTCACCCCTTATCTTTACAGCTACAGCGACAGCCAACTGATTCGCCACATGTTTAGAGTAGCGTGTGGTTTAGATTCAATGATTTTAGGTGAGCCGCAAATTTTGGGGCAAATGAAAACCGCTTATCAAGCCGCCTACAATGCAGGTACGTTGGGTAAATATTTAGGTAAATTATTTCAACATACGTTTACCGCCGCGAAAAAAGTTCGCACTGACACCGCAATTGGCTCAAGCCCTGTTTCAGTCGCTTTTGCAGCCGTGCAATTAGCTTTGCAGATTTTTGACAAACTCAGTGAGCAAACGGCCATTTTAATTGGCGCAGGTGAAACGATTGAACTTACCGCCCGTCATCTTTATCAACACGGTGTCGGACGCATTATTATCGCCAATCGCACTTACGATAAAGCCCATGCGTTAGCTGCGCAATTTAATGGTTATGCGATTGCCTTATCCGAACTGCCAAAACATTTAGCTGAAGCAGATATTATCGTCTCATCAACCGCCAGCACTTTACCCATTTTAGGCAAAGGAATGCTGGAAAGTGCGATTAAAAAACGTAAACACAAGCCAGTCTTCATGCTGGATTTAGCTGTACCTCGCGATATTGAACCGGAAGTTGCGCAACTACCTGACGTTTATTTATATACCGTTGATGATTTGCAAAACACCATTGACCAAAATATGAACTCGCGGCGGCAAGCAGCTGAGCAAGCCGAAGAAATTATTGATACGCAAGTTGAATATTTTTTAAATTGGTTACGCTCACAAGGTGCGCAAGCAACCATCAAAGATTATCGCCAACAAGCAGAGCTTGCGCGTGATGAAATGCTGCAAAAAGCCTTATCACAACTCAATAATGGCATATCAGCAGAAGAAGCAATGAAACGACTGGCGCATACACTAACTAATAAATTGATTCATACGCCTAGCATACAAATCAGAGAAGCAGGGATTAACGAGCGGCACGACTTAATTGCCGCTGCTAGAGAGCTGTTTAAATTGCAAAACAGTCAATAATTGCATCAGCATAGCAAACGCATTTATCCAACCTAACACGAAACTTTAAGCATTTAATGAAAGCATCTATCCAACGCAAACTAGAAACCTTAAGCGAACGCTTTGAAGAAATCACGGTATTAATGTCGCAACCGCAAATTCAAAATGACCAAAATAAATTTCGCAGCTTAGGACAAGAATATGCGCAAATCGAACCACTGGTAGTTTGCTATAAAGAATTTCAAACTAACCAAGAAAATATTGAAACTGCCAAAGAAATGGCAAAAGACAGCGATGCTGAATTGCGCGAACTAGCCAAAGACGAATTACTCGAAGCTGAAGAGCAACGCGAAGCTTTACAGAATAAACTGCAAATTTTATTGCTGCCCAAAGATCCTAATGATAATCGCAATATTTATTTAGAAATCCGCGCTGGCACAGGCGGCGATGAGGCTGCCATTTTTTCCGGTGATTTATGCCGCATGTATCAACGTTATGCGGAAAAACAAGGTTGGAAATCTGAAATTGTCAGTGAAAATCGCGGTGAACATGGCGGCTATAAAGAGGTTGTATTGCTGATTTCCGGCACAGATGTGTATTCACAACTCAAGTTTGAATCGGGCGCACATCGCGTACAGCGCGTGCCAGAAACCGAATCACAAGGACGAGTCCATACTTCCGCGTGTACTGTGGCAATTATGCCCGAAGTGGAAATGATGGATGATTATGATATTAATCCAGCCGATTTGCGGGTTGATACTTATCGCTCTTCGGGCGCGGGCGGTCAGCATATTAACAAAACTGATTCGGCAATTCGAATTACGCATATCCCAACTGGCGTGGTTGTTGAATGTCAAGATGAACGCTCGCAACACAAAAACCGCGCCCGCGCTATGTCGCTGTTAAAATCGCGTCTTTTAGCAGCAGAGCAAGAAAAACATCATGCCGAACAAGCCGAAACCCGCAAACTACAAGTCGGCACGGGCGACAGGTCAGAGCGGATTCGCACCTACAATTACCCGCAAGGGCGACTTACCGATCACCGAATTAATTTAACTTTGTACAAGCTTGATGAAATTATGCAAGGCGGCATGGAACACGTTATCCAACCGCTTATTAACGAACATCAAGCCGAACTCCTCACTCAACTAGGCGACGAGTAAACCGCTATGCAAGACATTCAATCAGCAATCAGCGAAGCCAGCCGAATTCTAGCTGCCAGCTCAGACAGCCCAGAGTTGGATGCAGAAATCCTGCTCTGTTTAATTTTGGAAAAAAACCGCAGCTATTTACGCAGTTGGCCAAAAAAACAACTTCATGCGCAACAGCGACTGCAATTCAAAGCGTTGCTAAAACAACGCCAGCACGGTACACCGATTGCTTATATGACCGGACAGCGCGAGTTTTGGTCGCGGGAATTTAGAGTAAGCCCCGATGTGCTGATTCCAAGACCCGACACCGAATTACTGATTGAATTAAGCCTGCCGCTAATTCCCAAAGACAAATCCTGTAAGGTGATTGATTTGGGCACAGGCTCTGGGGTTATCGCAGTGACTTTGGCAACTGAACGCCCTTATGCACAATTGATTGCCACTGATTTAAGCAGTGCCGCATTGAAAATTGCCAAGCAAAATGCCGAACATTATCACTGTCGGAATATTCGTTTTCTACAAAGTAACTGGTTTAGCGAAGTGAGCGAAAACGCTTTTGATGTGGTTATCAGCAACCCACCTTATATTGCCGCTGATGACCCGCATTTGCATGAAGGCGATTTACGCTTTGAACCACAATCCGCTTTAATTGCAGATGATCATGGTTTAAAAGATATTTCGCTGATTGCCGAGTCTGCTTGCAAACACTTAAAAGAAGGCGGCTATTTATTGATTGAACATGGCTATAACCAACAACCGCAAGTGCAGGCCATTTTCGAGTCATTTGATTATGCCAATATTGCAACTCACACAGATTTAGCCGGCAATCCCAGGGTCACAGTCGGACAATGGCATCCTTAACACTATAGAAACGCAACATCTTGCCTTTCTCCCTAACCCACACATCGCTTATGAACCCAGCAGAAATCCAAATACCGCGCAAACTTGCCCAACAATTGCTCCATCATGCGCAAAATACGCCCGATAGCGAAGTGTGCGGCTTAATCGGTGCAAAAAATAATCAGCCTTGTAGCTGTTACCCCATTAAAAACATTGCCCCGCAACCAGAAACTCAATTTTTATTGGATGAAACGCAACATATAACCGCACAAGTCGCGATGCGAGAAAAAGCGGAGTCTTTGTTTGCCATTTATCATTCGCATCCTTCTACCCCTGCCCTGCCCTCACAAACCGATATTGCACTGGCAACCTATCCAAACGCCTTACATTTCATTATTTCGCTCAATACCAAAGGCGTTTTAGAAATGCGCGGCTTTCAGATTAACAATGAAACAGTGACTGAAATCATTCTAACGTTGATTGAATAGTGCAAATGAAACTTTTCAAGTTGATTCGCATTACCGTCTTATTGCTGATTTTGATTGCGGTCGCTTTTTACACTAAACATCAAAAAGTAAAATCCAGATCATGGGCGCAACCACTGCATGTGGTGCTTTATCCGATGAATGGCGACAACAATAATCCGGTTGTTGATAGTTATATGCGCAGCTTAAAAGAAGAAGATTTTTCTGAAATTGACGAGTTTTTTCAACGCGAAAGTCAAAATTTCAGCATTGTGACACAGCAACCCACACTGACTCATTTAGGAAAGATTTTAACCGAATACCCGCCAACTGAACCCACGCCTGAATCTGGCGTATTTTCTATCATCACTTGGAGTTTGAAGCTGCGTTATTGGACGTTTAATCACACTCCCGATGCCAGCGAAAATGCGCAGCGCGTTGTGGTATTTTTGTATTATCACGAAGCCGATAAAAATCGTGTTTTGCAGCATTCTTTGGGCTTAGATAAAGGTTTGTTGACGATTGTTCATGCGTTTGCGGCAAAAGAGCAAGCTGCGCAAAATAACATCATTATTGCCCACGAAATCCTGCATACAGTGGGAGCAACTGATAAATATAATCCACAAAATCAGCCGTTATTTCCCAGCGGCTACGCAGAACCGGATAAGCAACCGCTCTATCCACAAACTCAAGCAGAAATTATGTCGGCTCATATTCCAATGTCGGAAGAAGAATCTCGCATGACAGATAATCTGAACCAATGTGTGGTCGGGCAACAAACTGCGTTAGAAATTAATTGGGTAAGTCGGTAAGTAAAGTTTTGAAATATGCAGGAGTCAAATAGCTTTAGAGACTGTGAAAGTATTTAAAAAAATATCAAATCGCTATTTTTAACTCATTGATTTATATGCGTTGCCGGAGTCAAAAGTCGCGACTTTTGACTCCAAAATCGAATACTTTTACAGCCTCTTTAGCTATTTCAATCGCCAACAGCTAAAGCTGTTGTACTCCATCTTTAATAAACTTACGCTAGCCATTACTTCAATGTTCTGAAATTTTTCAAGACGATCAGTCGTCTTGAAAAATTTTCATGCAACTTATCGCAAAACAACTTTGTAAAATATGCGTGACTTAAATCCTTAAATCAGCTTAACAATCTATTTTTAAGATTTTTAAATACAGTGGTAATTGCGTGCCATAACTCTTTAAAAAATGTTTTAAAGTGCACTTTTTCCTTCATCGCTTTCCCTGTCTCTTTCGTGCTGGCAATAATATTTTTAAAACGTTTATCAGAAACCTGATCAATGCTGGCAATGGTGCGCGGATAATCAACCTTCCAGCGGTCTTCCTTCTGGTCTCTGATAACAAAGGTGATAAAAGCAGAACTAGCTTCCGCAGATTGACGTGCAATGCGAGTTTCCACTGTTGCGCCATCACAATCGTACTTTACCTTGCCAATTTGAAAAGACGAGTTGCGCAACTTTTCATTAAACAAGCGTTGTGAGGCGGCCGTGCTGTAATATTTTGCTTGTTCCAAATCATATTCAGACATCGCATCCCAAAATGCGATAGTCACATCATCAGGATTCGTTGGTTTATTGCAACCGGACAACAGTAAAAAACAAAAAAGCCCAACTTTTAACGCTGAGCTTTTTGTATTCACCTGTTTATTCAACAGCTTAATCATCGCCACCGAAAACGCCCAATATTTGCAACAAGCTTAAGAACAAGTTGTAAATTGAAACGTACAATGAAATAGTCGCCAAAATGTAGTTAGTTTCGCCACCATGAATAATGTCGCTAGTTTGATATAAAATCATTGCAGACATTAACAAAATAAACATGGCAGAAACCGCCAACGATAAAGCTGGAATTGCAAATACCATTGCACCAATGCCTGCTAAAAATGCCACCAAAATACCCACCATCAAAAATCCGCCCATAAAGCTAAAATCTTTGCGAGTTGTCAGTGCATAAGCAGATAAGCCTAAGAAAATCACACCTGTGCCGCCTAATGCGGTGAAAATTAATTGTTGTCCGTTGGCAAACGCATGTAGGTAGTGATTTAAAATTGGCCCTAGCGTTAAGCCCATAAAGCCTGTAAAAGCAAAAATAAACACTAACCCTAATGCTCTATTGCTGTACATAGAGGTCAAGAACAACAGTGCCATGTAGCCGCCAAACGTCAGCAAAAAACCAAACGGTGGCAATTGCAAATACATCGACAACCATGCAGTGAATGCACTAAACAGCAAAGTCATCGACAGCAGCAAATAAGTATTTTTCAATACTTTATTGGTTTCTAAAATACCCGCGCCCGCTTGAGCAGTAGATACGTTATTCATATTCATAACTTAACTCCTTGAGAAAGAAAAAACAGCATTAACAACTTTGAAAGATTTAATAATCAATAGGTTACTATTTTCGCAGCCTGCGCGAATGTGGCTATTTTACCTCAGGCTCGAAAAACAAGCTGGTTTTTGACAGATAGTCATGCCAGGCATAACTTTTTTTATCCCACACTATCCAGAAAAAACCTAATCCACACACTGCCAACGACAAAATTGCCGCCGCAAAACGCACTGCTGCTTGCTGCCAGCTTAAGGGGGTTTGATCAAACGTCAACACTTTGATTTTCCAAGCTTTTAGCCCCAAGGTTTGACCGCCGTGCGTCCAAAACCAACCATAAAAGGCGAAACTCACACACAATAAGTAGATTGGATAAAAAAATTGCCCCGAATGAAAGGCTTGACCAGCGTTAAGTGGCAATAATAGCGCGGTTGCTAAAAACCAAATAGCAACTAAGAGGAGGGAATCGTAAATCATCGCCGCTAACCGGCGGAAAAAAGAGGGGGTAAAATCTGCTTTTACCCCTGACTTTATCTGTATTTTTTTCAATCTGCTTTTTCTGTTTGCTCTGCTTGCGACAAATTAAACAACGCTAGTTTTTGACCATAATACATACACAATGCCCCTAAACCAGCTAACATCACCACTGAAAATAAAAACGGTGGTTTATGAAACGCTAAAACTGCAAAGTCTGCTATAAAAATACTGCCTAAAACGGGTTGATCAATTAAAGCACTTATAATTTTGCTTATAATTTCTTTGTTCATACATTTCCCCTTCACTATCACTTTGACGCAAGTGTTATAAAAATAATTATTTAGCTTAAGGTAAGCCAAACGTGCATACTACAAGGCTTGATGCTTGGTTATGATGACCTGTCATAAACCTAAGCTACGGATTTTACTATACTCAAAAGGTTTCTGTAAAAGAAAGCTTGCGATTTGAGCTAGAATCCGTGTCAATGATATGATAAAGCTATCTAATTAAACATAACAGGGAATTGAAGTCATTTTAACCATCTCCACAAACAACACCTCGGCTACTCCCCCTGAGGTTAATTTCGCTGAGCGTCCAGCAACACTTTATTCACGCTCAGAACATAATATTTCGCGCTCTAATATTAGTGATAGCGCGTTAAAGGTTCTTTATCAACTAAAAAAATCCGGCTTTGAATCCTACTTAGTCGGCGGCTGTGTGCGTGACCTATTATTAGGCCGCGAGCCTAAAGATTTTGATGTTGTCACCAATGCTAACCCTGAGCAAATTCGTCGCATTTTTCGCAATTGTCGTTTAATCGGTCGCCGCTTTCGGCTGGCGCATGTTTTTTTTGGGCAAGAGTTGATTGAAGTTGCCACTTTTCGCGGCGGCGCGGATGAAGAAAGTGAAAATCAACACACGCATGAAGACGGTCGATTGCTGCGTGACAATATTTACGGCACTTTAGAAGAAGATGTATGGCGCAGGGATTTCACCGTCAACGCGCTTTATTACAATATTCGCGATTTTTCCATCATAGATTACACCAATGGCATGGCAGATCATGCCGCTGGGATTTTGCGCTTGATTGGCGATCCTGTGACGCGCTATCGCGAAGATCCGGTCAGAATGTTGCGCGTGGTGCGCTTTGCCGTGAAATTAGGTTTTACGCTGGATGCCGCCTCTGAAAAACCGATTGCAGAACTTGCGCACTTATTAAATGGCGTTCCATCCGCTCGGCTTTATGATGAAATGCTAAAGCTTTTTCTGTCTGGTTATAGTTTGCAAACCTTTGAAATGCTTCGGCATTATGGTTTGTTTGCCGTGCTGTTTCCTGAAACAGACGAATGCCTGAATAGTGAAACGGAAGGTTTTCCACGTTTGTTTTTAGCCAAAGCGTTAGAAAACTCTGACAAACGCATCGCGGATGGCAAAACGATTACGCCTTACTTTTTACTCTCCGTGTTTTTGTGGGAGCCTGTGCAAAGTGTGGCAGAACAAAAAATTGCTGATGGTGAAAATAAACTTTTTGCTTATCAAAATGCCGCCAATGAAGTGTTAAATCGGCAAATCAAATGCACGGCAATTCCTAAACGCATCACCCAATCAATGCGGGAAGTCTGGCTGTTACAATCGCGTTTACAACAATGCACAGGCATTAAACCTTATCGCTTACTCGCTCATCCACGTTTTCGAGCCGCTTACGACTTTTTAATGTTACGCGCAGAAACAGGTGGCGCAGACCCTAAATTAGCGCAATGGTGGACAGAATTTCAAATCGCTGATGAAATCAAACAAAAAAAGATGAGTCGCCCGAGCAGCAATACTAAAAAACGCAGCCCAAGGAAATCGCCTGCCTCGAAAGCTAAATTCAAAACCACTGATAACCTATGAACCACGCCACACTCATCACAGCCTACATCGGTTTAGGGAGTAATTTAGCAGAGCCTTTAACACAGCTTCAAACTGCGTGTGCAGCCATTGCAAATTTAGCGCAAGTGGAAGAATTAGCCTGTTCTAGTTTTTATCAAAGTGCTCCCGTAGGCCCCCAAGACCAACCTGATTTCGTCAATGCAGTCATGGCTATTAGCACTGATTTAGCGGCGTTGGATTTATTGGCTTGTTTACAAAAAATCGAACAGGAACAAGGTCGGGTTAGAACGGGCATTCGTTGGGGCGCACGCACTTTAGATTTGGATTTATTGCTGTACGGTGAACAGCAAATTAACTTGCCTACTTTGACTGTGCCGCATCCTGAAATCCGCAACCGCGCGTTTGTGCTTTATCCTTTATGCGAAATCGCCCCCGCTTTATTTATCCCTACGTTAGGTGCAATTGACACGCTGATTGCTAACTGCCCGTCAGCTGCTTTAAAAAAACTGGCATGACTCTTTATAACTCCCCCCCTGCTCCACTCCGCAAAGCCTTATCTATTCTTGATTTAGCCGCCATGAAACAGGCGGGTGAAAAAATCAGTTGCTTAACCGCTTACGATGCCAGCTTTAGTGCCGTGCTTGATAAAGTTGGGATTGATGTGATGTTAGTCGGTGATTCACTGGGCATGGTGATTCAAGGCGCAATCAGCACCATTCCTGTCACCATTGAACAAATCGTTTACCACTGCCGCTGTGTCACACAAGCTAAACACAGAGCTTTTGTGATGGCGGATTTACCTTTTTTAAGCTACGCCACGCCCACAATGGCTATCGAAAATGCCGCGAAATTAATGCAATTAGGCGGCGTACAAATGGTGAAAATCGAAGGCAGCCATCTTGAAACCATTCGCACTTTAGTCAAATACGGTGTGCCAGTGTGCGGACATTTAGGGTTATTGCCGCAATGTATTAATCAACTCGGCTCGTATCAAGTGCGTGGCAGAGAACCATTGGAAGCGGACAAAATTATTTCCGACGCGCAAAAACTGGAACAAGCAGGAATTGGTTTGTTAGTTTTGGAATGCGTGCCTGCTTCTTTGGCAAAAAAAATTAGTTTATTGCTAAAAATTCCAGTTATCGGCATCGGCGCGGGTGTCGATTGCGATGGGCAAGTGTTGGTTTTATACGATATGTTAGGGATTAGCTTAGGGAAACGTCCGCGTTTTTCTAAAAACTTTATGCAGGGCGCGGAAAGCATTGAAGATGCCGTTGCCCGTTATCAACATCAGGTTAAAACCGGCGTATTTCCTAGTGAAGAGCACAGTTATTAACTGATCTTACGCATGAGACTCATTTTTTCCACGAAAAACACAAAAAGCACGAACAGATTGCCTTTTAGAGAATCCCACAAACTTTAACTACCTATTTTCGTGTCTTTCGTGCTTTTGGTGGACAATTAAATCTCTGCATAACATCCGAAAATATCGAATGTTGCGCACTTTACGCAGAAAACTCTAATCGTAGCGACTAAAGCGATTTAGCGGTAAGTTACACAAAAAATTTTAAAAACGACCGGTCGTCTTGAAAAATTTTCGGCATTTATCGTTGAATGATGTTGATAGGTGCGATGAGTGTTTTAGCCATACAGTGCGTAACATCCCTTATTAATCGCCTGTAAAATTCTATCTATCCACGATATACTTAAATGACAGATAAATTCACTTATTTATATCACCATGAAAATTAACCCAAACCTGCCCATTTCTTTTTCGCCAATGCACCGCTTGCAATGGGAAGAGGCGCAAAACCGCGATGTTATTCTTTACCCTGAAGGAATGGTTGAACTCAACCACAGTTCAGCAGAGATTTTAAAACTTTGCGATGGCAAACGAACTATCGAACAAATTATTTACGAATTGCATAGAAAATTTTCCACAACAGGTCTTGAAAAAGACATTACTCACTTTTTAGAGATTGCCCTACAAAATGGCTGGATCAAACAACCTTAGAATTACCCCGCCGCGCTGGTTATTAGCCGAGCTGACTTATAAATGCCCGCTGCAATGCCCGTACTGCTCAAACCCGTTAGATTATGCCGCTCATTCCAACGAACTGAGCACCGAAGATTGGAAGCGCGTTTTAACACAAGCCCGAAAAATGGGCGCGGTGCAGCTTGGGCTTTCGGGTGGCGAACCGCTGACTCGCTTAGATTTGGAAGAAATTGTTCATCACGCCAAACAACTGGGTTATTACAGCAATTTAATTACTTCCGGTTATGGTTTAAGTGAAGGGCGAATTGAGGCTTTAAAAGAGGCGGGATTAGATCACATTCAAATCAGCATTCAAGCCAGCAGCGAAGATTTAAGCGACCATTTAGCCGGCACTAAGTCTTTTGAAAATAAAAAGAAAGTTGCACATTTGGTGAAAAAATACGGCTACCCGATGGTGTTGTGCGTGGTGATTCATCGCGAAAACATTCACCAAATGGCAGATATTTTGGCAATGGCAGAAGAACTCGGTGCGGATTATTTAGAGCTGGCAAATACCCAATATTATGGCTGGGCGCATGTCAATCGCGATGCGTTGTTGCCCACTAAAGAACAATTTGCCGAAGCCGAAGCGATTGCACAAGCGTTTAAAGAAAAAATCGCCGGCAAAATGAAAATTTATTACGTTGTGCCAGATTTTTACGAAGGTCGTCCCAAAGCGTGTATGAATGGCTGGGGTACAACCTTTTTAACCATTGCACCGGACGGCGTGGCGTTGCCGTGTCATTCTGCGCGAGAATTGCCGGGCTTGGATTGTCCCAATGTAAACGATTTTAGCATTGAAGAAATCTGGACAAATTCAAAAGCGTTTAACTTCTTTCGCGGCTTTGAATGGATGCAAGAACCTTGTCGTTCCTGTGATGAAAAAGAGAAAGATTTTGGCGGCTGTCGTTGTCAGGCGTATTTATTATCAGGTGATATGTATGCAACAGACCCTGTGTGCAGCAAATCTTCACAGCGGCATTTGATTGAAGACGCAATTACTTCCGCAAAAAACACGGCTTTAAGCGACAATGAAAAACCACTGATTTTTCGCAATAGCAAAAATTCCAAATTATTTTAATTTCCTGCCGCAAATCTGACAGATTCTCACGACTGCCAGTCCTTTAAAGGCATAGGTATCTACACAAGATAGTTTGATGGTTTTTATAACAAAAGCATTGATAATAAAGAATTTTTTGTAGGTTGGGTTAGCATTATTGAGCGAAGCGAGATAAGCGTAACCCAACATTCAGCGTTAAAATAGACGCACTTTGTTGGGTTACGCTCTTTTTTCTGACGAAAAAAGCAGCTAACCCAACCTACATATTTCAATATCCAATTGATATATAAACACTTTTTTAAACTAAAGATGTGTAGATAACTATGCTTTAAAGGACTGGCAGTCGTAACTCCCCGTATTTTTGCGAAAGACCTGACAAGCTTTAAAAAATCTGTCAGGTCTCAAATTCAAGGTCAAAGGACTTTTGACCACTCTCCCCATCTCACTCTTTAAAAATCTATGCAAGCACTTCAATTTTCCGACACTGCGATTACCACGCCGTTATTACAAAGCATTGTGGCATTAGGCTACACCGAAATGACCCCGATTCAGGCAAAAACTATCCCATTGATTTTGGAAGGAAAAGATATTATTGCCAAAGCCAAAACAGGTAGCGGCAAAACGGTTGCCTTTGGAATTGGCTTATTATCCAATCTCGATGCCAGTGTTTATGAAACGCAAGCCTTAGTATTGTGCCCAACTCGCGAACTTGCCGACCAAGTAAGCAAAGCCATTCGCTCCTTAGCGGCTTTTATCCCCAATATCAAATTATTAACCTTGTGTGGCGGCGTGCCGATTCGCCATCAACTCGCCTCACTCGAACAACACGCCCCGCATATTGTGGTTGGCACACCGGGCAGAATTAAAGATCATCTGATTCGCAAAAGTTTAGATTTAGAAACCGTGCGCGTTTTAGTGCTAGACGAAGCTGACCGCATGTTAGACATGGGATTTGAAGATGAAATTTCTTTTGTCGTAGCAGAAATGGTGGAAGAAAAACAAACCCTTCTGTTTTCTGCAACTTATCCTGAATCCATTTTGGCAATGAGTGAACACATTCAGCATGAGCCGATTGAAATCAGCATTGATGAAGCGCATGAGGAAGGACAAATTGAACAATTGTTTTTCAAAGCCGAAGAACAAGATAAACCACAGGCGGTCGTTGCATTGCTGAGCAAATATCAACCAGACTCAACCGTGATTTTTTGCAACACCAAATACAATTGTCAAATAGTCGGCGATTGGTTAACGCAACAAGGCTATAGCGTTTTAGTATTAAACGGCGATTTGGAACAGCGCGAGCGCGATCAAGTGTTGCTACGCTTTGCCAATAAAAGCTGTTCGATTCTGGTGGCAACGGATGTGGCAGCGCGGGGCTTGGATATTAAAGATTTATCCGCCGTCATTACTTATGATTTATCGCATGACCCTGAAGTGCATATTCACCGAATTGGCAGAACAGGACGCGCTGGGCAGAAAGGCTTGGCATTTAGTTTGTGTGCCGGCAATGAATTGGAACGCGCTAAAGCTATTGCGGCTTATCAAAATGCGGATTTGAAATGGGATAAATTTAATGCAACGCGAATCCCTAAAAATACGACGTTGAAACCTGCAATGGTGACGTTAGTGATTGATGGCGGACGCAAAAGCAAAATTCGTGCAACCGATATTTTGGGCGCATTAACCGGTGAAGCAGGATTGTCAGGCAGTGAAGTGGGAAAAATTGATATTTTTGATGTGCGCACTTATGTGGCAATTAAACGTGCTAGTGCCAATATTGCGCTGACTCGTTTGCAGCAAGGCACAATTAAAGGGCGAAAATTGCGGGTTAAATCCTTATAAGGAACGTGTAAAAATCAACTTAGGCAAGTTTATTCTTAAAATCGCTGAGGTCACGACTGGCAGTCCTTTAAGGACTGCCAGTCGTAAAGTTGCCAAGTTTATTTCGTGCACGTTCCTAAGCTTGAAAATTTAGTCAATTTTATTGCAAAACATTAGAATAAAGAGCTTTTAAAAAAATAACGATAACTTTTTAAGGAGATTAGAATGATAAAACAACTTTTCTTAGCAGCTACTCTAGCCTGCACTTTCACATTCACAGCCAATGCTGCAACGGTTTTAACCGCAGCACAACAAACGGCAACCATCACAGCCCATAATAAATGGCGCACTGCGGTGGCTGTTCCGGCACTGAAATGGTCAGCAACCTTGGCAAATACCGCGCAAGCATGGGCAGATAATTTAAAAACCACGCAAGCCTGTAAACCTGTACACAGCAAAGCGGCTGGTTTAGGGGAGAATTTATTCTGGGCAAGTGCAATGATGTATTCTGATGGCACGTCCAAAGTGCAAGCAGTTACACCTGCACAAGCAACGGATGCGTGGGGCAACGAAAGCAAAGATTACACTTATAGCACTAACACTTGTACTGCTGGTAAAGTCTGTGGTCATTACACGCAACTGGTTTGGAAAGCAACAACAGAAGTAGGTTGCGGCAAAGCTGTTTGCGCTGATAACACCCAAATTTGGGTTTGCAATTACACGCCTGCTGGCAATTACGTTGGGCAAAAACCTTACTAAGGATTCGATCAATAATAACTTCCCTAAATCCTTTATGAGATTTTCTGTAGGGGCGATTTTAATCGCCTAGTGCGAATAAATTCGCCCCTACATCAACGTTTAAAAACAAAATTCCTATGAAAAATTATGAAGTTGTTGACCAAGCAGCGATTGAACGGGCGTTATATCGAAAAGTCTCATGGCGACTTTTGCCATTTTTATTTTTACTCTTCGTGGTCGCTTATTTAGACAGAGTAAATATTAGCTTTGCCAAATTGCAAATGAACAACGATTTGGGCTTTAGCGATACTGTGTATGGACTGGGCGCGGGGATTTTTTTCTTAGGCTATTTCTTTTTTGAAGTACCGAGCAATTTAATTTTGCATCGGGTTGGCGCAAAAATTTGGTTGGCACGAATTATCATTTTATGGGGATTTATTTCCATAGCTACACTCTGGGTTAATTCCGTTGTTTCGTTTTATAGCCTGCGCTTTTTATTGGGGATTGGCGAAGCCGGATTTTTTCCCGGCGTGATTTATTATTTAACCTTGTGGTATCCGAACACGCGCCGCACTCAAACGATCTCTTTGTTTTTATTAGCGATTCCCGTCACAGGCATTTTGGGCAGTGTGCTATCCGGTTGGATTATGGCAGTTTTTAACAACTGGCACGGCTTACACGGCTGGCAATGGTTGTTTATTTTGGAAGGCATTCCGGCTGTCTTGCTAGGTTTTTTAAGTTTTGCAGTGCTCAGTGATTCGCCCGCAAAAGCGCATTGGTTAAACGATAGTGAAAAAGCCATGCTGCAAGCCAATCTTGCCGCCGACACAACGTCTGAAACTCAACAGCACGTCAATTTAAAAGAAATTTTAGCGTTTAAACGCTTATGGCATTTGGCGATTATTTATTTTTTATTGGTCACTGGCTTATACGGAATTTCATTTTGGTTGCCGCAAATCATTCGCGATTTTGGCTCGCGCAGCTTGATTAGCATTGGTTTATTAAGTGCGATACCGTATGCGGTAGCCATTGTTGGCATGGTGCTGATTAGCATTCATTCTGACAAAACCCAAGAGCGGCGTTGGCATTTAATTGCCTGTGCAGCCTGTACTTGCCTTGGTTTTATTTTGACAGTTTGCTTTGAAGATTCGCTAGGACTGTCGCTGGCAGCGTTGTCGCTATCCACCATGAGCGTGTTATCGTCAGTCGCGATTTTTTGGTCATTTCCTACCGCACTCCTCTCAGGACGCTTAGCCGCTGGTGGCATTGCGCTGATTAATTCAATTGGCGGATTAGGCGGTTATGCAGGGCCTGCGTTGTTGGGATGGCTCAGAGATATTACGCAACAAATGGAAAGCGGTTTGTTATTGCTCGCGCTGGCGCAAAGTTTGGCGATTTTGTTGATTACACGTTTGAAAACATAATCGAATGGTAAACGGCGAAATAACAAAAATAACACTCACTATTTCGCCGAACAGCTCTCTTAATTACAATAATTACAATGCTTTAAATGCTGCAATTGCTTTTTGAATTTCAGCAACTGCTTTTTCTGACTGACCCGCTCTTACAGCTTTCATACCGTTATTTATATCAGACACACCTTTGTGCACTTCTAACGCCTGTCCTGCCACTTCAGCTGCACTGCTACGCGCTGCTTTTAAATTTAGCGTAGCGGTTGAAAAATCGCTTTTTGTAGCGTTCTCTAACGCTTTTTCAAGATGCACAACTGTTTCAGCTGCTCCACTTTTTTCAGCAACAACAGGAGCAGCCGCTTCTTCTGCATAAGCGATAGAGCTACCAGCCACTAAAAGGCTAGAAACAAATAATGTGATGATAGTTTTTTTAATATTCATATAAAGATACGTTTTTTTTAAAGTTCAATTCATCAACTATGAATTGGCATGATTAGTTTGGTTTTCTTAAGCGTGAATTTTAATTTGCAATAAAAACCACCAAAGCACACAGCCACTAACCTTGCATCACCATAACAGATTGCCGCAGTAAAGAAAGCAGCAAATTTAATCTTTGCTGCATATTGTTTAACCCTTTTATTTTCTTGAAAAAAACAGTGAATAGAATCAACTACTCTGTTTGAAAAAGCTAAAAAAAAGAATTTTTGTGGCAGTGAAATTTCTCATTTAATTCAACTAAGCTCAGTTACAATGACGGAACTTTTAATCTGAAAAAATAAAATCGTGATGACAGAAAAATCGTTTATTCCGTTAAAAATTGCTGTATTAACTATTTCTGATACTCGTACTGAAGCCGATGATACCTCTGGAAATACCTTGGTAGAGCGCGTTAATGCCGCAGGTCATCAAGTTATCAGCAAAAAAATTGTCCCTGATAATATTTATCAAATTCGCGCCCTTGTTTCTGCGTGGATTGCAGAGGCTGAAGTCAACGTGATTATTAGCACCGGCGGCACAGGAGTCACAGGTCGCGACGGCACGCCAGAAGGGGTATCGCCATTATTAGACAAACAACTCGATGGTTTTGGCGAAGTGTTTAGAATGTTGTCGTATCAAGATATAAAAACCTCAACAATTCAATCGCGTGCCATTGCAGGCGTGGCGAATGGCACTTATATTTTTTGTTTACCCGGCTCATCGGGCGCATGTCGCACGGCGTGGGATTTGTTGATTCAAGAACAATTGGATGCGCGGACTCGTCCGTGCAATTTAGTGCAACTGATGCCGCGCTTGCTGGAGAAATAATGCGACCTAATTTTCTGTTACTCGCCGCTTGCTGTGCTTTCACTGGAGTCGGTTTTGGCGCATTTGGCGCACATGGCTTAAAGGCAATTCTCAGCCCTGAAATGTTGGAAGTTTACAAAACCGGAGTCACTTATCAAATGTGGCACGCTTTGGGCTTAGGCTTAATTGCTGTATTTAGCCAGCAAGCACCTAAGGCTAAATTGCTGCGCTGGGCAGGTTGGCTAATGTTTGCAGGGATTTTAGTGTTCTCAGGCAGTTTATATCTGTTAGCAATACTCAATTTAAAATGGCTGGGAATGATTACCCCATTAGGCGGCGTGATGTTTTTAGTGGCGTGGTTATTGGTCGCGTTGTTTGCAGCTAAGCAAAACTGAGTGTCACGACTGGCAATCCTTCGAGGCATAGGTATCTACACATCTTTAGTTTGCAAAATATTTATATATCAATAGGATATTGAAAATATGTAGGTTGGGTTAGCTACTTTTTTCGTCAGAAAAAAGAGCGTAACCCAACAAGGGTGTTTATTTTAACGCTGCATGTTGGGTTACGCTTATCTCGCTTCGCTCAATAACGCTAACCCAACCTACAAAAAACTCTTTATTATCAATGATTTTTTTATAAAAACTGTCAAGCTGTTTTGTGTAGATACTTATGCCTTCGAGGACTGCCACTCGTAAAGGCTACTGCGTTTTTCCATTGAGTGTCACCAGCAATTTTCTTGCTCCGCCATAATCACGATGTTCGCCTAAATAAATCCCCTGCCATGTTCCCAACGCTAAACGCCCATTTTGAATCGGAATCGTCAAACTAACGCCCAACAAAGAAGACTTTAAATGCGCAGGCATATCATCTGAACCTTCCAGCGTATGGGTAAAATACGCGGCATTTTCAGGCGCAACCCGATTGAAATAACTTTCAAAATCATGTCGGACGCTGGGATCAGCATTTTCATTAATCGACAGCGAAGCCGAGGTATGTTGCAAGAAAAAATGCGCCAGCCCAATCTGCATTTTCTTTAATTCGGGCAACTGTTGCACAATTTCATCTGTGACTAAAAAAAAGCCACGCGCTTTCGCTTTCAAGGTTAAGTTTTTTTGTATCCACATAATTTGCTAGAATCATCAAGTTTAAGGTAATCCATCACGACGGATTGTTACATTGTAGAGACACAGCACAGCATTTATCACTACGATACCTTGCCAATTTTAAATTAAAGGAGCGTGTAATGATTGAGTTAATCAAAAAATTTAATCCGAGAATTTGGTTCTTCATCGGCAGTATGAGCTGTTTTGCAATGCTAGGCATCGGAGCTTATTTGCAGTTTGTAGAACATTTAGAACCCTGTCCCCTGTGTATTTCGCAACGGATTGCCTTGTTTTCATTAGGAATTGTGCTGTTGATTGCCGCAATTCATAACCCCGCGCCCAAAGGTGTGAAAATCTACAGTATTTTAGGCACACTGGTTGCGGTGGCAGGCGGCTGTATTTCAACGCGCCACATTTGGATACAGCATTTGCCGCCAAATGAAGTGCCTGAATGCGGCCCCGGTTTGGAATATGTGTTTGAAAACTTTCCATTAGCCGAAACGATTAAATTAATGCTCAATGGCACGGGTGATTGTGCAAAAGTGGATTGGACGTTATTAGGATTAAGCATTCCTGAATTAACTCTGATGGCTTTTTTGGGTCTGGCAACACTGAGTTTGCTGCAAATTTGGAATAGACAACAGGATTAAATAATGGATCCAATGACTTCTTTGGTACTAGCCATTACCGTTTTAGTGCTAGTGCTGTATGTGTTTTTCTGGCTTATTGTGCCGTTGCTATGGAAATATTTGTTGTTGCCGTTAGGCAAACTCGCCTATTTCATCTTGCTGTTAGTATTTGGAATCAGTTTTTTTATGCTGTTTTTCGTCAGCAAACAATTAGGTATTCCTGAAGATGTGCAGCTTATGATGGCAGCTTTTTCTGCGGTAGTCTCAGGGGTAAAGTGGGCAACTAAAAAAATGTAAGCTTTTGCCGCCTACAAATATTACAAAGAAATGACTTAAGTTATGCACAAAAAATCAGAAAACTGTTTTTTCTCTGTCAAGTAGCAATTGCCAAGTATTTGATTTACAGAGAATCTTTATAAGTTATTGAAAATAAATGACTTTGTATTTTGTTAATTAACTGGTCAATGTAACAAAACTGTAATAAAAACCGATACTAAGCAACACAAAATCACAGTTATCCCCAGAGTTATCCACAGGTTTTGTGGATAACTCCATTTCTCTAACAATGATAAGCACTTAGCGCATTATTTGTTAGTTTTTCGTGCTAATTACGTCATTTTATTGAGTGAAAAATTATGACAAAAAAGCAATTTATCCAGCAAATTGTGATCCGCGCCTTGCCAGAAATTAATAATTTATCCTCCACGATTCAGTATGCTGAACAGTTGTGGGAAAGCTTGAATTATTATGGTTATGCAGAGGACAAAACCAGCACACCGCGTGAAGGTAAAGACTATTACAAACAACTTTCCGAAACTCAAAAAAGCGCGTTTGACAAATTTTGGGCGGCGTTTAATTACAAAAAAGATCGCAACGGTGCGGCAATGCGTTGGTTACAGTTGGGAGAATTAAGTGCGGAACATTATAAATTTATTATTGAAGCGGCAAAGCAGGAAAATTTAAAGCCGGTTAATAAAGGACAAGTGCGCAAAATGGCGCAGGGTTGGCTTTTTGAGAGACGCTATGAAGACTTTACACCAACCGCTGGCAATCAAAAAAAGCAGCAAGATTTGGTTTTAGTGAATTTAAAAAACGAATTAACAAATCTTAAAAATCTATACAAACTCAGTCCAAATGCCGCGATTGCCGCACAAATTAAAGCAATGGAGACCAAAATTGCGACGTTTTCAGCACCTGTTTAAATCAGACCTTCCAGGTTTTTAAAACCTGGAAGGTCTAAGCCTTAAAGACTTTCCAAAATATCGGCAATCAATTGCTGCCCTTGATAAATCAAGCCGGAATAAATCTGCACTAAACTAGCACCTGCGGCTAATTTCTCTTGTGCCTCAGCGGCTGTCAAAATCCCGCCTGCGGCAATAATCGGTAACTTTCCATTTAAAACTTGCGCTAATTGTGCAACAACATAAGTAGATTTTTCTTTCACTGGCGCACCGCTCAAGCCTCCCGCTTCATTTGCCAACGGATGATTTTTAATCATTTCGCGGTCAATCGTGGTATTGGTAGCAATCACGCCATCTATCGCAAATTCTAATAACAAGCCGCCGATATGCGCAATTTCCTCATCGGATAAGTCTGGAGCAATTTTAACCACTAGCGGCACATATTTATCATACTGTTTTTGAAGAATTAATTGCTCTTCTTTTAACGCAGATAACAGTTTTTTAATTTCATCGCCTTGCTGCAATTGCCGCAAATTTTTAGTATTTGGCGAAGAAATATTAATCGTGATATAGCTGGCAACGTCGTAGCTTTTCCGTAAACCAATTAAATAATCTTCCGTTGCCGCTTCAATCGGCGTATCAAAATTTTTGCCAATATTAATCCCTAAAATACCTTGGTATTGGCATTTTTTCACTTGCGCAATCAAATGATCCACACCTAAATTATTGAATCCCATGCGATTAATAATCGCTTGATGCTCCGGCACACGAAACAAACGCGGTTTAGGATTGCCCGGTTGTGGACGCGGTGTCACTGTGCCAATTTCTACAAAACCAAATCCCAGCGCGGCAAGTGCATCAATATAATCGCCGTTTTTATCTAATCCCGCCGCCAATCCCAGCGAATTTTTAAAATTCAAGCCCATCACAGTGACGGGTTTGTCTTTGTGAGAGGGCGCGGTCAATTGCGTGAGTCCGGTTTGGGCTGCGAATTTTAATAATTTGAGCGTCACGTTGTGCGCTGTTTCGGGATCTAATGAAAATAAAGCGGGGCGAAGGAGTGGATAAAGATTCATAACAGTTTTCAATAGTAATATGTGGACGTAGGTAAACGAGTTTGAAGAGAAATAGTTATTAGCGGATGTTACACACTGTAGAGGAAAAATACTAATCGTATAGGAAAGCTATTTCAGATAGACATTCTGGAAAATTTTCTAAGACGACCAGTCGTCTTAAAAAATTTCAGCTAAAAAAGGATGATTAATTCACGACTGGCAGTCCTTTTAGGCATAAGTATCTACACAAGATAGCTTGACAGTTTTTATAATAAAATCATTGATAATAAAGAGATTTTTGTAGGTTGGGTTAGCGTTATTGAGCGAAGCGAGATAAGCGTAACCCAACATGCAGCCTTAAAATAAACGAACTTTGTTGGGTTACGCTCTTTTTTCTGACGAAAAAAGTAGCTAACCCAACCTACATATTTCAATATCCAATTGATATATAAATACTTTTTAAACTAAAGATATGTAGATAGCTATGCCTTTGAGGACTAACAGTCGTAGCTCTGCATTTTTCTAAATCAAATTTACCAAAGTTTTTCAAAACGACCAGTCGTCTTGAAAATTTTCGGAGTTTCGCGGCAATTGACAGAAACTAATCTGTCTTGCGCAACAACCGTTATTCGGAACGAGTCAACCGATAAGGCAGCGGGTTGACTTCAGGCAAGCGTTTTAAAATTAAATCCGCCATCAATTTTGCCGAAGCCGGAGCCATTGTTAAACCATTTCTGAAATGTCCGGCATTAATACTTAAATTTTCAATCTCAGGATGATTATCTATATAAGGTATACCGTGCTCTGTGCCCGGACGTAAACCCGCCCAATGCGCAATCAGAAAAAAATCTTTTAAGGCAGGAAACAATTCCAGCGCGAATGATTTGAGCTTGTTTTTTACTTGTTCACTGGTGGATTTATCAAAACCCGCCTCTTCAACCGAGCTACCAACCAAGATTTTACCGTCGCGGCGCGGAATTAAATAATGGTCATCATCTAATATAATGTGCGAAAGCGTATCCGGTTGCGCTTGAAACAATATCATCTGTCCTCTAATCGGCTTAATTTGCAGTTTTTGCGACGCTGGGAATAAGTTTTGGGTAAATTCCCCCGTCCACGCTCCCGTTGCAATCACAACGTGATTAACAGAAAACTCGTCCAAATTTGTTTTAAGCGATTGAATTTTGTTATTTTTTTCTACCAATTCCGTAACAACACAATTTTCAATAAATTCCACACCTTGTTGCAACAGATAAGCTTTTAATGATTTTAATAAACGTGGATTACGCGCTTGGGCAATAGTTGGCAACCAAAGTGGTTTTTCAACATTCGTATGAATCTCGGCAAAAAAACTTAAATCTGCCGCTTCAACTGGAATCTGATTCGTTTTACACCATGTTTTTGCCAATTCGCTGTCAGGGTTTTTGCTAATTAATAAACCGCTTTTTGTCCATTCGGGGTCAAGCCCTGTTTCTGCAAGTAAATCATTTGCTAATAAAGGATAGTTTTTAATACTCGGAATGACTAATTGCGTAATCGCGTCCGCTTGTCGCCAAGGGTACAGTGGCAACAAAATTCCCCCGCCCGCCCATGAAGACTCTTGTGCAGAGGCGTTTTTTTCAATCACGGTTACTTTTGCACCCGCCTGTTGGAGTTCTTTTGCGGTTAATAAACCAATAATGCCGCCGCCAATGATGGTGATGTCTGTGTTTTTCATAACTTAACTTTTAGCTTGGGTGCTTTTGTAGATTTTTGCTCACATACTCTCGCAATACGGCATTTACCAAAGCTTGATAAGCGATATGCTTTTCACTGGCTTGTTTTTTTAAAAATACCAAAATGTCGTCATCCAATTGAAATGTGGCGGTTGTTTTTTTAGGGCGATAAAATTTGCCCCGAATGCCACCCGTAAAGTCATAATGGTCTGCTAATTCAAAATCATCAAACTTAGCTCTTTCTTCAAGCGTTTTCATAATTTTTAACCTCGTTTGTATCTGCGTGTCGGGCTGAAATAATTCTAATGATTTCTTCGCCGTTATCAGTGAAAAATAAATTAGCAACAACTAAAATATGTCCGTGTTGGGTTGCGCCCGTTGTAATCCATCGTTCTTCGCAATAGTTAAAGCGGTGGTCTAATTTTGAAAGTTGAAAAGGATCGTCAAATACCATTTTTGCCTCTTCAAACGAAACCCCGTGTTTACGTTGATTTAGCTTATTTTTAGTTTCGTCCCACTCAAACTGCATTTAAATAAATCCACATCGTAAATTTAAAAACAGGAGTCAAAAAACATGTTTTTGATTCACGTTATTGCATATAAATACCGGCGCGAATTATCGCATTTTTTTGCTTATCAATGCGTAATATAGCCAAGCAGTCTGTTGTTTTTTTTACACAAATAGTGGTAAAAACCCATGAGTTATATATTACTTATTGAAATAGAAGGGATTAATTATGTTGTAGAAATAGCAGCAAAACTTGTAAGTGATAAACTATGCTGCTATTATTCGCCTGTAATAAAAGGCTGTGTTGCATAACAGCAAATTGTTTTTAAACAACAAACCTCTTGAGGGGGAATTCAATGACATTTCAAAAAACTAAATTAGTGCTGAGCATTGCTACAGCAACTTTAACATTAGCCGGTGCTATGGTTTCTCCACAAGCGTCTGCGGACTATTGGAAATGCATAAAAAGCAAAACCAATACTTGTAAACATCACAAACATAAAAAAGTTGTAATCACAAAAACAGTAACTGTTACAGCACCTGCTGCGGCAGCTTATGACGACAGCGCATTGAAAGCTCAATTAGCTGCTCAAGCTGCTGAAATCAACGCATTGAAAGCTCAACCCGCTCCAGTTGCTCCAGAGCCTGTTTCCAAAAAAGGCAAAGACAACATGGTATTCTTCCGTGGCGGTTTTGCTCACTCAAATAAAGACCGTAACGGTGTTTCTATCAACAATGCAGTTGCTCTTGGTGGTGGTTTAGCTGGCGGCGTGGCAGATAAAGATGCTTGGTACATGGGTGCTGGCTTTGATTTTAGCTTAAGCGACGATTTATTCGGCTTATCTAAAGGCACTGAAGTATTAGCTGAATTGATGTTTGATTATAAAGAGTTTGGTACAGTTCCAGGCAACGCACTTGTTGGAACAGCGGCAGCAAACAACACTCGCTCTGTTACAGTAAACCAATTCACTTTAGCAGCATCTCCTAAAATTAAATTCTTAAAAGGTCAAGATTTCAGACCTTGGATTCAACCATTAGGTTTCGCATTACAAGTAGTAAGTCCTCCAACTGAGTCAATCACTGTATTACAACCAGCAATGATGTTTGGTGTAGGTGCTGACTACAGATTGTGGAACAACATTTATGTAGGTGCTGATGCACGTTATCACCAAGCAATTGGCGGTACTATGGATGCTGTAAACACTAACGGCTTTACAGCTGGCGGTTATTTAGGTATTGGTTTCTAAATCTGCACGCTTAAACCTTCCAGGTTTTTAAAACCTGGAAGGTTTGAATAAAAAAGGAGAGTTTATTGCTAAACTCTCCTTTTTTTATGCCTGCAATATTTCTGATTTACTTCAAATAACAAGATTGGCATTAGGATTTAAGAATTTACTCGATTAAACAGGTACAATTCTTTTTAAGTTCTATCCATTTTGATTTTTATGAAAACTCTCTATCCTGAAATCTCCCCTTACACTACTTTTTTCCTAGAATCCAACAGCAATCATCGCGTTTATATTGAAGAAAGCGGCAATCCTGATGGCATTGCAGTCATTTTTTTACACGGCGGCCCCTGTTCCGGCACAAAACCCGATCATCGACGTTTTTTTAATCCAAAACTTTATCGGATTATCTTAATGGATCAGCGTGGCAGCGGATTATCGCAACCGTTTGGAGAATTGCAACACAACACCACGCAAGATTTAATCAATGATATGGAGCAACTGCGTCAGCAATTAAGCATCGACACATGGCTATTATTCGGCGGCTCATGGGGCGCGGCTTTAGCACTATTGTATGCACAGCAATATCCAAATAAAGTTGCAGCGATGATTTTGCGCGGCGTATTTTTGGCTCGCAGAGAAGATTTAACATGGTTTTTACAAGAAGGCGCAAATCGCATTTATCCTGAGCAATGGCAAAAACTGCATGACAGCGTGCCGGAATCATTGCGTGATAATTTATTTCAAGGATTGTGCGCAGGTCTTTGGGGCGAAGATCAACTGGCGCAACGCCGCGTAGCCAAAGAATGGTCAGCATGGGGAGCGCAAGTTTCATTAGGCAATGATTTTCAACCGGATAAAATGCCAGAACATGTGACAGAAAAAATGGTTAAACAAGTAATGATGGAATTGCATTATGCAAAACATGATTATTTCATCCGCGAAAATCAGATTTTAGAAAACTGTCATCTGCTGCAAGCTATTCCAACCATCATTATTCACGGGCGATATGACTTAGTTTGCCCGCTAGAAGCCGCTGCAACATTGCACAAAGCCTTACCTCATGCCGAATACACTGTGTTGCCCAATTCAGGACATATTGCCAAAGGCGACGAAATGATCAATGTGTTAATCAATGCAACCGATAAAATGGCGGAACAATTGTGATGAGTTTGACTAAAAAACGTTTAATTATCGCTATCACCGGCGCAACTGGCGCGGTTTATGGCGTGCGGATGTTGCAGGTGTTACGCGAACAAAGCGAATGGGAATCGCATTTGGTGATTTCTAAAGCGGGATTGATTAATTTGCAGTATGAAATGGAGATGGATAAGGCAAGCATATATGCTTTAGCAGATATATCGCATGGCATTAATGATATTGCCTCAACTATCGCCAGTGGTGGTTTTAAAACTGAAGGCATGATTATCGCGCCTTGCTCCATGAAAACCTTAGCAGCAGTAGCGCATGGCTTTGGCGATAATTTGATTTCCCGCGCAGCCGATGTGGTGTTAAAAGAGCGTCGTCGCTTGGTAATTATGCCGCGCGAAACGCCGTTGAATTTAATCCATATTCGCAATATGGCAACCGTAACTGAAATGGGTGGGATTATGTTTCCACCAATGCCGGCGTTTTATAGCAAAAACAATTCGATTGCAGCAATGGTCGATGAAGGCGTGGGGCGGGTTTTAGATATGTTTGGAGTGAATGTGACTGGTTTGTATAAACCTTGGGAAGGCTTGTAAAAACTTGCAAATTTGATGCTTAAACTACCCCGCTGCAAACAAGCGGGGCGTTATTTTGAATTCTATAGCGCGTTAGACTTCTTTTATTTCAAAATCATGGGTAATTTCCACACCGGCTTTACCTAGCATAATTGATGCAGAACAATATTTTTCAGCCGATAAATTCACCGCACGTTCCACCGCAGATTCTTTTAAATTGCGACCTGAAATCACAAAATGCAGATGAATCTTAGTAAATACCGCAGGCACAGAATCGGCGCGTTCTGCGGTTAATTCCGCCACGCAATCTACGATGTCGTGACGACCTTTTTGCAAAATATCCACCACATCAAATGTTGAACAACCGCCCACACCTAATAACAGCATTTCCATTGGGCGCACGCCCATATTGCGTCCACCATGATCGGGCGGGCCATCCATAATCACCGCATGACCGCTACCCGACTCGCCCACAAACATTCTGCCATCCACCCATTTTACTTTTGCTTCCACAGCACATTCCTCGTCTTAAAAAAATTCATAGAATAGCATAAGTCGTTAAACAAAAGTTTTATCACCTAAACCTTCCACCTCTCTAAGACCTGAAAGGTTTTTATCCTTAAAAAACACTGTATCTTATTTTTCAACTAGCTTTTATGATGGTGATTTTGCGCCGCCTAAAACCATGCACGACACACTTCCTCTTTTGCAAAACAGCACTTTTCCAACCATTCACCGCAAACAACTGGAAATTCTGCAACTTAATTTAGGTTATTTATGCAATTTAAGTTGCACGCATTGCCATGTGAACGCCAGCCCCAAGCGCACCGAGCTGATGGACAAAGAAACAATAGATTTAATATTGGCATTTGCAGTGCAAAATCAGATAAAAACCTTTGATTTAACCGGCGGCGCACCGGAAATGAATCCGCATTTTCGTTATTTGGTTACGCAGGCTACGCAGTTAAAAGTCAAAGTGATTGATCGCTGCAATTTAGTGATTTTGGAAGAAGAAAATTTTGAAGATTTAGCCGAGTTTTTAGCGCAGCACAAAGTCGAAATTGTCGCCTCCCTGCCCTGTTATTTAGAAGACAATGTGGACAAACAACGCGGTAAAGGTACATTTTTGCGTAGCATCTCGGCTTTAAAACGCTTAAATGCGTTGGGTTACGGTCAGGAAAATAGCGATTTGCAGTTGAATCTAGTGTTTAATCCACAAGGCGCAAATTTGCCGCCAGCGCAAAAGAATTTAGAGCAGCGTTATAAACAGCATTTATTGGCGCAGTTTGGGATTATGTTTAACCAGTTATTTGCAATCACCAACGTGCCAATTCAGCGGTTTGGTAGCGTTTTAATGAGTCATGGCGAGTTTGAAGCGTATATGCAGCTGCTGCTGGATAACTATCAAGTTGCCAATTTAGAAGGTTTAATGTGCCGAAATACGTTGAGTATTGACTGGCAAGGCTTTGTGTATGATTGTGATTTTAATCAGATGTTGCAGTTGCCGCTGGGAAATCAAACAGGCAAAACGCATTTACGCGACTTAAACTTTGAAAATCTTGCCCAACAAACTATTTATACCTTGCAACATTGTTATGCGTGTACAGCCGGACAAGGCAGCAGCTGTGGCGGGGCATTGCAATAATTGTGTACAGACCTCATGCACGTTTAAAGTTTTACGAGGTCTGCCAGAAATTTTTATTATTTACAGCTTTGCGTGTTTTACAACGACTTAAAGGTTTTAAGCCAGCTGACGTTTCATTCTTTTTTTGAAAATATCAGGCACTTTTAATGATTGCATCATCGCGCTTAATCTTGCAGAAGATACACCAAACGCCGCTCCGATAATAAAAGACAACGAAATCACAATTAATGGATTATGAAAGGTTGAACTCAATAACATCTCTTGATTCAGCTTATCAGGCGTTTGCAACAAGAAAGCAAACGTTGAAGAATAACCTAAAACACTTGCAGGAATGGCTGAAAACACCGGAAAAATCGCGGCAAGACACATCACCACAACAGCAAAAGTCACCGCAATCGCAGCCATTAAAGGAAATCCAATCACAATGTTTGATGGAATAAGCGTGATTTCAATAGCGGTCGCCCACGCCATAAAAATCCCAAAAATTCCACAAGTCACAGTGTCTTTAAGTGCTTTTTGATTGCCACCTAACGCAAAATAAGCAGCCCATGCAATGGTTGCTGCCCAAATGAAAAAATATCCAGCCAAAGGGCCGATGGCAAGAAAAGTTGCTACTCCTGCCAAAATGCCAATACTGAATGATAGTGCAGTAAGATTCGTCATACTGATTTCTCCAAAATCACCTCGTTATTTATTATGAAGCTAGATTTTGCATGAGGTGGAACTACGAAACCTAACTTTAAACTTAATTTAGCAAATACAATTTCGTGGAACTTAATTTAAGAATTTTCTTGATAAAAAAAGTGCGGCTGTAAAAAACCGCACAAATAACTATAAAAATAACTAATAGTACCTATCAAGAAACTTGAGTTTACGAGGAAAATTTATGTTTGAAAATGTGGCAGATTGCCGCGCGACAGTTTGCCGCGTGTCAAATTGTCGCAGTCAAAAAGTCACGGATGTTGCGCAAAATCAATTCAGTGTTATCGCCATAATCTTCTGAAATTTTCAAAACGACCGGTCGTCTTTAAAATTTTTGGCTTAACGTCTTCAAAATCGCTTTATGGCGGGCAAAAAAAATGCGACGGGTTAGGTCGCATTGAGAAGGATATATGAACAAAAAACTCTGGCAACTTTTAGGAGGTAAGCTAGTGTTTTAAGTTGAGTAAAGTATATCTGACTGATTGCAAAGAGAAAATGTGGCATATTGCCGCGCGACAGTTTGCCGCGTGTCAAATTGTCGCAGTAAATATAATGAAAATTTACTTTCTGACGGGCAAAAAAAATGCGACGGATTAGGTCGCATTAGAGAAGGATATTTGAATAAAAACGCTGGCAACTTTTAGGAGGTAGGCTAGTGTTTTAAGTTGAGTAAAGTATATCTGACTGTTTGCAAAGTGAAAATGTGGCAGATTGCCGCGCGACAGTTTGCCGCGTGTCAAATTGTCGCAGTCAAAAAGTAACGGATATTACGCAAAATCAATTCAGTGTTGTCGCCACAATCTTCTGAAATTTACAAAACGACCGGTCGTCTTGAAAATTTTTTGCTCAACTTTCTCGAAATCGCTTTCAATCTGCATAACATCAAAAAGTCATTAAAATCACTTTCTGGCAGGCAAAAAAAATGCGACGGGTTAGGTCGCATTAGAGAAGGATATTTGAACAAAAACGCTGGCAACTTTTAGGAGGTAAGCAAGTGTTTTAAGTTGGATATAGTTTAGCTTGATAAATACCGCTTGAAAATGTGGCAGATTGCCGCGCGACAGTTTGCCGCGTGTCAAATTGTCGCAGTAAAAATAATGAAAATTTACTTTCTGACGGGCAAAAAAAATGCGACGGGGTAGGTCGCATTATGAAGGATATTAAGCATAAAAACGTCGACTTATGTTAGGAGGAAGATAAGGTGTTTTTTAACTTAGGCACAGTGTACACCAATAATAAACTTATTAATAGTGTGGCATATTGTCGCGTGACATATTGTCACAGCTAAAGTGTGGAAATGCTTTTTAACAGGCAAAAAAAATGCGACGGATTAGGTCGCATTAGAGAAGGATATTCAAAAATGAAAACGCTGACTTAATTAGGAGGAAAGAAAGTGTTTTAAGTTGCATACAGTTTAATCCGATAATTTGGGTTTGAAAATGTGGCATATTGACGCGCGACAGTTCGCCGCGTGGCAAATTGTCGCAGGCATGATAACTGTGATGATTAGTCATACTCTCATCATAATAAACCGTTAGAATTATCCACATTATTTACCTACTTTTAGAGCTATCATGGGTCCACATTATTTAAGTCCGTTTTTTACCGCCAAGTCTGTTGCCATCGTCGGAGCATCTGAACGTCCTGAAAGCGTAGGCTATCGCTTATTGCTGAATATGCAGGAAGCAGGTTTTACTGGCGGTCTTTATCCTGTCAACCATAAACGCGAACAGATTTTAGGCTTAAAAGCCTATCCTGATTTGGAATCTGTGCCCGAAAGTTTAGAGCTAGTGATTATTTCCACTCCCGCGCCTACTGTGCCTAGCGTCATGCGGCAATGTGGCGTAAAAGGCGTATCCTCCGTCGTCATTATCACGGCAGGATTTGGGGAACTAGGTGAGGAAGGAAAACTACTCCAGCAAGAAGTGCTTGAAATTGCCCATCGTTATAATATCCGTATCATTGGCCCTAATTGCTTAGGCGTTGCCCGCCCTAGCGCGAATTTAAATGCCACTTTTGGCGATGGCGTAATTCCTGATGGCAGCTTAGCCTTACTTTCGCAATCCGGCGCGGTCTGCACGGCAATTTTAGACTGGGCAAAATCACAAGAAATTGGTTTTTCTACGGTGGTTTCTATGGGCGGTGCGGTAGATATTGATTTTGGTGAAGTTTTAGATTATCTCGCTACCGATAGCAAAACCACTGGCATTTTGATGTATGTGGAAGGCATTCGTGATGCGCGGCGTTTTTTAAGTGGATTAAAAGCAGCGGCACGCCTCAAACCGGTGATTTTAATTAAATCCGGTCGCCATGAAGCAGGTTGCAAAGCCGCTATGTCACACACTGGCGCAATGGTTGGCGGGGATGATGTGTTTGATGCCGCAATCGAGCGAGCCGGTGTGGTGCGAGTTTATAGCATTATCGAATTATTCTCCGCTGCACGGATTTTGGCGAATAACTATGTGTTAAAACAAGATCGCCTTGCCATTATCACCAACGCCGGCGGCCCCGGCGTGATGAGTACCGACCGCGCCGAAGATGTCGGCGTTACAATGGCAACTTTAAGCCAATCCAGCATTGACACCTTAAACGAAGTGTTACCTGTACATTGGTCTCATGCCAATCCAGTGGATATTTTGGGTGATGCCACGTCTGAGCGTTACGCACAAGCATTAGATGTTTGTTTAAATGATGAAAATATTGATGGCGTGTTGAATATTCTCACCCCACAAGCTATGACAAATCCCACCGAAGTCGCACAATTTATTATTGAACGGGCAGAACGCAGCCAAAAACCAGTGTTAGCTTCATGGACTGGCGGACAAAAAGTCATGGAAGGACGCGCATTATTTGCCAATAGCCGCGTTGCACATTTCAATGCACCTGAAATTGCCGTCGATGCCTTTTCTTGTTTGGCAAAATACACCCGCAATCAGATTTTATTAAAACAAATTCCCTCGCCATCAAAAGAAGCCACGCCACCGAATGTGAGCGGAGCGCGTTTAATTATTCAGCGCATTTTGGCGGAAGGACGACAAGTTTTAACCGCACAAGAATCCAAAGCAATTTTGGCGGCGTTTCATATTCCCGTGAATCAAACCATTAAAGTTTCCAACGCAAAAGATGCCATGATTGTGGCAGAAACCTTTGGTTTTCCTGTCGTGTTAAAAGTGAATATGCCAGAATTTAGTCATAAATCCGACATTGGCGGCGTTAGGCTAAACATTAATAGCGCACAAGATATTTCACATAATTTTGTGGAAATGGAAACGCTGATTAAGCAAAAACATCCTGAAATCAAAGAAGTTGTGATGACAGTTGAGCCAATGCACAAATCTTACAGCGGACGCGAGTTGATGATTGGTGTGGTACGCGATCCAGTTTTTGGGCCTGCGATTAGCTTCGGTTTAGGCGGCACAATGGTAGAAATTCTGCGCGATAAAGCCGTTGCTTTGCCACCATTAAATGAATATATGGTGGAGGAAATGATTGCCAAAACCAAAGCGGGACGTTATCTAAAAGAATTTCGGCAAATGCCAGCGGCAAATAAAAAAGCCATTGTTGATGTATTGCTGAATATTTCTACAATGGTTAGTGAGTTGCCAGAAATTTTGGAATTGGATATTAATCCACTGATTGCTGATGAAAAAGGCGTAATGGCAGTTGATGCACGGATTAAAGTGGAAATTTCGCACCAATTAACGCCGTATTCGCACATGGCGATTCACCCGTATCCTTCTGAATTAATTCAACATCATCAATTGCCAAATGGCATGAACATTACCATTCGCCCTATTCGCCCTGAAGATGCGAATCTGGAAAAAGATTTTGTGCATCGTTTGTCTGAGCGCAGTAAATATTTCCGTTTTATGCAATCGCTGCAAGAACTAACACCTGAAATGATTGTGCGCTTTACTCAGATTGATTATGACCGCGAAATGGCGTTTGTGGCAGTCACCGATGATAACAGCAGCCCAAAAGAATTGGGCGTGGGACGTTATATTATGAATCCAGACGGAAATAGCGTGGAATTTGCGCTGGTTGTGTCTGATGAATCGCAATGCTTAGGCATAGGTGCGCGAATTTTAACCACCTTGATGCAAGCGGCAAAATACAAAGGCGTGTCATTGTTTGAAAGTGAAGTGTTAAGCGTGAATAAACCGATGTTATCCTTAGCGAAAAAGCTCGGATTTAACATTGAAACAATCGCTGGCGAAAATGAAGTGGTTAGAGTTGTAAAAAACTTGCGAATCTAATAAGCGATTGTTTTATCTAAAATAATAACGCTACCCATAAACCTGACAGGTCTTTAAGACTTGTCAGGTTTTAGACTCAGATTCAATCGCCTGCTAAAAATCCGTCTAACCTGACCGATGCACATAAGTCGCAGCACTTAAATTCATCATTCGGCATAACTATTGCTGTAAAATCATCTAAAAACTCATGCTAGTTTTTTCTTAACAACTCTTTTTTCCTCTAACTTTACTTGGAGAGCTTAAGTGCCGAATATAAAATCTGATAACCCTCTGATTGCTGGAAAAAATATGACCCATGTGCCACAACCTTGCACATTGGTGATTTTCGGTGGTGGCGGCGATTTATCACGGCGAAAACTGTTACCGGCTGTTTACAACCAAGCTTTAGACGGTGAATTACCAGCCAATTTTGCCGTGCTAGGTTTCGCGCTTGAAGACATGGATGATGTCAGCTATCGCGACTTTGCAAAAAAAGGGGTGGAAAAATTCTCGCGCCAAGCGGTTGACGACCATCATTGGCCAGATTTTGAACGCTGTTTGCATTATTTGCAGGGCTCGTTTGATAATCCTGAAGTCTATCAACAAATGAAAAAACGCTTGGAAGAAATCGAAGCGACTTTCGGGATTCCAGGCAATCGCGTGTTTTATTTAGCGATTCCGCCGGCGTTGATTGAAACCTGCGTGAGACAATTAAAAGCTGCCGGCTTGGTGATGCCTGTGGATGATGTCAGTCCTTTTTCACGAATTATTGTGGAAAAACCGATTGGCAGAGATTTGGAAAGTGCGCGGCAAGTCAACGCCACCTTATGCAGCAGTTTTGATGAAAAGCAAATTTACCGAATCGACCATTATTTAGGAAAAGAAACGGTGCAAAACATTCTGGCAATGCGCTTTAGCAATGTGATTTTTGAACCGTTATGGAACTCGCGCTACATTGACCATGTGCAAATTACCGTTGCGGAAGAAGAAGGCGTAGGCACTCGCGCCGGCTATTATGACCGCGCGGGCGCGTTGCGGGATATGGTGCAAAATCATATTCTGCAATTATTAACGTTGATTGCGATGGAGCCGCCTTGGAGTATGAGCGCGGACGTGATGCGTGACCACCGCCAAAGTGTGCTGAATTGTTTGCGACCGATTACCAGCGAAAATTTCGATCAGCATGTGGTGCGGGCGCAATATGGTTCAGGCTTTTATCATGGTGAAGATGTGCCGGGCTATCGTCGTGAAGATGGTGTTTCGCAAGATTCAACAACGGAAACGTTTATCGCCTTGAAATTGTTTGTGGATAATTGGCGGTGGGCAGGTGTGCCGTTTTATATTCGCACCGGCAAACGAATGCCAAAACGTGCCAGCGAAATTGCGATTCAATTTAAAAGCGTGCCGCCGATTTTATTTAACGCCAATCACGACCAACCTTTAGAGCCGAATGTGTTAGCGTTAAGCATTCAACCAAACGAAGGTTTATCACTGCGTATCGCCACCAAATTACCCGGTGCAAAATTGAAAGTTTTTCCAGTCAAAATGGACTTTCGTTATGGCGCAACCTTTGGCGAACAATCTCCTGAAGCCTATGAGCGTTTATTGCTCGACGTAATGGCGGGCGATGCGTCGTTGTTTATGCGTCGTGACATGGTGGAATCGTCTTGGAGCTGGATTGACACGATTTTAAATACTTGGTCGAGCAGTCGCACACGCTGGTTGCCAGAATACAGTGCCGGAACGTGGGGGCCTTTGGAAGCGGATCGCTTGATTGAAAACGACAATCGGAAATGGCGGTTATTATGACCTCAAAAAACTTTGTCTCAAAAGTCATTACCCATCCTCCGAAACTGGTGAAAATTGCCAATATCGAAGCTGAGTTGGATTTATTGTGGGCGCAATTTAATCAAAAAATCAATGACGGACAAACCGTGATGCGGGCATGTATGTCGAATTTGATTATTTATTGCGACAACGCAGAAGAATTGCAGGTGATTAGCAAAGAAATCACCGCCATTGTTGATGTGCATCCGGCGCGAGTGCTGTTATTGATGGGAAAAGGAAAACCTAAAACCGGCAATTTAGATGCTTCAGTCGCGATTTATTACACGCCGCAGCCCGATGGCTGGCAAGTCTGTGGAGAACGGATTGATGTTATCGCCACCGAAGATTCCACAGAGCGTTTGCCGTCCGTAGCGCGTTCACAATTGATTGGTGATTTGCCAACGACTTTATGGTGGGCATCGAGACAACCGCCACCGGAAGCCAAAGAGGTGTTTTTTCAATTAGCCAAACTCGCCAATCAAATTATTTACGATAATATGGGTTGGACAAATCCTGCCAAAGCGGTTGCCGCCATGACGCGCTGGGTTTCTGCCGAACAAGACGTACAAATTGTGTATGGTTTGGCGTGGCGACGCTTTAGTATTTGGCGCAAATTAATTCGCGAAGTGCTTGATCCACAAGTTGCTCCTGATGCCTTAGCGAATGTGCGCTTGATTGAATTGGATCATGGCCCTCATGCGTTGCCGATGACATGGTTATTAGTCGGCTGGCTGTCCAGTCAATTAAAATGGCGTGCGGTTGAAGGCAAATATATCTCAGACTCAGAATCCGTATGGCGGTTTCGGCATAATCATCGTGATATTAAAGTGATTGCACGGCGTTTGCCAAAAGGTAATCCTTTGATTTATCGCTTATTATTTGATTGGGATGGCGAAAAAGGTCGCACTTGTTTTGAAAGATTGGCAAATGAACGGATTGGGATTATAGAAGCCTTATCAACCGTACCACCGCGCGTGTTTAATGCACAAACGCCCAATCGCGCGACTTTGGTTTCTGCACAACTTGCACATCGCGACCGCGATAAAGTGTTTGAAAATGCCATGAAAGCCTGTAACGCAATGGCGGATGTTTTCCAAAAATAACAGCTTAGCTATCTATAAAAAATCGTAGAGACGCAAAATCTTGCGTCTCTACTGAAGCAAAAATCCATTCCTCCTAACGAGAAAACTATGCCTATTGATATTTTACTCACCATTATTGCCGTATCCGTTGTTCAATCTATTTTCGGCGTAGGCACGTTGCTATTTGGCACACCGATATTGCTGTTACTCGGCTATGATTTTGTGAACTCGCTAGGGGTTTTGCTACCGGTTTCTCTGGCAATTAGCACCTTACAATTGCTAAAACACCACGAAGAAATTGACATGACTTCCTATAAAAATCTGTTGATTTATAGTTTGCCGCTGGTGGTGATTTTTTTAGTGCTGGTCACAATGGTGAAAACCAAAATGGGGCTGGCGATTGGCTGCCTGTTGATTCTTGTTGCGTTAAAAAGCTTTTCGCCGCGCATTGAACGTGGCTTGCTGTGGGTGCTGGGCTATCAACGCATTTATTTTATGGTGTTAGGGGTGATTCATGGCATCAGCAATCTAGGCGGGTCATTACTCACCGCTGCCATTTATGCAAAAGATTATTCAAAAAACACTGCGCGGGTCACGGGAGCGGCAAGTTATGCAACTTTGGCGTTAGTGCAGTTGATAACTTTATTAGTGATAGGCACTGAATTTAGCATTTCATACGCAGATAAAGCGTTTTTTGTGCAAATCGGCATTGTGATGTTTTTAATCACAGAAGAAATCCTGTACGAACAAATCGCCAGTGAAATTTATAGCAAACTGTTTGCCGTTTTTTTGTTTATCTCAGGTGTGATGTTGATAATCAAATCTTTATAACTCATCAAGCAGATGTTTGGGTCGATAATAGAATGTAAGGAACTCAGGCTCTGCCTGACCTAGCAAGCAAAGCTTGCACTCCACAATCCTAGATTTGATTGCTATCAATAAAATGCTGCCGAATCTCTAAAAACTCATCCAAATGTTCAAACAGCAAATCAACCAGTTGCGGATCAAAATGTCGCCCACGTTGTTCTTTAAAAAACGCCAAAGTATCTTCTATCGCCCAGTTTTTTTTGTAACAACGTTTGCTGTCTAACGCATCAAACACATCTGCAACTGCACTTAAGCGTCCGGCAATATGAATTTCTTCACCTTTCAAGGCTTGCGGATAGCCTGAACCATCCCATTTTTCATGGTGTTCTGAGGCAATGGTTGCCGCCATTTTAAACAACGGACGATTGGAAGAAATCAGCATTTGATAACCCAGCGTGGTGTGAGTTTTCATCACTTCCCATTCATCAGGATTTAGCGGAGCGGGTTTTTCTAAAATCGCATCGGGAATCGCAATTTTACCGATGTCGTGCATCGGTGCCGCTTCTTTGATTAACTCGGCGGTTTCTTGGTTCAAGCCATAACGTATGGCTAAAAAATGGCAATACGCTGCAACTCTTTTCAGGTGAAAGCCAATTTCAGCCGAATGCCCTTCGCAAATAGAGCCGAGCATCAGAATAACATCGCGCTGCGTGGCGATAATTTCCTGATTCAGCGAATTGATTTCCGCCAAGCCGTCTTGAATTTTTGTTTCTAAATTTTCTTGATAATCTTTAAGTTGCAAATGCGTGGCAACTCGCGCTTTCACTTCTTCAAATTGAAACGGTTTGGTCAAATAATCCACGCCGCCCATGCTAAAAGCTCGCACTTTGTCATTGGCATCGCCTAACGCGCTGACAAAAATCACCGGAATGTCTTGCGTTTCAGGATTGGCTTTTAATGCCTGACAAACTTCATAGCCATCCATATCCGGCATTTTTATGTCGAGCAAAATCAAATCCGGTTTTTTTTGCGCAACCGCGTGCAGTGCTAAATTCCCGTTAATCGCGGGTCTGACTTTATAGCCGTCTTCTTTCAAAATATTGGCTAAAAGCTGCAAGTTGGCAAGGGTGTCATCAACAACCAAAATGTCCGCACTGTATTTGCTGTTCATATCCATCATACGTTTGACTAATTGTTATTATGAGTTTTCTCATGTTATCAAGATGCGGAAAAAAGTGTTAGTGTTTGTTGTTAGTTTCCAATCATTTGTTTGAATTTGCGAATTAAAACAGTTAGTTTCTTTCGCTGAATGTGCTTGTTCAACGACAAAACTTTTCAAGACGACCAGTCGTCTTTAAAAATTTTCACGTTTTTTCTCTGCATTTGATAAGAACTTAAATTGGAGTGCAAAACATGTTTTGCACTCCATCGGTTGAAAAAACCTGACAGCCTGGTAGGGCATAGCTATCTACACATCTTTAGTTTAAAAATTTATTATATATCAATGGTATATCGAAATATGTAGGTTGGGTTAGCTGCTTTTTTCGTCAGAAAAAAGAGCGTAACCCAACAAAGTGCGTTTATTTTAGTGTTGCATGTTGGGTTACGCTTATCTCGCTTCGCTCAATAATGCTAACCCAACCTACAAAATCTCTTTATTATCAATAATTTTGTTATAAAAACTCTCAAGTTATCTTGTGTAGATACCTATGCTGGTAGGGTGGGCACGCTTTTTACCCACCATTTTAACGACACGATGTGAAATTTTGGCAAAGTTTGTGGTATGAGGGGTGATAAAAATATTTTTTGATGGATAAAAAAGGTGGGCAAAAAAGCCTGCCCATCCTACCGGGCTAGATACCTGTTTGCTATCTTTTAGAGCTATAGGATGTGCTGAACGAAGGGAATCACATTAAACATTAGCGATGCGCTTCCCTTCGTTCAGCAGCATCCTATAAGTTGGTGCATCTTATCGGGTTTTAAAAACCTGGAAGGTTTAGGCAAGCCGCATAAAAAAAGCCCCGTTGGAAAAACCAACGGGGCTTTTGAGTTTTTTACAATGTTAAATCAGCTTATTGTGGCTTAACATTCGTAGCGGTTAAACCTTTAGGGCCTGACTCAATGTCAAATGTAACAGCCTGACCTGGGGTTAAAGTTTTAAAGCCTTCGCCTAAGATAACTGAATGATGAACAAATACATCTTCGCTGCCTTCTGACTGCGCGATGAAACCAAAACCTTTTGTATTGTTAAACCACTTTACAGTGCCTGTTGCCATTTGCAAAACTCCTAATTGTTAAATTTCAATCTTCTTTCGGTTATTTCAACCGAATAATGCTACTTGTAACTGCGGCTATTGTACCGTTATTTAGCAAAATATGTCATCCGCAGATTTAGGATAATCACTTAAACCGACAACATTGCAGCCCATTCTCTGAATGACTTTTGCCGCCACATCCTCAGCTATTGGCAAGATTATTGCGTGATTGAAAGGCTGTACATCTGAACATCACTGAATTTTGTTCGCGTAGTAAATTTTTTAATAATTATCTAACATGATAATATCTAGCCAGATTTAACAGGTAATAAAGGTAAACATGAAAGCACATATAGGTTTAATTGGGTTAGGTGTAATGGGACAAAACTTAGTCCTTAACATGAATGACCATGGTTTTAAAGTAGCAGTATTCAATCGTCATGGGCATACTGTGGATGATTTTTTGCATGATGCAGCCAAAGACACGCAAGTGGTTGGCGCAACATCGGTGCAAAACTTGATTGATCAGTTAGAAACACCGCGCATCGTTATGTTAATGGTGAAAGCAGGTGATGTGGTCGATATGTATATTGACCAATTAGCTCCCTTATTATCGGCTGGCGACATCATTATTGATGGGGGCAACTCATTATTTACGGACAGCAATCGCCGCACCGATGATTTAAAAGAAAAAGGGATTTTATATGTGGGCGCGGGCGTTTCCGGTGGTGAAGAAGGCGCGCGCAACGGCCCATCTATTATGCCGGGCGGCAATCCAGCGGCTTGGGCTGCTGTAAAACCGATTTTTCAAGCGATTAGCGCGAAAGCTGATGGTGAACCTTGCTGCGAATGGGTGGGGGAACAAGGTGCAGGGCATTATGTAAAAATGGTGCACAATGGCATTGAATATGGCGATATGCAGTTGATTTGCGAAGCGTATCAATTGTTATCCGAAGGTTTAGGCTTAACTTCTGATGAAATGCAGGCGGTTTTTGCACAATGGAATCAAGGGCAACTTAGCTCTTATCTAATTGAAATTACTGCGAATATTTTAGGCTATAAAGATGAAGATGGCGCACCGTTAGTCGAAAAAATTCTCGATAGCGCAGGACAAAAAGGCACAGGCAAATGGACAGCGATCAATGCGTTGGACTTAGGAATGCCTTTAACCTTGATTGCAGAATCGGTGTTTGCACGTTGTTTATCTGCGCAAAAAGATGAGCGCGTGAAAGCAGCACAACTTTTGCCAAAAGCAAAAGTCACTTTTTCTGGCGACAAACAAGCCATGATTGATGCGATTGGCGATGCGTTATATGCGGCAAAAATCATCTCTTATGCGCAAGGTTTTAGATTATTAAAAGAAGCGGCAACCGAATACAGCTGGCATTTAAACTACGGACAAATCGCGCTGATGTGGCGTGGTGGTTGTATTATTCGCAGTCAGTTTTTAGGCGATATTAAAGCGGCGTATGATAAAAATCCTGATTTAGAAAGCCTGTTGTTGGCAGATTATTTTATGGATGCGATGCAAAAATCTGAAGCAGGTTGGCGCAAAACGTTGATTTTAGCCATCGAATTAGGCATTGCGACTCCCGCGTTTTCTTCTGCTTTAGCTTATTATGACGGTTATCGCACGGCACGATTGCCAGCTAATTTGCTGCAAGCACAACGTGATTATTTTGGTGCTCATACTTATGAGCGTTTAGACAAGCCAAAAGGTGAGTTTTTCCACACCAATTGGACTGGAACAGGCGGCAAAACGTCGTCAACTTCTTATACGGTTTAAACTATGTTTGTAGAGACGTTGTATGGCAACGTCTCTACACTTCTCTTTTGATTTATTGATTTTAAATCCAACCGAAGTTTTCATTTCTTTTAATACAGTCACTTGCCGTTAATAACAGAATGGACAAAGAAAAAAAATATTTGTTATTAAATTGGATTTTATTAACCAGTTATGGCTGTATCAATCTTTTTGCTATCTACAGCTCCATTTATTCTTGGCCAACCCAAGGCAGCATTATCTGGTTATTGCTGATTATTTTTTGCCCGCCGTTTTTATATCATGTTGCCTTTATCATTTTTGTTTTTACCTTAAAAGACAAACAACAATGGCAAAAAAAGTGCCGCGTCATCACCTTAATCAGCGGTGTTTTATTGGCAGGCGGGCTGATGCAAGCAACCCAAAATATTTCGCTGCTGCGCTTTAAAGCCGCTTACCAGCCGTTGATTGTTGCCGTGACCGAAAAAATGCCCAAGCCTTGTGGCGAAGACTATTTTGACATGCCGCAAGTGCGCCGATATAACTATTCAGTCACGCAAAAAATTCTGAAAAATGGTAAACCGGCAGGTGAGCTGCTGTATAACGCACAACGATTTGTCCTGTTTTTTCGAGCAGGCTCTGTTGATATGGATAACAGTTCGTTATTTTATGACTCAGAAAAACAAAGTTGGCGATTTTTTCATAATGACAATACGCTAGAAACAAAAAACTTTTCCAATCGTATTAAAGGACTTGGCAGATGTAGCCGTTTTTAAATTTAAAACTTAGCGTTTTAAAATCTAACCTGTAGAGACGCAAGATTTTGCGTCTCTACCTTCAATAATAACCTATTGTTTTATCAATAAATCCACTTTGTCAGCATATTGAAACGGAATGGGAATTGCCCAGCTAGACAAACCAACATCCCCTGCAATCCGGTAATCGACAGTGCGTTTTGCCAATGAAAACCATTCTTGCCAACCTGCAACCACATCTGCAATATTGCTGTTGATGTCGGTTTCAACATAACCATCGCCTAAGGCTGGAATCATAATCGGTTGATTAGCCGCGCCTTTTGCAAACGATTTATTATTAATAAACAATTGATAATTTAACGCCTGAATCGGCAATGGGAAAGCATTTGGATTTTTAATATACAAACGCAACCGATAAGTTTGTTCTGTTAATCCCACTTTAATTAATTCAAAGTTTTTCAAGCTAACTTCAGGAGCAACAGGTCTTAACGCCGCAAAAGGACTATTCGCCGCGCCAGTTCCGCAGCCATTGAGCATAAAAAGGGTGAGAAAAAAAAGAATAATTCGCATCATAATGATTTTATTAAATAAAGATTGAAAGAAAAGACCTGTCAGTTTTTTAAAATCTGACAGGTCTAGGTTGATGTCTACTCAGTAGCAGTGCCAGTGCCTTTGTTGTCTTTAGCATTTTGAATAAACTGAGCTTTTAAACGACGAAACGCAGAGCGCAAGGTTGTGTCCATCACGACTTGATTACCAATAGAAACAATCACCCGCGCCAGCTCAGGAATTTGCGTTTGCGTGGAAACCAAATACACAGGTTGCACATACAACATAGAATTTCCCATCGGCAAAATCACCATCCGCCCTCTGATAACTTTCGAGCCATGTTGATCCCACAGCGTCAGTTCTTTAGAAATCTCTGGATTTTGATCAATTAACGCATCAACTTGTGCTGGGCCATTCACCTGTACATCTTTTTGAAATTTAAACACGGTGATTTCAGGTTTATAACTGTTATCACACTTGGTGTTATCCAATGTGCCTGCAATACCCACCATGCTTAAGTTATCGCGTTTTACCGGGGTCATAGGATTGACTAATACAAACTCCTCACGCCCTTTGCAATGGTTAAAATCCATTGTGATGTAATACGGCATCACAGGTTTTTGATCCACGTTAGCAAACTGCCACGTTTCCGCTTGTTCATAGAACAGCTCCGGTGTGGATTGATGATATTTTGCATACAATTTCATTTGCAAATAATACAAATCACGCGGATAACGCAAATGCGCTTGTAGCTCTGCTGGCATTTCATCTAATTGCTTAAACAACCCAGGATAGGCATGATGATAAGCATCAATAATAGGGTCTGTAGGCTCTGCAATATAATAATTGACCGAGCCATTGTAAGCATCAACCGTGATTTTTACAGAATTGCGAATGTAGTTAAATTCACCCTCAGTGGCGGCAAAATTATCTTGAGTTGGCGTAGAAGCGGGGTATTTATCTGACAACGTATAAGCGTCCACAACCCAATAAAAACTCTCTTTGGTTGTGACCAAATACGGCTCTTTATCTAAATGTAAAAATGGTGTAATCGTATGAATTCTATCGACAATATTTCTACGAATTAATATTTTGCTATGTTTGGAAATATTGCTAGAGAAAAATATTTTTTTATCCTGAAAATAAGAGGCGAACAATAATTTTCTAAAATACGATGGAATCGCAATACCATCCTCACCTTCATAATGACCTTTTTCATTCGCATCAGAATCGGATAAACCTTGCACGGTTAAATCATTCGGCACAACGGCATATTGATAAGCCTCTTGACCAAAATAAATATCAGGATGCTTCACGGTAAAGCCTTCTTCCGAATACATATTCAAATCACGCAGAAACCAAATAATCGGTTTCGCTGCATCTTGCGCTGCGGGTGTAATCACCGCGCCATATCCGTGTGTGTAGCGCAAATGCGTGTTTTCCCAGTTTTGCGCTTCTTTGGGCAATTTGCTGATATTCACTTCACGCGCGGCAAGATTCACTTGTTGCAAATGCCCGTGTAACAAATAGCGGTCTTCATTCACAGTTTTAAACGTGTAATACGGGCGAATACCTTGCAATTGCTTATAGCCATCAATTAAATATTCTCTATCCCACACCGGAATATTTTCAAAATGATGTTGTGATGCCCAGTTTTCAATATCTTTTGTCGCATTTACATTAACGGCTAAATCAATGGTTTTAACTTTTTTTAAGTCGTAAGCATCTGTGGTGGCATCAATATTGTGCTGCATAAACAGCTTTTCCATTTTTACAGGATTCGGTTTAACAATATATTCCTGTAGCAGATGCGGCAATGTCTCAAAATGACGCAATCCCCATACGCCCAGAAAAAATAAAATCGACAATATTAACGGCGATTTCCCTCTGTGTTTTTCAGAGAAAATAAACAGAATTACCGTAATGACTATTGCAAGAAACGTGAAGATTAACACCCAAATCAGTGGTAATTCATAGCGTAAATCGACAAAGCCGGGGCCATAAAATACAGGTAAATGAGTGTTGACATACAGCAACGAAAAGCGGTCGAGCGCGAAGCCCCATGCCACAAAGAGAGCGATAAAGCCTAGTAAAATGGTCAGATGAACTTTTGCCCCTAGCGGATATTCTTTGCTTTGATTCGGTACAAAAATATGTTCCATCCAATACAAGCAGCCTACCAGCAAAAACAACAACACAGCGGTCATCAATAATCCTTTTTGAATAAACAAATACAAAGGATAAGACAGCATGTAAAAGCTGACATCGTTGCCAAACACAGGATCAAGCAAATTGGCGGGGTCGTGAAAGAAAAACTGTAAGGCGGTTTCCCAGCGATTATAAAAAGGAACGGCAACAATAATGGCTAAGATTAACGACAGCGGGGTATACAGCTTTGTTGAACCATCCATAAACACGTCCGCAAACGCTTGAAAGCGGCGGCGTTTGTCTGGATTAAATAACACATCGTCAGGCGGATTTAAGCCTAAATAGCGCGAGGCAATCCAGAAATGGAAGAAAAAAATTGAGAAAAATAATAAGGTTACGCCACCGGAAAAAAAGAACCGATACAGTAATTTTAGCCAGAAATAGCTTTCCAGTTTTAACGACCTAAACCACCACAAATCGACAAAAAAATCGACAAAGATGAAATAAAAGGCAACATATAAAATAACGCCGAGTACAGCAACTGCACCCAGCCAAGCTTTCCAGTTTCGCATAACTTCCTCTTTAACCAACGTTGAGCGTTTGAAATATCATACTATTCTAACACTCCAAACTTAAATTCGTAGTGGTTTTGGCACGGCATAGTTTTTTTATAACAAGTCAGGCTGTTTACTTTTTTTGACTAAATCAGAATTTGCGGTGTGTTGGCTGGCCGAGTTTTTTTGCCCACCCGAATAATCCTAACTCCTTAGCAAGCTGTTCATTTTTTAGAACTCAAAACAGCGTCTTGAATCTACAAATCCTTAAAATAAGTTATGCTAAAATTTTTCAAGACGACTGGTCGTATTTGAAAAATTTCTCAATTCTCTGTGGCATCCATTTTGATTCTGACAATATCTGCTTAAATTTATCGGCTGCCAAACAAGGCTGTGCCAATTCTGACAATCGTTGCGCCTTCTGCAATCGCCGCCTCTAAGTCGCCAGTCATGCCAAAAGAAAAAGTATCCAGTTCGGGTAAATTCAACGCCATAACCGTTTTATGAATTTTGCGATAAGGTTGCCGTTGTAACTCATAATCGGTTTGTGGAGCAGGAATCGCCATCACCCCGCGCAGGCGTAAATTAGGCAACTGCATCACTTGCGCAATCAATTCTGGCAACTGCGTCAACATCGCGCCGGACTTAGTATCTTCATCACTAATATTCACTTGCAAACAAATATTTAGCGGCGGCAAATGCGCGGGGCGTTGCTCACTTAAGCGTTGCGCAATTTTTAATCTGTCCACACTGTGCACCCAATCAAAATGTGTGGCGATCGGGCGGGTTTTATTCGATTGAATGGGGCCAATAAAATGCCAACTGATGTTAAACGCAGCAAGTTGTTGTTGTTTGCTTAAAGCTTCTTGCAAATAATTCTCCCCAAAATGGCGTTGTCCAAATTGATAAGCTTGGGCAATATCACTGGCGGGTTTATTTTTACTCACTGCGAGTAATTGCACAGAGCCTGTCTCGCGCTGGCAAGTGATTTCAGCTTGGTTAATTTGGGTCAGAATGTGATTGAAATTTTGCTTTAGAGTGTTCATAGAAGATGTGTTAATAAAATAGTGCTACTATTAGACAATAGAGTTAAAAAAAAACCAAGCAACGACCCTCCAAGTCAGTTGCCCCTACTTTTCTTTTAGATTTTTGCGTGAGGATATTATGGATATTGCTGAATTATTAACGTTTATGGTGAAAAACAAATCTTCAGACTTGCATTTATCAGCCGGATTGCCGCCGATGATTCGAGTTGATGGTGACATGCGCCGAATTAATATTCCTGAGCTGGATCATAAAGAAGTGCATGGGTTGATTTATGACATTATGAACGATAAGCAACGTCGTGATTACGAAGAATTGTTAGAAACAGATTTTTCCTTTGAATTGCCGGGTGTAGCGCGGTTTCGGGTGAATGCGTTTAACCAAAATCGTGGGGCAGCGGCGGTATTTCGTAATATTCCAACCGAAATTTTGAGTTTAGAACAACTGAATGCGCCAGTGATTTTTAAAGAATTGTCCAATCGTTCACGCGGTTTAATTTTGGTAACAGGCCCTACAGGTTCTGGAAAATCGACTACCTTAGCGGGCATGGTTGATTATATTAACTCGACTAAATATGAACATATTCTCACAGTGGAAGACCCGATTGAGTTTGTGCATAAAAGTAAAAAATGTTTAATCAACCAGCGTGAAGTACACAGAGACACCTTAGGTTTTAACGAAGCGTTGCGTTCTGCACTGCGGGAAGACCCTGATATTATTCTGGTCGGTGAGATGCGAGATTTAGAAACCATTCGCTTAGCGATGTCTGCTGCGGAAACAGGTCACTTAGTATTCGGAACATTGCACACCACCTCAGCTGCAAAAACTATCGACCGTATTGTGGACGTATTTCCAGCGGCTGAAAAAGATATGATTCGTTCCATGTTATCAGAATCGTTACAGTGCGTAATTTCGCAAACACTGCTGAAAAAGATTGGGGGCGGACGGATTGCAGCACATGAAATTATGGTGGGAACATCAGCTATCCGAAACTTAATTCGTGAAGCGAAAGTGGCGCAAATGTATTCTGCAATTCAAACCGGACGTAAAGATGGTATGCAGACACTCGATCAAGATTTGAAAGATAAAGTAGAAAAAGGACTTATTACGATGGCAGATGCGCGTAGTAAAGCTGTAACTAAAAAAGACTTTGTTTAATTTCTAGGAGGCGAATATGGATTTTGCAGCACTATTAGCACTCATGGTGCAGAAAAAAGCTTCGGATTTGTTTATTACCGAAGGTAAGCCTCCTTGCATGAAAATTGATGGCGTGTTGACAGAAGTTTCAAAAACGATTTTAACTGCTGAGCAAACTTTGAAAATTGTTCATAGTATTATGAGTGAACATCATAAAGCTGAGTTTGCAAAAACACGCGAATGTCAATTTGCGATTAGTGTGCCAAAACTAGGACGTTTTCGCGTCAGTGCATTTACCCAACGCGATGCAGCGGGTATGGTGTTGCGCCGGATTGAAAGCATTATTCCAGACATGGAAACGTTAAATTTGCCACTGACTTTGCGCGATTTAATTATGCAAAAACGCGGCTTGGTGATTTTTGTTGGCGCAACAGGCACAGGTAAATCCACTTCATTAGCCTCCTTAATTAAATATCGCAACCAAAATACCAAAGGTCACATTATTACGATTGAAGACCCGATGGAATATGAGCACCCGCATTTAGGCTGCATAGTCACTCAGCGCGAGGTAGGTATTGATACTGAATCGTATGAAGTGGCGTTAAAAAACACCTTGCGCCAAGCCCCTGACGTGATTTTAATTGGAGAGGTGCGCACCCGTGAAACCATGCAACATGCGATTACGTTTGCAGAAACAGGGCACTTATGTTTAACCACCTTACATGCCAATAATGCGAACCAAGCGTTAGACCGCATTTTGCATTTTTTCCCAGAAGAAATGCACCCGCAATTATTTATGGATTTATCCCTGAATTTACGCGGCATTGTGGCGCAGCAATTAATTAAACGCTCGGATGGAAGCGGTCGTTATCCTGCCATTGAGATTATGCTCAATACACCGTTAGTTTCAGATATTATTCGTAAAGGCGAAGTGCATCGTTTAAAAGAAGTGATGAGGACAGGGAAAGAACAAGGAATGCAAACCTTTGACCAAGCCTTGTTGGATTTATATATGTCTGGAAAAATTAGCTACGATGATGCTCTCAACTCAGCTGATTCTAAAAATGAAGTACGACTGGCGATTAAATTAGCCTCTGAAGCAAGCAATTCTTTTTCCAGTGATGACAACGTTATGTCTTTAGCAGCCGTTGATGATAGAGAAGGAAGAGGGAAGCGGTTTTAAATCGAAAATGCTTATATTATAAAATAACACAGGAGCTTAACATGTCTGGAACAGTCTTGGTTGGCTTGGGAGTTAGCGGCTTAGCCTGTGCAATAGAGTTGCAGCAAAATCAACACGCATTTGTTGCATTTGAGAAAGAATCAGGCGCAGGTGGACTCGCACGCAGTGAACGCATGGACGGTTTTATTTTTGATTATGGCCCGCATATTCTGTTAAACACTCCGAAAATACTAGAGCCACTCAATCTGGAACTTACACAATGTCTGTGTGAATCTACGATTTTTCTTAATACCGAGCAAGTGCTGAGTGTTCCGGCACCGCTTCAGCATTATCTGCATCGCTTGCCGATAACGCAACGCTTGCAGGTTTTAGTGGATATTGCCCAGCGCAATCTTACCCCCCCCGCCTCAACCTCAAGTCATTTTCAGCAACATCTGCTTTCTCAAGCAGGCAAAACCTTGTTTGATTTGTTTTTTCAGGGCTATGAAGCCAAACGTTTGCGTTATGCGTTAACAGAAATTGATGCATCCATGCCTAACCGCATTCAATCTCCGGCGTTAGCGCAACTTTTTGGGGTGAACATCAGTCACAAACAAGTGGCATGTGGCGGTCATGATACCCGGTTCAAATATCCTAGTGTTGGTGGCATTGACACGTTACCTCAAGCTATGGCGAGCACTTTGCCTAGTGCGCAATTGCACTTTCAGCACAGCTTAATCGAAATTGATCTGCAAGCTAAGCAAGTAAGTTTTGCCAACCAACGGCAGGAATTTTTTCAGCATCTGGTGTTGTCTTTGCCGCTACCTGAAATTATTTTACGCTTGAAAAATCCACCTAAAGCGATTCTTGAAGCAGCACAACAGCTTATTTACAGCTCTCTGTATATTTTAAATTTAGGCATCGCACATCCTGCCACACAATCTTGGGCTATTGCACGCATTCCTAAGCGCGATGTTGATTTTTATAGGGTTTCCATTCCAACTCATTACTCCAAAGTCAATGCGCCTGACGGTTTTAGCTGTTTAACCATCGAAGTAGCTCATCATGAACAACGCTACCCCCTCACAGAAACGGAAGTTCGGCAGCGAATTTATGCGGGGTTAAAACACCTTAATATCCTGCAATCATCCACTGAAGTCGCAACTGAATGGCTATACAATGTTCGTTATGCGCATATTATTTATGGACATAAAACTCGTGCGGCTTTAGAGCTGATTTTTGCTTATTTGAAGCAACACGGCGTGTATAGTTGCGGCAAATACGGCGAGTGGCGCGATATGCTAATGCCTCATTCTATGCAAAGTGGCATTGACACTGCCCAACGCATTCTTGCAGCGAGCAAATACCTCGCCCCCACAGTTAAACTTTATTCATTTAATATCAATATGATGTAGATATAAGGTTGGGTTAGCTGCTTTTTGCATAGCAAAAAGAGCGTAACCCAACAAACGTTCATCTCACCGCTTCATGTTGGGTTACTCTTAATCTCGCTATCACTCAATAAGCCAACCCAACCTGTAATCTATCATATTGATTACTCAGACTTTTTATTAACTATGTCGCGAGTATTGTTTGATATAACTGCACACATTCTTTGACTTGATCAGCAACGCTGCGGCTAGTTTTTTGTGGGCATGGCTGTAGAAAACGCAAAGGATCAGCGTCAACCTCTCCCAACGCCTGCTGTAAAGCCACACAATTATCCACAGAAACCACCCAACCATTCACCCCGTCTTCCACACACTCCCCCACCGCACCACGATCAGACGCAATCACCCATACGCCCGCATAAGCCGCCTCACGCGTGACCAAGCCAAAAGATTCTGGCCAAATTGAGGGGGCAACCAACACATCTATACTGGCATACAAAACATTAACCTCTGACTGTTTAAATTTTGGGTGAAAAATAACCTGTGTGCTTCCCCATTGTGCTTGATATATTTCTCCCGATTCAAGACTGTGATCAATAATATGCACCTCCAAATGCTGAAAATTACCTTGCGACACCGCTTCTTTAAACAAATCATAGCCCTTGTGATAACTCATTCCACCAATATGAGCGACCCGAACTTTTTCAGCCGTGCTGCTTGTTGTTTTAGTTCTGGGCAACACCGTAAACAACTCCACGCCGTTTTCATTGGTAATGGTTTTTGTAATCCCAGCCCGTTGATAAATATCTCGAAATTGTTTGGAAACCGCCAAAACCGCATTAGCATTCTGCAAGCACTGATATAACTGTTGTTGTCGGGCGTTGCTGTCTCGTGTCGCAAAAGCCTGAGTGGAGTCAACCAATTCATGAGTCTCCGTCACCAAAAACATATACGTTGATAACCACCAGCCATCATGCAGAGTAATCAGATAAGGGATGTTTAATTTTCGCGCCGCATCCACGACTGAGGCAGTCATAATTGGTAAGGCATGAAAGTGAATTAAATCAAAGCCATAATTGCGGTAAAACTCTTCGCAAAACATTTCAACCATCTCATCATACGTTTCTGACCAATCCCGCAACGGTACATTCAAGCGCGTCACCAAGACTGAACCATAAAGAAATTGTTCAACCGAATAGGGGACATCAGATTCGGGATTAATTTGGCTGGTTAAGACATAAAGCTCATAATCTTCTGCATAATGATTCAGCAAATATTGCAGATGCGATTCAAACACGCGGGTTGCGCCACCAACAGCTTGCGGTGCAAACCAAACATTCACATAAAGCAGGCGTGGTTTTACTATGGCAACAGCGGTCGCAGTTAATCCCAAAGTTTGCGTTAAATTCGTTTCAAGAATTTTTGCCCCAACCGCAGGGTCATAGGACTCCAAAGCAAGTTTGCGGGCATTCTCGCCTAAGCTATGTCGAAGCGGCGCGGACTCAATCAGGCGAATCAGTTGTGCTGTCCATTCGCCAGCATTACTTGCGAACAAGATATGTTTTTCTGCTTCTACGACCGCCTTATAAGTTGCCGTAGGCGTAACAATACTAGGAATGCCAAACACTGCCGCTTCCAACCATTTAATTTCACTTTTACAATCGGTAAATGGGTCTTGCTCCAGTGCTGCAATATTAATATCGGCAGCACTCAGCTGTTGCAAATAATAATCACGGTCGGCCGGTGCTCTAAACTCAATTCTATCCGCATAAGGTTCTAACTCATCTGGCAACTGAAAATAGCCAAACGCCATAAAACTTACCTGCGGATAACGCTGCAATATCGTTAACAAAGCCGGGCCAAACACTTCATAAATCACTTGTTTATGCGCTTTGGTGGCACTGCCATAAAAAATTTGCAGGTTTTTACTGTTCTGTTTAATCTTTTTAGCGTGTCGTGCTACTTGATAAAGTGTGGGACTGAGCAAATTAGGATGCACAACCACTGTTTTATCAGCACTCACCACCTCAGAAATGCGCTCTGCCAAAGGTGGGGTGGAACAGGTAATAAAGTCAGCCAGTTGCAACGCATATTCAAAAAATGGATTATCCATCGTTAGATGAATATGCAGATTTTGGTCAATCGTACCCGCATAAGATTCTAACGGCGCAGGAAAATAACGTTCATCGAATAAATAGTCATCAATGTCATAAATCACTGGAATCTGTAATTGATGTGCATACGAAATAAGCTTAATAATGGTAAAAACAGCAGGAACACGGCAAATATACAACACATCGGTAAAAGCTAAATCGCGCTTCCAGCTTTCATTATCCAGTGTATCGGTATCTATATAGGTTGTTTTATAACCTAAAGTTTGTGCCTGCTCCATTTTTTGCACTACCCGATATTGATAGCATTGCCACAATTCTTTCGACCCTACAAACTGAATATGCCTAAATCCTCGTTTTATCTGTTGATTGGTCTTTGCACCTTGATAGCAGCCTTGTCCAGTCAAAACATGCAATGAATCTTCCGCGCTGATCAAAGTTGCTAAATCTTTGCGCCGTTCCAATAAAGCAGTAGCCATCTCACCTTTTTTTGCCAATGATTCTGTATGCGCAATGCTGCTTTGAAAAAATTGCCGTAAAAAACTATCGGCAAGCTGTTGCAATTTGCCACTTTTTTGTGAGTTTAATTGAAAACTTTTCAACAGCAGCTCTAAAACGCGCGGCAATGATTGGCGTAATAATTGGATATTTCCTTCACATAATATCTGGGTGAGCGCGGCAGTTTCTTGATAAACCACCGCAGATTGGCTATTCGCTCGAATTGCCGCGCTGAAATCCTGCATCGCCTCAAAATTTCTCTCTAATAAGCGATTCGTTTTACCACAATACTCCAATAGCAAAGTTTGCTCAGAAAAATCAGTATTACAGCGGACAAAATCAAAGATATTTGCCGCTAAAGAATAATCTCGATAAAGATTTAACAGGATAATGCCTAATAAATACAAAAACCGCGCTGATAATTCCCCAGCTAAGTTGCGATTGTTTAACAACAGGTGACTATAACGATAGCTGTGGGTAATAACCGGATACAGATAAGCGTGATAAAGAGAACGCGCTTGTTCTTGTGCCGTGTGTTCGCAGTGCAACTGTGCATACAACTCAGTTTCAAGCCATTGCAGATCATCTGAAGACAAGCTGTTATTAGCGTGGCTGGCAATAGCTTTTAATAAAACCAGTTCAAATACAGCTAAACCTTCAGTATGACGGGTTTGAAATAAATTAAAGGTTAGCTGCTGCTGTAGCCAAAAAGACTGTCCTGCTTGTAACAAAATACAACAAAAAACTAAGATTTTTGGATAGATTTCTGTGTTATCAAGCGTTTTTACAGTATTAAGCAGCTCCATCAAGGCCGTTTTTTGCTCGTTTAGGCTTAAATCTTCACGCAGTGGATTAAGAGCGCAGTGATAAAGTTGCTGCACCATGCTTTCGGTTAATGTCAATGGACTATTAAGCAGTTCAGTTTGTAGTGCTGAATCGAAAAATGCATGAATTTGGCTTTGCGGTTTTAGCTCCTGTAGCATTGCAATCGGAATTTGCGCAAACACAAACGCACAACAGCCATCGGATTTTCCAAGCTCAATCAGATCATAGCGTTCTAATTTTGCAGTGGTTGTGCCAAAAACAGTGTTATTGAATGCAAAGTAAATCGCGCTGCGTTGCAATGGCTCAGATTCGTTATATGCCCAACCATAGAGTTCGCCCGTGGGAAGCACTCCGTCAAAATAACCTTGTAAATCATTGGCAGGCAGGTTGATGTTTCTGATTGTCGCTCGTTGTACATGCTTTGCAGGTCGTGCTGGTTTGGTTAATTTTTTGATGTTTTTTGCAATTTTAATAAGGTAGTTTGACATCACACGACACCCAATGTTTTAGAAAATAGATTCTTTAAGTACATGACAAAGTAACTGCTCGGCTCGATTTTCACGACAGCCAGTCCTTTAAAGGACTGGCAGTCGTAGTGCTTCCGAGTAGTTACATGATAAAAATCTAAACAAGAGTACAAGCTTAAGTTTGCACTTCAGTAGATTATTAACTTTTAAGTATTTGTTATTCAAACTAATAAGTGAAATAAACAGAAAACTATTAAAAACTAGAGTGGTTTAATTAACCAAAACTCATTGGCAGAATAATAAACCGGCTGTCTAATATTTTATCATCAACCACAATACTAACAACACTAATATGCGGACTTCTTAAAACAACGTGTGTTAGACATCAAACAAATCTAATTGTCGATAGTTCATGCCATAGGCTGTTTTTTCTAACGAAGATAAATTAACCCCAACTAAGCGAATTTTGCGCTCTCCAACTTCAGTGTTTTTTAATAACGCGGCTAATAACGATGTTAAAACCTCGTCCGTTGCAGTCAAAAGAGAGCAAGAAACCGTGCGACTGCGCGTAACTTGCACAAAATTATGATATTTAATTTTGACTGTCAAAGTACGCGCCGTCAGTTTTTTATCAGATACTCGTACTAACGCCTGTTTTAGCAATTGTTGCAATTGCAACATGATTTCATCAAAGTCTTTAATATCTTCTGAAAATGTCGTTTCTGTGCCAATTGACTGGCTAACGCGCTGACTATTTACCGGACGTAAATCAATACCGCGACAAATATTGAAATAATAATCACCTGCTTTGCCGAAATACTGACGCAATATCAGTTGCGAATATTGCTGTAAATCCCGCCCAGTTTCTATTCCTAATGCCTGCATTTTTTTACACGTTACTTTTCCTATCCCGTGAAATTTATGGATAGGTAAATTTGCTGAAAATTCCGCGCCTTGCTCTGGACTAATTAAATACAAACCATCCGGTTTATCCATGTCCGAGGCAATTTTTGCCAAAAATTTATTATAAGACACTCCCGCAGAAGCCGTGAGTTGCGTTTGCTGTTTGATTTTTGCTTTGATTTCCTGAGCCATCAAAATCGCAGAGCCTTTGCACAATCCAACCTCACTCACATCCAAATAAGCCTCGTCCAATGATAAGGGTTCGATAATGCTGGTATATTGGGCAAAAATTTTACGGATACTCTGCGATGCTTCTCGATAAGCATCAAAACGGGGCGGTACGAAAATAGCGTGAGGACACAAGCGATAAGCGTGTGATGAAGGCATGGCAGAATGAACACCGTAACGCCGCGCCTCATAACTACAAGTTGAGACTACGCCGCGCGAGTTAGGATTGCCGCCGACAATGAGGGCTTTATTGCGGTATTGTGGAAAGTCACGTTGTTCAACCGCAGCAAAAAAAGCATCCATATCAATATGAATGATTTTTCGCTGCGTTGTCATTGGACTTAATCAGGTGTTTTTTTGGAAATATCTGAAAATTCAAACTGTTCTGTTTCTTGCCAGTTTGAAAACGGGAACGGTAAAACTTCTGTGTTAAAGGTTAAGTACAACGTCAGATGATACAAATAAGCAGAAAGACTGCGACTAAAGCTCAAAATATTTGTATTACTGCCACCTGTTAATAAAGTGGTAAGCACTTGCCATAAAATAATCACCCAAAGTAAGGTTCTCACCATGCTGACAATTACCACCAGCATCAGCATGAAAAATATTCTTTGCCAAGTGCTGGTTTTTTTTAAATTATCATTCATTTTTTCTGTGATTAAGGGTGTTTCAATTGTCATTTTAGCCACGGTTCATAATATCACGCAAATCTAATGCCGCAGCATTGGCTCTGGCAATGTAATTTGCCATTGAGAGTGAATAGTTAGCAAACAAGCCAAATCCATCACCGCTTAAAATCATCGGGCTTAGAATTGGAGTTAACGCATTTTCCATTGCGTAAATCATAGTATCAACAGTTCGCATGGCGCGTTTATCTTCCAAAATAGCCGCAAAATCATGCTTAATGGCTTTTAGAATATGCAACAATCCCCAACTTGCACCGCGTGCTTCATAAAACACGTCGTCGATTTCAAGCCAAGGGGTTTGCTCAACAGGGACTTTAGATTGATCTAGTAAAATCATTTTTGCATCGGTGAGTGCAAAGAGCGCGTTTCGACCACTACTTGCAGAGAGACGGGTTGATAGACCGCCTAAACGTTTAATTACCACCTCTGTGTATTGCCATAAGTTGTCAGCGCGGGAATAAAACTGCCCACGATTAGCTTGACCTTTAGGATATTTAAGCCGTGCCATATAAGCATGTAACGAATCAATCCCTTTTTGATATTCAGATTCTGTGGAAGGCAATGCCCATGAATTACGCTCGTAGTAGAAATACGGCTCTGCAACTGATAAATCTGGGTCTTCCGCAGATTGGGATTGGTCTCGTGCAAAGTGGTTTCTTAATGCTGTTGAGCCATCACGCAACATAATCAACGCGCCATATTCCCAGTTTTTAATGTTGTCTAACAATAATCCGGGAGGTGCAACGTCGTTAGTAATATAGCCGCCACTTTTGTGCATTAATACTTCTGCCATATGCGCCAATGTATTGGTGTACATATAACCAATCGGCAAGTCTTTGCTATCACCCTCGGTTAATTTTTCGTCAGCGTATCGTTTAACAGCCTCTTCTTCAACATTAAATAGACCCGGCTCCATGCCCCACCATCCACCTAAGACAACGAGAACAAAAAGAACTACGCCAATGAAAATACCAAAACTCCAGAGTATGCCTTTTGACTTTGCGTCTTGCAGTGATTCGCTAGCTGACATTTCTTAGTATCCTGTAAATTAAGAAGAGGTAAACGGTAAAAAAACAGTGGGGGGTGTTATGAAAAACATGGGGTATAGTAGCAGATATTTGAAGTCTTTTCAGTGTTCAGTGCATTGCAAGCAAATAATGCAGCGTTATTGACTAATTTAAAAGTGTTGCAAAGCGACATGCCACTATTTCACTTAATTGCGTTAAAAACAAATTGCCCATGCTGTAGTGAAAACGATTTTCGTCGCGACTCCCTATGACAAGTAAAGCTCGAAGATTAGGGAGTAGAATCGGGATGATGGCACAAGATTTTACGTCTGGAGCATGTTCTGCAAATAAAAATTTATTTTGCACAACATTCAAACGTCCACAGCGGGGTTTTTTATGAATGAACTCAACAGTTAAACAAGCAATGTTTTTGTCTCCGGGAGCAATAAAAAACTCATTGACCTCAACATTACTGTTTTCCTGCATAATTTTAAGTGCGAAAAAATCAATTAAAAAACATTCGGATAATACTTTTTTTAAACTATGAATTGCAGATTCAAGATTTGTGGAGCTGAGCAAAACCAACGTTAATTGGTGCATTCTACTTGCGCAAAGGTCATTTTCAGTGGCTATTTTCACTAAGTAGTGCAATTGGCTTTCTAGTTTGCTTTGCTTGTTTTTAAAGTTTTCCAACTGTTTTGCAACTAAAGACACGACATTGCCGCGAGTCGGTTGCACCAGCGTTAAAGATTCTAGTAACTCATCGTAATAATTAAAAAAATCGGGGTGTGTTTGCAAATAGTGAGCAACATGCTCTGGGTTTAACTCATCTGCTTCCATCATAAATCAATAGTACCCTCAAAAACGGACTCTGCCGCACCTGTCATAAACACTGCAAAACCTCTGCCTTGCCAGTGAATCTTCAACTCACCGCCCGGCAAACTAACTTTTACATTTTCATCTAACAATCCGCGTTCTATTCCTGTGACCACTGCCGCACACGCACCACTGCCACATGCCATCGTTTCGCCTGCTCCACGTTCAAAGACACGCAGTTTAATGGTCTTTCTATCCACAATTTGCATAAAGCCAATATTTGCGCGTTGCGGAAAAAAAGCATGGGATTCTAATTTTGCTCCTAAATCATTGACAGGAGCAGCTGCAACATCTGACACAACCAGAACTGCATGAGGATTACCCATCGAAACCGCTGCAAAAGTCGCGTCAATTCCATCAATATTCAACGTATAAAGTTTTTCTTCGCTAATCGCTTGCAATGGAATTTGCACAGGAGAATGACGTGGAATGCCCATATTCACGGTAATTAAACCATCCGCATCCAAATTTAATACCAATTGTCCACTGTCAGTATCCACACAAATTTCATTTTTTTGAGTTAGATTTTTATCGCTTACAAAACGGGCAAAACAACGTGCGCCATTGCCACATTGTGCGACTTCGCTGCCATCTGCATTGAAAATGCGATATTTAAAATCAGCATTCTGACTCATAGGTTTTTCTACTAATAACAGCTGATCGCAACCTACTCCAAAATGACGATTGGCAATAAAGCGTATTTGTTCCGCTGTTAAGCTTATCGTCTGAGAAATAGCATCAATTACGACAAAATCGTTGCCCAAACCCTGCATTTTTGTAAACTTAATTTTCACGCGAATCCTCGTCCATAAACCATTGCAATTATCAGAGCTTTTTATAAAAACACTTCAGCTTTTTCAATTTTACTTTTTTGTACACCCATCACCGTTGTCCCGCCATCTATGCTTTTTTTAATCTCAATTTGCGAAGCACTCACTGATTTTAACTTGCCCCGATGCTCTACAACCGCAGTGGTAATAACCACTTCTTTACCAATATAGTTTTGAATGCTATCTATATCGACAGCTCTATAATGGCGAGTTGCTTTAACGCGAAACACAGACTGGGTATTATCCTCACCCTCATCTTCTTCACTTTCATCAGGCACAACTGCGCGTGGTGGCGGAATCGGAGTAGGTTTAGGTAAATTAAGCTTTTTAACTTTAGCAGCGGGCAAGACATCAACAGAATGTTCTATTTTGGGAAGAGCTTTACTGATTTTATTACCAAAGCTGTTAAAAAAGTCGACTGTCATCGTAAAAATATACCCATTAACCAGCACGAAAAGTAATAAGCTACCTAAAAAATAATAGATAATTTTACGCGTTTTGCGTTCAAAGCGATAAGCAAACATCAGCGGTGAAAAGGGGAAAAAACAGATAATCCATAATCCCCATAAGCGGCTAGTTCCAAAAGCGAGAGCAATAAACCAGCCCCACATCCCCAGTAGAATAAGTCCACTTAGCGTAAAAACTATTTCCAGTGCGTTCATAACAGAACCTCGTTAATGATACCTAAATACTAGGGTAACAGAGTTTCGTTTTCCCAGAGACTTGCCAAAGACTCCCTAGCACGAATTACATAAACTTTCGTGTTGTCAACCATAACCTCAGCGGCACGAGGTCTGGAGTTATAATTAGAACTCATGGTAAAACCATAAGCTCCAGAAGAGCGAATCGCCAACAAATCGCCTTGATTTATCTTTAAAGCTCTATTTTTACCTAAAAAATCACCAGTTTCACACACAGGCCCGACAATATCCCAGTGCATAGTTTCTGCATTACTTTCTGTATTCACAGGAATAATCGCTTGCCAAGCTTGATACAAAGCCGGACGAATCAAATCATTCATGGCAGCATCAACAATGGCAAAATTTTTATCCGCCGTGCTTTTTAAATACTCTACCCGCGTGACTAAAATCCCTGCGTTGCCAACAATGGCGCGTCCGGGCTCTAGTAAAATTTCAAAATGATTTTCACCTAACCGCGCTAACAACGCTGAAATATATTCAGCAGGCTCAGGTGGTTGTTCTTCGTTATAACAAATCCCTAAGCCGCCCCCCAAATCCAGATGTTCTAGCTCAATGCCCTGCGCTTTCAGCTGCGCAACCAGCACCAAAACTTTGTCCAGCGCGTCTAAAAACGGACGAGTTTCTGTTAATTGCGAGCCAATATGACAATCAATGCCAACAACTTTTAGATTAGGCAATTGTGCTGCGCGTAGATATTCTGCAATTGCCAATTCACTGGCAATACCAAATTTATTCTCTTTCAGTCCGGTGGAAATATAAGGATGAGTTTTTGCATCAACATCAGGATTAACCCGCAATGAAATCGGCGCAATCACACCCAATTCCCCCGCCAAGTGATTAATTCTGTCTAACTCGCTACTTACTTCCACGTTAAAACAACGAATTCCCACTTTTAATGCGGCAATAATTTCATCACTGCGTTTTCCAACCCCAGAAAAAACAATTTTTTTAGGATCACCACCTGCTGCCAAAACGCGCTCTAATTCACCTATTGATACGATGTCGAAACCAGAACCTAATCGCGCCAGCACATTCAAAATGGCTAGATTCGAATTGGCTTTCACCGCATAACAAATCAAATGTTTCTGTACACCAAACGCATTATTAAAAGCGTGCCAATGTCGCTCTAATGTCGCTTTAGAATAGATATAACAAGGCGATCCGTATTCTGCAATAATGTCAGCAATCGCAACATTTTCAGCAAAAAGGTGTTGTTCTTTATAATTAAAATAATCCATAACTTATTGATTTTTTGAAGGAGTTTGTTTTTCAGGCTGGAGTTTGACTTCATCAGCGGACGGCTGAGGCTTTTCAGTATGTATCGGTGGCACAGTGCCCGGCAAATACAAAGGGCCTGTTTGCCCACATCCATAGAGCAAAGGCATTGAAACGAGCAATATTAATAGAGAATAAACTTTCATTAAGAAGGGTTGCAGTAAAAGACAAATAAGAAAGCTTTCATAATAGGTTACAAAATAGCTACTTTTAAGAATTCTACCTTAAAAATAGTGATATGCAGAATTCTAGCAGTAACAAATGGTGTTTAGAATATTTTTTTAGGCATAACTTGAAAGCAGCCAGCTATAACGTTTTACTTTGCAGCAAGTTGTCACTAGACTAAACCTAGCAAGATAGTTAGAAATAATCCTTTTTAAACTTTACGGAGAACACGCAGGTGCTGATAACTGTCGAAAACCTCATTTTTGAATACACCGGATTTCGCGCTTTAAATGATGTCTCTTTTTCCATTCCCGCAGGCAGCATTACAGCATTAGTAGGGCCGAATGGCGCGGGAAAAACCACGTTATTGCGCTGTTTGTCTGGTTTAGAACAACCTTTGAATGGCGCAATTGCCATTGATGGGATTGATGTATTAGAGCAGCCGCGTTTATGTCACCGTAAAGTCGGCTATTTGTCTGATTTTTTTGGACTTTACGATAAGCTAACCGTCAGACAATGCCTGCATTTTGTTGCCAGAGCGCAAGGCATTGAGCCAGATGATTGCCCAAACGCGATTGCGCTGGTTTGCAAACGTTTAAATATTTCCGATCGCTTAGAAAGTACGCCCGCGCAACTTTCCAGAGGTTTGCGACAACGGGTCGCAATTGCACAAGCCATTATTCATCAACCGAAAGTGGTGTTATTAGACGAACCCGCCTCCGGTCTTGACCCCGAAGCACGCCATTCCTTAGCCGAATTGTTTTTAGAATTAAAACAACAAGGCATGACATTGATTGTTTCCTCACATATTTTGGCGGAGCTTGAAGCGTATTCCAGCGATATGCTGATTATTCGCGAAGGAAAAATTGTTGAACAAGTCGCAATTGCCCAACACAACACGCAGCGCAAAGCCTTTAAATTAGCGTTATCCGCACCGGTGCCGAATTTGGCGGAAATTCTCGCAAATATTTCATTTTTATCGACTATTTCCGCTAACACGCAACAAGCCACTTTTCAATTGAAAGGCGATGAACAGCAGCAATATTTACTTTTAAAAACGTTATTGGAACAAAATTTGCTAGTTTGTGAACTCAGCCCAATTGTGACAAATTTCCAAGATGTTTATTTATCGACATTAAAATCATGAATCCAGAACTGCAACGCAATTTTTATTTAGAATTTTCCTATTCCCGATTAATAGGAATGCCGATATTTTTAGCGGTGATATTTGCGCTTACCTATTTATCGAATGACAATCAATTTAATGATGTCACTGCAAATATTGCAATGAGTCTTTATGTGTTTATCGTCTTATTTTGGGGTGCGCGCCAAGCTGCCGAAAGTATTGCCGATGAATTGCGTAATCACACCTGGGATATACAAAAAACCTCTGCGATTTCACCTTGGACATTAACGTGGGGAAAACTCTTTGGTAGCACGTTATTTAATTGGTACGGTGGTTTTTTATGTTTATTCGTTTATCTATTAAGCACCAGCAAACCTGAGTTTATTTTTATAATTATTGCTTACGCGCTTAGCAGTGGCTTATTAGCGCATAGTTTAAGTTTATTAGTTAGTTTATTTGCACTGCGAAAAAAACAAGCTTTCAATTCTAGCATTGGCTATCTATTTGTATTATTTATGCTGTTTTTTAGTTTAGGACTGCTTAATTGGGCTGAAGATAGCGTCTTGAAAACTATCCGTTGGTATAGTTTTGAGATGAATACGCAAACCTTTGGTTTACTTAGTTTATTATTAGCCTGTGTGTGGAGTATTGTCGGCGTTTCTCGTTTGTTAGCGCAAGAATTACAAGTCCGCACGCTGCCTTGGGTATGGCTGTTATTTATCGTTTTTTTAGTCGTTTATATTCAAGGATTATTTTTTCAAGACCCAACTTGGCATCAGATTATTATCAAAAGCTCTGCTAATATTCCATTTTCGCCCCCCATTGCATTAACGGCATTTTCTATTTGTACCTTTTTCGCTTATTGCTTAATTTTTATTGATGATAATAATCCAATGCAAATGCGGCGATTATGGATTTATGCGAAAGAAGAAAATTGGGAACGCTTTTTAGAAGAAATTCCTTGCTGGTTAATTAATGTCATTATCTCAGTGCCTTTATCTATTTATTTAACGCTATTTTGCTTAACAGAATCCGCTGAGAAATTACATTTATATCCGATTCCAATTGTTTTATTAATGGTGCGTGATATAGCGATTATTTTATTTGTTAATTACGCAAAAAATTCTAAACGAGCATTCAGTTTAAGTCTTGTTTATTTAACCTTTTTATATGCGATTATTCCGGCAATATTTTTACAAATGAATTTCACTTTAATGGCGGGTGTCTTTCTGCCGTTATTTACCAATAATCTTGCCGTTTCAATCATCTTTTCAGGCTTACAAGCCGCAGTTGTGGGTTATTTATTATTTATCCGCTGGCAAAAAACTGTTAATCAATTGTCATAATTTACTTGGAGAAACTATGTCTACTTTGGAAAAAACAGCTGTTGAACAGTTGTTACAAACGTTTATCGACCCGAACAACGGCACGGATTTAATGTCGGCAAAAGCGGTGAAAAACATTAGTATTGAAGATAATAATGTCGCCGTGACTATGGTGTTAGGTTATCCGGCAAAAACCTATATCAACACCTTGAAATCTGAACTAGAACAGCTTTTGCAAGGTTTGGCAGGCGTTGGCTCGGTTAGCGTGGCAGTGGAAGTGAAAATTGTGTCTCACGCTGTGCAACAGAATTTGAAACCCACGCCGTCGATTAAAAATATTATCGCGGTGGCATCAGGCAAAGGTGGGGTAGGAAAATCAACGACTTCGGTGAATTTAGCCTTAGCGTTAGCGGCTGAAGGCGCAACGGTGGGAATTTTAGATGCGGATATTTATGGCCCTAGTATTCCGATGATGCTGGGTTTGTCTGGCTTGCCAGAAAGTTTTGATAATAAAACCATGCAGCCGAAAATTGCTTATGGAATTCAAAGTATTTCGATTGGCTATTTAATTGCGCAAGAGCAGGCGATGATTGTGCGTGCTCCAATTGCGGTGAATGCGTTGCAACAATTGTTGCGTGATACCGCTTGGGATAACGTGGATTATTTGATTGTGGATTTGCCGCCCGGCACGGGGGATATTCAATTGACGTTGGCGCAGCAAATTCCGGTGAGTGGCGCGGTGATTGTAACTACGCCGCAGGATATTGCGTTGTTGGATGCGCAACGTGGTTTGGGAATGTTTCAAAAAGTGAATGTGCCGGTTTTGGGTTTAATTGAAAATATGAGTGTGCATATTTGCAGCAATTGCGGACATGAAGAGGCGATTTTTGGTTCGGGTGGCGGGCAGGCTATGGCGGATAAAAATCAGCTGGAGTTGTTGGGTTCGTTGCCGTTGGATAGGGCGATTCGGGAAAATGCGGATGGTGGAAAACCTACGGTTGTGGCTGATCCTGATAGTCGTGAGGCTGAAATTTATCGCGAGATTGCCAGAAAAATGGCGGCGAAATTGGCGTTAAAAAGTAAAGATTTTAGTAGTAAGTTTCCGAATATTGTTATTCAAAATACCTAATATTTTTGATAGAAAGTAGCCTGCGTAAAATGCGGGTTACTTATCTATTTCGCTAAATGTGCAATAAACATTTCAATTGCATCACACGCTATTTGCGCACCATTTTCTTCCCTTACTTTGCGCGATATTTTTTCAAGCTGTATTTTTTTCGCATCATCGTTTAATAATTCAGAAAGTAAGCGAGCCATCTCCTCTGCTTGATAACGCTGGCTAAAAATAACCTTAGCGACACCCAGTTTGTTAGCACGATAAGCATTATCAAACTGATCAGCAACTACAGGAATAAGCAAAGAAGGCACCCCATATTTCAAACATAAACCAATCGTTCCTATGCCGCCAGAATGTACAACAGCTTTCGCATAAGGAAATACTTTATCGTAAGGCAACCAATCAGTGACTAAAATTTCACTTGAAGACTTTAATTCTGCATGAAATTTTTTTGCTGCGACAATAATCCCTCTAACATTAAGTTTTTGACAAGCTCTTATACTTTCTTGACAAAATGCTACGGGGTTATTCCGAGAACCCGCACCTAGGGTAAATACAATCGGTGATGAACCTGCGGTAATAAAGCTATTTAAAGTAGTAAGGTTTTCTGATGCGCCAAGAAAGGATGGTTCAAACCAGCTAAAACCACACACTATTGTTGATTTAGGCCAATCTTTTTGTGGCTGGACTAAAATAGGTGAGGTTAATAAAAGATTTAAGTCAGAGGAATATTTTCCCTCAAATAAAGGATGTTTATAGTAAGCTTTATCTAATGAAAGTTGATAGAGTACAGCGGGTACTTTCACTAAATAGCTTGCATAATAAAAAATTGAAAAATAGAGCTTTTGCAGTTGCGGCCAATACAGTGCAGTTGAACGTTGTATCATTTGCAGCTCAGGAAATAAACACGGTTCGTAACGAGAACAAACAGCTAAAGGGAAAGATGGAGCATATATCCAAGGCTTGCCTGCTTGTTTAGCTATTAAGCGACCCAATAAAACAGAATAAGAGCCGATAATAATATCTGCTTGATGAGCTGCATTGAGCAACACCGCCGTCTGAAAACGTAACGCCTTCAATGAATGCGGTTTAGATAATAAGCTTGGTTTATCAAAGACAATGCTTGAGAAGCCCAATGATAACACCGTGTTTTTTTGAGTTGAAAAAGTAGCAGCAGTGACATGGTGTCCTCGTTTTTGTAGCTCTTGCCCCAAAGCATACAAAGGAAGTATTCCACCGTATGAGCCTTTTGCGATAATTAAAATATTGCTCATTTTAAAATTTAGAACGCGGTTGTAAAAAAAACTGTGTAAACCTTCATAAGTCATGTTTATACACAGCAAACTCCAGTTTCATAAATGTGCTTATCAAACTGAATCAAAAAACACATAAACGCCACTGATTTTACACGCTGCCACAAAAAAATAATCATCCGTGTTTATAAAAAGTTTAAATATTCACATTCAACCCTCATACTAAGTGACAGCGGTTGATAGCAAAAACGTCGAGACTCGCTTTTCGCAATTCTCAATTCATAACTCACACACAGGTGAAATAATGGCTTTTAGTAATTTTTTAAACAGCGTAAAAGATAAAATGTCAGAACTGAAAACGGATGTTTTAAAATTTAAAAACAAAGAATTTTTACACGCAGCAATGGCTGGCTCTGCGTTGATTTCATTGGCGGACGGCACAATTAGCTCGTCAGAAAAACAAAAAATGATTAAATTCATTGAAAATCACGACGCGCTGAAAGTTTTTTCCACAAAAGAAGTAATTGATGCGTTTGGCGAATATGTCAGCCAGATTGAATTTGATAAAGATATTGGTGATGCAAAAGCGTATGCAGCGTTGGCAAAATTAAAATCAAATACGGAAGCTGCAAAATTGGTGATGCGGATGATTTTGTCGATTGCCGCGTCAGATGGCAATTTTGATGAAGATGAGCGCGTGATTGCGGTGAAAATTGCCGGAGAGTTAAATCTTAATCCAGCGGATTTTGATTTACACTAAGGTGGGATTACGACTGGCAGTCCTTCAAGAACTGCCAGTCGTGATATTTATGCCAACAAATTTTTTAACAAATCGCCCAACTTTTGCTGTTGGCGATCTTTCTGCAACCGATTGGCCACAATAATACTTTTTAATTCCGATAACGCTTGTTGAAAATCGTCATTCACCACCAAATAATCAAATTCATCATGGTGGCTCATTTCCGTGACTGCATCCGCCATGCGCCGCGCAATCACCTCTTCACTGTCTTGCCCGCGTCCGCGTAAGCGTTTTTGCAACACTTCAATTGACGGCGGCAAAATAAAAATCGACCAACATTCGGGTAACATTTCTCGAATTTGCTGCGCACCTTGCCAGTCAATTTCCAAAATCACATCAATGCCGCGATTCAAATTATCTTCCACCGCTTGCTGCGATGTGCCATAAAAATTATCAAACACCTGTGCATATTCCAAAAAAGCCCGCGCTGCAATCATCGTTTTAAATTCATCCACTGAGATGAAAAAATAATCACTGCCATGCACCTCACCCACTCGCATTGCGCGGGTCGTGTGAGAAACCGAAACGGTTAATTGCGCCACTTCTTGCAGCAACTGTTTGACTAAACTGGTTTTTCCAGCTCCTGACGGCGCGGAGATAATATAAAGTTTGCCTGAGTTCATCATTCTTTTTTTAGATTATTCAATGTTTTGAATTTGTTCGCGCATTTGCTCAATTAACACTTTTAGCTCAATGGAGATCTGTGTCATTTCTCGGTCTGCGGATTTAGAACCTAACGTATTGGCTTCTCTGTGCAGTTCTTGCATTAAAAAATCCAGCCGCCGCCCCACAGGTTCGCTTTGCTCTAACGTGCGCTGTACTTCTGTTAAATGCGTTTCGAGCCGGTCGAGTTCTTCTGCAACATCGAGTTTTTGCACCAGCAAGACCATTTCTTGTTCTAAACGATCAAAATCAGGATTTGCGACTAATTCCGTAATCCGGTCTTGCATTTTGCTACGAATCAGCGCAATCACTTGCGGCATTCTTTGTTTTGCCGCGATAACTAACTCGCTCATTTTATCGCAGCGTTCAATCACTAACAGCCGCAATTGTTGCCCTTCGCGCTCGCGGGTTGCCAAAAACTGTTGCAAAGCGCGGTCTAACAAACCAGAAATACCTTGCAATAACACGTCTTTATCAATTTCTTGTTCTTGTTGCACACCGGGAAACGCCAATATTTCCAATGCAGAAAAAGCTTTAGGATTGCTCATTAACGTTTCAATTTCAGCCGTTGCACCTAACAACGCACTCACCGCTTGCAAATTCACCTGAAAAGCTTGCCCGTCTTGACGTTGCTTTTTATAATTGAAATTACACTCAATTTTTCCACGTTTAATTTGAGTTGCCAGTGCTGAGCGTAAAGAGCTTTCTGCAAAGCGAAAACAGTCGGGCAGTTTAAAGGAAATATCACAATAACGATGATTTACAGAGCGTAATTCGCAATTTATCGTTAAACTACCTATTTGCGCTTCGCTGCTTGCAAACGCCGTCATGCTTCTTATCATTTTTTTACCTTTATTAACCTTTATCTTGACCATCTACGACAATGGCTGAATATTACGACCCTAAAACCTATCCCACTGAATGGAATTACCTGCAATCTGGAACTATTGTAGACCAGTATATAATAGAGCGGGAATTAGCACACGGTGGCTTTAGTTCAGTTTATTTGGCAAGGCAACTGGCTGACCAGATTTTGGTGGCAATAAAAGAGTTTTTACCGCGAAAACAAGCACATAGAACGTGGAATAATGTGGTGGTTGCCAACAGCGAAGAAGATCGCATTTTATTTAATCGTGGTAGAGCCTTATTTTTTGAAGAAGCAAAAGTTTTATCGCAATTAAAGCATCACAATATTGTCGAGGTGATTAATTTTTTCCAAGCTAATTCAACAGTTTATATGGTGATGACTTACGATTATGGCGTTTCTTTAAATAAAGTCATTACCGAGGGACAATTGGATATTGATGAAGAATTTTTAGTGCAAGTGTTCACCTCTTTGTTAAACGGCATTGAAATCATTCATCAAAAAAACATGGTGCATTTAGACATCAAGCCCGGTAATATTTTATTGCGTCCTGATAATGATCCGTTGTTGTTAGATTTTGGTGCGATTCAACAAAATTCGCAAACTGGCAAAGTCGGCTCAACACTGGTTTTAACCAACGGCTTTTCACCAATTGAACAATATTCCGCCAAAGCGATTGGCGCGTGGACAGATATTTATGCAGTGGGAGCAACCATGCGTTGCTGTTTGGACAAACAAGTGCCTCAACCCTCTCCATCACGGATGAAGCAAGATGCACAAGTTTCTGCCGCCAAAACTTTTAAGCGCAAATATCCTGCGTATTTATTGGAAGCGATTGATTGGGCAATGGAATTGCAACCGCGTAAACGTCCTCAAACAACTGCCGAATTAATCAGTGCTTTAAATCCAAACGGCATCAAAGCCTAAACAATAGACTTGTTTTAACAAAGTGTTCTTATATATCAAAGTGTTATAGTTAAAAACTGGAGTGCAAAACATGTTTTGCACTCCAGCAGATAATAAAATCAACAGTTTAAAAGAATACTTTTCAAATTGATTTTTTTATAACTGATTGATTAATAAAGTTAAAAAATCTAACAGGAAGCATGGGTAAGTAGATGCAAAAGTTTCCAAAGCTACGACTGCCAGTCCTTTAAAGGACTGGCAGTCGTTTTGTGTCAAAAAACTTTATTTCTATAAAAATAATACAAAGGTTGAATGATGAGAAAAATAACTTTAGTGCTAACTCTTTTGTTGATGGCAATAAATTCAACTGCGGCATTTGCAGGACAAAGCCATGCCGAGCATCGTGGTAATGGCGGCAAAAATAATAATGCCGGCGTTTCTGTGTGCAAAGAAGCGCGGATTAGCAAAATTAAACCTGTGCCGTTATCAGAAGTTGCAGCGGGTTCTGCATTTTCGTTTATGGTTTTTGACGCGCATAACCCTAAACAAGTGGAAGTGTCAGTGAAAAATATTCCTGTGCCAGTCACCATTGATGATAAAGGCGAGATGGCGATTGTGCATGGAAAATTGCCGGAAGAAATTAAGGCAACAGCGGCGCGAATTACTGTGAAAGTGAAAGGAAAAACCTCAAAATGCAACAGCGAAGACGGCTGGTTATTGAAGATCAAAGAATAAATCTGAACAGACCTGACAGGTTTTAAAAACCTGTCAGGTTTGCATTGTTAATACAGCGTTTTCGCTGTTTGCGTTGCCCACAATTGAAACGGTTTTTGCGCATCGGCTAAAACCAAATGTTGCATTGGAATTTTTCGCTCTGCTGGCGTAATCAAAATTTCATCGTAAATAAAACTATCATCAAATCCCGCCGCCGCCGCATCATGGCGATTACACGCAAAAAACACCCGCTCCAATCGCGCCCAATAAATCGCCCCCAAACACATCGGGCATGGCTCACAACTGGTATACAGCGTGCAGCCTGTCAATTGAAAACTCCCTAGTTTTTCACACGCCAAACGAATCGCCATCACTTCGGCATGAGCGGTTGGGTCAAGATTACACGTCACACAATTGCCACTGCTTGCGACAACTTCACCATTTTTTACAACTACCGCCCCATAAGGGCCGCCCCGCGCTGTTTCAACATTTTTTGCTGCTAAATCAATGGCTAATTGTAAAAATTGTGCTTGCATGATTTTATTCCTGTTCGTCTGCGTCAATCGTTTCGTCTAAATCTTCGGCAAAATCCATTTCAGTTTCAGAGTCTGAAGATTCTTCAAACAAAGTTTTTAAATATTTATACAACAACCGCGCCGATTTTGGCGGCTTTCCAGTTGCGGCTTCTTTTTGCGCATTGCGCTGCAATTGTCTAATTTGCTGACTATCCGCCTGTGGATATTCGTCTAAAAATTCTGTCAGCAAATCGTTACCTTGATTGGCAACCAATTTATCGCGCCAGCGTTCCGCCTTGTGATGTTCGCGCACCGCATGAACACTTTTGCTTTTTGATCGCGCCAATTTTTCTTGAATTTCAGTCAAATCAATTTTGCGCAACTCAGCCGTGATATATTTCAGTTGCCGTTTGCGTGCGCCCTTCGGCGGCATAGCAGTCGCTTGCACAATAGAATTGTAAAGATGTTCAGGCAAATCAAAGGTTTTAATTTGATTGATACTTAAACCAACGATTTCCTCAGCGAGTTCAGCAATGGCTTCAATGCTTTTTTTGATTTGGGTTTTATTGGGACGAACCGCATATTCGCGCTCTTCTTCTTCCGGTTCATAAATTTCGACATAATCACCCGAAAAATCAAACTCCTCATCTTCTTCTAAATCAAAATCGTCATCCTCATTTTCCTCATCAATATTGATTTCTATTGCTTTTATTCTGTTCATCTTAAACCATCGCTACCAAAAAAATTACAAACATGATGACAAAACCGATGGGGACAACCACGCCCATCCAGTCTGGTTTTGCGGTGCGGCTTTTTTCAATATTCGCCTTAATGCCCGGACTCATCCAAAACAGCATTCCTAACACCATTAAACCCAACAGCAGATTTTCCCACAAGGAATAGGATTCCATCGTTTTTCTCCACTTTAAATAATGAGTCATTCTAGCATATCGTGGCAAGGGATGACTGCCAGTCCTCTGAGGACTGGCAGTCATATTCTGCTAACGAGTTGAATACGATAACGCTATACTTTACGCAGTTTTTATTTTTTGCACTTTCCCAAGCCATGTTCACACTTTACAGCGCGGCACACAGCGAAGCCTTACTCGCCAGCCTGATTGAAACGATTAAAAATCAATCTTCTCACACGGTTTTTGCGCAAGAATATTTTTTAGTTCCCAATCAAGGGACAGAACGCTGGCTTTCGCAACAACTCGCCCAGCAATTTAGCGTGTTTGCCAATTATCAATTTTTTCTGCCAGAACCCTTTTTCAAACAGGCGGCACGAAAAATCGACAGCTATTTAGACAATCCTGAGTTTGCGCAGGAATTATTATTATGGCGAATTGAAGGTTTATTGCGCGATATTGACGACAACGTTTTTCTACCGTTAAAACAGTATCTTAGCGATAAAAATAATGCGGTAAAACGCTATCAACTCGCTGCGCAACTGGCGCGATTATTTCAAAATTATCAATTATTTCGTCCCGATTTATTAGCCGATTGGCAGCAATCGCCCGTCGAAAACTGGCAACAAGCGTTGTGGCTGAAATTAACTGCGCAAATTGGCACGCAACATCAAGGCGTGTTGTGGCAACAAGCGATTGAAACGTTACATCAAAGTCCGCAAGGTGAGTTTAAATATCAACTGCCGCAGCGTTTATTTGTGTTTGGAATGAATAACTTACCGCCGTTATGGTTGCAATTTTTGCAGGCGATTAGCAAACATTGTGAAGTGCATTTTTATTGGCTGAATGCGTTGCCGGATTCAAAAGCTGATGATTTACATCCGCTTTTAGCGAGTTTAGGACAACAAAGTGTTGATTTTCAAAAAGCTTTGGCGGCATTTCACGACTACCAGTCCTTTAAAGGACTGGCAGTCGTTACGCAAACGTTTCCGACCGTATTACAACAATTGCAACACGATTTGGCGCAACCCCAGACCTTCCAGGTTTTAAAAACCTGGAAGGTCTCAGCGAATGATGATTCTATTAGTATTCACGCTTGCCATTCCAGAATGCGAGAAGTGGAAGTGTTAAAAAATCAGCTGTTACACGCTTTAGAAAAAAATCCCGCTCTGCAACTGCGCCAAATTGTTGTCACCGCGCCGGATATTCAACATTACGCGCCCTTTATCACCGCCGTTTTTGCCGACATTCCGCATCATATCGCCGGACGTAAAAACGAAAAAACCTGCGCCTCGACCTTGGAAACTTTTATCCAATTTCTGAAACTCTGTAACAGTCGTTTTGGCTGGCAAACCGTGTTGGATTTATTGGAACAACCGAATGTTTACCCGAATTTTGATTTAGCCGAAGCCGATTGTGAGTTGCTGAAACATTGGCTGAGCGATACGCATGTGCGCTGGGGAAAATCCGCTGAGCATAAACAACAACTTAACTTGCCGCCGTTATCAGAAAACACTTGGCTGCATAGTTTAGAACGCTTGCTGATGGGGTATGCGGTTGGCAATGATGCTGAATTTGTCGATAACATTTTGCCTTACAAAGATTTGGAAGGCTCATCCGCACAAGCGTTAGGCGGTTTATGCGATTTTATCGCCCTGCTTTTTAATGCCAGTGAGGTTTTAATAGAAGCAAAAACGTTGTTGGAATGGAGCGAGCAGTTGCGCCATTATGCGGATTTATTATTTGCGCAACTCAATCCGAGTGAACGGCAAGAATTGAATGATTTATTAGCCGATTTTGCGGAAAAACTCACTGCCGTGCATCAATATCCTGTTGATTTAGAAGTAGTTATTCATTGGCTGGAGCAAGCGGTATCAGAGCAAAAATCCGCCAGTGGCTTATTGCGCGGCTCTTTAACTTTCTGCTCTATCAACGCGGTGCGCGGAATACCGTTTGAAATTATCGCCGTGCTTGGAATGAATGATGGGGATTTTCCACGCGCTGATAAACACCCAACTTTTGATTTACTGGCACAACAGCCGCGTTTAGGCGACCCGTCGCAACGCGCTGAAGATCGGCAACAGTTTTTAGAAGTGCTTTTGTCGGCGCGGCAGCAATTGATTCTGACTTATATTGGGCAGTCTATTGCGCAAAATCAGACAATTCCGCCGTCGGTGGTGGTTAGTGAATTATTAGAAGTGCTAGAGTTTGACTATCAATGGCAAGATTGTGTGGTAAAACAACCGTTGCAACCGTTTAGTTTGCGTTACTTTGAAAACAGGACTGCCAGTCCTTTAGAGGAGTGGCAGTCCTACAGCCGCTTATTTAGTTATTCGCAAGCCGATTACGAAACCGCTTTAGCTTTGAATGCAGCAAAGCCGGATTTAAAAATCTGGTGGCAAGGTGCAATTTCAACCGAAAAAAATCAAGTACTTGAAATTGCAGATATATTTACATTTTATCGCCACCCACAACGCTATTTTTTACGCCGGCAACTCGATTTGCGTTTGCAAACTCTGGATACAGACCCGCAGGAGCGCGAACCATTTGCGATTGATGGTTTGGATAATTATGCGATTAGTCACGATTGGATTATGGCGTTGCTGAATGGCGCAGATTTTGATGTGGCAAAATTGCAAGCCCAAGGACGCTGGTTATCCGGTGTGATGGGTGAATTGGAATTCAGGCAACAAGAATCGCAAATCACTGAATTTGTTACACAAATTAAAGCATTGAATTTAGGCGAAAAAATCGCAGATCAAGCGATTGATTTGCACTGCGGCGATTATCGTTTGATGGGAAAGTTGAGCAATTTATATGAAAACGGCTGTTTGTTTTATCGGTTTAGCAAATTAAAAGGCAAAGATTTGCTGATTGCGGTGCTGCAACATTGCATTTTGAACCAAACGGAAGCGCGAACAACTTTTTTATTGAGTGTGGATGAGTTGTTGGTGTTCAGCCCTGAGATGGGAAATGCGGATTTGCTTGCTGAATTTGTGCGGATTTATTTGGCAGGACAACAACGACCGGACGCGCTGTTTTCTGACATTGTGTTGGATTATGTGAAACAGGCGCATACTTTAAACAATAGCACCCGCGCGAATAAAGCGGCATTGCAAGTGGCGGTGGATAAATTAATGCTTAGTTTGGAAGCGGATTATGAGCCGGAATTACAACGTTTATACGCGGCAATGCCGGATTTGAGTGAATTGTTAAGCGATGATTTTGTAAATTTTTGTGAAGAGTTTATTTTGCCGATTTGGGAAGCGACGCATTGAACCCAGCTTAAACCTGCCAGGTCTCTAAGACCTGGCAGGTTTTTATAAGTTTTAGCCTTATTTTTCGCTGCTAAAGCAACTCCCACAATTAAAACTTATGCTCACTTACCTAACCAATTATCATCATTTTCAAATTTACTTTTCAAAAACTCCCCTTGCGCAATTAAAGCCTCAGCATCTTTGCTATTCACACTAATCACAATTTGATTAATTTGATTATCCAAAATACTTAATTGCTCAATTAACACTTCCTGCGCCGTTTTACCATTGCGCATTCTGTGCATTTTGGCAAATGCCGGTGGCAATTCTAAATAAGTTGATAACATTTCTGGCAAATAATCCACCACTGTTTGTTTCACCACATGCAAATCATAATCGCCTGCATTCATTTCATCTAAATGCGGCAACAACATTAAAATATTCTCTTTAATATGAATAACTTTATCTAACTCAGGTTGCGAAACTCGTTTACTGATTTTTTTAATAATGGCTTCTAATTGATTTTTTAAATCACGCGCGGATAATTGATTTCCAGAAACCCAATGTTCTGATACTGAATTCTTAGGTGCAATTAAATAACCACACACATATAAAACAGGAACAAGATATAACCACAACAGCTGTTTTATAATAAAAAAAGCAATTAATCCAATTCCTCCCCAAATACAGCCAAAGATATTCGCAGTGCTATATAAATAAAATAAAACTGAGCGGTTAGACATATTTATTGATAGCCTCGAATTTGTTTAAATGCCTGTGATAATGAACTTTTGCGACTATCAAATGTTTTTCCACCCGTTAAAGCGGCAAGACTTTGCATTTCATCAGGGCTGGCATCACCAAATAAAATAGGAAAAGTACGAATTCCAGCTAAATAATCAATATCTTTTTTATAATATTCATTAAAAGCTTCATAACTAATACCATCACGGTTTTCGCCATCGGTCATTAATACAATGGAATAAAAACGATTCGGATCGGCTTTTCTCGCTTCTTCAGCCTGCAAATAAGCCGTTTGCAACGCAGTATAAATGGCTGTACCGCCGCCTAAACTTAAATCAGTGACATAGTTTTTAACTTCTTTTAATACCACGCCATCTTTATCAATCGTAAATTCGCGCGTATCCATCACGACATGACTGAATGTAATAATGGTAATTTTTTCTCTATTTCTAAATTGTGCAAACCTTCCAGTGATGGAAATATCATCACCCGTTAAATTAGTCATGGCTTCTTTTAATGCTGCAATTCTATCGCCTTGCATAGAGCCGCTTAAATCTAATACAAAAAAGGAATGACTGGGTTTACGTCTATCATTTAAATATGCAAATAGAATTTCATTAACCGTCGCAATATTGTTAGGAAACGGCAAATCCATTAAATAACCTTTTGGAAATTGCGCACCTATTGCAACCGCAGGATTCACAGGACGACGATCAGTATTTGTCATCATCCATGTTTGAAATTCCGCTGATTTTAAATAATCCACGACTTTTTGATAATCCGCTGATTTTTCTTTATTCAATAAAATCAATGGATAATCGGCTGTTACCGTGCCTTCTTTGGGATAAATCAATACCAATTTTTCTTTTAATAATGGATTGCGATTTAACTTTAATAATTCCGATTCATAATTAAAAATACCGCCTAATTTGGCTTGGTCTTGTAAATAACTTTCACTTAAAAATGCGGAACTTCCAGCCGTTAAAGAATGTCCACTGAAAAAGATTTTTAATTTTTCGGCATCCACATCTTGAGCTGTAATAGCATCGCCTTTATTAGAAAATGCCGCTTGCACACTCATCACTGTTGAAAAACCGGAATTGGAAGCCGTCGGGTCAGTCATTGCATAATTAAGCTGTCCGGCTTTAACCTTTTCCGCAATTTGCGACCATGCTATTTCAGGATTATTTATCCAGCCCCATTGTTTTGCGAGGCTTTCTTTTACTGCGGGAATAACCGGAGAAATTCCGATTTTTTCTTGCGCTTGAATTAATTTTTTATCCGCTTGCAATAGGCTTAAATATTTTGCATGTGAAAACCAAGCAATATCATAAAGTCCTGGCTGTGACGTAAGTTTTTCCGCGCCATCTAATGTGCCAATATATTCCATTTGCAATTGCACACCAGTTTTGCTTTTAATCATTTCCAGCATGGGCTCTATATCTTTTAATTCAGAACCAGCCAGCACTTTCAAAACACTTTCAGAATTAGGAATTGAAGTGTTTGCTGTTTCCTCTGAGTTTTCGGCATTCATTGCCATATACGCTAAAAAGCCAAAAAATCCAACTAGACTGGCAAATAAAATACCTAATAATGTAATGCGTATTATCTTTAAAAATTTCACGATAACTTTCCTTCTGCTAAATTATCATCTTAATCACACATTACAAATGCACTTGATTATCTTGTTGCAATTGAGTATTTGCGGTTGCAGCTACCGTTGCTTGTTGCCGCGATTTATCTAAATAGGTTTTTGATTTATCAATTTCACTGGATAAAACATTCACGGTTTTTTGCATGTTTTCTAAAGCTTTCACTTTATAATCTGCCATCATATCCATTGTTTGATATATATCCGAAAATGCGGCTTTTAATTTATCTATTTCAATCGTGCTATTTGCCGCTTGTTGACTGATTTCGCCTGCTTGTTGTTTTAACATTTTGGCAGTATTGGCAATCATATTGCTGGTGGTAGAATTCAGTGCATTAATTTGATCTAATACCAATTTTTGATTATTCAATGCTTGTGCAACAATCACTGCTGTGCGTAATGCTGAAATTGTGGTGGTGGTTGCTCTATCAACCCCTTTAATTAATTCCAAATTATTTTTGCGCACCATATCCAACGCTAAATAGCCTTGAATACTTACTGCTAATTGCGTTAATAAATCTTGCACTTTTTGCCGCACATAAAACAACATTTCTTCTTTTACAATTCGGGCTTTTTCGGGAGATTGCATTTCTATTTCAGCAATTCTCGCTTCTAATGTGCTGTCAATTTGTTTGCCTAAATACACATATTGTTCTAATTTCCCCATCACATCCCAAAGATTGGCTTTTTCAGTTTCAATTGCGGCATTATCTTTGCGTAATTCATCTTGACCGTTATATAACGCTTCAATAATTTTATTTAAATGCGTTTGGGCGGATTGATATTGTTGAAAATAATCATGCAATTTATTTCCAAATGGAATAAAGCCTAATAATTTGCGCGGCGCGAATAAATCTTGTTGGGTTGGGTCTAACGCCTCAACAGTATTGCGCAATTCCACCAATGTTTTGCCAATGGGCGCGTTTTCATCAAATACGCCACCGTTATTCAGGGTTGCCGCCGGCCTTTCTAACATGCGATTCGACATGCTGGCGGCGGCTCTGATTTCACCGCTGCCCATATTGTGAATCACATTGACCTTTTCTTTAAACGCTTCGCTGTTGACTTCGTTGCTGATGACAATATCAATAAATTCAGCGACTTTTTTGTTTAATTGTTCATGTTGTTCGGGCGAAACCGGCACCATTGCGGAGGCTTTTTCGGTGGAAACGGGGGCTACAGGTTCGGGCGGAGTTAATAAACTAATATCAGGTGGTGTTAAAGTGGCTGTTTCGGTCATCTTGGAATCTCCGGTTTATTAAATTTTAGATTTGCTATGATTTATCAACTACAGCTCAAACAATGTCTTCAAAAACGTTTGTACAGCTTTTATATTTTCAATTTCTAAAGCTTTTCCTTTCAGCCAGTCATTATCTTGAATTGAAACTTGAACAGATTTTCCAGGACGCATGATTGTTGCCATTGCACCAATGATTGCTTTATTTTCACCTGCATTCTTTAACTCCTTGAGTTCAGAGCTTTTAAGTCCGGCATTATGTTTTGCATCAGAAACGTAGTTTTTTGCTATTTTTAACAAATATGGATATTTTTGCTCTGCACTTTCAAGTAGTAAATCTTCTAATGTGCCAGAGGTTTGATTGTCGGGCAAAACAAATGCGCCTAAATTGGGCTGTCCTTTTTTTATCGTTCCTGCGTCATCAGGTAAGATAAAAAGTTGCGATGATTTTTCTGCCAACGATGTTTTGATCTCGTCATATCGGTTTTGCGGTGATGTTTGAGAATCTGAGTCGAGAAAAATGCCAATTCCTACCATTTTTTTAAATTCAAGAACCTCCCCATCCATGTTATCCATGATGACATTCACTAACTGCGAATCGCCTACAGCACTATGAATGGCGATGGCATGAGTATCATTTTGTAGAAAAAGTGGCGTTGACATTCTTTTTTGCAAATCACCTTTAGGCGGATATTCACGCGGAATTAAGGGCGACAAAAAAGGTTCTAATTCCTTTTGATGCTGAACTCGTTTCAATCCTGACGGACTTAATAAACGATAGGCAAACTCAACATCGTGTGGCCCTTCAACGACTAAGTAACCGTATTTTCGCATTGTTTATCTCACATCTAAACCGCGCTCAAAACGCAAACGGTGTAATAAATCGCCTGAAAGTCGTTTGCTTTCGGTTTTTTCTTCGGTTTGCTTCAAGCGAAAAACGACAATATCCTCTTCTGCGTCATCATTATCGGAGAAAGTAATCGCGTCCAACGCCTCTAAGCTGTGAGTTGTCACAAACACTTGTACATTCAACTTTCGAGCAGATTCTACTAACCATTTAAAAACATTCGTGAGTGCTGAAACATGAATTCCCACTTCCACCTCATCAATGAGTAAAACGCCACCATCTTTTAATGAAAGGAGTGTAGAAGTTAAAAGTACGGCTCTTCGCATAGCATCACCAAATACGGATAAGGGTGCTTCTCCCAATTTACGGTGTTTGATATAAATAGCGGCGCGTTCACCACTAAATGAACCAATACGGACAGCTTCAACATCTGGATCAAAATCCTGCAATAATTCGATAACATCATCGTTAAAAAGTTGTTGTGATTGTGATTTTAATTGCAGTCTATTTAATTGGTAAGAATAAGGGGTTAGCATTTCATAAGGAATATCAAAAAGAGGGTGTTCCTTTTTTTCTTTCTGTCTATCCAATACCAAAAACAACGCATGTCTATATGTTTCATCCACTTCTAAGTCGAAAGAGGTATTACCTGTGTTTGTATATGAAGCTGAAAAAATGTGTCTTAATTTTGTCGCTCGAAGCTCATATTCTTCATCTATATATTCCGTAACCCCACCTTCATTTTCTCCAATAGGGAGCTCAACAACTTGATGCTTCATAAATTCAACATATTGCACAGTGAGTTGATTTGAAAAGCGACCTGCATATTTAAAATAACAACTTGCTTCGATAAAATGGTCATAATTTGTTTCTGCTTTTTGTGTAAAACACCAACGCAAAGACTGCACAATGTTTTCATCTAATCGTCCAAAATCACGCCGATGCACCATCATCAACCATTCACTGGGTCTTTTTGGATTACAAAGAATCGACAATGCCTCTAAAACACTGGTTTTCCCGCAATTATTTTGCCCGACTAAAATATTAACGCGCCCTAATCCCTCAAGATTTAGCCCACGCAAACCACGAAACCCATCAATTTCTACCTGAGTAAAAGAAAGTGTTGTCATTTAAGATAATTCCAGACTGTTTTTAAGAACGATAACAAAAAAATACCTATTTAGCGGGAGAAATTTGATTAATCATCGCTTCCAACATTTCATAGCTCGGCGCGTCAATCACATTTACTAAATCTTGCAGCCCTGCAATATTTTTTCCTTTTGCAAACAACGCCGCATTTGTTGTTCTAAAACCATGTTTTGCAGCAATTTTTTGTAAATCGGGATTATTCGCCAACGCATCCGCCAAGATTTCTGCATCCGCATTAAACGGAATAAAAATATGTTTGGTAAATAACGTCGGCTCAGGATAGAGCGGAATCATGTCCGCGCTGATGGCGTTATTATTCATCTCGCGCAAAAATTGCGATTCATAAATCATCACTAACGGCGATTTTCCCATGCCCATCGTTAAATAATCTTGAAAAGGCACTTCGGTTGAACCTTCTGCAAAACCTTGCCGCGAAAATAACGACGCTAATTTAGGCAATAACGGTGCAATTTGCGCCTCGTTTTGCACAATCGCATTATTATTCAAAATATAGCTGGCAAGAGCCAAATACATCGCCGCACTATTCGACTTTCCTACATCGGACGTGACCACCAGAATGGATTTATTGGTCGGATATTGCTGATTATCTTGCAAATCTGTCCAGCGTTTTTCAGCCGTAATCAAATCGAACAAGGCAACCATATCAAGAATAAAATACGCATCGCCTTTTTTCTTCACAATATTATTGGCAATCAAAATATCCGCAATCGGTTTCCACGAAGCAATCACCATCGGGGTAAAAAAAGCCTGCGCTGATTTTTTGACACTCGGATTTTTATTTTGATCGCGTTTGATTTTTTCTGCGGCAGAAACACCGGATGGAAATGCAAACGCATATTGACTGGCAAGATTAGGAATGCTGGCAATTTCGCGTGAACCGGATTTATCCCAAGTCACTTTTAAATTGAGCTTAGCTAACGCAGCTACGGTTTCTGGATCGCGAAAAAAATCTTCTTTTTCTGAGCCAATCACGCCTTTAATTTCATGCACAGCGTCCAGTTTATCCGCAGCGGCTTTGGTGTTTGCTTGACCTGTGACAGAAATATAAATGGCATAGCCCACACCTGCGAGCAGCAGCAAGGTGAGTAAAGGTGCAAGTACCCGTTTTAGCATAGTTTTTTCCTCATTGATGGCAGCTAATTTTCACAAACCGTTATTTTATTCTCTAGTTTAGCACTTTTATTTTTTACAAGCCTTGCCTTGCTGAATATTCATTGCAAATTTTATCTTGTGATTTTTTATCTCTATATTCTGTCAATTGGGTGTGCCGCCATTCAGTTCAGCGATGGAATTCTATAAATTAACGCCGGAGTAAAATAGCTTCAGCTATTTTTACTGCAATAGCTAAAGCTATTGCTCTCCTTCTCATTTCTTAACTAAATGGTAGTGCCAAATTGGGTGATAGAAACTCAAGATAACCGTTGTAAAGTGAATGTAATTGCTTGATAAAATTTATTTTTCTCAACACAATTCAATATAATAGTTTGAATCATCTTTGACATACTATGCGAGCGTGAGTGACGAAGTGCAGATGCAAGCGCAAGTGGCTATGCTTTTATTTTTGGAGAATAACTCAATGAAGCTTTTATCTTTAACTTTGTTACTTGTGTCGTTGCCTTATAGCGGCATAAGCATTGCGCAAAATTGTGACCCCGTTGTGACAACCGACGCTACAAATAGTCATTACACTATCAACAGCAACGGCACAGTGCTGGATAAAAAAACCAATTTAGTTTGGATGCGTTGTGCGCTGGGACAAACGTGGACAAATAATGCCTGCGCCAATGTGCCAAAACTGGTGCAATGGGACACAGCTTTAGAAACCGCAAAAACCATGACCTTTGCTGGCATCAAAACATGGCGCGTTCCCACGCAAGAAGAATTGCAATCATTGATTGAAAAAGATTGCGAAGACCCTGCGATTAATATCACCGCGTTTCCGAATGTGCCGCCGAGTAGCGTTTATTGGTCATCAACGCCAGTCACGCCGATTAGCACAGGCGCGTGGGTGGTGAATTTTTTTGATGGTGATGATTATTGGAGCTACAAATACGATTATGAAGCCGTGCGTTTGGTGAGTGATAACCAACCTGCGCCAGTTGCTCCGCCTGCCGATTGTTCTACTTTGGATGCGGATAAAGATGGCGTGAATGATTGCAAAGATAAATGCCCTAATTCAATGGCAGGCAGCAAAGTGGATGAATTCGGTTGTCCGATTAGCATTGAGTTAAAAGGTGTGCAGTTTGAATTGGATTCGGCGGTATTAACTGCAAATTCAAAACAAATTTTGGATAAAGTCGCGAAAGATTTGCTGAGTTATTCCGATGCTAAAAAAGCGATTGAAGTGCAAGGGCATACCAGCAGTGAAGCGTCGTTTGCACATAATTTGAAATTATCACAACGCCGCGCTCAATCCGTGCTGGATTATTTGCAACAGCATGGCGTTAAAGATAGTTTGATTGCGAAAGGTTATGGGGAGAATTTCCCGATTGCGGATAATAAAACGGAGGCTGGCAGAGTGCGCAATCGTCGTGTTGAGTTGCATTGGTTAGGAAAATAAATGCCGCTGCTACGACTGGCAGTCCTCAAAGGACTGCCAGTCGTGAATTAATCCTACAGCGACAACATAAAACCGCCTTTTAGAAATCTGAAGGCGATTTTTTACTCCTCTTTTTTCATCTGAAATTTTTTAAGACGACTGGTCGTCTTAAAAAATTTTGGTAAATTTGATTAAAAAATACCGCTGCTACGACTGGCAGTCCTTAAAGGACTGCCAGTCGTGAATAAACCTTTTATTGTTCTAAATGGTAACTGACAATCCTTTCCACTTCATTTTTAGAACCCAACACCAACGGCACGCGCTGATGCAAACCGGTTGGCTGCATTTCCATAATTCGCTCGCGTCCGGTTGAACACGCCCCGCCCGCTTGCTCAATAATAAACGCAATCGGATTGGCTTCATACATCAACCGCAACCGCCCCGCTTTAGAAGGATCTTTAAAATCATAAGGATACATAAACACACCGCCGCGCGTCAGAATCCGATACACCTCAGCCACCAACGAAGCCAGCCAACGCATATTAAAATCTTTGCCGCGCACACCTTCTTTGCCTTCTAAACATTCTGCAATATAGCGTTGCATCGGTTTTTCCCAAAAGCGTTGATTCGACATATTAATCGCAAACTCTTGGGTTTCTGCTGGAATGGTAATATTCGGATGGGTAAGAATAAATTCGCCAATTTCCTGATTTAAGGTAAAACCATTCACGCCGTGTCCGGTCGTTAAAATCATCATCGTGGAAGGGCCATACAACACAAAACCTGCGCAAACTTGTTCTGTGCCTTTGCGCAAAAAATCTGCTAATTCCGGCTCAACCCCTTCGCGGCAACGCAAAATAGAAAAAATCGTTCCTACCGTTAAATTCACATCAATATTGGAAGAGCCATCAAGCGGATCAAACAACGCCAAATATTTTCCTTTTGGATAATGCGCAGGAATTTTAATCGGCTCATCCACTTCTTCCGATGCCATGCCTGCGAGATGTCCTGTCCAAATCAGCGAATCCACCATAATTTTGTTGGTAATCAAATCCAACTTTTTTTGCACTTCGCCTTGCACGTTTTCAGAATCCGCATTGCCTAACACGCCAATTAAATCGCCTTGATTTACCAAGTGTGAAATTTGTTTACAAGCGGTGGCTATATCATTCAACAATAAAGTAAATCCACCAGAAGCCGTTGGAAATTGCCGTTGTTGTTCAATAATAAATTGGGTCAGCGTCACATGCGTAGTCATAGTCATCTCTTTGCAAAAGAAAAAACCTTTCAGCTTGTCAAAAACTGAAAGGTTTACTGGTTTGATTTAATTTCAGCTTATTTAGCAGTGCGATTTGCTTTTTTAGGATTGTTTTTAGAGCTACGCTTACTTTGAGTTGTCGCCGATTTTTTTGCCGCTAAGGATTCGGCAATTGTACTGCTAAAGCGCGTGGCATCAGGCCCTGTGCGTCTTCCTCTTTGGTTAGGTGAGTTTTTAGATTCAGATTCTCCTCCAACAGCTCTGACTAACATCGCACGTTTTTCCAACATGCCTTTCATGCGTCTTTCTTTTGGGTTGGAACTATCTAAAGCCCGCATATCCACGTTTTTTAAATGTTCTGTTCTTTTTAACAAAAAAGTCACTACTTTTTTCACCAAAAAATTCATTTTCCCTACCTCACTCAATCAATCATTATTGAAAATATTTTTATAATTTTTATTTTGTAACATCCAGCATACACCTGACAGGTTTTAAAAACCTCTCAGTTTTTTTAATCTCTCAATACCGCGACGGAATATGATTAACCACATCCAACTGCCAAGGCTGCGTATCAAGAGTAGATTCTAAAGCAGTTTCTTCTTTATCGTCCAATTCATGGAAAAAATCCAAGCCCGTTAGCTCCTCCACTTTGTCCACCGTCACCACATAATCGGCTAAAGGCTCGTTTCCTTTCACCGTTTGCGGCATTAAAAACGCTAATAAATAGGTTTTTCCGTTGCCTGACATGGCATAAACTTTGTAAAAAGCATCAGGTATTTCAACATTATGGGCATTTTTTAAAGATTCAATAGACTCATCAAACACAGGCCCCGCTGTCACCCAAATGGTTGGCGACAATTGCGTAAAATATTTTACCTCTGCCTCTTCCAATCGCTGCCAAAGCTTGCGATTTAAATTCGGCTTTTGCGGGCTAATATTGGTCATTAAAAACGTTTCTAGCTGCGCATCTTTGCCATATAAACTGCTAATTGCATAATTTGGCGCAAGATGTCCTCGGTCGTAGCCGCTTTTGTCGTAATCTTGATGGGTAACTTTATTAACCGCCCGCCAATCAGCGGTAAAACGCGATGGTCTTTTTAAATGCGGGGCGTTTTCAGGCACAGTTTGCAGCGCGTAACTTACCCACAACGGATTGCCGCGTTTATCAGAATAGCCAACCAGAAAAGCTTGATTGGTTAAAGTGCGATTCCAAGTATTTGCATTAAGCGTAGATTGGGTTTGCGGCAAGCCTTTAAAACTTAAAGCAGGATGTCCTACAAAGGTTTGATAACCATACCAAGTGCAGCCAATCAGCAAAAAAATCAACAGCGAGGCAGGCTTTTTCCAGACCAGTTCTAACACCAAAATTGCTAACCAAAGCAAGTCTTTATTATTTCTTCTCATAAACATCCACAACGTAAAGAATTTTCTATATGATGACCATTTTACATTAACTCGACAATGAGGAAGCAAACATGGCAACGATTACAGACCCTGTCATCGAACGCTGGTATAAAGACATTGAAAATAATTTAAAATTTAAAGTAGTCGCCATCAGCGAAAGCGATGACAGTATTAGTGTGCAATATATCAATGGCGATATTGGCGAATATGACAATGAAAGCTGGTATAACTCCACATTTGATTATATTGAAGCTCCTGAAGATTGGAGCGCACCTTATGGTGGTTTAGAAACCGATGATTTAGGTTATTCTGATAATGACCTACACACCAATCCAGACCAAGAAGATATGGACTTAGCTGATATATTAGACAAGACGAGTTAAGCAAATGAAAATGAGTGCAACGCAATTCCTTGAGTGGGAATCGAAAAGTATTACCCTGTTAGCCATGTCGGGGGCAGGCAAAACCACATTGGCAAATAAATTGCCCAAAGAAAAATGGTTTCATTATTCCGGTGATTATCGGATTGGCACAAAATATTTAGATGAGCCCATTTTAGATAATATTAAAAAACAAGCGATGGAAGTGCCGTTTTTGCGGCAATTGTTATTATCCGACTCTATTTTTATTCGCAACAATGTCACGGTAAATAACTTAGCTCCAGTTTCTACTTTCTTAGGCAAATTAGGCAATCCTGCTTTAGGTGGTTTATCGTTAGCAGAATTTAAGCGACGACAAAAGCTACATCATCAAGCCGAAATTGCTGCCATGAATGATGTGCCTGAATTTATTCGCAAAGCAGAAGATATTTATGGCTACAAAAACTTTTTAAACGACGCAGGCGGCAGCGTTTGTGAATTAGATTCCCCCGCCGTATTAAACACCCTCGCACAACACAGCTTGATTATCTATATCAAAATCCCCACCTCCTTAGAACAAACCATCATCGACCGCGCCAAATCCGATCCAAAACCTTTGTATTACCGCGAAGCGTTTTTAGATGAACAACTCACCAAGTTTATGTTTTTTAAAGGTTATAAAAATACCGATGAAATTCCACCCGATGAGTTTGTCAGTTGGGTTTTTCCATTTTTATTTCAATCACGGATTCCGCGTTATGAAGCCATTGCCAAACAATATGGCTACACCATTGAAGCGGACGCGATTGCCAATGTAAAAACGGAAGCCGATTTTATTCAGGTGATTGCCGATGCCCTTGCTAAACAACCATAAGAGTACGCTGTTATGCCGCTAGTTGCCCATCTTGACTTACCGACCTTTGCCCGTTTGCAGGAAGAAGGTGAAGATATTTTGGATAAAAGTCGCGCCGACCATCAGGATATTCGCGCCCTGCATATTGGCTTGCTGAATATGATGCCGGATGCAGCACTGGAAGCAACTGAGCGACAGTTTTTTCGGCTGGTTGGGGCGTGTAATCAAATTGCGCAGTTTTATGTGCATCCTTTTACCATTTCTGGCTTAGAGCGCGGCGCACAAGGTCAGGCGCATATTGATAAGTATTATCAAACGTTTGAACAAATTAAGCAGGAAGGTTTGGATGCGTTAATTATCAGCGGCGCAAACGTCACTCATGCACATTTGGAAAAAGAAGATTTTTGGCAACCGTTAACCGAAGTGTTTGAATGGGCAAAAGAAAATGTCACCTCCACTTTGTGTTCTTGTTTGGCAACCCACGCCTTGATTCAATACTGTCACGGGATTCGCAGAGTTCATCAACCAAGCAAACGCTGGGGCGTGTTTACGCATCAACTCACTGACCGCACGCATCCGCTCGTGGTGGAAATTAACACCCGCTTTGATGTGCCACATTCACGTTTTAATGATGTGTCGCAAGCGGCAATGGAAGAAGTTGGAATCAAAGTTTTAGCCAGCGCGAAAGAAGTCGGCGTACATTTGGCGGTGAGTCCCGATGGTTTTCGGATGGTGTATTTTCAAGGTCATCCTGAATACGATGATGTGAGCTTATTAAAAGAATACAAACGCGAAGTGCTGCGCTTTTTTTATCAAGAACGCGAAGATTATCCGCCCTACCCTGTGCATTATTTTAATCAGCAGGCGCAAGAGATTTTTAGCACCTATCAACAGCAAGTGTTGGCAGCACAATCACAACAACAACCCTTACCCGCCTTTCCTGAGCAAGAAATTTTGCCGTTTTTGGATAACACTTGGCGCGATACCGCCAAAGCTGTGTTTAATAATTGGCTGGGAAAAGTGTATCAAATCACCAATCAAGATAGACGCTTGCCGTTTATGGATGGAATTAATCCAGACAATCCACTGGGTTTTCGCTGTGAGAAATAACTAAAACAGAGAGTAAAATTCCTCTCGCAAATTCTTAAAAAACACACACTTTAACGAGCAAAATAATATGAAATTTGTTGTTTCTTATCCTCAAACAAATTGGGATTACGCTAAATTCAGACTCAATCGCATTATTCGCGGCAAAGACAAATCAAACGATGTTTTTAAAGGTCTGCCGGGCGGAAAACTGCAATTATTTGAACACGATGGCACATTAGGCGGCATCAAATCCTTAGGGGAACTTGAACTCACTAAACCGTTTGGAATGCACTATATTGCAGGCGAAGGTTTATATTTCATCACCGGCTTACCCTGTGCAGAAGAAGGCGTGGCAGGTGACGAACACATTGTCCGCATGAACGATCAAGGAGAGATTGACTTAGAAATTCGCAGCCCACTCTTAACTCAAGTCCGCTCGTTGCGCCGCACAGAAAAAGGTATTTTAGTCACCTCCAGCGGTGTCGATGCGTTATTAGAATTTGATTTAGACGGCAACCTGATTTGGTCGTGGTGGGGCACAGAACACGGTTACGATCAAGCTTACGGCGGCGGCACACGAGTGATTGATAAAAACATAGATCACCGTTTGAAAAACTATCCGGGGCGTTTGCAAACTACGCATTTGAATTCCGCGATTGTTGACCCTTACGATTCATCAAAAGTGCTGACGATTTTATTTTATCAAGGCAAACTCGCTCGGATTGACCGCGAAACTTTGCAAACTGACATCGTGATTTCTAATTTAAACGGCGCACATCATATTCGCCCGCATTCTGGCGGCTATATGCTGTCGAATTCGCGCAAAGGTGAAGTGTTGTTATTCGACAAAAACTTTCAATTGACCGAAAGAATTCCCGGCACAAATCCTTATTTTCCAGTGAAATGGGTGCAAGATGCGATTGAAACGCCGTTTGGCACGCATTTGATTGGTGATTGTAATGCCTTTAAATTGCGGGAGCGCGATAAAAACGGCAAGGAAAAAACCATTAACACCCACATGCCGAATCGCTTGTTTCAAATTGAGCCTGTCGCGGATAGTTTTCACTTTCCCAAATAAACAAAAATCACTTTTTTATCAGGAAAAACAATGGACGAAAAACAGTTTTGGCACATCATTGAACAATCGCGCAAAAATACCAAACACGATTATGAATTGCAGATGCCGCAATTGGAGGCTTTGCTTGAGGCATTAAGTGAAGCAGAATTTATTGCGTTTTATGATATTTTCAATCGCTTATATTCGCAGTCATACAACGGCAATCTTTGGGGCGCGGCGTACCTGATTTTGGGCGGCTGTTCTGATGATGGCTTTGATTATTTTCGCGCGTGGCTGATTGCGCAAGGCAAAGAGCCGTTTTACAACGCACTGGAAAATCCTGATAGTTTGGTGAAAATCGCTGATGATGAAGACAATTATCCGGTTTTAGAAGAAATTTTGGGACTGCTTTATACAATGGCAGTTGAAAAAACCGGCTTGGAAGATTTCAGCGAAAAAGTGCAAGATTTTCCGTATCCTGAAATTAGTTTTGAGGCATGGTATGACGAAAAAATCGCTGATTTAGACGAGAAAAAAGCGAAAAAACTCTTTCCGAAACTGTACAAAACCTTTTGGTAGACGGCACTTTTCAGCCATCACTCTCCAGACCTTCATATCTCCGGTAGAGACGCAAAATCTTGCGTCTCTACTGCCGTCTATAAATCCACAATTTCCTCTCTATTTCCTTTCTGTCAAATAAGGAAGGAACATAAAAAAACTCCGGCAGCATAACGACTGGCAGTCCTTTGAGGCATAGGTATCTACACAAGATAGTTTGATGTTTTTTATAACAAAAGCATTGATAATAAAGAATTTTTTGTAGGTTGGGTTAGCATTATTGAGCGAAGCGAGATAAGCGTAACCCAACATTCAGCGTTAAAATAGACGCACTTTGTTGGGTTACGCTCTTTTTTCTGACGAAAAAAGCAGCTAACCCAACCTACATATTTCAATATCTAATTGATATATAAACACTTTTTTAAACTAAAGATGTGTAGATAACTATGCCTTTGAGGACTACCAGTCGTGACATGCGGCGATTTAATAATTCACTTGAAGAAATTGTTTTGTGCATATTCCTAAACACGCTTTTTTACCCGCCTTTTCGCAAAAATTTTTAAAGACGACCAGTTATCTTTAAAAATTTTCAAAAACGACCAGTCGTCTTGAATTTTTTAGCAAGACGACTGACTGTCTTCAAATTTCAAAACCGCAGCTAATCTCAAACATCTAACGCATGTGTTAAAACGATTAAATTATCATGGTTTCTAACGCCTTCGTTATAATGAGCGAAAATAGTGCACGCGCATCCTTTGTCAAAAACTTTCCATTGAGTCCTAAATCATTATGCTTTCAATCAACAGTTTTGCCTCCCAAATCCAACAACTTCCAGCATCCGCACAAAATGGCGTAACCGTTTCTTTGCAAACGTGGCTGGAAAAAATCAACGCCGCCAATCTTTCGTTTCAAAATGAAACCGTCAACGCAACGCTGGTGAAAGTGTGGTATTCCAGTCAATTTATTGCCGAAAGTTGTACGCGCAATCCACAACTGTTGCCTGATTTAGTCAATTCTGGTGATTTAACGACCGTCTATCAAAGTGATACTTATCGTCAAAAATTGGCAACATTTTCGCCCGCATCCGAATCAGAACTGATGACGTTATTGCGACAATTTCGCCGCCGCGAAATGGTGCGCATCGCCTGGCGTGACTTAGCCGGATGGGAAGATTTAAAACAAACTTTAGTCGAATTATCGTGGTTAGCCGATTCCTGCATTCAATACGCGTTGGATTTTCTCTACAACCAAGCCTGCGAAAAACGCGGCACGCCAGTTACTGCGGACGGTACGCCGGTTAATCTGGTGGTGTTGGGGATGGGAAAACTCGGTGCGTTTGAGCTAAATTATTCCTCTGATATAGATTTGATTTTCGCCTATCTGCACGATGGCGAATTAGCCGATAGAAAACAAACCACTTACGGCGAATTTTTTGCGCAGATGTGTCGCAGCTTGGTGAAAGTGTTGGATGCCATCACGGTGGACGGTTTTGTGTTTCGCACCGATATTCGCCTGCGTCCGTTTGGCGACAGCGGGCCGGTGATTATGACCTTTGACGGCATGGAAAATTATTACCAAACCCAAGCGCGGGAATGGGAACGTTACGCAATGATTAAGGCGCGGCAAGTGGCGGGCGATTTTAAACACGGGGCGCAATTGATGGCGATGTTGAAACCGTTTGTGTATCGCAAATATCTCGATTACGGCGCGTTTGAGGAATTGCGCTGGTTGAAAGCGCAAATCAATCAAGAACTGCGCCGCAAAGATCGGCTTGATAATGTGAAATTAGGACGCGGTGGGATTCGGGAAATTGAATTCACCGGACAAGCGTTTCAATTGATACGCGGCGGACGTGAACCGCGTTTGCAACAGCGCGGGATTCTGGATATTTTGCAAGCGTTGGGCGAAATGGAGCTTCTGCCTCCCGAAGATGCGCAACAACTGATTGAATCGTATTATTTTTTGCGCCGCACCGAAAATCACATTCAACAATATCAAGACAAACAAACTCACGATTTGCCAAAATCTCCCGAAGTGCAGCAGATTTTGGCGTATTCGTTAGATTTTGCCGATTGGGATAGTTTTCTGCAAAAACTTAATCAAGTACGCGAACAAGTGCAAGCGGTGTTTGATGAGGTTTTTTCCCTTTCTGAGCAAACAAAAAAGCCCGACAGCAGCTATTTTATTTGGCTGGCGAAAGCCGATGAGCCGGAATTAATTGCGCAATTAAGCGAATTGGGTTTTACGCAACCTGAGCAAAGTTTAAAAAATCTGCTCGATTTTAAAAACTCCAATGCCATCAAACGTTTGACCAGCAAAGGCATCGCGGTAATGGAAAAACTGATGCCGTCAGTTATTTCTGCCATGAGTTTGGTGAAAAATAAAGACGAAACCTTTAGACGATTGTTGAATTTGTTTGAAGCAGTGGCGGGGCGCAATGTGTATTTGGCGTTGCTGGCGGAAAATCCTGACGCACTGGCGCAATTGGTGAAACTCTCCAGTGCCAGCTTGTGGGTGTGTGAATATTTGTCGCTGTATCCGGTGTTGTTTGATGAGTTGATGGATACGCGCACCTTGTATGAACCGCTGCAAAAACAAGCTCTTGCCGAACAATTGCAGCAATATTTGGCAAAAACCGACAGTCAGGACGAAGAGCAAGTGATGATTGCGTTACGGCAATTTAAACAACTCAATGTGTTGCGGGTGGCGGCGGCGGACATCATAGGAGTGATTCCGTTGATGGTGGTGAGCGATTATTTAACCTATATTGCAGAAACGATTGTCGAGTTTGTGTTGGATTTCGCTTGGAAAATTTTGACTGATAAACATGGTTTTCCTCCTAAAGCCATGACTGGCAGTCCTTCAAGGACTGCCAGTCATAACAACCCTTACGATTTCGCCATTCTCGGTTTTGGCAAATTCGGCGGCATCGAATTAGGCTACGGCTCTGATTTAGATATGGTGTTTTTATACAACGCCGCAGATGGCAACGCGATGACGAACGGCGATAAACCATTGACCTGCACCCAGTTTTTTGGACGCTTGGGACAAAAAGTGCGCCATATTTTAGACACGAAAATGCTATCCGGTGTGTTGTATGAAGTGGATTTACGCCTTCGTCCGAGTGGCAATTCCGGTTTATTGGTCACGCACATCAACGCTTATGAAGGCTATTTGCGCAATGAAGCGTGGACGTGGGAGCATCAGGCTTTAGTGCGGGCGCGTTTTATTGCTGGCGATAAAGATTTACGTCAAGAATATGAAGCAATCAGAAAGCGGATTTTGTCGTTACCGAGAGAGCAGGAAAAGTTAAAAACCGAAGTGCGGGACATGCGCCAGAAAATGCGTGATGCGTTGGCAACGAAAGAAGAGGGACGTTTTGACATCAAGCAAAGCAAAGGTGGAATTGCGGATATTGAATTTCTCGTGCAGTTTGGCATTTTGTCGCAAAGTGTTAATCATCTGGATTTAACCACTTACACAGACAATGTGCGGCAAATTGAAAGTTTAGCGGCGCATGGATTTTTTAATTCAGAACAAGCGCGGGAATTGAAAGCGGCGTATTGTGATTATCGTGATTTTGGACACGCCCAAGTTTTGCAAGGACAAAAAGCGGTGGCGGATGAAAAACAGTTTGCGAAACAACGCAAATTTGTGGAAAAACTGTGGGCGGATGTGATGCTTTAAATCTGACAGGCAATAAAAACCGCCTTTGGTTTTTTCGAAGAGGCGGTTTTTTGTAGGGTAGGCAAACTTCTTGACTATTTTTTAATTGCCTCAACAAACACAATATTTTCATCCGGGTCAAAAGAAACAATCAAATCAGCGACTTTATCTTTTGGCAATGTTTCAAATAATTTCAATAACTCATCACGACTGCGAAAAATTAAAAACCAATCCATAAAACTTTCCATATAACCGACATCAGGAATATTTGGTAAAAAATTCGCCACCAGCATTCGACCGCCTGGTTTTAAAAAGCTAAACATCACTTCAACCAAGCGTTGCGCAACTTTATCGACTAAGTAATCGAACAAACCCGCCGCATAAACCAGCGATAAACCACTAAATTTAATCTTGCCACTCAACAGTTGTCGCACAGAACCAACCGATGCGGATACATTGTAACAACCATATTCGCGCTGCATCAAAGCAACGCTGTCTTTATCTTGGTCTAATGCGTAAAATCGTCCAACTTTTCCATTCAATGCTGATGGACTCAACTCGATTTCTCGAAGATGCCCCGCTGCTATCGAAAGAATAAAGGGATTTTCTTCATTGTTTACGGATTCTTCAATCCGTTGCGCCAGCAATTCACGGCGATAACGAACCGCACGCGGAGCAGCAGTGTTACAACTATGATGAGCAATTTTTAGAGCTATTCCTTCTAACTGCACATTTTTTGCATGACCCTCTCCATAGATAAAATCAATTAGTTCAGCGTCACCTGCATAACCACGAGGTTTATAAAATGAATGCTTTGTGAAAGGACATAAATGAATAAGATTTTTTACAGGGTGACTAAGAACATAAGAAGACACATAATTGCGCCACTCATTAAATGAATTTTTATTTCTGCAAGTTTTTAATTCTCTATCCAACATGTCCATGCCATCGTATACATTGCCTTTTAATAAAAGAGCGTAAGCGTCATCCAAAAATGAGTTCATGTAGTGTTTCACCTTAAAATTAACTTAGAATCCAAACTATGGTGCAGAATAACTGCGCCTGAAATTATAAGTTCTTGAAAGTTTGCTACAATACTGCTGAACAGGTATTTTCAACGGTAGGAGCGATATTGATGTCGGTGCATGAAAAAATCAGATTAATTCGAGAAACAAAAGGTCTGACACAAGAACAACTAGCAGAAAAACTAGATATGTCACCGAGTGCTTACGGTGATATTGAACGTGGCAACAGTGATATAAAATTATCTCGCTTGGAAAAAATTGCTGAATCGCTTGAAGTAAAACTTTCTGAATTATTTGAATTAAGCGAAAAAGGCTCTTTAAATATCGTTAATTTTCTTAGCTTTGATAATGACAATAAAATACACATTGGATCATCTGCTTCCGAATTAGAAAAACAATTAGCGATTAATGAATTAAAAGACAAAGAACTTGCCATGCAGCAGCGAGAAATCGCCTACTTAAAAGAACTGCTCGATATGCACAAAAACTCAAAAACCAATCTTGCGGAGTAACTCATCATGCCAATAGCTACTTTTAAAGACTGGACACTGACCACTTTAGAAAAAACGTTTGGATTAACCCAAGTCTGGCAATCCGACTTGCTCGATACTTGGCAAAAAATGCCCTGTAAAATTAGTCGAACCGACAAAGCTATCTTATTAAAATTCCAAAGAGTTTTAGTTCACGGGGGCAGAGGCTGGAATGAAACTGAATTGGAAAATAAATTTATCAGCCCCGTCATTATGTTAGCTGACATTGATGATGACAAAGTTGGATATTTCTTAGAGCGTCCTTTATCCGCGACTATCGGTGACTATCAAATGTCCGGCATTGTGGACGGTATGATTGCCACAGGACTACGCGAACCCAACACGCCTTTGTTTTGTTTGCACGAATATAAACGCAGCATTGAAAATCAAGGCACGCCAGATGCGCAAGTGCTGGCAGCAATGCTGGTCGCAAGAGAATTAAATCAACACAATCACCCCATTTATGGATTATTTGTCGTGGGATTGGTCTGGAATTTTGTGGTTTTAGAAGGAAATAATTATTGTATTAGCCACAATTACAATGCAGACGGTTTGGAAATGTTTAACATTTTTAAAATGCTTAAAAATTTAAAATCATTAATCACTGTAGATACTAAAACCCTTGATTATCCCTCTGTTTCTTTGTTGCCTTAACAATCTTTTTCTCTGACACAACAGAACCCACGCCTCCCAGTTTTGTGACTACGCTGAAATGCTGATTGACAAGATTAATCCTGAAAGTCCTAAAATCCTGAAAATCGTGTTCAAAAACCCGAAAAACTTAACCCCGCTATTCTAAAAGCGCGAGAACACTGCAATAATACACCGCAAAGTTTGAAGCGCGTTTTCCTCGTGACATTCAAATCACACATCCATATCAAAACACAAACACAGGTAACAACATGAAAACAATGGACGATAGAGACGGGTTAATTTGGCTGGACGGACAATGGGTTGAATGGCGCGAGGCAAAAGTGCACGTTTTAACTCACACCCTGCATTATGGCGCGGGCGTGTTTGAAGGCTTACGCGCCTATCACACCGACAAAGGCGCGGCAATTTTCAAGCTGAAAGAACACACCGATCGCCTATTCCGTTCCGCACATATTTTGAATATGAAATTGCCGTTTTCTAAAGACGAAATCAATTTGGCACAAAAAGAAGCGATTTCAAAAAATAACTTAGACAGCGCGTACATTCGCACCATGTGTTTTTACGGCTCAGAAGGCATGGGCTTACGCGCGGACAATTTAAAAGCGCATGTGATGGTGGCTGCATGGACATGGGGCGCGTATTTGGGCGCGGAAAACATGGAAAAAGGCATCCGCATTCGCACATCTTCTTACACCCGCAATCATGTGAATAGCACCATGTGCAAAGCCAAAGCCAACGGCAATTACATTAACTCGATTTTAGCCTTGCAAGAAGCCCTATCAACCGGTTACGACGAAGCATTATTACTCGACCACGAAGGCTATGCCGCAGAAGGCAGTGGCGAAAACTTATTCATCGTGCGCAACGGCAAACTTTACACTCCAGAAACCACTTGCGCATTAGAAGGCATCACCCGCGAAACCATTATGACCATTGCGCACGAACAAGGCTTAGAAGTCGTTGAAAAACGCATTACTCGCGATGAAATTTATGTGGCAGATGAAGCTTTTTTCACAGGATCAGCAGCGGAAGTCACACCAATTCGTGAATACGATGGCAGAGCCATTGGCGCGGGTGGTCGCGGGCCAATTACAGAAAAATTACAAAGCTTATATTTTGATTATGTCCACGGTCGCCGTGCCGATCACGGCGAATGGTTAACCTATGCCAGCTAACATGAAAGAAAACAAACGCATTTTAGTCGTCGGCCCTGCTTGGGTCGGCGATATGGTAATGGCGCAAAGCCTGTTTATCACGTTAAAACAGCAACAGCCCGATTGTCAGATTGACGTTATTGCCCCAGCATGGACGCTAGGTTTGTTACAACGAATGCCGGAAGTCTCTTTAGCCATAGAAATGCCGCTGAAACGCGGCAAACTAGGGATATTTGCCCGAATAAAACTAGGCAAATCGCTACGATCGCATCATTACGACCAAGCCATTTTATTGCCGAACACATGGAAATCAGCACTTACACCGTTTTTTGCCAAAATTCCACTCAGAACTGGCTATCGCGGTGAATTCCGTAAGGGCTTGCTCAATGATATGCGCCGCTTAGATGAAACGGTGTTGCTGCAAACGGTGCAGCGTTTTGTCGCATTAGCAGACACAAAACAACCCACCATTCCACCTTCTTGCCCGTTTCCACAATTTAAAGTTAGCCAAGAAAATCAGCAGCAAGTCATTGCAAAATATTCTATTAACACGCAAACGAAAATTTTAGCGTTGTGCCCGGGTGCAGAATTTGGTGAATCCAAACAATGGCCTGCAATTTATTATGCCAAAGTTGCACGCGATAAAATAAACTCAGGCTGGCAAGTTTGGTTGCTAGGTTCGGCAAAAGATATGGTCATTGCCGCAGAAATCAATCAACTTTGTACAGGCGGCTGTGTCGATTTTTGTGGAGAAACCAATATTGTAGAGGCGATTGATTTATTGTCACTTGCAGATGCTGTTATCAGCAATGATTCTGGCTTAATGCACGTTGCTGCCGCTTTAAATAAAAACTTAATCGCAATTTATGGCTCATCTGACCCTGAATTCACACCGCCGTTAAGCTCCACAGCAAAAATCATTCATTTAGGGCTAAACTGCTCCCCTTGTTTTCAACGCACCTGCCCTTTAGAACATACACACTGTTTAACAGAGATAAAACCGCACCAAGTTTTGGAAACATTAGATAGTTTTTCGCAGGAGTAAATTTTTAGTTGTTATACCAAGTCGAGAATTAAAAAAGTTATGAAAATAGCCATCGTAAAATTATCCGCATTAGGCGATATTGTCCATGCAATGGTGGCATTACAATTTATCAAAGCTCACTCGCCCACTATTCAAATTGATTGGATTGTTGAAGAAAGTTTTTTAGCTATTTTGGAACATAATCCCGATATAAATGCGATTTATCCGGTTAATTTAAAAGCGTTAAAAAAAGATAAAAGTAAATTCTGGCGTGAATTAAAAAACATTCACCAGATTTCTAAAAATAATTATGATTTGGTCATTGATGCGCAAGGCTTAATCAAATCAGCGATAGTTGCTAAATTATTAGGCAAAAAAGTAGCCGGATTTAATCAAAACTCTATTCGGGAAAAGTTAGCCGCTTATTTTTACACCTTAAAAATAGACTGCCCGTATCACGAAAACACCATTGATCGAAATGCAAAAATTTTATCCGCGCCACTAGGTTTTGCGATTAGTTCGGCACAAATTCACGCCAAAAACACTTTTATATTTTTTCAAAATAAAAACAAAGAGTTAGAAAGTTATTTTCCTCCAGATAAAAAAAATATTATTTTTGTGATTGGTTCGACATGGGAAAGCCGTAATTATCCTAAAGAACATTTTTTAGAGCTTGCCGAGCAGTTGAAACAAAATTGTTTAGTGGTGTGGGGAAATGCAGCAGAGCAGGAAAAAGCCCAATGGTTGGCGCATCATTCGCAATTTATTCAAGTATTACCCAAATTAGATTTGAATGATTTAAAAATGGCCATTTCTAAAGCCGATTTAGTGATTGGCAACGACACAGGCCCTACCCATCTTGCCTGGGGCTTAAATATTCCTGCCATTGTTTTATTTGGCTGCACACCAGTTCGTCGGGTTTATCAAACCGCAATCAATAAAGTTTTAAAATCGCCCTCTGTCGTTAATCCTTATAAATTAAACAAACTGGATTTTTCAATTGCTGAAATTAAAGTGGAGCAAGTTTTAGCGTTAGCAACGCAATTACTTTACGCCTCTCCTGTTGTTCTTTAAATCCCTGTATTTAGAACCAAACATGGAAACTCGCTAGTCTTTACAAATGTTCAGCTAAGCGTTTGAAAAATCCCAGCCTACAGCCAGCGCGTTTTTGCGCTATAATTGCCGACTTTTATCGTCCAATCAAAGAGCATCGTGTCTAGTTCAAACAATGATTTAACCACTTTTCAGGGGCTGATTTTAGCTCTGCAAGCTTACTGGTCTGAGCAAGGCTGTGTGTTGTTGCAACCTTTAGATTTAGAAGTTGGCGCAGGAACATTTCATCCGTCCACTTTTTTACGCGCCATTGGCCCTGAGCCTTGGAGCGCGGCGTATGTGCAGCCTTCGCGCCGTCCTACCGATGGGCGTTTTGGCGAAAATCCCATGCGTTTGCAGCATTATTATCAATATCAAGTGATGTTAAAGCCTTCGCCTGACAATATTCAAGATTTGTATTTAGGCTCGCTGCGTTATTTGGGCTTGGATTTATTAGAGCATGACGTGCGTTTTGTGGAAGATAACTGGGAATCACCGACACTCGGCGCGTGGGGCTTGGGTTGGGAAGTGTGGTTAAACGGTATGGAAGTCACGCAGTTTACCTATTTTCAACAAGTCGGCGGTTTGGAATGTCGTCCGGTGACAGGTGAAATCACTTACGGTTTGGAACGTATCGCGATGTATATTCAAGGCGTGGAAAGCGTGTTTGATTTGGTGTGGGCAAACACGCCACAAGGCGTGGTGCGTTATGGCGATGTGTATCATCAAAATGAAGTGGAAATGTCTGCGTTCAATTTTGACCACGCGAATGTTGATTTCCTGTTTCAATGTTTTGACACTTACGAGCAAGAAAGCCAAAAATTAATTGCTGCGGGATTGCCGTTGCCTGCGTATGAAATGGTATTAAAAGCCTCGCATACCTTTAATTTGTTAGATGCGCGTCATGCGATTTCGGTGACTGAAAGACAACGTTATATTTTGCGGGTGCGGAACTTAGCGAAAGCGGTGGCAGAAGCTTATTACGCAAGAAGGGAAGCGTTGGGTTTTCCGATGTGTCAGAAATAAATGAGCGAGTCGTTTTTTAAAAACATTCATATTTCCAATTTTAAATCGCTTAAAGATGTGACTTTGAGCGATTGCAAACGGATTAATTTACTTATTGGCAAGCCGAATATGGGAAAGTCGAATATTTTGGAGGCGATTGGGTTATTTTCTTTGCCTTATTTTAAATATAATAAAAGTAAAAAATTAACTCAGTTTGTTAGATTAGAAAACCTTGCAGAACTTTTTTTTGATGGAAATACGGGTGAAATAATTACTGTCAATACTGATGATGGTAGTTTTTGTAGTATCTTATACTCTGTAGATAATGCTGTTAGAATTGATATAAACTTAGAAAATCAAAGTCCAATTTTTGAATTTTCTGGTTTATTTCCTGATTCTAATTATCCAGTTATTAATATTCCAAGACCAGAAAACCATACCATTATCGTAGATGGAAAATTTAATATTGCTGGTAATTATAAAAAAAGAGATTATCCATCTCCTAAAGTTAGATATTATAAATTTCCTCATTCTTTTATATCAAAAGAACAAGACTTTATCAAAGTCTTTGGACTGATTCCTCCCAATGGAACTAATTTCTTTGAAATTGCTCAAAAAGATAATATAAAAAATGAATTATCAGCATTATTTGTTGAATATGGTTTGAGTTTATTATTTGATAAAACAAATAATACTTTAAGGATAATGAAAACATTGAAAGAAGATAATGCAATGGTTTCTTTTCCTTTTAGTTCTATTGCGGATACATTACAGCGTGTTATTTTTTTTAAAACAGCAATTGCTTCCAATAAAAATTCAATTTTACTTTTTGAAGAACCCGAAGCACATTGTTTTCCACCGTATATTGCGCACTTCACTCAAGACGTTCTTAACTCAGAAACGAATCAGTTTTTTATCGCTACGCATAGTCCTTATGTACTCAACGATTTTTTAGAGTACAACCGCAACGATGTTGCTATTTACATGGCGGATTTTAAAGACGGGCAAACTGTTATTTATCGTTTAACAGATGATGAAGTCAATGAAGTTTATGATTATGGTATAGATGTGTTTTTCAATTATGAGCGATTTACACAACATGGATGATTATGTTCTGCCAGAATGCTTTCTTGATACCAATTTAATGGAAACCTTATTGCCACCACAAAAAAGCTATAATCATCAAACAGGTTGTAATAACGTAATTAGGCTCATGCAGAAAAAATTTATAGGAAAATTCGCTCTTGGTATTTTAGATATGGATAAAGATTCTCCTGATAAATTACAAGCAAAAAAATTTGATTTTATAAACGAAATGCACAGTGTAAGGCTTTATAAACATCAATTAGAGAGTCATTATTTAATCTTGCATCCCAATATCGAAAAATGGCTAATTAACGAAGCGAAACAAGTGAATTTGTCACTAGAGTATTATCAACTTTCCAGTGATTTTGAAGAGTTGAAAAAATTAGCTAAACCCGCCACAAGCAAAAATAATCCTCGCTTTAAAGCAGTTTTTGAAAAACTAAAAGAACAAAATGCCAAAGGTATTACACAATTATTTAACTGGGCAGCCTATTTAATGAACAATGCTGACCAAATAGACGAAACACTCTTAAAAAATATAGGCAACGCCCCGTCATGAAAAAAAATAAAATCCCGCTTACGCAATCCCTTTCTGAAAGCGAATTAACATGGTTGCAAAATTATTTAGAGTCGCTTTCACAAACAAATGCCGAGTGCATGACTTTAGAAACGCTGGACGGATTATTTTGTGCGTTAATTATTAATCCTGTGATGGCAAAACCTGCTGACTGGATGAATACGATTTTTGGACAAAAACGCGCCATTGCTTCCGAGGAAGAATTGGAGCGCGTTATGATGATTTTAATTCGCTATTGGAATCAAGCCAGTGCAGCCATTGAAAATAAGCAATATATGCCGCGCACGCTCGAAAATGCACAAAAATGGGCTTTAGGATTTAATCAGGGAATGGATTATTGCCGCAAAGAATGGGATTTATTTTTAACGGATGCTGAAAATACCGCGCTACTTGCTCCTATTGTTGCGTTGGAAAAAGCACACGAAATTACAGAAGAAAATCGACAAGCTTTAGTGGCGCAAATATCCACCATTGTTTCTACCTTGTTTTATTATTGGATTGATAAAATGAATAACGATAAAAAAGAAACAAAACCTAAAGTCGGTCGAAACGATCCTTGTCCATGCGGCAGCGGCAAAAAATATAAAAAATGTTGTGATGCTTAAATTTACATCCACACGTTATTAAATTAAAAATCTAAACACAGTGAGAATTATTGTGACAGAACAACACGATTTATTATTTGAATTAGGCTCAGAAGAATTGCCGCCTAAAACCTTATTGATATTAAGCCGCGCTTTGACCGATGGCATTATTAACGGTTTAAAAGAAGCCGATTTAAGTTATGGCGAAGTGAAATCTTACGCCACACCACGCCGTTTAGCGGTTTTAATCCACGATTTAAACGCCACGCAACCCGATAAAGTAGTCGAAAAACGCGGCCCTGCTTTGAAAGCCGCTTATGACAATGAAGGTAATCCTAGCAAAGCCGCCGTTGGTTTTGCGCAAAGTTGCGGCACAACTTTTGAACAATTAGAGCAGTTAAAAACCGATAAAGGCGAATGGCTGATTTTCAAACAAGCCGTGCAAGGTCAAACCACCGTTGAATTAATTCCTGAAATTATCCGCAAAAGCATCGCGGCGTTGCCAATTGCGAAACGAATGCGCTGGGGTAACAACACAGCTGAATTCGTGCGTCCTGTGCATTGGGCGGTGTTGCTGTACGGTGAAAACGTGATTGATGCGGAAATTTTAGGCTTAAAAACCGGCAAGCAAACGCGCGGTCATCGTTTCCATGCACCTGCGGCGATTACTATTTCAACCCCGCAAAGCTACGCGCAAACTTTATTAGAACAAGGCAGAGTGATTGCCGATTTCGAACAACGTAAAGATATTATCCGCACCCGTGCGAATGAAGCGGCGGCAAAAGTCGGCGGTGCGGCGCATATTGAAGAAGATTTACTGAATGAAATCAGTTCTTTAAATGAATATCCTGTGCCTGTGGTGGGCAATTTTGACACGCGCTTTTTAGCGTTGCCGAAAGAAGTGTTGATTACCACCATGCAAAGCAATCAAAAATATTTTCCGGTGGTGAATGCGGACGGCGGCTTGTTGGCGCATTTCATCACTTTCAGCAATTTAGAAAGCACTAATCCGGCTTCGATTCAACGCGGCAACGAGCGGGTGATTTTGCCGCGTTTTGCGGATGCGGAATTTTTCTGGAATCAAGATAGAAAACAACCGCTTTCTGCGCGAGTGGAATTGCTAAAAACCATCGTTTTTCAACAAAAGTTGGGAACGTTGTTTGATAAAACCCAGCGTGTTATCAAATTGACAAAACTTATTGCTACTTATCACTCAGAATTAAAATCAGATGTCGTTTTAGCAGAACGAGCGGCAGAATTATCAAAAGCAGATTTACTAACTAACATGGTAAGTGAGTTCCCTAACTTACAGGGAATTATGGGGCATTATTACGCATTAGCTGACGGTGAACATCCAGATGTAGCAAAAGCTATTGAAGAGCAATATTTTCCCAAACAATCGGGCAGTAAAACGGCTGAAAGTAAGGTCGGTCAAATATTAGCAATCACCGATAAAATTGATACTGTAACAAGTATTTTCAGTATTGGATTATTACCTACTGGTGACAAAGACCCATATGGTTTAAGACGAGCAACTTTAGGCATACTACGAACAATAATTGAAAATAATTTAACATTTAATCTTAACGTCCTTGTTGATACTTCATTAGGCTATTTAAAACATCACGACTTAAAGAACTATGAGGGTTTTGACAGAGAAAGTACAAAAGTTACAGTAATGGATTTTATTTTTGAACGTTTGCGCGGTTATTGTTTGGAGCAAGGATTTAGCCACGACGAATTTGAAGCGGTCATCTCGATAAAACCTGCGCAACCACTCGATTTTATGCAACGTTTGCAAGCGGTAAAAGCGTTTAGAGCCTTGCCGGAAGCGGAAAGTTTAGCCGCTGCCAATAAACGCATCAGCAATATTTTGAAAAAATCAGAAACACCTGCCGCCGCCACTGTAGGTGAATTGGTTGAAACTGCGGAAATTGAATTATTGGCAGTTGCAAAACAATCCGCAGCCGATATTGAGCCATTATTGGCACAAGGCGATTATCAAGCCGCTTTATATCGGTTAGCACAACTCAAACAACCGGTGGATAATTTCTTTGATAACGTGATGGTGAATTGTGATGATTTGCAATTACGCGCCAGCCGTTTAGCATTATTGGATTTATTAGCGCAGCAATTTTTGCAAATCGCAGATATTTCTAAATTACAATCGTAATGTCTGAAAAATACGTTTTACTCGACCGCGATGGTGTGATTAATCACGATTCTGATGATTATATTAAATCGCCGGAAGAATGGATTCCAATTAAAGGCAGTTTAGAAGCTATTGCGCTATTAAACAAAAATGGCTTTAAAGTCGCGGTGGTTTCCAATCAGTCTGGCATTGCTCGTGGCTATTATTCGCTTGAGACTTTAAACACCATGCACGACAAAATGCAACGTTTATTAGCTGAAAAAGGCGGACACATTGAGACGATTTATTTTTGTCCGCATTCACCCAATGCAAACTGTAATTGTCGAAAACCTAAAGCCGGTTTATTAAAAAAATTTAGCCAAGAAAAAAACTATCCTCTGCAAGATATTTTTTTTATCGGCGATAGTTTGAGCGATATTCAAGCAGCGCAAGCTGTTTCTGCCAAACCTTTATTAGTTAAAACAGGGAAAGGTTTAAAAACTATTTCTAAAAATCCCACTCTTAATATTCCCATTTTTGAGAATCTTTATGACGCAACAAAATTCATCCTCCAGACAACCCAGTTTTAGAGTGTATTTAGGCTCTGCTGTATTTTTTGTTTATATTATTGTTTCCTTCACGATTATTGGAACGTTGATTTTGGTTGCTGCGCCATTTGTCAGTTTTAAGATACGCTACAAAATGGCAAAAGTTTGGGTCGCCTGTTTAATGTGGGGAGTCAAAGTTTTATGCGGCATTACTTACAAAATTGAAGGTTTGGAAAACCTGCCAACAGACCGTCCTGCAATTATTTTGAGCAAACATCAATCAGCTTGGGAAACGGTTGCGTTTCGATTATTTTTACCAACACACACAACGTTATTAAAACGCTCGTTATTGTGGATACCAATTGGTGGCTGGGCGTTGGCGACTTTAAGACCGATTGCAATTGACCGTAAAAATCAACGTGAAGCATTAAAATCTTTAATAGAGCAAGGCAGTGCAGCTTTAGCAGAAGGCTTGTGGGTTTTAGTGTTTCCCGAAGGAACTCGCACCGCGCCTGGAGAAGATAAAAAGTTCAGTGCTGGTGGGGCGATGTTGGCGCATAAAACAGGTTATCCGGTAATCCCATTAGCACATAATGCGGGGGAGTTTTGGCCACGCTACAGCTTTTTAAAATATCCTGGGGTGATTAAAGTTAAAATAGGTGCGCCAATTGAAGTAGAAGGAAAAAAAGCTAAAGAAATTAATGAACAAGCTGAAGCTTGGGTTGCTCAAGCAATGACAGAAATCACTACAAATTCTGAAAAACATCAATAATTTTTTTTATTCACATTCAATTCACGCAATTGAGCTATTCTATAAAATTATTTTTTTTATTTTAACCTCTGGGATATCGACATGAATAAATTATTTGTTACTCCAATACTTATTTTAAGCACTCTCTTAGTTACTTCTTGTGCTCAACAGCGCGGTTATACTCCTGCGATAGATACTCGAGTCAGCAATCCAGCAGCAACAGCAAACCTCGACCGTGATTTGCAAGAGTGTCAAGCTTTGGCGGAACAAGCTGGCGGCAATACAGCAAAAGAAGCAGCCATAGGTACCGTAGCTGGAGGCGCAATGGGAGCTGTGACAGGAGCGATTGTTGGTGCTGTTTCAGGTGGAAATGTTGCTACATCAGCAATGATAGGCGGAACTGCGGGCGGCATTGGTGGAGCTGCAAAACAAGGTTTTGACTCCAACACTCAATACAAAAGAGCTTTTAATGATTGTATGACAGGGCGTGGGCATCGAGTCATCAATTAAGATTTGCCAAAATAAAGCCGTGTTTTAAATTAACAACGCGGCTTTTTTCTGTTTAAAGAACTCATTTCCACAGAAAAAAACCTTCTTGCTAGTAAAGTTTTCTGCTCTAACCAAAATCATTTTAGATGACTTAGCATCGTAAATAGTTTAACTCTTTATAACCTTCTGTTATTGTTATATTCTTATAGTAAAATAGTTTAAACCTTAGTTAACTACTGGTAAGTTCATTATGACATCTACATTAGAATCACAAGAAGAAAACACATCATTAGAAAAACAACCAGAACAAACATCTGTCGCGCGATTGAAAGAGTTACACCCAACTATTAATGCTATTATTGTAGTTTTTGGTATTATTATGGTATGGCGGGGCGTATGGGCATTGTTAGATATTCATTTGTTTCCAAACCACCCAACGCTCAGTGCTTTAGTCAGCCTTGGATTAGGTGCTTTAGTTCTTCATCTGGATGACTTTAGCCTAAAAGACTTGAAACGCTAAATAAAAATATCCTACTTTCGAACAAATTCTGTCTATAAAGCAATTGAAAATATTCTTTATCTTTTCAGAATCGGTAAAATAGACGTACTTTCTGGCTGTGTCTTGATTTTTTTTAATATTAAAGTTTACATGAAAACAAAAAACATTGGTTTTATCGGCGGTGGCAATATGGCATCTAGCCTCATTAGCGGTTTGATTGCTAGTGGTCACGCCCCTTCGCAAATTTGGGTATCAGATGTTAATCAAGATGCACTACAAACGTTAGCATCAACACTCAACGTTAATATTTCAGGCGATAATAATGAAGTTATTAATGAAGTTGATGTTGTAGTATTAGCCGTAAAACCGCAAGTTCTGCGTAGCGTCGCAGAAAGTAGTGCTGCTTTATTGCAAACAAAAAACACATTAGTTGTGTCTATTGCTGCAGGTATCTCTCAACTGAGTTTAAGCCAATGGCTAGGTGAGAAAATCGCAATTGTACGTTGTATGCCTAATACACCAGCTTTAGTATTAACAGGTGCAACTGCATTACATGCCAATTCTAACGTCAGCAATGAGCAGCGCGACCTAGCAGAGAATATTTTACGCGCTGTTGGTATTTCTCTTTGGGTAGATAATGAATCTGAATTGGACGCTGTGACAGCAGTTTCGGGCAGCGGCCCTGCATATTATTTTCTCTTAATGGAAACAATGGAATCTGCTGCAATAGAAATGGGCTTATCAAAAGAAACAGCACGATTACTGATTCAACAAACAGCGTTGGGAGCTGCTAAAATTGCATTAGAATCAAGCGAGTCACCTCAGCAACTACGCAACCGTGTTACCTCTCCGGGGGGCACTACGCAACGCGCTATAGAAACTTTTGAACAAGGTAATTTCGCACAACTGGTATCAAAAGCATTACATGCCGCTAAAGATCGCTCTATTGAAATATCAAAACAGTTAGGAGTAGGCTAATGAATGCTAACTATATGATAGTACCGTTGATTTTTCTAATCGACAGCCTGCTGTCTTTGTATATTTTAGCTGTAGTGCTACGTTTTTTATTGCAATGGGTTAAAGCTGACTTTCACAATCCATTTTGCCAAACCTTGGTAACAATAACTCATCCACCTCTGAAATTATTGCGGCGTTTTGTTCCACCAATCGGAAAAATTGACAGCTCATCGATTTTACTGGCTTTACTATTGCAAATGATGACCAATTTATCAATTTGGCTATTGCAAGGTGTTAATCCAAACTTTTTCACTCTATTCGTTCTTTCGTGCGCACATTTAATTGGACTGACTTTAAATATTTTTATTTTCGCTATTTTTGCTCAAGCGTTGTTAAGCTGGTTTAATCCGAATACTTATAATCCGGCATTTGCTTTACTGGCAAATCTCACCGAGCCTGTTCTTAATTTTTGTCGAAGAATGACTCCTGATTTAAATGGTCTTGATTTCTCACCGTTAGCGGCCATAATATTGTTGCAACTAACTAAAATGTTATTATTACCTCCATTAGAAGAACAGCTCGCTTATTTATTTTAATAAGTTAGCCTTATTACCCAATAAGTATATATTATCGAATGCTCATTAGTTTACATATATAACATAAATACTGAAAATAACTATTCTCCTAACCAACACTAAATCATTTAGTTAGTTAAAAGCTATATTAGAAAAAGAGCTCATAAATTAAGTGAATAAATAAGACAGCAATTTACTATATTAACGATTGCTTTTTCTTCACTTTTTAACGCTCTTCAATTTAACTACTTATAACGCCAATAATTAATAGCTGCTAATTCAGCTTCTAAAATAGGATGTACAATGAAACTATTACTGTCTGCTCAATGCATAACAGCCCTATGTTTTGCTTTTACTCCTGCCTTAGCTCAATCTCAAAGTCAAGCTCAGTCCAAACACATGTATCGTTGGGTAGATGAAAACGGAAAAGTTTCTTTTTCTGATCAAGTCCCCCCCTCTAAAGCCGAATTAGGTCATACGGAATTAGACAAAAATGCCCGAGTGGTTAAAGTAGCTGCAAGAGCTAAAACTAAAGCAGAGCTTGAAATTTACAAGCGGTTAATGCAATTAAAAAAACAACAAGAACAACTTAATCTTAAACAAAAAGCACATGATAAAAACTTATTAAGTAGTTTTATTGATCTTGCTGCAATGGACACAACTCACGCCGCAAAAATGCAAGTGTTTAATGAGCAAGATCGAATGTTACGAGAAACTAATAAAAAACTAGATGATGAACTAGCAGCAAAGCAACAGAATGCTGCATCATATGAAATTAAAAACTCCAAAATTCCTGTTAGCGTTTTAGACAGAATCGAGGATATTCAGAAAAAAATAATTCAAATAAAACAAGCAGCTAATGACTTACAGCAAAAAAGAGAGAAAAGTGAGGCAGAATTTACTGCAGACAGAGCTCGTTTTATTTTTTTAACTCAATCAAAAAACAGCTCTACTGCAAATGGAAATAATGACAAATCAGCAAATCAACCAGGCTTATTTAGCTGTGATAGCTCCAGTCAATGCGAAAAAGCTTGGATTATTGCTAAAGAATTTGTAAAAGCTAATTCAACTGCGAAAATTAATGTAGATACTGATACGTTATTTATGAGCGAAGACCCTATTTCTGATACAGATCTAAATTTATCTATTTCTAAAATATCAATAGAAGGAAGTAAGTCGCAAATTTTTTTAGATATCAGATGTACTAATGATGCTTTAACTAATAAGGGCATCTGCTCAAACTATAAAGCAGAAGAAATTAGAAACAAATTTAGTGATTATCTAAAAGAAAGGTTGAATACTGCAAACTCCCCACCTAGTTCTTTCTAACTAGCATAAAGTAAAGTAGTTGGAAAAACTAATGCAGTAGAGTCCCCACTCCTTGATCTGTAAATAACTCTAACAATACCGCATTTTCAACACGCCCATCAATGATATGTACAGCAGATACTCCGCCTTTTAACGCATCTGTTGCGCAACGAGTTTTCGGAATCATACCTCCAGTAATCGTGCCATCTGCAATTAAAGCATCTACATCTTTAATCGACAACCCTGTAAGTAAATTTCCAGTTTTATCCAAAATTCCAGTGATATCGGTAAGTAGTAACAGTTTTTCTGCTTTTAGAACTTCCGCTATTTTGCCTGCAACTAAATCAGCATTAATATTATAAGAATAACCATCTTTGCCAACACCTATTGGTGCAATTACAGGAATAAAATCACTATGTCCAAGCATCTCAACCACAGCAGGATCAATACTTTCGACCTCACCGACATGCCCTAAATCGATAATTTCATGTGCTAACTTGTGCGAGTCTACCTGTTGCATTACAATTTTTCGTGCTCTGATAAAGTCACCATCTTTTCCTGTTAATCCCACCGCTTTACCTCCACTACGGTTAATTAAATTAACAATATCTTTATTAACTAATCCACCTAAAACCATCTCTACAACATCCATCGTTTCACTATCTGTCACTCTCATTCCATCAATAAATTCACTCACCTTTCCTAACTTTTTTAATAAGTTACCAATTTGCGGGCCGCCACCATGAACTACAATTGGGTTAATACCAACTAACTTCATCAATACGATGTTTCTAGCAAAACTATGTTTTAGCTCTTCATTAATCATTGCATTGCCACCAAACTTAATCACTACCGTTTTCCCTTGAAAACGACGAATGTATGGCAAAGCCTCACTTAAAACTTGTGCAATTTGTTGAGCGTTTTGTTTTTCTAAAATACGGCTATTATTCATAGTAAATGTATTGAAAGGAAAAAAGAAATTTTAAAAATCCAGAAATAAACCGTCAGATAAACTCAAATCATAAGTTCAATTGCTCACTTACTAAAAACACTGCATGAGATAGCAGGACATTCAATCCTTTTTGAATGCTAATGGTTGAAGTGATATATAAGAATCTCAACTTGAATATAAAGTTAAACCTATATCTATGTATAAATGTCACTTCCAAACTCGACATGACTAATCAACAAACAAGTAAAATGGTGTAGCACATTAATTAACAATTTGCTTTCTATTAAAAGTTTTCGGTATCTCGGAGTGCAAGCTTTGCTTGCAATGCCATGCAAAGCGTGACCTCCAGTATTTCATAATACCTTGAAACTTATTATCCTCCACTTAAAGCTTTTAATTGAAGTTTTAAAGTTCAAATTCTTACTTACTTTTTTGTATTGCTCTTAAATACAGCGTTTTTCAGCATCAAGATGAAGCCGAGTCTTTTCACAGATCAGCAATATAATATGCAAAGATGTAGGCTCACGCAATTGTTTGAGTTTTTTGAAAGTTTCATCCTTGCATTTAATCATTTACAGTACTGGTTGGATAATTAACAGAATAACGTAAAAAATGTGGATTTGATTTTTTTAGCAACCAACATAAACTCATTGTAATTATCCCCTCCACTTCAAAAGCAGTTTCCAGCTTGACAAACAAACTCTTCATTATTACGCTGCTACGAGCTTGACTTACATTGGCAAGATTCGAACCTAAAATATAAAATACTCCAAATTTCTCTAGCATACTCATAAAAAAACCCCACTGTCTTTCAACAGTGAGGTTTTTAATTCCTATCCTAAGACTGTTAATGTCTTAAGATTTTTCTTTATATGAAAGATGGAATTAATGGTGCGTCAATCATAACCATTTGACGATTGCCTTCTGCATCAAAGAAGAATAACAAACCAGCAAAACGGCTATCAGGGTCATAAATCAAGTCAGCTAAACGATAAACTTCCCATGCTGCGTCAGAAGCAGTAATTTCAACAGTTCTTGTTTCGCCAGGAGCTAACGGACTGTTATCACTTACTGTTAAGCCTTCTTCAGCTAACAAATCGTCAGGATAAGCTGTTTCGTCTTGTAAAACAGCTGGATCTAAGAAACGAACACCTGCAGTGTTGAATTCACCTAAACGAACAGCTGAATCACCGTTATTTGTAACTGTTAGTGTCATTTGCATAGCACGACCAGGTACACGGTAAGAAGCATCATCAACTTTCACAGATACCGTTGACTCAGGCATTTGAATTGGCTGCATACCGCGTAACAAACCAGCTTGTAATGGTGTTGTAACTGGGAACTTTTCGTTTGTTGTGCCCATAGAACCAGCTACGATAGCTATAGTAGCAACAGCAAAACCAAGCGCAACTTTTTTATCAGCTGCTGAAATCAAAGTATCTGCTTTACCACTGCTTACAGCAATGTGACGTGGAACAAACAATGGACGTTTTACCCAGAAAGCCAACCAAGCCAATCCTAAAGCATACCAGAAAGCATGCCAGAAATAGATATTACTCAAGTTATATGTTTCTAAGTTAATTGTCTCACCAGTTAATGTGGTAATGTTATTAACGAAGCTTCCCATTGATCCAGTAACAGTTACCCATTTTCCTGGACCGATGATTGGACCACCGCCTTGAACGTTCATCATTGTATGAACGTGCCAATCGCCTGGACGACGTGCTTTTAACAATACTTTAAACTCGTAAGTCTCGCCCAACTCCAAAGATACAGAACGAGGAACCAATTGACCGCCAATCCAAGATCCAGCACGAATAAACACAGGACCAGGAATACCGATATTTAAGAAAGAAACCTCTGGTTTATCTACAGTCTCTGGCCATCCTGCGAAAACATGGAATTTACCAGAAATTGTCATTGTGTCGTTAACTGCAACTGTATCTTTAGACCAGTTAAGATCAAACCAATGAATAGTACGCATACGCATAAATGCAGCTTGCGATTTCTCTCCATGAGCAGATGCTGTTGGCGTGTAAAACATCGCTGCTGTAAGTGACATCAGCAGTGCGACAAAGGATAATTTAGCAACTTTGTCTTTTATTATTTTCATATATCCTCCTCTATTACTAGAGAATCTATTTTTAGGTTACCTGGCAATAGTTATTATTGCCAGTTCTGAAATTTCGTGTATTTTGGTTTTCGATTAAACGTTTGAGCTATCAACGAAATCAGTTTTTGAAAACCATCTACCGAAGAAATGCCACAAGAAATAGATAATAATAGAAACGAAACCAGAGAAAAACGCAGATACAGGAGCAACGTCTTTACCGAAAGTTCTCAAAGTACCTTTTTCAACCATTCTAATGTACTCTGGAGTTCCTGTGCGTACATAATGATAGCCTTGCAAGTCCGCTAAAGTCATCATCATACCATTGTATTCAACAGGAACGTGTAATGGAGCTATAATTGGCCAGTTACCAGGATAGAATAACAAACCATACGCTAAACCACCAATAACTGCAGTTGCAGTTAAGCTGCTTGATAACATTAACACAACATCAAGAACAATAGCACCTGGAATTAAGTTAGATGGAAAGCAGAAATTAACAGGGAAATATGTCCATCCCCAGAAATTCAGATATCTATTAATCCACTCACCCAACATCAATGCCAAAACAGAAACTACAGCACCAAACGGCAAGCGATATCTATACCACAAACACGCTTGAACTGCAGCAGGAAATGTAATAGATACGATAGGTGCTACAGTTACCCACAGACGTCTATCTTTCCAGTCAGTCCAAAAGTCCCAGTCACCACCAGTCAACATATAGTGAATGTGATATCCACCAAGAACCGCAGTGAACACTGTAAAGAGAATCATCCAGTCGAATGTACGAGAAACTTGAACAGCTTCCGCACGAGATCTTACAGCTGATTGAGATGCGCTCATTAGCTTACCTCCTAAAAATTAAAATTATATTTTTTATTTACTAACTCAGCTTTGTATGTCCCGAAAATTAAATCAGGACATAACTAGGAGATAGCATTGTTTTATCGAAAAGCATTCAACTATTAAGCCAAATCTTTTTTCAATAATTTTGTGATTGTCATGACTTCTGTGTTCACAACACCCATAATTGCAAGAGCTGCCCAACCAAAGAATACGAAACCGTAATGCAATGGAGCAACAAATAACTCTTCCATAAACCAGAATGTATGACCCCACTCATTCAGACCAACATTTGGCAGAATCATGAAAGGACCAACAACAGAAACCAAATACATCAAATGCAAACCTTCTTGGTATGTAGGCAATCTTGTTTTTGCATACATAAAAGCTCCAGTACCAGTAATAATGTAGATTGGATAAGACAAATAGAACTCAATAATATGACTTGGTGTAAAGTCAGTATCACGAACAATTGTTTGATGCCATGTACCATCTTGCTCTGTAAAATAACTAGCACCCCAATAAATTGCCCAGCCGTACATTACTAACCATGTCCAATGTGTGAAGTGTCTTCTTAATTCTTCACGTGGAGTAATTGACATAACTTTACGGTCACGAGTTTTCCACAACCAGCCATTAATTGAAGAGAACAACAACACTTCAATAACCATTTCGATATACAGCATATTCATCCAATATGTCTCGAACTCTGGCGCGAATGAATCTAAACCAGCAGACCATCCATAAACGCCTTCATACCAACGAATAAATGAATAAAACACAAGATACAACATAAAACCAGCAATTAGGTTTCTTTTGTTTAAAAGCGGAGCTTCTGCAGCATCAGCTTTGACTGACTCAGTTGTAGCAGCCATATTCTACCTCCTAAATATTTATTAAAATTTCTGGTTAATCAACCCGAAGTTTCTTAGTTTACTTCCTTGCGTCAAGTTGTATTAGCTTTAAACAACATCACATCTTCCTTGTTGTGTGGAGTGAGTCTACCACTTCAATTGACTATGTCAAGCCCAAATCGCATATTTTTTAAAACAGCAACATAGCCTTCATATTTTTTTTGTATTTATTATTAAAAACCAAGCTCTTAAATACAACTCTATCTTTATTTTACCTGACTCCCTGTCAATACACGCAATTCTAACTATCGCCTGACTCATCTCTCAGTTTCAGCAAAAAGCGGCACTAGATACTTTATAAGTGATCATAGCCCTAACAATCAACACTTCGGATAGTTTTAAAACCACATATCCTTTAAATCGACTCATCAAAAATCAGCCATTTCATTTAGTTGGGATTTATTGCAACTCTGTATTTAACCTGAGTTTGATTTAGACGCTGTAAACCTTACTACTCGTTGCGTGGCGTTTTTAAAACCCTCCAAACTATTATAATTATAGAGCCATTAAAAACTATCTATTGGCAACGCAAGCCACGGATAGATCACTTATTCAGTAATTCTAAACTTAGATTAACTTATACAGCGGCTTTCATAGCACAAAAAGCAGCCCCCCATAATGCAGCTTCAGTATTTGTACAAATTCTTACCGAAATAGACTCCAGCACATATTTATAACGTCCTTTGGCTAAAAAACCATCCATGAATATTCCTTGTTGCATAAAAGATAATATTTTTGCAGCAATGCCACCCGCCAATATTACTCCGCTGTAAGGTAAGCATTTAAGAGCAAGATTGCTTGCTTCTGCCCCGTATATCCGGCAAAACATTGCCAAAGCTTTAGCGCATAAAATATCTTCACCTGAGATTCCCAAAGCACTTACTACAGCAGCCGGGTCAGTTTCTTGCATTTGTTGTTCAGTTTTAGCATTAACTGGTGCGTAATTAATGTTTTTTAAAAACTGATAAAGATTAACTAGCCCTTGTCCAGACAAAACTCTTTCATAACAAACATGTTCTGGATAAATTCCCATCAAATATCGTAATAATGAAATTTCTTCTTCATTATTCGGAGCAAAATCTGTATTGCCACCTTCTGACGCAATAACATGATGTTTTTGACCATCCCACGCTACGATTGCCTCGCCTAATCCAGTTCCTGCTGCTAATACGGCTATATTGCCTTGCTTTACCTTTGCAGAGGAGTTCAGTTCTACAAAATCACTCGCCGGCAAGTTTAAAACGCCCCATGCCATTGCCTCTAAATCATTAAGCAATAAAACACCGGCAGCTCCAGTTTGTTGTGCTATTTCTGCACTTTTTAAAAACCAAGGCAAATTAGTAGTACGACATTCACCATCAACAACCGGGCCCGCAACACCAATACAAACCTGTGTAACAACAGCATCCGCTAAAAACAAGTTCAACACATCTGAAAAGTTAGCAAAATCACCGCTAGAATACTGATGCTTCTTAATGCAATTCCATTGTGAATCTCGTTGCTCATATAACGCTAAGAGCGTTTTCGTTCCTCCCACATCACCTGCCAGAATCATTATTTGCCCTCATAATGAGTAAAAACCTGATAGTTTTGGTTCTTATCAAAACTCATCACATTATAAGCATCTGCCTTTCCACCCATTTCCATACCCGGCGTACCACTAGGCATTGCAGGAACAGTAATACCAACTACATGCGGCTTAATTTTTAATAGTTTTTTTATATCATTTGCAGGCACATGCCCTTCAATCACATACCCATTAACCACAGCAGTATGACAAGAAGCCATTGCTTTTGAAACGCCATACTTATCTTTTATTGCCTGCACATCCTCAGTGACATTATCTTTAATCTGAAAATTACTTTCTTTTAAATGTGCCACCCATTTACCACAGCAACTACAGCTAGGACTTCTATAAACATCAATTTTAGTCGGCTCAGCCATAACTGTTTTTTCAGATTGCTCTGCATAGCTATATCCGTCAAAAACCAAAAGAAACAATCCTAAAACTATCGCCAAATTTTTCATAAAAGCACCTTTTTAAATAATTTATTACATCGCATTTTGATGATAAGGCAGACTAAACTCATGTACTGCATCCACCATCGCTTTAACATGTTCTGGATTCATATCGGGCAAAATTCCATGTCCCAAATTGAAAACATGCCCTGAGCCATTACCGTATTTCTGCAAAATCGTTTTTACTTTATCAGCAATCACTTGCGGTTCTGCATACAAAGCAACAGGATCAAGATTCCCCTGCAATGCAACTTTGTCACCCACACGAACACGCGCTTGGGCTATATCCGTCTGCCAATCCAATCCTAAAGCATCATACCCAGTATCAGCCATAGATTCCAACCACAGTCCGCCGCCTTTGGTAAACAGAATGGTAGGCACTTTTTGACCGTCACAGTCAGTTTTTAACAGCTGTCTAACTTGTTTTGCGTAATAAAGCGAAAACTCCAGATAATCCTCTGTACTCAGCATCCCTCCCCAAGTATCAAACAACATCACCGCTTGCGCCCCTGCTTCAATTTGTGCATTCAAATACAAAGCAACAGATTGCGCGAGTTTATCAAGCATTTGATGTGTTAATCTCGGCTCGTTATACATCATACTTTTAATTTTTTGAAAACTTTTACTGCTACCACCTTCAACCATATAAGTTGCCAGTGTCCATGGACTTCCAGAAAAACCAATCAATGGCACACGCCCTTGCAAATTTTTTCTGATTAAGCTCACAGCATCGGTAACATACCGCAGTTCAATATTAGGATCAGGAATCGGCAATGCTTGAATATCTGCCGCAGTTTTTATCGGTCTCTTAAATTTAGGCCCTTCGCCTTCAGTAAAATAAAGCCCTAATCCCATCGCGTCTGGAATCGTTAAAATATCTGAAAATAAAATTGCCGCATCAAAATCAAACCGCTCCAAAGGCTGTAATGTCACTTCACAAGCAAGCTCTGGATTAGTACACAAATCCAAAAAACTACCCGCTTGTTCACGCACTTTACGATATTCAGGTAAATAACGCCCAGCTTGCCGCATCATCCAAATTGGCGTTCTATCAACAGGTTGTTTTAATAGGGTTTTAATAAAAATATCGTTTTTCAAAAAAGTCATTGTTTTAAAGGCGATTGATTTGGATTTAATAATAAAGCAGTTCGTTTTTTAACTTCGTACTGTAATGTTCTAATTTGTCGTGGCCATGCTTGCTTAAACTCGGCTGGTAATAGACGCACAGCTAAATAAGCGGTCTTTGTATCTGCAAAAGAGCCATATAACAACACAAACTTTTCTCGATTTTTACTTTTTGTCTGCAAAATCTTCAACTCTTCTTGTAAACTTGGATGTTTTTTTTCAATATTTTGCAAAGCTTTTTTGCTTGATAATGCCATCAACTGCAAAGTATATTTTCCTGCTGATTGTTGTAAAATCCACTGCTCATCAGCATCTTGTTTAATAGTTTGTTGATTGGTTTGCGTCTCTACTGGTTTCGATAATGCAACAACTTTATTAACGTTCTCAGTATTTTTTTGATTATCTATTTTGCCATGATTTTGTTTTATCAATGGCTTAACAGAAATTAATGGTAAAGTTTTCGGTTTGAACTGTAAATTTAACTGTACCGGTTCGCGAATTGTTTTATATACCCAAAGAGAAACGACACTTACTATAATAAAACAGATGGCTAATACAGCTTTTACAGAAAGACTAAGTTTGTTTTTTTGTTCTTTTTTGATTAAAAACGAAAAGTCTGCAACTATTTTTCCAGGAACTCCAGCTGTGCGCTGATAAAACTTATTGAGTAATTTCTCGTTAATTTCTGGACTTTCACTCTCTGCATTTGAAAATACAGCACAGTCTTTTACAAAAACTGCAAGTTGTGGCTTTGTTAATGCAGGAATCTCCATAAAATAGCAATCATCTAGTACGCGATCTATGGTGTTTTTTAAATACAGTTGCTCTCTTGTAAATGCGAAAACAACTCTCAGAACAGGGTTGTGTAACGCATATTCTGTTAGTGTGGAAATAAGTCCGGCAGTTAAATTCACTGCATCATCAATCATCAACACAGCTTTTTGTTGCTGTTGTTCACAGAAACTTAATGCAGATTGCAAATCATGATTTGCTAACTCAGGATTGTACTGCTGTATTGTTGAAATAAGGCGTGTTTCAATTTGGTCAAAATTTAACGTTTCTAATCCTTGAAGCAGACAAATCGCCCAAATATTTTCTCTTTGCTTTTTGAAATAATTCAGAAGCGTGGTTTTTCCTATCCCATCAGAACCACACAGAATAATAGTTTCGCGTTGATTTAAGATGAGTTGCCCCAATAAATCGAATTTCTCTGCTCGCTCTTTGCTTATCAATCCATAAAAGTTTGGAGTCTGTGTTTCAACAATCACGTTAATACACTAGATTTCAAAAAAACTATTCAGGGTTTGCTCTAAAACTTCGCGCTTGACATTGAAAGGCAATGAAGCCGCGCCAATTTTTTCTAACCCAATGACTCGAATCGCACCATCTATGTTTTTTTTATCAACCGACATTAACTCAATATAGCGTTCAGTTGATAATGTTTTTGGAGGTTTTACAGGTAACTTAACTTGTTCAAAAATTTTGATAATTCTTTCAATATCCTCATCATTCAACCATCCTAAGCGTTTGGACAGCTCTGCTGCTTGGCATGTTCCTATCGCTACCGCCTCGCCATGTAAATATTCGCCATAGCCCGTTCCTGTTTCAATGGCATGTCCAAACGTATGTCCTAAGTTCAATGTAGCCCGCACGCCGGACTCAAATTCATCTTCTGCGACAATTCTCGCTTTAGTTGCACACGATTTTTCAATTGCAAAAGCGAGTGCATCTTTCTCTCTTGCAATCAATTTTTCTATATTTAGTTCTAGCCAATCAAAAAATTCAACATCAGCAATCAACCCGTATTTAATGACTTCTGCTAATCCAGCTGCAAATTGTCTGTCGTCTAAAGTATCTAACACGGTTGTATCTGCAATAACGGCTTGCGGCTGATAGAATGCCCCTATCATGTTTTTCCCTAAAGCATGATTAACGCCAGTTTTCCCCCCTACAGATGAGTCAACTTGAGCCAATAAAGTCGTAGGGATTTGAATAAAAGGTATGCCTCGTTGATAACAAGCCGCTGCAAAACCGCCCATATCACCGATAACGCCACCTCCTAAGGCAATTAATGTTGCGTTTCTACTAAACTTTTTCTCTAATAAAGCTGTAAAAATAGTCGTAACATGCTCTAAAGTTTTATATTGTTCGCCGTCAGGTAAAATAACAGTTGCTACTTGATAGGCGGTTAATTTGTTTAATACCGTTTCTAAATACAAAGGAGCAATTGTTGCGTTAGTCACAACCACTACTTGTTTTGACTTAATGTGCTGAACCAAAACATCAGATTCCGCTAATAAATTCTCACCAATATAAATTGGATAACTTCTTTTGCCCAAATCAACTTTTAACTGTTTCATAACCTTATTTTAATCGTTAGCGTCTTCAAAAGCCTGCAATATTGCTTTAACCACGGCTTTGCTCTGCATTTCGCCTGTATCTATTTTGAAATCAGCGCAATGAATATAAAGCGATTCTCTTTCTTCAAGCAATGTTTCAAGGCGTTGTTTCGGGTCTTCAGTATTCAAAAGTGGCCGTTGTGTATCACGCCGAGTTCTTTGCAAAATATGCTCTATCGAACATTGCAAATAAACTACGAATCCATTATTTTGCAAAGCCTTACGGTTTTCTTCTCGCAACACAACGCCACCGCCAGTTGCAAGAACAATTCCTTCGAGTTCTGTCAATTGCGCGATCATAGATTGTTCGCGATTTCTAAAGCCATTTTCGCCTTCATATTCAAAAATAGTGGGAATATCAACACCGGTATTTTCTTCAATTGCCTTATCACTATCATAAAAAGGCAAACGTAAGGCAAGTGCTAATTGTCTGCCAATAGTGGTTTTTCCAGCACCCATTAGGCCAATTAAATATATATTCTCAGATCGTCTCATAAATAACTGGGCAGTAATAAATTAAAAAAGGGGCATTATGCCCCTTTTTTATTTCAAATTGTAGTTTGTTAGCGAATTGTTAAAGCATCCTTCACAATTTTTGGGGTTACAAACACTAACAATTCACGCTTACGTTCAGTGGTATTATTCTTTTTAAATAAAAACCCTATGCCTGGTAAATCACCAAAAAAAGGAATTTTATAAATATCTTGACCTGAGTCATATTCATAAACACCACCTAAAACAATAGTTTCTCCATCGTTAATTTGGACGGTTGTTTTAACCTCTCTTGTTTCTATACTTCCTGTACCATCTGCGGATGGGTTATTCTTAGAAATCATTAAGTCCATGATAACGCTACCATTAGGAGTAATTTGCGGTGTTACATCCAACTCCAAAGTTGCTTTTTTCCACGTTGTTGTCGATGCCCCACCTTGTCCTTGTGAAACATAAGGAATGGTCACACCTTGGGTAATACTCGCCTGAACTCTGTCAGAGGTTATAACTCTAGGATTAGCAAGAATTTCACCTTTATTTTCATTTTGCAAGGCTGAAAGCTCTAAGTTCAACACATAATCTGCGCCACGAGCCAATGTCATTGCTAAAGCACCAGCAGGATGTCCTGCCATCGCCGCAGCACCCAAATCAACCAAGTAAGCCCCAGGTGTTGTGCCTGTTGTTGTAGTCCCACCTGGATAGGGTGTCGTTCCTGCAAGTGTACCACCACCATTCTGTTTGCCAGAATCGTCAACTGTTGGTATTCCAGACACAGTGCCAGAAGGCCCCATTACAAACATTCTCCCCGAACCTACGTTTGCGCCTCTAGCCACTCCAAATTTCACCCCTAAATCTTGGGCAAAGTTTTTATTAGCAATAACAATTCGTGATTCAATCATTACTTGACGCACAGGCACATCTAATAATTTAATCAAACTTCTAATTTCATCTAACTTTCCTACTACATCTTTCACGATTAAGGTGTTAGTTCGAGGATCAACGCTTGCTATACCACGAGCAGAAAGTAATTTCCCTGTTTCTATTTCGCCATTGTTTGCATTTTGAGTGGCAGCACCTGCATTTACAGTTGATGTAGCACCGCCACCAGTCGTGCTTTGCCCCATTAACATTGCTTTAATATCTTCAGCTTTCGCATAGTTAATTTGAATATACTCAGTACGCAAAGCCTCTAATCGCACAGCTACTTTTTGCGATTCTTCTTCCTCTTTTTCCAACTTAGTAATTTCTGCGGTAGGAGCTATCCATACTACGTTTCCTGATTTTCTTTGTCCTAATCCTTTCGATTTTAAAATTAAATCGAGAGCTTGATCCCAAGGAACATCATTCAATCGCAAGGTAATATTTCCACCTACTGCCTCTGTAGTGATCAAATTAAACTCGGTAAAGTCGGCTAAAACTTGCAAAACATTTCTCACTTCAATGTTTTGAAAGTTTAATGACAATTTATTTCCTGTATAAGGAAACTTTGCTTTAGCAGCAGCTTCTTTTTCAGCTACTGTCATTGGTTTAAAGTCGACTGTTAATAAACCATTTGCTTGATAAGAAGAATATTCATAATTACCATCTACTGTGGATACCGTTAATATCGTATCGGAACCGACACTTACAGCATCTACTTTTTGCACAGGCGTAGCAAAATCTGAAACATCAAAACGTTTTCTAAATGCTTCAGGTAACGTTGTGTTCAAAAACTTTAAAACAACTTTTCCACCTTTTTCTTTAACATCAACCACCGTATTAGGTTTAGCCAAAGCAATTAACAACAAGCCGTTTCCTGTTGCGCCACGTCTAAAATCTACATCTTTGATCGTTTGTTTTGGAAGCAGTCTTGCTACAACATTTTGCCTTCTGGCTTTTTCTGGCTCAATTTTTTCAACAACTGCTTCAAGCTCAGCGGTTGGTACGGATTCAACTTTGACTGATTTTTTATCTTCTACAGGCAGTGGCGTACTTTCGTTTAAAGTGACCAAAACTTTATTGCCATCTTCACTGGTTTGATAGGGCACTGCTTGAACTAAATTAATTACCACGCGCGTGCGACCTGCAACCTCGACAACATAGACGCTACTGACAGCACCTTTATTGACTGAAAAACTTTTTTTGGCTAGAGCACTTTTAACACCCGCAAAATCTAAAGCAATTCGCGCTGGATTATCGGTTTGAAACACTTTAGGCTTAACAGCCACTCCATCGAGTTCTAACTGTAACTGCACTTTATCCCCAGCAAGAGTGGCAAACTCCAAAGACTTGATTGCTAAATCCCCCGCCCACACAGCATTTACATGCAGCAGCAGTAAACATAAGCAGGTCACAATCCGAACAGAGAAAAAACTCCTCTGAGTCTGTGATAATTTATTATTTTGCTTGATATTCATCGTATCACCTTTAAAATCACTCAGTTGCTACCAGTTTTAATAAAGCCGGTTGTTCGTTATAACGTTTTCTTTCTTTGTCGGATGTCTTATCTGGGATAATTTCCGTTAATTTAATTTCATCATTAGAAACATCAGTGATTTTTCCATCATTAAATCCCATATAATTTCCAACTTTAACTCGATAAACAATTCTTTGACTTGATTGCACTAATCCCCATAAAGTTGTTGCATCCTTTAAAGTGCCAACCATTTTTAAAGAATCTAAAGAAAAACTTTCCAAATCTTCTTTCACACGAGTAGGATCAGGCTTAACCCCATTATCTGCAACCTCACCCTCTGTATCGCTTGCATCTTTATCTACGGGTTTGAACGGATCTCTTGATCCATCAAGTTGAAATGAATAAGGCTCAGTTGTCTTGTTAGGTGGCAAAGGATCTATCTTTCCTTTAGGTTTTGCTTTTATTTCTGCTATTTTTTGCTCTAAATCAGAAAAGTCATTTTCTCCACAAGCAGATAAAAGTAAACAAACTAAGCTTAATCCTAATCCTTTTATGAGATATAAACGATTTGGCAGGAAGTTATTTTTCATTTACCACCTCCTTTTTTTTCCTTCGCTTTTCCTTTACCCTTCCCTTTCTTATCATCACTTCCGCCGTCATCGGCTTCATTATAAGTTTTTATGGTGGCCTTCATTAGCATTAAGTCTGCCTCGGCTTTGTTTTCTGTTGCTTTATTTGGAATCGGAGTAATATCAATATTATGAACAGTTACAATTCGAGATAAGGAAGCTAAGCCACCAACAAACAAGCCTAACTCTTCATATTTGCCTATCATCTCAATGCTATAGGGTAACTCAACGTAAAAGTCTTTTTTCTCTTTAAGCTCTGGTTGAAATAATTTCGGCTCTAATCCACTGTTTATTGCAGTTTCAGATATTTCATTTAACAGTAGCGCAACCTCAGCTTCAGTAGGCATTTGCCGCATCATATCTTTTAATGATTTTTTAATATCATCATACTGAGTTCTGTAATCGTTGAGATTAACGGCTTTTTGTTGCTTTTGCATAAACGTGTTAGTTAATTCCCCCTCTTTTCCCTCAAGAACCTCTAACTCTGCTAATTGATCTATCGTAAAGGCATAAACCCCTCCACCTGCAACCAAAAGACACGCTATTAAAATTGCAGCAGCCTTAACCTGTAACGGCCATGACCCTGCCGCATTGAATTCCCAATTAACTTCTGATAAATCCATCATTTAGCTCCTGGTTTACCTTTAGGCTTTTTATTTTTACTTTTACTGTCTTCTTCCTCTTCCTGAGATTTGTCATATTTTTGCTTAAACATCAACGTAAAATCGTTAGAATCATCCTTTGCAGCATTTTTGACATCTTTTTTAACAAACTTAAGCGTAGGCTCCATAAAAGACACTGATATTTCAATGCCTTTCATATATTGTGAAACCTGAGCGTTAGATAAAGACTTCCCTGTTACAGTTATTTCCCTACCTTGTTGTTTCAAGCTAGTGAGATAAATGCCAACAGGTGTAATTTTGCGCAATTCATCAAAGAGTTGAACTATTTTAGGTCTACTTTCTTGTAAATCCTGAATTAACTTGATTTTTTCATTCAGCTTTAATTTCTTTTCTTCAATATCTTTGATTTCGCTGATGTTTTTCTCAACCTTTGTTATTTCATCAGATATTCTTTGATTTCGCTGATTCTGATAGTCTTTTAAAGATTCTATGTGCATATAAACCATTGCAAATAGAACGCAAGTCAAACCAACGCCTGCCCCCATTGCTATCAGAAAATCTTTTTGTCGTTTTTTCCGCAGCTCTTCTCGCCAAGGAAGTAAATTAATTTTAGCCATTAATCAAAGCTCCTTAAAGCCAATCCACAGGCAATCATCATGGCAGGCGCGTCATTACTTAAGTTTTGTGGCTTTATCCGGCTTGAGAGTGCCATATTAATAAACGGATTAGCAACATAAGCGGAAATACCTATGTTTTTTTCCACAATTTTATCTAAGCCTGCAATCGAGGCGCAGCCACCAGCAAGAATAATTCCATCAACATCTCTATTTGCACTTGATGAGACAAAAAACTGCAAAGCCCTTGATATTTGCTGAACCATTGCCTGCTTAAAAGGCTCTAAAACATCAGTGACATAATTGTCAGGCAACCCCCCTTGTCTTTTAGCCAATCCAGCCTCTTCGTAAGAAAGTCCATAACGACGCTGAATTTCTTCTGTTAGCTGCTTTCCACCAAAACTTTGCTCGCGTACATAAACAGTATGAGCATTATGCAGCACGTTAAGTGTAGTCATAGTAGAGCCTATATCAGCAATCGCAACTGTTTGCTTATCAATTGCTTTTTTGCTCATTTTGTCGGCATTGCGCAATTGATCAACTAACAAGGAAAACGCATTTTCCATTGCGAATGCTTCTACATCGACAATTCGAGGGCGTAAGCCAGCTCTTGTGAGCACTTCTACTCGATCCTCAACGTTTTCTCGACGAGATGCTGCCAGTAAAACATCAACAACTTCAGGACTATGTTCGTTTCTGCCTTGAACCTCAAAATCCAAATTAACCTCATCTAATGCGTAAGGAACGTACTGGTCAGCTTCCACCATAATCTGCTCTTCCAAGTCCTCATCAGATAATCCTGCTGACATTTGAATTATTTTAGTCATCACGGAAGATCCGGCTACTGCAACACAAGCATTTTTTTCCTTAGAGCCCGATTGCTTAACTGCCATTTTTATCGCATCAGCGACTACATCAATATTTGCAATATTTTTATCTACTACCGCATCTTGAGGCAATGGCACAACAGCATAACTTTCAACCTTATAGCGGTTTCCAGTTTTACTAAGTTCTAACAATTTGATTGCTGCGGTACTAATATCAATACCTAAAACAGCAGATTGCTTACGACTAAACAATTCCATAACTGAACCCTGCATTATAATGACAAGTTAAATATCTCATGGTTTTCACTGCCTTTTTCTCATTTAATCCAGCAAACAAAAGTTAAAACTACTAACGAAAGTATAGTAGCTTTTTTTTTTTCATAAAAAAAAATACACTTTATTTCAAGCTTGCTATTGTTCTGTATTTAAAAAGAGGCTATTTTTAGCCTCCTTTGAATTGTTATTACGAGTCAATTTTAGCCTTTTTACTGCAACTCACAACCTTCCTTTTCAGAATTCACTTGTTTGCCCCAGCATGACTTTATGTAAAATGTTTTTAAAATGGTTTGCTATCATTTCTTTGATACTTATTTTAAGTGGTTCTACTATTGGCTACATCCTTTATTCCAGATGGACTAAAGACTTGCCAGATGTCAACTCACTACGCAATGTACAATATCAAACACCTTTTAGCATCTACACTAAAGATCGCGCGTTAATTGCTCAATTTGGCGAAAAAAAACGCACTCCTATCAGTATTAACAAAATTCCACAGCAATTAATCAATGCGTTTCTTGCCGCCGAAGATGATCGATACTATTCGCATCCAGGTGTTGATTACAAAAGTCTGGTGCGAGCTTCTTTGCAACTGTTATTAACAGGCAAAAAAAAACAAGGCGCAAGTACAATCACCATGCAGGTAATTCGTAATTTTCTGCTAACCAGAGAAAAAACCTATAACCGAAAAGTAAAAGAAATGATTCTTTCTTTGCAAATGGAGCGCACTTTCAGCAAAAATGAAATTTTAGAGCTGTATTTCAATGTGATTTATATGGGACATAGTGCCTATGGTGTAGTGGCAGCTTCAGAAATCTATTATGGCAAAAGCTTATATGAGTTAACACTCGCAGAACAAGCAATGATTGCAGGTTTGCCTAAAGCACCATCAGATTATAACCCTGTCACCAATCCTGAGCGTGCTAAACAACGACGTGATTACATTTTGCGCAGAATGGCTGATTTAGGCTATGCCTCGCAAACAGCCGTAGATAAAGCCCTAAGCGAAGCTGATACCGCAAAAATTCACCTTCCTACGCCAGAATTTGAAGCCTCATACATTGCCGAGATGGTACGACAAGAAGTTGTTTCCAAATATGGGGAAGATGCTTACACCAGTGGCATGAAAATATACACAACAATTGATAAATCATTGCAAACAACGGCAAGCCAAGCTCTTCGGAACACGTTACATCTTTATGACAAACGACACGGGCTAACCAGTTTGCCCTATCAAACTCTCACTAATGAAGCAGAATTTGATAATCTGCCTGTAATTGGTGATACCCTTCCTGCTCGCATTCTTAAAGTGGGCGAATCAAGTTCTCAAGCACTGCTGCAAAATGACTCAATCATTGAAATCCCAACAACTAAAGTCAGATGGCGAAAATCGCCTGATAATTTTGTCAATGCAACTTTAGAAGTCAATGATATTGTCAGAGTTAAAGCTTTAGCTGATAACAAATGGGAACTCTCCAGAATACCTGAAGTTCAAGGAGCTTTTGTCTCTTTAAATCCCATGAATGGTGCAATTTTAGCCTTGGAAGGCGGATTTGATTTTGAAAAAAATACTTATAACAGGGCAACACAATCAAAAAGACAACCCGGCTCTGGATTTAAACCCATTATTTACACAACCGCTTTAGAAGAAGGTTTTACCGTTGCTAGCATGATTAGCGATACGCCAATTGTGATTACAAAAGGAACGCCTGAAGAACGCGCATGGCATCCACAAAATTATACTAATCGCTTTTACGGTCCTACATCCATTAGAACTGCCTTAACTTATTCCCGCAATATTGTTGCAATTCGTTTGCTACAAGACGTTGGCATCAAAAAAGCTATTGCTACTGCGATGCGCTTTGGATTTCAAAAAGAACAATTACCTTACGGGCTTTCTTTGGCTCTTGGCAGCGGATACGCCTCCCCATTGCAAATGGCTGGTTTTTATTCGGTATTTGCCAACGGTGGTTTTTTAGTAAAACCTTATCTTATTGATCGCATTGAAAATGACAAAGGTAAAATCTTATTTCAAGCCACTCCCGATGTAGCTTGTCCTTTATGCACAGATACTCCAGCTCCTAATGCGACTCCTATAACTGTTGCCCATCAAGCAACGCGGGTTATTTCGCCACAAATCAATTTTTTAATGAACTCTTTGCTGCGTGATGTTGTACAAAAAGGCACAGCAACGGATGCTAAAGTATTAAATCGCACAGATTTAGCAGGCAAGACTGGTACAACTAACGATCAGCGTGATGCTTGGTTCAATGGATTTACGCCAACTATTGTAGCGACAGCCTGGGTAGGTTTTGACTCAGACAAGTCTCTAGGAGGAAGTGAAACAGGCGGCAAAGCTGCTTTGCCAATGTGGATAGACTTTATGAAAGAAGCTCTCAAAAATACGCCAGAACAGCCTTTTACGCCACCCGAAGGAATTGTGAAACGAAAAGAAAACGGCATCAGCGATTTTTTTATAAAAGATCAAAAACCACGCAAACCATCTTTTCACCCTTCTGCGCCAGCACCTGCAAAACGTAAAAGCAATGGCTCTGAAACCCATGAGGGAAGAACTGTTGAAGAGTTATTTTAAAGTGAACAATAACCGTTAGATATTCCGAAAAACAATTCATTTAAAAACAAAAAGCCTTTTGTTATGCCCTTTTGTAAAGACATAATAAAAGGCTCCCTGCCTTTGTGCTTTTCTCCGCGCTGATATTTGGTTTTATCCTTAAAAACTTGAGTTTTATTAAATTGATGCGCATATTTTGCCACCGGATTTTTTATCACCGTCTCCAGTAATAATGTGTTTTTAGAACGCTTTTTCATCGCTTTTTCCTCTGTTGATAAAAGTTTTCATTATACCCGCGACGACTTACAAATAAAAAATGATTGTTAGAAATTGCCCGTGCTTATGTAGTAATTCAACTGTTCAGTCGTAATTCATAAAGCGAATAAACTCACAAAAATCATAATAAATATAAGTAAAACTTATGAGCATAATAAGCTAAGTTATTATTTTAACTAACATTATTTTTTTGAACTCAGCCGCTAAAAACAAAAAAAATATCGCTTTTTTTAAAGTTTTATTTTTATACACGGTTAATTTTTGCGATAATAATCTCACTTTTTTCTAAATGCAGGCATCCTTATAAACATGTGGTTTAAAAATCTTAGCCTTTTTCGCCTTACAGAGCCTTTTACACTGAGCAGTGCGGAAGTAGAGCAAAAATTAGAAACTATGCGATTTCGCCCTTGCGGTAGTCATGATGAATCCAGTTTTGGCTGGACATCGCCTTTAGGTCGCAGCACTGAACAATTAGTGCATAGCAGCAATGGCTTTATGATGATATGCGGAAAAAAAGAGGAAAAAGTCCTGCCATCCTCTGTTATCAACGAACTTGTACAAGAAAAAATTCTTGATATTGAAACCGAACAAGCTCGCAAATTATCTAAAAAAGAACGTACAGAAATTAAAGATGAACTTATTTTTGATTTGTTGCCGCGTGCTTTTTCTTTCTCGCGTCATACATTCGCTTACATAGACCCCAAAGGTGGCTGGATTGTAGTTGACTCAGGTACTGCAAAAAAAGCAGAAGACATGCTCAGTAGCGTTCGCAAGTGTTTAGGTTCACTGCCTATCGTACCTGTGAATACAGCTCAAAAACCGATTTCTGTGATGACAGAATGGTTGATTCATAATGAAACTCCCACTGGAATCAGCATTGAAGATGAATGTGAATTGCGTTCTCCTGAAGAAGAAGGCGGGATTGTACGCTGCAAAAAACACGATTTAGCCCTACCTGAAATCAAAAATCATTTGGAAACAGGTAAACAAGTCATTAAATTGGCATTAAATTGGGAAGACAGACTGTCTTTTGTACTTGATGAAAACTTATCTGTTAAACGTTTACGTTTTCTTGAATTAATTCAAGAACAAGTTGCTGACACAAATTCAGAAACCGAACAAGAACGTTTTGATGTGGAGTTTTCCATTATGACGGCTGAATTTGCTAGTTTTTTACCTAGATTATTGGAATTATTTGGTGGTGAGAACAAACTCTAATGGCTCTATTATTTAACTCTAGTTTTTCAGACACAATGACTGTGAATCAGGCTAACAAAGTCAATTTTGTGTTGCGGCAATCAATACTCGGTGCTGGCTTATTGATGATGTTAAGTCACAGCACAAACGCTGCTACTTTTAATCTACCGAAAGGCTCAGACAGCTTAATTGATAACGGACAAGGAAAGCCGTTGTATATCAAATCTAAACATGAAGATAGTTTGATAGACATTGCAGTTGCACATCTACTCGGTCAAGAAGAAGTCGTACGAGCCAATAAAAATGTAGACCGCTGGTTGCCCGGTGAAGGTACTGAAGTGCTTATTCCAACGCAATACATATTACCTGATGCTCCGCGACAAGGTATTGTGATAAACCTGCCAGAATACAGGCTTTATTACTACGCATCAGGCTCTAGTTATTCCCCTTCCCCCTCTCCCTTAGCAAAAGGGAAAACCTCAAGAAGCAACATTCCCTCGCTCGACACTCCTTACACAATCCCCCAACAAACAGGAAAAGTGATTTCTTATTCTGTCGGTATTGGGCGAGTCGATTGGAAAACGCCTTTAGGGGTTACAAAAGTGGTAGGAAAAGTTAAAAACCCCACTTGGACACCTCCGCCAGCGATCAGAGCCGAACATTTAGCAAAAGGTGATGTACTACCTGAAGTTTGGCCAGCAGGCCCTGACAACCCATTAGGCTTATTTGCTTTTCGCTTAGGAATCCCCGGTTATTTGCTGCATAGCACCAATAAACCGCAAGGGGTAGGAATGCAGGTTAGTCACGGCTGTATGCGTCTTTATCCAAAAGATATAGAACAAATGTTTCCAATGGTTCCTGTTGGCACACCGGTGAATATTATCAATCAACCAGTTAAAGTCGGCTGGTCTAATGGCTTGTTATACATTGAATCGCATCCGAATTTAGAAGGAGAGGAAACAAGTTATCAGCAACGTTTAGACATTGCGCTAAACTTAATTGAAAAAGCAAGTACTTATCAACCTGTGTCAGGCATTAACGGTGCTGCTTTAAGAGCGGCTTTGGAAGCCAGCAACGGTCTTCCCACTGTCATTTCAGGAAATGATTCGCCTTTAGAGCAATCAACACAACCTGACCTTGCCTCTAGCACATCATCCACGCCACCGAAACTCGAAGAAAACATCACGACTGTGCCTGTGCCACAAAGTGAAATAGAAGAAGAGTTACGGCGCGAAGAAATGCAAGAACGTGAGTTTAAAAACTCTCCTTTTCCGACTCGTTAACCAATTAGCAATAAATTTTAATCAATCAACCTCTCCCCATCTTATTGTGATGAGAGCGATATAAACATTAACCTATCTTTTAAAGATAAGAGGTTTTTTATGAAAAAAATATTAACTGTAAGTATGATTGCTGTGCTGGCTGGCTGCCAGCAAATACCCACGAAACCCGAAACCGTTGCCGTGATAGCTCCAGAGCCTATTAAAGTTAAGAGCACTAAATATTCTAAAGTTTTATTGGAAGCTGAAAATAAAGCCACCCCAGAAGGACGTAAAGTTTTGGCAACAGGACGCGAAATGGCTTTAATTAACCGCGCTGTTATTAAAGGCAGTTGCTGGGATTATGCAAACGCTGTTTTTGAACGTGCTGGCTATCCTTATCAAGGTAAACGTGCCGTTATTATGCACAATAGAAGCAGTGACCCACTCGCAGTAAACTTCAAATCTATTCAACCAGGTGATTTTCTGTCCTATGTTAATCACTCTTTCAATGACATTAAACACAGTGCTATTTTTGTAGACTGGATAGATTTTGATAAAAAAATCGGCTTAATGCTCAGCTATGCTGGACAAAATCGCAAAGAACCCGCTCGCTATAAACCTTATGATTTATCTGATGTTTATTATGTGGCGCGTGCTCGCACTTAATCATTTGCTTAAGTTTTGAGACTTTCACAAGTTGTGCCATGTAGTCGCATTCTGATTTGCCACTACATGGCATTGCACATCAATAGCTTTCCTTTCTATGAATTGCGTTAAAACTCAACGCACTTTAGTCCCATTCCAACAGTTTCCATTGATTAATATTTGAGCCTTTGTCCATATCATTGGTGCGTACATCCATTTTGCCGTCGCCATTGGTATCTAAAAAATAATACGGAGGCCCAACATCAGGAATCACTTTCACCATATACAATTTTCCATTGCGGCGAAATTCCTGAATGGTTTTCTTCTCTTTGCGAATAATCGTAATATCAGGCTCCATCGGCTCATCATCCTGAACCTTTTTGGGCATCTCAGGCGGCTCAGGCACAGGAGCTAAATCCGCTGGGGGCGGCTCATCATCAGCAAGACAAAATGCCGGAATAACAAACAAGCATAAAAATAAAAAACGGCGCATCACGGCATCTCCTTCGTACTTTGTGAAAAATAATCTCCATAGTAACGTTTTTTGCTAGTTTGGTTAATTAAAAAACTGCTAACAAAGAAAATCACGCCTTAGAGAAACATTTGTTTTTTCATGCAAAGAGATTTATTCATTTACTACGGTTAAAAAATCCCTGTTAATATCTTCTGAAATTTTCAAGACGACCAGTCGTCTTGAAAATTTTTGCAAGAGATCCTCCCAATCATTCGCTTGTGTAGATACAATTTGGATTCCATCAAGAATAACTTTCTTGAATCTTGTAGGAAATTGCACAGGGCGAATGAATTCGCCCCAACATCAACGCTTAACTTGCTATTGAACTCCCCGCCAACAGCAATTCTTCAATAAAATGCTGACTATACAGCGGCAAATAATTTTGCTTTAAATACGCAATCCGCGTGACAGAGCGCGGAATTAAATGCGACAAATCCCGCACCACTAAATCTTTGTCCGCAAACGTGTCATAAGCCATCCCTGCAATTAACCCTACGCCCAGCCCTAATCTAACGTAGGTTTTTATCACATCGGTATCAGCGGCTGCCAAAATAATATCAAGTTCCAAGCCTCTGTCTTTAAAGGCTTTTTCAATCATAGAGCGTCCGGTATAACCAAAGCTATAGGTTAAAATGGGAAAGGTCGCCAAACGCTCGCGGGTAATTTCGCCAGTCGCTAAAGGATGATTATGTGGCATCACCGCCGCATGATGCCATTCATAACAATGCTTGGTCACTAAACCTGCATCTTCACTGACCTTTTCAGTACAAATCGCCACATCTGCCTTGTGATTATGCAGTTGGTCAATTAATTGTTCGGGTGAGGCTTGCAACATATAAATTCGCACGCCCGGATATTTTTCTCTAAAACGTTGAATCGGCAACGGCAAAAAATATTTCGCTTGCGTGTGAGTGGTGGCAATATGAATTGTGCCTTGATTGCTATCTAAAAAATCCGCCGCAATCGTTTTAATATTCTGTTTTGCTTGGCTAATTGCAGCCACTTCATCCATCACTTGTCTGCCTAAAGGCGTTAAATCCACTAATTTTTTGCCCCGACGTTCAAACAAAGGTGAGCCTAATTCAGCCTCAAACAGCTGTAATTGTCGACTCACCGCAGATTGCACAACGTGCATTTTATCGGCTGCTTTCGATAAATTTAATTCAGTTTCTTGCAAAACTTGTAAAAGTTCAATTTGGCTTAAATTCATAATCTTAAAAAACTGTAGTGTTATATTGTTTAATTATTATATCTAATAATAAGATAATAAAATCTATTTATATCGTTTTATTAAAAACAAATAAGCGACTACTATAATCCCATGCAGTAAATTAGCTTTCATGTTTTAAATCTCCAGAGTGTGTAGAAGTAAATCGTTAGATGTGTATAACCTTTAGACAAGGATGTCTTTCAGGTGGGTTTCATCGCCCACCTATTTTTTTTAAACAGGACTACCGAGTCGATTACTTTTCAGAAACCATTCAAAACATGTTCGCAAATTTCAACAGTTTTTTAAGAATATTAGCCCTAAAACGAGGGAATGTAGCAATTGCGATTGCTAAAGTAACTTACGTTGTCACCGCGCCATAACAGCTGATGACAACCATTTGATTAAAGGAAAATATGATGTCGCTACAACAATTAGTTGATTATTTTAATGACAGATTCGCTCAAGAACACAGTTTTGATTTTCGCCCTTTGGTTTTGCAAGCCGGTTCTGTGAGTGGATTATTTGGCAAAAATCGTTTAGACAGTGTGCTTACGCCCGTGCGTGAGAGAGCTAATCCAAGTTTTATTGCAGGTCACAAAGCAAAACTTGTCACCTCGCCTAATTTTTTTCATCAGCAACAAACTTTTGAAATTGAAAATTTATTAAGTTGCGAGCCGGGACAGCAAAAAATCGACTTCAGCTCAATTATCAATTTTGATCGTTTATGCCGAACTGTGCATTTATTAAATTGGTTGGGAGTCAGCTATCGAAACAGTTTTTTGTGCTTAGAAGTAGACCCGCGCCATATTATTGGCGTGAAACATCATCACGGCACTTATTTTGAAGAAACTGTTTTACATTGTGGCTTGGAAACTAAAAACGTGGTGATTTCTTTATCCGCGAGCGGAATCCATGAAGTTCATCATCACGAATTATTAAAAGGTTTAAATAATTATCGCGATTGCGGCTACAAAATTGCGTTAAATATTGGACATTTAATTTCCGCCGATCGAATATTGAATTTAATCAAGCTGTTATCACCTGATTTTGTTTGCGTGACTGCTCCGCATGAAAACTACGGCAACTTGGCACAACACTCAACTTTGTCGAGTGCATTGCGCCAGTTGCAAGAAATAGTTTCTTCATTAGGGGGCGAAATTGTTTTTCAAGAGGTGACGCAACCAGAACAGGATTTATGTGCAACACAAATCGGTTTTAATTTTGTGCAAGGTGCTTATTATGAAAAACTGTCTAAGCCTAATGCGGGGTTGGTCAGCCATAAACGGCAAGTACGCGAGTATAGTTACGCAAATTATTAAGCGGTAATGATTGCTATTGTAGAGTCACAATTTTGCGTCTCCCCCCTCCCCTCTCTGCCATTAAGTTAAGCCGTTCGTGGTGAGCTTGTCGAACCATGAAAGGCTTAACTTTGTGTATTTGAATTTTCCCGTTCATCCTTCGACAAGCTCAGGACGAACGGAAAAATTCTTAACTTAAGGCAGTGCCCCCCTCCCCTGCCCTTCTGCTAACTCTCTTCCCCTGCTAACAAACGTTTAATATTTCCTTGATGTCGCCACAGCAGCACAATTGAAATCAATACAAAAACGCCCACTAAATAACTGTCACCTACAATCAGCCATGTATACAGCGGAGCTAAAACTGCGGCAACTAAGGCTGACAATGAAGAAATTTTAGACAGTTTATAAACTAAAAACCAAGTTCCAGAAATTGCCAATCCCAAAATCCACGACACGCCTAACGAAACACCCAGCGAAGTGGCAACGCCTTTTCCGCCTTTAAATCCAAAAAAAATCGGGTATAAATGCCCTAAAAAAGCAGCGAATACCACCGCTGCCAATATCAAACTTTCCACGCCTAGCATTTTTGCCAGCAACACAGGTAGCAGTCCTTTTATCGCATCGCCCGCTAAAGTAATGGCGGCAGCTTTTTTTCCTCCAATCCGCATTACGTTGGTTGCACCGGGATTATGAGAGCCTTCTGTGCGCGGGTCAGGTAAATCCATTAATTGACAGACAATAATTGCACTAGAGACAGAACCTACCAAATAACCTATTGGAACTAGCAACCACTCAATCATTTCCTTTTTTCCTCTTCAATTGAAACTTAGGAAGTAAAAACGTATCCTTGATACTTTAATACTCTTAAAACAACCATTTTAACCGGAAAACACAATGGATATTATATTTTTAGGCGGGCTGGAAATTGACACAATTATTGGGATTTATGATTGGGAACGAAAAAAGAAGCAAACGGTGGTTTTAGATATTGAAATGGCATTTGATATTAAAAAAGCCGCGCAAACCGATGATATTGCACATACACTTGATTATAAAGCCGTCTCTGAGCGCGTGGTTTCGTTTGTCGAAACCAGTGAGTTTTTTTTGGTGGAAAAATTAATTGAAGAAATTGCCGCTGTTTTGCGCACTGAATTTCAAATCCCTTGGGTCAGAATTGTCTTAAATAAACGCGGTGCAATTACACGAGCGAAAGATGTGGGGATTATCATTGAGCGAGGAGAAAAATAAATGCCTACTGCGTATATCAGTATCGGCAGTAATATTGAGCGAGATAAAAATATTCCGTCTAGTTTGGCAGCTCTCGCACAATGTTTCGGGGAACTGACTGTTTCAAGTGTTTATGAATCAGAGCCGGTCGGTTTTACTGGAGCGGCTTTTTATAATCTAGTCGTCGCTTTTGAATCCGATTGGGAAGTGAAAGCAGTTGGTAAAAAGTTACGCCAAATTGAGTTGGAACACGGGCGCACCCGCGAGGCGCAAAAGTTCTCTGCCAGAACCTTAGACTTGGATTTGATTTTGTATGGCGATTTGGTTATCAGTGATGGTCGCCTGCAAATTCCACGAGATGAAATTGAGCGTTATGCGTTTGTGTTAGAGCCATTAGCAGAAATTGCGCCTAATTTAACGCATCCGTTAAATCAAAAAAGTTACGCGCGGCTGTGGCAAGAGTTTGATAAAAGCGAGCAGCGTCAACACACTGTTGTACCAACATGGTTATCAACAGAATAACGTTCTGCCACCATCAACATTGATAATTTGTCCTGTGATATAGCTGGCATCATTGCACAAAAAAGCAACGGCTTTGGCTATATCATCGGGATTTCCCGCATGTCCTAAGGCAATTCTTTCTAAAATATCCGCTTTTGCCGACAGCGATAATTCTTGTTCTGGCCACAAAATTGCACCGGGTGAAATGCCATTTACGCGAATCTGCGGCGCAAGTTCTTTGGCTAAAATTTTCGTCATACCAGCCAGTCCCGCTTTGGCAATGCTATACACCGGATAATTTTTTAAGCCACGCTCGGCATGAATATCAATAATATTGACCACACAACCGCCGCGCTTTGCTAACGAATAGCTTAAGGCTTGAATCAAAAAAAACGGAGCTTTTAAATTGCTGCCCAACATTTCATCCCAACTGTTTTCAGTCACATCGGCAACGTTTTGCGGATAAAAACTTGAGGCATTATTCACTAAAACATCAATTCCGCCCCAAGCTGCACACGCTTGTTCGGCAAGGTTTTGAATTTGTGGAATTGATAATAAATCCGCAGCCATCATTTTTGCAGAATCAGGACGCGATTGATTGAGTTCTTCACACAACTGCAAAGCTTTTTCAGATGAGTTGCGATAATGTAAAAAAACATTATAACCTTGATTATGAAAGTGTTTTGCGCAGGCAGCCCCAATCCGTTTAGCTGCTCCGGTGATTAAAACGTTTTTTGGCATGTTATTTCAGACCTTCCATGTTTTTAAAACCTGGAAGGTCTCCTTTTCTAGCTTGAAAGTGATTTAACAGCATCACTAATAAAACCGCAGGCACGCCCAAAACAGAGGCGTAAATAAAAAAGAGTTGATAGCCAAAGTTATCAACAATGACCCCCGAAAACCCGCCGATTAAGTTAGCCGGCAAGGTCATCAACGAACTAAAAACCGCGTATTGTGTCGCAGTATAAGAACTGTTAGTCATACTAGAAAGGTAAGCAATAAACACCGAGCTAGCGATACCGCCGCTTAAGTTGTCCGCGCTAATCACTGCGGCTAAAAAGATTAAATCCGGTTTGGCGGCAACGGCTAGCATCGCAAACAATAAATTGGTCACGCAAACTAAAACCGCGCCTAATAACAGCGGTTTCATAATCCCATAACGAGCAACAAGCAAACCACCGACGGACGCACCGAAAATCGTCATAAAAAAGCCGAAAACTTTCCCCACTTCGGCAATTTCTTTTTTGCTATAACCCAGCTCCAAATAAAACGGATTCGCCATCACGCCCATCGTGATGTCACTCATTTTATACAGGGCGATAAGAGCTAAAATCAGCAACGCGAGTTTGCCGTTGCGAGTGAAAAATTCTACAAATGGACTTACGACTGCATCCACAAACCAAGCGATAAATTTTGCCCATAAAGTTGCGTGTTGTTGAATGCCTAATGAAGCTTCTAAACGTTGTTCCAGCAGTTGTGCAGTTTTGTCTTTGCTGACTTGTGGCTCTTGAATTAATAATGTCGTGGTCACGCCCACCGCCATAATCGCCGCCATCACACAATAAGTGGTTTGCCAGTTGCTGTATTCGGCAATGTAAAACGCGCCTGCGCCTGCGACTAATAAAGCGAGGCGATAACCAAACACATACGTTGCCGACATCGCGCCTTGATATTCGGGAGTAACGGCTTCAATCCGATACGCATCGACCACAATATCTTGGGTAGCGGAGCAAAATGCGACTGCAACAGCGCATAAAGCCAGTGTTTGCGTTTGCGTGTGAATATCCAAATTTGCCATGCAGATTAAGCCGGTGGCAATGCCGATTTGTGCAACTAGCATCCAACTGCGCCGTCTGCCGAGTAAACGGGTTAAAAACGGCAGCGGTAAGCGGTCAATCACGGGTGCCCAAAAGACTTTGATCGAATAAGTGACACCAACCCAGCTAAAAAAACCGATGACTGAGCGACTGATGCCTTCATCGCTCAGCCAAGCGGATAGCGTGGAAAAAACCAGCAGAAAAGGAAGACCGGCAGAAAAGCCTAGGAAAATCATCCCCAACACTCGCGGTTGGGTGTAAATGGAAAGGGTGGAGAGCCAAGATTTTTGTGTCATACTGCGGAAGAGGTAGATTGTAAAGTAGACAGGCATTTCGACCTATCGTAACATTTTGGGACTTTAAGGTGTTGAGAGTAAAAAATAGCTGTATTCCTTATGAGCCACAACAGTTCTTATATTTTTTACCACTTCCACAAGAACAAGGTCTGTTTCTATCTCTTCCACTTTGTTTAGGTGGTGCTACAACAACTTTTTCTTTTTCTGCACTTTTAACTACAACCGATTTAATTTGTTTAAGAAAAAGACGTGGAGATCTATCTGGAAACCATTTATCCAATAAAAAGTAATCTGCTCCTGATGCTGCAATGCCAAGAGGAGTAGATATTACCCCAAGAGTATTTGTAACAGCAAAGCGAAAGGTTTTCATTAGATAAGAATCCACAAAGTTAGTTTGATTTAACGATTCTACAAACGCATTAACAATATCTTCGTGTGAGTTTTGCGGCTGATGTGTTGTATTTAGCCACTTTCTAAAGTTTTCGGCAGATTTTAATTCGCGTAAGTCAAGAAGCTGTTCCGCTGTAATTTGGTTATTAGCAAACGCTAAACCTACATCAGGGACTCCTGAAATTTCTTGAATTTGGGCAAATGCTTTTTGCCCTTCAATTGGCATACCTACACGCTGTCCTTTAGCCCTTAGGAGAGAAAGCGAATAATCATCACCTGTAATTTCGTCAACTTTTAAATCTGATCCTATTCCTAATACAAAATTTTCAAATGCAGCATGAAGAACAGCCCCTATTTCAGAATTATCTATCACATCATGGGGGTAATACACTCTTATTTGGTTAGGTTCAATTCCTTTAAGTTTATCGAGTGATTTTCCTTGATTTCTAAAGTTTAAAAATTTTCTAAGATAAGGACTTTTCAAATCTCTATAGGTTTCCTTTTTAAATGTATCCTCTTTAATATTTGAAGTCACCGAAACTACTTTGTCGAGCAATAAGTTTGTAAGTAGCTTTTTTCTATCAAAGTTGGCTAATGGATTAGTTGTTTTTAGTGCAGTATCAATACATTCATCTAGGGGAGTAAAATAAGAGTAGAAAAGGTTAAACTCTTTTTTCCTAGTTTCATCATTTGCACGGAAAAAAGTTAACCCTTGACCTTCTTTTCTTAAGCCATTTCCACCATACATAAACCATTTATCATATCGGGCAAGGACTAGAACATTATTTTTTACAAGCTCATCAAATACATCTTCGCCCAATAAAATACGAAGAACTGGAAGTATTTGTAGATTTCCTGTAGGTATAAATATTTGGTCATAAAGCAGAATATAGTTAGCCAATGATCGTTTAATTTCACTTGATGCAACCATAGCATCAGAAACTTTATGCAAATCTTGAAATACTGGCCAAATGCCTAAATCAGTTGCTAAGACTTTCCTCAAAATTTAACTCCTTAATCAACAAAGAGACATTAAAAACAAGATAGACGGAACAGAGTAAAACTATTACAGAGGTTAAAATCAATTAAGCCTTTTGCTCCATCATAGCCGACAAAATCCCAATCACACGCTCTGGATTTTCTTCAAGGCTATAATCTTTCAAATCAATATAAACTTTGTTCTCTATCAGCTTAATAAATTTCCAAAAAATCCCTGTTGTCACCGCGCCATAGGTTATCGGAATATTATTACCTTCGGCTTCATTAAACATTCTAGCGGCAATCATCTCCGCAATACATTGCCCCAGTCCTGCCATAATATTTTCATTTTTAGCTTCTACCAATGCAATAACAGGCGATTTTACAAACAATTGTTCCGCCGACAAGCTGATAAGAAAATCGCAATAACCATTCAAGCCTTTTTCTTTGTCGATATTAAACTCAACACCTGAAAAAAAACTGATTTTTCGATCAAACAGTTTGCGCACTTCCAACAGCACATTAGAAATAATTAGCTCGGATTTGGCTTTTTCTGTATTCATGGCAACAGCCAGCGGAATATTTTCCTCTAGCGTCATAATGAAATAATCACTGATTTTTATAGGTTCAATGTTTGAAAAAATACCCATTTTTTCAATAATGTCTAAACCGAAATTTTGTTGAATTTGTTTAATCGTAAAATCACTATAAGACATGATGGAATCTCAGTATGGATTAGATTTTATGCGGAGTGTGACTGCGTGAGCCAAGAAGAGTTGGGCTTTGCGCCCTGCGAGAACCACTAACAATACAGCTCAAGTGTTTTTTTGAAGTTGGAGATAAGGTGGGCAAAACAGCGTGCCCACCCTACAAGTTATGGCTTAACCATTAATCAAATAATGCACAAAAATACTTGCTGCATAACCTGCTGCAATCGCTGGAGTCCATTTTAAATGACTAAAGAAAGTGTATTTGTGGTTAGAACGTCCCATTAACGCAACGCCCGCCGCAGAACCCACTGCCAACAATGAACCGCCCACGCCAGCTGTCAATGTGACCAACAACCATTGATATAAGTCCATGTTTAGCTTCATGTTTAATACCGCAAACATCACAGGAATATTATCAACTACAGCTGATAACAAACCGACCAAAATGTTAGCAGTTGTGTGTCCTAAGCCTGCGTACATTGTGCCAGACAACAATTCCAAATAACCGATATAGCCTAAACCACCTACCGCAAAAACTACACCGAAGAAGAACAACAAAGTATCCCATTCTGCATTATGAACTTGCTCAAAAATATCAAATGGTTTTTCGCCTTCAACATGATAAATGGTTTTCAACGCATAAGAATACGCCATTAAAATACCCAAGCCAGTCATCATGCCCATGAAAGGAGGCAAATGCAGGAATTGTTTAAAGCTAACAGCTAAACAAATAGTCACAAAAAATAAGGCACAAACTTCCCAAGCACCTTTTTTCAATTGCACAGCTTCTTCATTTGTTGCTTCAGGATGCACATCAGGCACAGCAAAATACATAAAAGCCGCTGGCACTGCGTAGTTCACCATTGAAGGAACGAATAATTTGAAGAAATCGAAAAATTCAGCATAACCTGCTTGCCATACCATCAACGTGGTGATGTCGCCGAATGGACAAAACGCGCCGCCAGCATTTGCAGCAATAACCAAGTTTACGAAACCAATCGCTACGAATTTTTCGTTATCTTTACCAACTGCTAATACCACCGCGCCCACTAATAAAGCCGCAGTTAAGTTATCAGCAACAGCCGATAAGAAGAATGTGATAACGCCAGTAATCACAAACAATTGTCTGTAACCGAATTGTTTTCTCACCAACCAAGAACGTAAAGCTTCAAATACATTCAGCGTGGACATGCTATTGATATAAGTCATTGCGACCAATAAAAACAACATTAACGCGCCATATTCTTTTAAGTTGTATTCAAAAGCCTCGTGCAAATCTTCGGTAGAAATGCCAGCAGAACCTGCTAATACTGCAACGTGTGCCCAAATAATCCCAGCCGCTAAAATCACTGGTTTAGATTTGCGCATGTGAGTGAACTCTTCAGTCATCACAAAACCGTAGGCCACCAAGAAAATCAACACGCAGTAAATTCCGCGTTCAGTTCCGGTCAATCCTAAATTTCCAAATTTATCTTCGCCTGCGATTGCCAACTCTGGCATAAACATCAGCAATAACGGAGCAAATATCATCAATAAGCGTAACAAAACAACCTCCCTACCCCAATAAAAGTAGTTAAAAAGTAAATAATAAAAATTTCAACCGTCAATACTATCACCATACAATAAGCTTTGTCATTTAATGGCTTGCAGTATATTATTGTTCATTTTGTCTTATCGCGTTTATACGCGCATTCCAACTCTATGTATGTATCAATATAACGACAACGACCAAACAATTATTGAAGAACGGGTAGTTCAGTTTCGCGGTCAAACTGAACGCTTTTTAAAAGGCGAACTGAACGAAGACCAATTTCGTGCTTTGCGTTTAATGAATGGCTTGTACATTCAAACACATGCGCCGATGTTGCGGGTGGCAGGGCCTTATGGTTTGATTTCTGCCAAACAATTACGCAAGCTGGGCGACATTGCTAAAAATTACGACAAAGGCTACGCACATTTTACGACGCGGCAAAATATTCAGTTTAACTGGCCAGAACTTGCAAAAGTGCCTGATATTTTGGCAGAACTCGCTACGGTACAAATGCACGCAGTGCAAACCAGTGGCAACTGTTTGCGTAACACCACCACTGACCATTTAGCCGGCGTTTGCAAAGATGAAATAGAAGATCCACGTCCAACGTGCGAGATTATTCGCCAATGGACAACGTTTCATCCTGAATTTGCCTATCTGCCGCGTAAATTTAAAATTGCGGTAAGTGCTTCAGCGCAAGACCGTGCCGCCACACAATTTCACGACATCGGCGTACATATTGTTAAAAATGCCGCAGGCGAAATCGGTTACAGAATTTTAGTGGGCGGCGGTTTAGGTCGCACCCCAATTATTGGCGAAGAAATTCGTCCATTTTTAGAAAAGAAACATTTACTCTCTTATTTAGAAGCGATTTTGCGAATTTATAATCTCTATGGTCGCCGTGATAATAAATACAAAGCGCGTATTAAAATTTTGGTAAAAGAAACGGGAATGGAGACTTTCCGTCAACAAGTTGAAGCCGAATGGAATGCGATAAAAGACGGCATGGAACTCAGCGATGCGCGTTTTGCAGAAATAAAAGCGCACTTTACTGATCCTGCTTACGATAAAAATGCAGCTGCCGATACAAGTTTTGCAGCGCATTTGGAACAAAATTCAGCGTTTGCAACTTGGATAAAGTTCAACACCAAAGAACACAAAATGGACGGCTATCGCGCCGTGTTTGTGTCTTTAAAAGCACCTGATTCACCACCTGGCGATATTACTGATGCCTGTTTATATGCCGTAGCAGATTTAGCGGATGAATACAGTTTTGGTGAAGTGCGCAGCACACATCGGCAAAATTTGGTATTAGCGGATGTAAAACAAGCGGATTTATATGCGTTGTGGCAAAAACTTTCTGCGTTGAAATTAGCAACGGCTAATATCGGCACAGCAACCGATATTATTTGCTGTCCGGGTCTGGATTTTTGCGCACTTGCAAACGCCGGTTCAATTGATGTGGTGAAAGAAATCAATCAAGCCTTGGATGATATTGATTACATTCACGATTTAGGTGACATCAAAATTAATATTTCTGGCTGCATGAATGGCTGTGCTCACCAAAGCGTTGGACATATCGGCATCTTAGGCGTGGATAAAAAAGGCGTGGAATGGTATCAAATCACGCTCGGCGGCTCGTCTGAAAATGAAGCGGCCATTGGCGATCGCTTAGGGCCTTCTGTGGCACGCGATGAAATTGTCCCAGCCATCACCACCATTTTAGAAGTGTATACGGAACAGCGGCAGGAAGAAGAGTCCTTTTTAACCACCGTGAAGCGCGTAGGTATGACCCCGTTTAAGGAAAAAGTTTATGCAAATCATTAAAGACAAACAGATTGTAGAAAATACTTATCGCTATCTTGCGGATGATGAAAGTTTATCTAACGGAAATATTACGGTGTCGTTAGCGCGTTGGCTGCAAGAAAAAGCGCAATTACTCAGTCACAATGGGCAAGTTGGTTTGCGTTTGACGATTGAAGATGATGTGACTTTGATTGCGGATGATTTGAACAAAATTGCCTTGCTTGAATTAAATTTTCCAGCGTTTACCGATGGACGCTTATTTTCGCGGGCAAAATTATTGCGAATTCGCTTTGGTTATCAAGGTGAAATTAGAGCGGTAGGGAATTTTATGCTGGATCAAGTTTTCTATTTATCCAAAATCGGTGTAAATGCGTTCCACTTGAATAATGAAGAACAATTACCCGTTGCTTTAGCAACATTGGATGATTTTTCAATTAGTTATCAATAAATAAAAACACCTGACAGGTTTTAAAAACCTGTCAGGTTTAAGTTTATTGCGTTAATTTCACTTCTGCTTCACGATATTTTTCCGCACAGTACAATCTCACCTCTTCTGGCAACATCGGCCCCGGCGCGGTTTTATCCCAATCCAAGGTTTCCAAATAATCGCGAATATATTGCTTATCAAAACTCGGTGGACTCATGCCTGTTCTGTAATATTCGGCTGGCCAAAAACGCGACGAATCCGGTGTCAACGCTTCATCAATCAAATATAACGTTCCTGCCGCATCTAAACCAAATTCAAATTTCGTATCCGCGATAATAATCCCGCGTTGTTTTGCGTACTCCGCCGCTTTTGTGTACAACAGAATGCTGGCATCACGCACTTTTTCTGCCAGTTCTTGCCCTAATAATTCAACGGTTTGCGCAAAGGAAATATTTTCATCATGCTCTGCCACACCCGCTTTAGTTGAAGGAGTAAAAATCGCCTCAGGCAATTGCTGCGCTTGTTGCAATCCTTTTGGCAACTCGATACCGCACACTGCGCCCGTTTTTTGATAATCTTTCCAACCCGAACCAATCAAATAACCGCGCACAATCGCTTCCACTGGCAAAGGCTGCAATTTCTTCACCACAATCGCGCGTCCTTCAACCTGAGCGCGTTCTTGTTCGTCTGGAATAATTTCTGCCAACGAAATATCCGCTAAATGATTCGGCATCACGTCTTTGAGTTTTTCAAACCAAAAGTTAGAAATTTGCGTTAAAACGCGCCCTTTTCCGGGAATCGGCTCAGGCAAAATCACATCGAAAGCAGACAATCTATCAGAACTCACAATCAGAAGATGCTCTGCATCAACTTCATAAATATCGCGTACTTTGCCACGCGCCAGCAGTTTTAAACTGGAAAGGGATGATTCGTAAAGAGCTTGCGGAACGTTCATAATGCCTCAGAAATGTGTTTGAAATAACTAGGTGGGGAAATTTTATCACCTTTTTTGTGAGTTACCCCGACCTGAGTTAATGAAAAAGTTCTGTACTCTTTTTGTGTATTCTTTTCAGGATTGAATTATTGCTGTTAGGATTTGGTCAATAATGACTTCACTGAATTTTTTAAATTAATCCTGTAGGGGCGATTTTAATCGCCCAGGGCGAATGAATTCGCCTCTACACCAACAGAAGTTAAACCGCATCCATTTCAGAAACACATAGTTTTTTAAAATGGTTAGATGCTATGTAAACGTGTAGAGACGCAAAATATTGCGTCTCTACGGTTCAACAAAAAACTACGTTTCTCAAATTAGATGAGATTTATTTTGGGAAAACAAATTTATTGCCGAATAAAAATCATCTTTTTCTATGCTAAAAATTTTTCAAGACGACCAGTCGTCTTAGAAATTTTTGGCAATTTTCTCTAAAAAATTTACCGGCAATTAAATTACTTTATAGTACGAATAACGACCGCGACCGCTATCTTTGGCTTGATACAGCGCAATATCGGCATGTCCCATTAACTTTTCGGGCGTATTTCCATGTTGCGGATAAAAGCTAATCCCAATGCTTGCGCCAATTTCTACAACATCACCTTTCGGCAAGGTAAATGGCATGGTTAAGCTTTCAATAATTTTCGCCGCAACCTGCCCTGCACTTTCCAGTTTCAATAAATGATCTAAGATAATCACAAATTCATCACCACCTAAACGCGCCACCATATCGCTTTCGCGCAAAATTTGCACAATTCGTGCCGCGACTTGCTTGAGCAATTCATCACCTGCCGCATGTCCTAGCGAATCATTTACGGCTTTAAATTTATCCAAATCCATCATAAGCACGGCAAATAATCTATTTTCGCGATAACTTATCGCAATTGCATAATTTAAACGATCTAATAATTTTCGCCGATTCGGTAAATCAGTTAAGGGATCAAAAAAAGCCAGCTGTTTCGTTTGCTCTTCAATTTTTTTGCGTTCCGTAATATCTTGTTTAATGCCTAAATAATGCGTGATGCGCCCATTACGTTGTTTAACAGGGGTTATTTGCGTCATTTCAATATATTCACTGCCATCTTTGCGACGATTCGTCAGCTCGCCCTGCCATTGTTTGCCATCATTTAAGGCTGCCCACATTTGCTGATATATCTCTTTATCAACTTTTCCTGATTTTAAAATTTGCGGTGTCTTCCCAATCAGTTCTTCTAAGGGATAGCCGGTTATTTCTAAAAAAGCATGGTTTGCATATTCTATTTTTGTATCTAAATCTGTGATAACAATCGAGACTGGACTTTGTTCCACTGCTAATAATAACTTCTGATTTTCGTTAGCGACTTTCTTAAAGCGTTGATTAGTAATCATTAAAAACAACACTAATGTAAAAATTAATATTCCTGCAATGATTGCCATCAGAAAAACTTCACGGTATCGCCACACAACATCCGAAAAATTAAAATATTTCAATTCTTCAGGATGCGAGCGTAAACGCAGCATCAAAACTTCAACAGGAGTGTAATCAGAGGGAGGATTAAAGCCGGCAATTTTTGCGGTCTGCGCAATAATGCTATTTGAATTGACATTGAGTAACACCAAAGAAACTTTGCGGACAATATCAGGATTCACTTGGGGAGAAACGCCAAAAGGCCATTCAGGATAATGTTCGGTTGAATGCAGCAGCGAGATATTATCTGCGCCAAACATGCTATGTTTATCTAACACGCGAACTTGCGATATTTTCATTTTTCCTTCACGCACTAGGCTTTCTAACACGCCACTGCGTACAAATCCTGCGTCATCTTTTCCTGTTAAAACTGCACTAACAGCACGATCATGCGGCATTCCTAAAAAATCATAACGTCCGGCTTGGATTTGATTTTTTTCCAATTCCCAACGCTGCATTAAATAACCACCGAGTGAGTCTTTGCCCGGCGAGGCGATGCTTTTTCCTTCTAAATCAGCCAGCGTTTTAATATCATCTCGGTCGGCACGGACAAAAATAACGCCTGCAAATTGTGTAATCGGATGCCCGCTTTCTAAATTCACAAGAGTTGCCACCGCATTTAGCAGCAAGTTGTTTTTCAGAATAATGTAATGCTCTGGATTGGTGAGTACAAACTCCAATTGTTTACTTTTTGCGGCTTTATCAAGCTCTGCCATTGGCATCGGAAGAATTTTAACGCTATAGCCGGGCAACACACGTTCAAACTCACGCGCTAAAGGTTGCCACTGCTTAAGCGTCACTTCTTTTGGACGAAATGACATAATACCAAAACGCAAGGTTTTCAGCTCTTGCGCAAAAGCACAATTCAGACTTGAGATAAAAATAACAATAACAAAAATAAATTTCACGTTATTTCCGAATATAGAGCTGGAATCGCTTTATTGTAGTCAAAAACTGAAATTTTGTCGGCTAAACGCAACAAATGAGCCGCAGTAAGCTTTTTCTTTTACGTTAAACGGCGGTTAATTCCGCAATCGACCAACGCGGTTTCGCAAAGACTTCCAAGTTTTCTGCTTCTCCTGCCAACAGGCGTTGACATCCTGCGTAGGCAATCATTGCGCCATTGTCTGTACAAAATTTCAAGCGTGGAAAATAGAGTTCAGCTTTTTCTTTTGCCGTCATTGCCAACAATGCCGCGCGAATTTGCTTGTTTGCACTCACGCCACCGGCAATCACCAATCTTTTTAGACCCGTTTGTTGCAAAGCACGACGGCATTTAATGGTTAATGTTTCCGCCGTTGCGGTTTGAAAAGCATAAGCAATATCGGCTTTATCTTGTTCGGTTTTTTCAGTTTCATTCAACGTGTTCATGGTGAATGTTTTTAATCCGCTAAAACTGAAATCTAAACCCGGTCTGTCTGTCATCGGTCGTGGAAATTTAAAACGCGGCGAGCCAAGTTCTGCTAATGCTGAAACTTTGGGCCCACCCGGATAGCCTAAGCCCAGCATTTTTGCTGTTTTATCAAAGGCTTCGCCCGCTGCATCATCAATGGATTCACCCAACAATTGATATTGCCCAATGCCGTCAACGCGCACTAACAAAGTGTGACCGCCCGACACTAATAATGCTACAAAGGGAAATGCAGGTGGATTTTCTTCCAGCATTGGAGCTAATAAGTGCCCTTCCATGTGATGCACGGCAATTGCCGGAACTTGCCATGTCCACGCCAAACTGCGGGCAGTAGTTGCACCCACTAATAACGCGCCCATTAAACCAGGGCCTGCGGTATAAGCAATGCCGTTAATATCATTTGCTTGCAGCTGTCCTGCCTGCAAACATTGCTTAATCAAAGGGATAACCCTCCGAATATGATCACGCGATGCCAGTTCAGGAACTACGCCGCCGTATTCGCTGTGCATGGTGATTTGACTGTATAAAAAGTCGCTAATCAAACCTTTTTCGGAATGATAAATAGCAACGCCGGTTTCATCGCAGGAAGTTTCTATGCCTAAAACGTACATTAAGTTTTTGATTGTTTAAAAATTAACAGTATAATTGTCGGTTCAATTTTTGGATTTGACAATCCACACTTTTCAGATATTAACATAAAATCAGGTCATATAATGCCATCAGTTAAAGTTAAAGAAAACGAACCATTTGATATTGCTATCCGTCGTTTTAAACGCGCATGTGAAAAAGCCGGTGTGTTGGCTGATGTGCGTCGTCGTGAATTTTATGAAAAACCAACGGCAGAACGTAAACGCAAAGGCGCGGCAGCTGTAAAACGTCATTTGAAAAAATTGGCTCGTGAGCGTTATGCGTTGAAAAATTTACGTCGTGGCCGTCCACAGCTGTAATTTAAACAAAAAAGGTTTAGCGTAATGGAATCATTAAAACAACGTATCACGGATGATATGAAAGCCTGTATGAAGGCAAAAGAAAAAGAACGGTTGGGCACAATTCGGCTGATTTTATCAGCATTGAAGCAAATTGAAGTGGATGAACGGATTGAATTGGACGATGCACGAGTGCTGGTCGTTTTAGACAAAATGCTAAAACAACGGCGCGAATCCATCAGACAATATCGTGATGCTAATCGCGAAGATTTAGCGATTATTGAAGAAGCAGAAATTCTCGTGATTCAAGACTTTTTGCCGCAAGCTTTATCTGAGCAAGAAATTGACACCATGATTGCAGCAGCAATTGCTGAATCAGAAGCAACTTCTGTGAAAGATATGGGAAAAGTGATGGGACTGCTAAAACCCAAAATGCAAGGCTGCGCTGATATGGCAGTTGTCGGAGTGAAAATTAAGGCGGCTCTGGCAGCATAACAACTCGTATGGAGCGTTATGGCTGGTCTTATTCCACGCGAGTTTATTAATGATCTCTTACTGCGAGTCGATATTGTTGATTTAATTGACTCGCACGTTCCCCTGAAAAAAACGGGCAGCAACTATATGGCTCGCTGTCCTTTTCACAATGAAAAATCTGCAAGTTTTTCCGTTAATCGCAACAAACAGTTTTATCACTGCTTTGGTTGCGGTGTCAGCGGCAATGCGGTTTCTTTTTTGATGGATTTTTCGCATCTTAATTTTGTTGAAGCCATTGAAGAGCTTGCCTCTTTCGTTGGCGTTGAAGTGCCGCGTGAAGCAGGCACACATCAAAACTCTGCTCCGCAAGACAATCTGAAAGAGTTTTATCAACTTCTTGATGATGTTGCCAAGTTTTATGCAACGCAGTTACGCACAACTAATCCCCAAGCACAACCTGCCATTGATTACTTAAAGGCACGCGGCGTAAGCGGGCAAATTGCAAAGACATTTCAATTAGGCTACGCACCTGAACAATGGGACGCGCTGTTAAAACACTTTCCAAGTAAATCTTTATTAGAAGTCGGTTTGCTAGTCAAAAATGATAATGGCAAACAATATGACCGTTTTCGTGGACGAGTCATGTTTCCAATTCGCGACAAACGCGGACGGGTCATTGGTTTCGGTGGTCGAGTTTTAGATAATTCACAACCTAAATACCTAAACTCACCAGAGTCTGCTGTTTTTTCTAAAGGACAGCATGTTTATGGCTTGTATGAATTGTTACAAAAAAACGCCAAACCGCAACGAATTCTAGTCGTTGAAGGCTATATGGATGTGATTGCATTGGCGCAATTTGGCATTGATTACGCCGTTGCAACATTAGGAACGGCAACATCCAAAACACATATTGATTTATTGTTTCGTCTGTCCACAGAACTGGTTTTTTGTTTTGATGGCGATAAGGCAGGACAACAAGCGGCGTGGCGAGCTACAGAAGCTGCATTGCCAAGTTTGCGTGACGGCCGACAAGTGCGCATTATGCTGTTACCAGAAGGACATGATCCCGATTCTTTAATTCGCGCCGAAGGTGTTGATAATTTTGCGCAGCGCGTGAGTTCTGCACAAGCGTTATCGGATTATTTTTTCGCTCACTTTACGGCTGCACTTGATTTATCAACGATGGAAGGTCGGGCAAAGTTAGTCGCGCAGGCAAAATCGCATATTGAACAATTGCCCGGCGGCGTGTTCAAACAAATGATGGAAACAGAGTTAAAACAACTCTCCCAAGTGCCTGAGCTAGTTTTTTCAGAAAATACCACTACACTTCAGCACAACTTAATCAAACCGAAATCAAAACTAAAAAAACATTTGTCCCCTGCGCGAGTCGCTATTGCATTATTGCTACAGAATCCCCATTTAGCGACAAGTGTGATGGAAAAAATTCCAGAATGGGATGAACTTGAATTTCCAGGGTTGGATGTATTAAAAAATTTGTTACATCACATTCTCAATTATCCTTCGCTTAGCACCGGAGCGTTGATTGAAATGTATCGGGGGTTGGCTTTAGAAAAAACCATTCAAACTTTGGCAAGCTGGGAGTTTTTGTTTCCTGAAAGCGGCATTAATGCTGAATTTCTAGGGGCTATTGATAATTTGATAGCTCAAGCTAAACAAGCAAAAATCACTCAACTGCTGGAAAAAGGAAACAGCCAAAGTTTAAGTGGCCATGAGCAAGACCAACTAAAAAAAATGTTAGCAAACAAACATTAGTTGATGGAAATAGTAATATTTTGTGCTATAATCCGCTGTTCAGCGAAGTTTGTCTGAAGATTAATAAAGTGAGCAACGATGAATCAAGAACAGCAGCAATCCCAGCTTAAACAGTTAATCGCTAAAGGTAAAATGCAAGGCTATTTAACCTATGCAGAGGTTAATGACCACTTACCTAGCGATATTATTGATCCTGAACAAGTCGATGACATCATTGGCATGATCAATGATATGGGAATTCAGGTTCACGAAGTTGCCCCAGATGCAGACTCGTTAATCACTTCTGACTCAGCTGTTACCTCTGATGACGATGAAGCTGCCGCAGAAGTTGCAGCCTTAGCTTCAGTTGATAGCGAATTTGGTCGCACCACAGACCCAGTACGCATGTATATGCGTGAAATGGGCACAGTTGAGCTTTTAACCCGTGAGCAAGAATTAAAAATTGCCAAAGGCATTGAAAGCGGACAACAACAAATTATCAAATCTATTGCACGATCTGCCTGCGTTGTTGAATCTTTCTTAAAATCCTTTGACGAAGTTTCTTCAGACGAAGAAACAGGTGTTCGCTTAAGCGATTTAGTTTCCGGTTTAGTCAATTCTGAAGAAACCGATGATTTTTTAGCATTACTTCCTGTGATTGACGATGAAGATGCTGAAACAGCAACCACCGAAGAAGACGAAGAAGCAGGTGGACTTAATTATGAAGAAATTAAAGTCAAAGTTGATGAGTTAAGAGATTGCTTAAAACTGGCTTCTGCCTCAGTTAAGAAGAATGGCTATACCCATGAAAAAACCGAAAAAGCGTTCGCCGCCTTAGCGGAATGTTTTTTAGCGTTTAAATGGACTCCTCAGTACATCAAAAAAATGGTGACTGAATTCTCTGGTATCGTGGCAAAAATCAGAGAAAAAGAAAAAATCATTTTTGAAATTTTCACGGCAAAAGCAAAAATGCCACGCAAAGAATTTATTTCATCCTTTGTTGATAACGAAACGAATATAAATTGGGTTAATCAATATTTAGAAAACAGCCCATACGCAGAAGTTATCAAAGAACATGAAAAAAACATCCGCAAAATACAAACGCAACTGATTGAAATTGAATCAGAACAATGCTTAACTGTTTCTGCTATCAAAGATATTAATCGACGAATGTCGATTGGCGAAGCAAAAGCCAGACGAGCGAAAAAAGAAATGATTGAGGCAAATTTGCGCCTTGTTATCTCTATTGCAAAAAAATATACCAATCGCGGCTTACAGTTTTTAGATTTAATTCAAGAAGGTAATATTGGCTTAATGAAAGCGGTTGATAAGTTTGAATACCGCAGAGGCTATAAGTTTTCTACTTACGCGACATGGTGGATTCGCCAAGCAATTACTCGTTCTATTGCAGATCAAGCGAGAACCATTCGAATTCCTGTGCATATGATTGAAACGATTAATAAACTTAATCGCGTATCACGGCAAATTTTGCAAGAATTAGGACGGGAAGCGACCCCAGAAGAACTGGCAGAACGCATGGAAATGCCAGAAGATAAAGTGCGTAAGGTCTTGAAAATAGCCAAAGAACCGATTTCGATGGAAACACCGATTGGTGATGACGAAGATTCGCATTTGGGAGATTTCATAGAAGATGCTAAAGTATTATCCCCAGTTGAATCTGCAACCATTGCAGGACTGCGTGAATCGACTCAACAAGTGTTAAGTGGGCTAACGGCTAGAGAAGCAAAAGTGTTAAGAATGCGTTTCGGCATTAACATGAATACAGACCATACTTTAGAAGAAGTTGGCAAACAGTTTGATGTAACAAGAGAAAGAATTCGTCAAATTGAAGCAAAAGCATTAAGAAAATTAAGACACCCATCACGTTCAGAACAATTGCGGTGTTTCTTGGACGGAGAATAAAAACTGAATCCATTTCAGTAGCAATTTAAGGGCCCTTAGCTCAGTTGGTTAGAGCATCCGACTCATAATCGGCAGGTCGTAGGTTCAAGTCCTACAGGGCCCACCAAAACCATAAAAGGCTGCATTATGCAGCCTTTTTCATATCTGACTATTTGACCAGTAAAGGTATCCCCATGAGCAATAACTATATTTTCACTTCTGAGTCTGTTTCAGAAGGTCATCCAGACAAAGTCGCCGATCAAATCTCTGATGCTGTTTTGGATGCGATTTTAGCCCAAGATTCAAAGGCGCGTGTTGCCTGTGAAACATTAGTCAAAACTGGCATGGTGGTATTAGCAGGTGAAGTAACCACGAATGCTTGGGTTGATATGGAAGCCTTAGTACGCAAAGTCGTTTGTGATATTGGTTACGACAATGGCGAAATTGGTTTTGATGGCAAAAGCTGTGCAGTATTAAATGCTATTGGTAAACAATCTCCTGATATAGCTATGGGCGTTGATGAAGATGAAAACCATGAACAAGGCGCAGGCGACCAAGGATTAATGTTTGGATATGCCAGCAATGAAACCGATGTGTTAATGCCAGCACCCATCACTTATGCGCACCGTTTAGTTGAACGGCAAGCGCAATTGCGCAAAAACAAAACTCTGCCTTGGTTGCGCCCTGACGCGAAAAGCCAAATCACCTTCCGTTATGAAGATAACAAACCCGTTGCCATTGAAGCAGTGGTGTTATCAACTCAACATTCTCCAGAGATTAGCACCAAAGCTCTGCATGAAGCCGTGATGGATGAAATTATTCTGCATACGTTGCCAAAAGAATGGCTGCACAAAGACACGAAATATTTCATCAACCCAACTGGCAATTTCGTAATCGGAGGTCCTGTTGGTGATTGCGGTTTAACCGGACGTAAAATTATTGTAGATAGTTATGGCGGTATGGCACGTCACGGCGGCGGCGCGTTTTCTGGTAAAGATCCTTCAAAAGTAGACCGCTCCGCAGCTTATATGGCGCGTTATGTAGCAAAAAACGTGGTTGCAGCAGGATTGGCAGAGCGTTGTGAAGTGCAAGTTTCTTACGCCATTGGTGTTGCAGAGCCAACTTCCGTGAGCGTAGAAACATTTGGCACAGGCAAATTAGAGGAAGATAAATTAGTCAAAATCATCCGCGACGTGTTTGATTTGCGTCCAAAAGGTTTGATTGCTATGCTGGATTTATTGAAACCGATTTACCAACCGACTGCCGCTTATGGGCATTTTGGTCGCACCGAAGCTTCTTTCACTTGGGAAAAAACCGACAAAGTTGACGCATTGCGCGACGCGGCTGGTCTTTAAATCTTTTCAAACCTGACAGTTTTTTAAGAGCTGTCAGGCTTTCAATTACTTACGAGAATCAAAACAATGAGTTTTACAGATTACAAAGTCGCTGACATGTCCTTAGCAGACTGGGGACGTAAAGAAATCAATATCGCTGAAACTGAAATGCCAGGCTTAATGGCATTGCGCAAAGAATTCGGCGCGGCACAACCTTTGAAAGGCGCGCGTATTGCTGGTTGTTTGCACATGACCATTCAAACGGCAGTGTTAATTGAAACGTTAACTGCATTAGGCGCGACCATTCGTTGGTCATCTTGCAATATTTTCTCAACCCAAGACCATGCAGCAGCAGCGATTGCAGCGGCAGGGATTCCTGTTTTTGCGTGGAAAGGTGAAACCGAAGCCGAAGCGGATTGGTGTATTGAGCAAACTATTATTGCGCCGGATGGCTGGCGACCTAATATGATTCTGGATGACGGTGGCGATTTAACCAATATGCTGCACGACAAATTCCCAGAATTAATGGCAGACATCAAAGGTTTATCAGAAGAAACCACCACTGGCGTATTGCGTTTGTATGAAAGAGTGGCAAAAGGTACGTTAAAAGTTCCTGCATTTAACGTGAATGATTCTGTGACTAAATCGAAATTTGATAACTTATACGGTTGCCGTGAATCATTAGTAGACGGTATTAAACGTGCAACTGACGTGATGATAGCAGGTAAAATCGCGGTGGTTTGCGGTTATGGTGATGTGGGCAAAGGTTGTGCGCAATCCTTGCGTGGTTTAGGTGCAACGGTTTGGATTACTGAAATTGACCCAATTTGCGCACTGCAAGCGGCAATGGAAGGTTATCGCGTAGTGACGATGGAAGAAGCAGCACCTGTTGCCAATATTTTCGTGACGGCAACAGGTAACTATCACATCATCACTCATGCGCATTTGTTAGCGATGCGTGACCAAGCGATTGTGTGCAACATCGGGCATTTTGATTCTGAAATCGAAATCGCGGCATTGCGTCAATACACTTGGGAAAACATTAAACCGCAAGTGGATCATGTTATTTTCCCAGACGGCAAACGCATCATCGTGTTAGCAGAAGGTCGTTTAGTGAATTTAGGCTGCGCGACAGGTCATCCTAGTTTCGTGATGTCAAATTCATTCTGCAACCAAGTGTTAGCGCAAATGGAGTTATGGGCAAACGCGAGCTTGTATGAAAACAAAGTTTATATTTTGCCGAAAAAATTAGATGAAAAAGTCGCGCGTGCGCATTTGGCACAAATCGGCGTACATTTGACTGAATTAACTCCAGAGCAAGCGGCGTATATTAATGTGCCGATTGAAGGGCCTTATAAAGCGGATCATTATCGTTATTAATCGGTTGAGTTGTTGTTTTCACGCTCAGTTTTTGGGCGTGGAAACATAACGATTTTCAAAGTATGCTTAATGATTACAATCGCCGAACTGGAAACAATTGCCCAAGCACGATTACTTGATGCAGAGGCTTTAATCATTGCGGAACGCTACGATGGTGCGGCGTATATTTGTGGTTATGCGATAGAGTTATCGCTAAAGGCAAGAATTTGTAAAACGCTTAAATGGTCTGGTTTTCCTTCTTCTAATAGTGAATTTCAAAACTACCAGAGTTTTAAAGTGCATAATTTAGATGTGTTGTTGCATTTGTCTGGTTTTGAGGAAGAAATCAAGCAAGAACAAATGAGCGATTGGTCAAATGTTAAAAACTGGAATCCAGAAAACCGCTATAAAACAATCAGTTTGGTTTCAAAAGAAGAAGCTGAAATGATGTTAAGTTCTGTAAAGGAGCTGATGAAAGTATTATGAATTCACTTACGCAAAAAATGACAATTGTTGAACAAGAGTTGGCGGCTGAATACGGTGATTTTACTTTGTTCGCGCTATTTCAAAGAGAGGACTCATCAGGATTCTGGGATGTGATGGTTTCTGCACCTTGGATTGATGACAATAAAGGTGTCGCTCTGAAAAAAATAGCGGATAAATTAAAAGCAAATTTGCAAAAAGAAGAAATGGTAAAGCTATCAGGTATTGTGATTTTGCAACACGACCATCCTGAATTACACGAGTTAGACCGTTTTAATTTTGCGCAGTCTTCGCAACTCATTGAAGTTAAAAATGAGAATTTATTGGGGCAGGATATAAAACAGGCGTTTTTTATTCCGTTAAAGCAGGCGGCTTAGTTTTTAATGCAAAAGAAAGCTTGAGATTTTCTGACCATTTATAAAAAATAAAATTATGCCTATTGTAACCATGTTTTATGGACTGATTATCAGAATGTATTATTTTGATACAGACCAACATCATTTGCCGCATATTCATGCTGAATATGCTGATGATAACGCTGTTTTTAATATCGAAGATGGCGAAATTGTGACCGGAAAATTGCCAAAAAATAAAACTCGCTTAGTACAGGCTTGGATTGAATTACATCGAGAAGAATTAATGGCTGATTGGAAATTGGCTTGTGAAGGTTTGGATATTTTTAAAATTGAGCCGTTGAAATAAAAATGAACCCAAAAGCAGTTGATGTGATTGCACAAAATGATTTTACTTTATTGCTGACTTTTGCAAATCAAGAGCGCAGGTTATTTGATGTAAAGCCTTATCTTGATAAAGGCGTATTTAAAGAATTGCAGAATTTGAGTTATTTTAAAACTGTTAAGATTGTGTCCGGTTCTGTGGAATGGTTGAACGGACAGGATTTAAGCTACGATACGCTTTATTTGAAAAGTAAAGTTGTTTCTCAGGAAATTGCAGCTTAATTTCTTATCCAAAAAAGAATGTATTATTATTTTTGACTTTGACGTTGAAGTATTGAGTTATTTTCAAGCAATGGGGGGAATATGGTGGAAAATGAACCGATTAAACATAAAGATAGAAGCTTATATAAAATCGGTGATATATCTCCTCTGGGTTCTAAGATAGCAGATATTTATTTCTACTCAAGCGATTATATTATTTTTAAGACTGAAGAAAATACGGTAAGTTGGGAGTTTGCAAACAGTCCGCCTTGGGTAAACAAAACAGTAAATCGTTGTACTTCTCTAATAGATGCTACAAATTCTCTTTTACCTCGTAAGTATAAGGAAAATGTTGATTCTATGCTGGCAAGTGCATTGCATTCTTCAATGGTTTCAACAGAAGAGCCCGATATTACTAACCTATTTAAATCTGTAGAAGACTTCATTGAAAAATACAAAAATGAAATAAAAGAGCGAATTGCAGATAATACAAACTACGAAATCTATATAGATCAAAAAGATACTATTCAATTTTATTATCCGAATCTACCAACACATCTTAATAAAGTTAGGGCAAAGTTTATCAACTTAAACTCTTTGCTAAACTCAAGTCTTCCAGAGTTTCGTAAAACGGCTGCTAGTACAATGCTGGCTTCTGCTTTAGCAATTGCATTAGAAAAAGAGGATAATGATGATCCAGAATTAATATTTAAAGATATTGAACGATTTATTGTTTCCCATATTAGTGCAGATTTAAAAATCAGACTTTTTTTTGCAAATTTACTGACAGCGATATCTTGTGTATTAATTTTTTTTGTTCTCGATTTATGCACTTCTCATAAGAATGTTATATTCTTTTTAAGTGCTGGTTCTGGTGTTTTAGGTGCAATAGTTTCTTCAATTCAACGAAATAATAATATAGCAATAGACCACTATGGCAGTATTATGAGCTTGTACGCTGAAAGTCTTTCTCGCTTAGTAATAGGCATTGTCTTCGGTTTATTTATCATATTTTCTGCTAAATCAGAGATTGTATTAGCCCCCTTCAAAGATAATGTTTACGCCATTGTATGTTTTGCATTTATAGCAGGCTTTAGTGAAAGATTTGTTCCTGATTTAATATCGAAAATATCTAAAGAAACTGAAGAAAAACAAGCGGCTTAACGGATTAAATAATTATGAAATCACAAACACCTTCCCAACACTTCAGCTTTGAATTCTACCCTCCAAAAACCGACGAAGGCTCGGCAAACCTAGTTTTAGTCCACGAACAACTCAAAGCCCTGAATCCTGAGTTTTTCTCCGTCACATTTGGCGCAGGCGGCTCAACCCGCGATAAAACCTTTGACACCGTCGTTAAAATTCAGCAAAACGGCGTTCCTGCTGCTCCACATTTATCCTGCGTAGCCTCCACCAAAGAAAATATCCGTGATATTTTGCAAGCCTACAAAAACAACGGCATTGCCAAAATTGTCGCCCTGCGCGGTGATTTACCCTCCGGCATGATGTCAGCGGGTGAATTTCGCTATGCCAATGAATTAGTTGAATTTATTCGCAGTGAAACCGGTGATTTTTTCGACATTCACGTTGCCGCTTATCCTGAAATACATCCACAAGCCAACAACGCCACTGCCGATTTCAAAAACTTTAAACGCAAAGTAGAAGCCGGCGCAAATGCCGTCATCACGCAATATTTTTACAATGCAGAAAGTTATTTTTATTTTCTGGATGAATGCGAAAAAAACGGCATCAACATTCCCATCGTGCCGGGCATTATGCCAATTACCAATTACTCGCAACTGTTCCGCTTTTCCGATATGTGCGGCGCGGATATTCCACGTTGGTTGCGCAAACGTTTGGAATGTTTAGGCGATGATAAAGCGGCGATTTGCGCTTTGGGTGAAGAAGTGGTGACAGCTTTATGTCAACGCTTGCTGGATAACGGTGCGCCGGGACTGCATTTTTACACCATGAATCAATCCGCGCCAACATTGGCAATTTGGAAAAATCTAAATTTCCGCTAAAAAACTCTGCGGCTAATTTGTTGTTTTAATGATGCTCAAGAATATGCAGACCACATTTTTCCGCTAAGGCAAGAATCGGCAAAATCTGTTCTCGATTTTTAAAATAAAGATGAAAAGTATCATCATAACCTTCAAAAAAAGCCGCATCCTGTTGATTTAACACAAACTCCATCGCTTTATTTCGCGTTCCACCTAACGATTTTGGTAACAAAAAAGCGGTTGCCGATGGCGCAGAAATAAAGCGACGAAACACAGGACGATTTTTCTGCCACCCTCGAAAAGTAAAATTGTACACCTCAAAATCCCTCGCTAATTCCTTCATAAAACTGAAAAACAATTCGTCGCGCTTTTTTTGTTCTTCTGCTGAAACATCGGTTAAAAACTCCAAAGCTTCTTCAAGAGAAAGCCAATGCTCAAAATAGGAAATTGATAAACTCAAAATAGCGGGCGGCATTTGCATTTCAGAAACTTCATGCAGCCATTTATATTGATTCTCAAGAATTTTCTGCCTGTTTTTTTCAACATTTATAAAAGTACGCATAAAAATATCTCTGTTAATTTGAAAAAAATAACTGATAAATGAAATTTTTAAAATCGCGTAAATTTATTTATTCAGATTTACAAAAGTTATGATAAAGTCCACATTGTTATGTAACTAATTAAATATCCTTAATATCTAAGCAGTTACTGACCTAATAACAACAATAACAGCGAGGATTAGATGACATGAAATTATTAAAAAGCACTTTCGTAGCCACGACATTAGCACTTTCTTTAGGATCTTTTTCAACTACTGCTTCTGCCGTCTGCTTAGGAATGGCATGTATGTACAATAAAATGACTCCACTCGAAGGCATTAATGCGACTGTCGATCAAGTTCATGTTGCCTTAGAAGCCGTTAAGCTAAAAAGCAGCGGTGGTGCGGGTGGCGATGAAAAACATAGCGACGAAGTCATTATCAATGATATTAAAGAAGCTTTGAAATTAAGCAAAGAAATCAATGCAAACGATAAGCTGGATCGCAATCGTAATCGCGCGAATGACTATTTGAAAAAAGCCAGAAAAGCCGTGAAAGACGGTGATTTGGCAAAAGCATCTGAAGAACTGCATGAAGCTGAAAAGCGTTTTTCAGAACTGAAAGGAATGCTTGATTTATCACAAGCAGATAGAGCCGCGCAACAAACTCACATGCTAAACCGTATTTTGGACAAACCTGATAGATAATCCGTTTGACTGAATTTATCTAGCAAACTGAATTTGATGTAAGCATTACCCCGTTACCGTAAGCAGACGGGGTATTTTAAACAAGCGATAAAACCGTTTTTTTTGTAAATCTAAATCCCGCCATTTGTGTTACACAAGCCCAAGCTCTCCCCTGCCCTGCTCTCTTCACACTTTTATTTACGCGGTAATCCGCTAAGTTTTTAAACTTAAGTTGCTGATATTAAAGTCAGTTTATACAAAAATTTCTTAATCTTTACGAAAGCGATTCAACCATAAATTCTGGAAAAATTTTCAAGACGACCAGTCGTCTTAAAAAATTTTCGCGTTATTTTTTATATCTACAGAACAATAAAAAACGACTTCCAATCTTTTGAAATTGAAAGTCGTTAGTTTTTGAATACCTGAAAACTTATTTACGCTGACTTGCTTAATATGGTTTTCATGCGTAACCAATCGTTATCTTACGGAAAATATCGCCATCAGCACTTTTAATTAAACCAATGTGCTTGTTTTATTTGTAATAAAACATGATCGCCGCGATTCAAATTGAGGTTTTTAAACTGCTCATTTGGCATTTGCGCATACACAATATGATTCGCCGCGTTAGCTTGCGACTGAACTTTGCTTAATTCCAGCCGAATCGTTGCGCCTAAATGTTGCCAATCTTTCAAAATAATCGGTGATTCCTCTGGTTTTTGCGCTTTTTCAATCTGAATATCATGCGGACGCACATGCGCAATCAAGCCTTGTGGGTCATCTAACACAATACCTGCGTGTTCCAGCCATTGACTGTCTTCTTTTTCCACATGAAACACGTTGGTTTGACCAATAAATTTGGAAACAAACGCATTTTGCGGATGGTCATAAATTTCACTTGGAATGCCTTGTTGTTCAATTTTGCCATGATTCAAAACAACCACTTGGCTAGCAACTTCCATCGCTTCTTCTTGATCATGAGTCACGAAAATGCTGGTAACGTGCAATTCTTGATGCAAATGCCGCAACCACAAACGCAAATCTTTCCGCACACTGGCATCTAACGCGCCAAAAGGTTCATCCAATAACAGCACGGACGGTTCAACAGCTAAAGCTCGCGCCAATGCAATTCGTTGGCGTTGTCCACCGGAAAGTTGATCGGGAAAACGGTCGTGTAACCAATCCAATTGCACTAAATCCAAAAGCGCGTGAACTTTTTTCGCAATTGTCGCCTCAGAAGGACGTTGTTTTTTCGGCTTCACCCGCAAACCAAACGCAACGTTATCGAAAACAGTCATGTGTCTGAATAAAGCATAATGTTGAAACACAAAACCGATGCCGCGATTGCTAACATGTTGATCGGTAATATTTTTACCATTTAACGCCACCGAGCCTGCGTCTGGATTTTCCAATCCGGCAATAATGCGTAGCAGCGTAGTTTTGCCACAGCCGGACGGCCCTAATAATGCCACCAACTCGCCTTCAGGAATTTCCAGATTAATGTCGTATAGCGCGGCAAATTGACCGAAGTTTTTGCTGATATTGTTAAGTAAAATGCTCATAGTTTTTTATTTTTCATTTATTTGGGTAACTGTTATAAATTTTCTCTAACCCATTGTAGAGTTTTTTTATAATAAATATCTTGCAAATTAAAATACTCCTCTTGTTTTCCTTTTAACTCTTTTTTTAAATATTCAACCATAGATTTTTTTATTAATTTCATTTGCTGAACCCCATCTTTTATAGGAATTAGTTTTTTTCTTAAACAATATTCAATATATTGAATGCAATACAAAGAAAATAAATATTCATCATCTAAAATAGTTTTATTCATTTCTATCTTTCGATGTTTGAAAAACAATTTAATACATCTACTATAATTAGATGTATCTTCATAAAATAAAGTTGTAGCCATTTTTAACCAGCAATAATAATTTCCACGTTTACCTCCTTCTTTATAATAATCAAAAGCTTTTTTCCTATTTTTAGGCACGCCATCACCATAAGCGTACAACATACCTAGCTTCTCATAAGCTTTTGAATAACCTAATAAAGCTGCTTCTTTATAAAGATTTATAGTATCTTGAGGTTCATTACCAATATTTAATAAATCGGCAAAATAAATTAATTGTTTATATCCTTCTAAACTACCTTGTTCTGCTGCTTGACGATATAAATCTATTGCTTTTTCTTTATCTTGAGGAATAAATAATCCAAGCCGATAACTTAAAGCATTTTTACAAAGAGTATTTCCATAAGATTCTATTTCTTTTAATTCACTATCATTAACGAAAATTTCATCGGCTTCTGCTGCATCGAAAGCATCAATTCGTCCAGACATTTTTAAAATTATGTGAACTACTTTGCTGGCAGAAACTCTAAAAAACTCTCTATTTTTTTCATGGCGATATTTACTTAAAGTCGTATGTAAATAATCTTCTGCTACTGAACAATCTTCAAAAAATTGCTCATAAACAAGTATAAAGCGAGTAGGGACTCCTGTATGACTGGATAGTTCTTCTACTCTTTTTGCAGATGATCTTGTTGTTTTGCCAATTTTTATTAAATTTGGCATTGAGCCATTAGCTAAAATATAAATATATCCGCGATTGTTCATTTTAAAACTAAAAGAGTGATTAAAAGCTCTAATTATATCGCTAATAAATTACTCCTCTTGAAACATTCCTCAGACTCGATTTTGGCTTTGTTTCCATTCCAAAAAGCTTTTTAAAATCAAGGTCACAATCGCTAGCCCTGCCAAAATGGAAGCACTGGCAAACGCGCCGACAAAATCATATTCGTTGTAGCTCACTTCAATATGCAGCGGCAGGGTGTTGGTAAGCCCACGAATATGTCCAGACACCACCGACACCGCGCCGAATTCGCCCATTGCCCGCGCGTTACATAGCAACACGCCATACAACAATCCCCATTTGATATTCGGCAAGGTGATTTTGAAAAACGTTGTCCACGCTCCCGCACCCAGCGACAACGCCGCTTCCTCTTCTTCGCTGCCCATTTCTTGCATCAACGGGATTAATTCCCGCGCCACAAAGGGAAACGTGATAAACAACGTTGCCAAAATAATGCCGGGAATCGCAAAAATAATTTTGATGTCGTGTGCCGATAACCATTCTCCAAACCAGCCTTGTGCGCCAAACATCAACACGAAAATCAAACCGGAAATAACGGGCGACACCGAAAACGGCAAATCAATCAACGTGGTTAATAAGCTTTTGCCAGGAAATTCAAAACGGGTAATTGCCCAAGCTGCGCATAAACCAAATAAAGTGTTTAGCGGCACAGTGGCAAGCGCGGTTAATAAGGTTAATTTCACCGCAGAAATCGCCTCCGGTTGTGATAAGGCGTTTGCGTAAGCTTGCCAACCTTTGGCAAACGCTTCGCTGAGTACCAAAATCAGCGGAACGCATAAAAACAACACGATGAAAGACACCGCAATCAAAATCAGCGCGAAACGTAACCATTGCGGATCACGAAACGTCGGTTGCGCAGTAAAAGTTTTAGCCGTTGCAACGTGCATTTTGTCTTCTCTATTAAGAAATAAATTATGGATTGATGTTACGCATTGTCCACGAAAGACACGAAAAGCACGAAAGTCTAGTTATCCAAAAAATATCAAATACCAGCTATAGCATTTTTAACTCAATACAATATGCCTGATACCGTAGAGACGTTGCAGTGCAACGTCTCTACAACAGAAAAAACTATCACTTTGACTTGAAACCGCTATATTGCTGCTTTTTTTTGCGCTTATTTTTTCGTGTTTTTCGTGTTTTTCGTGTTTTTCGTGTTTTTCGTGGATATTTTTTACTTATGCGTAATGTCAGTTAAGGAATGAAAATTAAATAAATTCGCACCTACAGTTGTCCTGAACGTTTGCGCACCCACATTTGCAGCAAGTTAATCAGCAGCAATAATAAAAATGACGCAACTAACATGGTTAGCGCAATCACTGTTGCTCCCGCGTAATCGTATTGTTCCAGCTTGGTGACAATCAACAACGGAATCACTTCAGAAACGTAGGGCAAATTTCCAGCGATAAAAATCACCGAGCCGTATTCACCAATCCCACGCGCAAAACTTAAGGCAAATCCTGTCAATAAGGCGGGGAAAATATTGGGGAAAACGATTTTGACAAACACTTGCCAGCGTGACGCGCCTAAGCTGGATGCAGCTTCTTCCATCGTAAAATCAAACTCTTGCAACACAGGCTCAACGGTGCGCACCACAAATGGCAAGCTGATAAAAATCAACGCCACCACAATCCCTAATGGTGTGTAAGCGACTTTTAGATCAAACGTATCTTGCAAAAATTGACCAAGTACGCCGCTGGGTTGATAAATGGTTGCTAACACAATCCCCGCAACCGCAGTCGGCAGCGCGAAGGGCAAATCAATCAATGCGTCTAAAAAGCGTTTGCCGGGAAACGGATAGCGCACCAATACCCACGCTATAATAAAGCCGAAAAAAGAGGTAATCGTGGCGGCGGCTAAGGCGGTGAGAAAACTAACGCGAAACGAAGCGATCACCCGCGCGTTGCCAATCACGTTTAGATATTCGTCCCACGTTAATTGCAAGCTTTTGAAAACTAAGGTGCTTAACGGAATGAGTACCACCAAGCTTAAATAGACGATGGTTAAACCCAGTGTCGGCGCGAAGCCTTGTATAACGTGACTTTGTCTCATGTTTAATTTCTGCTGATGTTTTTGCACTTAAACCTTCCAGGTTTTTAAAACCTGGAAGGTTTGAATCTCACTAAGGCGTATAAATCTGGTCAAACGAGCCGCCGTCATCAAAATGGTCTTTCTGCGCTTTTTCCCAACCCCCAAACTGCTCATTCACGGTAAATAAATGCAATTTTGGAAAACGCGCCAAGTCTTTTGGATCGGCTAATTCAGGCGAAATCGGACGGTAATAATGTTTTGCCGCTAATTTTTGTCCCGCTGGCGAATACAAATAATTTAAATACGCTTCCGCCAAATCACGCGTGCCGTGTTTATTCACCACATTGTCAACCACAGCGACAGGCGTTTCTGCCAAAATACTGGTCGGTGGCACAATAATGTCAAATTTGCCTTCGCCGAGTTCATTAATCGCTAAAAACGCTTCATTTTCCCAAGCCAACAACACATCACCAATCCCGCGTTGAATGAAAGTGGTGGTTGCGCCTCGCGCCCCAGAATCCAAAACTGGCACGTTTTTAAACAATTTTTTCATAAAATCTTTCGCAGCCGCAGGAGAACCCAAGGTTTTTTCTGCATACGCCCACGCCGCTAAATAGTTGTAACGCGCTCCGCCTGAAGTTTTAGGATTCGGCGTAATCACCGCAATACCCGGCTTCACTAAATCGCCCCAATCTTTGATTTTTTTCGGATTGCCTTTGCGCACCAAAAACACAATCGTGGACGTGTAAGGCGTGCTGTTATGCGGCAAGCGTTTTTGCCACTCTTTTGGCAATAATTTCGCTTTTTTCGCAATTTGATCAATGTCATACGACAATGCCAGCGTTAAAACATCCGCATCTAAACCATCAATCACTGCTCTCGCTTGTTTGCCCGCGCCACCGTGCGATTGCTGAATCGTCACCGTTTCTTTGGTTTTTCCTTGCCAATATTTAGCAAATTCTTGGTTATATTCTTGATACAGTTCGCGCGTCGGGTCATACGACACATTCAATAAACTGCGATCAGCAAACGCATTCGCGCTGATTAAAATCGTTGCCGCAATTAGGCTGCGGATAAGCCATGTTTGAGTTTTCATAATCCTAGAGCCTCAAATGAAATAAAAATTCGTGTTGAGATTATGATAAACAACTCACTTTTTATAATAAAACGATATAAAAAGATATTTATATCTCATTATTAGATTAACAGCCTGAATTATAAGAAGGGCGGGCAATAACGATGGGATATAATCGTTGCAAATAATGTGTAAAACAGGAGCAGCAAATGGAACATAATTTTTGGCACGAGCGTTGGAAAATGAATCAAATCGGTTTTCATCGCGATGAAATTCATCCGCATTTGCAGCAATATGGGTCGAAATTGGGAATAAAATCCGGCGGGCGTGTATTTGTGCCGATGTGCGGCAAAACTAACGATATGCTGTGGCTGCTGAAACAAGGTTTTCAAGTGCTGGGAATCGAATTAAGCCCGTTGGCAGTTGCGGCTTTTTTTGCCGAAAACGACTTGCAAGCGAATATTCGCCAACAAGGTGAATTTTTGAGCTATGAAATTGAGGGATTACAAGTTTTATGCGGCGATTTTTTTGCCTTGCAACTTGATGACGTAGGAGAAATTGATGCTGTTTATGATCGCGGGGCGTTGGTGGCTTTGCCTGCACAAATGCGGCTGGATTATGTGGCAAAAATGGCGCAGTTGCTGAAATCTGATGTGAATATTTTGTTGATCGCGCTTAATTATCCGCAAGTTGAGATGTCGGGACCGCCCTTTAGTTTGCCACCTACAGAAATCGCTAGGCTTTATCAAGCGTGGTGTGAGATTGATTTGTTGGCGAATGAAGATGTGCTGGCGCAAGAGGCGGCGTTACAAAAACGCGGTTTAACGCAATTACACGAGCAGGTTTATCGGTTGGTGGTGAAGTAAATCGGGCTTTCTTAGTTTTCTTTCACTATTCCATAAACCCGTTAATTTTCTCATTCTCCTGCACTTTGAGACAACTAGCTTTGCTATACTTACCCTCATATTCAATTTAAAAATTAGGTTTAGCAGATGCCAAGTGATGTTGCAAAAAGAATGTATGACTCTTTATTAGTTGAGGTTAATAATGGTCTTGTAGGAACAATTACATTCAAAATGAATGACATTGAGTTTGAAATAAATAGCAAAGATGGTATCGGCGGACATATTCAAGAATGGCTTGAAAAATGGATGCTCAAAAACGAAATTGTTTATAGTGCACCATCTAACTCTCAATCGTTTCCCGATTTCTTCCTACACTCACAAGACAACAAAGTATCTTTGCTGGAAATAAAGAGTTTTGACATGAGTGCAGGTGCTAATTTTGACATTGCAAATTTTCAATCTTATTGCGAATCATTGGCTACATGTCCAGAAAGAATTTATTCTGATTATTTAATTTTTGGATATGTCTTAAATCAAGGTCAATTAATTATTAAAAACATCTGGTTAAAGAATATTTGGGAAATTTGTTGTGCAAGTAAACGATTCCCATTAAAAACTCAAGTTAAGCGCGATGTTATTTATAATATTAGACCGGCATCTTGGTATTCATCAAAATCAATTTATAAACCATTTAAGTCTAAAGAAGAATTCGTTAAAGCATTGTACGACACTGAAGAAATCTATTTAAACAAAATTTCTGAAAATAAAGGTGTTTATTTAGTTAATCAGTTATCCTAATAATTTTAGTGCTACAGCTTTAACGACTGGAACAGCAACTGTATTGCCAATTAAATCATAGAGTTTTACATTCGCTATATTAGATTGATAGCTATCTGGAAAACCAAAGAAACGTAAACATTCTTTATTAGATAACCTTCTTATTCCTTTACCATCTATGACACCTATTCTATCAACTTCAGTAGCAACTAACGTATTTGCTATTTCCTCTGGGTGCAAAATGCAATTAAATTCAAAACTTAATTTTCCAGTTACAATGTTATATCCTTTAGCTTTTGTTATATCTGGATGGCGTTTATTTTTTCCGTCAATCGTTATTATATCTTTTGGATGCTCTAACTTTACATAACCTTTTGTTTCTAAATCAGATAACAGTAGCTGTAGTTGCTCAGAAGGAATATCAGTACAAAACGAAGCGATTTCATTATAAGTAAGAGGCATTCCATCCATCCATACAATTCCTTTTAATTGAGCCCAATGTTTTTTTCTTCTTTCGCGTAACAGTCGTTCCAAGATTATTTTTTGATATTTACTTATTTCGCCTTTTATAGCTATATCCCAACTGTGAATATTATCACTACCGCCGCGCTTATCTTTAATTGACTTACCTTTCAGCTCTTCTACACTATAGTATTTTAATAATTGTTGAGTAAAACTAGATGTTAATGTTGGTAAGCCATATTCTAAAATAGAACCAATTTTACTTTTTTTTAATTGAAAATTTTCTAAATTTGGCTCATTGATTAAATGCCCCGTTATAAAAACTCTTTTTCTTGTTTGTGGAACTCCAAAATTTGCGGCATCTAAAATTTTCCATGAAACTTTATAATTCATATCTTTTAAAGTTTTTAAAATAGTTTTTAATGTTCTACCTATTTCATCTGTTTTACATTCTTTATCATGGGTTACAAAACCTTCGACATTTTCCAGAATGAATCCTTTTGGTTTTTTTTCTTTTAAAATTCTAGCAACATCAAAAAATAGCGTTCCTCTTATATCGTCAAACCCTAACTGTTTTCCTGCGGTACTAAAAGCTTGGCATGGAAATCCTGCCAATAGATAATCAAAATCAGGAATCTCATTAGCATTTATTTGCGTAATATCTCCATGAATATAATGTTCATTGAAATTATATTTATAAATATCGACAGCATACGGTTTTATTTCTGAAGAAAATACACACTGATGATTTAAGCCAAGTTCATCACAAGCTTGGCTAAATCCTAATCTAATACCGCCCATTCCTGCAAATAAATCTATATATTTAATCTTTGACACGTTTCTTTATTTCTCTTTATTGCTATAAAGAGTTAATTTTAACAAAATATGAATAATGGTTCCAGTCTTAAATTTTAAATCTTAGCGCGTTCAAGTTTAGTTGTTGTTTTTATCACTTTATACAATAGCTTCAAATCAATCTCATCAACTACAATCTGTAAAATACTAAATTCCTGAACAAAAGATTCAAAGGATACTCAGATTAATTAACCTCTAACACAATATCTGAAACCGAATTTTTCGAGCTTAATTTTTTAAGACGACCAGTCGTCTTGAAAAAATTCTCGCTAAATTTGATTATTTATTCACCAACTCAACTAAATACTGCTCCGTTTCTTCATCACTTAAAAAACGATGCGCATGATGATGAATCAACTCAAATAACCGCTGATATTTCACAATTTCCGCCGTTTTTTGAGTGCGCTTGCCAAAATACAAACCTTTTTCGCGTCCACGATCGGTGATAACCGCATCATCATAAATCGCAAAATCCAGCGAATAAACCTCTTGATTTGCCACATTAATCGCCAAATCTTCCCGATAAGTGATTAACACCTCCACTCCGTCATCGCGCTGTTGTTGCAAAATTTTTTGCACATCAGGATTCAGCAAATCGCGCCGACTAATCACAAACACGCGGGTAATTTGCACGCCACGACTGAGAGCCTGCAAATTCGCCTGATAATAATTGCGCACCGCGCCGCGACTTTCCCAACCCACTTCCAACGGATCAACTGCTTTCACATGCAAATTACTTTGAGAAACGCTTTTCACGCCTTCCAAATAAAACTCCGCTTCATTCAGCAATAGATAACCGCGCTGCAATTGTGCAAGATTTTTTTTGAAATCGGCTAAAAGTTCTTGGGATTTCAGCTCACATTCGGGGTCGTTAATCGCGGCTAACGCGCTGGAAAGTTCATGATTGCTTTGATACAGCTCAGCTAAGGCTTTTTGTGACGTTAAAATTTGATGTTGCAGCAAATACGTTGCCAATGACAGCAAAATCCCCATACCAAACAAGGTGTAAGCCGCCTGTTCGTATTGCAAAACCCAATGAAAATAAATCGCTAGGACTGAGCCAATCACGAATTCAATAAAAATAGCCATCATGCCTCTGTCGAAAATAATTGGTTGATGGCTGAGAGTTTAAAATGTTTTCATTAATTAATAAAACGATATATTTTGAACTTTATATCTAATTATAAGATATAAAATCAATCTTAAGCGCGAAAATTTGCTGATACTGCATTTTTTTGAAAGTTAAAGCGCGATTCTTTTTTTCAAAATAAGGCAAATAACCCAGTAACTGTGGTTTATAACATAGTTTAATACGTTTTCCAGAAAAATAGCCGATAAGCATTTGATTTATAAATACAATTACTCTGGCATACAACCTGCTGATTATGCCTCTTAAATTATTAAAAATAAGGAGAGGATAATGAGCCTATCGTTTAAAAAAACATTGGCTTCGCTTTGTTTAGCATCTATTTACTTTCCTGCTCACGCCGAAAAAACGCCGACCCTATTTTTTACAGAATTAACCCGCTTAAAAAACCGCCGCAAACTCTGGTTAATCGTGCATTTGTGGCTGGGACTAATCATCGGTTTTTTCTTTGCCATCATCGGATTGACGGGCAGCATTTTAGTGTTTTACATGGAAATAGACGGCTTAATCTATCCAGAACTTTATCATTTATCTAAACCTCTGCACGCTGTGCCACAGGCTTACAGCATCTTGGCACAGGTTGCACAAACCGCGTTACCTGCTAGCGCACATCCGACTTGGATTAGTTTTCCTGATGCCACGCGCGGACTCGATAGCTTGATTGTCGGTTACTCCATACCCTCTGCGCATGTTGCAGGCGAGATGGATGACTGGATGTTGTTTCTCAATCCTTACACCGCAGAAGTTTTAGGCTCACGCCTTTGGTACAGCGCGGATTTTTTTTCAGGTGAAATGGGTTTTATCCCGTTAATGTTCAAACTGCATTATGCCTTGTTAATGCGTGGCTATGGACTTGATATTGTTGGAATTTTAAGCTGTTTTTTTCTACTTTCCACGTTAACGGGCTTAATCGTTTGGTATCCACTGACAGGAAAATGGAAACAAGCTTTAACTTTTAAACCCCGCGCCAGCTCAGAACGTTTTAACTTTGACCTACATAAAACCAGCGGTTTTTATACCAGCGTGATTCTTATTGCGGTGTTGGTTTCGGGGATTTCAATGAATTTACCCAATTTTTTCAATCAGATAGTGGAGAGTTTTTCTCCCGTTATTCATCCTGAACAAATTCATTCGCGTTTTACTCCTACCAAAAAACCAATCACTTGGGGCGATGCGATTGATCGGGTGGAAAAACAATTTCCTGAAGGCGATTTAGTCTGGATAGCTCCGGCGGCGGATAAATTTGCCGCGCATCAAATCGGCAAAAGCCATATTGATTCATTAAGTCATTTTGTCGGCAATCAACAGCTTTTCATTGACCAATATTCAGGACAAGTGCTGAAAATCTCCGATGTCAAAAACGGCACGGGCGGTGATGTGTTCACGATTTGGCAATGGCCTTTGCATTCTGGCACGGCATTTGGCTGGACAGGGCGAATTTTGGTGTTTCTGTCAGGATTAGCCTGTCCGATTTTATATGTCACAGGATTTATTCGCTGGCGACAAAAACGCAAGGCAAAAAAAACTCAAAGTTTCATAAACAATATGTCATCCGATTCACTCAACACTGCGCAAATCAGTCAGTTTTTTAAAAAAACATCATAGATTTAGACTAAGAAGTTTCTCTGCGCCAAGCCCATCTGCCGAAAAACAACACAAGACTTGTTTTAACTTTACTAATCAATCATCTATAAAAAAATCAATTTAAAAAGTATTCTTTTAAACTGTTGATTTTATTATCTGCTGGAGTACAAAACATGTTTTGCACTCCAGTTTTTAATTTATAAAACTTTGATATATAAGAATAATTTATTAAAACAAGTCTAGTTGAGTTAAACAAACTCCATTTTACAGACCGTTCCCACGTTCAGCAGAAACGATTGAATTTCAAAACTTATTTGCTACGCACAAAAGAATCTAGCAAATAAAAATCATACATCCATGTCATATTGCGGCGTGGAACAAGAGCAGTTTTCGCCAATGAGCCGCCTCTAATCGGTGGTTGTGGATCATATTCCAAATCAAGCATCACAGCTTGCGCATAATCATGGCTATATAAATTCACCACAATCGCTAACGCCATATCAATTCCGGCACTCACGCCTGCGGATGTCCAATATTTACCATCCTGAACCCAGCGTTTTGGTTGAAAAGTCGCGCCATATTTCGCCAAAATTTGTTTCGCACGATACCAATTGCTGGTTGCATTTTTGCCCTGCAAAAGCCCAGCAGCTCCCAATATCCAAGAACCCGTACAAACGCTGGTAGTGTAAAGACTGTTCGCATCAATTTGTTGTATCCATGCCAACGTCACAGGGTCTTTCGTTTGCGCAACCGTTTCTGCTGCGCCACCAGGAATAACCAATATATCGAGCTTAGTCACATCCGCAATGGATTTATCAACTTGAATTTTCAAATTGTCATTGGTGGTAATGGTGCCTCTATTTTTGGCAATTAAAAAAGGTTTTAAGCCCGCTGTCATAAACACGCGATAAGGGCCTAACGCATCTAACGAGTTGATGCCGTCGTAAACATAAATACCAATGCCATTAACGGTAACGTCAGGCTTGGGTTTTTCTGCCATAAATCTCATCACTTCAAACATTTGCGCATCGGTTAATGCGTATGCAGAACTGCTAAGCACGGCAAACAAACTAAAAAAACAAATTCTTAAAAATCGCACGGTTTGCATCCTCAAGGTGGCATAATAAAAGAGAGTTGGAATAATTCTTTATTCCGACTCAAACCTTCGCAAATACCATACCAATCAAGCTGTAACAATAGCATATCTATTTGATTTTAATAAAAATTATAGATTTAATATCCGCTAAGAATTAAGCCTTATCCTAGACTATGGTTTGCTAATTACGCGATATGCCGCAGCAAATAGGTTATATGCCTCAGTCTGGTTTTCAAGAAAAAACCGATATTTTTAAGCACGCACTTATAGAATCAGCTGACAAAATGAAGTACGTCTGTTGCTGTCATATTTTTCGGCTATTTTAAGAAATGAGTGGGGAATTTTAAATTATTTAAAACAAATGGTTAGCTGTATTTTTTACAACAAATCATATCAGTTCAAGCTAAATTTTCATTGTTACTTTATGAGGCTTGTTTTTACATAATCCATTGTATTTATTAAGGTATATAACTCAAACATAACGAAAATCTGTAAATATTAACACGCTATGTTATGGCATTTTTGGATTCTGTTTTATATAACATATTGTAATAACTAACTAATTTACCCACTCGTTTTTAAAAAGAGCCAACTGGGTGATTTTTGTCATGTACAAAGGAATAACTCGTTAGTCTTGCCACACCTCTTACCAAAACCACAGGCGTTTTTTTATTGCCTCTAGCATGATGATACAATCCTCTAAACTTCAAAAATAAGAAAAATCATGTTCAGACTTAGCCAATTCATGCAGGAACTTATCACGCCCACCCCGCTGAAACCTGCCCGCAAACCGCCCGCTCCGGTGGTGATTTGGAATCTTATCCGCCGCTGCAACCTCACCTGCAAACATTGTTACACCACCTCGGCGGATATTGATTTTCCCGGTGAATTGACCACGCCTGAAATTTACACCGTGATGGATGACTTAAAAGCCTTCAAAGTTCCGGTACTGATTTTATCCGGCGGCGAACCCTTATTACATCCTGATATTTTCGCCATTTCTCGCCGCGCTAAAGCGATGGGTTTTTATGTCGCCTTATCCAGCAACGGCACATTAATCACGCCAGAAAATATCGCGCAAATTGCAGAAATTGGTTATCAATACATCGGCATCAGTTTAGACGGCATCGGCAAAACCCATGATGAGTTTCGGCAAAAACAAGGCTCATTCAATGCGGCAATGCGCGGCGTGGAATTGTGTTTAGCGCAAGGGATTAAAGTCGGAATTCGCTACACCATGACGCAAAATAACGCGGCTGATTTTCCTGCCATGTTGCAATTGATGGACGATTACAATATCGACAAATTTTATCTATCGCATTTAAATTACGGCGGTCGCGGCAATCACAATCGCAAAGACGATGCGGTGTTTCAAAGCACGCGGCAAATGATGGATTTATTGTTTGAAACCAGTTACGCATGGCAAAAACAAGGCAAAGAACGCGAATTTGTCACCGGAAACAATGATGCAGACGGCGTGTATTTTTTACATTGGGTGCGGAAAAATTTTCCTGAGCAAGCCGCACATCTGCAAGCCAAATTAGAACAATGGGGCGGCAATGCGTCGGGTGTGAATGTGGCAAATATTGATAATCTGGGCGGTGTGCATCCTGATACGTTTTGGTGGCATTATGGTTTAGGGAATGTTAAAAAACGTCCGTTTTCAGAAATTTGGCAAGATGTTTCTGATCCCTTAATGGCGGGATTAAAACAAAACCCTAGACCGCTGAAAGGTCGCTGCGGAACGTGTGCGTATCAAAAAATTTGCAACGGCAATACGCGGGTGCGGGCGCAACAGATTTTCAATGATGCGTGGGCAGAAGACCCTGGTTGTTATTTAACCGATGAGGAAATTGGCTAAGCATCAAAGTAGGGGCGATTTTAATCGCCCAAGGCGAATGAATTCGCCCCTACACCAACATTCAAAATCGTGAAGTTATATTTAGCAGGGGTTTTAACCTTTTTTTCAACTGCCGCGCTATTCGTATTTCTTTAATATAAAAGACTTATAATCACCGCTATTCCGTGCAAAATAGCTTTTTTCTTAACTCATTGATACAAAAACTATTTCTCACTTAGCGTAAAACAGTTTAAAGCCACCAATATGAATCCATCTTCTCACGCAAAAAACACAATCAGCAGTGAAACTAAAATCGCGCTATTAAGTTTAATAGGCATTGTGATTTTTTTGCTGCTTCGCTATGGCTTCCAAATTGAAGACGACCTTTATATTCTCACTATTCACACCGATTTAGCCTCGCCCAGCCTGCATATTTACAATGGACAATTAAGTTATCAACTTTCGCTGTTTGATTTGCCGTTACTTTTTGTGTTGATTTGGGGCGGTTTGCCGTTGGTGTATGAGCTGATAGCGAAATTATTGCAAGGGAATATGGGCGCGGATTTATTAGCCGGCATTTCCATTGTCACCTCAGTTTGGTTGGATGAATATTTAGCCGGAAGTTTGGTGGTGCTGATGTTATCGGGCGGTTCGGTTTTAGAATCTTACGCCGTGCGCAAAGCCTCATCCGTATTAGAGGCGTTAGCAAATCGAATGCCTTCGATTGCGCACCGTAAAACCGATAACAAGCTGGTGGATATTGGCACAGAAGAAGTCAAAATTGGCGACACTTTATTGGTTTTGCCACATGAAATTTGTCCGGTGGATGGCTCAGTGCTCGATGGTTCAGGCACAATGGATGAATCTTACTTAACCGGTGAGCCGTATATGATGTCGAAAGTGTGTGGCTCGCAAGTGTTGTCGGGCGCAATTAATGGTGATGCGGCGTTGACGATTCGCGCCGATAAACTCGCGATTGATTCACGCTATGCCAAAATCATGGAAGTGATGCGCTCCTCTGAAGAACATCGCCCAAAATTGCGCCGTTTAGGGGATCAACTCGGAGCTTTATACACGCCGATTGCGGTATTTTTAGCTTTGCTAGCTTGGTTTATCAGTGGAGACGAAGTGCGATTTTTAGCGGTGTTAGTGATTGCTACGCCCTGCCCTTTGCTGATTGGCATTCCTGTAACCATTATCAGCTCGATTTCATTGGCAGCAAAACGCGAAATTATCATCAAAAATCCAGCCATTTTGGAAACCATCGGCACTTGTCGCACGGCTATTTTTGATAAAACCGGCACGTTGACTTATGGTCGCCCGTCTTTAACCGCGTTAATTCCGAGTTCTGCTTATGCGGAAACCGATGTTTTAGCATTAGTTGCCAGCCTAGAACGCTATTCAAAACACCCGCTCTCTCATGCGATTGTGACAGCCGCTGAACAAGCTGAGATTAATTTATTGGAAGTCGCTGATATTAAAGAACTTCCCGGCAGTGGTTTGATAGGTGATGTAGCGGGTAAAAAAGTGCAAATCACCAGTCGCAAACATTTTTTAACGCTGAAAGCCGATGCAGAAAACCTATTGCCAGCCTTGTGTGGAGGCTTGGAATGTATCGTGCTGATAAATGGTGAATACGCCGCGACTTTGCAATTTCGCGATGAAGTGCGCAGCGATAGTTCTGACTTTATCAATCACTTACAACCAAATCATTTATTTGATCGGGTGATGCTGGTGTCAGGCGATAGAGAATCCGAAGTGCGTTATTTAGCCGAGCAAGTGGGGATTGAGCACGTTTATTTCAGTCAAAGCCCTGAGCAAAAATTGCAATTGGTGCGTGAAGAAACCGCAAAAGCAAAAACGGTCTTTTTAGGCGACGGCATTAATGATGCGCCGGCTTTAACCGCTGCCACAATTGGAATCGCGTTTGGTAAAAACAGCGATATTACTGCTGAATCCGCCGATGCCGTGATTATGAATAGCTCTTTGATAAAAGTCGATGAGCTGCTGCACATCGGTGAAAGAATGCGCTCCATTGCGTTGCAATCGGCGGTTGGCGGCATGGCGTTAAGTGTGGTCGGAATGGTTTTTGCGGGATTAGGTTATTTAACGCCAGTTGCAGGCGCAATCGCTCAAGAAGTGATTGATGTGTTAGCGGTGTTAAATGCGTTGCGGGCGGCAATTCCACCAAAAACACTTTCTGATTATGCAGATATTTCTAAAAAATAACGAATTGATTTTTTTCACCCTGTAGAGACGCAATATTTTGCGTCTCTACGCCAAATAATAGCAAAACTTTGTTTACTGCGTTATTCATCAAAACACAAAAGGCAAAAAAAATGAGCGAAGAGACCCAAACCATCGCAAAAAGAATCAAACAATTTAACAGCGGTAGAAATCCAGACGTATTGCAAATGAAATACAAAAATATGCGCAGCAATGCTTTTGTGTTTTATCGCGGCTCTTGTCATTTGTTTTATGAAGATTTACCGAGCAAATCGTTTTTTGATTTAGCTCCGCCGGTCTGGGTTTGTGGCGATTTGCATTTGGAAAATTTTGGCTGTTATCAAGCCGATAATCGCGGCGTTTATTTTGACATTAATGATTTTGACGAAAGCGTTTTAGCTCCGTGTTTATGGGATGTGGCGCGATTATTAACCAGCCTGCTGTTAAGTGCAGATACGCTGAAAATTGATTTACCGACAGCGGTGCAATTGTGTAAACACTTTTTAAAAACCTACACGCAGACTTTGCAAGCGGGTTCTGCACGATTGATGGAAGAAAAATTCGCACAAGGCACATTAAAAAAGTTTTTAGAATCAGTTAGTTCCAGAAAAAGAAAAGAATTTATCAATAGCCGCACCGTGAAAATTGACGATAAACGCAAGTTACTGATTAATGCAGAGCATGTTTGCAAAATTGGCAAAGCGAAAAAACAGCAAATTAAAAAAGTGATTAGCGAATGGGCAAAAACGCAGCAATTGTCTGAATTTGATAAAGTTTTAGATGTTGGCTATCGCATTGCCGGCACGGGTAGCTTAGGTTTAGAACGATATGTGTTGTTAGTGAAAGGCAAAGGCGCGGAAAAACATCATTTATTGGATATGAAAATCGCAAATCCTTCCTGTTTAACTCCGTATTTAAAAATGAAGCAGCCGTTTTGGAAAAATGAAGCGGATAGAGTGATTCAAATTCAACGGCAAATGCAGATTTTTCCGCAGGCGTTATTGAGCGCAATTAAGTTTGATAAACAATGGTTTGTGTTAAAAGAGTTGCAACCAAGTCAGGATAAAATGGATTTAACTCTGTGCAAAGGCAAGGTGGAAGAGATTAAAAATGTGATTGAGACGTTTGCTGAAATTTTGGCGTGGGATCAATTGCGTAGTGGTGGGCGGTCGGGTTCTGCGACAGCCGATGAGTTAATTCATTTTGCCAGTATTTTTCCTGAATGGGGCGAAGAGTTGATGAATTACAGTATGAGTTATGCGCGGCAAGTGCAAAAGGATTTTAAAGAGTTCAGCATGGCGTATGATGCCGGATATTTTAATGATTGATGTTTGGCAAATTTGATTGAAAACTAGCTGAAATCGCCAGAAGAAATTGCAAAATTAATGAATCCTTTCTAACAACAAGCTTGTTCTGTTGATTGTTTTAAGCGTGCAAATTTTTTGTAAATAGCTTTGGAATGATTAGCTTTTAGACAAATGGGTTTTGTTCTGTATCGGGTTCGAGAGCTTTTAAGGCTTCATCGCGAGTCCAAATATGAACGCTGTAGTTTTTAAGGCGTTTATAAGATTGAAAAAGCTGTTCAGCTTGTAAATAAACAGCAGTATCTGTTAGTCCTAAACCCTGTTTAGCGTAACGACTGGAGAATTCGACTAAATTTTTAGCTAATTCTTCAATCGACTGAAAATCTTGGCATGGGACTAAATTAAACGGAGAGTCTTTTGTTAAACTATTTTGAATATCAGAAACAAATCGTTCAGCTAATTTTTGACGATTGTTTCCATCTTTAACATGAGCAATATGATTGGCTAATTCAAAAATAATCGGTACTGGAATATAAAGTGAATTTTTATTTTTAATAGCTGAATCAAAACGTTGCCATATTTGGTGATGTGAGTTTTCTTTGTAATGACCATCAACTTTGTAATATTCAACCAAATAGCTAGTATCTACCACATAAACAGGCTTTTTCATTTACAAGACTCCAGCCATTCTAAGGCAATTTTTCGTTGCTCATTTTCAAATTCTGGATCTAAATAACGTTCAATAACATTACGAGTGACTAATCCGCCTAATTTGCCTTTTTGCAATAACACATCAATACGCGGCAATTCAAAAAACGGCGTTAATTTTGCGGATTGGCTTTGTTTATCGTAATGACAAACCACGACACATTCAAGTTGTTCATTATTTAAGCTATCTAAAGTGGCAGGATTGTGCGTGGTAATTAAAGTATTTAGTTTTCGTTCTTTGCTTCTTTCCCATATTGCATTAATTAACATATTGGCTTTTGAAGGATGAATACCATTATCTATTTCTTCAATGATAATGCGTGAGCCTTCGGGTACGGTTTCTAAAGCGGTGAGAATGGCTAAAGCGCGGAGCGTGCCATCGGATAATAATTTCGCGCTGATTGGTTTTTCAGTATTGGGATATTTTAAGGCGAATAATATTTCACTATCATCAGAGGTTTCTATAAATTCAAAGCTTTCAAAAGCTTCTTCGGGGAGTTGTCTTATATTTTTTAAAATATAATCTAAAACATCAGGCTTATATTGCTTTAGATAATAAAGTACAGAAGATATATTTGCGCCATTTCTGCTTAATTGATTTAATCCAATGGGTGAATATTGCCGCATTATGCGTGGATAAATGTCGTAGACATAAACTTTTCCCCATTTATTTAACACTTCATTTCGGTATTCTTGGTAATAGTCCCCAAAGAATAATGGAGAATAATCCATATATTCACTACCACCATTGTTCATTGCATAACCTTGACTATCATTATCATAGTCATAATGCTTTTCCGCCATGCGTTCTATATTATCAGTAACTTTTTTATTAATTACTGGCTTAAGACTTATTTGACAAAAACAATAGAATGATTCGTCTCTAAAATGAATATCTTTATCTTTTAGAGAAATTTCAAAATTCTCATAACCTTGCCGAAAACACCCTTGTAAACTTCCACGAATTTCAAAATCTCCTCCTCTTTCTACATCAGATATTTCATGAACTTCTCGACCTTTAATTAACTCCGCCAATAACTCCACACCTTCAATCACATTTGATTTACCTGCGCCATTGCGCCCAATCAACAATGTCATCGGTTTCGACAAATCAATCTCAGCGTATTCAAAATTCTTAAAATTCTTAAAGGTGTGCATAATGTTCTACAAGGAATCAGAAAGCGACTGTTGCGCCTGAGCAATCATAAAACTGATTGCGCCAAAAATTTTACTTAACTCATTAATAGCAAACACATTTTCATTTTTAATAAACGTTTGCTCAACCAATTTACCAAAATGCCAAACCTCACCATCCGTCACAATGCCATAAACCGGAAAAGTCGCTTGATTTAAACGCTGCGCCGCCACCAACTCCGCCAAACATTGCCCCCAGCCTTCCGTAAAATTATTCTGTTTCGCCTCCACAACCACCACAATCGGTTGTCCCAAAATATTTTTACCCAACTCAGAACGTGATGTAATCAAATAATCAGGAATGCCACTTAAAACCTCATCACACGACAAAGATTTGTGACTCCAAAGCGAATAATTTGCGGCATACCGTTTATAAACTTCGCGCAAAATCGGATAAATCACATTCTCACAACGTGAAGCTTCCGAAGAAAAAATATCCAAATATTGGCGATTAAATTTCAACTCGGCAATAAAATCCGCAGAAGGCTCTATTTCGCCACTATCCAAATAATTCTCTTCCAAGTATTTGATTTTAAAAAGCTGCTGCACTTGTTGAATGGATTTGAAATCGGTGAAAGCCATCATGTCTCCTGAGTTTTAAGCAATCGCAATAATACTTTTGCCAAACATTTTTTGCAGAGCATCCAATCCACCCGCCACAATCATTTCAGAACTAATCTGTTTTGCCTCATCAATCATTTGCTCCAAATAATCTTCAACCGTCAACAGCGGTTTTTCCTGAATAATTTGTAATAATCTGAACGTAATCGCTGAAATTTGAATAAAACGCACCTCATCATCAGAACCACGATACACAATCAAATACGTTGGCTGCTCTGGCGGCTCAGTAGGCAAAAACTCTGGCGAAATCTCATGCACCGGATAGCGATAAGCTAACACCCATGCCAAGGGCGACACAAAGATTTTTTGCGCCATAAAATCATCAATATATTCCATAAATGGCGGCAATTGTTCCTGCGAAATCGACAACGCCATTTCTACCCATTCATAATGCGCCAGCTCCAACATAAACGGATAATCGTCTGGATTATTCCGCTCGTTTTGCAAAAACTCTAAAAACTCTTCAGAAATTTCAGAAAAATACGGCGATTGACTTTGATGCGTGGCAAAAAAATCTTCGCTCAAATTCAACCATTGCGCATCAGTTAAAATAGCGCGAAGCACCGGAAATCCTGTGCTCAAAAAACTTTCCACGTTATTGAAAAACAATTCTCGATACATCGCCATGCGCTCAGGACGCACATCGGCGGGAGCTGGATTAACACGAGGGTTTTTAATGTACGAGGCGAATTGCTGCTGAGTGCGTTGAAAATTAAGCAGATTGTTTTGCATGTTCTGTATTCCACGCCGTTTGAATGGATTTAATGGTGCTAACTTCGTCAACCAAAGTCGCTATAGAGGGAATATTAAAATCGCGTTCTAACAAAGTTGGAAAAACGCCATACAATTCGTATGCTTTCGCGAGCAGATTCCAAACCGGATCAATCACGGTTGCGCCGTGCGTATCGACTAAAAAATCTTCTGCTTCCACATAATGCCCGGCAATGTGCGCATAACTAATTCGTTGTGCCGGAATCGCTTTTAAAAACGCCATTGCGTCATAACCGTGATTCACGCTGTTGACGTAAATATTATTAATATCCAGCAACACATCACAATCGGCTTCATTCACAACGGCATTGAAAAACTCGATTTCGTTCATTTCCTGACCAGGCGCGGCATAATAGGAAACATTTTCGATGGCGATTTTTTGCTCCAGAATATCTTGCACGCGCTTAATCCGTTGGGCGACATGATGCACAGCTTCGCTAGTGAATGGAATCGGCATTAAATCGTACAAATGCCCTTGATGACTGCAATAGCTTAAGTGTTCGCTGTAAAACTTGATTTGATGTGTGGCGAGAAAGTTTTTCACATCCCGCACAAAGTCTTCATCTAAAGGATCGCGGCTGCCAATCGAAAGGGATAATCCATGTCCCACAAAGTTAAAGCGTTCTGTCATGGCACGAAATTGTTTGCCGAGCTTGCCGCCGATAGTAATCCAGTTTTCCGGTGCAACTTCGTAAAAATCAACTTCGACAGGTGGGTGTTCAACAATTTCAGACAGAAAGGCTCGGCGTAAGCCTAAGCCCGCGCCGTGAACCAGATTTTGTGTTGTGCGCATTTTGAATACCTATCAATGCAAGAAAACCTGACAGATTTTAAAAACCTGTCAGGTTTGAACGATGAGAAATAACGCGGGTTAATTAAGGATTAACAATTTTTTTGCGATTGCCCCAAGGTTGTGCTTTGCCATTGGCTGCGTGTTCTGGAGCATCATGGCTGATTTCTTTTACAGCAGCGCATTGACCCTCAACCACTTTGTTAGCAGTTGCAGCAGGTGCTGCGGCTGGTTTTGCTGGCGCAGCAGCTGGAGCTGCATGTTGTGCGTGTTGTACAGGAGCTGGTGCAGCGGCAACAGGCGCAGGAGCGGGAGCTGCGTGCATGGGTGACATTTCACCACAAGAGCCTTCTTTGCCTTTCATCATTGCGCCGCAAGCCATTTCTGCTGCTTTTGCAGGAGCGGCAGCTTGTGGCGCAGGAGCGGCTGCATGTTCTGCATGTTCTGCATGTTCTGCATGTGCGGCTGCCGGTGCTGACATATTCATCATGTCACCACAAGAACCTTCTTTGCCTTTCATCATTGCGCCGCAAGCCATTTCCATACCGGCTTTCATTTTGCCATTTTCCATCATTGCGCCGCATTTGGCTTCACCGCATTTGCCTTCTTCCGCTTTTGCAGGTGCAGTCGCTGCTGCTGCCGCAGGTTTCATCATGTCACCGCATTTTCCTTCAGCACATGTGCCACCAGTTTTTCCAGCAGCAGGTGTTGCCACAGGCTTTGCCGCTGTTTTGTTATTAACAACAGGGGTTGCTTTGGGTGCTGGAGCTGCTTGTTTATAACCAGTCGCTAATTCATTCATGGCAAATGGCGTTGTTTCTGCGTTCACATTTCCAGTAAACGATGAAACAACCGCCGCGCCAATCATGGTCGCTATCGAGTTTTTATTAAATTTTTTCATGGTGTTTCCTCTTGGGTTAGGGTGAATAAATTATTATTGTTGTAAAAAAACGCTTGTTTTACAATGTTTTATGCAGGACTGCAACTTTACACAGTGGATTTTTCTGCAAACTCGCACAAATCCTCTATCACGCAACTACCGCAACGTGGCTTTCTGGCAATACAAGTATAACGACCATGTAAGATAAGCAAATGGTGTGCATCTTGTTTATGGTGCTGGGGAACGGTTTTATCAAGTTTTTTTTCAACTTCTAAAACATTTTTCCCCGGCGCAATTCCGGTGCGATTTGCCACTCTATATATATGCGTATCGACTGCAATGGTTGGCTGCCCAAAGGCGGTATTTAACATCACATTTGCAGTTTTACGCCCCACGCCCGCCAATGCCTCAAGCTCTGCACGGGTTTGCGGCACTTCGCCTTGATGTTTTTCAAGTAAACTTTGACAGAGTTTAATGATATTTGCCGCCTTACTATTATAAAGCCCAATGGTTTTGACGTATTCTTTTAAACCCGCTTCCCCTAAAGCCAAAATAGTTTGCGGCGTATTTGCCACCGGAAATAATTTCGCAGTCGCTTTATTGACGCTTTTATCCGTTGCTTGTGCCGACAAAACCACCGCAATCAGCAACTCAAAGACAGACGTGTAAATTAACTCAGTAGTCGGTTCAGGAATGGCAGCTGCAAGGCGCGTAAAAATTGCCAAACGCTTTTCTTGATTCATGGTGCGAAGATTAGTCGGACAGAAAAAAGGTTATTTTACTCCGAATGTTAGTTTACACTGCTTAATCTTTACACAAATGACTGCCAGTCCTTAAAGGACTGGCAGTCATAAGCTCCCCAACAACACAGGTTTATTGAATATGGCGCAGCCTCAACAAAACGACAAAGATAATGCTTTAGCAGCCTACAAACGACTTTTTCAATATGTCATTCCTTTTTGGCGATCTTTTGTGATTAGCACATTCGGTTATTTAATGTACGCAGCAACAGAACCGCTGTTTGCCACGTTAATTAAAAATATTATTGATATTTTGCAAGCGCAAAATCGCGAAAAAATGATTCTGCTGCCGCTGTTTTTTGTCGGGCTGATTTTTGTGCGTGGCATCGGCACATTTTTAGGCGGTTTTTTCTTGGCGAAAGTTGCCACAGGCGTAGTTCACGCATTGCGCTGCGATGTGTTTAACAAATACACGCAACTACCTACCGCTTATTTTGACAGCCATAACAGCGGACAAATGATGTCGGTGATTACCTATAACGTGCGCGAAGTCACGGAAGCCACGACCGACGCAGTACGCACATTAGTAAGGGAAGGATTAACCGCCGTAGGTTTGCTGATTTATTTGTTTTATAGCGACTGGCGATTGTCGCTGGTGTTTTTAGGGATTGCGCCGATTATCGCGCTGATGGTGAGTTATGTGAGTAAACGGTTACGCAAACTCAGTCGCTTGATTCAAGATTCAGTCGGCAATATGTCGCATATTACTTCCGAATTAGTTACCGGACACCGCGTGGTGCGGAGTTACGGCGGCAAAAATTATGAAACCGAGCGTTTTTTAGAAAGCAGCCTGTACAACAGCCAGCAAAATTTAAAACTGGCAACAACCACCGCCATTCATAACCCCTTGCTGCAATTGTTGATTGGTTGCGCCTTGTCTGGGTTAATGTATTTGACGTTGTTTTTTATGGAAAAAGTCAGCGCGGGCGGCTTTGTGGGCTATTTAACAGCCGCATTTTTATTGCCAAAACCGATTCGGCAATTGAGTGATGCGAATAGCAATATTCAAAAAGGCATTACGGCGGCGCAAAGTTTGTTTGAAATTTTGGATGAAGATAACGAAGTGGATGCCGGAACGTATCAAACTGAGCGGGCGCAAGGGTTGCTGGAGTTTGAAAATGTGTCGTTTGCTTATCCGAATAGTAACGATTTGGCGTTAAAAAATGTCAGTTTTAAAGCCTTGCCCGGACAAACGATTGCCTTAGTCGGTGCTTCCGGTGGTGGCAAAAGCACGGTGACGAATTTGATTTTGCGTTTTTATCAACATTCGCAAGGCAGAATTTTGTTGGATGGCGTAGATATTACCGATTACAGCTTAAGTAATTTGCGGGCGCAAATGGCGTTAGTCACGCAGCAAGTCACCTTATTTAATGACAGCGTGGCGAATAATATTGCATACGGTGGTTTGTCTAATGCGCCACTCGCGCAAATTTCGCAAGCCGCGACTAGAGCCTATGCCAGCGATTTTATTGAGAAATTGCCCGAAGGTTTGCAAACTGAAATTGGCGAAAATGGCGTGAAATTGTCCGGTGGACAAAAGCAGCGGTTGGCGATTGCGCGGGCGTTGTTGAAAAACGCGCCGTTGTTGATTCTTGATGAAGCAACTTCAGCGTTAGATACAGAGTCGGAGCGGCAAATTCAAAAGGCTTTGAAAGAAGTGGTGCAGGGGCGCACGTCAATTATTATTGCGCATCGTTTGTCGACCATTGAACATGCGGATTTGATTTTGGTGATTGATAAGGGGCAGATTGTGGAACGCGGTACGCATCAGGAGTTGATTGAGAAAAATGGCGCGTATTCACGGCTGTATAGTGTGCAGTTTGAGGAGTAAAAATTTCTCTCTTTAGCAAAAAATACTTAACCCGTAACAACAGACAGATTCTGTTCATGGGGGTAATCCTATGAAATTTTTCAAGACGACTGGTCGTCTTAAAAATTTTCGCGATTTAATCTGCAAAATTAGCTCTTGCAGATATAACGAATATTTTGAATGTGTAATGCGTTATATCGGAGCTTGAGCTAAAACAGATTGTTGCAAGTTGACCGTTTGCGGGGGCGAACAACGCCGCCTCCACAGGTCACAGAAAGGTATTAATTAAGCGGCATTCAAAGATTCAATTTCATACAAACGTACTTTTTTCCAGCCTGCAAATTTGTCATCGTTGAATGGAATGTCGTGATCAATAGAATGTTCATAACAGTTTCTAAAAAGCCGCGCAGTGCGAAATGCGTGCAACTCATCATCAGCGGTAATCGTTTGTACGTTGCCCACTTGAAAAGTTTTGTTTTTGGATTTGCGATCTTTCACCCAAAATACCGTGTAGCAAAGATAACTTTTATCTTTTCTGTGGTCATATTTAATCGTTCTGGATACGCCAGTAATCCCTGTTGTGGTTTTGTTTTTAGGCGGTTTAAGAAAGCGAGTACGGCTGCCTTTTAACACCGTAAGCATTTGATCGCGCCATGTGATGGCTGCTTGTAACGATTTTACTTTGCTGCCCCATAATTTATGAGAAAAATAGCGGCTAGTTTCTTTTCCACGTCTAACGATACGAACTTGAAAACCAAATACATCGGGTTCAGTAATGTGTTTATTTTTTACACCTAGCATTTCCTATACTCCAAAGCTCTCTGATAACAGCGCGGTTGGGCTGCTCACAGATGGAAAGAATCTCTGCAACCCAGTGCAGAACCTGCTTACAACCAATTTGTAAGCTTATGCTTACAAATTGTGTCGCTAAGCATGAAAAAAAGCAAGTAAAAATTTCAGTGATTTCCTACTATTCTGGTGTAGAATAATATCACCCACAGAAAGTGGCAAGACTTTTAGTGTTATAACCTTTTGTTTTACAAAAAATTTTTAGGAGTTTTTCAATGAGTGTATTAGTAGGTAAACAAGCCCCAGATTTTACCGTACCTGCGGTCTTAGGTGACGGTCAAATAGTTGATTCATTTAGTTTTTCAAAAGCAAGTAGCGGCAAATATGCTGTGGTATTCTTTTACCCCTTAGATTTCACGTTTGTCTGCCCTAGTGAATTAATTGCTTTAGATCATCGTATGGATGAGTTTAAAAGTCGTGGGGTTGAAGTGGTTGCGGTGTCTATTGACTCGCATTTTACGCACAATGCGTGGCGTAACACACCAATCAACCAAGGTGGGATTGGCGCAGTTAGCTACACAATGGCTGCTGACATCACACACAGCATTTGCAAAGATTATGATGTAGAAGCAGCAGGTGGCGTTGCGTATCGTGGCAGCTTCTTAATTGACAAAAGCGGCTTGGTTCGTCATCAAGTTGTAAATGATTTGCCATTAGGTCGTAATGTTGACGAGATGTTGCGTATGGTTGACGCACTGCAATTCCATGAAGAGCACGGCGAAGTTTGCCCAGCAGGTTGGAAAAAAGGCGATGCAGGTATGAATGCAACTCCAGCTGGCGTTGCAGAATATTTAAGCGGTAACGCAGACAAATTGTAAGATTTTTTCAAGCAGTTGTTTTATTTAAGGCGCGTTATGGTCAGTTATAACGCGCCTTTTTTTTATTCACTGTCTGGCTGGGTTATTTCTTGATTAACGGCATCGGAGATTAATTTTTCTCTGATTAAAAAACCTGCAAATGCGCCACAAACGGCAGGAATCTGCATAATTAAAAAGCCCATCACCAGCGTGCGAGATGCTGCTGCGGGCAGTAAAATATGCAGTAGTCCTTTGGTTAATCCCCAAGCCAAAAGATAACCAATTAAACCAATAACTGCCCATTTAATAGGGGGCTGATTATGTTTTTGCGCTGCTAAGTAAAACCAGACGACGATTGCGATTGCTAAAATTTTCGCTAAAAGCAACATTTTTCTCTCTCCTGCTTAATGATTAAAACACACTCATTCATTGATTTAGTTAGGAATATCGCTAGAATCTCCTTCCGCAATCATTAAAACAAGTTGTGATGAAGCAACAATAATATTCTATATTTATCAGCATGACATCTTTTTCAAAGTAACAGAGACAAATATGAGGAAACCTCTCAAAATTATCATATTGATTCTTGCAGGACTGCTGGTGCTAAGCATAGCAACACTGGTTGTTGTGCCTTTTGTTGTCGATGTGAATGATTTTAAAACCGAAATTGAAGAGGTTGTCGAAAGCAATACGGGCAGAAAACTAACGCTTGAAGGCAATATTGAGTTATCAATTTTTCCTTGGTTGGGTATTAGCACTGGAAAAATCACCTTAAACAATCCAGACAGTTTTATCGCAGAACCTTTTGCGCAAATCAACGAAACGCAGATTAAAGTAAAAGTAGTGCCGCTGTTGTTTAAACAAGTTGAAGTCAGTGAAATTGTGCTGAATGGTTTGCGTTTAAATTTGCTGAAAAATCCGCAAGGGTTCAGCAATTGGGAAGATTTAGTCGCATTGATGCAAAAACAAGATGATTCCAAGAAAAGTCCGCTGCAATTGTTACAAATTGCAGGCGTGTTAGTTAAAGATGCTCAGATTGCTTGGAACGATCAACAAACAGGGCAAAGCATTCAAATTAAAGACTTTAATCTCAATACAGATAAAGTCGTTTTTAATCAACCAATCAATCTAATGTTTGGGTTTAGTGCTTTTGAGCCAAAACTTGCTATCACAGAAAACGTGACTTTTAGTGGTGATTTGCGAATTACAGAAGAGCTAGACCTGTTTAAATTGAAGCAGTTTAGAGTGCAATCGCAAACAACCGGCAATTTTTTACCAACCGGTAAGTTGACTGCGACATTATTGGGGGCGGCAAGTTTTGATCTTAAACAGCAAATGCTTAAATTTACCCCCGTGCATCTTGAAACTGATGTGCTGACCATTTCCGCACCTACGCTCACCGCCTGGTTACAGGATTCTGTTAGGCTGGAAGCTTCAATTCATATTCCAAATTTTAATGGCGTTGACTTTTTGCGCCAATATACCACTGTGAAATTGCCACCGATGGTGGATGAAAACGCTCTCACTTGGCTGGCGGCTGATTTTCGTTTGAATGCCGATGCTAATCACGCCAAACTGCAAAACTTAGCTATTCAGTTAGATGAAACCACGCTGCAAGGTGCAGCTCAGATTACTAATTTTTCCGCACCAGCGATTAATGTGAATCTCGCGTTGGATAAAATCAATTTAGATCGCTATTTTCCACCTCCGCAAGCAGAAAAATCGCTGCAAGATTTAAATGCCGCGCCAAAAGCGGCAGCCGAAAATGCGGCGTTATTTCCGTTGGAAAAATTAAAAAATCTGAATTTAAATGGCGAGTTGCGAATTAGCGATTTAAAAGTGAAAAACTTAACCATGCAAGGTGTGCGACTGTTTTTTAACGCTAAAAATGGGTTTGTGCAAAGTTTGCAAAGCGTGAACAGGCTGTATCAAGGGGCTTATACTGGCAGAATTGTGGTTGATGCAAACAGTGAATTGCCTGTGTTTTCGATAAGCCAACAACTGTCGCATATTCAAATCAGTTCTTTGCTGACGGATTTAACTGGTGAGTCAAAGTTTGCGGGATTTGTGGATATGAACAGCAAATTAGAGGCGAAAGGCAATACTCACGCGGCTCTTAAAGCGTCTTTAAACGGACGTTTAAGTTTTGTTGGCAAAGATATTTTTGTGCGTGGATTTAGTTTGCAAAAAATTATTCACAATGGAAAAATTTTGCTCAGCAATTCGCCGTTGCCAGAGGATAGTCAAGAAGAACAAACGGCTTTTCCTAAAGTCTCTGGCACGGCAATTATCAGCAATGGATTTTTGAGTAACAATGATTTATCAGCAGCTGCCAGCAAAGCGAAAGTAGCTGGCATGGGGTGGATAAACTTGCTGTCAGAGCAGCTTGATTATCGGGTTGTGGCTGTTTTAGATCACAGAGAAACCATCAATCGTGCGACGAATAAACCGTTTAATAATCCACCTGTTTTTATTAATATTGGCGGCACGTTTGATGAGCCAACCTATCAAGTGGATTTAGCGGCAATGGGATTGGGTTTATAAATGTTCTTCGGTGGTTAAAAACGAAATTTTCAAAATCCCAACATTTTCGGCTTGCTGCATAATTTTCATCACATCGCCATGCGGTGCTTTATCATCGGCTGCAAACGCCAAAATCACTTCTTTATCATTTTCTAGCAAAGTTTTAAAAGCTTGCGTGATTTTATCTTTTTCACTGGTTGGAAAAACTTCTTTTACGTCTTTTTTAGTCATTTCCAATTTGCCGTCTAACGTTAATTGAATGTTGACAATGTGATCTTCTGGATTATCAACAATGGTTAAATCTTTCTGCGTTTCCGGCAAATGCACGGTGATAGATTGGGTCATTAACGGCGTGGTGATAATAAAGATAATGAGCAAAACCAACATCACATCCACCAGTGGCGTGACGTTGATTTCACTCATGGCAGAATCATCATTTTTATTGCTAAATGCCATGATTAATCTCCGTTGCTGATTTTAAAATCGGCTTGAATGGTGAGTCTTAAAAAATCATTGGCAAAATTTTCTAATTCCGCTTCGCACAGTTTTACTTTCCGCAGAAAAAAGTTGTAAGCCAACACAGCTGGAATCGCAACGCCAATCCCAATCGCTGTTGCAATCAAGGTTTCGCCCACTGGCCCTGCAACAGCATCTACACTGGCTGAATGTTTGGCGGTGATTTCTTGCAGCGCGTGCATAATCCCTAATACCGTGCCGAATAAGCCCACAAAAGGCGCGGTGCTGCCCACACTGGCGAGAACCGTTAAGCCGCGTTCTAAATCGTGGCGTTCTTTTTGAATTTCTAAACGCAAACAACGTTCTAAAATCTCTTGTTTACTGCCTGCATGAAATAAATTTTGGGTGGATGCGTCCGAGCAATCTTGTTGCAAAAACTTAATCCCTTCTTGGGTAATGCGGCTCATGGGGCATTCGGTTTCCAGTTTTATTGCCGAAGCTAAATTAGGTGCGCTCCAGAATGCTTCGCTGTATTTTTTATTCGCAACACCTCTTTTCCACAAGCTGATGATTTTGCTCACGATAATGCTCCAAGTGACAATGGAAAACACAATTAATAGCCACAATGCGGCATTCACAGCAAGTGAGGATGACATGCTAAACATTACAAAAAACTCCTTTATTTGGTTTTAATAGGGGATTTATCGGCAATCAATAAATAAAAAAAACTAATCTAATTTAAAACGGACGGGAATGATGACTTTGCTGGCAATCGGTGAGCCGTCTTTTTCGGCAGGTTCAAAATTGCAGTCATACACATTGGCTAATACGCTTTCATCGAGAATGCTGTGTCCGCTGCTTTTTACAATGCTAGCACCTGATACACCACCACTGGCGGAAACTTGCACCTTCACTTTCACTGTGCCTTCTAAGCCTTGTTCACGGGCTTCAGCGGGGTAATTGTTAAGCGTAGAGCTGCAACTGCCAATGCCAACTTTGGTAATCACGGGTGTATGTGGCGGCTCTGGGGATTCTTCCACCTCTGGCTTGGTGTCGGCTTTTTTCACCACCGGTTCGCTGAGTTGTTGCGTGTGTTCAACCACTTCTTTTTCCACCACTTCTTCTGCATGAACTTTAATAATGCTGGATTGTTGTAGCTTGGGTTTTTCCACCACTTTTCGCACCACTGGTTTTTTCACCACTTTTTTCGGCTTAATTTCTTTGGGAGGTTTAGGCGGCTCTTTGGGTTTGGGCGGAGCTTCAATTAATTTCGGCTTAGGCTCTTCTTTCGGTTCTGGTTTTGGCTTAGGGTGAATAAACTCAATCAGAATAGGCGTGTTTTTAATTTGCGCACGCGGTAAGTGGGCTGTGTAGTGATAAACACCAAGATGCAGTATTGTAAAACAGATAACAATGACAATTTCTTCTAAACGTAAATTTAGCATATTAATAGGGTATCAGCATGGGGTCACTATTATAACAACAATACAAAGTGCCGTTTCACTGTGAGAGGGAGAAGGATTCAATCAATTTAAAGTAGACTTGTTTTAACAAAGTATTGTTATATATCAAAGTGTTATAGTTCAAAAACGGGAGTGCAAAACATGCTTTCTACTCCAGCAGATAATAAAGTCAACAGTTTAAAAAATACTTTTCAAATTGATTTTTTTATAACTAATTGATTAGTAAAGTTAAAAAAAGTCTATTAAATATGCGCTTGCGTTAAAAGCTCAAGCAGCAGGTCTAGTTTTGCGTTAATTTGTTGCACAGTGTGTTTCACTTCAGCCAGTTCAGATTTGAGTTCATCTGCATTTTCATGGGTGTGTTGAAAATGAATTTGAAAATAACGCGGTAAAGGAAATAGTTTTAATAATTCCGCTTCTCTGATTTGCGCTTGTTTGTGAGTTTTTTGTTCTGGTACAAGTTGTAATCTGTTCATTTCAGTTAAGTAACCTCAAACATTATTTTTTTCGCTGCACTCTAAAAGATAAGACGAATAAAGCACCCAAAGCCGCCACTTTTTAATTTATTTTGTTGATTTTGCTCAATCACTGATGCCAATAGAGCTGCAATTAAAAGGCGTTTGCTTTTAGTTTTAAGGGGAGTAATTAGCAGGTTACATGCCAGTTTTTAAGCTATTTTAAATCAATGACTTGTGTTTTTTTGGTGAATAGATTAATTAAACTATGTTAAAAAATAATGATTGCAATAGGTCATTTCACTCAATTTTGTTATTTAAAAAACCAACATTTGTTTTATTCGATATTTTCTCAGGTTGCTTTTTTGTCTTAGCTTGTGTCGCAGTTATCGGTAATTTATTTGTTGCTGAAATTTTTCAAGACGACTGCTCGTCTTTTAAATTTCAGTTCAAAAACTGGAGTACAAAACATGTTTTGTACTCCAGCAGATAATAAAATCAACAGTTTAAAAGAATACTTTTCAAATTTTTTTTTATAACTGCTTGATTAGTGAAGTTAAAACAAGTCTATTGTAAAAAAGGGCGATTTGTGTTCCGCCCTTATTTTTTGTGATGCACTTCCCTTCGTTCAGCCCATCCTATCGAGCTGGCAAAGGTTTTGCTGCTGCAACATGCTTGCCCATTATAATTTCCAGCAAGTCAGGGTAGAGATGATTTAAGGCGCGGTGATAAGCATCTTGAGCATCGGAAGACTGATTGCCATGAGAGGCGAATTTTCCTAACGCGGGGGCGGTGAAATATTTAACTTTAACGATTTCGCTGTTCGGGTCTTGCGCTTTCAAGAGGTTTTGAAATAGTTTAACCAAGTCTAGCCATTTGTAGTTCAAAGGAGTTTGAGGATTTCGTAACCGACCGTAATAGAGATTGTAGCCGTCAATGTAAACAATGGTTTTGATTTTTTCAGTCATTTTTTTAGAGGGCTAGAAATGAAAAAGCCACCCATAAGGTGGCTTTTTCGTCCTAAGCAGGAGTTAACCGAATAACACTGCAAAGGATAAGTCGTGCGGTAATTGTACTTTTAAGGTACTTCTCATGCAACACAATATTAAAGCGTTGTTTTTTGTGATGTGCTTCCCTTCGTTCAGCAAATCCTATCGAGCTGATTTTTCTCTAACAACTCATTGATTTTTTGCAATTGAGCAATTTGGATTTTTAGGCTTTCGATTTCTTTTTGCTGCATTTCAACAAATAATTGCTGTTTTTCTAATTCAGAATTATTAGAGCTAATATAAACTTTGCTTTTAGTGAATTTACCGTTTTCTTGATAATTCGTAACGTTAATTGTCAAGTTTTCTTTTTCAGTTAATCTAATCAGTTCCGATAATTCTATTTCAAAAATATCCGCAATTTTTTGTAGTTTCGATAATTTAGGATCATTTTCACCACGTTCAATTTCACCATAAGCGCTAGGCGACATATCTAACTTTTCAGCTGCTTGCTCTTGTGTTAATCCTTTTGCTTCTCGAATTAACCTGATTTTTTCATTTACCGACATAAATACCGCTCCCAGCGTTGGAAATACCTGATTTTGTTGATTGTAACAAATTCTTGAAGGTTTAGAATCAGTCCACTGAATTTTTAACCTAACTTGAGACATAAATGATGAAAAAATTAGTTTTATTATTTTTAGTTGGATGCTTTTCTAGTAGTTCCTACGCTTTGTCCGCTGCTGATGCCCTTCCTGATAATGCCACTTGGCAAACAGTTGAGCATGACACAATGATAATGGAGCAAAGCGGAAAGAATAACCGCCAAGCCGCAAATCTTAAAGAGGCTACAGGTAACAAAGAAATAACTATACAAAGGGTAAAAGTTAATAAAGATTTAAAACTAACGCAAAATAAAGCAACTAATTCAACCCAATGTGTTAATGCTTATTACACGGATGGAAAAAATAAAGGTGGCGTTTATCAAGGTATTGATGCCAAAACTGCCACTTATATCCAAACTGGTGGCTCAGGAAATACGCAGGCTGGTAATTGCATTTTAAAAAAATAGGCAATAGAGTTATGGAAATTTTTAAGCCATTCGTAATGGGGCTAGTGTTATCCTCATTTACCTATACTTGCATTGCTTATGATATAGAAGCAAGTAAGAAACGAAGTGCCGCTGATTTTATTAGCCAGTCAAATAATAAAAAACAAAAGTCACCTAAAAAAGTATTCAAAGGTTATGAGGTTGTAAATAAAAAAGGTGAAATGGTTGGATATGTTAGTAAAAATCAAAAGTGCTCAGTTGTTATGAACCTCACAGAAGAGGGTATTAAATCCGATAATGAATCTAAAAATATAAATAATATAGAACATTTGAACTTACAATGTGGTGGTTCAAGGAATGAAATTGGCAAAGATGGGGAGAATAAATGATAAAAAATAAAATATTTTTGTTAATAGGAAGTTATCTTTTATCAGGATGCTCTTTTATGACTGTTGAAACTCAAAAGTCATCTGAAATCCCTAAAGAAACAACTTCAATTATGAAAAAAGTCTTGGATTGCGCTTATGATGAGATGAACAAACCACAAAAGGAATTACAAAAAAAACCTAGGGATTTTGGTTATTATTTTGTCATTGATGACATCATTGACGGAACAATTCCCATAGGAGGTGGAAATGGAGATTTATCAGATTCATTACGATATGAGTTAATCAATAGATTAAGTAAAATGGTTTTCAATGGTCATGGAAATGTATTATCTAATTTCCCTGTCATTTTTAGACAAAATCCTTCAGAAATTGCAGGTTCTTCTGAAAAGAAAAGCAGCTTTGGATTAAATGAGTTTGGTGAAGTTGATCCGTTCCCGTACAAAGAACTTTCAAAAAAACTAACACTTTTAAATAATGATGCACGAGGCAAAGCAATGGTACGCGGCGAAAAAATTGTTCCTTATGAGAGGATGGAAGCCATTATTGTAAAAGGTGCATTTACTCGCAATGATGAAAATCCCATCAGAAAGGTGGAAGGAAAGTTTGGGGCAAGTGCTGACGGTTTTGCTAATGCTTCTCTTAACGCCGATGGAAGCCATCAAATTAAAAGTGTCAGTTTATCCATTCTTATTGAAGAACCAGTTTTTAATTTAGTAAAAAACTCAGCATCGTGGACATTAAATACCCATGAAAAAGGTTATTCGATTAAATTGGATGCCGGTTATGGCGATGCTTCATTAAATGCGTCTTTTGATAATCTTTCTGTCGATAGTAAACAAGGGGCGCAACAAACATTAATTGATATGGCAGCGTTATGGTTAGTTCAAAACACCTATGGCGATGTTGCCGATATTGATAGTTGTATGAAAAAAATTCCAAAGGATAGTGATGATGTCAAAAAATAAATTTTTCTCTTTATGCGTTGTCTTTGCTTTATTTTGGAGTGGCATTTTAAAAGCAGATGAACCCGCAGCACTTAATTCCACTAATAACTTGGGTCAAGCTCAAGTTACGAACGTAGCTACTCCTACAATCAGTAATGAGGAGTTAATAAAACGTAATGAAGAATTAAAAAATCAGCTTTTAAAAGCAAATGAAGAAATTATTGAATTAAAAAAAGATATTAAAGTTTCTGAATTGACAGCACTCAAAGATTCTAATAAAAAATTAAAATCTGATTTGGACAAGTCAAATCAGGCATTAAACAAAGCAAGTAGTGATTTAAATAAAGCAAATGATGAATTAAAAAGATTAACAAATGCTTTAAATACAATAGATGAGCAAATTGCTTTGTGCAAAGGAACACCACGAGACCCAAATAAATCATATGGTGTGTCCTCTCCAAAAAAAGACGTGATTTGGGTGTATCCCGCTAAACCACACCATAAAGATGATTAATAGAAACTGATATTTTAAAACCGCCAATGGTAAGCCAAAGGCGGTTTTCTATATCTGCAAACTCTGTTTTGAAACACATATCCAAAAAGCTCTGCTTGGCGTTTTCATCTCATCGCAAGCCGTCATAATTACAAAAACTTACAACGTTTCAATTTCCTCTTTTGTTAAACCTGTAAACTCCATAATCAACACTATCTCCGTTTTTCTTTGTAACATTTTCTTCGCAATGTCTATTTTTTCGGCTTGTTTTCCCTTTTTTTCTCCATCCAGATGTCCCACAACATAAGTTGATTCATACATACTTGCCTGATAATGCAAAGACTCTTTATATCGCTCGTACTCCAATCTCTCATCCTCAGAGCATTTCATATAATCCAAAACTTCTTTCGCTTTTTTTAGTCCTTTGGCTTTAAAACTCTCTTTGACTTCCTCATTTTTCAAAAAATAAACCCATTCATCCAACGTATCTTTGGCAACATCATTAAAATTATTCACTTTAATCAAATAATACTCAGGATAGATATTTTCTATTTTTTCAGTTTTATAAAGCTCTGCTTGATTAGCCGTTAATTTTAACAGGCTGTGATTGTGCATTCCCCTAAAAGACGTTGTACCTTGATAAATATAATCATCCCCCTCGCCCAAATCAAAATAAACGATGTTAATCGAAATCACTTTCACTATTTTTGCATAAGGTTCTCTTTCTTTAATATGCTCAACAATTGTTTTTGCAGAGGCATATAAGATTCGTTGCAAATAATCGAGTTCGCCATTGTATTGAATTTCAATCAACACAATTTCATCTTTTGAATTTTTAACTTTAATATTCAAACGGTTAAGCTTATCTTCTTTGCTCTCTTTATTGCTCTCGCTCTCCAATATCTCTCTGATGGTAATATCATCAAAAAGCAACTCGCTTAAAAATCCTTCCAAAACTTCAAAATTAGCTTTACTGCGCAATATTTTTTTAATCGCCCAGTCAAAACTGATTAATTTTCGTATTTTTTTAGCCATCATTTTGTCCTTTATTTTTGAAGATTAAAACTCGACCAAATTATAAAAGCTGTTTGAAAACTGACAATTTTTCAATATCCTTTTTGTTAAGCCTGAAAACTCCATAATCAACGCTATATCCGTTTTTCTTTACCCAACTCCCGCCAACAAACTATCATAAGGAATATGTAAACCATCATGCAGCCGTTTAATCATCTTCAAACTCAATGAACGCTTGCGGTTAAGAACCTCAGAAACCCGCCCGCAACTACCGATATAAGGCTCAAGATCACGCGGTGTTAATGCCTGCTGTTCCATTCTAAAGCGAATAGCATCAATAGGATCTGGCGGCGCAATCGCATAATGCTTATTTTCATAAGCCTCTATCAAGGTGACCCAAATTTCCATCTCATCTGCTTCTGGCGTGTTTTCCCGCGCTTGAAAAACCAACTCAAGCTGCTGAAAAGCCCATTGCAAATCCTCATCATTGCGTATTGGTTTAATGTTCATCAATAGCCTCTACTTTAATGTTGTCATATTGTTCATGCGTGCCAATAAATTTAACCCAAACAATACCAGCGCGGTATTGCATTTCAACCACAAGACGATATTTATTGCCACCGATATTAAAAACCACGCGGTTATTTTTACAAAAACTGGCATGACTATAATGCTTTTTTATATCTTGCGGTGTTTTCCAATTGGCTTTTTGAGCCTCTTCATACCAGCTTGTTAAGGGGATTTGTGCATCTTGATAAGCGGCTTGTTCCCAGAATTTTTTTAATGTGCTTTTTGCTATTACGCGCATAATTTTCAAAGTTATCCCGTTTTGGGAAGTAGTGTACTTGAAATAATCCTCACGCTCAATCTGCAAGATTTCTCGTTTCCAAACTCTGTTCAAGCCATCAAAATCAAACCAAAATTTTCTAAGACGACCAGTCGTCTTGAAAAATTTTCAGCCTAAAAAATGAAAATCAGCAAAAAAGCAGCCTCACTTTACAAATATTGCGAAACACCTTTTTCAGCTCTTACAAAATCTGCTTCTGCCAGCCGCGTCATTAAGCGTTGATAATTTTCCTGCTGCTCACTGCGATCATTTTGTTTATGCCACAAATGCAAAACCGGCACGGCAAAACGCCCTTCTTTGCGCTTAACGCCCTGATGAATCAAACGAATCACCAAATCCGAATCTTCATAACCCCAGCCTTCAAAAACGTGGTCAAAACCATTCACCGCCACAAAATCTTCGCGCCAAACAGCAAAATTGCACGTCATCGCTTGTTGCCAATAACGCGGGCGCAACAAACGCAGCCTATCAAAAGGCAAATAAATGAGCGGTAACAGCCGATTAATTTTGCCTTGCAATCGCCACTTAATAAAAGTCAAAACCGATTGCTGATGTAACGGCACGGCATCATTTAATGTCGTTTGCGTAAATGATTGATTCAATAAAATCCGATTGCCCGGCACAAAATAACCTTGTGTAGCCAGCTGCCGATGCCGCGCAATAAAATGCGGCAACACCACACAATCTCCATCCAAAAACACTAAATACTCACCCGCGCTAATCGCCGCTGCTTTGTTGCGAATTGTACCCGCGCGAAAACCTTTGTCTTCATGGAAAGCATGTTTCAGCGGCACAGGACTTTGTTGCGCCAATTGCCGAATTAATGCTGTGGTATCAGGACGCGAGCCATCATCAGCAATCACAATTTCAAAATGTAAATCCGCTTGCGCAAACAAACTTTGCAAACACGCCGCTAACGCTTCTTTCCAGTTGTAAGTGGTGACGATGACGGAAATCAAGCTCATGCTATTTGTCCTGTGCGTTATTTAACATCAATAATTTCAAATATTTATAATACGCGCCTTCCGCATTGGAAATCGCTAGCATCAAACCTTGTTGCCCATCTAAAAAAGCGGCTTTTAAAAAATAAGTGCGGAAAAATGTCCAAAAACCTTTCAAAATCGCTTCAGGTAACGAGGTTTTTTTCCCAGCGGCATGTAATCTTTTCGCGCCTAAACTGGAATAACTATTCAGTTTATGCAGCACTTCGTCTGGATTAATGAACGCCTCATGCAGCAACGGCTGGGTTAATTGCGCAATTTTTCCAGTCACATAAATCCGCTCGTGAACTAATTCAGGGCTGAAATGTCCCAACTCGCGTTTAAACAGACGCAACACATAATCCGGCCACCAGCCGCCGTGTTTCATTTCGCGTCCGCAATAACTGGAAAGGCGTGGAATTTCAAAACCATCAGCGCGATTAGTTTGAATGGCTTGTTGAATTTCCGCTTTAAGTTCAAAACTAACCTGTTCATCGGCATCAATTGAAAAAACCCAATCGCCTGTAGCTTTGTCCAAGGCGCGTTGTTTTTGAATCCCAAATCCCGGCCAATCGGTGACAAAAACGTTTTCAGTGTAGGCTTTGCAAAGTTCAACTGTGTTATCGCTGCTGCCAGAATCCAACACGATAATTTCATCCGCCCACCGCACAGAATCTAAGCAGCGGCTGATATGTTGCGCTTCGTTTTTGGTGATAATAATAACGCTTAACATTAGTCTATTAATTGTGGCAGAAAAAAAGTTTCAAATTTGCGCAAAATCGCAATGATTTGCTGCAATTCTTTTTCATCTGTGCAGTCGTGCGCCATTGAAACACAATAATTTTTATTTTCCATCGTGACAAAATACCAAAACCGTCCAACCACACAGCAGCCAAATAAAGCTTTGCCATTTTGATTAATTTGTTGCGCAATCAAAAAAGCCTCAACCAATTGCGCCATCGGATCGCCGTGCGGGTCTTTATCACGTTTGTATTCTTGAAAATGAAAATACGGATTTTTCATTAAATCTAAAACACCTTTTGCCATCATAAAATCCGTTTTAGTTTTTAAATAAATGCCCTCAACGGTTGCAAAAATGGTTTTGTCATAAAAAGTACGAATGGTTCTTGTCGCTTGTAAACCTGCTAAATCAATGACAAAAGCGATAAAATTCATTTTTAAATCTTCTTCTGCCCATGCCTCAATATTTTCAACGGCGTTGTGATGAATCTTGTGCATGATTAACAGTTCAACCTCACTCAACTGAGTTGTTGCATCCAGCCATTCAGTCATTAAAGGCGTTGGTATTTTCGTTTTTCTTAAATCAAAAACATCTATTAATTCTGCTTCTGACCAAATGCGAGTTTTATTTTGTCGTGCCATGATTTTCTTCTTTGTTAATAGAGGATTGCGCCAATAAACAGCCGACAAAAAATGCCAGCAAATGTCCTTCAGGAAAAGTTTTAAAATTGGAATTAAATAAACTGGCAGCGGCAATGGCAACCAACACGCTCGCGGCAATTGCGCCATAAGGTTGCAGAACCGCGCCTTGCCGAATCGCCACCACAATATACGCCAAAAAAACTAACAAACCAACTAAGCCGTTTTCCAGCCAAACAAACAAATATTGATTGTGCGGATCGGTTGCAGGTTCGCTGCGCCAATCTTTATACTTAGGCGCAACGTGTGCGCTATAAACACTTTTGAACGCTGAAGTGCCATAACCTAACAGCGGTTTTTGTTGAATTAATTCCCAAGTATTTTGCGCAAAAACAACGCGCACACCAATTGAGGTGATATTTTGGCTGGTTTGCGCGTGAGTTTTTTCAGCTAATCCGAGTTTAATGCGTTGTTGCAAGGTGCTGGAAGTGAAAACGACTAAGCTCAGTGTAACCAGCGTGACAGCTAAAATATGTGGCAGTTTTTTATAGCCAAACATTGTCGCCAAAGCAAACGCGGCTGAAATCGGCAAGGCTAAATAACCACTACGCGAAGGACTGACAAAGAAAATATTCAATAAAAACAAAGCAATTAAACCGCTGAGTACATATTTTTTTTGCAAACTCACAGGTTGTTTTAGCATAAAAATACAACACAAAGCCGCCGCCACAAACGCTAAACTTTGTGAAGAATAATTCGTCATAAAAATGCCCGCATTGCCGTCTTTCACTTGAATATTGAATATCCACAGCACAAACGCCACCACAGCGGCGACAGACATCACGGCTAAATAGCTCTCCACAAAGCGTTTTTTCCATTCTATTTGCTGAAAAAGTCCAAATAATACAAAGGTATAAAGTAGTTTTTTCCAACTTAATAGCGTAGTGATTTTATCTGCCCATGCCGTGTCTGCATAACAACAGCCGATAATTAGCCAGCCGAAAAACAGTAATAACATTTTTCCGGCAGGTTGCGCTGCTGAGATTTTCAAACTTTGCCATGCGTATCCAGACATCAGCCAAGTAATTAACATCGCAATGCAAGCCACGCCAGTGATAGCAGTTGATGCGGGGGCGGCACAGGCGGCAATAATGGCAAGATAGCGCGAGGCGGAAAGGGATTTTTCGGCAAATACAGAATAAGAAAACATAGTTTTGTTTAACGCCATAATTGATAAATGTATTTGCGCTTTAGTTTTTCAAAGTTAAAACGCAGTTTTTGCAGCCAAGTCGGTGGCGCAGGTTCTAACGCGCTGTCAAATAACCCATTTTTGCTACCCTGCTCCACCACCGGATCTTCCAGCCAAACGATTTGGATGCCTAATTGCTTGTCGATTTTTTCAAATTGATTGTCAATCGGCTCGCTGACTTTGTGCGTTTTAATCCAATCTAAGCGTTTTTGCGCGGTTTTACTATCCAGAATATAAGAATCACCAAAGCGTCCGCGTGCGCCGAGATATAAATATTGTTCCGGTTTACGTTGGCTTTTTGGGGTGAAAAAATTGCCGCCTGAGCCGATATAAATCACTTTTTCACCTGAAAATTGATGGCTTTGCGTCAAGGCTCGCTCCACACCTAAGCTAAAATCTTTGCCAAACAAAGCATCGTCTTCCAAAATCAGATTGAACTCGGAATTACTTTTTGCAACTTTTTCTAACGCAAAAATGTGTTTGAGTGCGCAAGATTTTTGCGGTGCGGATAATGTGTTGTTTTCGGCAAAATAACGATTGATTATTTCATCGGTTAATTCATCCGCATCCCAGTCAAAAATAAATTCAGCTTGCAAATTTTCTTTGCGCAGCTGTTTTTCCATAAAAATGCGGCGGTCGGTAAATTTTTTTACATTGAGAACGTAAATATGGTCGAGTTTTTTCATGGATAAAGATAAGTTTGTCAAAATGATGTTTCGGCTGGTTTATTTGCTTGTTACTTCAGAATTTAATGAGTTCGGCGCATGACACAATCGAGTTCAATTAGCTGCAAACTGCTTGGGTTGCGACTCACTGGGTACAATCCGGTGAGTTCAAAATTGAGATCGCGAAACGTTTTTAGTGATTCTATATAGTTTGGCATTCCATCATATAAAGGCGTAACAGAGATTTCAGATTGCAAAGCGAGAAAGCTTTTTAGTGTTTGCGAAGCTCCCGATAATACTTTTAAATCATAGCCTTGCGTATCCATTTTTAAAAAACACTTTTTCCCAGCATTATCAACAAGCGTTGAAAAAACATCATCAAGACGTTTAACAGCAATCGTTTCAGTATGTTTAATCGGGATTTTTTCAGCGTATAAGTCTTTTGCATCAAGCGTGGGAGATAGCAAAGAGGAAAATTCAGAGGCTGCTGTCACATTAATTTCCATATCAGCTGTTTCTGAACCCAAAGCGTAATTAAAAACATGCCAATTATTATCCGCTTTACTTGCCATTTCTAATTCTTGAAAACAGCTTTTCACCGGTTCAAAAGAATAAATTAGCCCTTGATAGCCTAGTTGACGAAGCATTTTTCCATATTGCCCCTTATTTGCGCCTACATCAAAGACGGCATCAATTTTTAACAACGTAATTAAAGCCTGCAAATTCGACTCTAAAGTTGGGTGATGTTTTTTGATATTGGTTAATTCATATCCAAAAAAATGAGCAATTTTATGGTGTAGTTTCATGTTTTTATCTTCAATGTGGTGAGCTATCGCCATTAGAATCGTAAATTTATGGGGATGATTTTTTTCTAAACTTTGAGTATATCGGCAATCACCGCCTGGACTTGCTCAGGTGTAATGGCATCAAGACACGCGCTGTAGCTTTGTTGATGCTTATCACAGCCTTCCAGATAACACGGTACACAATCTTTTTGCCCTTGAATCAGATACACATTATTAACGTGTTGGCTGCCGTGCGTGACAAAAGGGGGTTTCTCACTGTGATAGTCAATTGGCCAAGGAGTCCATTTCACTGGATCGCTGGGGCCAAATAAAGCAATCGTTGCTACGCCTGTCGCGGCGGCTAAGTGGGTAATGCCAGTATCGCAACCAATAAAAAGTTTCGCACCGCTAATCACTTGCGCTAATTGGGCTAATGATAACTTTCCCGCTAAATTCAATGTATCGGTTGGCAGTTGCAATTTTGCAATGTAATCCAATTCCACTGCGATAGAACTGCCTGAAATCAACACCTTTAAACCTTGCTGCTGACAATAATCCGCAATCGCAGCCCAGCCTTCAAGAGTCCATTGTTTGTAACGCCATTGTGGCATGGGGTGTAGTACAACGTAGTTATCCGGTAAATTAAGACTTTTTATGATTTCAAAAACTGACAGGTCTGGTTGCGGCGCAGTCAATTGATAAACCGGCGCAATTTTTAATAATTGGCAAAGCTTTAAAACTTCTAAAACCGTATGCGTTTTTTGCGTGTCAAATTCGAGCCATTTTTGAAAAAGATAGCGTTTAAACCAGCCTGTTTGCGTTTTTTGTGGCACAAAACCAATGCGTTTCGATGATGCTAAAAAACTGTATAAAGTCGGTCGATCGCCGGCTTGCGTGCAAATCGCTAAATCATATTGGTGAAAAATTTTTTTAAACACACTGAGATTTTCTTTCTTTGTCGGTTTGGCAGAAATCGTAATTAACTGTGCAACCGCCGGATTGCCTTCTAACATTGCCGCAGTATTTTTTGGTAATAGCACATCAATTTTTGCTGAAGGATAAGCTTGTTTGAGTGAACTCAGCAAAGGCGTAACTAATAATGTATCCCCTAAAAAACGCAGAGTGACCACTAAAATGCGTGTGGGTGGTGTGTTTAAAAAAGAAGTCATTGTAAATGCTGAGACGAAAAAAATGGCTGAAAATAAAGAGGGTATTTTAACAGCATCATTAATAACTCCTGCAAAAAATGATTTTAATTCTGTTGCCCTGCCTATTTATCCGTCATAGAATGCTTCCCTTTTGAATTTTACTTTTGGAGATAAAAATGTCTGATGATATTTGGTTTAAAACCGGCGAAGCGACGATTTTTTGTACAACAGGTGATATGTCTGATGCAATGCCAGAAATTTTAATCGGCAGCACAAAAGGCCCAGCGGGACATGCGTTTGCGAATATGATGGGACAAACCGCAGGTCACACGCGGATGTTTGCAATTCGTGCGTGTAATCAAATGGTGCGTCCTGCAACCATGATGGTGTCAAAATCAACCATCAAAAACAATGCTTATGTTAATTTGCTGGGTGGGCCTGTGCAATCCGCTGTTGCTGATGCGGTTGTGGATTGTGTCAGCGAAGGAATTATTCCAAAAGAAATTGTGGATGATATTTGTATTGTTGCAATGATTTGGATTGCACCTGAATGTGCGAATAATCCTGATTTGAACAGAAAAGAGTTGTATCGCACTAACTACGATGGCATGAAATTAGCGATTCAACGCGCTATGACTGGTTCGCCAACGATTGATGAGTTAATTGCGAATCGTCACACAATTGTGCATGAAATGTATGACCCTGAAACTGGTGAGTCTCAGTGGTAATATGAAGTAACAGGGAAGATTTAAAGCAGGGATGCTGGATTTTATCTTTGAAAAATCCTGGTTTTCAATTTAAAAACTAAACGAAAACCAGGAAATACAAGCTGTGCGAAAAACAAATTAACGTTGCGTTAATTATTTTGCTGCTGGAGCCGCTTCTGGAGCTGGAGCTGCTGGAGCTACTGCGTCAGCTGCTGGAGCTGGAGCCGCTGCTGCGTCAGCTGGAGCTGCTGCTTTTTTCGCTTTGTGGTGTTTTTTAGCTTTGTGTTTTTTGTGTTTTTTAACGTGGTGTTTTTTAGCAGGAGCTGCTGCATCAGTTGCTGCTGGAGCTGCTGCATCTGTTGCTGCTGCCGCTGGAGCTGCTGCTTCTGGAGCTGCTTCTGGAGCTGCTGCTGGTGCTGCTACTGCTGCTGGAGCAGCCGCTGCTGCTGGAGCTGCTTCTTCTGCCAACACAGCTGAAGACATTAATAAAGCACTGATTGCAATCGCTAAAGAAGATTTGTTGATTTTTGTCATGATAGTCATCTGGATAATTTAAAATACAGCTTCGGAGAGCTCCAAAGCATTACAACTTAGTTTTTCAACTAAAAAATCCTTACAAACTGAATATTATGTAAGTGCTTGAAGTATAGCATAAAGGGCTTTATTTTTCAGAAAATAAAATGTCTTTCCGAAAGCAAATCTAGCAAATTTCAAATTAAAATCAATGCTTTATGGTTTTATTTGCGCTTAGCTCTCTCACCTAGAATGACCTTAATTACTACATTATTATCTGAAAGTTTTTCATAATGTTCTTTTTCAAAAAACGCTAGTCATTAAGATCAGTTTTTAGGTGGAACATAACCTTCTGGCATTTCAAAACCACCTGCAAACAAAAATTTTGTCCGCTCTTCTTCCAAAAACTTTCTCGCTTTTGGATCAAAACTCGCCAGTTTTTGCTCATTGATTAACATAGTTTGCATTTTTAGCCAATCTTGCCACGCTTGTTTGGAGACAGATTCAAAAATTTGCTGTCCTTTTGCGCCTGGAAACGGCGGCGCGTCCAAACCTTCTGCTTCTGTGCCTAATTTTACGCAATTCACCATTCGTGTCATTTGTATTCCTCATTCGTTATGTAAATCCTGCAATAATCGGGTGATCGGTGCAGGCAAAGCCAAAGTATTCAACTCATTCAGTTTATACCAGACTTTAGAGGCTGATTCCATCACACGATTTTCAGGGTTTTCACACTGAATCAATAACGGCGTGAAATCCAAATGATAATGTGAAAAAGTATGGCGTTGCGTTGGAAACGTTTGTTCTTTGCTTAACTGAAAGTTATTTTCCACACACCAAACACGCGCCTCAGCTACATCGCTAAATTCCGGTAAACTCCACAAGCCGCCCCAAATTCCTAACGGTGGGCGTTTTTCTAATAAAATCTGCTGTTGATTATTTTGCAGTAATAAAAATACGCAAGTTTTTACCGGTGTTTTTTTGCTGGGTTTCGGTGTGGGTAAAATTGCGGTTTTTCCTTCGCGTTTTGCTACACAAAATTCTGCAATCGGACAAGCGAGACACAAAGGTTTACTGCGTGTACACAGTGTTGCACCCAAATCCATCATGGCTTGCGTGTAATCGGCTACCCGCTCGATGGGGGTATAAAACGCGCTGATTTCCCATAACTTTTGGTTAATTTTTGTATCGCCCGTCCAACCATCAATACCGCAAAACCGCGCTAAAACTCGTCGCACATTGCCGTCTAAAATCGGTGCCGAGTGTTGAAAAGCAATGCTTAAAATCGCTCCGGCGGTGGATAAACCAATACCGGGTAAAGCGGTTAAGGTGTCAATAGTTTGCGGAAAACCGCCTTGCGCAACAATCAATCCAGCGGCTTTATGTAGATTTCTACCCCGCGCGTAATAACCTAAGCCCGCCCAATGTTGCAAAACCTCATCGAGCGGCGCATTGCTAAGGCTTTCTACATCGGGAAAACTTTGCATAAAGCGATTGAAATAAGGAATCACGGTTGTGACTTGCGTTTGTTGCAACATCACTTCCGATACCCAAACCCGATAGGGCGTAATCGGTTGTTGCCAAGGCAAATCTTTGCGGCCGTGTTGGTCAAACCACGCTAAAACCTGCGTTTGAAAAATTTCAGCGTTTAACATAGTGCCTCAGCTTTGATAATCAGCATTTCATTTGCGCCGCGTTGGAATTGATAAGTAACCTGTTGAATTTGTGTCGAAAATCCTTGATTTTTCAGTGCTTTCAAAATGAACTCTAAATACGGTGAGGTTTTTCCAGTCAAGGTTACTAATGGAAATACTCGCACTTCGTTTGCCACGCGCAGCATTTCTTGCAAAGCTTGCAGATGAAATTCAGCGGATAAATGTTCGCTGTATAAAAACAAAAAATGTGAAGACAGCGCGAGGTCAAATTGCACGTTGGCAAAAGGTAGCTCGGGCAATTCTCCGGCAAGATAACGACCGCTATTTTTTCCGGTTTCGTAATCTTGCAAAAACAGCTGCATGGCTGTCATCCGAATTTCTCCGAGTTTTTCAACGGATGGAATGGTGTCCCACAAGTAATCTTGCTGATTTTGGCGCAGTTGTTCCAGCACGATTTCGTAGGTTTCAGCAATGCGGTTGTTTATTTGCGCGGTATCAAATTGATAAATGGGGTCAATTGAGATGATGTTGCCGCCGCGTTGAGTGTGTTCGGCGTTGAAACTGGCTGGGCCATCGCCGCAACCGAGAATGCGCAACTGCAAATCGGCATCGCTGAGGGCGAACATGGCGAGATATTCCTGATAGGAGCGTCCCCAAGGTACGACTTTGTTGAGTGTGAACCTCATTGATATTTCCTGTTTTCTGCTATTGTTAATGTAATGATACAGGTTTAGTTTATAGATAGTTTTAAAAATAAATAGCTGAATAATTCATTACCCTAACTCAAAAAGTAAGCTCGTTTTTTACCATTTTTATATTTTGTATCTAAAATTTTTCAAGATGACCAGTCGTGTTGAAAAAATCTGTGCAAATTATCGCTACAACTTAAGCAAAAAAAAACCTGACAGGTTTCAAAAACCTGTCAGGTTTAACGCCAACGCAACTACAAAAAAACTACACAGCTATTTTCAAAGGTATTTCTTCCTGCCCGGTATAGCGATTAAACAACATCACCAGCATATTAATTTCATCTTGTTTCGGCTTACTCCACCCCGAAATATTCAAATCCGCCAATACTTGCCGCCCTTGACTATCTTGGCTCATATTCAATAACACCTCTGTCATTGCCTCGCCAATTTCCGCACAATGTGGCGCAACACAAAATAAATGGAACGCAAATGCCGTTTCGCTTTGGTCAATTTGGCGCAGCATTTTTTTTGTCAATCCAGACAAACTCTCATAAGTCTCGCTTAACATGCACATAATATCAGCCGAGCTTTTCAGCAACATCTGCAAGGCTTTAATATCATGCCCTGAAAACAAATAATCTAAATTTGCAGCAGATGAATTTTCTTTTTCTTCTTCCAATAAGAAACGCCCCAGCAAATACACAAAGTTATCAGAAGAAGCTGTTACCACTTTGCTGCCTTGAAATTCTGCCAAACTTTGGCGCGTATCGTTCGCACGCACCAGCAAAGTGACTTCATCGGTTTGATCTATTGGGCGCAATAAAGGGCGAAAACGATGCTCCAATAATAAGCGCGTGGCTTCAAACGGTTTGGTGAACACAATATCCATTTCATGAATATGTTTGTCTTGTTCATTGATTGCGCCGTGTACTAATTCCAATTGAATTTCACGGTTTAAGTGGCGTTGCAAATAAGTATTGAAAAAATACCAGCCATTCATTTGATGACTGCTTTGCGCATTTACCCACATTTTCAATTTGCCGTCACTTTTGGCAGTGCCAGTGTAAGCCCCTTGATCCATTTGATACGCAGGTGCTGTCGCAACAGGCGATGGGGCGGCATCGGCGGCAAGAAAGCGCGTGAGTCCAGTCATTTTAAACAACACGCCAATCATGCGATTTGTGTTGCTAACATGAATTTGAATATCGCGTTTTTGCCAATGTTCAAACAATTTCAGCAATTGCGCCAAACCCATTGAATTGACACGTTGTACTAAGGAAAAATCCAGTTCCGCGACGCATTTTTCTGGCAAAACATACAAAGTTTCAAGTGCAGAAATAGATTCAATATCAATCGTGCCATCAAGATTAAATGATTGTTGCAATGCGGTCGTCGAAGGAGCAGGTAGAATTTGTAACATGATAGGAATCCTTACAATGAATTAACAGTTTCATGAACCTCGGTGTGATACAAAAACTGAAAGCCATTTTCAATTTCTGGATCAAAAGGATTATTTAAGTCTAAAAAGGCGCAGACTTGCGTTTGTCGATAAGGCAAAACACGCACTTGCAGATAGTCGGAAAGTCGCCAAATCAAATACAGACCACCACCGCCTACGCCAGAATCTAAGCCAATTCCGCGCACATTGCGTGAGAGTCTGTTGAGAAAAATCGTTGGGGTTAACGTGCCCCAGTTATCTATTAATGAAACGCCGAGCAAGCCGTCTTGATAAGACAGCGTAAGGCGTAGCATTTCGCTGTTTTGCAAAGCACGGACACTGCCTTTTTTATACAGTGCATTGCCTTTGCCATCGCGCGGTGCGGCAAATAAACCGTTTTCAATCAGCTCATCTAAAATCAGAATCACCGCATCTAGGCGGTCTGGATTAGGAAACGTGGTTTCTTGTAACCACGCGTCCACTTCTGCAAGAATAAAAGCTTTATCATCGCTATGCGCAAAATGGAATTCGCGGTGTTGACTGGGACGATTCAGATACATTGCTAAATCATCACTACAGACTTTTTGATGTTGGCGCAGTAGATTATTCCAACCTAATTGATTGTGAATAGGCAAATGACGCAACAGCACTCGGCGCACACCTTGAGCCGCAAGAGAGGGAATTAAATCGGAGAAGTTTTTTTCAGCCAAAAACACCAAGTTTTGCCGAACAATATGCGAGGAAATCGCCTGTTCAGGGTTACTGCGATACATTCTGTCTACAATCCGTACCAATTCAAAATCATCGGCATCAGAATTTACATGTGCGGCTTTTTTCTGGTTTCTCTCGTGGTGTTCAATATAAAAAATGGTCACGTCATCGCCAAAATCAGTATGTCCTATGTGCGAAATTAAACCTTCTAGCAAACGATCTCTTAAGTTTTCTGCATCACCTTCTGCATGAATGGCTAACAGCTCTTCTAATCTGTCATAGCCAAAACATTCACCTTCGGAATTTTCTTCTTCTACAATGCCGTCGGTGTATAAAAATAAGCGGTCGCCAACGTCCATTTCTGTCACGCCTTGCTCATAGATAATCCCTTCATTTCGACCTAACGGCATTCCGCCAAGTTCTAAAACTTCTAAAGTACCGGTGATAGGGCGATACAGATACGCAAATTGATGTCCAGCGTTGGCATATTTAAGTTCGCCAGTTTGCGTGTCTAAACAGACTGCAAACATGGTCATCAACAATGATTGCCGCGCTGTTTTTAAAATGGTGTCGCTTAGCCGCGCCAGAATTTTATGAGGCTCACGTTCTTTTTCAGTTTCCAGCAGATTAACACCGGCTTTTGCCGCGCCCACCATTGTGCCCGCTGCGACACCGTGTCCACTCACATCACCGACTAGCATCACCACCCAGCGGTCATCAATGCAGTAGTAATCATAAAAATCACCACCAACTTCACTGGAAGTGAGCAGTGTTGATAAGCCACGCACGCCGGGTAAATGAATTTGTTCAGGGCGCAATAAGTTACGCTGCAAGGTCGCGGCACTTGCCACTTCTTCTTTCAAGCGCGTGCTCAGTTTTTCCATTGTGCCAATCAAGGAGCTTTGCGACTCAGACAGCTTCAACATCATGTCGGCAATTTTGACAATGCCTAAAATTTCATCACCCGCCATCACCGGCAAAGCTTCAAACATGATTTCAGGGTCGTTGCTTAAAAAGTCCATAATCACTTGGTCAATGCGATCATCTGCATGAGCAATCATTGGCGAAAGAAAAATAGTTGGATTGATTTTCAGCAGGGAAACAACATCTTTGCGGGCAAACAGCTCTCGTGCGAAAGCTTTTGTCATAATATTGAGATAATTACGACGCGAGGCGATGCCAAAATAGTTGTTATCGGCATCAATAATTGGAAAGGCAGGAAGATTTGGATTGTCTTGAAACAATTGCAGAACATCAAGAACAGCCATATCCAAGGTGATAGACTGTACTGGTAGCACTAATTCGCGTACATAAGGTACTGAAAAGCCTACAGACTCCGCAAAACGGTGCTTTTTTTGTTTCTCAATCATGAATAATTTGCACAACAAATTTAGGATTGTCTTTATGGTAGTCACAAAATATGACAGCTTAATGACAAGATTGGCAAAGCTAATTAGCTAAATTTGTGCAAGAAACAACAGGTTGTTGTGCAAATTAGGGTGATTTCTTAGTGCGCAAAAACACGATTTTAGAAAGTGTTGCCGATTGAATTAAACAACTTTTCAAAAAAATTCGGTTCGCGGCGGTAATTGTAAAGACTCGGTTGGTTGCTAAGATTTTGAGGTGCATAACCATACCCTGAATATGCTTGTGGTGGATTAATTCTACCATCCAGCTCAAATTCATTATGAATGCGCTTTAACACCTTGTTTGCTTCTTGCTCTGTTGCAAAAGGGCCTGAAACCACCTGAAATAAACTGCCTTCTTGAAACGTGCGCGTTGGGATAACGGGCCCTTGATGATTAATGATAGCCGTTAGCTTTTGTGCGGTTTTGGCATCATTGAGTGTTGCCACGCTGACTGTCCAATCATTTGCAGTGATGCCACCCACCACAGGTTGCCCAAAAAAGGACGCAGGATGCGGTAACACCATGACATTAGCCGTGAGTGCTTGCAAACTCATACTATTCACTAAAATAGGAGTGGGGATGCCATTGGCTTGTTGCAAGACTTGTTCAACTTTCGCCCAATCAATATTTAACCGTTGTTGTTGGGCAAATTCATTGATTCGAGTCAGCAGTGGATCTTTAAAGTTTTGATATTCGTTGAGCGGTTTATGTGCTTCTAAAAACAACATATCTTGATGCCAACCCAGTAAATAAGGTTGATCAACTATCATCACGGGCGTGCCCACCTCCGTGCTGTCAAACAAGGTGCGAATATCTTCAGGATATAAATTGACGCAGCCATGACTCATTTGCATTCCCACCCCGTATGGTTTGTTCGTGCCATGAATCAAATATTGCGATACTCCCAAACGCATGGCATATTCCCCTAAAGGATTATTCGCTCCGGGCGGTATGCTGCTGGGCAATGGATCGCCTTTTTGCGCATGTTCACGTTGAATAGACTCAGGCACATTCCAGGTTGGATAGCGTGTTTTGCTAACAACGCTGGTTAATCCTACGGGGGTACTCCAACCGTCACGCCCTATTCCCACAGGATAGGTTGCAACCCGCTGCGATTGTTGTGAGGGATAATGAAACAAACGCATATTCGCTAAATTAAGCACAATACCTTGATGCGGTGCATCCGGCAGCGTAAATAATAAAGGCAACAACACAACAGAGTTAGGCGCAGGCACCCAAGGATCAATTGTAGGGTTGGCAGCAATAATATCGTTATGACCTAAACCAAAGTGCCTTGCTATATCCGGCAGGGTATCATTGCTTTGTGTTCTAATAGCGGACAGCGCACCGATTAAGTTTTGTTCGTAATCAACTGAAAAATGATGCGCTTCAACTGAAGAAGTCGTTTGCGTAAGATTGGTGGATGAATATGAACTAGGCAAGTGCTGGCAGCCTGTTAATAGCCACGATAGCGAACTCGCCAGAAATAAAATTTTGTGTTTGGAAGAAGTTAGAAACATAATATTTTTGCTGCACAGCGACATTTTTGATGCGATATAATCTTCACGAAAGAATAACATAAAACAACACAAAGAGTAGTGCAAAAAATCACCTGAAAACGAGACAGTTTGCTTAGTTATCCTGCAAACTTGTCTCGATGCGTTAAGACAACAATAACAATATTTATTTAAGCAGAGGGTTTACAGATGAAAAAAATCTTTAATTTCTTTTTAATTGGGGTGCTGGCATTTATCCCTATCGTTGTCATTTTGAAAATCGTGTCTTTTGTAAAAGACTTGGTTTCCGAATTGTTCAAAATGGTTTACAACTATTCTGACAATTACATAATGACTTTCACGTTATTTTTAATCAGTTTTGCCATGTTTGCGTATGTCGGATACCGCGTTAGCATGGGACGCTCATTGATTATTGCCAGTATTGATGCAATTATTCACAAAATTCCGGTCTTAAATAGCATTTATCGCGTGACCAAAAAAGTAGTCAACATGCTTTCAGGACACGAAAGAAAAGAACCAAAAGAAGTGGTGTATGTTGAATACCCTAAGCAAGGGATTTGGGTACCTGCTTATGTCACTAATAAAGAAGGAGAAATGTATATTTTATTTATTCCCACTTCCCCCAACCCCACATCTGGCTTTACTGTGATTGTGCATGAGTCGAAAGTTATTAAATCCAAAATGGATGTGGAAGAAGCCGCCAGCTTTATTATTAGCGTAGGCGTTGATTTTAATAAAATCAATGAAATCGGCAACTTACCACAATAAATTTCACGCTATAAAACGACTGCCAGTCCTTTGAGAACTGGCAGTCGTGATTCACTAACAACAACGCTTCACGCCATTCCATTTGCGTTCTTGCTCTGCTTTAAAAAAATCTTGCCGAGATAAAGGCTCAGCTCCTTGTTGCGCATGATGCTGTTGCCAATGCACTAAATAACGCTCATAAGCATCGTCACCACTGATTTCACGCACAAAACCGATTATTTTTTTCAAACTTGTCATGTTTGACAAACTGATTTTGTTTTTGAGAGTTATAAAGTTTTCCATAATATCTTTATCTTAATTCTGCTACATCCAATCGAAAATTAATGTGCTGATAAAAACGAGTGCACAGCTTAACAATGATTAAAAAACTGCGATGTTCTAACATTTATCTACTAGAATTACATGCAGTTATGCTAAATAATAGCAGTTTTAAATAACAAAAATATTTTCTTAAAAATTAGCGTGTTTTTGTTATCGTTATATTCACAATGCGATAGAATAAATCATCTGCTATCTCTTAGCTCCCGTGTCAAAAGGTAACCGTTATCAACATGCACTTAACATCCACCGAACACACACAATCTGAAACCGAAGTGCGCGAACTGAAAAACATTATTCAGGTCTTGCGTGACGAATTAGAATTAGCCCAAAGCCATAAAGATAAAGCTGTTCAAGCCGCAGCTGTCGCTGCAAACCAAGAAATCGGTCTTTTAAAAGTCACCATTGCGACATTGCGCGACACGTTAGAAAATGCTTTTAGAGAACAGCAAAGTCAAATACAACAAACCATTTCCACGTCTTCTGCTGAAATTAGACTGTTAAAAGACACTGTCGCAAAGTTACGCGAACAGCTAGAAACCGCCAAAATCGAAAAAGAAAACGCTGTACAACAACTCCAACAATCCGCCAACGTAGAAATTGCGCAATTACAAGCAATTATCCAAGCGACCCGTGAGCAACTAGAAAACTCTTTGTTAAGCCATGACTGAAAAAACAGAAATCCGAACTCCGGTCAAACGCAATAGTGCTGCCGAAACTGCTAAACAAAAAAAATGGATGCGTGAAGCTGACATTTTATTAAAAATTTCTAAGCGTATTTCCACGCAAGATACATTGGATGATGTACTGATTGTGCTAATGGAAATGTGCACCACAGAACTTCATGCAGAACGCGGCTCATTGTTTTTGAATGATTTTGAAACCAACGAACTTTACTCACGTTTTGCACAAGGCACAGCACATCGTGCGATTCGGATTCTGAACAAAACCGGCATCGCAGGCTTTGTGTACAACAGTGGCGAAAGCATTATCAGCCATGACCCTTACAACAATCCGTATTTCAATCGCAATGTGGATGAACAAACCAATTTTATTACTAAAAGCATTCTGTGCGTGCCAGTGCGCACCGGCAAAGGCAATATTATTGGGGTTGCGCAAGTTCTGAATAAAATCGAAGGCGAATTTAATGATGACGACCGCTCTTTGTTTGAGGCGATGACCAGCCAAGCAGCTTTAGCGTTAGAAAGTGCGCAATTAATTGAGCGAATGCAGGCAAGTCGTCAGCAAGAAATGGAATTTATCAATGTAGTTTCGGAAGTCACCGCCGATATTAAACTCGGTTCGTTGCTGCAAAAAGTTATGGGCGAAGCCACACGCTTATTGAATGCAGAGCGTTCTACCTTGTTTTTAAATGATGAAAAAACCAACGATTTGTGGTCAGAAGTCGGGCAAGGTTTAGAAGCCATGCAAATTCGCCTGCCGAATCATTTAGGCATTGCCGGTGCGGTATTTACCACCGAAAAAAGTATTAATATTCCTTACGCCTATGCGGATTTACGCTTTAATCCCGCTTTCGATAAAAAAACCGGCTTTTTCACCCGCTCGATTCTGTGCGTGCCTGTTATCAATAAACAGGGGAAAACCATTGGCGTAACGCAAGTGTTAAACAAACGCGGCGGCCCTTTCAGTAATGAAGATGAAGCTCGGCTACGCGCGTTTACTGCTCAAGTTTCCATTGCCCTTGAAAACGCCAAGCTGTTCGCCGACGTACAGAACATGAAAAACTATAACGAGGCAATGCTAGAGAGCATGTCGAATGGTTTGATTACCCTAGACGGCGCGGAAAAAATCGTCACTTGTAACGCGGCAGGATTAAGAATTTTACAAGTCACTGCCGAACAAATCTTAGACCAACCGGCTCAAAACTTCTTCGCCGGCGCAAATGCGTGGATTATGGACAAAATCCGCACTGTAGAAGAGCATCAGCAGCAACAAATTATGATGGATGCACAGTTGGAAGTGAAAGATCAGAATTTGTCAGTCAATTTAACCGTGCAACCTTTGCTAGGAGCAGATAAAAAACGCATCGGTTTTATGTTGGTGATTGAAGATATTAGTAATGAAAAGCGTTTAAAATCAACTATGTCGCGCTATATGGATCCGTCAATTGCAGATCAATTGGTTGCCAGTGGTTCAGAAATTTTAGGCGGACGTAGCGTAGTTTGTACAACATTATTTTCCGATGTACGCGGCTTCACAACACTAACAGAACAACTCGGTGCGCAAGGCACAGTTTCTTTGTTGAATGAATATTTCACAATCATGGTGGATTGCATTCAAAAAGAAGAAGGCATGTTAGACAAATTTATCGGTGACGCGATTATGGCGGTATTCGGCATTCCGGTCACACATAATGATGATGAAGACCGCGCCATGCGTACTGCGATTGCGATGATTCGTGAATTGCAAATCTGGAACACCAAACGCGCTGACGAAGGTAAATTACCTTTAGATATTGGTATCGGCTTAAATACCGATGTGGTGGTTTCAGGAAATATTGGCTCACAAAAACGGATGGACTTCACCATTATCGGTGACGGCGTGAATTTAGCAGCGCGACTAGAATCGGCTTGCAAACAATACGGCGCACATATTTTAATCAGTGAATTTACTTACGCAAAACTGAAAGACACTTACCGAACTCGCGAAGTGGACTATGTGGTAGTGAAAGGAAAAACCAAACCTGTGGCGATTTATGAAGTTTTGGATTATCACACGGAACAAACGTTTCCACATATCGTGGAAGTATTAACGCTGTTTAAAAATGGCTTAAGCAAATATCGCAAACGTGATTGGCAACAAGCAATTACCTTGTTTAATGATGCGCTGGCTTTAAATCCAGACGATAAAATCTGCAAAATGTATTTAGAGAGATGTCATCAACTTGAAAACGCCAATCTTGATGATAGTTGGGATGGTGTGTGGGTGATGGAGTCAAAATAATCATCACGACTGGCAGTTGTTGAAAAACTGCCAGTCGTAATATTGCCGAGCTGTTAATCAGTCACTCTCTCAACACCTAATGAATGCACATTATGTTCTTCAGCAAACACATGTGCATACAAATTTGAGACCCATTGTTTTCCTTCTTGGGTTACATTCAACAACCGAATCGTATCTTGAATATAAGGTGCAACCATATTCCAGAAAAAGCCCGGATAACCTGCGCGTAAATCTGCGGCAGTTTTATAACCTAATTTTTCATTTGCACCTGTTTCACGGAACTCATTGAATAATGAGGCAATTTTGCGCATATAGTTAATATCCGCAAGTTGCCCAATCAAATCTGCGGCGCGTAATAAACCGGGGTAATCTGACGTGGTATTGTGAATTTCATCTTGCGGCACAGGAAAGCGCGTGTGTTCAATATTCGCTTCAATTACGCTGGCATCCAAAATTTTTACATGTCCAAACCGTTCACGGATAAATAATTTTCCGCGTGCAACATGATAAGGTGTTAAAGCAGCATCAGTCGCGCCCGGCTCAAGGGTAATTAAATTACCTTCCATATCTTTCACATAACGCCCATCTTTATCGCCTCTGCACACGCCGCGCACATAGCCGATGTCATGGCACAGCAGTGAAATCATAAAATGCAGCCAATCTTTAGTGGTTACGCCACCGTGTGAAATATGTTTTCCGCGTAAAATTTCCAGCCCTACATCTGTCACCATCATCGTGTGAATCACATCGTGATAAGCAGCATCGGAGTTAGCAATATTTTCCAAAGCAAGACGACCTACGAAAGCCACAATATCAGGATAGCCGCTATCAAGCTGCCCATAAGTTTTGTGATAGGAATTTCTGATGTGTTCGACGAATTCGTCTATTACAATTTGAGTGGGGTTGAACATGTCGGCTAATCTCCAAATAAAATCGTGGCTTAATACATCATTTACGTTACGCTGTTGATAAAAAAATCATCCCCAAACCTAACGATGTCATAACAATGCACCGCGTTTAAATCCTCAGTGCAAGTAAAGAATCCGAGCAGAATAATAGCTTAGTTAGTCGAAAGATAGCAAAGAACATTTTGCAAAAATGAGGGAAATTCGCGCTTTCCTAAAATGGATTAACAAAACCTCTTCGCAGCGAAAATATTTTGTTTGTAAGAAGGATTTCTTTTCTGAATCTATTCAAATAATTAGCTGTTTTCTCATCAAGCAAAACACTTATAAACGATGCAATGGCTCTAATTTATCCTGTTGTTTTGGTTTAGCTTTTTCCATGGCTTTATGCTCGCTAAAAGCTTGAAATAACTTTTTTCCATCCCAGTTTTGCGCACTTTTTCCATATAACGATTGATTCAGAATGAGAATTTCATTGCTTAAGCGAGCATCGCAAAACTGCGCAATCGTTCCTAGCGTATTCGCATTATATTTTCCTGTTCCCCAAGCAATCAAAAGTTGTTTCGCCGCATTCGCATCATTATTAACACACGCTTTTTTCAAATCAGAATTGATTGAAGCCGTTGAATTATCAATAGTTTTAGAAACATCCAAACTTGACTCTTTTTTGCGAGTCTTAACCATAAAGATAATCGTTGCAAACCAACCGATGGCAAAAAACGCCGCCAATCCTTGCCATAGATAATTATTTGCAGCAGCAGAGTTGTTATTTGCTAAAGGTACATTGTTAATAACTGCTTGTTTATCCACAGAGTTTTCAACTGTTTTATCCACAGGTGTCGCTGCATTCGCGTTTGCAGTTTGTGCAGAACCCGTCACTATCACCGTAACGCTAGGCAATTTCGCTGTTTCAATTTGTCCAGTTTTTACATTGAACCAAGTAATCTGCAAGGCTGGTAACATATAAGTGCCTGCTTTTGCTGGAATAAATGCTATTTTTTCTTCTCTGACAGCCACCACACCTTGTGGACTTTTTTGCTCTTCCAATCGCGGTTGATCTGGATAACTTTTCAAATCCTCATTGCTTGTCGCTTGATGCAAAGTCGGCAATTGTCCAATCGGCGTGCCTTGTGCGGTCAACGTTAACGTGCGTGTTAATGGCTCGCCCACCTTCATATTCAGCACATCACCCGACCATTGTTGTTTTAACTCCATTTTCTGCGCTGCTAACCAATGTTCTTTAAATGTTGCAGGTGCTGGCAAAACATTTAACACCACAGGTTGAGAAGAAACGCGCTCTCTGCGAGTGGCTTGTGCGCCAAAAAATCCACCGAAACCCGATTGATCGCCGCTTTCCAAAACAGCCGCCGTCAAAGTCAGAGCCGGAATGGTGATTTGTCCACTTTTTTGCGGAAAAATCGCATAATTGCGTTCCGTCACCGCATATTCAACGCCTTTTAATTGCGTGCGATAATTTTTATCCTCACCTAATTTTGTCACCACCGCATCAGCAATTTCGGGGTCTTTTAAACTCGCTTCCGCAATATTCACGCGCCTGAAAAAGCGCAAGGTATACAACACTTGCGATTGCACATAGCGTTCTTTTGCTGGCGTGGGCGTTTCTACTTCCAAAAATAATTCCGCATCATTGGTTGTCACATCAGGCTGCACGTTTTTACCTTCTGTCACCTCAATTGTTTTCGCAGGGCTGGTTTCACTGCCAAAATGCAGCGCGGGAATCGTCACGCTCCCCGCGTGTTTCGCCATCACATCAAATGTCCATTGAATCGTGCTGCTTGCCGCGCCATTCACCCAAGATGAAGTACTACTTTGATTTTTATTGATAATTTCAAAATCTTTTTCCAACGGCTTAAAATCAGGATTGCCATCAGGGTCTTCGGATGTGGAAAAAACAATCTGAAACGATTCATTTAAACTAACTTTTTGCCGATCCACATCCACTTTAATCGGCACGGCAATCGCTGCTGTTTGCCATACCAGTAAAAACAAAACCTGCCGAGAAAACGTAAACTTCATCTTTAAAACCTCCAGAAAATAGAATGCCGAGTTTCATCTGAAACTTTATCAACTGTGCGCCGATGATTATTGTCGCTGCCGTTGTCCATATTGATATTTAAATTTGCGCCGCAACAAACCCGCCGGATCGTCTGGAATTCTATTGAGCCATTGTTCATCTGCTTGTTTTTTCTCATCTTCTTTTAGCTGTGCTGCTTGCTGCGCTTGTTGTTGCGGTTTTTCAGGTTGTGTTTTTTTCGCTTGCTCGGCGGTTTTTTGTTGGTTTTTCAAGTCCTGATTTTGTTGCTCTTTCTGTTGTTGATTTTGTTGATTTTGTTGATTTTGCTGCTTATTTTCACTTTGTGGTGATTGTTGCTGCTGACTTTCAGAGTTATTATTTTGACTCTGTTTGTTATCTTGCTTGTCCTGATGATCTTTATTTTCTTTTGAGTTTTTATTCTCTTGTTTTTGCTGATCTTGTTTGTCTTTATTTTCAGCAGAATCCTGTTTTTTATCTTGAGAATTCTGCGAATCTTGCTGCTGCTTTTGTTGCTGTTTTTTCAGCGCGTCTTCAACCAGTTTTTTATTGTATTTTGCATCCGCGTCATTCGGGTTCAGCTTTAATGATTCATCATAAGCTTTAATCGCTTCTTCATATTTACCCGCTTTTGCCAACACATTGCCTTGATTATAAAAACCTGTCGCAGACGTTTGTGTTTTAAGTTGCTTAACTTCCGGTTGTTTCGATTTATACATTGCTGCCGCTTGCCAAGCTGGGTCTGCAAATAACTGCGCCGCTTTATCAAACTGTCCTTGTTTATAAGCTTGTTGCGCTTGCTGGTCTTTGGTTTGCCATAAATCTTGCCATTCCAAGGCGTAACTATTTTTTGGCAACGGCAAAATCAAAATAAAAGCGAAAATTAATAAGCCGCGTCTAAAACTCAATGCAGCTAACGGCAACACCAAAAGCAACAACAAAACACCTTTTTCATCCCATTTTTCCAGCAACAAGGTATTTTTAGCGTTTTTATCCCCAGCATCCCCAGCCTTTTGCACAGATTTATCCACAGCAGCAATTAACGCCTTAATATCGCTGTCGTCATCGCTAATCGTTTGATAAATGCCATGCCCGTCACTGGCGAGTTTTTGTAATTCTGGCGCGGATAATTTGGGAATCACAATCGCGCCGGACTCATCTTTTAAAAATCCGCCGCCATCCGGCAAACTAATCGGCGCACCTTGTGTTGTGCCAACCGCTAATACCGATAATTGATACTCGCCTAATGATTTCAACACGTTATCTATTTCATCAGGATTCACGGCATCGGTCATCAGCAAAATCTGTCCTGTTTGCAAACCCGATTGCTTAAACAATTCAACCGCTTTTGCCACCGCTAACAAGGTATTATTTCCCGCACTCGGCATAATATCAGGCGTTAGAGCTTCCAATTGGCTGGCAATCGTGGCGTTATCATTGGTCAACGGCGTAACGGTAAAAGCATCGCCCGCATACACCAATAATGCGGTTTGCCCATCTTTGCGCTGCTTTAAAATATCGGCAATTTTGTAACGCGCCCGAATCAAGCGCGTCGGTTTTATATCACCCGCTTCCATCGTTTGCGATAAATTCAGCGCAATCACTAAGCCGGAATCATTGCGAAACGCAGGCGATGGCACACGCTCCCAAGTTGGGCCCGCTAACGCTAAAATAGTTAAAACACTGGCAATCACATTAATGCTGATGATAGGAAAGCGGCTTTGTTTTACCGATTTTTCCTGCAAAATATACGGCAATAATTCAGCATCACAGACGTTGACCCAGTTGCCGCGTTGCAGTTTATGCTTAAGAATCAAAGCCGTGATGATGAAAAGGGGAATAAAAGCAAGCAACCAATAAGGTCGAATGAAATGAAACAAGGCTAAATTCATACTTTTATAGATTCTTATTCTGTAATTGATGTTGCTGCGTTTGCATATAAGAACGTAACAAGTGATTAATTTTTGCTTGATAGCCTTGCCCTTGCTCGACAAACCAGTCAATAACATCACTATCAAGCTGTAATTTTACGGTTTTCTGGTCGATTTGCCGAAACTGAGCTTGTGCAAAAAAACTTTCATCAAGTTCAGGAATATCACTGGTATCAATTGCATCATCGGATAATGATTCCAGTCGTTTCCAATCAGTTTGAGTTAATACACTGTTCATAGTAATACACCTCTTGTTTAGTTGCTTTTCTTGCACTGATAATGCGAATCACATCGTTTTTTCGTTCAGTATAAACGACAAGTGCAATGATGTTTTTTATCCAACCTATACCTATCCAGCGTTCTTCACCGTAATTTTCTGTGTTATCTAATTTAGACAAAAGAGGATGTTTAAACATATCAACTGCATCGTTAAAGTCAATGCCATGCTTTTGGATGTTAATTCGATTTTTTGTTTCATCCCATTCAAAACGCATTATCTTTGCCTCTTAATTCTCTGCACAGCGATAAAAGCCACAATTATTAAAGCCAAGGCTAACGGGTAAAAATACAATTCTGCCCGTGGACGAAAATATTGCTTATCTTTTTCCACAGGTTCTAATTGATCGAGTAATTGATAAATTTTATTCAATTCTTCGGTGTTGCGAGCGCGAAAATATTTTCCACCGGTTTTTTGCGCAATTTCGGTTAAGGTTTTCTCGTCTAAATCTTGTGACGGATTGACTTTTTGCGAGCCGAAAAAGCTACGCACTTCCATTTCATCCGCTCCCACGCCAATGGTGTAAATTTTTAATTGGTAACTTGCCGCCAATTCTGCCGCCTTAATCGGGGAAACCTCACCTGCGGTATTTGCGCCATCGGTGAGTAAAACCAAAACGCGGCTATTGGCTTGTTGTTTTTGCAAACGCTTCACTGCCAAACCAATCGCATCGCCAATTGCAGTGGCTTCGCCAGCCAAACCAATCACAGATTCATCTAATAAAGTGGCGACGGTTTTGCGGTCAAATGTGAGCGGCGTTTGCAAATAAGCTTGCGTGCCGAATAAAACTAAACCTAATCTGTCACCGACGCGGCGATTGATGAAATCAACGGCAATTGATTTAATCGCAGTCAATCTGTCAACCATTTGTCCTTTTAATTCAAAGTCTTGGGTGGTCATACTTTCGGATAAATCCACCGCCAGCATTAAATCGCGTCCGCTAATTGCTTGCTCTATTGGTTCACCTAGCCATTGTGGACGCGAACTTGCTAACACCAATAAAATCCATGCCGCCGTTGCCAGCCATAATCGCCAAGGTTTTTCTGTGGCAATGGTGTGGGTTTCTTCGCTAGGAAAATCCTCTAAAAACGGGACTTTTAACGCAGCTTCGTCGAGAGTTGCGCTGGCGGCAAAAAAATAACGTATCAATAAAGGGAGAGGTAAGATTAAAAATAGCCAAGGCCAGTGGAAGTGAATCATTTGTATATTGCGTTTTCCATTTAAAAAAATGACTGTCTGTGTACTGCGTTAAAATCAAATACTATGAAAATCTCCAAAATCTTCTTAATATTTTTGTTCGGTAGCAAGTTCTCAAAAACATTCGCCACTCGCATGGTGAGAAGATAATATGGAAAGCTCATTAAACCACACGATCTGGCAATTCCTCTCCTGCGAAAAAAGCGGCTAAATTTGCCAACACTTTTTCGCCCATTGCGGTGCGCGTTGCAATCGTGGCACTGCCTAAATGCGGCAACAACGACACATTATCCAATTCTAAAAAGCCCGGATGTAAATTCGGTTCATTTTCATACACATCCAAGCCCGCGCCTCTGATTGTTCCTGCTTTCAACGCCTCAATCAATGCCAGACTATCCACCACATCACCCCGCGCAGTATTAATTAAATGCGCTGTCGGTTTCATTAACGCCAAATTTTGCGCATTCATTAAATGCTTAGTTTCCGCACCACCAGGACAATGCAATGACACATAATCCGATTGCGCTAATAACTCTGCAATTGAATCACAACGCACGGCTTGCAATTCATCAACAATCGCTTGTTCAGCTGGACTCGGTTTCACATACAAAATTTTCATCCCAAATCCATGATGGGCTTTTCGTGCCATCGCTTGGGCAATTCTGCCAAAACCAATTAAACCTAACGTTGCGCCCGTCACATCGCTGCTCATCAATTGCGTAGGACACCAACCCGTCCATTTTTTTGAACGCACTAATCTATCGCCTTCCGCACCGCGCCGCGCTGACATCAGCAATAACGTCATGGCAATATCAGCAGTACTTTGCGTTAAAACCCCCGGCGTATTCGTCACAATCAAACCTTGTTGCTTTGCCGCAGCCACATCAATATGGTTATAACCCACGCCAAAATTGCCCAAAATTTTGCAGCGTTTATTTTCCACATTCAGCACTTGCGCTGGCAATGCGTCACACACGTTAGGACACACAGCATCATACTGTTGCAATGCAATCTTCAGCTCTTCAGCCGTTAAAGGGCGATCTGATTCGTTTAAAGTGACATCATAAAGGTTACTCAACTTAGCCTCTACCGAAGCTGGCCACTGCCGAGTGACAAGAACTTTAGGTTTATTCATGTTTATATTTTCCAAAAGTAAATTTGAAGAAGTTGGATATTCGTAAAAAAATGTAAAAACTAGCAATCACTAAAACGTTCTGATAGCACGCACATAAAATGCCGCATTTTTATAATAGCCAAGTTGCGAGCCTGCCATAAAGTTTTGACTCCACGCGCCGTTTGTAGCGGTTTCAGACGAGCTCCAATAGCTGCCTGAGGCAAAGCCACCAATATTCGTCAACGGTGCGGCAGCTCCCTGACCTATTCTTGTGTACATTAAATTCAACTCATCTTTTGACGGCAAATACCAATCACTGTACGCGCCAATCACTAACTCATCACACAATTTCGCCGCATAACTGCCTGCCCCTTGCGCAGTTAAAATGCTGGCAGTATTTGCTTTGCCAAAGCCTAGCGCAGTATTCGCAGCTCCAGTAAGCACATAAGAGCCGTTTGACCATTGCAAACCAGTGTCTTGATCTTGTGCTGCGGCTATCAAACCATGAGATTTGGTGCTGTCTATATAAAAAATAATTCCACCTTGATACGTTTTGCCAATCGCCAATGTAGGAGTCATATTTTCAAAACTCACGGAGGCGATATTTAATTGTTCGGCAGAACTCAAATTGCCCGCATTCACACTCACATAACCACCTGCGGCAAATTGCCATTGATTTGTGATTTTACTGCCATTTTTCAAGGATAATAAAACCCATTTGCCTTGATTAATCGCCTGATTTACGCTTATTTCAAAACAGGGATAAGTCACATCGCTACTTGAACAAACAGTATTACCAACCATATTACCGCGAGGATAAATTCGATACAAAGCACCAGTTGCCGTGCTATTAGCCGGCACTTGCAACCAAAGCTTGTAAGTAGAAACTCTCGGCGCAATCCATTGCGCTGCTGAATTGCTGCCGCCTTGCAGAGTAATTTGCGTAGCTTTTACCGCAGTGCCATTCGCAGGCAAAGCCATCACGATATGATTTGCTGACATAATCCACAACAACATCAGCGTAAAATTTTTTATTATCTGTCTCATAAAGGTTTTCCTCTGCATAACGTTAAAAAAGAGGTAGGATAAGTACAGACCTATCTTGCCTATTCTAATGCTATTCTTAAGTTTCTGTAGTAAAAAACAATGACCTTGACCACAGATTGTGGCAAGCATGGCGAAACAAAAAAGCTTAAAATAATCCAACTGCATTACCTTACAAAATCCGCATCACGATTTTGTCCCCCGTAGAGCGAACCATAACCAATTCCTTTACCCGCCACCCCTAATAACCGGACTTCATGAACACATCTGTTACACCAACCCTAGACTTATTCCCTTATTTTCAACCGATTATCGGCGTTGCCAGTGGTGCTATCGTAGGTTACGAAGCCTTAGCCAGACAACGCCATGCCGATGGCAAAATTCTCTCCGCAGGACATTGGTTTTCTTCCTCAAAAATCAGCACCACCCAAAAAATCGACTTAGATCGCTCGGTGCGTCATCAAGCTTTAGAAAAATTTACGCAGTTTCCTGGCAACAGCTATTTAGCCTTAAATATCTCACCTACATGGATTGATATTATTGATAATCCCAAAAAACTGCCAACATTAGAAATGCTCAATGAATTTGAGCTGGATAAAAGCCGCATTATTATTGAAATCACCGAAACCAAAGGCGATTTAAATAAGCTGGCTGAAATTGTGAAAGTCTATCGCAGTCATGGTTTAAAAGTGGCGATAGATGATTTTGGCTCAGGTTATTCGCAGCTCGACCGTGTGATTGCCATGCACCCCGACATCATTAAACTCGACATGCGCTTGTTTAAACAGGCGAGTAAAAAAGGCGGCATTGCCAGCGATGTTGTGTATTCATTAACGCGACTTGCGCAACGCACCGGCTGTCAAATTGTCTGCGAAGGCGTGGAAACCGATAACGAATTCTTTTTTGCCTTAAGTTGCTGTGCGCACATGATGCAGGGCTATTTATTTTCCCCCGCCGTGCCTGAATTTCAACCCGCGCTGACTTATCAACGCCATATTAGTTCGCTTCGGAAAAAGTTTTTGCAACACACAGTCGCGCAGGAAAAAAAGAAAAATCAGGCGTTAATTAAAATTAAATCGTTAGTAAAAGACTTGCAACATGCTTTGCAATCGGATTTTAATTTGAATGAATTAGCCGCAATGCCGTTTGAAGAAAATGGCATTTTAGGATTTTATATTTGCAATAGCGATGGCGAACAAATCAGTTCTTCTTTTGAATTTTCACAGGGAAAATGGATTGAAAATCATAGAACTCGCCATTTTAATTGGTCGTGGCGAGCTTATTTTTATCAAATTTTAGCTTTAGATTTTGAACAAGCTTGTGCAGAACCGATTGCTTCGGAAGCGTATCGCGATTTTGATACCGATAAATTATGCAAAACTTTGTCGATTCGATTGGATGAAGTGCGGATTTTGTTAGTCGATATTATTGCGTTTATGAAATAAATCAGTTACTTCATCAAAAAATGCAGAGTCGCAATAAACCGCGACTCTACTTCTTTAACAGCCAATCAATTAGCCAATATTAATCCCATAGCGATTACATGCAGCAGCTAAACCGCCCGCATAACCTTGCCCGACAGCTGAAAAACGCCATTCACCGTCTTTTTTGTAAATTTCACCAAAAATCATTGCCGTTTCAATCGAATAATCTTCGGTTAAATCAAAACGCACAATTTCAACGCCAGTTTCATCATTCACAACCCGAATAAACGCATTTTGGATTTGCCCAAAATTTTGATGTCTCGCATCGGCATCGTGAATTGTCACGACGATAGAAATTTTCTGAATGTCTGTATGGGTGTCTAGTTTGACTAAATCCAGTTTAACAGCCTCATCGTCGCCATCGCCTGCACCGGTGCGATTGTCGCCTGTGTGTTCAACTGCCCCATCCGCGCCTTTCAGATTGTTGTAAAAAATAAAATCCTGATCGCTTCTGACTTTTTCGGCTGCATTTAAAATAAAAACAGACGCATCTAAGTCATAATCACCGCCGTCGGTTGCTCTTGCGTCCCAACCGAGTCCTACTAAGATTTTTTTTAAACCGGGATTTTCTTTAGACAGAGAAACTCTGCCGCCTTTGTTTAACGATACTGACATACTCATTTCCTCATTTACTTGAAATTACGCCACAATGTGGCACTAAATTAAGCTTATAACGCCTAACTAAAACAAGATTACAATCAATAACTACGGTTTTTGCAAGTTATTCGCGGATGTTACGCAAAACAGATGAATTCTTAATGAAAATCCACTGAAATACAGATAAAAAATCTAACGGAAAAACAGTTGTGATTGAGTTTACGGAACTGAAACATCATTCTTAAATCATAAAATTTTATAAGACGACCAGTCGTCTTATAAAATTTTTCGATAACTTATCTCAATGCGATTTGCTGAAAAAACGAAGCCCTGAATGTAATCACAAAAGCAGGTATACTGTATTTTTTTATTGCAAAGAGATTAACGAATGAGACCTAGCCGACGCAATCCTGAACAACTGCGCGAAATTAAGTTTACCTGTGGTTTTACTAAACATGCCGAGGGGTCTGTGTTAGTTGAATTTGGCGATACACGGGTACTTTGTACTGCAAGTATTGAGTCCGGTGTACCACGTTTTTTAAAAGGCAAAGGCGAAGGCTGGATCACAGCGGAATATGGCATGTTGCCGCGCTCTACGCACGAAAGAATGGGTAGAGAAGCTAGTCGCGGCAAACAAGGCGGCAGAACTTTGGAAATTCAACGCTTGATTGGTCGTTCTTTGCGGGCTGCAATTGATTTAAAAGCCTTAGGCGAAAACACAATTACGATTGATTGCGATGTGTTGCAAGCCGATGGTGGCACACGCACCGCGTCGATTACCGGTGGATTTGTTGCGTTATCTTTAGCCATCAATAAAATGCTGGAGAAAAAACAGCTGAAAAAAAATCCTCTGCATGGGCAAATTGCTTCAGTTTCGGTGGGAATTTTTAATGGTGTGCCTGTGTTAGATTTAGATTATGCAGAAGACAGCAATGCCGAAACCGATATGAATGTGGTGATGAATGACATGGATGCGTTTATTGAAATTCAAGGCACAGCAGAAGGTCATGCTTTTAGAAAAGAGGAGTTAAATGCCATGTTGGATTTAGCCGCGGTCGGCATTAAACAATTATTGGAAAAACAACGAATTGCTTTAGAAACCGTATTATGATTTTTACAAAAAACACAACGTGTGTGCTTGCCAGCGGCAATCAAGGCAAGATTAAAGAAATCCAAGCGATTTTAAAAAATCACCCGATTTTGCCGCAAAATCAATGGAATATCTCTGAAGCGGATGAAACCGGAACAACATTTGTAGAAAATGCCATTATCAAAGCACGACACGCAGCTTTGCATTGTCAACTTCCTGCGATTGCCGATGATTCAGGATTGATTGTGGATGCTTTAAACGGTGCGCCGGGCGTTATTTCAGCGCGTTATGCAGGCGTTGGCGCGAGTGATGAAGAAAATGTGCAGAAATTATTGCTGGCTTTAGAAGGCGTGCCTGAAACAGAACGCACTGCGCGATTTATTTGTGTGCTCGTTTTTATGCGCCATGCAGATGACCCCTTTCCAGTGATTGCGCAAGGTGTTTGGGAAGGGCGAATTTTAACTCAGCCAATCGGTGAAAATGGCTTTGGTTATGATCCTGTGTTTTGGGTGGATGAATATCAATGTTCATCCGCACAGTTGCCGCCAGACGTGAAAAACAGTTTAAGCCATCGCGGTAAGGCTTTGAAAATACTAACCGAATTATTAGCAAATTTTTAAAACGTTAAAAAAATAGGGCATCTTAAAAAATTAAGATGCCCTGAAAATCGAGCTCGATATAAAAAATTACAGTTTAGCTTTCAATTCTTGAAAAGCTTTTTCGCCTTGATTTAAATGTTCAGTTGCCAATTTTGGATCATTTTCTTTCAAAGCACCAAGTGCTTTAGACAAATGCTGAGCTGCACGTTGAACCTCACCTGCCATGCTGTCGCGTGCACCGAGTTGTTTGCTTTTGCCTTTCGCTTCGCTTACCAATGTAGCAACATCTGTATTCGATTTTCCAGCAGTAATGGCAGCTTTAGCTTCGTTAATTTTTGCCACCACAACATCCGCGCTTTCATAAGCAAACGCCACAGCAGAAAAACCTGCAACAGAAACAGCCAGAACAAAAGATACAGCAATATTTTTTAAAGTTTTCATTGTATTAGAGCCTCGTGTTGTTTAATTATAGTTATTGTACAAATACGCAAACAGTTGTTGCGTATTGCCTCGCAGTCTAACACAAAAAAAACAGGGCATCCGAAGATGCCCTGAAATTTAAGCCGAACTCTGTAAAAATTAAATTAAAGATTTCAGAGCTTCGAAATCAGGAATTGCAGCAGATAAATGCTCATTCGCTACTTTTTGATCTTTTTCTTTCAAATAACCAATCGCTTTTGAAATGTGCTGAGTTGCTTTTGCACGCGCTCTGTCAACTTTATCGTTTGCGTTGATTTCTTTGCCTAAGTCTTTTGCAGCTTTTACTAAAGCTAAAACTTCTGCATCAGTTTTTCCAGCAGCAATAGCGTCTTGCGCTTCTTTTATTTTAGCAATAACGTTGTTAATAGCGTCAGCTGGTTTGTATGTAATACGTCCAGCATCAGATTCAGCAACAGCAGTAGTAGAAACGCCAGCTACAGAAACAGCCATAAAAAGACATAAAACGATATTTTTTAAAGCTTTCATAGATTAAATACCCTCGTGTTGTTTAATAATGTTTTGAGAAATACACAAGCACCAGCAGTGTATCGGGATTTATTCTATCACAAAAAAAAAGTTTAATAATTCATAAAATGGTAACAAACTTAAAGTTTCTTAAAAATCAATTTAGTAGAAAAGCATCCATCAATACTTTAGATTATAAAGCGGTCAGTACATCCTAAAATAAGCGGCTGCAAAATTGTTTTTTAAGAAAATAGCAAGTAGGGAAAATATAAAAATCAGGTTCAATTGCAAAATCAAACCTGATTTGAAACTAAAACACGCTTTACTTTGCGTTTGACAATACTAATAACTCTTTATATGCAGTTAATGCTAATTCTAAAGAAGCTTTTGCTTCTTTGGTTTTGCCTTCTTTAAAATCGCGACCAGCGATTACTAATTTAGCACTGGCTTTTTGACGTTCTTGATCTAAAGCACCAACAATAATATCTTTTTGTGTCTGACGTGCTTCTTTAATGTGAGCCAAAATAATTTCTTTTGACTCATTAGCGTTAGCCGATGCAAGTGCTGCTTCTACATGAGAAATAGTCTCTTCAATCATCGTTTGTACAGTGACAGCTTCTTTTTTTTCAGCAGCGATAGTGCTAGTTGAAAAAGCAACCATAGAAGTTGCAAGAGCCGCAGATAAAACGATTTGTTGTAAAATTTTCATTACGCTTTTTGTCTCAATAAACTGTGCATATTCACAGTGAGAATACGGCAAAAGAGATTCTTTAGAAAACCATATTCTCATTGTCAGTATAACACACACAGTTAGTGCAGGAATGGGTAAATCAGGGCTTTTATCTGTTATTTTCCAAATGTTCTAACGCAATGTCCGCGCTCATAAATTCAATGATTTTTTCAAGCTGTTTAAAATTACCATGAGCCAATAGCAATTTAACGTAAGCCGCTTCCAGCGACATATTCCAAAGCGTGATTGCGCCTTGGTTTTCCAATTCACAACGACTGGCGTATAAATCCTGCGTTTTTAATGCCGGAGCTAAATAGCAATGAATTCCAAGAGTTTTACAACGCTCAAGAAAACTAATTAAATGATGATTTTCGCCCCACTCTTTTGAAGTGCAAGCTGTACCCGAATGATATAAATCATGTAAAACAGCATCCACATTGCTTAAATCAAAAACCGAATAATCCAAGCCCGGATACGGCTTTATCAACAAAATACGTTTGGAAAAATCCGCTTTCAATCTTAGACCTTTCAGGTTTTTAAAACCTGAAAGGTCTTGCAAGTCCTTAAATTCTCCATCTTGAAACGTCAGATAACTTTTGGATTGCACACTGATAAAATCGCCGCTTAATTGCAATGAGGATGCTAAACGGCTGCCGATATGGACTTGGGTGATTTGATTGGGATTTGTATAAGGCACAAACACGCCGTTTTGCTTTTGTTGGCGAATAAACTCCACCGCGCAGGAAAAATTTTGCAATCCATTCGCCTGTGGATGATCGAGTGGATAATTGCTGGAAACTAGCAAAAGTGGTTTTTCTAAGGCATGAAAATAAAAACTCAACGCGGCAGCGGTAAACGCCAACGTATCCGTTCCATGTGAAACAATAATCCCGTCATAACTTGCGAGTGGTTGATTTTCAATCGCTTGAATCAACGTAGTCCAGACGCTTGGGTGAAGATTTTCACTTAATAATTGCAACGGCTGAATGCAATCAAAATGAATCGGCTCAGGTTGTGGCAATGCTTGAAACAATTGAATCAATTTAAATCCGGCTTGTTGCGTGGTGTTAATCACGCCGTCGCACGCAGTTGAGCCAATTGTGCCGCCAGTAAAAACCACAAGAATTTTTTTCATAAGACAAGGTATGATGATAAATAACACTCAGCATAACAAAACAGATTCTCGCAATAAAATGAAAATATCTTTAATCGTGGCAATGGCAAACAATCGCGTGATTGGCATTAACGGGCAAATGCCTTGGCATTTATCAGCGGATTTAAAAAAATTTCGGCAAATCACGACGGGGCATCCTATTTTAATGGGGCGTAAAACTTATGAATCTATAGGCAGACCTTTACCCGGACGACGCAATATTGTGATTAGTCGCAATCAAAATTATCAAATTGATGGCTGCGATGTTTTTAATGATATTGAAAACGCGATAAATAGTTGTCAGGAATCGGAAGAATTATTTGTGATTGGCGGCGCGGCATTTTATGAAACGATGTTGCCAAAAGCAGATTTTCTGTATTTAACTGAGATTAAAAAAGAATTTGTGGGGGATACTTATTTTCCTAAAATTAATTATCAGGAATGGCAAGAAATAGAACGCTTAGATATTAATGACGATACGAGCGTTGATTTTTGTTATAGCTTTTTAAAACTACAAAGAATCATTTGATTTTTGATTAATGACACTTAAATATTATGTTAAAAAAACTAACGCTAAAAAATATTACCACCTTTGAAAATGCCGAATTTAACTTTTCATCGGGTATTAATATTATTATTGGTGAAAACTCCAGTGGCAAAAGCCATGTTTTAAAATTTGCTTATAGTGTTGCCTGTGTTTGGGAACAGTGCGGCAAAGGAGATTGGAAAGATATTTTAATTAAAAAGTTACACAATGTTTTTAAAATTGAAGAATTGCAACAACTTAAAAACACCAACAGTTTATTGGCGGCTGAAAAATATAATGTTAGTTTGGATTTTTTTGTTAATCACAAAAAAGAGGATATGCAAACTTTAAGCTTTAATTTAGTGCCAACAAGTCGAGATAAAATAACATTTGAAGGAAAAATTCCTAACGCACCTATTAAAAATACACCTTTGTTTTTTCCTGCGAAAGAAGCGTTATCTATTTATCCTAATTTCACAGCATTATATGAAAAATATGCTTTATCTTTTGATGAAACCTATTATGATTTATGTAAAGCAATAGACAGCCCCTTATTAAAACAGCCTAATCAACAATTAATTGAGAAAATTGAACAGGTTATGGAGGGAAAAATTATTTTAAGAAATAATAATTTTTATCTGCAAACACCACAAGGCGAAAGAAACATTTTTATGGTAGCAGAGGGGTTGCGTAAATTAGGAATGCTTTCTTATTTAATTGCCAATGATTCTTTAAAAGAAAATAGTATTTTATTTTGGGATGAACCTGAGGCGAATCTTAATCCACGTTTAATCAAAAAATTAGCCGCTTTTTTAATTGAATTAAGTCAGCATAAAGTACAAATAATTATTTCAACTCACAGCCTTTTTTTAATGAAATATTTTGATTTTTTACTTAAGCAATCGAAAACAGACGTTCCAGCGGCTTTTTTCAATTTGACTCGCACTGAAAATGGTGTTTGTGTTGAGCAAGGGGAAAACCTGAATCAATTAAATACGATTGTGGCTTTAGAAGAAGAGCTAGAGCTTTATGATAAAGAACAAGAAGCTTTTTATGCCAACTTTTAAGGAATAAAAATGCCGACGATTCTTACTGAAGAAACTATAACCGGAAAACTTGTTTTTGAATTCTCTGATAAATGGCAAGTGTGTAAATATGATGAATTGACTTTTTATAAGCGACTAAACAATCTTGGAATAAAAGGTGTTGGATTTAAAGGTGTCGATTTTATAGCTATTTCTAAAAAAAGCATTTTATTAATGGAACTTAAATATGTAACTGCGTCAAATGAAAATAGTCGCCTCCGACTTGCTGAAACTACACAAGAAAATGATACTCGTCCTTATTTATGTGATGAAATTGAAAAAAAAGTAAAAGATACTTTATTGGGATTATTTTCGGCTTATCGCAACAATAATGCAGAGTTAATAAAGTACAGTCGTTCCTTATTTTGCAATTCTGATAAGCCTATTCTGGTATTTATTTTTTTAGAACGCAGCAAGGAATTAAATCATCCTGACCGTTTCAAACCATTAGCATTAAACCTAGGTTTAGCCATTGAGCAAAAATTAAGTTTTTTAGGCAATATTCACGTTACTGTCGTCAATTCATTAACATTACCAGCCAGTTTAGACATAAAGATTTTGGAAAATGAAGCTAAAACTTGACCCACAAATTCTCAAAAATGGACTTTATGATAATAATCAAGCCTTTGTCGCGCTGCTTGGATTATGTCCACTATTAGCCGTTAGCAACACAGTTATCAACAGCTTAGGGTTAGGCATTGCCACTACATTCACCTTGATTGCCTCCAATTTAATTATTTCCGTCTTGCGGAATCTTATTCCCAACGAAATTAGATTGCCTCTATTTGTGCTGATTATCGCCTGCATCGTAACGATTGTAGAATTGCTGATGAAAGCGTGGTTTTATGAGCTGTATAAAATATTGGGCATTTTTATTCCCTTAATCGTCACCAACTGCGTGATTTTAGGTCGCGCGGAAATGTTTGCCTCCAAAAATCCACCCGAAAAAGCGTGGCAAGATGGTTTTGCAATGGGTTTAGGGTTTACGGCTGCGTTGCTGCTGCTCGGTGGAATGCGCGAAATTCTGGGCACGGGCATGTTGTTTTCTCATGCGGATTTAATGTTTGGCGAAATGGCGAAAAATTGGCAAATCACTGTTTTTAAAAACTATTCCGGCATGTTATTAGCGATTTTGCCGCCCGGCGCGTTTATTGGTTTAGGCTTATTAATTGCGTTGCAAAATGTGCTGAATGAAAAATTTAAATCATAAATAGATGTCGCTTACTGTTTTCAATTTTTCATTCAAAAAACTACAAAAATTTTCAAGACGACTGGTCGTATTTATAAATTTCATAGAAAAAACGTCTGTTGAATCCTTACTAGAAAAAGCGTATTGTCTAGTATTTTAGAATTTGCTTATTTACCACAAGCTTACCTGAAAAATTTTAGCAACTTGTTGAAAACGTAAGTTTATTTAAGCACAACTCAAGAGGAAGGACGACAATGAATAATAATTATAATAGACGGCAATTTTTACAAACTTCAGCCCTCGCGTTAGCGGCGGCGGCTTTTCCTAAAGCGTTATTGGCAAATATGGGAATGGGCGCGGCAAAAAGTGTGGCAACGCCGAGTTTTAAACCCGATGTGGAAATTGAAATTAATGCGATTAAAACCGCAGTGTCGATACTCAGCGGTGAAAAAACTAATGTGTATAAATATGAGTCAAAATTACTGAAAGGTTTGCCTGAGACTTTGCAATCGCTTGGGGATAACTATTTAGGTTCGCGCTTAAATTTGCAGCAAGGGCAAAAAGTGCGCGTTTTTTTGCATAATCAATTAGGCGAGCCGAATATTTTGCATTGGCATGGGTTGCATGTGCCGCAAAGCAGTGATGGGCATCCGATGTACGCGATTGATTCAGGTGAAACTTATGTTTATGAATTTGAGGTGGTTAATCCTGCCGGCACCAGTTTTTATCATTCGCATACGCATAGTTTTACCGCGCGGCATGTTTACAAAGGTTTGGCGGGGATGATTACTGTCACCGATGCCAACGAGAAAAAATTGGATTTGCCACACGGTGAATATGATTTGCCGTTAGTCATTCAAGATCGTTCTTTTGATGAAAATAATCAACTGGTCTATGTCCATAATATGCACGAGCGGATGCTGGGATTTTTGGGAACAACGATTCTAGTCAATGGCAAGCCAAACAAAGAATTTGAAGTAAAAAGTCGCGCGTATCGATTTCGGACGTTGAATGGCTCTAACTCACGGATTTATAAATTAGCGTGGGATGACGGCACACCGTTGGTGGCGATTGGCACGGATGGGCATTTGTTGGAAACGCCGGAAACCAAACCTTACATTATGTTAGCTCCGGGTGAGCGCGTGGATTTGTGGCTGGATTTTAGTGGTCGCAAAGTCGGTTCTACCTTGGTGATGTACAGTTTGCCATATCAAGGATTGATGCCTGCGATGATGAAAATGCAGCAAGGGCGCGGACGCGGCAGAATGGGAATGCGTGGTGGCATGGGCATGGGTGCAATGGGAATGATGTCTTCAGGCGGTTTGGAGCAAGGAGCAAAGTTCCCAATTGCACGTTTTAAAGTCACTGAAAAAGTGAGCGATTCGCCAAAACTGCCGCAGCATTTATCAACCATTAAACGCTTTACAGATGCCAGTGTTGATAATGCAAACAATCCGATTCCAATTGGATTGGCAATGGGACACATGCAGCCTACGATTAATGGGCGTTCGTTTGCAATGGATAGAGTGGAAACCAGCGAAAAAGTGGCGTTAGGTTCGCACAAAAAAATTAGAATTTTTCATGAACATGCCGAAGGTGGCATGGGGATGGGAATGATGGGCGGAATGCACATGGCGCATCCCATTCATTTGCATGGGCAGCAATATCAAGTGGTTTCACGAAAAACCACGCATGTAAACCCTGAAGATTATGCAACGGTGAGTGAAGGATTTTTAGATAAAGGCTGGAAAGATACCGTGTTAGTTGTGCCGGGTGAAGAAGTGGAAATTATTAAACCGTTTGAAGATTATGCGGGCTTATTTTTATATCATTGCCACAATTTAGAACATGAAGATTTAGGAATGATGCGGCAGTTTTATATTAGTTAATCACCTCTATATTAATGGAGTACAAATTTAATTTTGTACTCCATTTTTATGCCAAATAACGCAATTTGATGATATTTCAATTAAAGAAAATCTTGTAATTGTTTTGTCACAATTGAGAAATGTAAATTCGTTATTCTTTATATAGAACAAATCGCGAATTCTTAATTCGCCAAACAAAAGTCTTATCCCCCAAACCTTCCAGGTCTCTAAGACCTGGAAGGTTTTTACACCTGAAATTTTCAGCTCAATTATTTAAACTTGTCCAGCAATAAAATCCAACCAACGCGCAGGTAAAATTCGCTTTAAAAATCCAAATACATAGGTTGGCAAAGTCACATAATAACGTAGCTTTGGACGATGACTTTGTAAAGCATGTAAAACCTTTTCTGCAACAGCTTCCGCAGGTAAGGTAAATGGCACAGCCGCACCTTCTTTTTGTAATCGCGCCTCCATATTTTGATAAGTTTCTTTATGAAAACTTTGCTGCGAATTTATATTTTTTTGATATAAAGCAAAAGAGTTTTTCCTAAATTGACTCGCAATTGGCCCCGGTTCAACCAGCGATAAATGAATATTGGTATTTTTTAACTCTAATCTCAAAGTATCGACTAATCCTTCTAAAGCAAATTTACTCGCGTTATAAGCCCCGCGATATTTCATTGCCACAAAACCAAGCACCGAACTATTGTAAATAATCCGCCCATACCCTTGTTTGCGCATCACTGGAATAATTAAATTAGTTAATTCGTGCGTGCCAAACAAATTCGTTTCAAACTGTTCACGCAAAACATCACGCGATAAATCCTCAACTGCGCCCGGTTGACCAAACGCTCCATTGTTGAATAACGCATCGAGCTTGCCTTCTGTCATTTGCAAAACCTGTGTGACAGCTTGTTGAATACTTGCACTGTTTGCCAAATCAAGTTGCACAGCTTCAAAACCTTCATCACTTAAGCGAACCACATCTTCTGCTTTTCGCGCTGAAGCGATCACACGAAAACCGCGTTGTTGTAAAAACTTAGCAGTGCTGTACCCAATTCCTGTGGAGCAACCTGTGATTAAAATCGTGTTGATTTTGTTTGTCATGTTATAAATCCAGATAAAACAAGTGAAGTTAATAATAAATAAATATTATATCTTTATTATTATTAGTAACGCTGTTTTCTGTGGATAACTTTGGTAAAATTTTTATTTATTAAAGAGATAGAGTGTTATTTTCCTGTGGATAAGCCTGTGTGTATCTTGTGGATAATCTGTGCGTATCTTTTGGGTGAAAGTTATACACAAAGTTATCCTATGCCTTATCCACAGAGTTATCCACAGGCATAACTTCATTCTACAGCACAATTTCTATACAATAATCCGTTTCCATGATGTACTAATTGCAGTTTTCAGTCTAAATTAAACCAACCTGAGATTTTTCTAACAAATGAGCGATATTTCTCTTACTAAAAGCCAAGTTCTTTTGGATTTACAACAACTTAAAGCTTACATCAGCGAGCAGATTATAGGACAAGAAGTTTTAGTTGAACGAATGCTGATTGCATTGTTAGCCGATGGGCATATTTTGGTCGAAGGTGCGCCAGGATTGGCAAAAACCCGTGCTATCAATGTGTTAAGCAAAGGAATTGAAGCAGATTTCCACAGGGTGCAATTTACCCCCGATTTGTTACCCGCCGATTTAACCGGCACAGAAATTTATCGTCCACAGCAATCTGCATTTGAATTTCAAAAAGGCCCGCTGTTTCATAATTTGATTTTGGCGGATGAAATCAATCGTTCTCCTGCTAAAGTGCAAGCGGCGTTGCTGGAAGCAATGGCGGAGCGACAAATTACCGTCGGATCAACGACTTATCCACTGCCTCCGCTGTTTATGGTGATGGCAACGCAAAATCCTATTGAGCAGGAAGGCACTTATCCACTGCCAGAAGCGCAGCTCGACCGCTTTTTGCTGCACGTTAAAATTGATTATCCACAGCCGGAACATGAAAAAGCGATTTTGCAGTTGGCGCGAAATGAAGCTAAAAGCAGCTTAAAAAGCGATTATGGCTTTTTTGACCGTATCGCACAGGACAGTATTTTTCAGGCGCGTAGCGAAGTTTTAGAGCTGTATATGGCGGATAATTTGCAAGATTACTTGTTGCAAATCATTTTGGCGACCCGCAACCCGAAAGTTTACGGTGACGATTTAGCCAGTTGGTTGCAATATGGCGCAAGTCCACGCGCTAGCATTGCGTTAGACCGTTGCGCTCGTGCGAAAGCGTGGTTGCAACAACGTGATTTTGTTTCCCCAGAAGATATTCAAGACCTTGCTTTTGACGTTTTGCGCCATAGATTAATCCTATCCTACGAAGCGGAAGCCGAAGGGATTACACCGGATTATTTTATCCAACAACTTATCGCTAGAATCGCTGTACCGTAATGATTCCTAAACAAAATTCTTCAGAATTTAAGACGTTATCTACAGCAGGACGAGTCACTTTTATTCGCCCTGTAGAGCAAGCAGCGGAAGAGCGGGTTTTAATTAATCTGAAAACCTTGGTGAATTTAGCTCCGCAAGCCGCGAGTTTAAATTTGCATCACTCAGGGATTCGCGCCTTGCACAGCGGTGGTTATTTGTCGCGGTTTCGTGGGCGTGGCATGGAGTTTGACGAAGTGCGACTTTATCAACCGGGTGATGACGTGCGCAGTATTGACTGGAAAGTCACGGCACGCACCGATAAACCGCATACCAAAATTTTCCGCGAAGAGCGCGAGCGTCCTGTGTTTATTTCTGTGGATAACCGACCAACCATGCACTTTGCCACGCGCGGCGTGTTTAAATCGGTGCAAGCGGCAAAAATAGCGGCGTTAATTGCATGGGCAGCACAGCGCAATGGTGATCGGATTGGCGGGCAGGTTTTTACCGACCAGTTTTGCTATGAAATAAAACCGCAGCACGGCAAACATGGGGTTTTGCGATTTTTCAACAGTTTGGTCAATGCGCCGGCAATCGCGAAAACCGAGATTTCGTTTGAAAATGTGTTAGCGCGATTAAATCAACATGCAAAACCCGGCAGTTTGATTTATTTGATTAGCGATTTTCGCGGTTTTAATCCACAAGTTGAAAATTACCTCAGCAAATTGGCGCGGCATTGCCAAGTTGTGTTGATTTTTGTTTATGATCCGCTGGAAAAAGCCTTGCCCGAACACGGGCGGTATCGTTTTACCGACACGCAACGCGAAGTAGTGATGGATAGTAGCGATAAAGCGCGTTTCAACGCTTATCAGCAGCGTTTTGCCGTGCTTCAGCAGCACTTGCTGGCAGTGGCACAGAAAAACCGTCTCAGGCTGATACAGTGCGATACAACCGATGACCCTCTGCAACGTTTACGCTAATAGCTCTTTACCTGAAACGGTAATGGACATTAACACGCGAGCTTGTTCCAGATTTTCAATTGCTTGACGAATCACATCTCTACGCCAGTTGAAATCTTCAAGTGTAATCGGTTCGGTGATAGGTTTTAAAAATTCAGGAACACCGTAACCGCCAGTTTTGCGGATGCTGGGTAAAACATCTTCACAAACCCAGTCTTGAAACTCTTCTGCTTGCTCAAGATTTGAGCGCATAGTTAAACGGTAAACATCAGACTCTGGGATAACCAAAGCCTTTGTTCGGTGCAACTCTTTGATTTCATTAACGACCGTTTTATCGCCGTTCGTGTAATTAACAGCTTTTTTACAGTGGTCTTTAACTGCTTGCGCCGCATCCGCATAACCAAGTGCTGTGGCAACATCTTTAGCAACGAATAGAACTTCACCATTTGCTTCTATGGTGCGAATAGGGAATGCTTTGAAGTTGAATATTTTTAATTCTGACATGATTGTCTCCTTGTGAAAGGCGATAATTCCACCGGACAACACTGCAAAACATTGGGCGGTGGATGTAATTTGGGTTTGCAGACTGCACACAAGGACACAGCGAGCCGAAGCTCCCCAAATTACACCCACCATAGAACGATAGGTATAAAAAAAGCGCATTGGAAACGCGCTTGCGTCTTGTGTTTTCAGGCTGCAAAACCCGACCGCTACAATGTGGTAACGGTGCGGATAAAATAATCGAAAAGATTGTTTTTTGTCAAACGACAGGCTATAAAATCTAAATATTTATTCAGATAAGTTTTATGACAACTACCAAACCCTTTGAATTACCCTTACGCGATATTCATCTTCCCGACGAAATTAACTGGTGGCCTCTGGCGATTGGTTGGTGGATAACTCTGGCACTTATCCCCATCTTGCTGTGGATAAGTTTTTTAATTTACAAACGCTTAACGCAAAAAACTGCGGTGAAGTCTGCAAAAAAATTATTAAGTGCATTAAAACAGGATGAAACGAAAACTGAAACCGAAAAATTGCTAGACATTTCTGCACTGATTCGGCGTGTGGCAATGAGTGTTGCGCCGCGTGAGGAATGCGCGAGTTTAACTGGGAATGCGTGGTTGCAATATCTGGATAAATCGTTAAAAACACCGGATTTTTCGCAAGGTGTTGGGCAATGTTTGGCGGATATAAATTATCGTAAAAACAGTGAAAATATTAATTTACCAGAATTAATTAATTTAACGGAACGTTGGTTGAAGGCGCAGAAAATACGAAAAGTGAAGGAGAAACAATAATGCCCAAATATCTTGATTTTGCTGATTTTTCAAACACTTTAAAAAGACCAAGTTTTAATAGAAATGAAGCTAAAAAATTTTTAGCGGATTATCCTCGTGATTATGTTGTTGATGGAATTGATTTACCTGAAAACTTTCAACTTAAATCAAATAAAAAACAAACGGTGATTCGCTTATTGGATAGAACGGATAGAGAAAATCCACAAATTGCTTATGCAGTGGATATTGAATTAACCGATGAAAAGATTAATCAAAAATCGTGTACGCAAATTTTGGTTTGGAAACGACCTTTAAATGAAGAAGTATTGATTGGATTTGCAGCAAAAATATTTAATCATTTTTTAGAAAAATATATTGTAATGATTACGGATGAATTACAAACGGTTGACGGTAAACGTTTTTGGGAAGTTCGTATTTCGCAAGCTTTTCAAAATAATTATTTTGTTTATTTTTTCGATAAAAATTCAGTCGATAAAAAATTACAACACATTGAAAGTTCGGATGATTTTTTTGAAACTTTTGAGCCTTTAGGCTGGGGAAATGATAAAGCGCATCAAAATAAATGGTTTGTGATTAGTTTGGCTGCGTTAACTTAGAAGAGATAAATTCTGTTTGTTTTTACTTTCTATGATTTAAATAGAACTTGAAAACAAAAAATTCACTTTTTGATAGGCAAAAAAAATGCGGCTGATTAGACCGCATAAAGGGGATATTTTAGGGAGATACAAAACATAAAACTAAAGCTTCTTTAGGAGGAGTTGCTGTTTGTTTTTAAGTTGTGTCTAGTTTAACCAGTTCATAAGCCTTTGGGAATGTGGCAAATTGTCACTGAGTCAAATTGTCGCAGGCTTTTGTGCCGCTAAATTACTCAATTGCGCAAACGCTTCCAAGCCTAAAGTTTCAGCTCTGGCACTAGGATTAATCCCCAATCCTGCAATATCTTCTTCTGTGAGTAAGTTTTTTAATGAATTGCGAATGGTTTTACGACGTTGCGAAAACGCATGAGAAACTATTTGTGCAAAAGTTTCCATATTCGTGACCACAACCGGCGGTTGTGCATGTGGCACTAAGCGAATAATCGCCGACATCACCTTCGGAATTGGATCAAAACTTTCCGGCGGCACATCAAATAACAACTCGCCTTCGCAATAATATTGCATCATCACACTCAATCGCCCGTATTGCTTGCTGCCAGGCGCGGCACAAATTCTATCCACCACTTCTTTTTGCAGCATAAAGTGCATATCCTCAATGCAATTGCTAGAACTTAACAGGTGAAACAGCAGCGGCGTAGAAATGTTATAGGGCAAATTGCCAATAACGTGCAGTTTTTCTCCCTGTTGCGCTAATCCGGCAAAATCAAAATTCAGCGCGTCTGCACTGTGAATGGTTAAATTGGTTTGCGTGCTGAATTTTCGTTGCAATAACGACACTAAGTCGCGGTCTAATTCCACCACATCCAGTTGCACGTTTTGCGCTAATAATGGAGCGGTCAACGCGCCTTGTCCCGGCCCTATTTCAACCCAATGTTGATTTGCTTCCGCTTGAATGTGAGAAATAATGCTGTAAATAATGTTGTGGTCGTGGAGAAAATTTTGACCAAAACGTTTGCGGGCTGTGTGTGTCATGGGTTTTAAAAAAGAAATTTGAAAATGGATATAAAGATAAGTTTTCTAATAGTTGCGCGTCTTAAAGTCAAAAAAAATGCCGCAAACTTAAATTGAATGGCAGATATTGTAAGTTTTTATGCTGTTAAAACAAACTTAATAACCGATGTTACGCACTCTGCATGGAAAATGCTAATCGTAGCGAAGGAATGAGTACGAAAGAAATTATGGAAGGATTGAATGTAGGTGCGGATTTATCCACAGAGTGCGAATGAATTCCACCTACCGTTTAAGAAAATTACTGAAATATTACGTTATGAAAGTTGCGCAAAAAATTTCTAAGACGACTGGTCGTCTTGAAAAATTTTCGAGTAAAAAACAATTAACAGAGCAAATTCATAGTCACAAATTAATTTCTTATCAAATCAAACCTGACAGGTTTCAAAAACCTGTCAGGTTTTAGTTTTAAAACTCGACTTTCACTGAGCCCATAAAGTTGCGCGGCGTTCCCACACCAATCATGCTGCCAGTATTTGTACCGCTGTAATAGGTTTTATTCAGCAAGTTGTTAGCGTTTAATTGCAAACTGACTTTTGACTTGCCAACTTTCATGGCATAACTACTCATCAGATTCATGGTGACATAGCCGGGCAACTGGAAGTCATTAGCATTTGAGCCTTGACTTTGGGTTGAGCCAACAATCCCGCCGCCCACTTTTAAACCTTTCAGCAGACTATCTTCTTGAAATTGATAGGTATTCCAAAAGCTACCATAATTACGCGGCGTATTGTATAAACGATTGCCACTGTCATCGCCTTGACCACCATTCCAACCGACATTAATTTTCGCATAAGCTAAATTGGTGTAAGCCACAACGGTGCGCCAGCCGGGTAAAATTTCCCCCGCGACTTCAAACTCATAACCTTTGCTTTGCTGTTCTCCGCTAGTGATCTGTATAAGTGGATTTATTGGGTCAGCAACTGCCATATTCTTTTTCGTCAGCTCAAAATAGGCAAAACTGCCTGAGAAACGCCCGCCCCAAAATTCGGTTTTCGCGCCCACTTCCCATTGCTCTGCGGTTTGTGCGGGTAAGATTTTTTGTCCTGGTGTATTCCAAAGACTGTTAGAAACACCAAAGTTTTCGCTATAACTGCCATATAAAGATAGCCATTGCACAGGTCGCCATAATAAACCGCCGCGTGGACTGATGTGATGGTCTGTGGAAGCTACGTCATTCAAATTATTTTTTGTGGTAGCGTTGTCATAACGAATGCCGAAGTTACCGTAAAGATTAAACGGCAATTTGATTTGGTCTTGAAAATACACGCCATACCAATTTTGGCTGATATTAGTCGCAGGACTAAATTGATGCGAAATAGGATTTACACTGGTTTGATAGGTTGGGTTGAAAATGTTGAAGTTGCTGCTGGCAAAATCGGCTTGACAAAAGGTATTCACAAAGTCGCACGCTCCATCATCTTGATTTTGAATATTAAAATAATCAAAACCCCATAAGGTTGTGTGTTCAATCATTGCCGTATTGAACTTGCCAGTTAAATTCAAAGTGGTGTAATAGTTTTGTTGATGGGTAATGCCATTATTAAAACCGCGATTTCCTTGCGACCAAGTGGCATCAACATTAACTAGGTTTCCGGCTGCGTCTGGTTGTCCAAAAAAGAACGTGAAATCAACTTTTTTATCTAAAAACTCTGCGCCAAAACGGTGGTCAATTTTCCAATTATCGTTAAATTTGTGCGACCAATTTAAACCGATATAAGTTCTATCGCCGACGTTTTTATTGTTTAAAGGATCGCCGAGTTGCCGGTTAATTGGCAAAGGTGCAGGACGATTACCCATCGGCACAGTGCCTGAATCACTGTGATCATCAAAATGTTGATATTCCAAATCTAAATTAACTTGCGTTTGATCGGAGATATTCCAAGTGAGGCTCGGCGCAATAAAAAAACTATCCGTTGAGGAAAAATCACGGTACGAGTCTGCATTTTCATAAGACAAATTAATCCGATACAGCAATTTGTTATCCGCTGTAATCGCGCCTGTGGAATCGGCTGTAGTGCGGAAAAATCCATAAGAACCAAACTGTTGTTGAATGGAGTGATAAGATTCGGCTTGCGGTCTTTTCGTTACCATATTGATAACGCCACCGGGTTCACTGCGTCCAAACAGAATAGAACCTGCACCTTTTAACACTTCAATTTGCTCTAAATTAGCCACTTGCCGTTTAGTTGTGCCGCCACCTAAGGCGGATGGCATTAAAAAGCCATCCCGATAAAGATTGGTATTTTGAAAACCGCGCATCATAAATACGTCACTTTGTCCGCCGTTTGTCCAGCTTGATTGCACACCTGCCACGCTGGTGATGGCATCTTCCACGCGAATCACTTGCTTATCTTTTAACACCTGTTGCGGCACAACCGTCACCGAATACGGTGTTTCCATGATGGGGGTATCGGTTTTGGTCGCTGTGCTGGCGTTGACACGCCGGTAGTCAGGATTGCGCGGGTTGTTGACATTACGTTTGGCTTTATCTGTCACATTCACGGTTTCTAAAACAGTTGGATTGTCGCTGCTGTTTTCCACATCAGTTTTATTGCTAGACTTCGCTTTAGCGGGCTTTACTGAAATAGTGCCATCAGCAATCACGGGCGCAAGATCATTTTGTACCAATAACAACGCCGCCGCTTCTTGCGTGCTGTAAGTGCCTTTTAACCCAGCCGTTTGTTTGCCATTTGTGACTTGTTGCGTAAAAAATGCCGACATTCCCGCTTGTGTCGCTAGTTGTTGAATGGCGGAATCTAAAGGTTGCGCTGGAATATCAAAATGATGTTTAGCATCTGCGGCAAAAGCAGGAGCTGCAATGCTTAATACAATTGCTGCGTAAAGAGGTTTTAGTGAAAATGACATTGAATTTCCTTAAAAAAAATTATTGTTCATTTAAACTAGACGACCCAAAAAATGAAAACCGCCAACCGTATTTATTTTTTTCAAGTCTTCACACGATTTGGTTTTTACAACTGTCAGTCCTTGAAATAACGAGCAGTCAATTCTAGCGCGGCTCTAACACAATTGTATTGGCATTTTCATAACGCCCAGCAACCGGCAACGTCAACGTAATTGCATTCATCATGCCTTGTAAATTATGGGTTTTAAAAACGCCGCTCACTGCAAGTTTTGCCAATTTTGGATCTGAAACATGAATGCGAATGTCGTGATAACGCCCGATTTCTTCTAACACATCGGCTAATTTGCGATTATTAAAACGCAATTGCCCTTGCCGCCACGCCGTCAACGCGCTGATTTCTTCAGGCGTGGGCTTGCTAAATTCGCCACTGTCGGCGTAGAGCAATTGTTGTCCTGCGACCAATTCCTGTGTTTGTGAGGTTGTCACAGAAACGCTTCCCTCTTCAACTGCCACTAAAACCTGTTGATTTTCTTTGAGAAAAACTTCAAATTGCGTGCCAATATCTTCAATTATTCCCACGCCCGCCTGCACTTTAAAAGGTCGTGCGGCATTGTGCGCCACGCTGAAAAAAGCCTCGCCGCGAATCAACTCAACATGGCGTTGCCAATGATTAAAATGCACTTGTATTTCACTCTCGGTATTCAGCTCAACCCGCGAACCATCCGCCAATAAAACCGAAGAATGTCCCCCTTTTTCAGTTTGATAGGTTTCCCAGCTTCCTAACCAGCCATCCGCATCAAAGGCTGTCAACCCTAAAGCCAACACAACTGTCGCCGCAGTAGCCAGAGGAAAATAGCGCGTTTTTTTCGTTGCACGATAGCGCAACGCCGCCTCCCGCTCTGGAAAACGCATGGTTTTAAAAGCCTCCATTGCTTGCCATTGGGCTTGGGCTTGGTCGTAACGTTGTTGATGCAGTGGATGTTGCGCAAGCCAATTTTCAAATACACGCCGTTCTGTATCCGTGCAATCTTTTGCAGACAACCGCATAATCCAATAAGCCACCGCTTCATCGAGGTCGGCATTTGGAGGTGGATTTTGAGAAGAGTCGCGCGGTTTCATTTGATTTAAAAATAAAGGTCGTGGAAGAAGTTTAGTTTACCGTCATTATAAGATTGACGTAAAAACTAAGCTTGACCGCCATTGTTTTTATTTTTCATTTTTTTGCGGCTGAGTAAATGCTGAGTTGCCTGCATCACATAGCGTTCAGAACTGCGCACAGAAATTCCTAGCCTGAGCGCGATTTCTGCATGAGACAAATCTTCCAAACGATACAACACAAAAGCATGGCGTTGCAGCTCAGGCAGTTGATTTAGCAAGTCGGTAAAATGGCTTAAAGTGTGTTGATTTTCGCAGACATTATCCGGCGATAAACTTTCGCGCTCGCTGATGTCTTGTATCTCTATTTCTGTTTCAAAATAGCATTTGCGAGTTTGTTTTTGCCGGTAGTTATCAATCGCCAGATTAGATGCGGTTTGAAATAAAAACGCGCGGGGATTTTGAATGAGTTCCAAATCAGGATATTGAGCCAAACGCAAAAAAGCCTCATGCGCAAGGTCGTCAACGTCTTGTTCTTTTGGCCAGCGCAGACCAATAAAGCGTTTGAGCTCAGGGAGATATTTTGCGTAGATTTCGTTAAAAAACTGCCGTTTTGCATTGTGCATTTTTGTTATCCGCACAATTTATGGCAACAGACATGGCATCACTAACAAGAGTGACAGCGACATTTTTTTAACGATTGTTTTCATGGATTTATCCCTTGTTTATAGACTTAAGGGATAAGCAGATTAAATGCCAGACTTATAAGCTTTATAAATCAAAATCTTAGAAATTTGTTTTGCCGATTTATTATTAAACTATGTTATTCAGCGCAATCAAACAGGTGATTTCACACAGTTTTTTAAAGCAATCGAATGGAAACTTTGCTAGCAAGCAAAGCTTGCACTCCAAAATGACGCTGAAATTTTTTAAGACGACCAGTCGTCTTAGAAAATTTCGCAGCAAATGAATAGTTGAAACTGTTTTTTGTCGGCGTGATTTAGTTTAGTTGTGTAGCGTGCGTGAGATTCGCACTTAAAAAAAACCTGCCAAATATAATAATGACAGGTTTGCAATGATTTATAACGAGAATAACTCGCGCATTTTTTGCCCAGGACGCTCCGCCCGCATAAACACTTCACCGACTAAAAACGTATAAATTTCATTATCCAGCATCAATTTCACATCCTCTTGGGTGTGGATGCCGCTCTCAGTGATAATCAAACGATCGGCTGGAATATTTTGTTTTAAGTCTAATGTGGTTTGCAACGCCGTTTCAAACGTGCGCAAATTGCGATTGTTGATGCCAATCAGCTTGGTTTCCAAACACAAAGCCCGTTGCAATTCTTCAGCATCATGCACTTCTACCAACACATCCATGCCTAATGTTTTTGCCAACGCCGCTAAATCTTGCATTTTGCTATCGTCTAACGCCGCAACAATTAACAAAATACAATCCGCACCTAAGGCGCGCGCTTCATACACTTGATATTCATCAATCATAAAATCTTTGCGCAACACAGGCAGCGGGCATTTTTCGCGCACCATTTGCAAATACGCCTCAGAGCCTTGAAAGTATTCTTTATCCGTCAACACAGACAAACAGGTTGCGCCATTCATTGCATAATCTTGCGCAATATAAACTGGCTGAAAGTTTTCGCGAATCACGCCTTTGCTGGGCGAGGCTTTTTTGATTTCTGCAATAATCGCAGGTTTTTTCGCTAACGCACGCGCTTGCAACGCTTGAGAAAATCCGCGTGGTGTTTCTACGCCGCTAGCAATGTCCTGCAACATGCTCACAGGAGTGCGCACACTGCGACGTGCAACCTCTTCAACTTTGGTGGCAAGAATTTTTTGTAAAATATCGGGGGTATTACTCATGGTTTATGCAATGGTGGAGTTAAATTTGACGGGTGTTTAAACCTTCTAAGTTTTAAATAAGCTTTAAACACTTAGAAGGTTTTGCGCGAAAAAGACTTTTTTAAACTTAAAGAAGATTATTTTTTAGAAAAATCAGGGCCTTTTACTGCATTTTCTTGCAAACAGTGATACGCCGCTGCATCGTATTTAATCACTAACGATTTAGGATTTTCACCATCATCTAAGAATTTTTCCGCTTCTTGCTCAGTTAAATTTTTCATCAAATATTTAGAAACACACAGGCAAGTGCTTTCCAAACCGGCTTTATCCGCTTCAGGATTTTTAGAATTTTTCAATTCGCGCGTAACACATTGTTCTGCAAACGCATGTTCAAACTCGATTTTCTCTTTGTCTGGAACAGGTTCAATTTTCGTTTGATCCATAGGGTCAAAATCGGATTTATCATCAGAACAGCCAACCATTGCAACGCCAAATGTTGCGCAAATCAGTGCGGTTAGAAACGATTTTCTTAAGGTGTTTAATATCATCATCATGTTTATCAAGGTTAAAACGATCAAAAATACTTGAAACTTTATCATTTTATGTGCAGCCATTCTACTTAATCGCTGTAATTTAGTTGAAAAACAAAGCTTAACTTGATACTCGTGGTTCTGGTCGTTATCCTTTCGTGCATCCATAAACTTTTAAGAGATAAAAACATGACACAGGCAACAGAGTTATTCAGCAATGCAAAAAAAGTGATTCCGGGCGGCGTGAATTCGCCAGTTCGGGCGTTTAATGGCGTAGGCGGTACTCCGGTTTATATTGACCACGCTAGCGGCGCGTACATTTTCGACAGCGAAGGCAAACGCTATATTGATTATGTGGGTTCGTGGGGGCCAATGGTGTTAGGTCATGCGCATCCGCAAGTGATTGAGGCGGTGAAAACGACTGCGGAAAAAGGCTTAAGTTTTGGTGCGCCGACCGAATTAGAAACCCTGATGGCGCAAATAGTGTGTGAACTGATGCCTTCCATTGAATTGGTGAGGATGGTGAGTTCGGGCACTGAAGCCACGATGAGTGCGATTCGCTTAGCGCGAGGCTATACCGGACGCGACATTATTGTGAAATTTGAAGGTTGTTATCACGGTCATTCTGATTCGTTATTGGTGAAAGCAGGTTCTGGCGCATTAACTCAGGGTGTGCCAAGTTCTGCGGGTGTGCCAGCTTCTTTAGCAGCACAAACCGTGACGTTAGCTTATAACGATAGTGAGATGGTGAAACAAACGTTTGCCGAAATTGGCGAAAAAATCGCCTGTATTATTGTTGAGCCTGTGGCAGGGAATATGAATTGTGTGCCACCGGAAGCTGGATTTTTAGAAACTTTACGCGAAGTTTGTGACCAATACGGCAGTGTGTTGATTTTTGATGAAGTGATGACCGGTTTTCGCGTTGCACTTGGTGGCGCACAAGCCCTGTTTCATGTGAAACCCGATTTAACCACTCTAGGTAAAGTTATTGGTGGCGGGATGCCCGTCGGTGCGTTTGGGGGCAGCCGCAAAATTATGGAATGTATTGCGCCGCTTGGTTCTGTGTATCAAGCCGGAACGTTGTCAGGCAATCCAGTGGCAATGGCGGCGGGTTTAAAAACATTGGAATTAATTAGCGCACCTGATTTTTATGAAAATTTAACTGCAAAAACTGAAAAGTTTGCTTTGGCAATGCAGGAACGGGCAAAAGAAGCGGGAATTGCGTTGAGCGTGAATTATGTCGGCGGCATGTTTGGCTTGTTTTTCAGTTCTGAGGCAAAAATCAGTCGCTTTTCTCAAGTCATGCAGTGTGATACAGAATTGTTTAAGCGGTTTTTCCATGCCATGTTAGAGGAAGGCGTTTATTTAGCTCCGTCTGCGTTTGAGGCGGGTTTTGTGTCGGCGGCGCATACGGAGGAAGATTTGGCGCAAACCTTGGAGGCGGCGAGTCGGGTGTTTAAGTCGTTGTAATTTTGTTGGGGATTGATTTCTGCCAATCCCCATTAACTAGCAAATGAGGGTTTTATAAGCGATAACCACAATAGTTTGCCGGAAAAAACTTATTTATCGCTGCAACACTGCATAACACACCGGCGTTAAAATCAAACTTGCAACCATTCCGACCAGCAATCCAGCGGACAGCGATAAAGTCATCGGAATTAAAAATTGTGCTTGCGGGCTGGTTTCCAATAATGCAGGTAAAAATCCCGCAAAGTTGGTTAAAAATGCTAGAAAAATCGGGCGAAACCGTGAGCTACACGCTTCGTATATCAATTCAAGTGTGCTTTTTGTTGTATTTTGATTTTCTTCCAAATAATCCAGCAACACCAAACTATCATTTACCACTACGCCACTCGCAGCAATCATTCCAACCAACGATTCCATTGATAACGGCAATCCCACCAAACTATGTACAATCACCGCGCCACACCACGCGACCGGAGCCGCCAGCAAAAAAATCAGCGGTTTTAAATACGATTGAAACGGCACGGCAATCAGCACATAAATCACCAACAAAGCCATCAACGTGGTTTGTTTTAAGCGGGTCAGCGTCAGCCGCTGCTCCTGATATTCTTCGCCTAAACTGATAGTTAAACTCGGATAACGTTGCTGCAAAGTTTTAAATTCGCTGCTTTCCAGTTTGTCGGATAAAGCGTTCACATCCATTTTTTGCTTATCAACCCGCGCTTGTATGTTTAAAACACGATGCCGATTTTGCCGCACAATGCCGCTCGGACTCGGTACAAAGTTGATTTCAGCTAAACTGCTTAACGGCGCAAAGTCGCCATTTTTCAACCGAATCGGTAATGTACGCAAATTATCCAGCGATTGTCTTTCGGACAGCGGATAGCGCACTAACACTTTAACTTCACTGCGTCCGCGCTGTAATCGTTGCACTTCGCTGCCGTAATAAGCTTCGCTGACTTGTTGCGATAAATCCTCAAGTTGCAAACCGAGTTGTTGTGCAACGGGTTTCAGATTTAACCGAATTTCAGGTTTGCCGACTTCGGCAGAATCAATCACATCATAAACTCCGGTGTAATGACTGAGCGTTTCTTTAAATTCTGCGGCGGCTTTATTCAGCACTTCCGGCGTTGCCGCGCTTAAACTAAAACTAATGTCGTAAGGTTCATCGCCTTCTTTGTAGAGAAAATCAATTTTTGCCAACCCCAAATCACCCGTTTTTTTCCGCCAACGATTAATAAAATCTTCAACGTTCACCCGTTGTCGCCCTAAAGGTGAAAACTCCGTCCAAAAACCCGCGCCGTGTTCCCAGATCATGGTTTCCAAACCAACAACGGAGGAACACGATTGCCAGTCCTTTTGAGGACTGGCAATCGTTGCGCACATTTTTTTATCTAATTCATCACGCACCGCGAAAAACGCCTGTTCCACTTGCTTAGTGCGGCGTTGCGTTTCGCTGTAAGGCAAATCTTTCGGCAAAGTGATGAGTACCCAAAAATTATCTTTCACCACATCAGCTTGCAGCGATAAGCGAATCCGTCCGCTTTCTACCCATGTTCCGCATAACAATAACAACACCAGAAAACACGCGAGGGTTAAATATCGCCATGCTAAAGCCCATTGCAAAACGGGGCGATAAATCTTATCTACAAACCAGATTAAACCGTTATTCAAGTAAGTTTGGATGCGCCCTAACTTTAGAAATACCAGTTCTTTTGAGGGCTTATCGTCCTGTGGATGAGCCAAATGCGCAGGTAAAATCAACAAAGCTTCAATCAGCGAAAACACCAAAGTGAGGATCATCACCAGACAAATCGGTTTCATCATTTGCCCTGCCCAGCCGGGTAAAAACAAGCCGGGCAGAAAAGCCACCAACGAAATCAACACCGATAAAATCACTGGCAACGCCACCGCGTGTGTACCTTTTATCGCGGCGATTAAACTGGTTTTAGAATTGAGTTGCGATTGCGCTTGCTGTTGTGAATAAACGCTTTCGCCAATGATAATTGCATCGTCAACCAAAATCCCCATTGCCAATAAAAAACCAAATAAGGACAGCATATTCAACGATATATCGAATACCGCCATACAAAACAACGCGCCTAGCACTGAGGTAAAAATCCCCACGCCTGCCCAAACCGCGACACGCAATTGCAAAAATAAGGTCAAAACCAGACACACCAACAAAAAACCGCCGATGCCATCTTCTACCAACGCCGTGACGCGCTCTTCGTAACTTTGCGAGTCATCCCACCAGATTATCATCTGCAAGCCAGACGGCAATTGCACTTGTTTTGTTGCAACGTATTCTTTCACACGCCGCGCCACTTCCACCGCATTTTTGCGGGTGTGGACTTCCCAGCCTTGCGCGGTTTCGCCGTTGTGATGCCATTCGGAAAGTCGCTCTTCAAAGCCATCATGGATTTGGGCGATTTGCCCTAAACGTAATTGCGAACCATCCGAATTTGTGCGCAACACCAGATTTTGCAAACTTTTAGCATTGTTGGCGCGGCTTTGAATGTTGATTTGCAATTCGCCAGCCGCCGTTTTGATAACGCCATTGCTTTGATTTAACGAGCTTTGTTGAATGGCAAGGCTAATTTCATGCAGGGATAATTGATAATGTTTCAGGGTTGCGGGTGAAATTTCAATCGCAATTTGATACGCGATTTCGCCATAATTTCTTACCAAATAAACATCGGGAATTTGCTCTAACTCACTGCGAATCTGTTCGCCATAACGTTGCAAAGTCAATGCGTTGGTTTCACCGTGTAAAGCTACCCAAATTACCCCGTCATCACTGTCGTGCAGTGCGGCTTGCACAGTGATGACTTCCAGATTTTTGGGTAGGCGCGGAATGCTTTGCACTTTGCTACGCAAGTCGCTTATTACTTGTTCTTGATTGAAATCAGGATGAACTGAAACCGTGATTTTACAAGTGCTATCGGTGATAGTGGTGTTGAGTTGTTTCACACCTGCTATGTCAAAAACCGCATCTTCAATCCGCGCACAGACCGACTCTTCAATTTCCAACACGCTGGCGTTTGGGTAAACAGCGGTAATATCAATTTTTTGCAAATTGAAATGCGGGAAAACTTCTTTGTCTATGAAGTTAAAACCTACCACGCCGCCGATAATAATCAGCAGCATTAATAAATTAGCGGCGACAGCATTACCAGCAAACCAAGCGATTAAGCCTTTGTGTGGACTCATTGCTTAACCGTGCTCAAACCTTCCAGGTTTTTAAAACCTGGAAGGTTTACTTTAACCTGCATGTTTTCAATCGGAATATCCATTTCTGAAACCACCACCTGCTCGCCCGCATTTAAACCTTTATTGACTAACACGCGATTTTTTTCATTGCGCAATACGTTTAAAGAACGAGTATGCAAACGCGAATTTTTATCCACAATCAAAACTTGCTGCGCAGAATTCACGGCGGTAGCAGGCAAAGCAAAAACATTGCTTAATTCTTTGCCTTCAATCTCCGCTTGCACAAATAAACCATTCAGCAATCCGGGCGATTTTTCTTGGCTACGATAGGGGTTTTTCACCTGCACCACCGCATAAATAACACCGCTGCTTTCATCCACAATTCCTTCTGTGCGCACAATTCGTCCTTGCCATGATTGGTTTTTTCCAGCAAGTTGCGCAGTTAGAATCACTTTAATGCCTTGCTCATAAGGCAATGTTTTATCAGGCAAATTTAAAAAAGCTAATTGTTCAATGCTGATTGGCAAGCGAATTTCCGCCCAATCGCTGGCGTAAAGATGCGCCAATTTGTCGGCTGCCTGAATAATTTGTCCGACACTGACCGCTTTAGTTTGAAAACGTCCCGAAAACGGCGCACGAAGTTCACAACGGCTGCGTTGAATCTTGGCACGGAGCAAAGTCGCCTCGGCAAACTTAAGCTTGGCGTGCGCTTCCGCCAATTGCGGCTCACGCATGGCTAAACGGCTAGGCGTGCCGTTTCCTAACACCTCCCATTCTTTTTTCGATTGAATCGCTTGCGCTTGCTCGGTTGCTAACAGTCGTTGCGCCTCCGCAATTTGGGCTTGCGCTTGCACAATCGCCACATCGTAATCACGCGAGTCAATTTTCACTAACACCTCATCTTTGCTGAAAAAACCTCCCGCGACAAAATCAGGATGCAAATACACAATTTTGCCCGCCACTTCGCTCATTAAATCCATTTCATCACGCGCTTTCACCAAGCCTTGCGACGCAATAGTGAGTTTTACCGTTTGCGGTTTCATCTGAATCACGCTAACCGTAGGAATCACAGTCACTGGCTTTTCAGGAGCAAGAACAGGTCGCGTTGTGAGCAAATAATACGCGGCAAACACACCGCCTACTAACACCAAAACAGGGGCAATATATCGCCATTGAGAAATTGTAAACATCAAGAATTAAAAACGCGCCTGAGTGAATAACTGCATCAGCACATCAAGCTTTGCATTCAGTTGCGAGGAGATTTGTTTGCATTCTGCCAACTCGGCTTTTATTTCATCAGCATTGTCGTGCAGGTGTTGAAAATGAATTTGAAAATAGCGCGACTGCGGAAATAATTTAAGCAACTCCGCTTCATTCAGCTGCGTATATTCAGTTTTGTTGGTTTTAGGATTAAGGGAAGTAATATTATTTGAAGATTTTGCTGTCAGTTTGAGTGCTTCCATTTGCAATGTCGCCTCGCAAGTTTGAAAAGTTAGTTTTTTTTAAATCCCCCTAGTCCGCTTCTATTCAAGTGAGGGGGCTTTGATGAAGATAAACACAGGGGGATTTAAAAAATGCTCATAGCTCTCTATGTATAAGACGAAAAACGCATACAAAACCGCCATTTTTTTTAGATTTTTTTTAGTGCGTGTTTAAATTTACACCAATAAAGTCGCAAGAGTTGCGTCTACAGCGGCAGCATAACGACTGGCAGTCCTTCAAGGACTGCCAGTCGTAACATCCAACGATTGAGTAATCCACTTGAAGAAATTTTTTTGTGCACATTGCTTAATCTACAAAAAATTTCAGCAAAAAAGTTACACAAAAAATTTTCAAGACGACTGGTCGTTTTGTAAATTTTTGATGATTGAAATAATGGCAAAAATCAGCAGTTAAGATTTTTCACTCAACATCCGCAAATCTTGTACACTGTTTTCCACGATTTTAAAGCCGCCAACAAACATCATGTTTAAACGTTTTCTGCTGCGCCAATACCGAAAAGTTTATCGTTATGACAACTGGATGCGTCATCATTTTACCGTGAGCGGGCATTTAATTTTGATTGTCATGGTGGCAGCCGCCGTGTTCGGCGTGGATACAAAACACAGCAACACTTATCAATTGTTTGTATTTTTGCTGATTATTTTGATTTTTGCGGTACTGAATAATCTATTCAATCGCTTAAAAGTTTCCATCAAACGCCAACTGCCGCGTTATGGCACAGTGGGTGAATCGTTTTCTTACACGGTCACACTCACAAATTTAGGCGCGAAAAACTATTCTGATTTAGCCTTAATTGAACAATTGGCAGACAACTTTCCTTCTTATGCGCAATTGCAACATTTCTATTCGCGTAACAAAAAAACACGACGCAAACGCGGCATCAGTTTCAATCAATGGCGACGTTATTTAATCTATCAACGCGGCGGCATTATTCCTGAAACGCCAATTCCTGAACTGAAGCAAAAATCGACAACAATCAACATCAATTTCACACCGTTACGGCGCGGAAAAATCCACTTTGCCAGCAGCTTTCTTGCAAAACCGGATGTGCTCGGTTTATTTCGCCGCTTAATTCCCATTAACGAATCACAAAGCTGTTTGATTTTGCCGAAACGTTATCCGCTGAAACCGTTAGCACTCACCGGCAAACATAAATATCAAGCCGGCGGCGTGTCATTAGCAAATTCGGTCGGCAATTCTTCAGAATTTATGGGGTTGCGTGATTATCAACACGGCGACCCTTTGAATAAAATTCATTGGAAAAGTTTTGCCAAGCACGGCAAATTGATTGTGAAAGATTATCAAGATGAATATTTTGTGCGCCGCGCCTTGTTGCTCGATACCTTTATCGGCAATACAGAACCCGATGTTTTTGAAGCCGCCGTTTCCATTGCAGCGTCTGTCGCCATGATGGAGCGACAAACGGAATCTTTGCTGGATTTAATGTTTGTCGGGCAAGAAACCTATTGTTTCACTACCGGACGCGGTGTCGATCATTTGCCTCATTTGCAAGAAATTTTAGCCTCTGTGCAAAGCAGCGATACCGATAATTTTTTGCCATTGCAACAAGCGGTGTTAAGTCGCGCTGGTCAATGCAGCAGCTTTGTGTGTGTGCTCATGCACTGGGATGATCTGCGGCAACAATTGCTGAAAACGCTCGCGGCACAAGGTTTGCCGGTAGCAGTGTTTTTAGTCCATGACGGCTCGCTCAGCACAGCGCAATGCGCCAATAAACCGCAGCATTTTTATTTGCTCAATTATCAACATCTGGAAAACGAATTGGCGGCTTTATGAATCGCGCATTGTTTTTTTTAATTTTCAGTTTGGTGGCGTGGGCGTGGCTGTTGCAAACATGGATAGCAGCGGCTGGACTACTTCTGATTATTACTATTAATAAATCAATCACTTGGCGTTGGCAGATTACCTTGCAACAATTTTATCGCTGGGGTGATTTAGCGTCGCTGTTAACGATGCTGCTGTTGATGTATGTGTATGTGACGCAAGTGGATGAACGCCCGATTTTTATCGTGTTGAAATGGTTGCCGCTATTATTTTGCCCTGTACTGTTTGCGCAATTATTCAGCAGCGAACAAAAATTACCGCTAGGCACACTGTTTTATTCCTATCGTCGCCGGCAATTCTCGCAAAAAAAACATCGCTTAGACCTTCCAGGTTTTAAAAACTTGGAAGGTCTCACTTCAGCTCCTGAAATTGATTTTCAACTCCCCTACGCCGCTTTAACGATTCTCAGCGCGGGCGCGGCAAATGTGCAAAATTTAAATTATTTTGCCGTCGCGATTGCGCTGTTTATTGCCGTGTTATGGAGTTCGCGCCCGAAACACGCCTCAAAATCCGCATGGTTTTTTCTGATAACGCTGGCGATTGTCAGCGGGCATTTTGGTCAACAAGGCTTACGGCGTTTGCAAAATATTATTGAATATAACTCTTTGGAATGGTTAGGAAATTGGGAAGCCGATCCTTTTAAAACACAAACTTCGATTGGCGATTTAGGCGAGATGAAATTATCCGATAAAATCGTTTTTCGCGTGAAAGCACAGCAACCACTCTATTTATTGCAAGCCAGTTATGACCGCTATTTAGGCAAAAGTTGGTCGGTCTCGCGCTATGTTTTTAGCGATGACAATCCCGTGCAAGCCACGCAAAACCAAACGTTGCAAGAGTTGGAAATTTTGCAGCAATTTAATAAGCGTGAGGAAATCTTAGCTTTGCCCGATGGCACGCTGAATGTCACAGGTTTGGAAGGGGCAAATTTGCAATACAACTCGCTAGGCGCGATAAAAATCACTGACGCACCCGACTTTGCCGATTATCGAGTGTTTTTCACGGGTGAAAGAAATGGCGCACCCAGTCGTTATGATTTACAAATTCCGAAACAACATAGCGATTGGTTGATGCAACTTGGTCGCAATTTGAAATTATCAGAACTGAAACCTCAAGCCGCTGCTGCTGAAATCACGCACTATTTTCGGCACAACTTTTATTACAGTCTGTATTTAGGTTCAGAACCGGATGCGGATTTAGCCCTGCGAAATTTTATTTTAAAAAGCAAAGCCGGACATTGTGAATATTTTGCGGTCGCATCGGTGTTATTGCTGCGCCAAGCGGGAATTCCAGCACGTTTGGCAAATGGTTATGCCGTTGAAGAATTTGATCCGCAGCAGCAATTATATGTGGTGCGCCGCCGTCATGCTCATGCGTGGGCAATTGCCTACATTGATGGAAAATGGCAAATGGTTGATTCCACGCCGTCACAATGGCTGGAAATGGAAAATGAACAAGCCAGTTTCTTTCAGCCGCTAAATGATTGGTTTTCCAATCGTTTATTCGCACTGAAACAATGGCAAGCGCGGCATGATAAAAATCAAAACAGTATTTGGTTGGGAGCGGCTTTCTTGTTGGCTTGTTATATCGGCTGGCGAATTTATTCAGCGAGACGACAATTAACTCGCACGACTACGCAAAATGCTCATGTTTCGCGTGAAACAATTGCTTTGCAAGGCTTGGATTCTGCGTTTTATTTGATTGAAGCACAGTTTGCAAACACGGAATTTGCAAGAAATAAATATGAAAGCAGTGCGCAATGGGTAAAACGTTTGCAAATGACAGAATTAGAATCGCTGGCGAAACTGCATTATCAATTGCGATTTGATCCACGCAGTTTATTGCCGGCAACCGAATTGGAACTACAAGATAAAGTCAGTGGCTGGTTAGAATCTCATCCTAAATCAAAGCCGGATTAACACGCTTTAGCTATTTTGCTGCAACAGCTAAAGCTGAAATTCACAAATAATACAAAACGTTTTTAATTACGCCCTTTGGGAATCATCATTTTGGTAAATTTTGCATTTTTCAACCACACCAAAACGCGAAAACCCAACAGCAATGCCAATAAAACCAAATACATAACCGGCTCTGCTAAATTGCCTTTTAATTGCCAAAAATAATGAATAATCGCTGCAACGGAAGCAAAATAAATCAAGCGATGCAGTTTTTTCCAGTTTTTCCCCATCTGCTTTTTAGCAAACTTCGGTGAGGTTATCGCCAGCGCGAAAATAATCAGATACGCCAGCACCCCAAACCAAATATACGGGCTTTCAAGAATGTCCACCGCAATCGCCTGCCACATCATGCCTTGGTCAACCACCAAATATACCAGCAAATGCAACGTTGCATAAAAAAATGCGCACAATCCCAGCAATTGTCGATAATCCGTCATGCCACGCCATTTTGTGACGGTTTGCAGCGGCGTAATTGCCAACGTTATCCATAAAAACCGCAATGCCCAATCCCCTAAGCGAATATGCAGGGCTTGAATCGGATTTCCGCCGAGATTATTCGCTGCAATATCAACAATTAGCCACAACAAAGGGAGACAGCATCCTACAATAGTGAAAAACCAGATTTTGTTGCTTGGTAACGTCATCAGAAAAAGTGCTCTAAGTCCATATCACGGTATAGTGAAGCGACTTGTGCACCATAGCCATTAAATAATTCTGTTTGTCTGCGTGGGGTAAAAAAACTGCTGCCTAGTTGTCGTTCACTGCTTTGACTCCAGCGCGGATGCGATACCGCTGGGTTTACATTGGCATAAAAACCATATTCACGCGGCGCGGATTTATTCCAACTGGTTAGCGGCGGTTTTTTTAACAACTCAATTTTCACAATCGCCTTAATGCTTTTAAAACCATATTTCCAAGGCACAACTAAACGCAATGGCGCACCGTTTTGTTTCGGCAAAATGTCGCCATACATCCCAATCGCTAACATCGTTAGTGGGTGCATTGCCTCATCAATCCGCAATCCTTCAATATATGGCCATTCCAAAATCGCCTGATTGCGTTGATTTTGCATCACATCAGGTTGATGCACGGTAGTAAATTTTACAAACTTTGCTGTAGATAACGGCTTCACGGTTTTCAGTAAATTACCTAACGAAAATCCCACCCAAGGCACAACCATTGACCACGCCTCCACACATCGAAACCGATAAATCCGCTCTTGCAAGGTTTGTTGGCGCAAAATATCTTCCAAATGATAAGTGCCGGGCTTTTCCACTTCGCCACTGATTTCCACAGACCAAGGATCGGTGCGCAAGGTTTGCGCTAACGAAGTTGAATCTTCTTTATTCAAAGAAAACTCGTAATAATTGGTATAGTTTTTAACTAACTCAGCGGGCGTAGGCGGCAAAGCAAGATTGGAAAGATTATCGTGGGCTAAATTTTGCCATTTTGGTTTTTGATTATTCGCTAACGCAACTGGCATGGCAGCCCCTGTAATTCCCATTGCCAACAACGCTTTGATAATCGTGCGCCGCTCCTTAAAAATCAACGGGTCGGTAATTTCACTGGCAGGAATTTCGGATTCAGTTTTAATAAGCATTGCCAAGCTCCATTGTTGATATGAATGAGAGATTTATTAGACTTGTTTTAACAAAGTATGCTTATATATCAAAGTGTTATAGTTCAAAAACTGGAGTGCAAAACATGTTTTGTACTCCAGCAGATAATAAAATCAACCGTTTAAAAGAATACTTTTTAAATTGATTTTTTCTATAACTGATTGATTAGTAAAGTTAAAATAAGTCTATTCTTTTTTGCCTTTTGGAATCCAGCTTAACAGTTGTTTAATTTTGCGTTCCGTAATAAAAGCTAACGAAAACAATTGAATAAAGTTTTCTGCCTCAATCAAATCTAAGCCGATATTTTCAGGAATCAATTCTTGGCGCGTGCCAAATAATCTATCCCAGCCGGCTAACACAATCCCATAATTGCTATCGTGTTCTTTGCGCAAGGTAGAATGATGCGTGCGGTGCAGAGAGGGGGTAATAATATATTGCGAAATTTTTTCTTCATTCGGAACGCGCAGATTGGCGTGATGAAAAAAGATGAAAAATAATTCAATGATTTCAATGGAAAGCACCAAATACGCATCTACGCCAATCACAATTACAAAAATACATTTGTAAATGATTTCCAGCAATAAATCGAAAACGTGAAACCGAAAGCCGGTGGACACATTAAAACTTTTGTCACTGTGATGAATTTTATGAAACCGCCATAACCATTCAAATTTGTGGCTGGCAACGTGCCAAATATAAATGGCAAAATCAAAGCAAATAAAGGCTAAAAATCCTTTGATAACGCCATTGTCCATATCTGCGAGCAAACCGTGCGAGGAAAACTTTTGCGCAACTAAAAACAAAGATGAAGCTTTTAATACCGTTAAAATAACGTTATTAATTAAAAAAGCTTCGGTGTTGGTGACAAACGATTCTTTGTAAATTTTATTGGGAAATTGTCGGTAAGGATGAGCTTTTTCCATGACAAGTAAAATCACAAAAGCAAGCAAAGCCAAGCCGAATAAAACCTCGTTAAAAACTAAACCACTTGCTGTGCTGACATTTTCTGTTGCGCTCATTCCCTTCCCCTTTTTTTTAAAACTGCTTTGCTATTTGAATGCTATTTAGGCGACATTGTATTTAATAGATCAGTTAAGGATTTAATTTCATTACTGGCATTCACTTGCTGCGTGATGTCGTATTGCACACCCAAATAATAAATAACGCGTTGTTTTCTATCAAGTAATGGGACTATTTTCAAATGATTGAAAAATAATGTGCCATCCTTTTTGTAATTGCGTAACGTGACTTCAACCGCTTCATGCTTTTGCATTGCCGCTGCAATCAAATAGCGTGCTTCTTGTTCTCTATCTTCACCTTGCAAAAAACGACAATTGTGACCCACAATTTCCGCTTGCGTGTAGCCTGTTAATCGTTCAAAGGCTTTATTTGCATAGACAATGGGCGCGTCTTCCAAATCAGGATCCGCTAAGGTAACGCCGTTGACACATTCATCTAAAATTGCGGCAAGCACTTGCGGAATCAGCCCGCCATCTTTTTCAACAACAAACTGCATAATAAATCTCCAATGCGGGGAATAAAGGGGAAAGCGGGCTTAAGCGCATTCTGCGGCGATTAAGTTTTTTATATTGGCAACTGTATTTTCCGCGCCATCTTCAATCGTAGAACGAATCAGTTTTTGAAAAGGTCGCATAAAAACATCTAGCTCCAGCAATTGAAACTGAAACGTTAAGAGGGTGGGTTTTTGCGAATCGCTTTCTAATAAATAGCTATGTTTGTAGGGATCTGCGAGTCCTTGCAGCATCAGTTTTGAATTCGGCTGAAAATCTATAATTGCAAAAACAGATTCAACTTTTGTACCGTTGTCTTTACGGATTTGTTTTGCCTTTGCGCCAACAAAAACATCTTTGCCATCTAAAGGTTCAAATTCAACAACTTCCACCGCCCATTTGGGATAATTTTCAAAAAAGTACGTCCCTATATAAGAAAAAACTTCGTGAATGGGTTTGTCAATTTCTACACTTGCCTCACCGATAACCGGCTTGGATGAATCAAATGGCAATTTGATTTGCATGGCACTTTCTCCTAACTGAGTAAATTACTCAGCTTGATTGTACTGCAATCGGTCTGATAAAGCAATTAAGGCTAGGTAAGTCTATTTATTTATGCAGCATAAACTTCTAATAGGCTTTCAGTTTGTAATCGCAGCGAAATAAAACTGTGTAAAAAAACCTTCCATGTTTTAGAAATCTGAAAGGTTTAATTGTGCTGAAATTTTTTAAGACGACTGATCGTCTTGAGAAACTTTGTGAAAAAATCAAGGATTCGCTCAATCATAACTTCTCTAAATCCTTTAAATTTATCATTTTGTAGGTGCGATTTTAATCGCCCAAGGCGAATGAATTAGTTCTTACATTGTCATTCAAAAATCACGGCGTTTTTTTAGTCGCGTTCTAAGCGTGCTTGGTGATTTTTTTGTAAATCGTCGCAATTTCATAATCAATGCTTTCCAGCTCCAAATGCTTCAGCACGATGCCAATGCCGTTATTGGCTAACAACGGCAGTTTTGCCAAATTTTTTTCATCTATTTCAACATGTTCTTCAAATAGCAACACAAAATCATCACCGTGATAACGAAACGCTAATGCTTTCGGAAATTGTTCTTTTAAGTTTTTTGCTAATTCAATTAACAGCAAGTTTCCTTGCTCCCAGCCTTGCTTTTTGTTGTATTGGGAAAAGTTACTTAATAACAGCAAATAAAAACAATGATGTGCGCGTTGCAAATTCGACAACACAATTTGCAAATAATTTTCGTTGTATAGATTGGTGAGCGAATCTTCAAAAAAATAGGAAAACCGTTTTTGTTCCAATTCAGTGCCGGGCTTTTGACTGGTGTTATGCACTTGCACATCAGCAAGAACTTTCACAGCCGCAGCAACCACTTGCGGATGAAACTGAGTGCCCGAATAACTGGCTATTTCGACTAAGGCTTGCTTGACTGTCTGTCTGGGTTTGTAAATGCGATTTGTGGTCATCGCATCAAACGCATCAGCAACCGCCATAATATGCGATAAAAACGGCACATCATCCGGTGATTGGGTGGCAGGATAGCCTGAGCCGTCGTATCTAACATGGTGATAACGAATGATTTCGGCTAAATCTTTATACATATCAATTTTCGACAACATATTAAAACCGGCATAAGCATGTTGTTTGATAAGTTCGTATTCTAAATTTGTCAGTTTGCCCGGTTTCAATAACACCGCATCGGGCGTTGCCACTTTGCCAATATCGTGCAAAATCGCCGCTTGCGCCAGTTTTTTGATGTGTTTTTCATCAATATTTAACGCTGTGGCAATTTTTGTACAATAATCCGCCACCCGCAACGTATGCCCTGCGGTGTAGGTGTCACGCTGCTCAATAATATTCACAAACGCTAAAATCGTTTCTTCATAATTAGAAACTTTTTGCAGCTCCATTTGCTCTAAAATCGCTTTTTGTTTATGCGAATGCAAAATCAAGCCAATATCAATCGCCAGCCGCTCTAACACATTGATTTCTTCAGGCTCAAAACCTTTTTCGCGATCCGAATACACATTAAACACGCCAAAAGGTTGTTCACATTCGTTGGTTATCAACGGAATGGCAATCATCCAGTGCAGCTGATAATCGCTGTGGCGACGTTTTTGTTCTAATTCAGTTTCTTCACTTTCATAAGCTTTGATAATCGTTTGATTTTTAATAATCGCCTGAAGTGCCGCGCTAGTTTGCTCGCCTAACAAGTTTTCTGCAAAATGGTAAACATCTTTATCCAAAATCTCGGAGTTTTCATGCGATTTATGGGCAATTTCCAATAAATTGTCTTTAATCATGCCAACCCAAGTGAAGCGGTAATGCGTGTGTTTTGCCAATTCTTCGGTGGTGTTTTTTAACACGCTTTGCACAGACATTGAGGCGAATAACAGTTCATTTACATTGGAAACAGTTTTCAATAAGTCTTTAATGTATTTTTCATGGCAATACAGTTTTTCTAGGCTATGCGTTCTATCAATCACCTTTTTTTCTAACGATTGATTCAACAACTCTATTTTTTGTTGCTGTTGATATAAATTTCCCACTAAGCGAAAGAAAACCAGCAACACGCCCACGCCCAAAATCACAATAAAAATCATATTGCTATAAGCCTGTGTGTAAATACTGCGCGTTTCTTTTTGCAAAAGATGCGTGGGAATGGAAACACGAATGCCGCCGCGAATATCGTCAACTTGATAGCCTTGGTAGCCGTGACAGGCTAAACATTCTGCTTCGGTTTTTAACGCGCCCATAAAATTGAAAACTGCTTTATCAGGGCTTAGGTAGTAATAATATTTTTTATCTTGATGCTGCTGAAAATATCGCAGAGCTTTGGTTTCAAAAGCGTCGGCGGCATTGTGCGGATTGATAGGATTTAGGCTGGTGATTCTGTAGTAGTAGCCGTTTTTTTTATTGGATAATTCAGAAATTTGGCGCGTCATCCACGCTGGATTAATTTTAATCAGCGTTTGTCCATCGGCGGTTTGCAAGCTGTTGTTTTTTAAATAAGGATTCGGTTTTAATCCTGCAATGGGTTTCACATAAACACCGCCATAGATGGCACTCCAACTGCGCGTAATCACCATATTGTCAAAATGCGCAATCGCTTCTTGAATGAGTTTTTCTTCACACAATTGAATCTGCTTTTGCGTGTTTATCACAAGGCTATATAACATTGCGGCAACACTTATCAGCACAATCACCACAAACAGTAAGTTAGCTTTGTTCTTTTTCATAGTCAGCTCTTTTGCCGTTAGGTGTTTGTTGAAATACAGTGGTGTTTAAATCCAAACGAGGTTAATTGAAATGACAGTTTTCTATAGCAAGGAAATGAGCACGAAACAACTTATGCAAGTTTATTTTGTGTAGGTGCGGATTTATCCGCACTGTGCGAATGAATTCGCACCTACAGCTGTCGAGCTTATTTCATGCACGTTCCAAAGCAACGTTTTGAAAAATCTTGTTTTAGCTATCGGCAGCCACATTGGTTAAAACATGAAATGAATACAGCATCAGCATTAATGACAACCCTGTGACGGCATTAATGGCTTTGATTGCATTCATGCACTGCTGCGGATTGTCAGGGAACAGCTTAAACATCAGTTTAATTAAATCATTATTCATCAACGTTATTGCGCCGACCATAAATTCAATCGGCAAATGCACTTTTACATGCGTATCGCCTGTTTTGTACATGGCAGTGACAAAGTTAATATCAATATTTCGAGTGAATAAACTGGTAAGCCAATTTAAATGCGTGATTTTCAGTTTTTCTTCGCGCCCTTTGATAAAAAATGCTGCTTCTGGAATATTATTTAGGTTTGTATAAAACGAATCGGTGATTTCAGTCAGGTGGGGAGTCACTAGCGGCGCAATGTTTTTTAAGCACGCTTCATCTTCTGCTTGCAGCCCTGAAAATGATTTAGCGTAAGTCAATAAATCATCCATGGTAAGTTCTGCATCAAACTCTATATCGAATTCTTCATTAGTTTCTAACATACAATAATCCAAAAGTTATTCTTGCAAGCGGTAAGGGGGTAAAAAACCGAAAATGTTGTTACAGCGTAAAAGTCTTGCAATGTTCGTCCCTAAGATAAGGCGAGTATTTTCAGTTGCTGCTTTAAACTCTCATTGTTTTGCTGTGCTATTTTGAGATGACTCTTCAAAAAAAACAATAGTAATCAAATCATTATCTTTTCAACAACAGCTAGTTGTATTACAGCAATTATTATCTTGATATACCCCGCCTTTGGTTTCTGCCACTGCTCTGATCGTGCCAGGGTGACAATCCCACAGTTTTCCTTCCGATTCTGTCATGGGGGCGATGCCAATAAAGTCATTGCCGAATACGTCGCTAGTTAGCAATTTAAAGTTACGCTCACAAACTGCCATGCGCTGTCCACGCAAATACACATGCCCTTCATCATCATACACTTTTGAAAAAGCCCCGCGATATATCACAGCGTGACCTTTATCAATACACGGCTCATTTTGCGGTTTGACTGCGGTAATCGTCACGGAGCGAAATTCAATGCCTTCCACTACTTGCCAAGGCTGGGTTTCCCATTTGTCGTATTTCACGGCAATAAAACCGGCGGCAAGAAAGGCTTGTAAAAATTCATGTTCTTGCAGTGCTCCCGAAATGCAGCCGCTCCACAATTGTTGATTTTGCTTTAAATGCTCTGGCACTGGCTCATCGCTGACAATATCTGAAATTGCCACGCGCCCACCCGGTTTGGTCACGCGAAAAATTTCTTGCACTAATTGCGTTTTATCGCTATCGCGCACCAAATTTAAAACACAATTTGAGACCACTAAATCAATGGAATTATCGGCAATCAGCGGCGCGGCTTTGCGTTGTTGCTCTTGCCAAGTGCGCAAATGAATCACATCTTCCGCTTTAGAAATAGGATTTTTTTGCAAATACGCATCCATTGCCGCTAAATCTAAAGCTAAATCCTGAATTTGACCTTTCACAAAGTGCACGCGGTCAGAACCTAATTTTTGCGCCATTTCTGCGGTGTATTTGCGTGCTAATGCCAGCATGTCGTCATTCATGTCCACGCCAATCACTTTGCCAGTTTCACCGACTAATTGCGCTGCCATATAACAAATTTTGCCTGAGCCTGAACCTAAATCTAATACAACATTGCCAGATTTGACATAGCGTGACGGGTCGCCACAACCATAATCTTTTTCAATAATTTCCTGCGGCAATAAGGCAAGCAAACTTCTGTCGTAATCCACAGGGCAACATAAATCGGCTTGTCTGGTTTCTGCGCCCGCAGAATAACGTTCTAAAACTCCGGCTTCAACTGTCATCATTTTTCTCTTTCTTATGCTTCTTTTTTGAAATCACGCAACCAGCGCATAATTCGCGCTAACATTTTTTGAAACTCTTCCGGTTTAATCGGTTTGGTTATATACGTTGTACAGCCTGCCATAATCCCTTTCACTTCATCCAACGGCGATGTTTTGGAAGTCAGCATAATAATTGGCAATTTATTCATGCCTTTAATCTTGCGGATTCTGCCGCAAGTTTCAAATCCATCAATCCCCGGCATCATCACATCTAAGAAAATAAAGTCGTAATATTTTTTGCTTAATTTCTCCAGAGCCTCTTCGCCACTAAAAGCAAATTCAATGCTTAAAGGAACAGCTGATTTTTCCAATTCCAGTTCTACTGATTTGTGCGTGATTGTGCTGTCATCAATCACTAAAACTGTATAAGATTCATTCACTTGCGGTGTGTCAGAATATTCGCGATCAGACATATCATCCATATCCGCAAAAGATTTTAAAACCCGCAACACAACCTGCGCTTCTTCCACTGCCGATTCTTGTGACGTTGCCATCACCACTGAAGCCCGCACGCCTTCTTTATTCACGGTCTGAATGCACTCTTCAATTTCCATGTAATTGGGGATTTGTTCATCCACAAATAAAAAATCGTAATATTTTTGGCTGATTTTTTCGGTTGCCAATTCACCATTAATCGCAAAATCAATATTCAATGGAATGTCGGATTTGATTAATTCATCTTTTAAAACTTTGCGCGTCATTTCATCGTCATTAACAACCAAAATGTCGTATTGCCCACTAACATTGACGTTATCGCTTTCGGCTAATGTTTGTTGCTGCGCAAGTTCTTCTGTGGATTTAGGTTTGATGTCTATTTCATCCAGTACTTTCAGAACTCGACTCACTAACAACACGCCTTGGATATGATGCGCAAAACCCTCCAGTTCCGCTTTTCCCGCCGTCACGACAGGAATATTTGGATAAGCAGCAAGATAGGAGTCTAGTTTTTTAAAGGCAGATTCTGTGGCAGTTTTAACAACTAAGACATCAACTGGTTGATTGAGTGCTAAATCCTTCAACCTATAATATCGACTATGTTCTTGAGATATTTCAAAAATACGCTCAAATTTTTCTTGCTCGTGCAAAGAAAAACCAATAATGCCGACATTAATTTTGATTTTCATAAAAATATTTTTTAGTAAGTTAAAATGAAATAGTCGATGTTTTAAGAAACTTATAAACAAAACCTTTGAAGAGAAGTTATTGACCCTCTCCATGCACTGTAAAAAATCCGTTATTAATCATAAGTTTTCAGGGGTAAAAACCTTCCAGGTCTCAAAGACCTGGAAGGTTTGGGCGATAAACTTTTGCTTAATATCTTAAACTGTTAAGCAGTAAAGATGTTGCACTGCAACCATTCTATGCTCAACAAACACAATCCTAGTGTCTAAAGTGACGCATTCCGGTAAACACCATCGCAATATTATGTTCATCGGCTGCTGCAATCACTTCATTATCACGCATTGATCCGCCGGGTTGAATCACCGCAGTAATTCCAACTTGTGCGGCAGAGTCTATACCATCACGAAATGGAAAAAACGCATCCGATGCCATCACAGAACCTGCAACAATTAAGTTTTCATCCGCAGCTTTAATCCCAGCAATACGCGCTGAGTAAACACGGCTCATTTGTCCTGCGCCTACACCAACCGTTTGTCCGTTTTTACAATAGACAATCGCGTTAGACTTTACAAATTTCGCCACTTTCCACGCAAATAATAAATCAGCTAATTCCGCTTCCGTTGGCACGCGCTTGCTGACAACTTTCACATCAGCGGCACTGATTTGACCATTATCTTTGTCTTGCACCAACAAACCACCGGCAACGCGCTTAAAATCTAACGCGGCAATCGGCTCGCTTCCCCATTGTCCACATTCCAACACCCGAACATTTTGTTTGGCGGCTAACACATTTTGTGCGGCGACACTGATAACCGGCGCAATAATCACTTCCACAAATTGGCGTTTTACAATTTCTGCTGCGGTTGCCTCGTCCAATTCTTGATTGAATGCAATAATCCCACCAAATGCAGAAGTTGGGTCAGTTTGATAAGCTAAATCGTATGCGGTGAAAATGTCATCCGCTTGCGCCACGCCGCATGGATTGGCATGTTTTACTATCACACACGTCGGTTTATCCGTAAAGCTTTTCACACATTCCAATGCTGCATCGGCATCGGCAATATTGTTATAAGACAATTCTTTGCCTTGCAATTGTTTTGCCGCAGAAATCGTGCCGATTGCTGGATTTTTTTCTTGATAAAACGCGGCGTTTTGATGCGGATTTTCACCGTAACGCATCGCTTGCACATGCTCAAATTGTAAGTTTAACGTTGCAGGAAATTGCACTTGTTGTAATTTGCTTAAATAACTGGCAATGGCAGTATCGTAACGCGCGGTGTGTTCAAAACTTTTTAAGGCTAAATTAAAACGAGTTTGCTGCGTTAATTGTCCAGCATTAGCATTTAATTCTGCCAACAGCGTTTCATAATCGGCTGCATCCACCACAATCGCGACATCGTTGTGATTTTTTGCAGCAGCGCGAATCATGGTTGGCCCGCCAATGTCGATATTTTCAATCGCTGTTTCAAAATCACAATCCGGTTTTGCAATCGTTTGTTCAAAAGGATAAAGATTCACCACCACCATATCAATCGCTTGAATGCCGTTGGCTGCCATCACAGCGTCATCAATACCACGTCGCGCCAAAATGCCACCGTGCACTTTTGGATGTAATGTTTTCACCCGCCCGTCCATCATTTCAGGAAAACCTGTGTAATCAGATACTTCAATCACAGGAATTGCATTTTCAGCCAAAATTTTTGCTGTGCCGCCCGTCGATAATAATTCTATTCCTAGCTGTTGCAAGCCGCGACAAAACTCAACAATACCGGTTTTATCAGACACACTGACTAAAGCACGGGAAACTTTTTTGTTCATAAATAAACCTCAAAAATAAAATTAGGGAATCACAGCTAAAAATTTAGGATAAACCGTACTGTTCTAGCTTTTTGCGTAACGTGCTACGGCTTAAACCCAATGCTTTAGCCGCTTTGGATTGATTATGTCCACAATAAGCCAATACCGATTCTAATAACGGTTTTTCAACTTCATTCATCACCAGTGTGTATAAATCCGCAGCATCGTGACCTTTGAGCTGGCTAAAATATAAATCCATCGCCTGTTTCACATGAACAGACAATCTTGGCGTGGCGGTGTTATCGTTAACAATCGAGGGCGACAGGTTTTCTGTAGTGTTCATTCGGTAGCTTGCTCGTGGTTAAAAAAATGAAAGGCGGCATTGACTAAGGCAAGTTGCTGACTGGGGTGTTCTGTTTGATACAGGGCATTTTTTTGCGAAATCGGCAATTTACCTAGCGGTTCAAAATACCAGCCGATGTGTTTTCGTGCCATTCTAACGCCCATTGTGTCGCCATAAAAACGATACAATTGTTCTAAATGCTGCTGCATTGTTGTTTGAATCTCAGCTAAAGAGGGGTTGTCATACGTTTTTTCAGATAAAAATTGCAAAATTTGCTGAAAAATCCAAGGCTTACCTTGTGCGCCACGTCCTATCATCACCGCATCTGCTCGGGTGTAATTTAACACAAAAGCGGCTTTTTCCGGGCTGGTAATATCGCCATTAGCAATAATGGGGATTGACACATTTTGTTTGACTTGTTGAATCGTGTCATATTCTGCCTCGCCATTAAATTTACACGCACGAGTTCTGCCATGAATGGTTAAAGCAGCAATCCCTATGTTTTCAGCAAGTTGCGCAATTTTGATGGCATTGCGATTTTCCGCATCCCAACCGGTGCGGATTTTCAAAGTCACAGGAATATCCACCGCTTTAACAACAGCATCCAAAATTTTAGCGACTAAATCTTCGTTTTTTAATAACGCCGAACCTGCTGCTACCGCACAAACTTTTTTTGCCGGACAGCCCATATTTATGTCAATAATATCCGCGCCGCGTGCTTGATTAAACAATGCCGCATCTGCCATTTGTGCCGGGTCTGTTCCTAAAATTTGCACAGAACGCAGCCCGTTTTCGCCACTGTGATTGGCTTTTAACAAAGTGCGTTTGTTATCTCGCAGGGCTGGATTAGAAGCAAGCATTTCTGAAACTGCCAATCCTGCTCCAAACTGCCTGCACAACACCCGAAACGGTTGATCTGTAATACCTGCCATCGGCGCAAGAATTAGCTGGTTATTAAGGACGTGAGAACCAATTTGCATAGTCAAACAAAATTTTCAAAAGGGCGGCTATGATAACGTAAAAATGCTCTGTACTAAGATGAATTTTCATCCCAAAATTTGCTGGCGGCTTAGCTTAACTATTGCCGCGTCTGTTTTAATGTTTGTTCTGTAAAAATGGCTTTTTTAAGTGTTTTTGTCCTAGTAAGCCTAATTAGTCATGCCATAACAAAGTTGAAATCTTTTGTCTAAGCATTGATTATATTTAGTCAGTTGGCTATTTGTCTGGAAATAGCGTAAAGATAAGGTATATAATTCACAATTTTGATTTAATATTCACCGGAAAAAAGTATGCTCGGTAAACTGGTTAAATTTGTTGTAGGAAGTCGGAATGACAGACTTATAAAGAAGAAAATGAAGGTGGTCGCCAAGATCAACTCATTCGCTTCCGCATACGAAAACATGTCTGATGAGGCATTAAAAGCAAAAACACAGGAGTTTCGTGATCGCCTAGCACAAGGTGAAAAGCTTGATAATTTAATTCCTGAAGCGTTTGCCACCGTTAGAGAAGCCTCTACGCGCGTATTTGGATTACGGCACTTTGATGTGCAGTTAATCGGCGGGATGGTGTTAAATAACGGCAAAATTGCCGAAATGAAAACCGGTGAGGGTAAAACCTTAATGGCGACCTTAGCGGCTTATTTAAATGCGCTGCCCGGTCGTGGTGTCCACATTGTTACCGTGAATGATTATCTCGCAGCGCGTGACTCTGCAATGATGTCAAAACTCTATGGTTTTTTAGGACTAACAACAGGTGTTATTCTCAGTGAGTTATCACAATCAGAACGTCGTGATGCTTATAACTGTGATATTACTTACGGTACTAACAACGAATTTGGCTTTGATTATCTGCGCGACAATATGGCGTTTAGCCTAAGTCAAAAAGTGCAACGTGATTTGTATTTTGCTATTGTTGACGAAGTGGACTCGATTCTGATTGACGAAGCAAGAACGCCGTTAATCATTTCAGGCCCAACCGATGAAGGCACTGAAATTTATTTTAAAGTCAATAAAATCATCCCTTTATTAAAACGACAAAAAACAGTTGGCGATAAAGAGCCAGAAGGTGAAGGCGATTATTCTGTTGATGAAAAAAGTAAGCAAGTTCATTTAAGTGAAGAAGGACATGAGCACGTCGAAAACTTAATGATTGAACATGGCTTAATGACGGAAGGTGAAAGCCTTTATGATGTCGCCAATATTCGTTTAATGCACTATTTAAGCGCGTCGCTACGCGCACACACTTTATTCAACCGCGATGTGCAATACATCGTTCTCAATGGCGAAGTGGTTATTGTTGATGAGTTTACTGGTCGGGTTATGGCGGGCAGACGCTGGTCAGAAGGCTTGCATCAAGCCATAGAAGCCAAAGAAAATGTGGAAGTGCAGAGTGAAAACCAAACTTTAGCTTCCATTACCTTCCAAAACTACTTCCGCTTGTACGAAAAACTCTCTGGAATGACAGGGACTGCTGACACCGAAGCCTTTGAATTAAATAAAATTTATGGTCTCGAAGTTGTAGTTATCCCAACGCATCGTCCTATGATTCGTAGAGATATGGGCGACCTTGTTTATCTCTCTGCCAGAGAAAAATATACCGCTGTCTCAGAAGACATCAAAGAGTGCCTAAGTCGTGGACAACCTGTATTAGTGGGTACAACCTCGATTGAGAATTCAGAATTAATTTCTGATATTCTTACCAAACAAGGCATTAAACATGAAGTGTTGAATGCGAAACAGCACGAGCGCGAAGCGCATATTATTGCCCAAGCGGGGATGCCTTATGCAATTACCATTGCAACCAATATGGCAGGTCGTGGTACAGATATTGTGCTCGGTGGCAATTTAGAAGCTGAATTAACTGCTTTAGGTGAAAACGCAACACAAGAAGAAAAAGATAAAGTGCGTGGTGCATGGCTAGAGCGTCACAATCAAGTTGTCGCCAACGGCGGTTTGCATGTCATTGGTTCAGAACGGCATGAGTCTCGCCGGATTGACAATCAATTGCGTGGTCGTTCAGGTCGACAAGGTGACCCCGGCTCTACTCGTTTTTATCTGTCGTTAGAAGATGATTTAATGCGAATCTTTGCCTCTGACAAAGTTGCAGCTATCATGCAAAAACTCGGTATGGGTGAAGGCGAAGCGATTGAGCATCCTTGGGTAACACGCTCAATTGAAAATGCACAACGTAAAGTTGAAAACCGTAACTTTGATGTGCGTAAAGAAATCTTGGCGTATGACGATGTTGCCAACGACCAGCGCAAAGTTGTCTATGCACAGCGCAACGAACTAATGGCTGTTGATGATATATCTGATATTATCCATGCTATCCGTAAAGACGTGGTTAATGATGTTATCACCCGTTATATTCCACCTAAAACAATGGAAGAACAATGGGATTTAACAGGCTTAGAAGAACAACTACGCAAAGATTTTAATCTCGATATGCAGCTTGTTGAGTTATTACAACAAGATAAAAATATGCACGAAGAGGGATTGCGTAATCATATTATCAGCACACTAGAAAAACTTTACGAAGAAAAAGAACAAGTTATCACTTCTGAGTCACTGAGAGATGTCGAAAAATCTGTAATGATGCAAGTCTTAGATAACGCTTGGAAAGAACATTTGGCGGCAATGGACTATTTACGCCAAGGTATTCACTTTAGAGGGTATGCGCAAAAAGATCCAAAGCAAGAATACAAGCGCGAATCTTTTGAAATGTTTACCAGTTTATTAGAAGACCTCAAATACGAAGTCGTGCGTATTTTATCGAAAATATCCATCAGCGCGGCGACTGCTGCTCCTTCATTGGAAGCACAAGCTGAAGCAGAATTGCATTTTGAACACGCTGAAATGCCACCTTTTGTTGCACAACCACAAATTGAAGAATTTCCAGACGACATGATGGCTAGCCATAGCTCTTCAGAACCTGAAAACTTCTCAATGAACGATGAACAAAAAATCGGCCGTAATGACCCTTGCCCTTGTGGTTCAGGACTAAAATTCAAACAATGTCATGGTAAACTAGCCTAATACAAAATAGACCTTTCAGACTTTAACCGCCTGAAAGGTTTAGATTGACCCTCAAAATTAGTCTCCACCCTCCCCTCTCCACAACCTATTCACTGGGATATCATCATGCCACATAGAATTTTTGAAAAAAGTACCCCCCATGTTGACATTAGTAAACTCCCTCACTTGGGAATGAATAAAAAGGACTTCATCGAAGACTTTAAACGTTATTACGGACACAGATTAGGACGCGATGCAAATTGCCGCTCTCTGCATTATGCTTATGAAGCTTTGGCTCTGGCTATTAGTGACCGCTTGATTGAACGCTGGAAAGACACTTATAACGCTTATCGGGAAAGCAATTGCAAACGTGGTTTTTACCTATCAATGGAATTTTTGATGGGTCGCAGCCTCAGCAATGCGATGTTAAATCTAGGTGTAACCGACGTTATTAGCAAAGCTTTATATGATTTAGGTTTAGAACTAGAAGAACTTGTGGATGCAGAATCAGACGCAGGTTTAGGAAACGGCGGTTTAGGTCGTTTAGCTGCTTGTTTTATTGATAGCTGCGCAACGTTGCAACTGCCAGTCACAGGCTATGGACTACGTTACGAATACGGCATGTTCTCTCAAACCATCGTTAATGGCGAACAAATTGAAAACCCAGATCATTGGCTAAAAAATGGCAATATTTGGGAAATCGAGCGTTTGGAATATGCGCAAAAAATTAAATTTGGTGGACATACCGAGCATTCCTTTGATGAACACGGCAATAAAGTCACACGCTGGGTAGATACGCATGACGTTTTGGCCGTGCCTTATGACACGCCAGTACCGGGCTATCAAAACCGCACAGTGAATGTATTACGTTTATGGAAAGCAACAGCAACTTCAAACTTTGATTTGCAAGAGTTTAACGCCGGCGATTATGCCGAAGCGGTTGCTGCCAAAAATAGTGCTGAAAACATCACGATGGTGCTGTATCCAAATGATGCGAATGAAAATGGCAAAGTTTTACGCCTGCGCCAACAATATTTGCTCGCTTCTGCTAGTTTGCAAGATGTTATCTGTTTATGGGTTGGACGACGCGGACATGATTTTACGCATTTTGCAGAGAAAAACTGTTTCCAATTAAACGACACTCACCCAAGCATTGCAGTCGCTGAGTTGATGCGTTTATTAATGGACGAACACAAACTGAGCTGGAATCAAGCATGGGCTATTACAAGCAAAACAATGGCTTACACCAACCATACTTTATTGCCTGAAGCTTTAGAAAAATGGTCTGTTGGTTTAATGCAAGCGTTATTGCCACGCTTAATGGAAATTATTTTTGAAATTAATGCGCGTTTTCTGTCGGAAGTTTCAGCGCGTTGGCCGGGCGATGGTGCGCGTCTGGCGAGAATGTCAATTATTGAAGAAGGCGGCGACAAACAAGTGCGCATGGCTTATTTGGCAATCGTTGGCAGTTATTCCATCAACGGCGTAGCTGAACTGCATTCAAAACTGTTGCAACAAGGTTTGTTCAAAGACTTTTATGAATTGTGGCCTGCAAAATTTAACAATAAAACCAATGGTGTTACACCTAGACGTTGGTTGGCTGCTTGCAATCCAGATTTAGCAGAGCTGATTACCAAAACCATTGGTGATGGCTGGCTCACAGATTTGTCGCAATTGGCAAAACTCAAACCGCACGCAGACAATAAAGCGTTTCGTAAAGCTTGGACTCAAGTGCAACTTGCAAACAAACAACGTTTGATTGAGTACAAAAAAGAAGAGATCGGCATAGAGTTAAACGTCAATGCTTTGTTCGATATTCAGGTGAAACGAATCCATGAATATAAACGCCAATTGCTGAACGTTCTGCATGTTATTCATTTATATGATCGGATTAAACGAGGCGATACCGCTAATTGGACAAACCGTTGCGTCTTAATCGCTGGAAAAGCAGCTCCCGGTTATGCGATGGCGAAAAAAATTATTAAATTAATTAATAATGTCGGCAACGTGATTCATAACGATCCAGAAGTAGGCGATAAATTAAAGCTGATTTTCCTGCCTAACTATCGCGTTTCTGCAATGGAAAGAATTTGTACAGGTGCGGATTTATCTGAGCAAATTTCAACCGCTGGTAAAGAAGCATCAGGCACTGGCAACATGAAGTTTATGATGAACGGAGCTTTAACCATTGGCACATTAGACGGTGCGAATATTGAAATCCGTGAAGAAGTTGGCGAAGAAAATTTCTTCTTATTCGGTTTAACTGAAGAACAAGTTCAAGAACTTCGTCCACACTACAATCCTTGGGCAATGATTGCTGAAGATAACGACTTGCAACGAGTGATGAACTTATTAGAATCTGGACACTTCAATCAATTTGAACCAGGCATTTTTAATGACATTGTAAACTCCATTAAAAGTCCACATGATCCTTGGATGACAATTGCGGACTTCCGCAGTTATGTTGATGCGCAAAAACAGGTTGAAATCGCCTACAACGACAAAGAACGTTGGACACGCATGAGCATTTTAAATTGCGCATCGAGTGGCAAATTTTCCACAGATCGAACTATTGCTGAATACAATAACGAAATTTGGAAACTCACGCCTACAGCGGCAATCAAAAGCCAAGACTAAACATGCTTCATATCGCTTTGTACCAGCCGGAAATTCCTGCAAATACAGGCAATATCATTCGGTTGTGCGCCAACACTGGCGCACAACTGCATTTAATCAAACCCTTAGGATTTGAACTAGACGACAAAAAATTGCGTCGGGCTGGTTTGGATTATCACGAATGGGTTGATGTCAAACAATACGAATCGCTTGCTGATTTTATTGCCACGCAACAACCACAACGCCTTTTTGCTCTCACCACCAAAGGACGCACACTTTACAGCAGCGTCAGCTTTCAAGATGGCGATGTGTTGTTATTTGGCGCAGAAACGCGCGGTCTTCCAGCAGAATTTTTGGCGGCACAGCCTGAACACGCAAAGCTTTATTTAGCCATGCAAGAAAACAGCCGCAGTCTCAATTTATCCAATACTGTGGCAGTGGTGTTATTTGAGGCATGGAAACAGCTGAATTTTGCAGGCGCGGTGATTAAATAACCGTGTTTCAAGCTCTGTTATCAAACACGGTTATTCCTTTTTAGATTTTTTTATCAACCAAACAATCTAAACTTCTTTTTGATATTTTCAGTTTCCGCACGCGAATAAGTTTGCCCGCACGTTGCGCACATTTTTACATTTGCATCATCGGTTTTCACCACTAACTTGCGTTTTTTATAAGTGTTTTCCCAGCACTTAACGCAATTTGCATGTCCGGTTGGTTTGCCCTTTGCATCCATTTCAAAATACGCATCACCAATACAAACCAGTTTGTCTTTAAACTTTAAAGCCGACTCTAACTCTGCAATCTGCCTATTTTTTCCACTGATAATATTCTGAAACTCCAGCACTTCTATTTTTGTGCCGTTAATTAAGTTCACCAATTCATTAAACTTTGTGTTTAACTCACCCACTTCCAGTGTTAAATATTTATCAGACAACATTCGCGCAATTTTTGCAGCGGTTTCTAAATTGCTCACTAAATCAGCAATACTTACTGGTGTGCGTTCTGCCATAACATCCTCTTTAGATTATAGAAATCTCTGATTACTTTTGTACGCCATCACTTAACGCTGTTTGCAATTTTTGATAAATGCCACCAAAACTGCCGTTACTCATCAACACAAAATGGCTGTTTTCTTCTGCCAATGCAGTTAAGCGCGTGATTATTTCTTCTAAACTCGTGTAAATTTCAATATTTGCCGCATGATTTTTTACGGCTGATAAATCCCATTTTAATTCAGCAGGTTGATAAATAATCGCCACATCAGCAGCACTCAGCGATGCTGCTAAACTTTCCGTATGAATCCCCATCCGCATCGTATTAGAGCGCGGCTCAACAATCGCCACAATTTTTTGCTGCGCCACTTGTTTGCGTAAACCGTCTAACGTGGTTTTTATAGCGGTCGGGTGATGAGCAAAATCATCATAAAGCGTCACGCCGTTAATTTTCGCAATTACTTCCATCCGCCGTTTCACGCTTTGAAATTTGTTTAACGCCTCAATTGCCGCACTAGGCAAAATACCAACGTGATGCGCAGCTGCAATCGCGGATAAAGCGTTATATACATTGTGTTCACCGCTCAAAGTCCAATGCACTTGCCCTTGTGATTGCCCATGCAATAAAACTTCAAATACCGTGCCGTCCGCTTGATGTAAAACCGCTATCCAAGCGGCATCAGAGGACTGCCAGTCCTTTAAAGGACTGGCAGTCCTTAAGTTTGTACGCACCACCGGAGTCCAACAACCCATTTTCAACACATCGTCTAAATTGCTTTCGTGTTGCGGCGCAATAATTAATCCTTCGCTCGGCACAGTTCGCACTAAATGATGAAATTGGCGTTTAATCGCATCCAAATCAGGAAAAATATCGGCATGGTCATATTCCAAATTATTCATCACCAGCGTGCGCGGACGATAATGAACAAATTTCGAGCGTTTATCAAAAAATGCGCAATCGTATTCATCGGCTTCTATCACAAAAAAATCCGATTCGCCTAAGCGGGCAGAAATGCCAAAATTCAACGGAATGCCACCGACTAAAAATCCCGGTTTAAAACCTTGATGCTCTAACACCCAACTTAACATGCTGGTTGTGGTGGTTTTGCCATGCGTACCTGCAATAGCTAATACCCATTTATTTTGCAAAACATGTTCAGAAAGCCATTGCGCCCCAGAAATATACGGCAAACCCAAATTTAACACCGCTTCCACTTCCGCATTGCCACGCGATAAGGCGTTGCCAATAATCACTAAATCCGGTTTTGGATGTAAATTTTCCGCCTTGTAGCCTTGCATGAGTTGAATGCCTTGTTCGGCAAGCTGTGTGCTCATGGGCGGGTAAACATTCGCATCTGAACCACTGACTTGATAACCTAATTCTCTGGCACACAGAGCTAATCCGCCCATAAAAGTGCCACAAATACCTAAAATATGAATATGCAATTTTGTTGTCCTAAAAAAATAACAGCCATACTACGACTGCCAGTCCTCAAAAGGACTGGCAGTCGTGAAGAAATAATGACTAAAGCAGTCATTTTAATCATTTATTAAGGTTTAGGATAAGGTAATATAAGGGAATATGACATAAACTATTTTTTTACTATGAACGAAGAAAACAATATTTTGATTGAAGCTGTGCCACGTTTTATTAGAGAGCAATCTTCTCCCGCCGAAAACCGCTATGTTTTTGCTTATACGATTACGATTAGCAACAAAGGTGAAAAACCTGCAAAACTGCTAAGCCGGCAATGGTTAATCACCGATTCAAACGGCAAAGTGCAAGAAGTGCGCGGCGAGGGCGTGGTGGGTAAGCAACCCTATTTAAAACCGAATGATGTGTTTCGTTATACCAGCGGTGCGGTGTTGGAAACGGCAGTTGGCGTGATGCAAGGCAATTATTTTTTTGTCGAAGATGACGGCAGCCAATTTGTTGCGCCGATTCCTAAATTTACTCTTTCTATTCCGAGAACTCTACACTGATGGCTATTTACGCAATTGGCGATATTCAAGGCTGTTATGACGATTTACTACGCCTCTTAGATGCAATTAATTTTAATCCAGCCCACGATAAACTTTGGTTTGTTGGGGATTTGGTCAATCGCGGCCCTAAATCATTGGAAACCTTGCGTTTTGTAAAATCACTGGGCGATGCTGCGGTGTGTGTGCTCGGCAACCATGATTTGCATTTATTAGCGATTGCTTATAACAAAACGTCGCCGGGACGCAAAGATGATTTAACGCCTATTTTAACTGCGCCAGATAGTGCGGAATTGATTGATTGGTTGCGGCATCGTCCTTTGTTTTACCACAACCATGAGTTTTGTTTGGTTCATGCAGGATTGCCGCCGCAGTGGGATTTTGCTCAAACGAAAAAGATGGCTGCGTATGCAGAGCGGGTGCTGCATGGAAATAATTATTTGAGTTTTTTCAATGGCATGTATGGCGATAAGCCGAATGTGTGGTCGCGGCGATTGCATGGGGCGATATTGTTGCGTTTTATCACCAATTGTTTTACTCGTTTGCGTTATTGCGATGCGCAGGGAAAAATGAATTTTCAGCAAAAGGGTAAGCCGGGGACGCAGCCTGCGGATTTAAAGCCTTGGTTTGAGGTGGAGGGGCGCAAAAGTGCGAATATGCGGATTATTTTTGGGCATTGGTCTACGTTGGGTTATTACGATCAGAATAATTGTTATGGAATTGATACGGGCGCGTTGTGGGGTGGGCAGTTGACCGCGATAAAGCTTGGGAAAGAGGTGGAGAGGATTAGTATTGATTGTGTGGGTGAGCGTAAGCCTGAGTAGTTTTTTTAAGCGTATGTTTTTGCTTGTTTTTTAATACGGTTGGATGAGAAACGATGGAAACTTGGATAGAACATTTAAACAGCCCGTTGGTGCTGATAGCTTTTATGCTGTTTGTTTTTGCTGGGGTGATTAAGTTATTGCTGAAAAATAACGTCATCAAAGTCAATCAAGTCAATTCCGCTAAATTGCTTAACAAAAGCTTAAATTATTTGTTTATTTTGGCGTTGGCGGGAATGGTTTTTGGTTTTTTTAGTCAAAAAGAAGTGTTACAGGCAATTCCAAAAGCTGAAACTAAAATAGCGACTCCAGAAAAAAATCTTACGCAAATCAAACAAATCACAAAGGGCAATAACAGCAGCGCGGTGATTGAGCAAGTAGATTTATCCGATAAAAATGTTGAGCAAAGTACGCAAGGCGAGAATAGTCCGGCAATTATTAGCGGTGGCGATGCTGCTGTAATCAACAAGAACAAATAAAAATTATGTCAGCCAAAGACACTTTCCACGACATTGTTAAACCTGAAACAGTAGAGTTAATTCAATGGATAGCTTAAGTTCTTATCAAGATACAATTAAAAAATTGCTTGAAAACCTTGCGCCGCCATCAGATGAAATTGAGAGTCAAATCATCACCGATACGGAACATGACCATTATCAATTAACGCAAGTGGGTTGGAAAAATAACCGCCGTGTTTATGGTTGTGTGTTGCATTTGGATATTAAAGACCAAAAAATTTGGATACAGCACAACGGCACGGAGTTGGATATTGCGCAGGAATTGGTCAACCGAGGTATTCCTAAACAGCAGATTGTGATCGGTTTTCAGTCGCCGTTTAAAAGGCAGTTTACTGAATTTGCAGTGGCTTGATGTGCTTAAAAACAGATAATCAGGAAAACACCATGACTTTTAAAACAAAAATAATCTGTGGCTGTGTGTTGCTGTTGCCGTTTGCGGCGTTGAATGCGACTGACATTAAGCAAACAACCAGCGGTGATTGTTCATCCGCAATTCACGCAGGCGGTAATGTGGGTGTAAATTGCAGTAAAACAACGGTGAATAAAACCACTGTCAAAAAAACAACCGTCATTAATAACAACATCATCAATCAAGGCGCACCGCTGGAAAAGTTGATTGAGTTGTCTAAAAAGTTGGGGGTTGTGGAAAATGAGCGCGATAACTGGATAAAGAAGTACAAGGAATTGGAAAGCCAATTAGCAGACAGTTCCGATGAGGTTGCCAAGCAAGCAAAAGCCTTATTGGATGACGGAAAACTGGAAGAAGCCGCACAGTTGTTGCAACAGGGCTTAGAGCATGATTTGAAAGCCGCACAACAGGCAAATTTAAAAGCGGCGGAAAAGGCTTTTTCGTTGGCAAAGATTAAAGTGCTGCAATTGGATTACCAAGCCGCCAAAACCTATTACAGCCAAGCGGTGCAGCTTGTGCCAGATAATTCTTTGTATTTGAATGAGTTAGCACATCAGCTTTGGATTATGGGAGAATACAGTGCAGCCGAAACTTTGATTAAACAAGCGTTAGCAATTGATGAAAAGACTTTAGGAAAAGAGCATCCTGATGTTGCGATTCGTTTAAACAATTTAGCCGAGCTTTATCACACACAAGGAAAGTATGCCGAAGCCGAACCTTTATATAAACAAGCGTTAGTGATTTGGGAAAAAACTTTGGCGAATCCCCCCCCTCAAGTTGCAATTTGTTTAAACAATTTAGCTCTGCTTTATAAAACTCAAGGTAAATATATCGAAGCCGAACCTTTATATAAGCAAGCGTTAGCGATTGATAAAAAGTTTTTAGGCAAAGAACATATTAATTTGGGGAGTCATTTAGGCAATTTAGGCGAACTTTATGAAGCACAAGGCAAATATGCAAAAGCCGAACCTTTAATCCAGCAGGCGTTAGTGATTGATGAAAAAGCCTTAGGTAAAGACCACCCTGATGTTGCCATTGATTTAAACAATTTAGCAGGGCTTTATTATGTTCAAAGCAAATATGCCGAAGCCGAGCCTTTGTACAAACAAGCGTTAACGATTGGGGAGAAAAATTTAGGCAAGGAGCATCCTCAAGTTGCAACAGGTTTAAACAATTTAGCCGTGCTTTATTATGCACAAAACAAATACGTCGAAGCCGAACCTTTATACAAACAAGCGTTAGCGATTTGGGAAAAAACATTAGGGAAAGAGCATCCGCAAGTTGCAACAGAATTAAATAATTTAGCCGAACTTTATCGCGTTCAAGGCAAATATGCAGAAGCTGAACCTTTGTACAAGCAAGCGTTAGCGATTAATGAAAAAGTATTAGGTAAAATTCATCCAGCTGTTGCCAGAGATTTAAATAATTTAGCTCTGCTTTATAAAGCACAAGGCAAATACGCAGAAGCCGAGCCTTTATTGCAACGCGCAGTAGAAATTTTGAAAAAATCGTTAGGGGAAAATCATCCCTCCACAAAACAAGGCGTTGCTAATTTAGAAGCCTTGCAAGCGGCACAAGCCAAATAAAAAACATTCGACAAGGAAACCATCATGCCCAAACTTTACGAATATTTGGGAATTATTATTCTGTTTTATGCCAATGAACACGAACCCGTGCATGTTCATGGACGCAAAGGTGGCAAAGAAAGCAAAGCCGAAATTATTGTAAAAGACGGCACAGAATACATCATCACGCTTAAATCCGTTGCTGGAAAACCCCCTTTAGACAATAACGACCTAAAAGCTTTTAAAAGTTTTGTGACGGTTTATGCCGAAAAAATCGTCCAAAAATGGATAGATTTCTTCATCTTGAATAAACCTGTTTCCCCTGAAATCATCAATCAAAAGGTGAAATGATGAACGCTGTTGCTACTGCTTGCCTCGAAATAACCCAAGCCCGTTATTTACAAGACTACAAAATCGAATTTGAATTTAATGATGAAACGCAAACCATGATTGACTTTGAACCTTTTTTAAAAAAAGCCAAAAATCCAATGCTAAAAAAATATCTGGATTTGAACCAGTTTAAAAACTTCACCCTGCGTGATGGCGATATAGACTGGAATGATTATGAACTGTGTTTTCCGATTGCGGATATTTACGAAGGGCAGTTATAAATCACACAAAAACAAGGCAAGGCTAATTTAACAGCCCTGCAAGCGGCAAAGCCTCAGTAAAATAAGCAAACTTTTTAAGCAACAGGAATCAGACATCATGCAAATCACTGCCCAACTAGACGACAGTTATCAAACCAGAATCGCCGCCATTCAACAATCAACCCAGTTAGACATCAGCGAAATCATCAAACAAGCCCTTGATTTGTTGTATGAAAAAACCGCTTTAACGCCGAAAGAAAAAAAATATACCTCGATTGATGAGCTTGCGGGGTGTTGGGCTTATCACGGCAAAGCAAAAACCATAGAAGAAATGGATGAGGGAGTTCGGCAAGGCATCATTGCAAAATGGGGCAAACATGATAGCCATTGATACCAATGTGATTGTGCGTTTTTTCACGCGAGATGATGAACAGCAATATCAAAAATCCTATCGTCTTTTTAGCAACTCGTAAGATAGAAAAAAGCGATGAAAAAAATCACAAAACTACCAAAGGGGGAAAGAACCATTCTTTACTCAGTTTTTTAGCTGAAATTTAAAAGACGACCAGCCGTCTTAAAAAATTTTCAAAGAAGTGTGAAAAGCCACATATAAAACACACTAGCTTATCTTGCAAAGTATTTTTCCAAAAAATAGCCAGATGAAATTATCGCTTAATCCGCAAGCCCGTTTTTTTCAAAATCCGCGTGCTATACAACACCGTATGTGCGCGGCAATGCTCACCTAATAACGCCCTAATCTGTGCAATTTCAGCATCCACACTGGCTTGCGTTTTACCGTGCACCATCGCAAATAAATTGTATGACCATTCCGGCAAATGACGCGGACGGTGATAACAATGACTGACAAAATCCAACCCGCCCACTTGTTGCCCTAGTGTCTCAATCATCTCATCCGCCACATCCCACACCGTCATGCCATTGAAGGTATAGCCGAGTTTATAATGATTCGGAATTGCGCCAATCCGCCGAATTATGCCGTTATCTTGCATGGCTTGCATTCGCGCCATCACTTCATCGGCACTAATATCCAGTTGCTCAGCAATCACATGATACGGTTTTGAAACCAGCGGCAAACCTGTTTGCGTGAGTTGAATAATTTGTTGGTCAATTTCATCAATCATAAAAAAACCCTCACGCCTCCAATTTTAAACCGACAAAAAACTCTTTCATTTTCGGCATGTTATAAACCTGCAAACCTGTTTGTTCGGCAATTTCCACAAGCACTTTGTTTAAACGCTCAGGCTGTTCCGTTGCAATTACAAACCACATATTCAATTCATGCTCACGCGCATAATTGTGGGCAACCTCAGGAAAAGCGTTAATGATTTGCGCAATTTCCTCAAATTTCTCCGCAGGAGCTTTCACCGCCGCCAGCGTTAATGCGCCGCCCATTTCTTCCGCATGATAAAGCGGTGCGAAGCGTGACAACACGCCGTTAGCCAATAATTTTTGTAGGTGTTCTAATAAACAATGTTCGCTAATGCCTAATTCTTCGGCAACTTGTTGATAAGGCGATTCGCAAATCGGGAAACCTGTTTGCAGATGATTGATGATTTTTTTATCAAGATCGTCCATTGATGATTCCTGTTTTAAGAGATTTTTTTAGTAAATCATGTTACGCACTGTCGATAGAAAATCCTAGTTGTAACTAAGGATATGGCTAAAAATAACTTCCGGCAGCATAACGACTGGCAGTCCTCAAAGGACTGCCAGTCGTGACATCCCGGGATTTAAAAAAACACTTGAAGAAATAGTTTTGTACATATTCCTAAAAAAATGACTCAGCGAAAAAAAGTGAAAATTTTTTAAGACGACTGATCGTCTTGAAAAATTTCATCGCTCAAACCTTCCAGGTCTTTAAGACCTGGAAGGTTTTTTCTCGACTTATTTAACAACCAAATGCCCTTGTTTATCCGCCAAGCCAATCGTCGCCATTGTTCCGGCTTGAAATTCCACAAAATCCTGCTCAATACCATCACTAAAAATCACGCCGTTTTCAGGCATTTGCGAATGAATGTGCAACGGCTGACCACGAGTGATTTTGCCAAACGTCAGCTCCGCCGCTGAATTTTTGCTTGGCCAAGGTTCACGCACTGAAAAATATAAATAATCCGCATCCCACGCCATCATTTGTTCAGGAATATGCACAGCTTTTTGCAACAAAGCAGAACTAATCCCTTGTGCGCCAGCCAACACGCTTTTTAACCAGCCTGTTGAACCCAATCCCGTTGACACAATCACGCCACTGGAAGATTGTGTTTCTTCACGCCGATTCATTTGGATTCGGTATCGCGCTGAAACATGGGTTTTTGCGCCAATAAAAAAATCATTCACGGCATACAACGTATGTCCGTTGCTTAATTGCGCTTTGGCAATGCTGATTTTATGCACGGCATAGTTTTGATTGAAAATTTTCGGCAGCAGCGCGTACAAATCAGGCACTAAAAACGGCAATAACACACCTTCCAAGTGTTCAGGGTCAGGGTTGACACCAACAACCGGTTGATTTTCCAAGTATTTCAAAACATTCGCGACCAAGCCATCTTGTCCAATCACGACAACTAAATCATTTTTTCCAAACACAAAATTGGGCAAAAATTGTCTATCAAGGGTTTGCACACGTCCAAAAACACTCAAAATCTTTTGGGTTAATTGCACGGCTTGTTTATAGGTTGCATCTTCTATTTGATAGCTCGAAAAATCCGCGCCTAAATGTTCCAGATAAAACCGCGCTTGTGCTTGCGTATTAAACCGATTGATTAATTCATCCAAGCGCGTTTTGCGCACAATCAAAATAATCTTGTTTTCAGTTAAACCGCTCATTTTTTAGGCGACTCTTTCACCATTAATTCGCTTAATAAATCGGGAGAAATATTGAGTTGCCCAATTTTTTCCGCGCCTTCGGCTAATTCTCTAAATGCGGAGGCAATTAATTGATTGGCATTCATGCCGCTGTTTGCCAACGCTTGAATGATTTTAGGATCGCTTTCTGCAAAAGCTTTCATCATTGCCGCCGCGCTATAGGCTTTATCATCTGCTTGTAAGCGACTGTTTTTACTGGCTAATAACACCAATTGTTCATTTTGTTGTTCTAAAGCGATTTCGGTTGCCATTTGCGCTTCTTTTAATTCGCGTTCTTTTTGTTGAATGGCTTTTTCCGCTTCCATTTGTGTTTCTCGAATTTGCCGTTTCTTTTGTTCCACTGCAATATCGGTATTTAATTCGTTTTCTTTAATAATCCGCTCTTGCTCAACGGCGGCATTTCGGCGCGAATAAACGGCTTCATCGGCTAATAATAAAATCTGCTCACGCGCTTCGGCTTCTAACGCGCGGGTCATTTCTGGCGTGGGTTTGATTGCGGTGATGGAAACATCTAAGATTTCCACGCCTAACGAATTAATTGCTTTAATTTGTTGCAATTGCTGATTGAGCGCATTGACTAGGGCATCAGAACTGGTTAAAACTTCGCGCAAGGGCATGGTTTTTAATAAGGAACGGGTTAAAACTTGCGCATTATTAATTAAGCGTTGCGATAATTTTTCAGGATCATCACTGCTATAAGATTTGCCATTTGCCGCTAAGGTGAAATTCATTAATTGCGATAATTTATTGGGGTCGCTCACGCGATAAGTCATTTGTCCTTGAATAGTGATTTCTTGAAAATCAGCGGTGACTTCGGCAAAAATAAACGGCACATCAACACTGCCTGCTGGAATGCGCACTAGGGAACTGGTTATGGTGAAATAAATAAAGGATAAACCCGCGCCTGAACGAACTAATTTGCCGTTTTTATATTGCAAAACGTAATCGGTGGGTTGAAATTTGATGAATTTAAAGCCAAACATTTCTAACCTCGGTAGTTTTTAAAGGATAAGAATTAAGTCACGGAACATAAAATTTACGGCATAAAATTAAAGATGGAGTGCAACAGCTTTAGCTGTTGGCGGTTAAAATAGCTAAAGCTATTTAACTCCAGAATTTCTCAAAATAAGAAAAAAATCTTTTTTCACAAGGGGATATTCTGCTTATTCGCAATTATTAGGTATAGAATATCTTTGCTGCGGTGAATTTGCATGATAAATATAATTCCGCATTACCAAGAAATCGACATAACTACTATAATCGCAGACTATCTGCACCACATTATTTTTTAGGTTTACGCTCAAATGTCTTTAAAAAAACGCTGGATTATCGCTTGTATTAGTTTAATGCTCACGGCTTGTAGCGAGCCTCCAATTGTTGAAAAACCCACATCCGCTCCGAAAGAGCAAGCTCCAAAAGCAGAAGTCAAAAGCTCAGAACCACGTCCACGTTTACCTGCAAAACTCACGCAATTTCCTGATGAAATCATTGATGCTTTAAATGCCGCGCGGTTGCGAGAAGACGGTTTAAGTGTGTTTGTGCAATCGGTTTCTGATCCTGCGCCGCTTTTGGCGGTGAATGAAGATGTGCCACGCAACCCCGCTTCGGTGATGAAATTAGTCACAACCTACGCATCTTTAGGCACATTAGGCGCGGATTATCGTTGGCCTGTGGAGTTGTATAGCACGGGCACGGTGAATGGCGATACCTTGCAAGGCGATTTATATTTAAAAGGTTATGGTGCTCCGAATTTTAAAGAAGGCGATTTGCATCATTTGCTGGACGATTTACGCGCAACGGGAATCAAAAAAATCACCGGTAATTTGGTGATTGATAATACTTATTTTTCAATTGAAAAGCATGATACCGGCGAGTTTGATGGCAAACGCTATGCGGCTTATAACGCGCAGTCTGATGCTTTGATTTATAACGAAGGTTTGAGCGATTTTATTGTGCGTGGCTCTGAGGTTTTTTCACCGAATCCTGCCAAAAATGTAGAAATTGCCAATAATTTACAAGGGAAAAATGCCGCCTGCGCTGGACGTTTTGCTTATCCAAAAACGGGGATTTCACATCGAAACGATCAAGTGATTATGCGTTTTGAAGGCGTGATTTCCAATAATTGTGGTGAGCGCAAATATTCGTTTGTACTCACGGATGCTGCCAATATGGTCTATAGCACGGCATTTAAGATTTGGACAGATGACATGGCGGGCGTGATTGCAGGGCAAGATTTTGTGGTTGCTCCAACGCCTGCGAATGCAAAATTGTTAGCAAAAATTGAATCCGAGCCAGTTAGCGATATTTTGCCGATGATTAACAAAAAAAGTAATAACGTGATGGCGCAGCAATTGTTTTTAAGTATTGGCGCGAAACAGCCGGGCAATGCGGATACTTCCGAAAAAGCGTATCAAGGAATTCAGCAATGGTTTAAAACGCGCGGCTTGGATTTTCCTGAATTGGTGATGGAAAACGGTTCGGGTTTAAGTCGTAACGGACAAATCAGTGCGCGGCATATTGCAGACTTATTATTTGATGCTTATCAACATCCACAACACGATGCGTTTATTAATTCCTTGCCGATTATGGGCGTGGATGGCACGTTGAAAAAACGTATGAAAGGCTCTCATGTTGCGGGTCATGCGCATCTTAAAACCGGCACGCTGAACAATGCCAAAGCTTTAGCAGGTTATGTGGTTGCTGATGATGGCGAAACGTATGTTGTTGCTATTTTGCATAATGACCCTGCGGTTAAATACAAAGCGCGTCCTATTCACGACAAACTGATTGATTGGATTGCAAGACAACAAGCAGGGAAAGCTGACTCTAATTCTGATCCAGTCATTAAGCCAGAAACAGAAGAAAAAACACAGCCTTCACAATCGTCAGAGCATTCTGAACTGAGTCCTAAATGGGTTTATTTTGAATAAGCCATTATCTCTTCAAAATGTAGTGTAAATTAGATGTCACGACTAGCAGTCCTTTAAGGTCTGCCAGTCGTAATGCCACACAATCAAGCTGAAATAGCGTAATATTGCTATTTTTGATATAGTTAGCGGTTCTATAAGTCTTTTATCATACTTATCCTCACAAGATTCATCACATCCTTATTTTATTTTCGGAGAAATTCTATGGCAATTAAAGTTGCAATTAACGGTTATGGTCGTATCGGTCGCAATATCATGCGTGCATTGTACGAATCAGGTCGTACTGATGAAATCCAAATCGTTGCAATTAACGATTTAGGCGATTCCAAAACCAATGCACATTTAACAAAATACGATACAGTGCATGGCAAATTCGGTTTTGATGTCAGCGTTGATGGCGATTACATTGTGATTAATGGCGACAGAATTCGTGTTTTGGCAGAAAGAGACCCTGCAAAATTGCCTTGGGCAGAATTAGGCGTTGACGTTGTGCATGAATGTACTGGTTTTTTCACTAGTAAAGCAAAAGCTTCAGCACATATTGCAGCTGGCGCGAAAAAAGTAATTATTTCTGCACCAGGCGGCAATGATGTGGACGCAACAATCGTGTTTGGCGTAAACCATGACACATTGAAAGCATCTGATACTGTTATTTCTAACGCATCTTGCACCACAAACTGTTTAGCTCCATTAGTTAAACCTTTAATGGATTCTATCGGTGTTGAGCATGGTTTAATGACAACTATTCACTCATACACAAATGACCAAGTTTTAACAGACGTTTATCACAGTGATTTACACCGTGCGCGTTCTGCAACGCAATCTATGATTCCAACAAAAACAGGTGCAGCAGCAGCGGTTGGTTTGGTATTGCCAGAAATGAAAGGCAAATTAGACGGTTTCGCAATGCGCGTACCAACTATCAACGTTTCTGTGGTTGACTTATGCTTCCAAGCATCACGCAATACTACTAAAGAAGAAATTGATGGCATTTTAAGAGAAGCAGCAGCAGGTTCATTAAAAGGCATTTTGGCAATCAATGATGAGCCATTAGTGTCTATGGACTTTAACCACAACCCACATTCATCTATTTACGAAGCTGGCTTAACCAAAGTGACTGGCGGCAATTTCGTAAAAGTATTGTCTTGGTATGACAACGAATGGGGCTTCTCAAACCGTATGTTAGATACAACGGTTGCTTTTATGAATGCAAAATAACTGGATACTTCAATGGCATTAAGAAGAACTAAAATTTTAGCGACCTTAGGGCCTGCTACGGACAAACCGGGCGTTTTGGAAGGTTTGTTTGCAGCCGGCGTTGATGCGGTGCGCTTAAACTTTTCTCACGGCACTGCCGAAGATCATATCAATCGTGCTAATGCTGTGCGAGAAATGAGCAAAAAAACCGGTCGTCGGGTCGGCATTTTGGCAGATTTGCAAGGGCCAAAAATTCGTATTGAGCGTTTTAAACCCAATGCCAAAGAAAATGGCGCGGAAAAAGTTTGGTTACATAACGGTCAAGATTTCGCACTCGATATTAACTTAGACTACACCGCAGGCGATGAAACGCAAGTTGCTATTAGCTATGAGCCTTTACCCAAAGAAGTGAAAGCGGGTAGTCGTTTGTTATTAGATGACGGTCGCGTTGTGTTAGACGTGGTCAATGTCGAAGAAAACTTACGCATTAACTGTACTGTGGTTGTAGGTGGCTATCTGTCTAACAAAAAAGGTATTAACTTGTTAGGCGGTGGTTTATCAGCAGCAGCGTTGACTGACAAAGACAAAGAAGATATTAAAACAGCCGCAAAAATTGATGTTGATTTTGTGGCGGTATCTTTTCCACGTTGCGCAGAAGATTTGCACGAAGCACGTCGTTTGTTAGCAGCAGAAGGTTGTTATGCCAGCATCGTTTCTAAAGTGGAACGTGCAGAAGCTGTGGTGCAACCCACGATGGATGAAATCATTCTTGCATCAGACGTAGTGATGGTTGCGCGTGGTGATTTAGGTGTGGAAATTGGTGATGCGAATTTGCCAGCCGTGCAAAAACGTTTGATTCAACGTTCACGCGCTTTAGACCGTGCCGTGATTACAGCAACGCAAATGATGGAATCTATGATTGAAAATCCGATTCCTACTCGTGCCGAAGTGTTTGACGTAGCTAACGCCGTATTAGATGGTACTGATGCGATTATGTTGTCAGCAGAAACTGCCAGTGGCAAACACCCCGTTTTGGCGGTGGAAGCAATGGACAGAGTTTGCAAAGAAACTGAGCAACAACCTAGCATTCGTACTTCAAAACACCGCGTAGAATGCACATTCCAACGGGTTGATGAAGCGATTGCAATGTCTGCAATGTACATGGCAAACCATACAGATGACGTGAAAGCGATTGTTGCTATGACTGAATCTGGTTCAACACCTTTATGGATGTCACGGATTAGTTCAGGGATTCCAATTTATGCGTTCAGTAGCCAACTGCATACTTTGGGAAAAGTGACGCTGTATCGTGGTGTATTCCCGATGTATTTCTCTAACGAATCGCAAGATCACGCAACAGTCAATCGTGAAATTGTGGATTTGTTAAGAACAAAAGGACAGTCTAAAAATGGTGACAAAATCATCATCACAAAAGGCGATTTGACAGGACAACAAGGCGGCACCAGTGCTTTAAAAGTTGTCACAATCGGTGAAGGATTAACTCCTTAATCTCCTGCTATAAACTTTCTGCATTCAGGCGCAATGCTTGAATGCAGAAACGTTTAACTCACCCAAAAGCGATGATTACGCACTTTTACACAAATTCAAAATTGCTTGAAAATCCATTTGTTGCAAATACTGCTCTAATCCAGCTGCGATAGCGTCATTTTGCGCCGGTATTTGTGCAATCACCTGTTCCGTTTGTTCTATATCCAGCATGGCAGCAGCACTCTGTAGTTGTGTTTGCAAATCAACAGGCAAGGTTTTGAACTCTTCCACACTTAAAGGCTTGGGAGTAGACAACGCCTGAGATTCAGGTTGCTGATAAATAAACTCAACCTTCAGATATTCATGCAAACAAGCAAAAATATCATCCACGCGATAAGGTTTGCTAATAAACGCATCCACGCCAGCACGAAACAAATTCTCGCGCTGCTCAGCAAACACGCTAGCAGTCAACGCCACGATGACGGTATTTTTACCCAGCGGCATTGCCTTAATGCGCCGCGTTGCTTCTGTGCCATCCATCACCGGCATCCGAATATCCATCCAAATTAAATGCGGATGCCATTGTTGAAAGATTTCCACCGCCTCCAATCCATTACACGCCTCGCGTAATTGAAATCCCAACGGGTGCAAAATTTTTTTCAGCAACAAACGATTTTCCAAATTATCATCCACAATCAACAAGCGCGGCAGGGTTTGATTTGGAGCTAAACCCAGCACCTGATTTTGATGTGGTTTAATCGCCATAATTTCAGTGGCGGTGATTTTTCGCACTGGCAACTCAATCCGAAAAAAAGAACCTTGGTTAGTTTTGCTACGCACAGAAAGAGTGCCGCCCATTAAACTGAGATATTTTTTAGTAATCGGCAAACCTAAGCCCGTGCCCTTTTGCGCACTATTTTTTCCAACTTGCACAAATGGCTCAAAAATCTTTTCCTGATCTTCCGGGCTAATTCCTACACCTGTATCTTCCACCTCACAAATCAACCACATTTTGTCGGCTTCATCATGCTTTTTAACATTTAGCCACAAAGTCACCGTGCCTGTGTCGGTATATTTAATCGCATTACCAATTAAATTAATCAAAATTTGCCGGAATTTATACGGATCGGCTTCCACAAAACGCGGAAAATCAGATTGCTCAACATGCAGCAATTGCAGATGTTTATTTTCCGCCCGCTCGCGCATCATATCGACAATATCCCGAATTGCCTCGCCCAAATCAAACGGCTCAGGCTCAATCACAACGCGTCCGGCTTCAATTTTTGCCATATCCAGAATATCGTTGATTAAATTCAGCAAATGCGAGCCGCTGCGATTAATAATATTCAGATTTTGTCGTTGCGCGTCAGTAATGTCAGGATCGGACTGCATAATTTTGGAAAAACCCAAAACCGCATTCATTGGCGTGCGCAGTTCATGGCTCATATTGGCTAAAAAAATGCTTTTTGCTTGGCTGGCTTCCTCAGCGCGATTTTTGGCATGACGCAAATCTTTTTCAATCTGTTTGCGGCGAATAATTTCTTGTTCCAATTGCTGATTAATCTGCTGCAAACGCGAAAAACCTAAAATTTCATTTTTTAAAATCAGGGCAGTGTAATTAAAAAAAATGGGCAAATATTCTTGCAGCTCGTGCATTCCAATATGCAGACTTTCCATTTTAAACACGCCAATTAAGTCATTGCCGACTTTCAGCGGATAAACCCAAGTGTAGGCATTGGTAAATTCCGCGCTGCGCAGTTGCGTATCTTCAAAATCATGTTCATATTCAACAGGTTGTCCTGTTTGATACACGCCAGAAACTTGCGAATCTGCAATGGTTTCTAGTTTTTGTTTTTTGCCATACACATCGGTATAAAAAATATCTTCGTCAATTTGATAATACAAAATCAAATTTGCGCCGCCAATCACGTCCATCACGGCGTGCAATAAATTGTCGATGGTATTTTCTAACCCTGAAACTGTGTTGATTTTAGAGATTAATTGCAGAATCAGTTGCAGATATGATTTTTCTGCGGCGAGTTTTTTCACGCGCTGTTGAAGCTTTTGTATTGCGTCTTCATTGTTGTTAGGCATCATGGCAACAGAAAATTAATATCGCCCAAATTCATAAGCGGCATCCAACATAGCGCGAATATTACGTTCTGGAATTTTATAAGGCATCACCAATGTGCCAAACGCAAATTTCCCCCCTGCCATGCCAGCCTCAATAATGCGTTGCACTTCGCTGCGCACTTCGGCTTCTGTCCAATCAAACGAATATCATTAATCACGCCGCAGGTTAAGCCACGATTTGCCACGATTTTCTTCCCTGCTGCCACATCATCATTCGGGCTTAAATAGAACGATTTAAGATTTAATTGTTCCATCACAGGTTCAATCACATTATTCATCCGCGAACTGCCGCAGTAATAAACCACATCATCAATTCCAACCGGCTCTAAATCTTTTTTCATCCAAGGCATGGATAAGTTTTGAAATTGTTTTTTCGGCACAAAATCTGTTGAGCCAAACGGATTGGCGTACAAAATAATATCGGCACCGGCATTGCGATACGCAGTGACTTCTTTATGAAAAAACTCGCTGCATTTGCTTAACAGCAGGTCGCGCAGGTCGTGAGAACCAAAAAACAGTAATTCAAACCATTTATCCATGCCCATTAAAATCGCTGGCAAAGTCATGCTGGCAGTCAAATACGCACAAATCGGATATTTGCCTTTTGCCTCGCGCTTTAGAATTTGCAAACATTTCAACTCTTCTGCCCAGGCAGGATGCGAGGTTATATCCTCTGGCACTTGCAGTTTTTCTATATCCGCATCCGATTGAATCACAAAGTGTTCAACATTCGGCGGGCCATCGGTGGCGTAAATAATTTTTTGGCAGCCTAATAATTCCGCTTCTTTTCCAACATAAAACAAACTCCAGACATTGTCATAACCGTATTTTTCGCGCATTTTTAGCTGCGCTTCTGCCACATATTCGCCGTTAGAGTAATATTCTTTCAGAGTGCTGATTCCCAATTCCTTTGCACCTTGGTCAAGCAAATTGCAAAAAACCGGAATTCTGTCCGATTTTTCCCCATTCATTGCGGCAACCAATCTCTCCATTCCGGTTATCATTTTTTCATCTCCATAATCAAATCCTTAATCACCTTGCCTGCGGTAATTCCATCTTCTGCCCACGCATCCGCCTGCACGATTTTATACAGATTAGGATCCCAACGATAAGGTGCGCCGCCGACTACAATTTTGATTTTAGCTTCCAGATTTCGTTCTTTTAAAATTTCACGCACTTTTATGCAGCCCAAGTCACTGCGGGCGGTGTGCATCATCATTGAGGAAATGGCGATAACGGGCGCGTTGTGAGCAACGGCTTCATCCACAAATTTTTCTGGCGCAACATTCACGCCTAAATCAACCACATCAATCATCAAGGAACGCAAACAACCCGACACAATCCGTTTTCCCAGCGTGTGCATGTCGCCGTGTGAAGTTCCCAAAATCACCGTGCCGATAATTTCAGGGCTTTTTTTGAATTTTGCCACCATTTCTTCGGTGACTTGCGAGGCAATTTGCGATGCCATGAAGTGTTGTGCAAGATTGGCATCAAAATCTTCACTGATGGATTTAATCATCAATTCCATTGCAGGAATCACAACTTGAAACACAATATCTTCAGGAGAAACGCCGCTCTCTAGTGCGCAATGAATAATTTCTAACGCACTATCGCGGTCGGTGTCAAAAACCGCTTCATTGTATGCCGCGATAATTTCGGTAAGCACTTAAACGCTCCTGATGAAAATTATATGTCTATAAATGTGGAAATTTATCACAGATGTGTCAAAGGGGGAGATTTTTTTGTCAGTCAAAGCTTACTTTTCGACCGACAATCCTTAAAGACTTGTTATTTACACACAATCTTTTATTTTTCAAACAGCAGTGGTTGCAAATATAAATTATCAACAAACGCATCATCAAAACTAAACGAATGCGCCATATTCACAATGTGTGCCTGCGTTCTCATGTTTTCCAGTTGCTCTGTTTCAGCAGCCGTAGCTGATAAGAGTAATTCGCAGCCACTCAGAGCTGTATTTTCATACAGCTGAATTTTTTCCACCGCACACGCAGGCAGCAAGCCGATTGCTTGAGCATTTGCCACATTTAAAAACTGCCCAAACGCGCCGCACACACAAACGCGCTTTAAATCGGTCAAACTGAGACCGGCGGCTTTGAATAAATGTTGTTGCGCCGCGCCGGTTGCGGCTTTTGCGCGTTGAAAAATATCAATATCTTGTTTTTTTACACTCAGAAAATGTTCTGCGGATAAAGGCAATAAAATTTCAGTATTAGCCCTGTTTTTAAACCGACCATTACGATTTAATTCGCCTGTTGCCAGCAATTGCGCAATCACATCTACTAATGCTGAGCCACATAATCCCGCAGGACGCGCTTTGCCAAGCACTTGATAATCCCAAAAATCCGCAGAACTTTTACTCATTCGACAAATTGCCCCATCGCCAGCAGGCAAGCCACAACTAATTCCAGAACCTTCAAACGCGGGGCCGCCGGGCACGGAACTCAGCCAGAGTTTTTCGCCATCCCACAGCGCGAGTTCTGAGTTTGTGCCAAAATCAATCAGCAGCGCGGGTTCATTGCTGCGAGTCAGTTCAGTGACCAAAACGCCAGCCAACAAATCAGAGCCGACGAAACCTGCCAACGGCGGAACATTAGCAATTTCTGTATTTGCGTCTAAATTTAAAAAAGTTTGCCAATCGCGCACCTCATCAATTTGACATTCAACCGCTTGCGTCCAATATTCCGGCTCTAATAATTGCTGAAAGTTTTTCTGACTTAATAAAGTCAGCATCGGCGTGTTGCCAACAATCAATAACGCTTTGATTTGCGCAATAGTCAACGGCAATGTACAGATAATCGTCAGAGCGTTTTTAATGGCTTGTTGAATCAGTAATTTCAGTTCCAAAGCATCCGCTTCTGATTCTCGCGCCGCCATCAAGCGTGTGAGCACATCTGCACCGTAGCGAAATTGCGGATTAAACGCAGACCACGCCAGCACACGTTTTCGTTGCGTGATATTCCACAACGACAGGCGCAAATGCGTTGTGCCCAAATCCAGCGCAATGCCATAGCTTGCTGTGTTGTGCAGGGCAGATTTATCCAGCGGTTGGATTTTTCGCCATTTTAAAACGTTGATGGGATTTTCAATGCTCACTTCCAGATTCGATAGCGCGTTGATTTGGCAAGCAAGGCGCGTTCCTTGTTGAATTTGTTGGATAGATAAGCGGCTTTTTTCAATGCCAGTTAAATCGGATACGTTTCCGCTGATAATTTTGATGCGACATAAGCCGCAAAAGCCGTGTCCGACGCAAGCGGAGCTGACTTTAAGTTCCGCGCTATTGAGAATGTTAAGAACGTTATCGCCTTGTACAAATGATAATTGCAGGTTGTGCGGTTTATGAATCAGCGTGAGTAGATGCATGATTTTTAAGGAAAAACTAATGGATTAATGCGATATTTTTATGAGTAGGGCAGAGTATTGCTCCTTTAGAGATGGCAAATAAGATTTATTTTTAACAGCTAATAAATATCCTCAACTGAATAAAAGCTAAATATATCACTGGTTTTTAACTCCATTATATTCAGCAATTCGGGTCTTTTAAATGCAAGTTTTTTAATTATATTTTGTGTTAAATCTTTGTCAGCATTATGAATTGCTCTATGACAATAAGGGCAAAGGCTGAAAATATTTTCTATAACATCAAGCTTTTTAGCTGTGTTTTTTTGTAATGCGAGCGGAATGAGATGATGGGCTTCAAGATAAGGTAAATTAGTGTAACGTGAATTGAACAGAATATGAGATGGATTATATTCACACATATATTTTTCGATTTTAATTCTTTCTAAAGCAATATTTCTATCTCTGGAAAAAACATCACGAGCTTTTAATTTTGTAATTTTTATTTCGTCCAGCTCGGAAAGGGAGTCTTGATAAACCCCTTCTGTTTCGTCATAAATAATGAGAGCATTTTCATCACGCCATTCTTGTTCTATCATGCTTCCAATCCATAGCTCATTGTTTTTGATAAACATAAACCAAATTGAGTTTGGAATGGGTTTAAAGCCGGCTTTTGTTGATAAATAGAGTCTTAGCTCTGTTTTATTAGGTTTTGGAAAAACCAAGTTTAATTTTATTTCATCTCCTTTAGGATATAACCTTAGTGTTTTCTGAGCTTGTTCTTTATGTGATTTTACATTTCCAATTGGTATGTTTTCTTTACCAAAGAAATCAATTAATAGTTTTGCTTCTGAATCTGTTGCAGTAATTTGGGAGTCATAGTTTTCTCGCTCTGTTACAACTGAATAAGAGCCTATAGTTGTATTAAATTTTATTTTTTGAATAGCTCCGAATTGCATTGTCTTTCTTCCATCAAATAATCAGAAATTTTTTCAGAAATTTTTTTTATCACAGGTAACGCAACTGAATTACCAAATTGCTTATAAGCCGCTGTTTTTGAAACAGGTATTTTAAAGGATTCGGGATAACCTTGTAATCGAGCGCATTCTCTAGGAGTGAGTTTTCGTGGGTTTTTACCTAATTGAGGGATTAAACATTCTTTTCCATCTTTTCCATAACGAGCCACTAAGGTATTTGCAGGCTTGTTAATATCAACGCAAAATGCGGTAAAACCAACTCCTCGAGCTAAGTTTGTAGCTGTTCGTCTTTGATGCCCAGCCCATAATTTATCGGAAATGGTAAATTCGTCACCCAAAGTGTTTTCATTTTCAAGAATTGACTTTAACGGCAAAGGAGTGCCTGAAAATATTGGAAATTCAAACTTTTGCTTGGTATCACGCAAACATACTATGTAACATCGAATTCGTTTTTGCGGCACTTCTGTTTGAGCATTAACTAGCGTGTAATTGAATGAATAACCCAAGTCTTCAATTGTTCTTTTTATGACTGCAAAGGTATTGCCTTCATTATGTCTAACAATGTTTTTAACATTTTCCAAAAAAATAACAGCTGGACGCTTTTCTGCAACTATTCTCATTACATCAAAAAATAGCGTACCTTGAGTTTCACAGGCAAAACCATGTGCAGTATTTCGTGAGTTTCTTGCAGAAACTCCTGCTAAGCTAAATGGCTGACAGGGAAAGCCCGCACATAAAACATCGTGATTGGGTATATCTTTTTCAGAAATATCTCTTATATCTCCAGCAGGTAATTCGCCAAAGTTTTCAAAATAAGTTGTTTGTGCGTCTTTATCCCATTCGCTTGAAAAAAGACATTTTCCACCAACCGATTGCATTGCAAGACGAAACCCTCCAATCCCTGCAAATAAGTCAATAAACCTAAATTTTTCAATTTCTGGTGAAGGAAATTGGCAGCCTTTAAAGGCAAACTGATTGAATTGCATTTTATACATAAATAAACACTTTAAAGATGACTTGAGAATGGAGTCTACTGTAAGTCTGTTATGTTAAACAACATATAATATTGAAAACACAGATTATAAACTTTTACTTTTTTATCTGAAAAAAGTATGTAGCTGAACTTGATTTTTTTACAGATGTAGTGAGGTGACACGTTACTGCTCAATAGTTTTTTACAAACCTTTCAGGTCTTCAAGACCTGAAAGGTTTAACTTAGATTAATGAGCGGCAAATACCCTTCTTGATAACTCGGATAACGAAATTGATAACCCAACGCTTTCAAACGCTGATTATTGCAACGTTTATTCATTTCAGCACTATGCGTCGTTTTTTCTTTAGGCGGCGGGCATTTCATTTGCTCAGCCAACCACGTCATCACCTCCCACGTCGGCGCGGGATTATCATCACTAGCGAGATAACATTGCTCCAACAATTTTCCATTTGCTTGCTGCTGCAACAAAAACAACAACACGCCTACACAATCCTGCTGATGAATGCGGTTAGTAAAACAAGGCGGATTTTTTTGCACTTCAGGAGCTTGTTGCGCAAGCCTTAATAAATAACCGCGCCCTTCGCCATAAATACCACTAAACCGCACCACAATATTTTCAGGATTGGCGGCAATAATTTTGCGCTCTGCCGCGCGGATAAATTGACTATTCGGATTCTCCGGTTCAGCCTCTGATTCTTCATCAACCCATTCACCCTGTGATTGCGCATAAACACTGGTTGAGGAAGTGAAAAACCAACGCGGCGATTGTTTCGCGCGGGCAAAATGATTCAGTAAATTATCCAAACCGGTTTCATAAACCGCACGATAACCATTTTCACTGTATCTATCTGGTGAAAGCACAAAAAACACGGTGTCAAAATCCGTCGCTAGATTTTGCAATTGCGCTGCCTCGGTAATATCGGCAGCAACATAATTCACCTTATCTGCCTTTGCTGGCGGATGGCGTTTTAACCCTGTGACGTGATGTCCAGCTTCTGCCAATTGTTTCGCAACTGTGCCGCCGACATCACCGCAGCCTACGCATAATATTTTTGCCATGATTACAACTGATTGATTAAATTAAGTTCTTGCGGATAGGGCGACATATAAAACGAGTCTTCAATATACGGATCGGGCGTTTTGCGAAAGTGATGTTTCAATAAAGTAATCGGCACAATCAGCGGCAATTCGCCATTGCGATAACGTTCAAAAATTTCACCTAATTCAGCTTTATCATCCGCGCCAAGTTCTTTTTTCAAATAGCCTTGAATATGCTGCAACACATTCACATGCTGTCCGCGCGTGACTACCTTTTTCAAAATAGTCATCAATTGCACAATATAGTCATCGGCAATTTGGGTGAGATTCTCCTGAGTTGCAGTGCTAAGCAATTGTCCAAGCGGTTGATAATTGCCGTGACTCATAATAATCAATTTATGCCGCGCGTGAAAATGCGTGAGTTTTTGCACGGTTAAGCCTTCTTGCAGCAGAGTTTGCCAGCGATGATAAACATAAACACGCTGAATAAAATTTTCTCGCAATCCCGCATCGCCTAAGCGACCTTCTTCTTCAACCGGCAATAAAGGGTTATTCGCCATAATTTGCTGTGCATAAATGCCCACGCCTTCGCGATGCGGTTGATTATGGGTGTAAACCTTCACGCGCTCCACGCCGCAGCTGGGCGAGTCTTTTTTGAAAATATAACCGGATAAATGCGCCTGAGCGGTTTTTTGTGCCAGTGCGTAATTGCGTAAGCGGTCGGTGACATCCAGCGTTGCATCTTTTACGCCGACACAGCGCAGTTGATTGTCGGTTTTAATTAAGTGAATGGTGGGGCGTGGAATGCCTAAGCCAATCGCAACTTCAGGGCAAAAGGGCAGAAATTCAAAATATTCGCCGAGAGTGCCGGTGATGTAAGCGTTGTGTTTATTGCCGCCGTCAAAACGGACATTTTCACCGAGTAAACAACTGCTGATACCGATAGGGATTTTTTTCATGGGTTTGATTTGAGTTGATAAAGATGAAGACCAAGGTGACTATTCAAGTAAGCTGTTATTTTGTTGTTCAAATGAGGCTGCCCACCCTCAACTTTCATTGTGCGAGGGCAGGTGTTTTTTTCAGGTAAAGCGATGAGTTTGAGTTGATTATGTTTTTTGCATTATCTTCAAGTAATTTCCAATCCATTCGATAAAGATATATATCCTCAATATAAACTCCTCCAAGCATATTTTGACCTAATCTATTATTGGCAAGCATAGAATCTTCAAGAACACTGTTTTTCAATGCTTTTACAATCCGATTATTGGGTTTAGCTACGCGAATATGATGTAAAGAAATGATTTCTTCAGCTGGATTTACAGATTCATCAATATCGTTAATCCGTTTATAGTAATTTTTGGGGCCTTCCGTTTTAACAAGGGGAGAAACTATCGTCAATTCCCAGGTTTTTTCCTCGCTATCTAACAGCCAAAAAGCTGCGACTACTTGTGCGCCAGATTCATCTAGGCGTTTTATTAAGTTTTCTCCGGCTATACGCATTTCATTAGAAAACCATTGCGTTATAAATAATTCTTTAGCCATGACAATATTCCTGATGGGTTATCGGTAATTGCATTAAACAAATCGAGTGCCTCTTGCTCTTCAATTTCACAGTCATAACGTGATTCTTCTGACCACTCAATAGCAATTGCCCAGTTTAATTTAAACTCTGCATTTTGTTTTTCTGCTTCTGCCTGTTTTTGTTTTAAACCTGCGGTGCTTAGCAATTTAGCCAAATTGTGAGTATAACAATCGTTGGCTAGTTGTTTGTCTGGAAAATCAAATGCTTTAACGTGTTTGGCTATGCAAGCTTTCAATGTACATTCCAGCGCGTAGCCTGCTAAATAGTAAGCTCCTTGATAACATTCTGCTTTTAGAAGAACTTCGGCTTCTTTGATTCTGATAGCGGCTAAATTTTCAAGTTCAGTTTTGTTCATTTTTCATTGTGAGAAAGGAAATTTTGCTGTCTGAATCAAAAGTTACCAAATTTTAGAATTAGCAAAATGATTCTGTAAGTTTTTGCGTCTAAAAATCCTGCTTTAAACCATCAATTAAACGAGCCATAAACAATAAAATGGCGATCGCTGATTATTCTACACGCTAAAGCCAAATCAGCGGCATTGAGTTGGGCTTGTACTTCTTCAATTGTAAAAGCGGCAAGCAACGAATGATAAAAGTCGTGTTGCAAAATGGCAGGTTCATTTGCAGCATAAGTTTGCACTAATTGCTGTGCTTGTTGAAGGCGGGCAGGGCGCATTAAATCCATCAGCAAGATTTTAGTTTTCGGCTGAGAACCTTGTTTGATGGTTTGCCATAACACTTGTGGCTCTGGCAAATGATGCAACAAGCTGTTGCTGATAATGGCATCATAAGAACTGCGTGGCAATTGTTCTGCGGGCAAATAGCGATTAAAAAAATGGACGTTTTTGATAGATGCGCGGCGCGGATCTTTTTGTGCCCAAGCCAGCATGGTTTCTGAGGCATCAACGCCATGCACAATACAGTCGGGATTGGCTTTGGCAAAGCGATAACTAATATCGCCCGCGCCGCAGCCTAAATCTAAAACATAATCGTGTTGTTGGCAGAAAATTTCGTTGAATAAAGACACAAAGTTTTGATGCGGCTGGCTAAAGTCGGCTTCCGCATAAGCTTTTACTTGCGCCTCGTCTTCCATGAGTTCGGGTTCTAATTGACGTTTCATGTTTTTGCGTTGATTAAAGAGAGTAAAAAAGAACAAAGTAAGTGATTAAGCAAACGTTTTCCAATGGTAATCGCGAATAAACAGGTGCTTATAATGATTCATTTTAGAAAGAAGTTGCAGCAAAATTTTTAAAGACGACTGGTCGTCTTAAAAAAATCAGAGCGTAAAAAATAATTGACAGAGTTAGCGGCTGCTACGATTTAAGTTATTGAGAATAGATTTTTTGGTAAAAGTGACTTTTGTTATCAGGCGTAGAGACGGAAGATTTTGTGTTTTTACAAGTAGGCGGGCACACAATTAACCCGTTGCAAATGGTGCGGATAGCTGGATTGTAAGCACGACTGCCAGTCCTTTGAAGGACTGGCAGTCGTAGTTATCAGATTTGCTTAACTTAAAAGTGCATCGGATTATAAGAAGTCATTTCTAACGCCGTTTTTATGGCTAAATTCAAACTACTACCATTCGCCAAGCCCGTTCCCGCCAACTCCAACGCCGTGCCATGATCCACCGAAGTACGAATAATCGGCAAACCCAAGGTAATATTCACCGCCGCCCCAAATCCCACATGCTTTAACACCGGCAAACCTTGATCGTGATACATCGCCAACACCACATCCGCCTGCTCCATATATTTCGGCGTAAACACGCTATCGGCTGGCAATGGCCCTAGTAAACGAATCCCTTGGCTTTTTAGCTTTTCCAAAGTGGGAATAATCACCTCAATTTCTTCCATGCCTAAATGCCCGCCTTCGCCTGCATGAGGATTTAAGCCGCAAACCAAAATATTAGGACGACGAATGGAAAAACGGCAGCGCAAATCCCGATCTAACACTTGAATCACTTTAGTTAACCGTTCAGCGGTAATCGCTTTTGGTACATCCGCTAACGGCAAATGTGTAGTGACTAGCGCAACCCGCAGCCCCGGCGTTGCCAGCATCATCACCGGATGTCCACCGCTAATATCCGCAATATATTCAGTGTGTCCGCTAAATTCCAAGCCCGCATCGTTAATAATGCCTTTGTGCACAGGAGCTGTGACCATTGCACTAAACAAACCATCTAAACAGCCTTGCGTCGCTAAGCGAATAGATTCAATCACATAGCGACTATTTTCTTTATTGAGCTGTCCGCAATTGACTTGTTTTTTTGTAGAAACAGGAAACACCAATAACGTGCCAGCCTGATGTGGACGCGCGGGGTCTAACGGGTCAAATTTTTTGATTTCAAGCTCCAGCCCCAGCAATTTAGCGCGTTCTTTGAGCATATCAGGATCGGCAATGGCAATCAGCTCACACTCATGATGTTGAAAAGCCAGCGCAACACATAAATCAGGGCCGATTCCAGCAGGTTCGCCACAGGTTAAAGCAAGGCGTTGAATAGATTGAGATGTCGTCATATCAGGGATTTAAAAAATGCAAAGAATCTATAATAGTCACTAAGACACTGAAAGAAAAGCTTATCTTAGCGTCTATGCGATGACAGAAAAAAACCTACGTTGCCGCTAATATCTTGAATTAGCTAATAATAGAAAATTCAGGGATAATGGACAGCTATTTTGATACTAATTAAACGCTGTAACATAATGAAACAACAGTTAGAAGCCCTTATCCAACAAGCCATTGACACCCTAAAAAACACTGGCGTAATTGCAACCGATGTGACCCCGAAGATTAATCTTGACCGAGCACGCGACCCTGCGCATGGCGATTTTGCCTCTAATTTAGCGTTGATTTTGGCTAAACAAAACAACAGCACCCCCAGAGTTTTTGCTGAGCAGTTTATTGCTGCTTTGCCGAAAAATGAGTTTGTCACCAAAGTTGAAATTGCAGGGCCGGGGTTTATCAATTTTTTCGTTAATCCGAATGCGCGTTATCAGATTATTGAGAAAATTCACAGTGCCGGACAACAATTTGGTTTGAGCAAAATTGGCGCGGGCAAAAAAGTGCAAGTTGAATTTGTTTCTGCAAATCCAACCGGCCCTCTGCATGTAGGACACGGACGCGGCGCGGTTTATGGCTCTGTGGTTGCGGATTTATTAGCCGCAGTCGGTTTTGAAGTGCATCGTGAATATTATGTCAACGATGCAGGTCGGCAAATGGATATTTTAACCACCAGCATTTGGCTACGTTATTTAGAAGAATGTGGTGAGGTCATTCCCTTCCCAAGCAATGCTTATCGCGGTGCGTATGTGCGCGATATTGCAGCAACCATTCATCACAATTCACAAAATGAATATCGTCGTCCCGCAGAATTAGTGATGGAAGATATTCCCGCTGATGAGCCAGCCGGTGGCGATAAAGAAAAGCATATTGACGCGCTAATTGAACGAGCAAAAACCTTATTAGGTTCTTCGCAATATCGGGATTTATTCCAAGCCGGATTAAATGGCATTTTGGATGATATTAAGCAGGATTTAGAAGAATTCGGCGTGGGCTATCAACAATGGTTTTCTGAGCGGAAATTGATGGATGATGGCGCAGTGGCGGAAGCTTTACATCGCTTGGAAAAAACCGGATTTTTATATCAAAAAGACGGCGCAACATGGTTTGCTTCCAGTCGTTTAGGCGATGAAAAAGATAGAGTCGTGGTGCGTGAAAATGGGCAAGGTACTTATTTTGCCTCCGATATTGCGTATCACATGAACAAGCTGGATCGCGGTTTCGACAAAATTATTAATATTTGGGGTTCAGACCATCACGGCTATATTCCACGCGTCAAAGCCGCACTCCAAGCGTTAGGCGCGGATGAATCAAAACTCAGCGTATTATTAGTGCAGTTTGCGGTGTTGTGGCGTGGTGATGAGCAAGTGCAAATGTCAACGCGCTCTGGTGAATTTGTCACGTTGCGGCAATTGCGCAATGAAGTGGGCAAAGACGCGGCGCGTTTCTTTTATGTGATGCGTAAATCTGAACAGCACATGGATTTTGATTTGAAATTGGCAACCTCGAAAAGCAACGATAATCCTGTTTATTATGTGCAATATGCTCATGCGCGAATTTGCAGCGTGTTGCGGCAATTGGATGAAAAAGGTTTGCCGCGTGATTTAAGCTTGGGTATGCAAAATCTCACTTTATTAACGCAAGAGCATGAAATTAACTTATTAACCGCGCTGTCGCGTTATGCTGAAGTGTTGGAAAAAGCCGCGCTGCAATACGAGCCGCATGTGTTAATTCATTATTTGCGTGATTTAGCGCATGATTTTCATACTTATTATAATGCACACCAATTTTTGGTTGATGACGTGGCGTTGCGTAACGCGCGTTTGAATTTGATTTGTGCCGTGAAACAAGTGTTGCATAACGGCTTGACTCTGCTGGGAATCAATTCCCCTGAGGTTATGTAAAATGCCACCGAGAGATTACAAAAGTAACACTTATCGCACCGCTAAACCGAAAAAAAAAATGGGCTTAGACAGTTGGGATAGATTGTTGATTGTTGCTTTTATCACTGTTTTGGCATTAGTTATTAAACACTTTATTCAAGTAGAACAAGCCAAGCCCAGACCACTTGTGCCAGAACAAGTCGCTACCGCAGCTAGCAATCAAAATGATGCAAAAGTAGCCGCCGCCACCAGCGCGGTAGCAACGGTGGCGAAAGAAGTGGCAGCCGCAGGTGGTTTAAGTGCCGATGAAATGAATGCCGAACCCAATTCAGCGGGTAATCCTGTTGCTGCAGCAACTGGTGCAGAGACAAAAACCAGTCCTGTACCTACAGCCGCTGTTCCGCCGCGACAAGATTCGATTCCTGTAGAGCCGCATTTTGATTTTTACACCATTTTGCCGTCGGTTGAAGTGGTGATTCCAGACCATGAAATTAAAACGCGGATTCGCGAAGAAAAAATTGGCGTAGGCGATCAAACTGCAAAATATATTATGCAGGCGGGTTCTTTTCGTGATTCTCCTGATGCCGATGAGCTGAAAGCAAAATTAACCACGATGGGTATTGAGTCGCGCATTGAAAAAGCGCAAGTCGGTGAGGTGATGTGGTATCGCGTTAAGGTTGGCCCTTATGCCGGCATGACCAGCGTGATGGCGATTAAAAGTCAATTGCGTAGCCAAGGCATTGATGCGATTGTGCTTGAGTTTAAATAATTTCCTCTTTAACTGCTGTGCAAAGTAGTTTTGCATAGCAATCTAAAATCTTTTAAATACAGAAGAAACCATGAAAATTCTTATCGTAGGCAGCGGCGGACGTGAACACGCTTTAGCTTGGAAAGTAAAACAATCTGCAAAAGTAAGCCACGTCTTTGTTGCGCCGGGCAATGCTGGCACTGCTTTAGAAGCCAATTTAGAAAATGTCGCAATTGCCGCCGATGATGTGGGCGGTTTATTAACCTTTGCACTACAAAACGCGATTGACTTAACCATTATTGGCCCTGAAGTGCCGTTAGTAAAAGGGATTGTCGATAGCTTTATGCAGGCTGGCTTGCAATGTTTTGGCCCCACCGCAAAAGCGGCACAACTGGAAGGCTCAAAAAGTTATTGCAAAGACTTTATGGCGCGTTATCAAATTCCCACCGCCGCGTATCAAAGTTTTACCGATACTGCGCAAGCGATTGCTTACATCAAAAAACACGGCGCACCGATTGTAGTAAAAGCGGATGGTTTAGCCGCTGGCAAAGGTGTCATCGTGGCGCAAACCGAACAAGAAGCCATCGCCGCAGTTGAAGATATGTTGTCTGGCAATAGCTTTGGCGATGCCGGTCATAGAGTGGTGATTGAGGAATTTTTAGTCGGTGAAGAAGCCAGTTTTATTGTCATTGCAGATGGTAAACAAGCTTTAGCAATGGCAACCTCGCAAGACCATAAAGCGCGTGACAACGGTGATTGCGGCCCCAATACCGGTGGAATGGGCGCGTATTCTCCAGCTCCGATTGTGACTCCAGAAATTCATCAGCGCGTGATGGACACTGTGATTAATCCAACCTTACAAGGGATGATTAGCGATGATAATGCCTATACTGGCTTTTTGTATGCGGGATTGATGATTGCCGCAGATGGCTCGGTGAAAGTATTGGAATACAACTGCCGTTTTGGTGATCCTGAAACTCAACCGATTATGATGCGTTTGCAAAGTGATTTGGTCGATTTATGTTTAGCGGCATTAGAACAACGTTTAGACCAAGTTGATAGCGCGTGGGATGAACGTGCGGCTCTCGGAGTGGTAATGGCGGCGGGCGGTTATCCTGATGCTTATCCTAAAGGCGATGTGATTTACGGTTTGCCAACCACAGAGAATGAAACTAGCAAAGTGTTTCATGCTGGAACTGCATTACAAGGTGAACAGGTTGTGACCGCTGGAGGGCGCGTATTGTGTGCGTGTGCCTTAGGTGCGGATATTAAAACTGCGCAAGAAAATGCGTATCAATTGGTCAATCAAATCAGTTGGGATAAAGTTTATTACCGCACAGATATTGGCTTTAAGGCGATAAAATAACTTTTTGACTCTTCATAAGCCCCCGTAGAGACGCAATATTTTGCGTCTCTACCTGATAAAAATAACTGTTATTTTTTAAGACGATCAGTCGTCTTATAATTTTTTTCAAGACGACTGGTCGTTTTGATAATTTTTGTTATTTCTACTTCAAATAATCATCGTCATTTTAGCAATATATATTTTTTCAAAATGGTAGAGACGCAAAATATTGCGTCTCTACGGTCAACAAAAAAACTCGCTACAGATTAATTCTTGTTCCTAACTCAATCACCCGCTCCGCTGGAATTTTCAAAAAACCAATCGGGCTAGAGGCGTTACGGAATAAAAATAAAAACAAAATTCTGCGCCATTCGGGTAATGGATTTTGTTTTTTAAAGGTGATTTTCTCGCTACCAATAAAAAATGAGGTTTGCGCAAAATCCAGATGAATTCCACCTTGACTACACAATTCTAAATCTTTTCTCACATCCGGGTCTTGCTGAAAGCCATAATAAAATTTCACCCGATAAAACTCGCGATTCACCCCAAATTTACGAATTTTCATCCGCTGTTCTTCAGGCACATAAGGTTCTTCTTTTGTCACCACCGTCAACACAATGATTTGTTCATGCAGAACATGGTTGTGTTCAAAATTTTGAGAAAAAACCTGCGGCACACCGTGCAAACTTTTCGCCAAATAAATCGCAGTGCCTTTCACGCTGACGGTTTTATGTCCGGTTAGTTTTTCATCTAATTCTTCAAACATCACCCGATTATCATACATATAGCTTGTCAGCAAAGTGCGCCCTTTTACCCATGTTGTCATGGTTAAAAATAACAATGTGCCGATAAATAAAGGTAGCCAGCCGCCTGTAGGGATTTTTAAACTATTGGCAAACAAAAATAGCGAGTCTATGGTTAAAAAAGTGGTTAAAAACAATAAGCCGAGTGAAGTGCGCCATTTCCATAAACTTTGAATCACGATAAAAGCTAGCAAAGTATCAATAATCATCGTGCCTGTGACGGCAATGCCATAAGCGGAAGCTAATGCAGAGGAGGATTGAAAACTCAAGACCACAATAAATACGCACACCATCAAGATCCAATTCACCATCGGCAAATACACTTGCCCCATTTCTTCGCCGGAGGTGTGCAAAATGCGCATCCGTGAACAATAGCCTAATTGTATCGCTTGGCGCGTGACAGAAAACGCACCAGAAATCACTGCTTGCGAGGCGATGACCGAAGCAAGCGTTGCCATGATTAATAAAGGATACATTGCCCAAGTCGGGGCGAGCAGATAAAACGGATTTTGCACAGCAGCATGATTGTTAATTAATAACGCGCCTTGTCCAAAATAATTGAGCAGTAAAGCTGGAAACACAAAACTAAACCACGCATAACGAATCGGTTTTAAGCCAAAATGCCCCATGTCTGCATATAAAGCTTCTGCTCCTGTGATGGAAAGCACAACCGACCCCATAATCAGCAAGCCCCCCCAGCCGAGTTCAAATAACAGATGCAAACCGTAATAAGGATTGACCGCCATCAATACCGCAGGGAATTTGAGAATGTTAATCACACCCAGCGCGGCAAGCGTGAAAAACCAAATGCACATAATCGGTGAAAATAATTTGCCAACTTGCCCTGTGCCTTTCGCTTGTAAAATAAACAACACAGCCAGCACTGCCAACGTAATTGGAAGCACATAGTGTTCTAAAGAAGGAGCGATAATTTGCAAGCCTTCCACCGCGCTTAATACTGAAATTGCAGGTGTGATAATGCCGTCACCATAAAACAACGCCGCGCCAAATAAGCCAATAGTGATAATAAATTGACGCAGTTTTGGGCGTTCTTTTGAGCTATACAAGGCTAGGGTCATTAACGCCATAATTCCGCCTTCGCCTTTATTATTCGCCCGCATAATAAAAATGGCATATTTCAAGGTCACAACTAACACCAGTGACCAAAAAATCAGCGATAACACACCCAGCACATGCAGTTTATCAATGGTTATATGATTGCCGAAAACTTCTTTCACTGCATAAAGCGGGCTAGTGCCGATGTCCCCAAACACCACGCCAATTGCGCTAAGTGCTAAAGGAACAAGATTATTTTGGGATTGAGAGTGAGGCATAAAAAGTAAAAAATTAACTTTTAAAAAAAGGAGGGATGACGACCAGCAATCTTTTGAAAACTGCCAGTCGTGATTGACGAATTAGAAATAGCGTCCGTTAATTAAGAAATGCGCCACGATACTGCCGATATAACCCAGTGCGATAACAGGCGACCATTTTAAATGCGAGGTAAACGTATAAATCCCTTTGGCTTGTCCCATTAATCCCACACCCGCAGCAGAACCAACGGCTAGCAAACTTCCGCCCACACCTGCTGTTAATGTCACTAGCAACCATTGTCCTTGTGAAATATCGGGGTGCATGGTTAAAACCGCTAACATAATCGTGCCGTTATCAATAAAAGCGGAGGCAACGCCGACCAAAATATTCGCAATTGTTGGGTCAATCCCTGTGTATAAATGGGCAGAAATGACCGTTAAATAGCCGATAAAACTCAAGCCACCCACTGCCACCATCACACCGTAGAAAAATAATAGGGTATCCCATTCTAAATTGGCAACTTTATGAAACACATCAAAAGACTCATCAATTTCTTCTTCCGTTTTTTGATGCCAGTTAGGTTGATTCATATATTTCATCGGGCCAAAATAATCAATTTTCATCGGTTTGGTCAAAATACCTTTTGGTGGATTTTTTTGTAAGTAATAGCTGAAAAATTGCAGATAGGTTAAGCCCATCATCATGCCCGCTGCCGGCGGAAGGTGAAAAAAGTTTTCAAAACAAGCCGAGGTGATAATCGTCAATGCGAATAATGCAATAATCACAAAGCCACCACGTTTCATAGGCTGTGATTCTTTAACAGCAGCGGGACTTTCGGCAGGAATCCAAAAGTGCATGATAGAAGCGGGAATCGCAAAATTCAGAATGGCGGGTATTAATAGAGAAAAGAAATCAGCAAACGGCACAACCCCTTTTTGCCAAACTAATAAGGTTGTAATATCGCCAAAAGGAGAAAACGAACCGCCGGCATTAGAGGCAACTACCACGTTGATACAAGCAAGCATCACAAAACGCGGCAAGTCTTTGCCCATTGCCATAATCACAGAACCCATTAACAGAGCAGTGGTTAAGTTGTTGCAAACAGCGGAAATAAAAAACGCCTGAATGCCTGTAATCCAAAATAATTGCCGATAACTGTAGTTTTTGCTCAACAACCACACCCGCAACCGTTCAAATACACTGCGGTCTTCCATTGCGTTTAAGTAAGTCATCGACACCATAATAAACAAAAATAATTCCGCATAGCTTTCTAAAGAGCTGCGAAATGCCGCGCCAACTTGTTCTGTCATGCCGTGATTTGCATAAACGCCTGCAATCCCTAACCAAATTAAACTGGCAGCAAATACCATTGGCTTGGATTTGCGTAGCTCTGTAACCTCTTCTAGCATGGCTAAAAAATAAGCAACGGCAAATAACACTAACGCCATGTAGCCTGACCAATGCAGCGTTAAATCTAAATGTGGTGTATCCATATTTGTTTTTTAATTAGGGGTTATTAAAAATAAGCGGCATTAATCCAAAAATGCGTTGCAATGCTGGCAAAGTATCCTAATAACACTGCTGGCATCCAGCGCAAATGAAAGCTGAATGAATATTCTTTGATTTGTCCCAACATGCCAACGCCAGGGGCAGAACCGATGGCTAACAAACTACCACCTACACCTAATGTTAAGGTTAATAACAACCATTGTCCGGTTTGAATCGGTGGGTGCATACTCAATACCGCAAACATCAATGTGCCGTTATCAACAAAAGCCGATGACAAGCCAATTAAAATATTGGCGATAGACGGGTTCATTTGTCCAAATAGAAAATGCGCAATCCCATCCAAATAGCCAACAAATCCAATTGCACCAATCAACATCATCGCACCATAGAAAAACAGCAAAGTATCCCATTCAACGTGACCAATATTTTTGAACACATCAAAGGTCTCTTTGCTATTTTCATTAGGTACTTCAAGATTATAAAAACGATAAACGTGGGCAAAATCGCTTTCTTTTTCTTCTGCGGTTTTATTCAAGTAATAGTTATAGAACTGTAACAAACCCAATCCAGACATCATTCCTGCGGCGGGTGGCAACAATAAAAACACATTAGAACAAACCGTAATCGCCAGTGTCAGTACGAATAAGCCTATTACCCATTTTGCGCCACGATGCAGATGAATGGCTTGTGCTGACACATCCGGTGTTTCTTTCGGAATAAAAAAGTGCATGATGCTAGCAGGGACAACAAAATTGACAACACAGGGAATGGCTAAATGAAAAAAATCGGCAAAATGCAGAATGCCGTGCTGCCAAACAAATAACGTGGAAATACCGCCTAAAGGACTAAAAGTGCCACCCGCATTGGCTGCAACCACCACATTAACGCAAGCTAAAGAAACAAATTGAGGTTTCTTTTTTCCCACCGCTGAGGCAACCGCGCCCATTAACAAACCAATTGCTAAACCATTAATCACGGTGGATAACACAAAAGCGAGTGCGCCCGTAATCCAAAACAGTTGTCGATAACTGTATCGTTTGCTTAATAAGAAAATACGCAAAGCATCAAATACGCCGCGCTCTTCCATTGTATTTAGATAAGTCATTGATACTAATATAAAAAGCAATAGTTCAACGTAAGCTAACAAATTACTTTCAAAGGCGAGCGATGCCATTTTTGCTTGTCCGTGCATGGCATAATAAATACAAATCACAAACCACGCTAATGCCGCGCCTAAAACCATTGGCTTTGATTTGCGTAACTGAATCACTTCTTCAGACATCGCAGAGATGTAAGCGGCAACAGTAATTAAAATCGAAAGATAGCCGACAAAATGATGGGTTAAATCTAGCGAAGTGGAGGTATTTGCAGATTCTGTGGCAAAAGCCAAATCAGGCAACAACAAAACAGTGATGATTAAAAGAAAAATCTTCATTTCATTCCTAGAAGATAATGATCGAATAACAAAGCATAACATAGGAGTTACAGCTTAAGGAAAGGGTTAAATTATGCCTGAAGCTATCGCAAATACTGAGTTTATGAAGTCACTACTCATTTTTTATAATGGCAAACTTCATACACTGAAATTCATTGAGTCGCGTTGACTAAACTCAATCAAAGCGTTTAATTTCGCCATTGCCGCGCCGCTTTCAAGCATTTGATTTGCTTTAGCAATTCCAGCGGATAAGGAATCAGCTAAATTTGCCGCATAAATTGCAGCTCCCGCATTTAACAGCACAATATCTTTTGCTGTGCCGCTTTGATTGTTTAAAACCGCTTGCATAATCGCCAAACTCGACTGCGCATCTGTGACGGCTAAATCTGCCAAAGAACCGCGCTTTAAACCCAGCGATTCCGGCGTAATACGGTAAGTGCTAATTGTGCCATTTTTTAATTCCGCAATCTGAGTGGGCGCGGCAATGCTGATTTCATCTAAACCATCTTCCGCATTCACAACCAACACATGCGCACTGCCTAAGTTTTTTAAAACCTGCGCCAGCGGCTCTAACCATTGCTGCGCAAACACACCGATAAGTTGATTCGGCGCGGCAGCAGGATTGGCTAAAGGCCCCAGCAAATTAAACAGAGTTCTAACGCCCATCTCCTTGCGCACATTGCCCGTATGTTTCATTGCGCCATGATATTTCGGTGCAAACAAAAAACCGACTCCAATTTGATTAACACAATCAGCCACTTGCTCAGGCGTAAGGTTTAAATTGACCCCCGCAGCTTCCAACACATCCGCACTGCCGGATTTGCTTGAGACGGAACGATTGCCATGTTTTGCAACTTGCGCACCCGCCGCCGCAACCACAAAAGCACAAGTGGTTGAAATATTAAACGTATTTGCGCCGTCACCGCCTGTGCCGCAAGTATCAATAATATGTTCGCCCAGCACCAAAACTGGCGTGGCAAGTTCCCGCATCACCTGCGCCGCAGCGGTAATTTCATCAATACTTTCACCTTTGCAGCGCAATCCAATCAAAAAACCGCCGATTTGCGCATCCGTTGCCGCGCCGCTCATGATTTGCTGCATCACCTCGCGCATTTGTGCCAGCGTCAAATCTTGTTTATTCAATACGGTTTGCAAAGCTTGTTTGATGTCCATGAAATACCAAAATAAAAAAGGTGATTTAGATTGAGTTATTTTAACTTAAGTAAAGTGTGTGGTTAATATATTATTCATTTCGATAATTAAATTCTGATTCGGTTGATTTTCTAAAACTGAATTTCGATATAAATAATACTGTTTTAACAGCTCATTTTTTACATTTATTTTCAACAGCTTTAAATCAAGCATTTGCGCATTATTAATATCGTTAGGCTCAAACTTTTGTAAACCATTCCCATATTCACGGCGATTATCGGCAAAAATATCTTTAGCAATATCGGTTAATAAATAAGCAAATAACAAATCAATATTTTCAGGAATTAAATTGGCAGCGATTGGATAAATGCCATGAAAAGTAGTTAAGTTTGAAATCCCCGCTTCATTTCTAATAAATCGTAATCCCGTGCGATTAAAAACCCCAATCCAAATCGGTGCAGGCGGTCTCTTTTCTAATAAATGCCAAGGATTACGCCTAGCCGTAAGAAAGCCTTTGTTAATTGCCTGTTGCTCACCTAATGTAAGGTAATCATTGATTGATGCTGAATCAGAATTTGCTGAATTTAACAGAAAGATATTGTTATCAGAATTTTTTAATGCTGCAAAATGTTGTGTCGTGAAAAACGCTTGCTTTACATCTGCTGATTTACAAATACAAGGCAATAAAGCCTGTTCTGGGATTGCAAATTGCTTGGATTTACTTTGATTAAAAATAAAATAGTGATTCGCCCCCGTTGCAATACCACGCATGGCTTTAGCGTAATTGGAAAACGGCACAAGATTTTGATAGTTATCCGCATTTTGCTTTTGATAATAACTGCGCCATTTAATCTCTGGATTTAACTCATTAAAATTAAAGCAGTTTTTTTTAGTTATATCATTCGGATAAACTGAAATCACTTTTTCCAAGCACTGCATGTCTGCAATTGATTTCAGATTGCTAAATTGTACAACTTCGGATTGATCATCGTTTGCCAATAATAAAATACATGCGGTGGTTAAAGCGTCGTCAAAAACATTTTCATCAAAATGAATTACCAGAATATGGCGTAAGGTTTTGCTTTTGATTAAATAAGATTTAACTAATTTGCCATAATCGGAATTTAAAAACTCGGAAGGAATAATATAAGCGGCTCTGCCATTTTTATTCAGTTGCGAAATAGATTTTAATAAAAACAGCGCGTAAAGATTAGTAGCTCCATTCAACTTGCAAGCAATATTTTCTTCCAATTGTTGAATTGCTGCTTTGTTATCATAATTGTGAAATTTAAAATACGGTGGATTACAAATAATGCCATCATATTTATTTTCCCAATCGTGATTAATATAGTCATTTAATTGAATTTCTACATTGTTATTATTGGAAAATACTGCTTTTGCTTTTGCAAAAATAAGCGGGTCACAATCAAAGCCTTTAATCTTTAAATCAGGTTTATGCGCAAGCAAGGCACGAGCAAAAATCCCAAGTCCGTAAGCGGGGTCTAAAACAGTTTTTAAGTTGGGATGGGCTAATAGCCATTTTGCCATGAAGTCGGCAATTTCTGGTGGCGTGAAAAATTGGGCGAATTTTTTGCGGTGTTGCGCGGAGGTGGTGTTTAGATAATTTTCTTCTATGGAATGTGCAGCGTTAGGGGGGCGTTCAGTCTGCATTAGAAAATAGAATTAAGAATACTGAGAAAGTAGCGATGGGGTTTGGCTGTTGCCGCTCCCCATGCTACTGAGCAACTCATTAGATGAGCTTTATAAAATTGAAACCAACGTGTAAACCAAAGAATCATCGCCCGCTGCATAACCACTATCTGCGGTGACATTCACACTTGCAATTGTAAAGTTCGCTTTCAAAATTTTAGCTAACGCAACAGAGCAAGACTCGCCAAGATTCACTGTTGCAGCTTTAGGCAAAACCACACTACTACTGACTCTTGAAACAATTCGAGTATACGGCGGAGAGGGTGGTGATTCGCTGTATAACTTGCATTCCAGAATAACAACACCTTTTGCAAACGCATTGTTATTCAAGCTAAAAAATAAAAGTAACAGAGTAAATAAGACGATAGATGTTTTCATTTTAACTCCCTCCAATATTTACAACCGCTTGAGTTTCAGGAGCGTATTTTTCAATGCGGTAAAATTGAAAAATAAGTGTATCTTCTTTTATTTAGAAATCGCCTCAGCATTGCTGACCACTTCACTCGCTGCTAATTCCAAACCACGTTTATAGCATTTACTGGCTTTATCTTTATCGTCCAAATCAAAAAACAAATCCCCCAACGCATGATAAGCAGCCACTGTTGGCTCACTATCCAAACTTTTAGAAAAATATTTCATCGCTTTTTCTATATCTTGGCAACGCAAAGAAATTTTTCCAGCAGCTCGCAATAACACCGCATTATCAGGATAAGAAAGCAGCCATCTTTCCGCAGTCACCAGTTGATTGGTCGCATTGCCGTTGTCAATATTGGCAAAAATTTCAATCAAGGTGTCATTCCATTGCTCTGTTACTTTTTTCACTAACAGCTCTTCAATTTTTACGCCCGCTCCAATTGTGGTCATCGCGGCAAAATAGATATTAAAAATATCACGCAGATTTTGAATATGCAGCGGCATAGATTCCCACACAGCTTGAATTCTAGCTTCTTCATTGCTTGCAGAGGCTTGTTTTAACAAACGACTGAAAGTTTCCGTTTCCAGTAATTTAACTTCCGCTTCCATTAATACTTTATTTTTGTACAACGATGGAATTAATTTCAGCAAGCCTTCCCAATCACCAATATGTTGATAGGTTTGATGCAGCAGTTTTAGCACCGTGCCATGTGTAGGATCAATCGAGTTTAACTTAGTTAAGGTTTCTATGGCGTGGTCAAATTGTTGCGCCGACAAATGCAGCTCTGCTTGTGTTAAGCCTACCGCAATATCAGAACCGCCGGTTTGATCAATGGCTTTTTGCAAATACTCATCGCGTTTGTCCATTGCGCCGCGTGAATGTGCAGCACGCGCAGCAGTCAAATAATGCAATAACGGTGCGCCGCTATTAGAAGCATGTTTGATTAACGTTTTTTCCGCGCTTTCCCAATTGCCAGCCGCTGAATCGACTAATCCGGCAATTAAACCTTCTTGTGAGCGATTAAATTTGTTTACTTTGCGTCCGGCTTTCATTTGTGCAGGCAAGCGAATTAACCAACCTAGCAATCTAAAAAATACATAAAAGCCGAAAAAGACAAATACGGAACTCACCGCAAACACCACCATTGATGTTTCCAGTGACCAGCCGCCAAAACCCAGCAGCACATAACCGGGATCGTCGTTTGCCGATAGCCAATAATGCACCAAAAATGCTGCGACCAATGCAACAGCGAGTGAACCTAGAAAATAAATTATATTTTTCATATACATGCTCTCGCTTAATGAACAACAACAGGCTTAAGCACTATTGGTTGAGCAGTTTTTTCGGGTATTTTACTCATAGGCTCAGCAGGTTTAACCACACTTTTTTCTGCTGTTACAGGTGTTGGTGCTGCTTTTTTAGGCTCTGCTACAGGTGTTGGTGTTGTGCTGGTCACGGCAGTTTTATTAGCTGCGGCCGCAGCTGGAGCAACAGGTGCGTCAGTAATTCTTTTAACTTCAGGGCTTGGCACAACCGCTTTATTGTTTGGCTGTGCTGCTGGCACTGGCGCATCAGCAACTTTTTTAACTTCTGTAACAGGCGCAGCGGCTTTATTCACTGGTTGCGCAGCTGGTACTGGAGCATCAACGGCTTTTTTAACGTCTGGAGTTGCCGCAGGCGTTGCTGCCGGAGCTGCTACAGCGGGTTGTGTTGTTGTCGCTGGCGTAGCCGCTGCTGGTTTTTCGATATTTAAAGCCGGCAAAGCAGTTGTTGTTTTTTCTGCGACAGGCTGTTCAACAGCTACCGGTTTAACCTCAACAGGTTTCGCTTCTTCTGCTTTAGGTGCGGCTAAACTATGTTCTAAATCAACAGTTGGTAAGGCTTTATCCGTTTCGATTCGTAACTTAGTAATATCACGCAACATTTTTAATGACAAACTAATATCAGGCATTTGCGCATTGAGTTTGTTTGCATCAAGTTGTCTTAATTCTGTGGTGAAACGCTGAGTTTCTGCGTTGTTATTAAAGTTTTTATCCAACCAAGCCAGCGCGTCTTCTAAACTTGCGTGATACAACGGTTGATTTTTTTGCACTAACGCCAGCTTTATCATTTCCAATTTCAAACTTAATTGCTGACGAATAAATTCTGCTTCTTCTTGCGTCAAAATCGCTTTAATCGGCTGTGCCGTGTGCCTTACCGTTACATAGCCATCCAATTGTTTTAACGCGGCATTTAATAACGCAGAGGAAGTTTGAGAAGGAGCAGGATGTTTGTCATGTTCAGTGCTTTTCGCAACGGGCTTACCTTGATATGGCAAAAATAAAGTCAGTTGATTGACGCGACCACTCAAGCTTTGCAATGTTGAATACATGCCAACTAAATCAATATCAGGAACAGAGCGCAACGTTGCCAATTCTTTCGCAATTTCTTCTCGCACTTTAAACACCGCCGCGTCGCCACTTTCACGCAAACGTTGATCTGCGGCTTCTAAGGCTTCGCGGGTAGTTTCAACATCACCCATTAAATGCAAACGCTGTCCTGCTACACTTAATAAGTATTCAGCATCAGCAATCAGCCAATCACCGCGTGTTTTGCCTAATTGACGCTGAATTTGCAACACTGCACCAGTCAATTCTTTGCGAGTGACATCAAGCTTTTCTTCCTGTGTTTTGGCTCGTTCAGAGATTTTTTGCTCAAAACGTTCATCTGCATTTGACAGGGTTGAAGTTGCATCAGTCAATTGGGATTGCATTGTCGCCAGCTGAGTTTGAAAATCACTGACTTGTTTTTCAATTCTCTGATTACGCTGGTCTTCTTTATCTATATCATCCCCTTGCGAGCGCAATTGTTGATAAATGAAAAAGCCAGCTCCTGCAATGAGTGCCACAATTAATAACACGATAATGCCTATCCACAAACCACTGCTAGATTTAGGTGCGGCGTTAGTTGTGTCTTCTCTGCTTATTGTTTTTTCAGTTACTTCTTCAGTCACTGTCCTTCCCCATTTGTTAACATTATCATTGTGTTAAGAATTGCCGTATCATCAGGACTGCTGCTGACAACAATTGTTTTAAATCCGATGGATGCTGCGATTTGTTTAATTCGTTCACTTATCACGACCAGCGGTATGTTCAATAGCGAGTTTTTTTCTGTTTCTAGCATCGTGATTAAATTCTGCAAAGCTTCAGTACTGGTGACAGTGAGCCAATCCAGTTGCTGTTGTGTTAATAAGTCTACTACAGGCGCGGTATCCGTTTTGGGTATTTTACGTTGATAAACTTCCCAGTAATCAACAATTGCACCGCGTTTTTGCAATTCCTGCGCTAAAGTTTCCCGTCCACCCACGCCTCGCACAATCAAAATCCGTTGATTTTGAACTTGTTGCAAAGCGGTTGTGGCTAATAAAGCTTCACTGTTAAAGCCAGTTTCTGGCACTAAATCGACAGATAAACCTGCGTTTTCTAACGCTTTTGCAGTTGCTTTGCCTACCGCTGCAATTTTTGTCTGTGTGAAATCCCTTATTTTCCCATTATTTGCTGTAACTGCAAAATTTACCGCATTTGCGCTGATAAAAATAAGCCACTGATAAGCTTTGAGATTTTCAAGTCGTTGTTTTGCAACTTGCGAATTTTCTATCGCTACTATTTCTAAGGTTGGAAAAGCAATAGCTTGTCCGCTGTGTTGTTCGATTAAACTGATGAGATTATGGGCTTGCAGTTTGGGGCGAGTGACGAGAATGCGTTTGCCGTTAAGTAGTTTTGTCATTCTAGTTAATGCTCAAATGAGCATCAATTCTATATCGCTGTTCAAAGCGTAATACATCATCTTCTATTGATTGGGCAGAACTCTGAATCAAACTGATATTGTATTGTTTACAGGCGTTAAGAAAATCATAAATAGTCATTTCTGCAAATTCACAAGCCGCACCGCGTGAAAGTTGTCCTGATTGAAACATCAGCAAAGCGGCATAAAGTTTTATCTGTTGACTGATTTGACTTTGATTTTGCGTACTAATGTATTGGTCTGGAATATCTAAGGTGATTTGCATGATACTTACTTACACTGTATTAATTTTGTGAATTGACCCATTAGAATTTTCTAGTCAATATTTTGTCAAAGTTAAACCCGATTCCAATCTTTACCACGAATACGTCCAGTTTGATAATAAGTCGAAACCAATTCGACAAAATCTTTAAAATCTTCATTTTCAACCACAATGCGATTCACGGATTGCCAATCAATTTCAGGTCTAGCAATTGCCGGTAATAAAATTTCACTTTCAGAAGGATTTTCTGGAGTTAATAAAATCACGCCTATGCCGTGCAATGCAGACAACATGCGCAGTTCCTGTTCTACATTATTAGCAACCGACATGGCAATTAAATAGCCTTCATTTGCCCAACTGGAATTACTGACGGCTTGGAAAAAACTCATCCGCACATTTGAGCTGTTAAGTTCTTTTTTAACTTCAAATGACCACAGCCGCACACTTTGTCCGCCGCCACGCTGTACGCACGTTCTGACTAATTCATTCCATTCTCTATCAACAGGTTGCATAGCGACTATATCAGGATGCAACCATTGATTTCCGCCATTGCCGCGTTGATTTTTTGAGCGTTTTTCATCAATGCGTTGGCAGAATAAATTTAATTCGGTTTTCAGATATTCAACTAATAAAGGATAAAGTTGTTGTTCGGTTAAAGTCGTGCTGTCCAGTGAGCTACTTGATTCAACTAATTCTTCTTTCTCAGAGAGTTCTTCTGTTTCTTGAATTGGAGCAACAGGTATTTTTTGAGGTTGCGTTGCATTTTTATCATACCAATAGACTCGTGGACGAGGTTTATCTTGCCAAAAAATATGTGAGCTAATTCTTAAAATTTCTTCTTTTCTACCGCCAATTTCAGCAACAACCTGCTGCAAAAAATCTCGTTCATCAGCGAAACGCGGATTTTTACGTTTTTCTTGGTAATCTTCTGGATATTGATTAACGATAGCCTGAGCAATTTCCCTTGCTCCAAAACGTTTAAGAGGATTACTTTGTAGAAAATTGACGATTTTTTGGTTTTGAGAAATTTTTGACATATTCGAGATATTTACGGCATTAACTAAAAATGGCAACTTGTTTTAACAGCTTTAATTTTTCATCTGCGGTAATCAAAATCAAATCATATTCCCAAGCCGTTGCCGCAATAAAACGGTCGGCTGGGTCTTGGTGAGAACACAAGGCATTATTTAATCTGCTTAACACCTAAATCCTTACAAATTTTATTTGCCAAAATATCACTAATTTCACTATGACGCGGAACAGCAGAACGTTTATTTTGTAATGGATTATGCCACCATGAATGTCGCCCACCTTCTCTTAACAATTCACAGCCTTGCTCATGTAAATAGCGAATCAATTCTGAACGTTTCATAATGCAATAAGTTCTTCTTTATAATCCGAACCTGCATTTAACAACGCTTCTTCACGGTTAAATTCTAAGGCTTCCTGCAAAGTAATTTTTAAACTTTCCAATAATTCACTGTAACTTTTTTCCTGACAATTAACACCCGATATTTCTTCAATCCAGCCTAGCCACCAATCGCCATCCTGTTTTATGATTGCTGTGTATTTATTATTCATATTTCACCCGATTTTTATTTTGGAAAATGATTGCTTAATTAAAAACTGCCCAGCATTAAAAACCAGCTCACAGCTTTTGCAATTGCTGCCACATTTTGTTATCTGCTTTTGCCAACTTCACAGCGCGGTCAAAACTCGCATAATTTTTCATACAGATCAACGTATAGGGAGAGCGTCCTTTTTCAGTCGTGAAATCAATATCCAACCTATCCTTTTCAATTTGTTTTTCGACATGTGTGCGCAAATCTTGCCGCATTTTAAAACGACACTCCGACTCAATAGGACTTTGTAAAAACTGTTTTAACGTTAAACAATGTTCACAGGCACAACTCAATTGACTACCTCGCACCCAATCCGTTGGTTTTATAATTCCTACCGTTGCCATTTGCTCAAATTGTTGCAAACCTTGCTGCAAAAACAGACTGCTAAAAAGGTGATTTGAAGCCTGCTGTTGCGTTAACCAATGTCCAATTTCCAATAAAGCAGGCTGAACCACCGTGCGCAAATCAAACTCTTCCGCTGTTTTGAAAATATGCTTGCCAATCTCTGTCAACAATTGCTCTTCATGCAAGTCATGCAAAGCTTTAACCAAATTGACCAGAATCATTTTTTTGCATGAATCGGCTGATTTAGGGTTATAGGAATAGTAAGTGGGTAGTTGTATGTTGAACAAACTATGCCAAGTATTTTGTGCTAATTGCATCGCCAACGCTTTATCGCTGATTTGCTTTTCAGACAGCGTGGCTAAAATCGCACTAAACGCCGCGAGTGCTTCGTATTCTGTCTTTTCGCTCATGCGCAGCAAATAAGGCGCAAAGCTTGACCAACCGTAACGCTCGCCAATCGTGGCAATTTCTTCCCCTTCCACGCCTGAAAAATCATTGCTTAACACCTCATTAAACAACCGCTCTAACAAGCTCTTATCGTCTAAAGTAAGTAACAGTTGCAACATTTTTTTCACCCAAGAACAACTCTCCTCAGTTATCTTGGGCAGTTGAATTGAACGCGGCAATCTCCAATAATCAATAATCGCACTGGCAAAACGGCTGCAATCGCTTAAATCAGTCGGATTAGCGGCTAACATTTCTGCTAATTGTGGAACAGCTATCTCTTGGCTCATTGATGCCAAAAGCGTGAAGTGTTGCTGTTTAGGCCAAATCACCAACGCGGCACGATGATACCAACGATCCATCGTTGCCCCTGCATTTCCCGTAGGGCCTTCAATTTCGGTTTCATCAGGCTTGCCGCTACCAATGGCTTTTTTGCTAATAATTTGTTCCTCATTGATACCGATTTCACCAAAATTTTTTTCCGTACCGTCAATCGCTATCCAATTGTTTATACTCAAGTTACTGTCAATAATTTCGCCCATTTCATATTCTTCTTCCTTCTTTTTACTACTCTTGCGTCGACCATGACCATAATAATCATCATCGTAAAAATATTCGCTAATATCACCCACTTCCCATAACGTCACTAATCCTAAGTGAATTTGGCAATCTGAAGCGGCTGCGGCTTGTGTTAACACCTGCGCATAAACTTTATCTAATCCTTTCAAGCTATCAAAACTCAACGCAGCTTCGGTATAACGATGTTTTAACAAAACAGCGCGTAAGGTATCACTTGGCTGCAACTCCTCATTGTGTTCAAAGCGCGTATTTTCTTGTTGCGCCCAAGTTGTCAAATAATCAGTTAATTGATTGACAATAACAGAGTTTTTTGCCGCTAACGGCGTGGTTTTTTGCGAATTGGCTAAAGCCAAGTTATACACTAAACAAACCCGATAACCCGCGGTGACGGGCTTCACTTCATGCTGACAATCGGCATAAAACGCAACATAACGCATTTCAAAAAGACTGTTATCACCGCCAAAAGCAAATCGTTTTTCCTCACCATCGTGGCAAATAATTAACTCCCCGCCTTCGTGTGCAGACGGTAGCACCACGACTAAAGTGGCAAACATCCGCTCTATTTTTTCGGTGTCGCGATGCGGTAAGAAGAAGCTGTCTTTCTCGTAAATCAATAACTTATAAATATCAGCTATAATTTCATCCTTAATTCCTAGCTCGGTTTGCAAGTCCTGACAAATTGTATTCAGTTGGCTTTGCCACTGGGGATTAGTGATAGTAAATTGCTCGGCGTTTAATTCCCAAACTTTCCGAATCTGGGTATCAACAAGGGTTTGTTCACCCCAGCCAAACGGGGCTTGATGGGCTTGGGCAATCAATTGTTTAGCTTGTTCGGTTTGCAACGGAAAACCAACCGTGCCAATATTGTTGACGTTTAAGCCTAAGATACAAGGTGGGATTAAATTAGAAGCACAAAATGAGCCTGGTTTTTCAATGAGTTGTAAAATTCTTAACAGCGCATTCATTTTGGTTTCTCCTTTAAGTGTTTTGTGTAGACGAAAAAGTAATATTGCAATTTGGCTTTATGAAGTCGTGACGATTATTTCAGAAAATGACAAATCACCTACCCTTTATTGGAAAATACTTTTCACAGCCAATCGAATAGCCAGCACATTATCAACTACTTCACCTTGGCTAAAAGTCTGCTCTTGATTTGGCGATGAAAAAACCGAAACGGATTTTAACGGCGGCAAAACCAACCAACACGATTGCACACCCAACTTAAAATAACCTCTAAACTTTTCCAAAATCTCATCAATGCTTTGACGTGGCGATAAAATTTCAATCACCAATAACGGCATAGTTTGCATTCGGATTTCGTCTTGCAAAAAATCAATCGTTAATTTCGGATATAACGCTAAATCAGGTCGCATTTCTTTGGTATTGGTTTCTAACGGACTGCTATCTAAACTAATTTCAGACAACACCAGATATTTATCCAGCTCCAACAACAAAGCACCTAATTTAATTTGCAAATAACTGTGATTCCGTGAACCCATGTCTATAACTTCCTCTTCAATATCACAAACTGTTGTCATCACACATTACCCCGTCACTTTTTGAGCCTAAGAATAAAGAGCCTGCAAAATCTTATCCGCACCTTGGCTTAATAAATCCTCCGCAATCGCAACACCTATTTCTTGCGCTTGCTGAATCGTTCCTTCTCTTTCAGCACGATAAATCACCGCGCCATCAGGACTACCGACCAAACCGCGCATAAACACAGTGTCACCGTCAATTTGCGCAAAACCACCAATCGGCACTTGGCAACCGCCATTCAACCGCGCATTCATCGCCCGTTCTGCACGGACACAAATATTGGTCGCTTCATGATGCAAAACTTGCAGCATTTGATTGACTTCTTCATCATCAACGCGACATTCAATCCCAATCGCGCCTTGCCCCATTGCGGGTAAACTCACGGTAGTGGGCAATGATTGCGTGATTCTATCCGCCATGCCTAGGCGTTTTAATCCCGCACTGGCTAAAATAATCGCATCGAATTCACCCGCATCCAGCTTTGCTAAACGGGTATTCACATTACCACGCAAGGATAAAATTTCTGCATTCGGAAACTTTTCTTTAATCTGACATTGCCGCCGTAAACTCGATGTGCCGATTTTGGCATCGGGCGGTAAATCATCCAAACTTTGATAACGGTTGGAAACAAACGCATCGGTCGGGTCTTCGCGCTCTAAAATCACCGCTAAATGCAAACCGTCGGGAAATTCCACTGGCACATCTTTCATGGAATGCACGGCAATATCGGCAATCCCGTCTAACATGCCTTGTTCCAATTCCTTCACGAACAAACCTTTGCCACCCACTTTCGCCAGCGGCGCGTCTAAAATCTTGTCACCTTTTGTCACCATCGTGACCAATTCGGTTGTTATCTCAGGAAATGCTTGGCTTAGTCGCGCCGCCACATGCTCGGCTTGCCACAGTGCCAACGGGCTTTTGCGTGTTGCAATACGAATGATTTTTTCAGCCAAAATAGAACCCTTACCGCTTGAAATAAAATCGGCTATTGTAACCTGTTATCTTGAACTATAGGTTATTGAGTTTGAAATCTTTAAAACAGGCTTTGACTTTTGCCAGCAGCCTGCGACTGACCGCTAAAGTCTGCTCAAAATCGTGAAATTTCACCAACACTTGCCCGTCTTCTTGCTTGTGCAATTCATGAATATGCCGCAACGATACCAACGCATTACGATGAATGCGTAAAAAAGAATCGCTAAATTCTTCTTCCAACGCTTTGAGTGAATCATCCAATAAATAGTCTTTATGCCGCGTTTTGGCGATCACATATTTTTGTTCGGCTTGAAAATACAAAATTTCCTCAACCGAAAGCAAATGTAAATCCCCCGCCACTTGCACGCATAAATGGCTGCGACGATTTTCGCTCGGTAAATTTTTTTGCAGCAATTGCAGTTGTGCTTGTTTGAAAACTTGCGCTTTTTGCAACGCGGTAAGTAAACGATCTTTGCGAATTGGTTTGAGTAAATAATCAATCGCATTCGCCTCAAACGCCGCTAGCGCATGGCTGTCATAAGCAGTAGTAAAAATCACTGCGGGTGGATTTTCAAATTTCAATAATTCCTGCGCTACTTGCAAGCCACTCATTTCCGGCATCCGAATATCCAACAGCAGCACTTGCGCTTGCGTTTGTTTCCATTTTTGCAACGCTTCTAAACCGTTTTTCGCTTCCGCAACGACCTGAAAATTCTCGCCACATTCGGCAATTAAACTTTCTAAACGTAATCGCGCTAATTTTTCATCATCGGCAATTAAAATTTTCATTTTCGATACGGAATTTCTAAAGTAATTTGATACGTTTTGTCGTTATTTTCCACTCGCAACACGGCGTTATCATCAAAACATCCGCTTAAACGCGCGGCTAAATTTTTCAGGGCGATTTTGTTACTCGGTCGCGCACGATTTTGTTGGGTAACTTGTGGATTTGTGACACAAATAAATAGACGATTATTTTTAAACTCACCTGAAATTGCAATTTCGCCACCGTCAGGGCTCGGTTCTATTCCATAATATACGGCATTTTCCACCAAGGGCTGCAAACTTAAAGGCGGAATTAGCGCATCTTTTGGCACACTGCTAAGTTGCCACACAACGCTTAAACGCTCATCTAAACGTTGCGCTTCAATCGCCAAATATAACTCGACCAATTTAATTTCCTGCGCTAACGGCACTAATAACACCTCATCAATCGCCATGCTCGCACGAATTAATTCCGCTAAATCTTCCACTAACGTTTCTGCTAATGGCGGATTAATGCGCGTTAAACTGGCGATACTATTGAGACTGTTAAACAAAAAATGCGGACGCATTCGCGCTTGCAAGGCGTTGAGTTTCGCCATTGCTTTCGCTTCCATTTGTTCTTGCCATTGAAACAGTACATATAAATAGCGCAAAAAAGCCAACGAAACCAACGCGCTAATCCCCAACGTGCGGGCGTAAAAACTCAGTTTTTCATTTTCTAATACCATCGGCATTAATAAATCACGACTTGGCAACGCGGTAATCACCAACCAACTCACCCATAATGTTGTTAGTTGAATTATGATAAACGCTAAAAAACCTACCCGTTGACTATTTAGCTGCGGCGCGGCATTTCGCAACGCACACAGCAACGCCGCGCTGATAAACGAAATCCACAACGCAAATAATGAACGCAGCGCGAATTCCTCTAAAAAACCGACATCAGCATTGCCAGCGGCTAAAGTGAGCAAAAAAGCCAATAATTCGGTTAAAAAAAACACCGCTAACACCATTTTTAACGAACAAAAATCCGGTAAAAAATTCTTCATCTGCGTTTCGCCTGATTGGGTTGATATTTAACGGTATACTACGGCTTTTTTTAGCTGACCGACTGACAAGATATGAACAACGTTAATACCGAGAAACTTTCCAGTGCCCGTTTTGCCCAAGCCACCGATGCGTTTGTGGAGATTTTTACCGCCTCCGTCAGTTTTGACCAGCGCATGGCAATGCAAGATATTGAAGGCTCACTGGCTCATGCGCAGATGCTTTGTCATATCGGCATTTTAACCGCCACTGAATTTGCCGACATTCAAACAGGACTGGCGCAAATTAAAGACGAAATTGAACGCGGCGAATTTGCGTGGTCAATTAAGCAAGAAGATGTCCACATGAATATTGAGGCGCGACTAACGGACAGAATTGGCATTGCCGGAAAAAAATTGCACACCGGACGCTCGCGCAATGACCAAGTGGCAACCGATATTCGCTTGTATTTGCGTCATGAAATCGGGGTGATTAAAAATGAAATGAGCCGTTTGCAATTGGCATTATTGGATTTAGCAGAAACTCATGCCGATACGATTATGCCGGGATTTACGCATTTGCAAGTCGCGCAACCTGTGACGTTTGGACATCATCTGATGGCGTGGTTTGAAATGTTAAGCCGTGACCAAGAACGCCTTGATGATTGTTGCAAACGCATTAATGTGATGCCGTTAGGAGCTGCGGCGTTAGCTGGAACAAGTTATCCGATTGACCGTTTTATGACCGCGCAACTGTTGGGATTTTCGCGTCCATCCAATAATTCGTTAGATTCTGTCAGTGACCGCGATTTTGCCATTGAATTTACCGCCGCCGCGAGTTTGATCATGATGCACTTGTCGCGTTTTTCCGAAGAATTGATTTTATGGGCGAGTGCGCAGTTTAATTTTATTGATATTCCTGATGCGTTTTGCACGGGTTCTTCGATTATGCCGCAAAAGAAAAATCCTGACGTACCAGAATTAGTGCGTGGTAAATCAGGGCGCGTCACTGGGCATTTAATGAGTTTATTGATGCTGATGAAAGGACAGCCGCTGGCATATAACAAGGATAATCAAGAAGATAAAGAGCCGCTGTTTGATACGGTGGATACAGTGGTGAATTGTTTACGCGCGTTTGCCGACATGATGCCGCATGTGGAGGCGAAAAAAGAAAATATGTACAACTCCGCAAAGCGTGGTTTTGCGACAGCGACAGATTTAGCTGATTATTTGGTGCGCAAAGGGATGGCGTTTCGTGATGCGCATGAAGTGGTGGGATTGGCGGTGCGCTTAGGCGTGGAAACGCAACGCGATTTGTCTGAGCTTTCGTTGACTGAATTGCAAAGTTTTTCTAGTGAAATTACAGCGGATGTGTTTGAAATTTTGAAATTAGAAGGCTCGGTGGCGGCGCGTAAACATATTGGTGGCACTGCGCCGGATACTGTGCGAGCAGCGATTACAGCGGCGCGTCATCAAGTGGTTAGTCTGTAAATAAGGAACGTGCATGAAATAAGCTCGACAACTGTAGCGTAGAGACGCAAAATCTTGCGTCTCTACAGCAAAAATTTTCAAGACGACCAGTCGTATTAGAAAATTTCGTAATTTATCTGCAAATCGCTGTAATCGCTCAGCATGATTTACAGCGCGTAATATTCGTTAATCATTTAAATGAAACGATCAATGGAATATAAAAAACCGTTCCATAAATCGTTTGCTAGCAATTACACGGGGTGTGTTTCCAACCAATTAATAACAGCCATTGCATCGCCTGAAAGTAGAAAAGGCATCATGTTATTAATATCGTCAATACTGCGATCCCACCATTTTGTGGCAAGCAATTTTTCGATAATCTCAGGCTCAAAACGATAACGAATGATTTTAGCAGGCACACCTGCCACCACACTGTAAGGCGGCACATCTTTAGTCACAAGCGCGTGTGTTGCCACAACAGCACCTGTGCCAATCGAAACGCCAGATAAAATCGTGCTATCTGTCGCCAGCCAAACATCATTTCCAATCGTCACATCACCTTTGGTTTTAGTATGACCTTTGATGCCTTTTGCTTTTGTCCAAGTGTTTCTAACTAATGCAGGAAATGGATAGGTCGTCACCCAATCTGTGCGGTGTTCGCGCCCTAAAAATATTTTGACACCGCCTGCAATGGAACAAAACTTACCCATGTGTAATTTAGCTTGTTTTTCGCCCATCACAGCAGGTTTGCCGTAAGTAAAATCACCGATAGTCCAACCAAGACTTGCAATTTGGTCGTGAAAAAACTCTTTTGTATAGAGAAATTTTTGTGCTGCTATTTCCGCCATGTTAGTTATTCCTGAAAAGTTAAAAACATCATGCAAAGGACTCTAACCGCTATCATATCAAACAAAGTGGCGTTTTTTCTCTAGTTTGACTCTTTTGTTTTTGCTTGATTTGCGCCGAAATTGCGTATTTTGCGTTTGAAATCATTGGAAAATCGCCATCGTGTGGGTAAGCCGCCAAAACTCCCTTCGCGCAAAGTGTTAGTTGAAATATTAAACGACTTATCGTCTGTGCTTTATCCGAATCGTTTAGGAACAGGTCAACGTTCAAACGAAGGTATTGATTATTTTGTTGGGCATACTTTGGACATCGCGCTAACTGCATTATTTGAGCAAATTCGCCTCGAATGCCGCTTTAAAGCTGAGCAAAATAATCTGCCTGATTTTAATTGTCGTGAATCAGCGGCGGCGATTAATCAAGAATTTGCCACCCGCCTCCCCAGAATTCGCCAGCTTTTAGATAGTGACTTGCTCGCTGCTTACGAAGGCGATCCCGCAGCCACCAGTTTAGATGAAATTCTGGTTTGTTATCCCAGCATGATTGCGTTGATTAATCACCGTATTGCGCATGAATTACATTTATTAGGTGCGTCACTAGTTGCGCGAATGATTGCTGAAATCTCGCATTCGGCAACCGGAATTGATATTCATCCGGGCGCGAAAATCGGCGCGAGCTTTTTCATAGATCACGGCACAGGCGTAGTGATTGGTGAAACGGCTGTGATTGGCAATCATGTGCGGATTTATCAAGCGGTGACATTAGGCGCAAAGCGTTTCCCGAAAGAAGCGGATGGCTCATTAGTCAAAGGTAATGAACGTCACCCGATTATTGAAGACGATGTAGTGATTTATGCCGGAGCGACTATTTTAGGTCGCATCACTATCGGAAATGGCTCAACCATTGGCGGCAACGTTTGGCTGACTCACAGCGTTCCACAGAATAGCTTAGTTTCACAATCCAAAGTAGACAGCGAAATCATTACCAATTCGCCGTAACTTTAAAACCTGATTGTCTGAATCAAGATTTTCAGGATTAAAAGATTAACAGGATGATTTCTTAGCAATCCTGAGAATCCAAAAATCCTGTAAATCTTGATTCAGACAGAAAAAATTCCACGTTGTAAAAACTCACATTAACCACTAAACATAGGAAAAACCATGACCGATATACATGAAGCCCATACCGCCCTCAGCGCTTAAATTGTTCAGCACGTTTCTAATCACGATGACATCTGTATTTAACTCCTAGCGGTTTTCATCTGTTTTTCTTTGTAAAAAATGCACTCAACACAGTTTTATTATCTAATTAAACGATATAAATATCCAATATCATCGTTTTATTAAAAATTCAATCTTGTTTAACATCTGTCAAAAATCATTTAAAACTTTTTGGAGTTAAGAAAATGCTATCTAAAAACCGTCTTGTTGTTACAGCAATACTGAATGTGTTGCTGAGCACTCAAGTTACATTCGCAGCCACTGCTGAAGAAGAGGCTGTTGAGTCTGAGCGTCAACGACATGAAGCTGCGCAAATTGAAATCAGAAAAAAAGAGTTGGCAAAAGAAAATGATCCTAGTTATTTTGTGAAAACAAAAGGCTATCGAGTTGAGCCAGAACCTGAGCCTCCACGTTATGTGCGCAATTTAAGCAAAACCCAGTTTGAACAGTTTAAAGATATTACTTGGTTGGATGTAGGCTTAGATTTTCGTAATCGTTATGAATACCGTGAAAACGATTATCGCCGCCGCACCAATGAGAGTGGCGTGACTTTGCCAAATGCGTTTCGTGATAAACCGGATAATCTTTGGTTGCTCAGAACGCGTGCTTATATTGGAATAAAAGAGATTCTTGATCCTTTGCGTGCGGTGGTCGAGTTCCAAGATTCGCGTAGTTACAATGGTTTATATGAAAAAACCGATGCAGATGTGAATGAGTTTGATCTGATTCAAGCGTATGTTGAGTTGTATTTTGATGATGCGTTAGGCTTAAATCGTCCGCTAAGTGTGCGTGTTGGGCGGCAATCTTTAGAGTTGCTAGATAGACGTTTAATCGGTAACAACCAATTTCGCAACACCACGAATAACTTTGAGGGGTTTCGCGTTCGCTTCGGGAAAAAGGAAAATAACTGGGATTTGGATACTTTCGCGTTTCATCCGGTTGAGCGTTTGAAATATAAATTTGACCGCTCTGATGAGGATAATTGGATTTACGGCGGGGTGTTAAGCATTCGGGAATGGTCAAAATTTATCACCATTCAGCCTTATTTTTTAGGTCGTAAAGTCAATGGCGACCCGTACAACACAGTGACCGCTAATCGCAAAAACGACATAGATCTTTACGCACCCGGTCTTAGAGTTTATGGCTTATTTGGCGATAGCGGTTTTGATTTTGATGCGGATATTAACAAACAGTTTGGACGTTTTGGGGTCACTCGTAATTTAGGTACAACAGCGAAACCTAATAATCAACAAGTGATGTTGCAGCATGATGCCATTGCTTACTCGTTGGAGCTTGGCTATAGTGTTGACCACGAATGGAAACCGAGAGCCAGTTTGTATTATGGTTATGGCAGTGGTGATAAAAAACCCAATACACCTGCTGTGGGCATTGCCACAGATGATGTTAATAACAAGTTTGATGCTTTTTATGGCTTTAATCAGCCTTGGTCACGCAACGATTATTTTTCTTGGGATAACGTTCACGCGCCTAAAGCGCGGCTTGAATTTGCCCCATATAAAAACCTGAAAGTTGAAACGGGCTATAACGCTTATTGGTTAGCCAGTGATACCGAGGCTTGGAATCGGGCTAATATACGCGATAGAAAAGGCAATAGCGGCAGCTTTTTAGGGCATGAATTTGATGTTCGCTTCGTGCATCAACTCAATCACTATATTGAGTGGAGCTTGAGTTATGCTCACTTTGAACCGGGTGGTTTTACGAAAGATATGTCTAGATCTGTTGCCAATGGCGGCAATGGAGCTTACACAGATCAAGCAGGTAATTTCTTCTATTTTGAAGTTTCATTGAATGCGTTTGGGGATGGCAAGCCTTTACGTTAAGCTAAAAAGACTGCTGGGTTTAAACAAATAACGGCTTAACAGATGGGTTTTGTCATTAAACTGTCATTCATTTGTCACTGCTTTGTCATTAGATTGTCACCGGTTCGTAACCGGACGTTGATAGCATAAGAGCTGCATAAAACATAGATGAGTCTTAAGTTATGATTTTATGTTGCACACACTGACACACCACCTTTTTTAAATGTGTCGCTATCACAGAAAATATAATGGGAAATAAAAAATGACAATGAATAAAGTTTCACGCGCTCTGATGTTAGCTGGATTATTAATTACAAGCTCTAGTGCATTTGCTCTTGAGTGTGCACCAGATATGTATCAATTAGTTGTTAGCTCTGGCTATAACAAATTAAATGCACAGTTAGCACCAACAGACATAGCTGCATTTTCTAGTGCAATGACTCCTGTTTCTAATTTTGCGACTGCAACTGATGCTCAGTATCAAGTATTGGCTGATTTGGCTGCTGCAAAAGTAGTTGCTGCAAACACTGCGCTTGCTGTAACTTCTGCGCGTGTAGTAGTAACATTACCTGATGGTACTGTGGCTTTAGATACTGGTAAATCAACAAATTCTTTGGCTAACTTTAAAGCAAAAGCAATTAATGAAAACCACAATACACGTCTTGCAATTTTAGATGCTCAATTGTTCCCTTGTGGTTTCGGTCTTGAGACTAAAGTAAGTACTTCTGTTGGTGGTGTTGAGGTTGCGATTGCAAAACGTATTGGGGCTTATATGAACAGCCTTGGTACTGTTAGAGTTAGCTACACAAAATAAGGTCTTATTAACAGGCTAATTGCATTGCTCAATGCGTCACGTTTAGTCTGATATTTCTTTATCATTCCCATGCTTTGGTGTGGGAATGAGTCTTAAAAATATCTTCATCGAAAAATTATGTAGCGGCATATTCGGTTAATTTACGCCGATACGGTGCAAAAAATCCCAACACAATATCGCTTTTCGGTACGCCTCTTTCCACCAATTGCGCCGCAACATCGGCTTCAAATCCATTATGCTGAATCCAAATTTTGCCGTCTTTAATATCAAAATGTAAGCAGACAGAATAAACCCATCGCATATTATCCCAGCCAACTCTAAAGAACAGATAATGGTCATGTTCAGTATCAAAAATTAATTCCTGTTCAATGCCATTTTCTTGTTTGTCTTGTTTTGCATAATCAGCAATTAATTCTTTCACAGTTTCTCGGTATTCTATGGTTCTATCCATTCTAAAATCTCCTCGTTTTGCGGATCGTAAACTATTATTTTCAATTGGTAATACTGAACTGCCTCTTTTGTAAAATCAATTTGAAAAAATGATTCATAAATATCAACAGGTACGGCTAAATATAAAACTCGTTGCGGTTGCTGAATTTTTAAAGCTAATTTGTAATTTAAAAATTGTCCAAGTACCGTATGAAATTCATTAATGGTTGATGCGGCAGTAAAACTTTTAATTTCAATCGCAATTTGCCGTTGTTCTTTTTCAGCAGCAATCATTTCTTCCGCGCCTAAATCAATATAAAAATTGAACAGTCCGAATGGCAATCTCAACGGGTCATTTGTGATCAGCCAGTTTTCTTTTTGTAATGCTGTTTTTACTGCTTGATGAAACAAATCTTTGGCTGACATTACTTCACCGCCTCAATTACCTTCACCACATCCCCGCCCACACAATCCACATACACCATTTTAAAGCCACAACTTTTTACCGCATTCAGCGTCTGCCGATTAATATTCGCTCCCACTGTTTTCACCACCAACGGATTCAACTTATTCATGATGTTTGCCAGCGTCTCATTGCCGCTGATTTCATGCTCTAATAAAATCACCTTACCACCCGGCTTACAAACGCGGTGCAACTCCTTTAAACCTCTACGCGGATGCGGCACAGAACAAAACACAAAGCTCGCAATCACCGTATCAAAACAATTGTCGCCATAGTCTAAATACTCGACATCCATCAAATTCAAACTCACATCCACATAGCGTTTTTCCGCCTTTTGTTTCGCAATCGCCAGCATCTTCTCACTAAAATCAATCGCGGTGATTTTTGCATTGCTGGGATAAAAATCAAAATTTTTACCTGTCCCCACGCCCACTTCCAGAATATGTTTTCCTTGCGCTTTTTCCCACAATCGCTGCCGCCACCGCTTGAAAAACAGCCCTTCAAAACAGGCTTCCATACCATCAAAAAAAGGCGCGATGCGATTATAGCGTTGTTTAATTTGGTCAGTGTGTGTTTGCATGATGAAAGAGTTATCACAAGTTTTTGAGTCAATCCGGTTATAATAAAACACTTCGTCAAAACTATTAACTTTTATAGCACTGTCCAAAGAATGACTTTAACTCTGCGCCGTTATTTACTGGTTTTATTAGCCTTGCTGCAATTGATAGCACCGCTAGTACACGCGCATTCGAGCAATAATTTTTCGCAATTTGGATTACACCTTCCCAATTTTGAGATTTACAGTGTTGCAATTCCTGAAAACTTTCCTGCATTAAAATCTTTCGATTATTTAGCAAATTTAGATGATGCAATCGTTAGCATCAGCACCGGCATTGAAAATCAGCATAACAATATTGATGATTTATCTCCCGAGCTTTACCCGTTACCGAGTTATATTTCCCTTTCCCTTGCTGTAGTTGGCTGTGAAATCAACTTTTCACCACAATCACAACACAGCTCAAAAACCTTTGCTCACTCGCCCCAATCGCCTCGCGCACCGCCTTGCCTCACTTTTTGAACACGATTATAAGATTTAACGATAATCAGGATTAGTTTTTACCTGAAATTTATTACATCTCCTGCTTAATCCTGTTCATCCAATAATCTTTCAAATCGTGTTCAAAAACTTGAACACCGTATAGTTTCAATTTCCAAGGAGTTTTTATGCCTAGCCTGCGCTATTTAGGCGTTTGTTTGCCATTATTTTTTATTTCTACCCTACCTGTGTTTGCAAAAGACTCACACGTTATGGTGGCTCATCAAGATGCTATCACTGTTGATCCGGCGTTGACGCTGCCAAAACTGATTGATTTAACCTTAGCAAAATATCCTGATCTCACTTGGTTAGAATCGCTAGAAGAAGAGGCAAAAGCCTTGCAAAAACGCGGTGAAAGTTGGACGGCGGGCGCATCGCAAGCCAATTTAAGTTACACCGAAGTCACCAGCGGCACACTGCATGTAGTGAATGCTGGCGTACAAGTCCCGTTGTGGAATTTGGGACAACGCGATGCTGAAAAAAATGTCGCTGCGCAAGCGAATTTAAGTGCGGAAAACATGGCAGCGGCAACTAAATTGCGCGTTGCGGGTTTGGTTCGCGCGGCGTTGTGGGATATGGCTGTGCAAAAAATCCGTTATGACCAAGCGCATGTTGAACTGGATAGTTACGAAGCATTATTAGCCAAAACCAAACGCCGCGTGACTTTGGGCGATTTGCCGCGCATGGATGAATTGTTGGTGCAAACGGAATTATTGCAAAAAAAATCAGTACTGACGTTAGCCGAAGCTGAATTAATGCACGCACGCAAGCGTTATCAAAGCATCACGCAAAGCAATAAAGTGCCTTCTAACTATCAGGAAAAACTGGTCGCGCTGAAAGAAATCGAGCAAAACCATCCGTTATTAGTCGCGCTGAATAGTCAGATTGAACGCAAAAAAGCCGAATTGGAAGCGCAGCGTTTAGTCGGCTCTGGACAAACTAATCTTTCGATTGGCGTAAATAGCGACCGCTCTAGCAATGGCGATCAACGCAGTAACAATACCGAAGCGTTCAGTATCGGTGTGACTGTGCCGTTTGGTGGACAAGCGCATTACGCGCCACAACTGGCAGCAATTAATGTGGAGTTGAATAAATTAAACGCAGAACGAGCGCAACTTTTTCGCGATTTAGAACAAGCCCATCACGAAGCCGAGCATAATTTAGAAGTGAATCGAAAAGAAATGCAAACCGCTGAAGAGCTGAAAAAAGTTGCGCAAGAGCGGTTAAAGATGATGCAGATTAGTTATCAAATGGGGGAGTCCAATTTACTTCACTTATTAGAGGTGCAAACGCAAACGCAACGCGCTGTGTTGAATGCAAAAGAACGGGCGGTGATGTTGCAACGCGACCAAGCCTTTTACAATCAAGCGGTTGGAGTATTGCCATGAGAAATTTATTAAGTGTTAAAGAGGACTGCCAGTCCTTTAAAGGACTGGCAGTCCTAACTTGCCTGTTTGTTTTTAGCTTCAATCTCAACGCCGCAACTAATCAAATTGTTTTAACTAATGAGCAAATCAGCAATTTAGGTGTAGAAATCGGCACATTAAAATCGGTTGCGAACATTCCATTATTAAATGCTCCGGCAAAAGTAGTCATTCCACCGGAGCACGAAACCATCGTCAGTGCGCCGCAAGCCGCGTTAATCAGTCGCTTAAATGTCACCGTTGGCGATACGGTGAAAAAAGGTCAAGTTTTAGCAACCCTAAACAGTCCTGATTTAGTCGAATTACAACACCGTTATTTACAAATCAGTTTAGAAAAAAATCTCGCCTTTAATAATTTTCAGCGCGATAAAAAGTTATTCAATGAAGGCATTATTCCGCAAAAACGCTGGCAAGAAACCCACAGCTTTTATCAAGACCGCGAATCTGAGTTAAATAATATTCAACAAATGCTGAAAATTGCTGGTATGTCAGAAACTGCGATTCAACGTTTAGCGCAAACTCGGCAATTAAATAGTCAAACCACACTAACTGCTCCAATTAGTGGGGTGATTTTAGAACGCATGGCGACAGCCGGAGAGCGTCTTAATGCGCTTGCTCCTTTATATCGGTTGGCGAATTTAGAGCAACTTTGGTTAGAAATTGCCATTCCACAAGAGCAAATCAGCAATGTAAAAATTGGCGATACGGTTGCCATTACCAACAGTCCTGCGACTGCGAAAATTACCCTATTAGGCAAAAGCGTCAATCTGACCAATCAATCGGTGATGGCTCGCGCGGTCATTGTGTCGAACCAAGAATCGTTGCGAGCCGGACAAAGTGTGAATATTTCGGTGATTCAAGGCAATACTAACACGGCGTTTGAAGTGCCAAATGCCGCGATTGCACAAAACGAAGGCAAGGCGTTTTTATTTGTGCGCAATGCGAAAGGTTTTGCCGTTATTCCCGTGAATGTGATTGGCAAACAAGCCGCAACTTCGATGATTAACGGCGCGTTAAAAGGTTCAGAGCAAATTGCCGTGAAAGGCGCGGTGGCGTTAAAAGCCAACTGGCTGGGTTTGGGAGGCAGTGAATAATGGCTAATAAAAATCTGGAGTGCAAGCTTTGCTTGCCACTTGCAAGCAGAGCTTGCACTCCTAAATCAACTTTGGGAGTGATGATATGGCTAATTTAATTCGCTTTGCTTTAACCCAACGTATTTTGACGATGTTGTTTATCGTTTTATTAATCGGTGGTGGTTATAACGCCTTTAATCATATTCCGATTGATGCGTTTCCCGAAGTTTCACCGACGCAAGTAAAAATTATCGTTAAATCAGCGGGCATGACCCCTGAAGAAGTCGAGTCACGAATTACCGCGCCAATTGAAGTCGAATTGTTGGGCATTCCGCATCAAACCATGCTGCGCTCCACCGCTAAATACGCGCTCACCGATATTACGGTAGATTTTGAAGAAGGCACGGATATTTTTTGGGCGCGGCAACAGGTCGCGGAACGTTTAACGGGCGTGTGGGGAAACCTGCCTGCGGGAGTGGAAGGCGGGGTTGCACCGATGACCACGCCGCTGGGTGAAATGTTCATGTTTTCGATTGAATCTGACACGCTCACGTTAATGGAAAAACGTGATTTATTGGACTGGGTAATTCGTCCAGCATTGCGCACCGTGCCAGGTGTGGCGGATGTGAATTCGCTCGGCGGCTTGGTGAAAAGTTTTGTGGTCAGTCCTGACAACACAAAAATGGCTGCACGGAATATCGGCGTAGACAAGTTGATTCAGGCCTTAGAACTGAACAATAAAAATGATGGTGCAGGGCGTTTAACCGAAGGCGAAGAAGCCTTAATCGTGCGGGTGGAAGGTCGAATTAAGACGTTAGAAGATGTCAAAGCGATTGTCGTTGACCAATCCAGCGGCACACCGATTACTGTTGGTGATGTGGCAAATGTGTCGTTAGGCGGTTTAACCCGTTACGGTGCGGTCAGTAAAGACGGCAAAGGCGAAGCAGTGACGGGTTTAGTGCTGAGTTTACGCGGTGCAAACGCACGGCAAACGGTGGTTGATATTGAAGCCAAGTTGAATGAAATTAGCGCGGGTTTTCCGAAAGGCGTGACTGCGCATATTTTCTACAATCGCGGCGTGTTGGTTGGCAAAGCAGTGAGTACCGTCACTCATGCCTTAATGGAAGCGATTGTATTAGTTGTCGTTTTGCTGATTGCATTTTTAGGGAACTTACGCGCTGCATTGACTGTCGCATTAGCGTTGCCTTTAGCTGCACTGATTACTTTTATTCTGATGAACTATTTTGGTATGTCAGCCAATTTAATGAGTCTCGGCGGTTTGGCGATTGCCATCGGCATGTTGGTAGATGGCGCAGTAGTGGTGGTGGAAAACATCATCACCCATCTTGCGCACAAGGAAAAAGCCGACCGTTTGCCGCGTTTGCATTTAATTTACCGCGCCACGCGCGAAGTTTCTGTGCCTGTTACGTCAGGGATTTTAATCATCATCATCGTGTTTTTGCCGCTAATGACCTTGCAAGGTTTGGAAGGCAAAATGTTTATGCCAGTCGCGTTGACCATCGTATTTGCATTAGGCGGTTCGTTGATTTTGTCGTTATCGGTGATTCCGGTTCTCGCCTCTTACCTATTAAAAGAAGTCTCGCATGAAGAACCTTGGCTGCCGCGCACTTTGCAAAAACTGTATCAACCACTGTTGGTCTGGTGTTTAGCCAATAGCAAAAAAGTGTTTGTGGCGACTGGCGTGTTATTTGCGGCAACGATTTTGGCATTTACACAAATCGGCAGCACCTTTATGCCAACAATGGATGAAGGCGATGTGATTGTGCAGTTGCAAAAATTGCCCTCTATTACGTTGCAACAATCGGTGGATTTGGATATTCAGGTACAGAAAAATCTGCTGAAAAATATTCCTGAAATTGACCACGTTGTTTCCCGAATGGGCACGGATGAGTTGGGTTTAGACCCGATGAGTTTGAACGATACCGACACGTTTTTGATTTTCAAACCGAAAGAACAATGGCGCAAAGCAGTTGCCACCAAAGAATTGTTGATTGAGGAAATCCGCCATGTGATGAGTCACACCCCCGGCATTGCCTTTGGATTTACGCAACCAATTGAAATGCGGGTTTCTGAAATGTTGACTGGAACGCGCGGTGATGTGGCGGTGAAATTGTTTGGCAGTGATTTGGATGTGTTAAATCAAAAAGCGCAAGAAATCGCAGCGGTATTAAAAAGCATCAAAGGTTCGAGTGATGTGTTTGCCAGCCAAAATGACGGAATGCAGTTTTTACAATTGACCATAGACCGCGCCGCCGCTGGGCGTTATGGTTTGGACAGTGACAGCATCGAGCAAATTCTGCGCTCGCAAATTGAAGGCTTGAAACTTGGCATTGTGCAGGAAGGGATTAAACGCACGCCGTTAATTTTGCGTGGTGATAGCAACACGGCAAATTTTGCCAATCTGCAAATCACTTTGCCAAATGGTGGGCATATTCCGATTACCGCGATTGCGAAAATTGAGCATGTGGAAGGCGTAGTTTCGATTGTACGGGAACGCGGACAGCGGTTTGTGGTGATTCGTTCCAATGTCGAAGGGCGGGATTTAGTCGGTTTTGTGGAGGAAGCGAAAAAATTAGTCGCTGAAAAAGTGAAATTCCCCACCGGATACACGTTGCAATTCGGCGGACAATTTGAAAACCAACAACGCGCTGCGGCTCGCTTGAGTTTAGTTGTGCCGATTTCGTTAGGCTTGATTTTCTTGCTGCTATTTTCGACTTTCGGTTCAGTGCGACAAGCGAGTTTAGTGTTATCCAACGTGCCGCTGGCGATGATTGGCGGGGTGTTTGCGTTGTGGCTGTCGGGTGAATATTTATCCGTTCCCGCTTCGGTGGGTTTTATTGCGTTGCTGGGAATTGCGGTGCTGAACGGCGTGGTGATGGTGACGTATTTCAATCAGCTTTATGCGATGGGCATGGATTTGACCAAGTTGGTGGTGATTGGTTCAGCGCGGCGGTTGCGTCCGGTGTTGATGACTGCCAGCATTGCCGCGTTTGGCTTGATTCCGATGTTGATTGCCACAGGCCCAGGTTCTGAAATTCAACGCCCGCTGGCAATTGTGGTGATTGGCGGCTTGGTGTCGTCCACGTTTTTAACCCTGATTTTGTTGCCGATTTTGTACAAGCTGGTCGGGCAACCGCGTAAGGAGCTGGTATGAGTGCGAAAGAGTTTTTGGTGACGTTGAATGTGTCGCCGGAGTTGGAGGAGCCGATTGTGGATTGTTTGTTGACGTTTGAATCGGAGCATGGGTTTAGCAGTATGCCGGTGTTTTCGCACGATCATCGCAATGAGGGGTTGTCGTTGGCGGAGCAGGTGACGGGCAGGCAGAAGAAAATCCGCTTTCAGATGTATATTCCTGAGAGCGATTTGCCGTTGTTGTTGGCGAAGTTAAAGGCGGAGTTTGCGAATGCGGGGATTCATTATTGGGTGTTGCCGGTGATGGAGAGTGGGTATGTTTGATATGATGGCAAGACAATATTCCGCAGGGCTATAATGCTTTTTTATATTTTTAGGAACAAATGAAATGAGTGCTGATAATTCTAATAATCAAAATAACAACCAAAACAACAATAAAAGTTTTGACGTTAAATCATGGCTCTTTGGAATTATTGGCACTGTTATATCAAGCGTTCTTATTTATTATTTGACTAAAGAACCTAAAAAACCAGAAACAACACCATCCCCTATTATTGTAGTCATGCCTCCTTCTGACCCTCCAAAAAAAGCAGATGAATCTGATGAAAAAAAGCCACCTGAAACTTTAATTGAACCCTATGCACCAACAGAATCACAAGTAGAAGACAAGCCAAAACATCAATATCCGCCAGCAGAACCTGTTGATTATCCACCGATACCTGTCATAGATAAACCAAAGGAAACGGGGGATTTTTGCTGTAACTCAAGTGGAGAGCATCTTTGCAAAGCAACTGTTGAGCCTAAAGAAATCGGCGTTCCTTGTCTATGTGACGGTATAATAAAGGAAGGTCAAATATGCAAATAATACGAACTTTAGGAGAGTAACATGAAGATTATTTATATTTTGTTAATATTGTTGATACCTTTTACAACCGTATTAGCTGGAACAAAATCAGAAAAAAACTTTAATAATTTAATTCAAGCCTACAATAACGCAGGGCAGCATTATCTGTACGAATTGCAAAGTGGTGTTCAATCATCTGAAACAAATTGGCATGACCAGTTCCAGTTTTATGAATCTAAAATATCTGAAGCTTTAGATAGCTATGTGACATCGCTTCAGGAACATCCAACATTGTGTAAGGAAGCTATAAACGTATTTCAAAAATATATATCGAATTTCTCAAGCAACCAAAATGTATCAAACAAAATTCGAGAAGAAGAAGCAAAGATAAATAGGGATTACAGCATGGCTGGGCTTGGTAATATAATGAGTGCTACTAATAATCAACTAAATCGTTTTAATCAATTTAGTGCTATGAAAAACTATTGTAAACAGATAGATGATGCTAAACGCCAAGAAATTTTTAAGCCCCAATAGACCAAGTAAATTGCTCATCTTCTATCTTACCGTTTTTACCCGCCCAAAACCCACGCCATCCCCCGAAAAAACACCCACCCTCGCACAATGAAAGTGTCTGAATCAGGATTTTCAGGATTAAAAGATGAACAGGATGATGATGCGGCGCGTTTGTTTTATCCTGTTTATCCTAAAATCTTGTAAATCATGATTGAGACAACAACAAATACCACCCAAACAGTTCACTATCACCTACGGAGATTTAAATCATGTTCACAACCATTGAAGGCTACTACGAACAAGGGCAAATCTTTCTAAAAGAGGAAGCTCCAGTCACAGCAAAAACGGCGGTGATGATTACTTTTCTGACCGAAAACCTTAAAAGCGGTGAACAGAAAAAGCGGATGCCCGGCGGCTTAAAAGGCAAAGTCACCCTTCCAGACAATTTCAATGAACCGCTGGATGATTTAAGGGATTACATGTAAATGACAGCTAAGAATTTCATTCTGGACACCCATTGCCTAATTTGGTTTCAGAACGATGACCCTAAAATTCCTGCTAAAGTCATGGATAAAATTCAGGACTTGTCAAACACGGTATTTTTTAGCCAAGTCAGCTTGTTTGAGATTGCCATCAAGCAAAAAATCGGTAAACTGCCTGAATTTACTGCTGATTTAAACGAAGTCTATCATCAAGCAATCGCCGATAATTTCACTTATCTGCCTATCAAAAATCAACACTTATTCAGCTATCAAAGAATCCCGTTATTCGAGGAACACCGAGACCCGTTTGACCGATTATTATTGGCAACGGCTTATGAGGAAAATGCCATCATGTTGTCTGTGGATGAGAATTTTCATTTATATAAAGGGATTGTTGAGACGTTTTGGTAAGTAAAACCACACCATCCCAAAAACACCACCCTCGCACAATGAAAGTTGCGGGTGGGCAAAGTTTTGAACAGGATTTTCAGGATTAAAAGATGAGCAGGATGATGACACGGCGCGTTTGTTTTATCCTGTTTATTCTATTGCGTGTCTGTCTGATTCAGACAAAAAAAGACACAAACAATTTATAAATAATGAGGTGCTTTCTGATGAATAGCGTTGTTATCACAAGTCCTGCAAAGGCACATATTCAAACTGACTTAGCCAAAAAAGCAGATGTGGTTTTTAAGCGTCTGGGACTAAGCCGCGAACAAGCCATTGATTTATTTTTTGAAGCCTGTGTTTTGCGGCAAAATTTGCCTTTTTCATTTAACCAACCGAATGACGAAACTTTGCAAGCTTTTAAAGATTCTGAACAAGGCGTTGATTTAATTGAATGCAAAGATGCGGATGATTTTTTTAGCAAATTGGGCATTTGATGTACGCGCCTGTTTATTTAAATCGTTTTGAAAAGGATTTAAAACGAATGCAGAAACGCGGTAAGGACATCGGCAAGTTTAAAACGGTGGCTTTAAAACTGATGGCGGGTGAAGTTTTAGAGCCGCGTTATTGCGACCATCCGTTGGTGGGAAATTTTGCAAATCGCCGTGACTGTCATATTGAACCGGATTGGTTGCTGATTTACCGTTTTGAGGCTGACAAAGTTATTTTTGAACGAATGGGAACTCACGCCGATTTGTTTAAATAGTCCCCGCCGAAAAAACACCACCCTCGCACAATGATTGTGAGGGTGGGCAATGTTTTGAACAGGATTTTCAGGCACAAAGATGAACAGGATGATGACACGGGGCGTTTGTTTTATCCTGCTTGTCCTGAAATCGTGTGAATTCTGAATCAGACAACAAAATACTTCCCGCACACAATAAGAATATTCTTAAGGAGTTAAACATGAATGCCGTAGAACAGGTTTATCACGATATGCAAAGCTTCCCAGAAATGCTGGCTTTGGAAGTTTTGGATTTTGTGGAGTTTTTAAAGACTAAGCATCAGTCGTTAATTAATCAGGAGTTAGAGAAAAAAATACAAATCGGCATTGAGCAAGCGGAAGCGGGTTTGGGGATAATTATTGATGATGATTATGTTAATGGCTTAAATCAACGTATTGAACAACGGCTTGGAGCTGGCAATGGAAGAATATCGGGTTAAGATGATGCCACAAGCGGATGCTGAATTGGAAGAAATTGGCTACTTTATTGCATTAGATAAACCGCAGGCTGCAAAGCGGTTTACAACCGAATGGGTAGCTGCTTTGACAACGTTATTGAGTCGTTTTCCTGAAAGCGGTACGGTGCATAAAGGCGAAATTAGCGCGTAGGTTGGGGTAAGCTTGCGAACCCCAACAAAAACCCACAAATACCCGCAAATGTTGGGGTTCGTTCCTCACCCCAACCTACAAAAAAACCACCCTCGCACAATGAACGTTGAGGGTGGGCTGTCTGAATCAGAATTTTCCGAATTTAAAAATTTTCAGAATTATTCTGTTAAATTCTAAAATTCTGGGAATTCTGATTCAGACAAAAATGCCCTATAATTTAATTCGTTACATTTATTCTCTTACGAGGTCGCAAACATGAATTGGCAACAGATTTGTAATAATCCGGCTTTTAACGATTTGCCGTTTAAATTTGAAACGAATGAATGGGGAAAAATAGAAATGAGTCCAGCGAGCAATACACACAGCATTTATCAAGGCTTACTCATTGGCTGGCTGAATAAATTAGGTCAAAAAGGCTGGGCTTTTCCAGAATGCAGTGTACAAACCACTAAAGGCGTTAAGGTCGCTGATGTCGCATGGGCAACTGTTGATTTTTTCAAACGTAACAAATCACGAAATCCGTATTTGGAAGCCCCTGAAATTTTGATTGAAGTCATTTCCCCCTCAAATACGAAAGCAGAAATGATGCAAAAAAAGCAGCTCTATTTTGCTAAAGGAGCGCAGGAGGTTTGGTTGTGTAACAGTCAAGGCAAAATGTCGTTTTTTAATGCGGAACACGAATTAGAAAGCAGCGTATTGATGCCTGATTTTCCAGTTGTTATTAAGATTGACTTTTTTTAATCGCTCCCTTGCCATCGCACAATGATTGTGAGGTGGGCAAAGTTTTGAACAGGATTTTCAGGCACAAAGATGAACAGGATGATGACACGGGGCGTTTGTTTTATCCTACAAAACACCTGCTCTCGCATAATAATTGTGAGGGGAAGTTCTATGTACTTTTATAACTTTTTAAAGCTATACTTTTTTCTGCTTTTTTATTTTTTGCAACAGGCTGTTAAAAATGAATATTTCAATTATTAATCAAACCAATCACTTACAACAGATGCTGCAAGGGCTTGAAGCTTCCACAGAAAGCTATCAATTTCATGCTAATGTCCTGTTAGGAGGAGTTGCAATTTTTTTAAACTTGTTAAGCTCATCTATAGAAACAAACTTACTTTATAAAGAAATACGAAAAACCCCTGTAGAGACTGAAATCGATTCTGATGATGAGCTAGATGAAAGAATGTTACAGTTACAAACAACAGAAAAAGAGATGTATCAAAAGATTCGGCAAATACAGTCTAAAGACATACCTTTTTTTCACAAGCCCATTCTTAGCATCAATGGATTTCTTATGCGAAAGTTATATCAAAAAATAGAAGCAATCCGTCAATTTGTATTGGAGCACGATGCTGATGTAAGTGTATTGCACGCTGAAGGAACAACGTTTACCAATACCGAGAGTTTTAGTGATTATTTGGATAGCTTATGACACAGGTGGGTTCAGGTGGCGTGGTGATTACGCAAATTACTACATCCGCCCGTTTTGAAAAAGATTTTAAAAAACTCGCTCCTGAGTTTAAACAGCTTTGTCGTGAAAAACTGAAAAAACTACTCGATGCTAATCCACCGCCAAGCGGATTGCGGTTCGAGAAACTTAAAGGCTACTCTAACCCTGACATTTATACCATTCATGTCACGGGAAATTATAAAGTGTCAATGGAAATCAAAAGAGGGTGTGCCACGTTACGCCGTGTTGCTTGTCATAATGAGATTGACCGTACTCCTTAACTCACATCTACAAAAATACTCACCCTCACACCATGAAAGTTGAGGGCAGACAAAGTTTTGAACAGGATTTTCTTAGCACAAAGATGAACAGGATGATGACACGGGGCGTTTGTTTTATCCTGTTTATCCTAAAATCCTGTGAATCCTGATTCAGACAACAAAAAGCACCTTTAAAAACGCTAAGGAGTCAAAAATGACTGACATTGAAGAACTTGAAGCCGTTGTGATTAATTTACCCGCCGATAAACTTTTTCAATTCTCCCAATGGTTTGAAGAGTTTATGGCAGAACAATGGGATAAAAAAATCGAAGCCGATATTTTGGCGGGTCGCTTAGACAAAATTGCCCAACAAGTTGATGACCACTTTAACGCAGGTCGTGTGCAGCCGCTGTGAACTATTTTGCTCCGCAGATTTTTGGTTTCACTATCGCCAACTGCCTGAACACATCCAAAACTTAGCCGATAAAAACTTTGAACTCTTGCAAATCAATCCGCGTCATCCGTCTTTGCATTTGAAGAAAATAGGCATTTTTTGGTCGGTGCGAGTTGGCTTAAATTATCGGGCATTAGCCAAAGACAGAGCAGAAGGTTTAGTTTGGTTTTGGCTCGCATACAGAATATGAAAAGTTAATCGCATCTTAAAAACACCTACCCTCGCACAATGATTGTGAGGGTGGACTGTCTGAATCAGGATTTTTAGGCACAAAGATTAACAGGATGATGATTCGGAGCGTTTTTTTCTAAGTTTGATTCAGAGAACAAAAGAAAGGATTATAACCATGAAAAATTCAGTTTCCACCCTTTTTTCTCGCACAATAATGATAAAGGTAAGATATTTTAATCTCAGATTTACTTTTGTGTGCAGTGCGTAAAATTTATGTTAAAGACAAAAACTGAACAAATTTGCGGGTTTCGTTCATAATTTTCTAAATCGCAATTTTGACTAATCCGCTATAATTTAATTTCTGAAACTTAACCTTCTTCTTTTTAGGAATCTACCATGAAAAAAATCATCATCGCATCATTTACATCATTGGCTCTGACTGCTTGCGCAACTAATCCTCAAACAGGCGCGACACAAATGTCAAACTCTGCAATCGGCGCGGCAGTTGGCGCAGCAACAGGTGCTGGTATTGGCGCGTTAGCAGGCGGCAAAAACAAAGGAAAAGCGGCGTTAATTGGCGCGGCAGCAGGCACAGTGCTAGGTGCTGGAGTAGGTTATTACATGGATGCGCAAGAGCAAGCATTGAAAGAGAGCTTGCAAGGCACTGATGTGCAAGTGCAACGCCAAGGCGAAGATTTAAATATTGTGATGCCAGGCAATGTAACTTTTGCAACGGCTTCTTCTGATGTGTCACCAGCAGCTTATGCTCCTTTAACATCTGTTGCAGCTGTTTTAACAAAATCACCAAACACAACGATTACTGTGGCAGGCTACACAGATTCAGTGGGCAGCGCGGATGCAAATTTGGCATTGTCTAAAAAACGTGCTGACAGTGTTGCAAGCTATTTAGTGAGCAAAGGTGTTGCGGCACAACGTATTCAATCAGTTGGTTTTGGAAACAGTAATCCTGTTGCTTCTAACGACAACGAGCAAGGTCGCTCACAAAATCGTCGTGTAGAAATCAAAATTCACCCAGTACAACAATAAAATCGGCTAACCCCGTTGTAAGGGCGACCTTTCGCCCTTACAGTTTAATTCCATACCTCCCCAAAATCAGCAGCATGACAAAATAACAGCCGGCAGTCAGCACGGCTGCAATCCCCAAACTCAGATAAAACGCCACGCCTTTTTTGAGCAACAGCGGAAACGCAATAAAAAAAATCAGCGACGGCATCACTAGCCAAAAAATGCTATGCGCTAATGTTGCCACTTTTTGCACATCTTTTGTATCAATATACAGCCACAACATTGCCAGTATGGATGTCAACGGCAACGATGCTAACAAGGCTGCCAATGCAGTGCTACGTTTTGAAACCTCAGAAATCAATATAATTAATCCTGCTGTAATTAGAAACTTGGCAATGATGTAAACCATACTGACCTCGTTAAAAAGCAAAATACTGGCTTAGAAGTTTCTAGCTAAACCTGTCGGTTTTTTTAAAACTTAACAGGTTTTTATCGCATGACTCTTGTATTTTTCTGAATTAATTCAAACTTTTACTCGCAATTTCATACACATCCGGTGAAATGTCCGGCGTTTGCATAATCCGTTGCAATTGCGCTTTCATCAATGCTTGCCGCTGTTCGTCAAAACGTCGCCATGAAGTTAAAGCATTAATCATTCGCGATGCCACTTGCGGATTTAAACTATTTAAAGCAATCACTTGGTCAGCTAGAAATTGATAACCTTCGCCATTCGCTGCATGATAATGCACGGGATTACTTTGACTGAATGCGCCAATCACTGAGCGCACCCGATTGGGTGTTTTCATATCAAATGCAGGATGCGCCATTAAACTTTGCACGGTTGCAAAAGTGTTTGGCATAAACGAGCTGGCTTGCAGAGTAAACCATTTATCCACCACCAAGGCTTCGTTTTGCCATTGTTGATAAAACGCCTCTAAACACGCTGATTTTTCAGGGTGATAACTATTGACGATTGCCGTCAAAGCCGCCATTTGGTCGGTCATATTTTTTGCAGATTGAAATTGCGCCAGACTTAATTGTTGAATTTCTGCATTTTCCAAACACATTAAATAGCTCAAACAAACATTTTTCACCCGTCTGCGTCCGATTGCGCCTGCATCAAACAAGCAAGATTCATCACGATGATAACGTTGATAAAAAGCCTGAAATTGCGCTTGCAGTTGTTGCACTAAGCCATGTTTTACAAACTCACGCGCTTGATGAATCGCAACCACATCCACCACTGCCATTTGCTCGGCTAAATAAATTTCACTAGGCAGTGTTAATAGCAATGATAAATACGCCAAATCGTCCCATTCTTGCTGCAAAACTTTTTCAAACGCAGTCACTAACATGGGATTTAATACTAATGGGCGTTGATTTTGGATGTCGTCAATCAAGGCGAAAATAATGGTGGTGGCTAGTTTTTGTCCCGCTTCCCAGCGATTAAAAGAATCTGTGTCATAGCTGAGTAAAAACGCCAATTCTTCCAAGCTTTGTTCCATTTCTACTTTCACAGGGGCAGAAAAACCGCGCAGTAAAGAAACAATCGGTTGTTGCGGCAAATTTTCAAACACAAAACTTTGCTGTGCTTGAGTCAAATCTAAAACAATTTCTTTCAGACCTTCCAGGTTTTTAAAACCTGGAAGGTCTATACCCGCTGCTGTGCCATCAGCATTTAACAATCCCATTTTGACTGGAATATGTAGCGGCGGTTTTTCCGTTTGTCCGGGCGTTGGCGCACAGCTTTGATTTAGCGTTAAAGTCAGCGTTTGTTCCGCAGAATTATAAGTTTGCGCAACCTTAATCACCGGCGTACCGGCTTGTTCATACCAACGGCGAAATTGTCCTAAGTCAACGTCATTAGCATCTTCCATGGCTTTGACAAAATCATCACAAGTGACCGCTTGTCCATCGTGACGATCAAAATATAAATCACAGCCTTTGCGAAAACCCGCCGTGCCTACTAAAGTCCGCAGCATTCGCACCACTTCCGCGCCTTTTTCATACACCGTTAAGGTATAAAAATTGTTGATTTCAATATAAGCATCAGGGCGAATTGGATGCGCCAGCGGCCCTGCGTCTTCAGCAAATTGGCGAGTGCGTAGCAAATTCACATCTTCAATCCGTTTTACCCCGTGCGAAGTTTGATCGGCGGTAAATTCTTGATCTCTAAAAACCGTAAAACCTTCTTTCAAACTCAATTGAAACCAATCTCGACAAGTGACGCGATTGCCAGACCAATTGTGGAAATATTCATGCGCAATCACGCCTTCAATTCCTTCGTAATCCACATCCGTTGCGGTATCAGGACGCGCTAACACAAACTTGGTGTTAAACACGTTCAAGCCTTTATTTTCCATTGCACCCATATTGAAATGCCCAACCGCGACAATCATGTATAAATCTAAATCGTATTCGCGCCCATACACTTGCTCATCCCACTGCATGGCGCGTTTTAGCGATTGCATGGCGTGGTCGCATTTATCCACATCATGGCTTTCGACAAAAATTTCCAAAGCAATCTCACGTCCGCTCATGGTGATGAATGTATCTTCCACAACTTCCAATTGACCTGCCACCAGCGCGAACAAATAACACGGTTTATTAAACGGGTCTTCCCATGTTACCCAATGTTGATTGTTTTCCAACTCCCCAAACGCCACTTTATTGCCATTAGACAACAACTTAGGATACAAGGTTTTATCGCCAACAATCGTGGTGGTGAATTTGCTCATCACATCAGGGCGGTCTAAAAAGTAAGTAATTTTGCGAAAACCTTGCGCTTCACATTGCGTGCAAAACATTCCATTCGACAAATATAAACCTTCCAATGCGGTGTTAGCCGCTGGATTGATGATGTTTTCAATGGTTATTACAAATATTTTATCCTGTGGTAACATACGGAAAATCAAGGCATCAGGGCTTTGTTGATAAGCACTTTCACTGATTGCTATCCCGTCTAAGCTAATTCCCACCAACGTTAAATTCTCACCCGACAACGTTAAATTAGTATCACTATCGGTACTTGCAGGATTGCGCTGCATAGTTAAGCGTGAGCTAACACGGGTTTGTTCGGCATCAAGCGTAAATTTCAATTCAACGCTGTGAATGAGATAAGAAGGAACTTGATAGTCCTTGCGATAAATGGTGTTTAAATTAGAGTTTTGCATGGCTTATTAGTATCGAATCGCTATAGAGTTAATGAATATTGGCTATGATAAAAATCAGCTTGATTATAGCGGATTAATTCACCGCGCTGACTGGACTTTTCCCGTGAATTAAAAAACAAAAAAAATCTGTGGCTGCTTAAGTAGGCTAAAAACCCTATAATTAATATAAAATTCACTTTAAAGATTTATTCAAAGATGAAAACAATAGTGCTTATTGACGATGTACAAATCAATCTCACCCTACTTTGGCATTTAGTTAAACGACTTGAAGGGTATGATTCTATATGTTTTTTAAATCCTATTGAGGCTTTGGACTGGTGCAGCAAAAATCCATATCAATTGATTATTGTGGATTATATGATGCCAGATATGAACGGAATCGAGTTTATCAAACAACTGAAAAATTACCCTAACACGCTAGGCATTCCCGTTCTAATGGTCACAGCAAATGACCACATGGACGTGCGTTATCAAGCTTTGGAAGCAGGCGCGAGTGATTTTTTAAACAAACCCATTGATAAAACCGAATTTACGATTCGCGTGAGGAACATGCTGGCGTTATACGACACGCAACGAAAACTAGCGAATAAAGCCGATTGGCTTGCCGAAGAAGTGCGCAAAGCCGTAAAAGAAATTAAAGACCGCGAAGATGAGTTAATTCATCGTTTGTCCAAAGCCGCAGAATATCGTGACCCTGAAACCGGCTCGCATATCAAAAGAATGTCGTGGTATTCCAAACACATTGCCGCGCAACTTGGTTTTTCTATGGAAGAACAAGAACTTATCTTAGAAGCCGCCCCCATGCACGACATCGGCAAAGTGGGAATTCCTGATGCCATTTTGCTCAAACCTGGAAAACTCACCCCCACTGAATTTTTCTTTATGAAAGAACACCCCAAAATTGGCTATGAAATTTTAAACGGCAGTGCTTCCAAATTAATGCAAATAGCGGCAGAAATTGCCTTGTCTCACCATGAAAAATACGACGGCAGCGGCTATCCCTGCGGTTTGAAAGGTGAAGATATTCCCATTTACGGGCGCATTATTGCAGTGGCAGATGTGTTTGATGCTTTAACCTCCGCCAGACCATATAAAGCCGCATGGAACATGGAAGATGCCGTCAATTTTCTTAAAGAAAACAGCGGCAAACATTTTGACCCCGCCTGTGTAGAAGCTTTTTTCAAAGATTGGGATACTGTTTTAGGCATTCGGCAAAAGTTTTGTGAAAATTAGCTCGCCTGATTATTTCCAGCAACCTTTTATATCCGCCATTTTTCACAAGTAAAGACCAGGAAAACTGAACGATGACATTTATGTCTTTTTACGCTTGCATTTAACGAGGCGACTGCCAGATGAACCTCGATTTTTTATTGAAATACGTTTTTGCAAGCTTTCTGCTGATTATGTTGCTATCAGTTGCTTTTTTTTCTGACAGCGATCGGCAAAAACAATATTTTGAAAATAATCTGCTTGTTAGCACAAAGCAAATAAGACTGCTTAATTTGCAACTTAACCAAGCTGTATTAAAAATGCAATTTGGTTTGAATAACGAAACAGAAATTACTCATTATTTGCAGCAACTCAATGCCGAATATCAAAAACTAAGCAGCAATATCAGCACAGAAAAACCTTTATATAATCAAGAAATGAATTTGCAATTAGCGGCATTGTATTCAGAAATTTATCAGAAACGCCAAGCGATTGAAAAACTCAAAAAAACGTACGCAGAATTAAAAAAACAGCGAGTTCAATTTGACAGAAATACGGCGGAAATTATCAAAGAAAATAATAATGATTTAGCTATTAAAAACTATGTTTATCAACTGGAAAAAAGCGTTTTTCAACATTTTTTAGAGCCCGCAATCATTATACCAATCATTGAAAATCAACAGTCTATTTTTAGCAGTGAAAATAATAACCAACAACAATTAACCTTTCTTTTTCAAGAAACAAAAACAATTCTTTCTTATCAAGAAAAAATAGACTCTGCCTCTGCACATATTATTAACAAAAAACAAATAACAATAGTTGATAGTTTAGAAAAATATATCACTTATTATTTTGACAACAGACATCAAAAAAAATCGACTATTCAAAGTATTTTATTTGCGATTGCCATTTTAAGCGTTATTTATGTGCTGTATTTATTAGCCTCATTACGCAAAAAATCAACTCTCTTAGAAAAGTTATTAATTGATACAGAGAAACAACAAATTGCCTTAAATGAACATGCGATTGTGAGTGCGGCAGATACAAAAGGTAATATCACTTATGTGAATAAAAAATTCTGTGACATTAGTGGTTATACAGCAGAGGAATTATTAGGGAAAAATCATCGAATTTTAAAATCTGGCTATCACGCGCCTGCAATCTACAATGATATGTGGCGCACACTCTCGGAAGGAAAAGTCTGGCATGGCGAATTGAAAAACAAAAAGAAAGATGGTGGTTTTTATTGGGTGAACGGCACAATTGTGCCCTTTTTAAATAAACAAGGAAAATCCACGCAATATATTTCAATTCGCACCGATATTACGCGCCAAAAAGAATTAGAAAAACAATTGTTAGACGGGCAACACTTTTTAAAACAAGTTACCGGCGCAATGGCACAAGGGCTTTATGCGTTAAATAAAAAAGGATTGTGTACGTTTTGGAATAGAGAGGCCGAGCATATTTTAGGCTGGAGTGAACAAGAATTACTCAAGAAAGATATTCATGAAATCATTCATTTTCAAGATGAAAATGGGTTGCCGATTAAAAAAGAAAACTGTTTATCGCATAACATAATTCAAAATAATAAAATATTCAGCTCTGAAACGGAGTTTTTCACCCACAAAGATGGACGTATTTTACCGATTTCTATTATTGCTGTGCCGCTATTAGAGAAAAATAAAACGATTGGTACAGTTGCTGTATTTAGCGATATAAGTAAACGCAAAGCTGATGAGAAAATAATTAATCAAGCAATTATTAATGCGCAACAAGCCAATCAAGCGAAAAGTGACTTTTTAGCGAATATGAGCCATGAAATTCGCACACCTATGAATGGCATTATTGGCATGACGGAATTAACCTTAGAGACAGAATTAACAGACGAACAGCGTGAATATATTGAAATTGTGAAAGATTCTTCTTATGCTTTATTAGATATTGTGAATGATATTTTAGATTTTTCTAAAATTGAAGCCGGACGTTTAGTGTTAGAGCATATTGAATTTGATATTAATCAATTGTTGAATAAAACTCTGGCAATGTTAACTCCCAAAGCGACGCAAAAAAATGTTAGTTTAGCCATTGATAATTGCATGAATAAAAACGCTAATCTGCAATTAATTGGCGATCCAGGACGATTAAGGCAGGTGATTGTTAATTTAGTTGGCAATGCGATTAAATTCACTTTGCATGGCAGTATTCAAATTAAAGTGTCGTTACAAGAAAAAACGACCGATAAATGCTGTTTATTATTCAGCATTTCTGACACTGGCATCGGTATTCCTGAAGACAAACGCGCCAGTATTTTTGACGCATTTTCGCAAGCGGATACCTCTGTGACACGCCGCTTTGGTGGCACAGGCTTGGGGTTGTCCATCTCAAAACAATTTATCGAGCTGATGAATGGCCAAATATGGCTGGAAAGCACGGTTAATCAAGGCACAACGTTTTTTTTCACCTGTTGGTTTGACTATATGACACACACGATATCTTCAAATGACTTAGCGGCTACTGAGGAAAATAATGATTCAAATCAAACTGCATCACCGCTTAATTCCACTATGACAAGTTCAGCAACTAAAAAACAATTAAAACTTAATATTTTGCTCGCAGAAGATAATTTAATTAATCAAAAGTTGGCAAAAAAACTATTAGAAAAACAAGGACATCAGATAGAAATTGCCAATAATGGCGTGGAAGCCGTCGCGCTATTTGAAAGCAAAGCGTTTGATTTGATTTTAATGGATTTTCAAATGCCGGAAATGAATGGCTTGGAAGCTGCCAGCAAAATTAGAGAGGTGGAGGAAAGTATAGGCGGGCGAATTCCGATTATTGCCATGACCGCTAACGCCATGAAAGAGGATAAAGAACGCGCCCTGAATGCGGGCATGGATGCGTATATCCCCAAGCCGATTAATGTGCCGAATTTATTATCTGAAATTAGTCGTTTTTTTCCTGAAACTGCACACGAAAAAACCGAAGTTGATTATTCAGATTTATGCAATTGGGATGCAGCTTTAGCGCGATTAGGCGGTGAAAGTGAAATTTTGGAAATGTTAGTGAAATTATTTTTGGAAGAGCAATCTTCGTACATAGAAAAGATTCATCAAGCGATTAATGAGCAAAATTCCGATGTTTTGGAGCGAGAACTGCATACTTTAAAAGGCATTTGTGCCACGATTGGCGCGGAAAAAATTGAACGGATTATTAAATCGCTGGAAATTTTTATCGACAATAAAAACTTTGCTACGTTTGCAACGGCTTTTGCAGAAGTTGAGCGGGAATTAGGTCGATTAATCATTATTTTACGCAAAAAAGTGCCTTGAGCTAAGTTGAAGTGATAACACATATTTATATAGAAAAAGCCGTTTTACAGCATCCGCGTGTAGAACACATTCTGGCGCGTTTTCCTGACGCAAATAAAATCCTCTGTGAACGCTACGGCGAAGTCTTTAATCCGAAAGCGCAAAATTTTCGCCTGCAAAAACAACAGCCTGCCTTAATTTTAGCGCAAAAACACACACATTTTGCCTTGCCAGCTCCACACGGCTATGGGATTGGCGCGGATAAAAACTATTATTTTTCTCATGTTCTCAATTGTTTATACGATTGCCGTTATTGCTTTTTGCAAGGCATGTATCAATCGGCGCATTATGTGTTGTTTGTGAATTATGAAGATTATCAACAACAAATCAGTGAAATTTGCGCCGCCTCACCGAATGAAGATATTCATTTTTTCTCAGGTTATGACTGCGATAGTTTAGCCTTAGAACCCGTCACGGATTTTGCTAAACATTTTTTACCGTTTTTTGCCACTCAGCCTAATGCGTGGCTTGAACTGCGAACCAAAAGTACGCAAGTGCGCAGTTTATTAAATCAACCGCCCGTGCCGCGCTGCGTGGTGGCGTTTAGTTTGAGTCCTGAGGAGATTGCCAGCAAAGTGGAAGCGAAAGCTCCGCCGGTTTCGCGCCGTTTGGACGCGCTGTGTAAATTGCAAGAACAAGGTTGGTTAATCGGTTTGCGTTTTGATCCGTTGATTTATCAAAGCGACTATCAACAACAATATCAAAAATTATTCGCCGATGTGTTTGCCAGAATTAAGCTAGAACAACTGCATTCTGTGAGTTTGGGCGTGTTTCGGTTGCCGGAAAATTTCTTTAAAAAAATCCACAAGCTTTATCCAGAGGAAAAATTATTCGCCAGTCCCTTAACGCAGGAAAACGGCATGGTGTCGTACAAAACTGAATTGGAGCAAGAAATGATGGCGTATTGCACGCAGTTACTCTTGTCGTATATTCCAAAAGAGAAGTTTTTCCCATGTCTGCTGTAACTCGCACGCTGTTAGTGACGGGCGCAAGCTCTGGAATTGGTCGCGCAATTGCGGTGGATTTGCTCGCGCAAGGTCATACGGTGATTGGTTGTTCGCGCGATTTGACTAAATTCACTACAGCACATCCCAATTTTCATCCCATAGCAATGGATTTGCGGCAGTTAAATTCTTTGCCAGAAATCGCAAAACAGCTTGTGAAAACATATCCTGAATTAGATGGCGTGATTTTCGCGGCAGGTTTTGGGCAATTTGGTTCGTTGGAAGAGTTTTCTTACGCACAGATTGAGGCGTTAATGACGGTAAATTTCACCAGCGTGGTTTTTTTAACGCGGGCGTTGTTGCCGAGTTTGAAGAAAAAGTCTCATGCGGATGTGATTTTTATCGGTTCGGAAGCGGCGTTAAAAGGTAGTCGCAAAGGCAGTATTTATTGTGCCAGCAAATTTGCCTTGCGTGGATTTAGTCAGGCGTTGCGTGAGGAGTGCGCAACTAGCGGTGTGCGGGTGGGGTTGATTAATCCGGGCATGGTGAAAAGTGAGTTTTTTAACGAATTGAATTTTGCACCGGGTGAACAACGCTCTCAGCATTTATTGCCGGAGGATGTGGCGCAGGCGGTGAGTTATCTGCTGAATAGCCATCCGCAGATTGTGATTGATGAGATTAATTTGAATCCTTTGCATAAGGTGGTAATGTTTAAAAAATAGTGTTTTTTTGATTATCTGCAATGGGGACATTATGCTGGTGAGCAAAAATTGAGGCGATTGTTAATTCAATTTGGATAAGAAAACAGGATAAAAGAATGTCTGATTTAGATGTTCAAAAAATAGGTAAAAACTGTTTCCGATTTATGAGCAAGCAGCGTAAATTTTTAATGAACAAGTAAAGGAGAAATGATTATGCAAGTTATGTTGAATATTCCTGATGAAATTCCGCAAGAAATTGTAAATAAATTATTAATGCAGTTTGAACAGCAAATACAAGCTGCAAAAAAATTAATCATAAAATCGTCTTTAAAAGCATCACTCTCTGAGGATGAAATAAAAATAAAAGCAGGGCAAGACTTAGCACAAATGGTTTACAAATTGCGTGAAAGTGCGGCAGAAATAGGATTTGTTAGTGAAGAGGAAATTAGTCAATGGGTAAATGATGCAAGGGAAAAACATGCGGGTCATTATTGATACCAATATTCTTATTTCAGGATTAATTTCTAATAAAAGTGCGCCATTTAAAATTATTGAGGCTATTTTTCAAAGACGTTTAATTCCGTTGGTCAGTCAAATAACATTGGCGGAATTAGAGGATGTTTTACAGAGTCCGCATTTGCAGGTTTATTTTAAGCGTTCTGCTATTTTGCCGACTGAGTTTTTGTTGGTTTTTACAAAATTGGCAGAAATGATTCAGGTAACGCCGCAGGATTTACAAATTTCAGATAAGAAAGATCAGCCTTTTGTTGATTTGGCGGCAACTTTTCCTAAGCCTGATTTTATTATTACAGGTGATAAGGATTTTACTGAGCGAGTTTATTTTGATGTGCCGGTTATTTCTGCAACGCGATTTTTAGAAACTGTTTTGAATTAAATAAACTATGTCCGATTTAGACGTTCAAAGAAATTGAACACGATTTTTAGGATTTTAAGATGACACGATGTGCCTGTTAATCAAATAATCGTGTGTCGTGTTCAAAAAATAGGTAAATAAAACTATGTCAGATTTAGACGTTATTAAAGAAATTGAAGAGATAATTGGCAAAAAATTAAAGCCTTGTCATCCTGATAAAAATATTATGACTTTGGAAGGAAAATGCTCTTATATATTAAATAACAGAAAGATTATAAGTTTAAATTTAATGGAATGTAATATTTCAAATATTATTTTTTTAGCAAAGTTAAAAAGTGTTTGCCAGCTAAATTTAGCTATAAATCAAATTGTTAATATAAAGGTTCTGAATGAACTGCCTAATTTAATTCATGTTATTTTATGGCGAAATAAAATAATAGATACGTCTGGAATAGATAAGTTAAGAAAACTAACTTATCTTGACTTAAGAGAAAATAATATAAAAAGATTAGCAGGATTAAAAAACCTATTTAATTTAAATTATTTATATTTAGATCATAATGAAATAACTAACATAAGCTCACTAAGTGATTTAAACAAACTTATATTACTCAGTTTGTATAATAATAATATTTCAGACATAAGTCCTTTAAAAAAACTGAATAACTTAACGAGTCTTGATCTCAGAAAAAATAATATTTGCGATGTAAGTCATTTAGATAAGTTAGAAAAAATTAAAACACTTTATTTGAATAACAATAAAATTAGCGATATAAAACCAATAAAAGAAATATTATGTAACATTAATACTTTTAGTGTAGGGCATAATCCAATTATTAATCCTCCCCCAGAAATAATATCTCGCGGAATAAAGGAGATTTATTCTTACTTTAAGCAAATTGATAAGGTTGGATTGGATTATATTTATGAATCTAAATTGATTTTAGTTGGAGAGGGTGGAGCAGGAAAAACAAGCCTAGCCAATAAAATCATTAACCCTCAGTGGCAATTAATCCCTGAAAATGAATCACAATCCACCCAAGGGATTGAAATATTAAAATACGAATTTCCTTATAAAGATAAAACTTTTCGTGTCAATATTTGGGATTTTGGTGGGCAAGAAATTTATCATCAAACGCATCAGTTTTTTTTAAGCAAACGCTCGTTATATCTATTACTCGCGGATAATCGCAAAGAAGACAGCGACTTTTATTATTGGCTCAATACCGTTGGCATGTTAAGCGATAACAGCCCATTATTGATTATCAAAAATGAGAAATCTGACCGCAAGCGGCAAATTTCTGAAAGTCAATTAAAAGCCGATTTCAATAATATCAAAGATATTTTTGCCACCAACTTAAGCAACAATCGCGGCTTAACAGCCATCATTGAAAACTTACAACATTATCTTGGTCAATTACCGCATATTGGCTCACCGTTGCCGAAAACGTGGGTGAAAGTGCGCGAACAATTAGAACACGACGACCGCTATTACCTGGACTTAAAAGAATACTTTGCCATTTGCCAAGCCAACGGTTTTGAAAGCGAAGCGGATAAACGCCAATTAAGCGGCTATTTGCACGATTTAGGCGTGTGTCTGCATTTTCAAGAGCATGAATTATTGGATAAAACCTTAATTTTAAAACCCACTTGGGCAACCGATGCGGTGTATAAAGTGTTGGATAACGCCGATGTCATTAAACATTCGGGACGATTTAGCAAAGACGATTTAAAACAAATTTGGCAAGCGGAACAATACAGCGACATGCGCAGCGAATTATTAGCATTAATGCAAAAATTCAAATTGTGCTATGAAATACCTAATCGCAAAAGTCACTATATTTCACCACAATTATTAGAAGATAAAGCACCGATTATGACTGAAAATCCTTTAAGGACTGCTAGTCATGGGCAAGATTTGTTATTACGCTATCAATATGACTTTATGCCAAAAGGGATCGTTTCGCAGTTTATTGTTGTGATGCACGAATACATTGCGCATAATTATGAATGGGTATGGAAAAGCGGCGTAATTTTGGAGAAAGATAAAACGCAAGCTGAAATTATTGAATATTATGGCAAGCGTGAAATTTATATTCGCGTGGTTGGACAAAATAAAAAAGAATTGCTGAATATTGTCAGCTATGAATTAGATAAAATTAATTCAAGTTATGAAAGGTTGAAAGATAAATGTAAAAAATTGATTCCGTGTTTGTGCAAAACTTGCGAAAGTTTAGAAAATCCACACTTTTATGATTACGAAAAACTAAAAGAACGAATTGCACATCGTAAATATACAATTGAATGTGGTAATCCACCTTATGCAGATGTAGATATTTTAAAATTAATTGACGGCTTAGACCTTCCTGGTTTTAAAAACCTGGAAGGTCTGGGAACAAAACAAACGAATTTTTATATTAATACAGGAGATAAAACGATGAGCGGCGATACAAACTATGGCGTATATGTTGGTGGCAATGTCACAGGCGGCAATATTGCAGGTCACGATATGACGATAAACAATCAAGGCATGAACAAAGATGAGTTTGCACAATTATTAGCGCAATTAAAACAAGAGTTAGCAGAAACAAATATCGAACCTAAACGACTGAATAGCGTCACTAGCGATATAGCGGTGATTGAAAATGAAATTGCAGAAAATAATCCCGACAAAGATTTGATTGAAAACAAAATAAGTGGCATCAATTTGTTGCTTGAGAAAACCAATAAAGTCATGGACAGTGCCGACAAAGGCAAAGAAACGCTGATGAGAGTTATTGCAACAGGAAAAACTTTGTTGAGTGCGCTGAGTTTTTTGGCATAACTCAAAACTTAGCTGAGTAAAGTGGACAATAACGAATAAAAACGCCCTTCGGGAAACTTAAGGGCGTTTTTTTATGCACATTATTTTTAAGCGAAAATTTTTTAAGACGATCAGTCGTCTTGAAAAATAACCGTGTAGACCTGACAGGTTTTAAAAACCTGTCAGGTCTGGCAACCAAACAAACGGCAAAACTTTGCTAAGTGCAATAAGCTTTTATTTTAAAAACAACACGTTAAAAAACTAACTCGGCACTGGAATTTCATCCACCAACTTTTGCACCAACGCAGTCGCCTCCACGCCAGAAAACTTACTCTGCGCATCCAAACTCAAACGATGCGCAATCACAGGCACAGCCAATTCTTTAATAACATCCGGCGTAACAAATTCAAAACCATCCAACAACGCCAAAGCCTGCGCAGTTTTCATCAACGTTAAAGACGCTCTAGGACTTGCGCCCAATTTAATCGCCTGCACTTTGCGCGTGGTGGCAACAATCTCCACAATATAATGCTTCAGCTCTTCACTAATCCGCACTTGTTTCACTTGCTGCTGCAAAAACCGCAACTCCGCCAAACTAATACACGCCGATAAAGAATCCAACGGATGCTGCTGACCTTGCGCATTCAACATGGCCACTTCTTGCGCGGTTGAGACATAGCCCAAACTAAATTTCATCGCAAAACGATCCAATTGCGCCTCCGGCAGCGGATAAGTGCCATGAAACTCAACAGGATTTTGCGTGGCAATCACAAAAAACGGCGCGGGTAATTTTCTAATTTGCCGCTCAATACTCACTTGATTTTCCGCCATTGCCTCTAATAAAGCAGACTGCGTGCGTGGCGAAGCGCGATTGATTTCATCCGCCAATAAAATGTGGCAAAAAATCGCTCCTGCTTCAAAACGAAAAGATTGCTGTTGCGGGTCAAAAATGGAAATTCCCAAAATATCCGACGGCAACAAGTCTGGGGTAAATTGAATCCGTTGAAACTCAGCTTCACACGACACCGCTAAGGCTTTTGCCAACGTCGTTTTGCCAGTGCCGGGCACATCTTCCAATAAAACGTGACCGCCTGTGCTAAACGCAGCAAGCAACCACTGCAAAGTTCGGCTTTGTCCAAACATCACTTTGTCCAAATTAGCATACAGTTTGGCAAAAATAGTCTGTGCGGTAGCAAAATCAGCTGATAATTCCGTCATTTAAAATATCCTTTATAATTCAATATGATATTGTTCTGGATCAACAATGTTTTTAATTGCGTAAGTATTCGCGTGACCATCAAAACTGGCTTTGGCAAGATTCACCAATTGCTTCGGACGCTCTTTTTTATCCGGCGTAGTCAGCAACATCACAATCGGTTTTAAACGCTGTTCAGCATTCGCCTCCACCACCACGCCAATTTCCCCCGTGTTCATTTCCACATAACAACCCACCGGATAAGTACCAATACACTGATTAAAACTATTCACTAAAGTGGCATCCAAATGATTTTTATCTGCTTCTTTCAGTAGATAAATCATCGCTTCATAATGCGTTAAACCTTTGCGGTTTGGGGTGTCGGTGGTCAACGTTTCATACAAATCCGCAATGCTAACAATTCGCGTAAACGGGCTGATGTCGCCTTCTTTTAAGCCGTAGGGAAAACCTGAACCGTCCAAATGTTCATGGTGCGCATAAGCCGCTTGCGCCACTTCACCGCTTAACTCGCCTTCTGATTTTGATAATAAATCACCGCCGAGAATGGTATGCGAGCGAATTAACTCACGTTTATCACCCGCATTTTCAATATCTTTTTTAGAAATCAATAAGTTGCCAATATCATGGAACATTCCGCACAAACCGAGAGTGACTAGCTCCTCATCTGCCAAGTTAAGGTGTCGCCCCAAATTAATCGCCAACATAGAAACATTCATGCCATGTTGCCAAACATTGTGGTGCTTACCTTTTAAATTCATTGCCAACAACATGGCATCAGGAGAACGCAACACGCTATTCATGCAATCGTGTATCGCTTGTTCAGCCACCAGCATATCAACCGTCGCGCTGCTGGCTTTGACATCTGTCATCATGTCTTTTAACAAAGCACTGGTTTTATTATGTGCTAGTTTTGCAATGCCCATTTCATGGGAAAAAGAACGGGTTTTCTTAGGCGGTTTAATCGAGTTAGGGGAGATTTTATTATTGATAATATCGTTTAAATGCACGGTTTGTTCGCGATTAACGTTATAAGCCTTGTCTATGATCAGTTCAGAATCTTCTTTTCTGTGCAGAGGATGAGGGTGAGAGCTTTGTTCTTTTGTATTTGTTTTTACAGGAGGGATAAGCACATCTTTATTTTCTTCTATATAAACATAACTGCACTCTTGCGTGAGTTTTTTAATATCGGCCTCTGATTCAATTAATAAACCTTGCAGCAAAAACGAAGATTGCGACCAATCTTTATCGAGTCTGGCAACATACATCCCTATTTTTAAATCGCTGACTGGAACTTTTACTTCATTGACACCTAATATTTCCAAGCTCATAGAGCCTCCCCTTTATTTATGCTTTAAATTGGTAGTTTTATTCAAAACGATTCATGTTTTTTTCAAGATAGATTTGCATTTTTCACGGCATTTATGACAGTAAACTGAAACAAATAAATAAGGATAAATATATTTCAGAGAATAAAAATTTAGCAGGTATCCACGATAAAGTTTTGCACAGTTAAAAACTTTGCTAAAAACTTTGCTAAAAATAATTGATGTAGGGGCGAATTTATTCGCTTTGGGCGATTAAAATCGCCCCTACTATAATGTTAATAACTAAAAAGTTATTTTTATATTAAGCCTTGCTAAAGCGTGGCTTCAATATCAGACAAAGCACTGCGAATCACAGAAAAATAATGGCGACTATCTTCGCCAGTAATTTGAATGATGATTAAATTTTCTAAATAATTCGCCTTAACTAAGGCACAAGCATTGAGAAGTTTATTTTTTAATAAAACACCTGTGCGCCAATAAGTTTTATCCATAATATCTTCTTGCAATAGCACAATAAAGCGCGAAATAATCGCCTCATCCAAATACTCATAATGAATTTTAAAACGCAATGCAGTTTCTGAGTCAAACTCATAAGCCGGTTCGTCAATAGGCAATAATTGTGGCAGCAATAAACAGGATTTATCAGATAAAAAACACAGCTCTAAACTGCGCAGAAGATTAATTAAAAATCGGTAATTATCAACCGAATAATCATATTCATTTTCGTTATTTTTTTTGAAAATAACAGCCAAATCCTTTAAAAAAAATAATCCATGACTTTGACTCAACTCAGTAAAACTAATTAGTTTATATAAGCTTTTCATCAGCCATTGCGATTCTAAAATAGCATTTTCTATAAGATTACGTTGTTTAAAATAAACAATTGTCCCTAAATCGTGCAAAGATTGCAGTAAGTTTTGTTGATGTTCAGGGTCTTTAATACCTTGTTCTACACAGATTTTTATGTACTTGTCAGCAGGAGGATAATGATGTTGTATTAATTGCTGTTCGAGTATTTTTTTAACTTGAATCCAGTTTTCTGACCACAATTTTTTGAGTAAAGGAATTTGTTTAATCGTGCTCATTAAACCTTGCTTAAATTCTTCTAATCCTAAGCCTTGCGCACAAGAAACGCTAAAAAAACTATTACTTTGTAAGCCGTTATAAGATTTCACTAATTTTCTACGATTAACATCATAACTAATCGCTTCTTCGCATTTATTTAAAACAATTAAGATGGGCACATTGCCGGCTAAATATTCAATTTTTTTCAGCCAATATTCTTCGCGGCGATCTGCTCGATTATCTAAAACCAAAATATAAAGACAGTGGCTGGCAAAAAATAAATTATGCGTAGCTTGTATTGTTTCATCGCCACTAAAATCCCAACAATGCACCTTCATTTTTTCCTCAAACCAATTTGTGATTGTAATTCCTTGGGTTGGCTGAATCGGTTGAGTTAAATTTTCTCCAGACAATAAACGTGCTAATGAGGTTTTTCCTACTTGACTATCACCCACTAAGCAAATTTTTACTTCATTAATAGAGCGTTGTTGTTGTTGCTCTAAATCTTCAAAATACGCTTTAATGGCAAAATTGCCTTGGCGAATAATTTCAGGAGGAGGATATTTTAAAGGATTAGCAATTACACTAATGCCATCACCGCCACTATTCCATTTTATTTTTAAATCAAAATCCACAATCCATTTAGGCAAGGATTGAATTTTATTATTGCTTAAATAAAGCTGATTAAGTTTTTTTAAGTTTTTCAGAGCATCAATATGAGCAATTTGATTGTTACGCAAATTAAGATGAGTTAATTCGGTTAATTTGGCTAATCCTGATATTGCAGTAATTTGATTGTTTTCTAAAAAAAGTCCGGTTAATTGCTGTAGGTTTTCAACCGCATAAACTTGTGTAATTTTATTAGAGCGCAGGTCTAATTCCAGCAGCGATACGAGATTTTCAATTGCATTAATATCGGTAATTTGATTAGACGCTAAATAAAGATGATTGAGAGAAAACAGCTCGCTTAAAGGTTCAATTTCAGTAATTTTATTGGTGCTTAAATACAGCCGCTGCAATTTTTTCAGGTGTTTTAGCGCATCAATTTTTGTCAGTTGATTAAAGCGTAAATCTAATTCAATTAAATTGTTGAGTTTTTGCAAAGCATCAATGCTAATAAGTTGATTAGAACTTAAGTTAAGCACTAGCAATTGAGTTAGATATTTTAGCGGGTTTAAGTCTTTAATTTGATTGGAACTTAAGTTAAGCGATAGAACGCTTGTTATTTCTGAAAGATAGCGAAAATCACTAATTTGATTGGCTTGCAAATTCAAGAAGGTTAAGTTCGGCAGATTACGCAGTGGTTTTAATTCAGAAATTTGATTATCTTGCAAATTAAGATTCGACAAATTAACGAGTTCTTTTAGCGGTCTGATTTCACTAATGCTGTTTTTTTGTAAATTCAGGTGCGTTAAATTAGTAAGACTTTTTAAAGGTATTAATTGACTAATTTGATTCAGACTGAGATTCAGGTGGGTGAGGTTTTTTAGCTTTGCTAAGAAAACTAAGTCAGATTGGTTGCAGTTTTGTAAATTTAAGCCCACGACTTGCTGTTGTTTATCTATTGCGTAACTTGCGCGTGAACTGCCACTCATTACAGCATCCAGTTCACAAAGACTTAATGCTTCGTTGATCTGTTTTTCTATTTCTTGAATGACATCTAAATCGGACATAACGTTTCCAAAAATTACCTAAAAATATTTTGAGTTTAGCTATTGTAATCTATTAGGATTTATCATGTTTTATTGCTGGCGTTGCTTGAGAGCGTAAATATTCGTAGCTCATATAGAGTGCAGCAATGGTGCGGGCTTCGGTGCATTCGCCTGTGGCAAGCAATTCATTGATTTGATTTAATTTCCAAGGAATCACCTCCAGTTCTTCAGGCTCGTCGCCAATGAGTTTTTCAGGGTACAAATCTTGTGCAATCACCACATCAATGGCATGTTCCAAATAAGCGGGGGCGAGTGTTAAAGAGGCTAAATGATGCAGTTGATGTGCACCGAATCCGACTTCTTCTTTCAATTCGCGATTTGCCGCTTGCAAAGGTGTTTCGCCAGCATCAACTTTTCCTTTCGGCAATCCTATTTCATAGCGATCTACGCCTGCGCAATATTCTTTAATCAGCAATACGGTTTCGCCATCTAAGATTGGCACAATCAGCACTGCGCCATCAGAGCCGCCGCGTTTGAGCCGTTCATAATCGCGCAGTTGTCCGTTGCTAAATTGAATTTGCATTGCTTCTATTGCAAATAAACGGCTACGAGCAATGGTGCTGCGGTGAAGAATTATTGGTTTTTGCGACATTGCTTTATGATTGTGATTTGTGTTGCTTAAATATAACCTACTTTTGCATAGATTTTTTATACGCGCTAAATAAATCCTTTTTTCGCTGGTTTTTCAATGGTTTTATTCATACACAATGGCATCATTGAGCGGCGTATCAGCGACTGAGCAACTCTGTAGATGCAATGAATTACAACGCAATAAGTCATATTAATGATTGATTTATAAGCAAATTAAAAGATAAATATTTAGCATCATGCTTTCAATATTAACCAAAGGAATAACTTAAGTGCTAACTGGAAAAATTAAAAATCAGATTGATGAAATATGGGAATCTTTTTGGACTGGCGGCGTGTCCAATCCGTTAAGTGTGATTGAGCAAATTTCGTATTTGTTATTTATTCGCCGTCTGGATGAAATTCAACTTAACAAAGAGCGGCAAGCCAATCTGACTAAACAGCCGATTGAATCGCCCATTTTTACCGAAGCACAACGCGAGTTGCGCTGGTCAGTGTTTAAGGACAAAGACCCGCAACTGATGTATGACTTGGTACGCGATAAAGTTTTCCCGTTTATCAAAACCTTGCAGGATGAAAACAGCAGTTTTTCCAAGCACATGAAAGACGCGATTTTTATGATTCCAAAAGCCAGTTTGCTCGATCAAGTGGTGCAAATGATTGACGGTATTGATATGGCAGCCCGCGACACCAAAGGTGATGTGTATGAATATCTGCTGTCTAAAATTGCCTCCGCTGGGGTGAATGGGCAATTTCGCACTCCGCGCCATATCATCAAAATGATGGTGACAATGGTGAAGCCAGGATTAGAAGACACGATTTGCGACCCCGCGTCAGGAACGTGCGGTTTTTTGATGGCGAGTGTGGAATATTTGAAACAGCATTTTGCCAATGAATTGCTGCAATCTCAGCACAAGGCGCATTTTAATCAGGATATGTTTTCAGGGTTTGATTTTGATGCTCACATGCTGCGGATTGGCGCAATGAATATGATGTTGCACGGCATTGAGAATCCGCAGATTGAATACCGCGACAGTTTATCGGAAGCATACGATGGCAATTTGTTGAGCGACGCTTATAGCATTGTGTTAGCGAATCCGCCGTTTAAAGGTTCGGTCGATATTTCTACCCTTGCGCCGGATCTGTTGAAAGCATTAGGCAAAACCAGACCAAACAAACCGCCTGCGCCTAAATTGGATAAAGACGGTAAAAAAGTAAAGATACAGACTGAAAAATCAGAGTTATTGTTTTTAGCCTTGATTATTCGTTTGTTGAAAGCAGGCGGACGCGCGGCGGTGATTGTGCCGGACGGGGTGTTGTTTGGTTCATCGAATGCGCATCGCGAAATTAGAATGCGGTTGATTGATGACCAAAAACTGGACGCGGTGATTTCCATGCCTTCCGGTGTGTTTAAGCCGTATGCAGGTGTCAGTACCTCGATTTTGTTGTTTACCAAAACCACAACCGGCGGCACGGATTCTGTGTGGTTTTATGATATGAAAGCCGACGGTTTTAGTTTGGATGATAAGCGCAATCCTTTGGTGGCAGAAGGCGAAGTTATCACGCATGAGTTGGATAATATTCCTGATATTTTGGCGCGTTGGGATAATCGAGCTAATGAGCTAAAGCGGTCGCGTGCTGAACAGAGTTTTTTTGTGCCGAAAGCTGAGATTGTCGAAAATGGTTATGATTTGTCGATTAATCGTTATAAGGAAACCGTGCATCACGAGGAAGTGTATGATTCGCCGAAAGAAATTTTAACGCGCTTGTTGGCGTTGGAAGATGAGATTCAGGGCGAGTTGAAAGAATTGGAACAGATGTTGAATTAGTTTATTGAGTGATACAGGGGATTATTATGAATGCAACTCAAATATCGGCTTATATTTCAAAAGATACGCAAGGTTTGATTGAAGCGTACACAAAAAAAAGCGGCGTTAAAAAAAGTTTTTTAGTTGAAGAGGCGTTGTTGCATCACTTGCAGGCATTAAAAGAAATTCCGTTGGATATTATGATTCCGGCGCGTATTACTTTATCGGCACAGGCTATGCAGCAAGTGATGGATTTATTAGCAAATCCGCCAGAGCCGAATGCGGCGTTATTGGATTTAATGGCAAATGGCTGAGTTAAATTTACAGTTTCGACCTTTGCAGTCTGATGATAATCGGGCTGATTTTTGTTGTGGCAATATTGAGCTGGATCGTTTTTTTCAGCGTTATGCCGGACAAAATCAATTTCGTCATCATATCGGTACAAGTTATGTTTTAAGTGCAGATACGGGTATTGCTGGTTTTGTGACGGTTTCGGCGGGAGAGATAACCGCAGAAAATTTAAGCAAAGCGGTTAAGCATCATTTGCCTGATTATCCGTTGCCGGTGTTACGGATTGCACGTTTGGCAGTGGATAAAAATTATCAGGGTTTGGGGTTGGGTAAGACGTTATTGCGCTACAGTTTTGAGTTGGCTTTGGAGATGAAAGCGCGTTATGGCTGTGTGGGTGTTGTTGTGGATGCCAAGACCGAAAGTGTGGCGTTTTATCAGAAGTTGGGATTTGTATCATTGTCTGTTTTGGCGGGTGAGTTGGGTGATAGACCTGAGCCGCAAATGATGTTTATAGGGTTGCGGACTATTGAGAAAGCAGTTGTTGGCGTTGGAAGATGAGATTCAGGGTGAGTTGAAAGAATTGGAAAAGATGTTAGAAGAGTAGGGGGAAATGATGAATTATGCGGAACGCATTACGATTGAGGCGGTTAAACGCGGCGGTAAGCCTTGCATTCGTGGTTTAAGAATCACGGTTTATGATGTGTTGTCGTGGCTGGCGGATGGCATGTCGGAAAAAGAGATTATTGAAGATTTTCTGAGTTGATGATTGAAGATATTAAGGCGTGTTTGTTTTTTGCTGCTAATCGGGAACATAGCATGAGCGTGTTAATGCGATGAAATTGTTATTGGATGAAAATTTATCGCGGCGGGTTGTGCCTTTTATTCAGTTTGTAGGTTGGGTTAGCTTATTGAGCGATAGCGATATAAGCGTAACCCAACATTGAGCGGTGAAATAGGCGGTTTTGTTGGGTTACGCTCTTTTTGCGAGGCAAAAAGCAGCTAACCCAACCTACAAAATAAAATATAAACGAAGGAGTTTAAATGAGTCAGGAATGGGAGGCGATGCTGTGAGTTGGCAATATGTATCTCTAGCGAATGTTTCAGATGTTTTTAATGGCAAAACACCATCAAGAGATGAACAGCGCAAAAGTGGACATCCGGTATTAAAAATTAAAGATGTTAATGAATTCGGTATGTTCAAAGGCGAATTTGAATCTTTTGTTGATAATGAGTTAGTAAAGAAATTTGAAAATAAAACCATAGTTGAAAACGATACATTGATATTAAATGCCGCACATAATTCGGATTATGTAGGTAATAAACAATATCGAGCTGAAAAATCAGTGGTCGGAGTATTGCCTACTGGTGAATGGTTAATTATTCGTGCAAACCAAGAAAAAGTTTGCCCGCTATTTTTAAATTATTGGCTGAGAGCATCAGAAACACGTTCTAAAATTAAAGATGTTGTGAAAGGCATTCACTTATATCCAAAAGATGTTGCTCGCTTACAAATTCCCCTCCCACCTCTCCCCGAACAAAAACGCATTGCCGCCATTTTGGACAAAGCTGACAGCCTGCGCCGCAAACGCCAGCAAGCCATGCAACTCGCCGATGAATTTTTACGCGCGGTATTTTTGGATATGTTTGGCGATCCTATGTTTAATCCTAAAAACATAGCGGTATTATCTATGCCAGAATGTTTTGATATTACGACGGGGCGATTAAATTCAAATGCGTCTTCTGAAACAGGAAAATATCCATTTTTTACCTGCGCGAAAGAAGTTTTTGCGATTGATGAATATGCTTTTGACCAAGAGGCTCTTTTATTAGCAGGAAATAACGCACAAGCCGATTATGATGTGAAACACTACAAAGGTAAATTTAATGCCTACCAGAGAACTTATGTTTTAACATTAAAAAATAAAAATTGGAGTTATCCGTTTTATAAATTCGCTCTTGAATACCAACTTCAAAATCTCAAACGTGCATCGAAAGGAACAAGTACAAAATACATCACTATGGAAATTATGGGGAGAACGATGCTGCCAGCCCCTGATGCAGATAAACAAAACGAATTTGTTAAGTTTTTCGAGCGATACCAACGGGTTAATGAAAGGAACTATAAATATTTTCAAGAAAGTGATTATTTATTTAACTCACTCAGCCAAAAAGCCTTCGCGGGTGAATTGTAAAAAGCTGTCAATTGACAACTATCAGCAATTCTAATACTCTCTACCCAATAAAAGCCATCACTCATGCCAAGACAGAAACACCCCAAACAAGAAATAGAAGACGCTTTGCGCTATGCAGAACACTACGGCTGGCGGGTTGAAGTCGGCGGCTCTCACGCTTGGGGAAAAATCTACTGCCCTTACAATAACAAAGAATGTCGTTGTGGCGAATTTTGCATTGCTAGCATCTGGAGTACGCCACAAAATGCCGGAAACCACGCAAAACAAATTAAGCGCGTTGTTGATAATTGCAACATCCGCAAAAATGAAAACACTGAGGAATAAATCATGCAAGACTATGAATTTACATTAAAGTTTAGCTTCCGTGACCCTTCTATCAATCCAGAATCTTATCTCGAAAACCTTAACCAAGCAGGCTGTGATGATGCCTTAATTGGTATCGGACAAACCGGACGCATCGCCCTAAACTTTAACCGCACCGCAGACAGCGCGTTAAGTGCTTTATGCTCTGCCATTGCCGATGTAAAAAAAGCCATTCCTGATGCGCAATTTATAGAAGCAACGCCTGATTTTGTCGGCTTATCCGATATTGCAGAAATAGTAGGCTATTCACGCCAAAATATTAGAAAAGTGATGCTAAACGCCGCCTCTTGTCCTGCCCCCGTCCATGATGGCAGCACCGCAATCTGGCATCTTGCCAAAGTATTAGGCTGGATGAAAGAAGCCAAAGGCTACGATATTAATGATTCATTGCTGGATATTGCCAAAGCCACCATGCAGCTTAATATCAGCAAAGAAACATTTAACTTAGATCCGTCTATCAACGCAAAATTTAATGCCTTGCTGTTATGAGTTTAATCAAAAAAACCTTCGCGGGTGAATTGTAATTACCAAATTAATAAAATCACGAGGAAAACCAAATGATTAGCCTAAATCCCCAAACAGAACAACAAAACATTCAACGCGCTGAGATAAGAGATTAAAACCATGAATATTGCCGAACAAATTTACGAAACAGTCAAAACCCTACCTTCACAAAGTGCTTGCGAAGTGCTGGATTTTGTAGAGAAATTAAAAGCAAAGCAACTTGAAAGCGAGAAGAATCGCAAAGTAGCAGCACTCGCTACGTTGGCGAAATATCGAGGTCGATTTAAAGCTGAAAAACTTAACCGTGAAGAATGCTATGACCGCTAAAGTCTTTGCTGATACCAATATTTTTATCTATGCCGAATCTGAAGACTCACAAAAATCTGCTTGCGCTATCGCCATCATTGAAAATAGTCCGGTTATCAGTACACAAGTCATCAATGAGTCGGTGAGTGTTTTGACCAGAAAACATGGCTTTACGCTATCAGAAGCACATGAAATTGCTGAAAGCTTGCTTGATTTATGTGAAGTTGTTGCTGTTGATGCAAATACCATTCGCAAAGCCATAGAACTGGTTAAACAGCATTCTCTCTCACATTGGGATAGTCTAATTATTGCATCGGCATTGTTGGCGGGTTGCCAGACCTTATTTTCTGAGGATATGCAACACGGGCAAGTGTTTGATAAGCAATTAACGGTGATCAATCCCTTTATCTAAAAAAAACAGGAAACAGAAGTTTTGAAATTAGCGGGTGAACTTTCATAGTTCCAACACCATAAAAACAAAAAAACAGGAGCTGCAAGGATGTCTAACTTTCACTATTTAAGCCAATGGCAAACCATTCAAGCGATTTACGAAAACGCCACTCAAGCTGAAAACTGTGTTTATTCTGACCCTAGAGCCAGTTGTTTTTATGCCAGACGCACCTTAGAGCAAACCGTCAACTGGATGTATCGCTATGACACCAGCCTAAAAGCACCTTACGAAAGCAATTTAGCCGCCCTGATTCACGACCCCAGTTTTAAAAATAATCTCGGCACAGGCATATTTGCCAAAATCAAAGCCATTCAACACACAGGCAACAGTGCCGCACACAGCGACAGCCTGATAAATAGCCAAGACGCACTGCAAATTCTCAAAGAACTGCACCATGTTTTATATTGGTTCTATCGCAATTACAGCACCGAAAAAAACCTCAGCGACCAGATTTTTAAGCCTGAACTCATCCCAAATAAAATCAGCATTGATGTTAGTTTAGCGCAACAAAGCGCGAAAAAATTAGCCGAACTCGCCAAACAACTGGCAGAACAGGACAAAGCCAAAACTGAAGCGGATGCTAAAAATACCGCGCTCGATGCAGAAATTAAAGCCTTACGCGAACAACTTGCCGCGCAAAAACAGATAAATCAGCAAGCCACCGATAAACATGATTACAACGAAGCCGACACCCGCAAATTTTTAATCGACCAACAACTGAAAGAAGTCGGTTGGGATTTAACCCAGCCAAATACCTTGGAATATCCAGTTATAGGAATGCCGAGCCATTCAGGTGGTGGTCGTGTAGATTATGTCTTGTGGGGTGAAAACGGCTTGCCGCTGGCAGTGGTGGAAGCCAAAGGCACAATGGAGGATGCTCGCAAAGGACAAGAACAAGCCAAACTCTATGCCGAGTGTTTGGAAAAAATGTTCAAGCAACGCCCGCTGATTTATTACAGCAACGGCTATGAAATCTATTTTTGGGATGACAACGATTACCCAGCACGGCAAGTGCAAGGCTATTATCAGCGCGACGAACTGCAACGCTTAATCAATCGCCGCACGGAACGCAAAGACTTGTTACAAACGCCTATCAATAAAGAGATTGCCGGACGCTATTATCAAGCCGAAGCCTTGCGCAATATGTGCGAACTCTTCCAAACCCACAAACAGCGCAAAGCCTTGTTAGTGATGGCGACAGGCTCAGGCAAAACCCGCACCATTATTGGCTTGGTGGACGTGTTACTCAAAGCAAACTGGGCAAAACGGATTTTGTTTTTAGCCGACCGCAATGCCTTGGTGACACAGGCTAAGAATGAATTTACGCGCTTGCTGCCACATTCCGCGCCGATTATTTTAAGTTCAGGGCTCAGCAGCGTGAATCATCGCGTTTGTTTTTCCACCTATCCCACTATGATGAATCTCCTCAACGAACCGGCTGAAAGTCGATTGTTTAGCGTCGGCTTTTTTGATTTGGTGATTATTGATGAAGCGCATCGCTCGGTTTATAAAAAATATCGCTACATTTTTGATTATTTTGACTCTTTGCTCGTTGGACTAACCGCCACGCCCAAAGCCGATATTGATAAAAACACCTACACTATTTTTGGTTTGGAATCCGATGTGCCAACGTATTCTTATGAATTGGCACAAGGGATTGCAGACGGCGTGTTAGTGCCGCCCATTTTTGTGAGTGTGCCCACCAAATTTATGCGCGAAGGCATTCATTACCGAGAATTAAGCGCGGAAGAGCAAGCGCAGTGGGAAGAAATACCAGAACTGGAGGAGCGGGCGCAGGTTTTATCTTCTGAGTTAAATCATTTTTTGTTTAATGCCGATACCGTTGATAAAGTCCTAGAGCTGTTGATGACGCAAGGCATAAAAGTTGAAGGCGGCGACCGCTTAGGCAAAACCATTATTTTTGCCGCCAATAGCGACCATGCCAAATTCATCTGTGACCGTTTTGATGAGAATTATCCCAAATACGCCGGACATTTTGCCCGAGTGATTACTTATAACGTAAAGAATGCCGAAACGTTGATTGCCAATTTTAAAGACAAAGCATCCAAACTCAGTATCGCGATTTCTGTGGATATGCTCGACACTGGGATTGATGTGCCGGAAGTGGTGAATCTGGTTTTTTTTAAAGTGATTAAATCAAAAGTAAAATTTTTACAAATGCTAGGGCGAGGCACGCGCTTATGTCCGCTGTTGTTTGGCATAAGCGATAAACAAAATTTTAAAGTTTTCGATTTTTGCCAAAACTTTGAATACTTTGAGTTAAATCCTGACGGTGCGCCCGACAATTTGCAAAAAAGTTTATCTGAGCATATTTTCAACCAACGCTTGCAGCTTGCCACGCAGCTTTATCAAATTAACGATAGCAACCCGCAGCACCGGCAAGCATTAGAAAGCTTGCGTGATTACACGTTAAATCTATTGCATCATCAAGTTTCAGGGATGAATTTGGATAATTTTATCGTGCGCCCACTGCGGCAATCGGTGGAAAAGTTTATGCCGCGCGAGGTGTGGAATTCATTAACCGACTCACACATTCAAGAACTTTGCACAAAGATTGCCTCATTGCCAACAGAATCCAATCCAATTAATAGCGATGAAATTGATGAGGAATTAGCCAAACGTTTTGACGCAACAGTTTTGCAAATGCAAATACAGTGTTTGCAAACGAAAAAACTCCCAGAAACACTACGCTTAAATTTGATGCAGATAGCCGAAAAGCTAGAGGCAAAAGTGGCAATTCCAGAGGTTGCCGCGCATTTAACTTTGTTACAAGACATGCAAAGCGATGATTATTGGCAGCATATCACTTTGCCTTTGTTGGAAGAAATACGGCGAAAATTACGCAGATTAATTCAGTTTCTTGATGCTAAAGATAAAAAACCTGTTTATACCAATTTTGCTGATGAAATGGGCGCGATGGAAGTGAAAGAAGTGGCTGCTGTTTATCACGCAAATAACTTGGCGCAATATCGCAAAAAGGTCGAGGCGTATATTAAAAGCCATGAAGATCAACTCACCATTCAAAAACTAAAGCGCAATTTACCCATCACCGCCACAGATTTAAAAGTGTTAGAAGACATTTTGTTTCAAGCCAGCGGCATAGCGTCTAAACAAGATTATCTGCAAACGATTGCAGACACCAAAGAATTAGGCGTTTTTGTCCGCGAGTTAGTTGGGCTGGATCGCGTGGCAGCAAAAGAAGCCTTTGCCGAGTTTTTAAACGACACGCTTTATAACGCCACGCAGATTAATTTTATCAATCGGATTATTGATTATTTAACAGTGAAAGGCGTGATGGAAGCCAGCGCGTTATTTGAGTCGCCCTTTACCGATATGCACGAGGCGAGCGTTTATGGCTTTTTTGAGCATCAGCAAGTTAGCCGCATTGTCGATAAGCTAGATGTGCTAAAAACCAATAGTTTTATAGAAAAGGCAGTAAATTTTTAAGATTAAGAAAGCAACTGGCAAGCACAAACGACGGATTTTAATGGCTGCAATCCTCAGAAATTTCTAAGACGACCAGTCGTCTTGAAAAATTTTCAAAAATTATTTTGTATCTGGCAAAAACGAAAGGGAATCCAAAAGCGTGCTTTTGACTGCGAATAATTGTTTAAATAATCAAGTAGAAGATTCAGTTGATAATCCAAACTTTTATTGAGCGGCATAAGTAATTTTGGTTTTGCGTTTACAGCCTGCGACATCACAGATTACTATTGGCGCAGCATTGCAATGAATCGCCTCCCTACAGACTTAAAAATAAACGAGTTTTAATTTTATGATTGATATGACTTTGTGTGACACCGTGTTGTTGGATATGGACGGAACTTTGTTAGATTTAAATTTTGACAACCATTTTTGGCTGGAATTTGTGCCGCAAAAATACGCGCAAAAACATCACATTTCCGTTGAACAAGCAAAGCAGCAGCTTATTCCGCAATTTAAAGCGATGGAAGGAAAGCTGGAGTGGTACTGCTTAGATTATTGGAGTGAAGTTTTGCAATTAGATATTGCCGGTTTAAAAGCAGAAATAGCGCAATTGATTTCAGTTTTGCCGCATGTGATGGATTTTTTGCAGGCGTTAGCTCTCTCAAACCGGCGGGTGATTTTGGTGACGAATGCGCATCGGCATAGCTTGAGTTTAAAAATGGAAAAAACTTGTTTGCAACCGTTTTTTAATGAGATTGTTTGTGCGCATGATTTTGGTTTGGCAAAAGAACAGCAAGGATTTTGGAAAATTCTGCAACAACGTTATCCATTTGATAAGCAGCGCACGTTATTGATAGATGATAGTTTGACTGTGTTGAATTCAGCGCGGGAGTTTGGGATTGCGCATTTGCTGACGATTACGAAACCGGATAGCAAAAAGCCGGTGCGAGAAGTGATGGATTACCCTGCGATAGAAGATTTTCGAGAGCTTATTGCGCAACTGTAAAACGATTCACTGTTATTTTTTGTGCTAATCAAGGAATTTAGCTTGATATTGGTTTAAAATGCCCGCATAACAAAAACGACAGCTCCTGCTTTTCTAGCGTGGCATTATTCTTATCGCGTATTTCTTGAGGTTCAATATGAATAAAAAACTTCTTACCCTTAGCTGGAGTGCTGTATTGCTCCTTACATCGCCATTAAGTCAGGCGGTCAGTAGTTTACCAGCTTCGACAAAAGTTGCTATTGGAGTTGCTGAGCCTGTTTGTCCTGATGGAGTCGATACTGAATGGCGAAAAGCGCAAGTGATTGACGGCGTAAACATTCAAGAATCTCAATTATGTCAACCCGACAACCCGTTTGACATTGCCGCGTTTGTGAAAGGCACAAATAATGTTTCGATGGAAACATTGATGAATACGCAATTGGCAGCGGATGCAATTACCGTGTCAGATGACGTGGATGGCGACGGCGATCCAGATCATATCTTTATTAAATTGGAAGTGGCTGAGTTGAATGGTCATTCGCCTGATGGTAAAGATCCTATCACTACTTTTAATATTGCTCCGGGTATTCAACCGACTTTTTGGGTGTTTGCGCCAAAAACACGCGATATGTCCACCGAAAGTATTTATAACTCGGTTGCAAATCCATTGCTGCGTGCGCCTTCTCCTACAATTCGAGTAGAACAAGGTGATACGGTTTGGATTACTTTAGAAAACACGCATTATTTACCGCATTCAATTCATTTACACGGTATTGACCATCCTTATATGGATCATAGTGGCGAAGGCAATGACGGTGTGGGGCAAACCAGTAATATGGATGTGATGCCGGGCGAAAGCAAAACGTATGTGATTAAACCACGTCAAGCCGGCACAATGTATTACCACTGCCATGTACAGCCGCACACGCATATTTCTATGGGGCTGCAAGGGATTTTCATTGTGGAAGAAAATCGTCCAAATAACTGGGTGCAAACTTTTAACGTAGGTAACGGACAAGTGCGTCATCCTTCCGTTGCGGTGACTGAGAAATACGCCAGGGAATATGATCTTCATTATCAATCAGTTGCAAAAGAACTGCATGACTTAGCAAGAAAATCAAATGATCCGCGTTTAACGGCAAAGCATTTAAATCACGATTACAACATCACTAAATCAACCCCTAGTTACTTTCTGCTGAACGGACGCTCTTTTCCGTACACTATTAGAGAGTCGTTGATTGAAATGCAGCCGGATGAAAAGGTGAAATTACGGGTATTAAATGCCAGTGATGAAACCGTTGCGTTGCATTTGCATGGGCATAAGCCAACCGCTACACATTATGACGGCGTTGATAATGGCCCTAGCTCCTATATTACTCGTGACGTGCATAGCTTAGCGACAGCGCAACGCTTAGATTTGGAACTTAGCGGTGTTGATGACGGTTTGCACAGTTTTGGTGAAGGTGTATGGATGTTCCATGATCACGTTGAAAAAACCTTTACCACTAATGGAGTAGGCGAGGGCGGCGGTATTAGTTTGGTGGTTTATAAGAAATTCTTGAACGAAAAAGGTATTCCTAGTTTGCACGGGATGGATTTATCACCTTATTTCACCAAAGAGTTTTGGCAAGGCAAATATCCTATTTGGCAAGATTATGATAAATGGCAAAGTTTAGGCGTGCCCGAAGGTGCGAAATCAAAAGAAGTTGCTATCAAAGCGATAGAGGCTGCGGAGCAAAAACAAGTTGCTGCTGAGGCTGCAACATCAGTTTCCACTACATCTTCATTTGGAAAGTTAATATTTGGAATAATTTTAGGATTATTAAGCTATTTATTGGTTGCAAAGCGAGATCTTATTTTTGCGCAGTTGCAAAATTTGAAAAAGTAAATTTTATAAGTAATAACAGCAACATAAAAGGGAGCAAACGCTCCCTTTTTTATGATTTTTAAATGGAGAGTAATATTAAGTTTCAAAATAAATATTGACGGATTAAACAATGTCTGTATAATTGTCTTTCTTTCGCAGTTACCGTGACTGCAAAGAGACGAAGTTAAAAATAATTTGGAAATTTTGTTGACAAGTAATTTTAGCGATGTATAATGCACGGCTCACTTCGAGAGATTGCAGTGAACGAAAACGAAGGTTTTCAAAGCTCTTTAACAAACTAATCGAAATAATTTGTGTGGGTGCTTGTAGCGAAATTTAAGTTGTTAAATAAATATTCGACACAAGATTTACACGAAGCAATAAATTCATTTATGCAACGTTTTATTCTGTAGTCGAGCCAAGATTTAGTTGTTTTATCTAATTAAAACACAAAAGCATTTTTAAACTGAAGAGTTTGATCATGGCTCAGATTGAACGCTGGCGGTATGCTTAACACATGCAAGTCGAACGCGAGTAGCAATACTTGAGTGGCGGACGGGTGAGTAATGCATAGGAATCTGCCTAGTAGTGGGGGATAACGTAGGGAAACTTACGCTAATACCGCATACGCCCTACGGGGGAAAGCGGGGGATCGCAAGACCTCGCGCTATTAGATGAGCCTATGTCAGATTAGCTAGTTGGTGGGGTAAAGGCCTACCAAGGCGACGATCTGTAGCTGGTCTGAGAGGATGATCAGCCACACTGGAACTGAGACACGGTCCAGACTCCTACGGGAGGCAGCAGTGGGGAATATTGGACAATGGGCGCAAGCCTGATCCAGCAATACCGCGTGTGTGAAGAAGGCCTTAGGGTTGTAAAGCACTTTCAATTGGGAGGAATACCTATTCGCTAATACCGAATAGATTGACATTACCTTTAGAAGAAGCACCGGCTAACTCCGTGCCAGCAGCCGCGGTAATACGGAGGGTGCAAGCGTTAATCGGAATTACTGGGCGTAAAGAGTGCGTAGGCGGTTATTTAAGTCAGATGTGAAAGCCCCGGGCTTAACCTGGGAACGGCATTTGATACTGGGTAACTCGAGTTTGGGAGAGGCAAGTGGAATTTCAGGTGTAGCGGTGAAATGCGTAGAGATCTGAAGGAACACCAGTGGCGAAGGCGACTTGCTGGCCTAAAACTGACGCTGAGGCACGAAAGCATGGGTAGCAAACAGGATTAGATACCCTGGTAGTCCATGCCGTAAACGATGTCAACTAACCGTTGGGTTTCTTTGAAACTTAGTGGTGGAGCTAACGTATTAAGTTGACCGCCTGGGGAGTACGGTCGCAAGACTAAAACTCAAATGAATTGACGGGGGCCCGCACAAGCGGTGGAGCATGTGGTTTAATTCGATGCAACGCGAAGAACCT